>BNJV01002433.1_pt1 | contig 129146 bp, 248 predicted proteins | sample 8540591 | NCBI WGS metagenome assembly BNJV01 (sample SAMD00202457, study PRJDB9452) | human saliva metagenome | host: Homo sapiens | reverse complement strand
GACCGCGCCCTGACCCGTGCCGGGAGGCCACGGTGAGCCGCCTGGTAGAGGCTCGCCATCACTCCAGTTCTCCGCCCGCGGCATCGACGCCACCAGCGTGGAACAGCTGTGTGAGGCCGCCGGATTCACCCGGGGCGCCTTCTACTCCAACTCTCCTCGAAGGACGACCCGTGCCTGGCCATCATTGAGCACTACCGCGACAACATCACTGTCGCGGCTGGCTGGACACCCATCGCGAAGCTGCCGGTCGAGGTGGACGTCGAGTCAGCCGCTGACGTCACGCTAACGCGTCTGCTGGGCGTCCTTGCGCCTCATCGGGAAATGATGATCACCCCTGCTGGAGATCCGCCTGCGGGCACTGCGCATCCCGGAGCTGATGAACCGGCTCAAGGAGCTCCACAACGAGACCCGTCCGGCCCTGATCGACTTCGTGGAGGTCCTGGCGGCGCGCCTGGACATCGAGTTCGCGCCGCCGACAGAACAGATCATCGACGTCTTCGAGGCGCTGTACGCCTATGAGATGAACGGCTACGGCAGAGCCAACATCCGTCCCCTGCTCACTCCCCTCGCCATCGCCCTCATACGGTCGGCGGGCGCTGAGGGTCCACAGGACGGACCCGATCGGCTCGCCTCGCCATTGCTCCTGAAGCCGCTGTCCTGAGCGGACTTGCCCCTGAGCGGGCCCTCTCAGCGAATGGCCAGTGATTTCAGCGTGGCGTAGTCGTCGTCCGAGGGATGCGAGACGACCAGGCGCTGTGGATGGGTGCCGGGATGCGGCTGGATGAGGTGCGGAAGCTGCCTGGTGATCTCGTTGCAGGGGACGTCGAGGATCAGGGTGGCCACACTCGAAGGCGGCCACGTCCACCCGGGGAATGCTGACGCTGGGCGCGCTCTCCGGGACGAAAGGACATCGAGAAGAGCTCCTCATCAGAGGTGTACAGGTCCTCGTAGTCGGCGACGAGATGCTCGGAGTCCTGCTGGACCACCTCTTTGAGGGTGTTGTAGACGCGACCCTCGACCCGTAGCCGCAGCCTGCGTGGAGGCGCTGCCCGCTGGGAGGTCTTGGCGGCAGACTCAGCTGCCAGTGCCGGTTCGCGACGACGTGGGCAGCGGCTGGACACCGTCGTGAGCTTCGACCGCCTCCTCCAGCTCATCGAGGAGATCGCCCCAGCGGTCGGTGGCGACGTTGACGAGGAAGATGTCATTGCGGCGGGCCGGAATCACCGCCCAGGCGGCTGGTTCGCTCCCCAGCCTGGTCAGGAGCCCCTCCATCGCGGCGGCATCGGCAAACCAGGACGCCTCGTTGCCGGGCGGGGCGGTCAGGGCCAGCACGTCGGGATCGAGGCCGACCTCGGCGAAAGGCCATGGTCTCTCCATGGAGCGCAGGTTCCCGGATGGCCTTGGCCTGGAGGTCGATGTCGTACTCTCGCCGTCCTGTCGCCCGGCAGGTCGGATTCGGGGACCACGCGAGGGTGGTGGGCTCGTCGACGGCCAGCCCGAAGCCGATGAAGTCGGTGAGCCACCCCACCGTCGCCGGCACCAGTTCTCCCCGGGGCGCGAAGTAGTCGGCGCTGCGCACCAGCGGGACCACGCCGTCGAGGTCCACACCCACCTCGCCTGGGGAGCGCATGGCGTCCACCGCGCGGTGTACCCGCCACCCGGTCGCCCTCGACCCGTCGGCATGTGCCGGCTCGGTGAGGTCGGGGTCGATCCCGAGCATCCGCCCATCGTCGAGGCGCAGCACCACCATGCCGGTATCCGGGAAATCGGGTGGCGACGCATCCAGCACCTCCACCACCGCCGGATGCGTCGAGAGGATCCTGATCGCTTCTTCTCGGCTCATGGCCCTGACCCTACTTGCGGGATACCTGGCGCCAGACGAGCGACATCCACGCCGGCCAACCTCCGCCGATCGGACCACAAGGGCCACCGCTCCCCAGCGTGGAAGTTCCTCCGCCACGGCCGAAAGCCCTCAGCCACGCCCCTTCCGAGAGCCTGGCCAGCGTGCGCGAAACGCCGCGCGTCCCCGATCCAGCGGCGTCTGAGCACCGGCTTCCAGCGCTTCGCGGCGTTTCGTGCACGTTCCCTGTAACTCAGCTGCGGGGCAGACTGGGGACATGAACATCGAGAAGCTGATCACCGAGGCCCCCGGACAGCCGGACTTCAAGAACAACGCCCTGGATCATCGGCGACAGCAGGGGAGGTGATCGTCATCGACCCGGCTCACCAGCCCGACCGCCTCGGCGCTCGCAGTCGGCGACCGGAAGGTGAAGGGCGCTGTTGCTGACGCACGGCCACTGGGACCACGTGACGGCGGCCCCGGCCTCGCGGCCCTGATGGGTAACCCGCCCATCTACCCCAGCCCGGCCGACGAGTTCCCTGTGGCGGGAGACCCACCCGCACGAGGCGTTCCAGCCACTCAGCGACGGCGACGAGTTCACCATCGCAAGCGCCACGCTACGGGCAGTCACGACGCCAGGACACACCCCGGGCGCGACGTGTTTTGTCACCGACGGCGTGGTCTTCACAGGCGACACCCTATTCGAGGGCGGTCCGGGTGCCACCCGCTGGGAGTACTCGGACTTCAACCAGATCATCGTCGCCATCCGCGAGCGGCTGTTCACCCTTCCCGACGACACCGTCGTCAACACCGGCCATGGCCCCTCGACAACGATCGGGAGGGAACGCCCGCACCTGGACGAATGGGTGGCGCGTGGCTGGTGACTAAGACCTGCCATGAGCATGCGAAGCGGTGAGCCCCTACCCTCAGCTCCGACGAGCTCAATGACATCGACCAGCTCAAGCGAGGCTGGAACGACGTGACTGACCAGCATCCCAGACCCATGGTCCTCATTCAGGATGCCTACAGCACGTCTACCGAGTCTGAATCCAGGCTTTCGAATGGCTCATCCAGGATCAAGAACCGCGATCGGTGCCCAGCTGAGCTGCAAGCCACAGCTTTTCACGCATCCCACCAGAATAATTTCCGCCTGCTTCCGCCTGAGGTCTTTCCGGGGAAATCCCCAGCAGCCCGGCTAGTTCCGCGGTCCTCGCAACATATCCATCGGGCTGTCTCGAGAAGCAGTCCCAGGAGTTCTAGATTTCTCGATCCCGGTAAGCGCGGGGAAGAATTCCGCCCTGCGAAGGATACGCCACGAGTTGCGCGAAATCTGCCAGCCGAAGAGACTGCCCCTGCCACTCACAAACCTGAACCTCAGCGGTATGGATCCCCGCCACAATGTCACACACAGTGTCGACTTCCCAGTGCCATTCTTCCCCACGATTCCGGTGAGCCCACCTTCCGGGAAGGACAGATCGAGGTCTTCAAAGAGCAATGCATCGTCATAGCCGAAGCTCAAACCTGCTATCAGCAAAAGCACCCATGAGCCACCCCTTCAACCAATCTGAGCGTGAGATATTCCGGACTCTAACAGAGCAGCAAGCACATACATCACAATCGCACCTAAGACCAAGAATGCGGTACTTTTTACATTCAAACCACATTCTGACACAAGACGCTCCTTGAAAATTGCAATCGCACGCCAACCTTCAAAGCCAACCAAAGCACACATTACCATTGCAGCAATTTCACATGGGCATGGGGCAGCACTCCAGAGAGAATGGGACCAATCCCACTAGTTGCATACACTCCCGCCGCCGAAGCACCCAAAATCATCATATTAACCAACCAAAAATAAAAGCACCAACACCCAAGGTAAGAAGACCGGCAAAAAATTACCATTCCGCCAACCTTGACATTATTCAGCAAAAGCCCCAGAAAGCTAGGTAGTATTATTCTCAGGACGCATCGGAATATTGCACCCGATTGCCCAGCCAGAAAGAACACCAAGGAGAGCAATAATAAGAATTACTGACAGATGAACCTCACGACCTCGAAGGAAACTCATTTTCATATCCTCCATATTTCCGGGATGCCAGCACACACCCCACCGCCAGGGAAATCAAAGCGGCTACCCCAATCCCCCACCACCCATCCCCTTGTACCAAACCCACAATCGGCAGTAGAGTCACCACGAAAACCAAGACCGTCTGCACGACGAAAAGAGGAACCATCCGGAGAGTCCCTAAGCGCCCGGTATCCGGCGAGCGAGGACAGATCGGAAATTGAGTCATCTCGGCGCAGCATTGAGGTGTTGTGAAGAACCACCTCAATGCATCAACGGGAGCCCTGAGGCAGATCCGCGCCAGGAAGGGCCACAAGACAACACCCCTGTACAATTTCCCGCAGCCAACACCACGACAGCACTCCACACGCCCCAATGAACCCAGGCCAGAACTGCCAGGAAACCCAGCATGACCCAACCACCAACACGCTGGGAAGAAGTGTGATGTGCTTCAAGCTGGCTTCAGGTCCCGGTAGTATTGAGCTCTGCTTCGACGGGGCAGGCGGCGAAACAGCCGCATCGCTCCCAGTAAGCTTCCCAGCTCGAATGTATCTGGGTAGTGTGATACGACGGCCCTGTGCAAGGCCAGCATGATGATGTAGACCTCCACCACGGCCAGCACAAGCAGGGATCCGGGGTGCGGGGCCTCTCCTAGCGAGACGCTGATGCCCAGCAGAAGCCAGACCTCAAAGGGAATCAAGAAATTCAACTCGGTGGCCTCGAATCGGGGAGACTGCCGACTGAGTTGAGCGAAAATGAAGCCGCAATACCCATCAGCATCACCCTGTACACCCGAGGCGGCAATGTACTCACTTCTGTACCCAGAGTCCACCAGATTCCCCACCCTTGAGCGACGAACAATAATCATCAACCCCACGAGTAAGAGGAATGCCAAGGCGAGTAGCGGAATCAGTCCTGCACTGGAATAGGCAGTCTTCAAGGTGTCGGACAAGTCAGAGAACAAGACATTTGGAGCTCGTTTTTGAGCAAGAGTTCACCTTCGCCTGAGGCGTAGGCGGCACCAGCTTCACCCAACACGGCTTTTGATTCCCGAGCATAGCCATACTGGAGATCAGGAACACGATTCCCCATGGCCAGATAGGAAACCATGCCGGAAGCAGCATTCACTGGCCTTGAAAAAGCGCACGACTCAGGAAAAGAACATAGGAGACGAGAACCACGAGCAGGGAAATGACGACGGCACGCATCTCTCCTTGAACCACCATGAAAGAGAGAGAGCACTTACCATAATGCCGAGGCGCTTGAACATCCAAAACCAATAGGCTGCATCCAAAATCATGATCCGGGCACGGCGAGAATCCTTAGCCAACCGCGAAACATAATTACCCTTCATTTTTCTGAAAGTCTTCACGAAGTCTTCAAAGACTGGCGCGAACGCCACGCCCACAACCCCGATAAGCGACAGGAAAAACGCCGGACATCACCTCAGCTCCACGAACCACCGCCAGCAGAGCAAGCATGGATACAGCAAACTGAACCCCCACCTGAAGACCAGCAAAAACTAAATAGAATCTAACATTATCAAAACGCAATATCCTGGCAGCTATTTGCGACGAGACAAGATCCTCATTCTTAGCCAACATGAAAAGCCGCCCTGAATCGCCAGCCTATCTTCACAGCCCACCTGCTCAGCACTAAAGAAATTTTTCACGGCCACAGGCAAATCTGCACTGACAAGACTATTTACCGAACCGAAAGCCTCTCATGAATAGATTCCTAAAGATATTGTTTTACATTCCCGGCACATATTTCTACATTAGAATCGGAATCTATTCTTGCTGTTGGGGGCAAAGCTTCTAGAAGCTTGCCCCCAACAGCAATCTCACCACTAGTAGGAAAATCGCCGCCCACAGCTCCCCGCCGTTTAGCGATAGATTTCACTGTAGCAAAGAAGGCACTCAACCCCACTGCCGAAATCCCAGCCCATCCCATGGAGACAATTGTTGCAATTGCCGTCGCAATAGAAAGCAGGCTGCCAACATTCATTGTGATGTTGTAGATCTGCTGTGCAGCATATTCCTGATACTCCGAGAACATGAGCGATTTCTAGTTCCATCTCTACTTCCTCCTTGTAGATAGAGCCGCGAGCACCGGCGCCCGCGATGGATATTACCCTCACCCTCTCCAGGAAAACAGTAACGAAAGTAGTATGTTTACTCAACCAACCCTGCCATAGTGATATGATCTTTCGCCCTCTCGAACCTCAACCACACCAGGGGTAGCTCAACACTCTTAAATCCGCTCTTACAAAGGGAGTTCACCTTAAAGGAGATGGTTTGCGATGATCATCGCCAGTCGTGGCGGCAGGACCGACCCACCACTCGCCGGCAAAGCAACCATCCTGAACGCAGTCACCTGTCGCGGGCATCCCACACCCAGCGCATCTGTTACCGATAGGGTGGAGAACCTACTGAAAGCTTATTCATAGCTCATGGCAACCCGCCGCTGACAAGGGGTTCCGCGACCTCGTCGACCGTCCGTGAATAAGCCTCATACTGATATGGAGGAGCAGCAATGAAGGTATTGATCACCGGCGGGGCCGGCTACATCGGAAAGCACCGTCGCCTCAGCCTGCGAGGACGCGGGCCACAGCGTCGTGATCCTCGATAATTTCTCCACGGGCCGCCGTGAGTTCGTCGGAGACCGGCCCCTCTACGAGGGAGACATCGCCGATGACGAGCTCCCTGACCGTCTGTTCAGCGAGCAGCAGGTCGACGCCGTGGTGCACTGCGCCGCGAAGATCATCGTCCCAGGAGTCCGTCGCCGAGCCCTCGCCTACTACGAGAACAACGTCTCCAAGACCACCACCCTCCTGGCGGCCCTCCAGCGCAACGGCATCGAGCGGTTCCCTGTTTCAGCTCCCTCGGCCTCCATCTATGCGCCCGACGAGAACTTCATCGTCACCGAGGACTCGCTGCTGCAACCCGGCTCCCCCTACGCGCGGACCAAGTTCATGGTGGAGCTGATCCTGAAGACTTCACCAAGGCCAGCGACGTACGGGTCGCGTCCCTGCGCTACTTCAACCCCATCGGCACCGATCCCTAGCTGCGCAGCGGCCAGCAGCTGGAGAAGCCGTCCCACGTGCTGGCCAAGCTTCTGAGGCCTGGTCCAACAAGGAGACCTTCACCGTAACGGGTGGACTGGCCGACCCGCGACGGCTCTGGCATCCGCGACTTCATCCACGTCTGGGACCTCGCCCAGGCGCATGTCGCCGCGCTGGAGCACTTCGACGAGGCAACCGCGGACCAGCCCTATCAGGTGTTCAACATCGGAACTGGCAATGGAGTGACGGTCAAGGAGCTGGCCGCGTCCTTCGAAAAAGATCACCGGAGACCCCCTGAAGGTCCAGTTCGGTGATCCCCGGCCCGGCGATGTCGCGGGTGTCTACACGGTCTCCACCAAGGCCAGGGGATGTCCTCGGCTGGCAGGCGAAACCGACCGAAACCGATGCCGTGCGCGACGCCATCGCCTGGCTTCCCGTGCGCAAGCGAAAAAGCTGGGGTACTAAGAAAAGCTGGGGACCCTGGGATCAGTGGCCTCGGCCCAGAGCTGGCGGCGCTGCTCGGCACGGCGCCGGTCCAGCAGCTCGTGACCATGCAGACGCCGGCTAACAGGGAGGATGGTCCAGAACAGTTTGCAGGATCATGACAACAAACCTACCTTCCAACGAAATGTCCGTAGCTGGTTTCAAGACCGAGTGGGGTCCGGCCCGGTGATCAGCGACCAGGTCCGACGCCGCCCCCTGACATCTACTGAATAGGCTTGCCGAACATGATGGCAGACCTTCTCCGAGACACACCGTCGCCTGCTGATTGACGCGGCGGCGGCGCTGGGGACGTTCCTGCTGCTGGTGGTTCCCCTGGCTCTGCTGGGGCTCTCCGAGAATGCGGCAGCGATCGGCTGGTCCACGCTGATGGTGGTCTCCCCTGGCGTTCCGGCGCGTCAATCCACTACTAGCCGTGGCCGTGTGCGCGGCGGCGGGCACCGGCATGGTGGTCCAGGTCTCCTCCCCACCCCCTGCCGTCCTAGTGGTCCTGGTGGTCGTGGCCTCCGCGGCCAGGCATCTGAGCGGCGCTGCGAGCCTGGTGGTGCCCATCGGGTCGCAGCCTCCGTTGTTGGCCCACTGTCGTGGATGGCAAAGATTCCTGCCGAGCTGCGGTTCATAGCGGTCGGGTTGCTGAGCACGCTGTGTCTGTCCCTGATCGTCAACGCCTCACCTACTGGAGACGGTATGCGGCCCAGAGCCGTCTGACGGAACTCGATGAAGCTCTTCGCGGAGGAGCGTTTGCCTGGCCGGGGACCCGGCAGCACCCAGGAGGCCATCAGAGCTGGCCGACGGCAGGGCCAGGCCGAGGTGGCGCGTGAGCTACACGACGTGGTGGCGCACTCGCTGTCGGTGATCGTCGTCCAGGCTGAGGGCGCGAAGGCCCTGGCCTCCAGAAAGCCCGAGGCCACCGTCGAGGCGTTGGATGTGATAGCCCGCACCGGCCGCAACTCGATCGGAGAGATGCGGCGGATCGTCTCCTGCTGCGGGGCAGTCAGACGCCACCTTCGGACCCTCGCCATCACCGCCTCAGATCCCCGGAGATGGTGGCCAAGGCCGGCCCCCGCATCACCCTTGAGATGCCAGAGGGCTACCTGCGGTACCCGACCTCTGGGACCACGACGTTCCGCGTGGTGCAGGAGTCGGTCACGAACTTCCTCAAGCATGCCGGCCCCACGGCCCAAGCCACTGCGACCATCAGCTGCGCCCCCGAGGCCATCGACATCCGTGTCACGGACGACGGCGTCGGCGTCCAGCCGCGTCCGAGGGACACGGCGCCGGCATCAGAGGGATGCGCGAGCGCGTCGCGGCGATGGGCGGCACCTTCAAGGCAGGTCCGCGTACCGGTGGAGGCTACGAGGTGAGGGGCTCGTCTGCCCTTGCCCTCCAGCTGGGAAGGGGCTGGCTGAAGTGAGGAGGATTGGATGATCAGGTGCTGCTGGCTGACGACCAGTCGCTGGTACGCAGCGGATTCCGCATGCTGATCGACTCCGCCGACGACATGGAGACCGTCGGTGAGGTGTCGAACGGGCGGACGCGGTGATGGTGGTGAAGACTCCAGCCGGTGGATGTCGTGCTGATGGACATCCGGATGCCGGTCATGGATGGCACCGAGGCCACCGCGCAGATCACTCGAGCTAGGGAGGCGACACCAAGGTCCTGGTGCTCACCACCTTCGACCTCGACGAGTATGTCTTCGCGGCCCTGCGCAACGGCGCCTCCGGTTTCCTGCTGAAGGATGCCCCTGCCCGACGACCTACTGGGTGCGATCCGCACCGTCGCCCGGGTGGCGCGGTGGTCGCACCGACGGCAACCCGCCGTCTGCTCGACCATGTCGCACCGAAGCTGCCGGTCGGCAAGCCCCGCGACGACTCCCGCCTCACCGGCCTGACCGACCGGGGAACGCGAGGTGCTGATGGAGGTGGTGCGCGGCGCCAACAACGCCGAGATAGGATCCCGCCTTTACATGGCCGAGGGCACCGTCAAAACCCACATCGGCCGGCTGCTGGCAAAACTCCAGGCGCGCGACCGCGTCGGCTTGGTGCTGATCGCCCACGAGTGCGGGTTACTCGACTGACTCTGGGATATTCGACGGTCCAGCGGGCGGCGCGGCTGAACCGTCGAATATCTTTTCGGCATTCAGCCGACGATGTCGGGAGCCTCCATGCGAGCGGCCGAGGCGGCGGCGTCGGTGAGCTGCTCCTCCGCGGCCAGCTCGGCGGCGATGCGCTCCCGGTAGTTGGTCTTCTCCCGCTCCAGGCGCCTCGTCCCAGCCGAGCACCGCGGCCGCGATGTCCGCCACCCGTCGACGGCGGCGGCACCACGGTCGCGGGCCTCGGAGTTGAGCCGGACGCGGGGACGAAAAGATGTCCTCCAGGTGCATGGCACCCTCGACACGCGCAGGCGCGGTACACCTCGGCGCGCAGGAACTGCGGGAGCCGCCCTCGAGAGCTCTCCGAGGGACGGGTCGGCGTCGATCGTGGCGAACAGATCGGGCAGCTCGGAGCCGTAGCGATGCACCAGGTGCTGCAGCCGGGCGGCGTCGAAGCCATACTTGGCGCCCAGCCGGCGGGCCTGGTTGGCGGCCGCCTCGAATCCCTCAGCCCCCAGCAGCGGAAGCTGCGCCGTCACCGACGGCCGCGACTTCGCCAGCGCCTTGCCCAGCGCGAAATCGACGGCGTCCTCCGCCATCACCCGGTAGGTGGTGAGCTCCGCCCGCGATGGCCACCATGCCAGGGAATCACCTCGCTGACGGTGTGCTCGCGTGAGACCTTCGTGGACTTCGACTCGTCCAGCACCTTCGGCTGGAGCAGCGGCCGCAGGCCCGCGTAGGTGCCGATGATGTCGTCGCGGGTCAGCGGCGGGTCGCCAGCACCTCGTTGGCATGGGCCAGCACGTAGTCGATGTCCTCAGCAGTGGGCACGGGGTGCTTGAGCTGTTCGTGCCAGGCGGTAGTCGGTGGTGCCGATCACCCAGTAGTGCTGCCACGGATGATGAACAGCACCGACTCTCGGTGCGCAGGAACAGGCCCGTGCTCGCCTTTGAGGCGTTCCGCGGGACGACGATGTGGATGCTCTTGCTGGCCAGCACCTTGAGGCCGCCGGTGCCGCCCGCGAGGTCCTGGGTCTCTCCGTCCACACGCCGGTGGCGTTGATGATCCGGTCCGCCTCGATGGTGAACTCGCTGCCGTTCTCCAGGTCCACAGCCCTCACCCGCTGGCACGTCCACGGCCGTCCTTGAGGATCTCGGTCACCCTTGACGCGGCTGGCGGCGGCGGCCCCGTACTTCATGGCGGTGCGGATCAGCGTGATCACCAGACGGGCGTCATCGACCCGGGCGTCGTAGAACTCGATGGCGCCGATGAGGGCATCGCTCTTGATCTGCGGAACCGCCGCATGGCCCCGGCCTTCGATAGGTGACGCTGGATCGGCACCGTCTTGCGACCCTTGAGCCGATGCGCGCGAGAGCGTCGTACATGCCGACGCCGACTGCGGAGTAGGCGCGCTCGATGACGGGGGTCTGAGCGGCCACAGGAAAGGCTGGGCCTCGACCAGGTGCGGGGCGATCGTGGTCAGCAGCCGGCCGCGTTCCCTGAGGGCCTCGGCGACCAGCTTGAAGTCGAGGTTGCAGAGGTAGCGGAGCCCGCCATGCACCAGCCGCGACGAACGCGATGAGGTGCCGGAGCCCAGTCCTGGGCCCTCGATGACGGCGCGATGTTCAGGCCAGCGACGCGGCGTCGAGGGCGATCCCCGCCCCGGTGACCCCGCCTCCGATGACGAGCACGTCAAACTTCTGGGAGGTCATGGCCTCGAGGGAGGCGGCACGCTGTTCCTGAGACAGGGATGGCTGGCATTCTGGGCCCTTCGCTCTTTTATAGATAGCTTTGCCAGTTGCACACATGTTCACAAGCTGCGTCACATCAGTGCAGCCGCCGCTTGGCGTGACGGGTGGGCGTGCGTCTGAAGCCACCCTCACCGGAATCCGTTGCCCCTGGCCTCATACGCGAAACCCCCAGCGAACAGCAGAGGCAGGGATTACCGCACCACTGACGCGAAGGCGGACGCAGGCCGGCCTGGCTCGCGGTCCGCATCCTGGGACCTCGGGGACTCTCCTGAGCGCCTGGAGCGCTGGGCGTCACGGCCTCAGCGGGCGTTGACGATGACGCCGGCTGGTCCGGCCCCATCTGAGCGGGCTCCTCGCCGAACATAGAGCGTCGCCCTCGAAAGGCGCGGGCTGAGGGTCACCTGGTCGGCGTACTCGATGTCGCCGCCGACCGGCAGGCCGGAGGCGGGGCGGGTGACACGCACACCAAAGTCACGGAGCATCCGGCCCAGGTAGGAGGCCGTCGCCTCGCCCTCGGTGTCGGGGTCGGTGGCGAGTATCACCTCGGTGACGGTCCCGTCGGCAAGACGCTGAACAGCTCCCGGGTGTGCAGGTCGCCGGGCCCACGCCCATCGATCGGCGAGATCGAGCCGCCCAGCACGTGGTAGGTGCCGCGGAACTCGCCGGTACGCTCGATGGCCACGACGTCCTTCGACCTCCACCACGCACAGCAGCGACCTGTCACGGCGCGGGATCACGGCAGACCCGGCACCTGGTCTCTTGCGAGACGTTGAAGCTACACTCACAGAACCGCGTCGCCTCCTTGACGCGCCGCAGCACGTCCGCCAGCTGGAAGACTCTCCTCGGGGCGCGTCGAGCAGGTGGAAAGGCGATACGCTGCGCCCCCGCGGGCCGATGCCTGGCAGGCGGCTCAGCTCGTCGATCAGCTCCTGTATGGGGCCTTCGTACAACTCAGAAACCCATCCCCGGCATTTGCGGCGCACGGCCTCGGCCGCGGCCTCGACCTGCTGGCGGGCGGTCCGGAAGGCAGCGACGATCATCGCGGACAGGCCTCGGTGTCCTCCGGGTCGCAGGCGGCTGGCGCGATGGTCACGTCCACCATCTCACCCAGGCCATTGAGCTTCACCGTGACGAGATCTCCTCCGCGGTGCCCTCGAAACTCCCTTTCCGGCCAGGCCGTCACGGGCAGCGATCATCTCTGTCCCTGCATCTGCTGAGCCTGGGCCAGCAGCGCATTCATGTCGAGAGTCCTTCGATCAGGTGTCCTTTCGTCGCGCTCAATGATAGGTGCCGTCTGTGACACCCCCGGTCAGGCGAGCGGCTCTTCCTCGATGATCTCAGCCCCAGCTCAGCAGCCAGCAGCTTGGCGGCCAGCTCGTCGGCGTTCTCCAGGTTCTGGTCGTCCTCGGCCACCTCGGGCTCCGTCTCACGTTCCGGGGGTGAGGGTGGGGTCGGCTCGGGCGGCGGCAGGGCTGCCTAGGCCCGGAGGTGGTTCCTGCTGCTGGCCTGGCTGCTGAACAGGAGCGGCGGTCGCTGGTTGCTGCTCGGGACTGGGCGGGACGTTCGTTGGCCCGACATCACGGCCTGGACGCGCACTCTCGATGCCGATGACCTCGATGATCGGTCTGACCAGCAGGTCGTTGACCCCGGATGAGGCGAAGTTCTCCCGCGCCCCGGCGTCGCTGAAGCCGAGCAGCAGCTGTCCGTCGGTGACGTCCAGCACCTGCGCGTGCTTGCTCAGCATCATGGGCGAAGCGGCGATGCCGCTTCACCGCCTCCAGGACATTGGGCCAGACCTGCCGCAGTTCTGCTGCGCAGGACCCGGCCTGCCTGGCTGGGGACGGATAGATTCCGGCGCAGCGGGACGTGGGCTGCTGGGGGCTGAGGCCTGCAGGGCCACGTGGCGGGGCCCCCTGCCGGGCTGGCGGCGAGGCCGTCCGGGTTGTTGCTGCGCAGGCTGGGCTGGCCCGCTGGGGACGGTGCTGCTGCTGCGGCTCTGGGCTCAGACGGGGGCGTCTGCTCGCCCTGGCGCTGACCAGGCCGGCTGCTGCGCGACTGCCGGCTGGGCCGGCGGAGCAGGCTCCTGCCGGGCCGGCTGCCGCGCGACGCCGTCGCCGATCATCCCGACCCGTCGCTCCAGCCGGTCCATCCGGGCGTGGAGGCCGCGCTCATCGGTGTCGGCGCCGGGCAGCAGGATCCTTGCGCACATCAGCTCCAGGTGGAGGCGAGTGCGGTGGTGCCGCGCGCATGGCGGTGAGGCCGTCGGCGATGACCTCGGCGGCCCGGGGTCAGCTCCCCGCGCCCATGCCCGCGACCTGCGTGGCGAGGCGCTGCGCCTGGTCTGCGGAAACCTCCAGCATGCCGTTCTCGGCGGCCTGCGGCACGGCGGCGAGGATCACCAGGTCCCTCAGCCGGCGTAGCAGGTCCTCGGCGAAACGACGCGGGATCCCTGGCCGATCTCGATGATCTTGTCGATGCTGCGGAACACACCCGCGGCATCGCTCGCCGCGAAGGCGTCGACGATCTCGTCGAGCAGCGCATCCGGGGTGAATCCGAGCAGCGCGGCGGCCTGATCATAGGAGACACCCATCCGGCCCTGGCCCGCCGAGCAGCTGGTCGAGCACCGACAGGGAGTCCCGCACCGACCCACCGCCCGCGCGCACCACGAGCGGCAGGGCCGACGAGTCCACCGCGATCCCCTCGGTTGCACAGATCTGGGCCAGGTAGTCATCGAGCAGCGCGCGGCGGGACGAGCCGGAACGGGTAGTGATGGGTGCGGGACCGGATGGTGCCGATGACCTTCTCCGGCTCCGTGGTGGCGAAAACGAACTTGGCATGCGGGGGCGGTTCCTCGACGAGTTTCAGCAGCGCGTTGAAGCCTCGCAGTGGTGACCATGTGGGCCTCGTCGACGATGTGGATCTTGTAGCGGCTGTGGACCGGGCGCGAAGAAGGCCCGCTCGCGCAGGTCCTGGGCGTCCTCGACCCCGCCGGTGGCTGGCGGCATCGATCTCGATCACGTCGATGCTTCCCGGTCCGCCCGGGCCAGGGTCCTGACAGGAACGACAGGTCCCGCAGGGAGTCGAGGGGCCCCTGCTCGCAGTCTGAGGCAGCGCGCCAGGATACGTGCGGAGGTGGTCTTGCCACAGCCACGCGGCCCGGAGAACAGGTAGGCATGGTTGACGCGATTGTTGTCGAGCGCCCGCATCAGCGGCACGGTGACGTGGTCCTGGCCGATCACCCGGAAAAACGCGTCCGGACGGTAGCGGCGGTAGAGAGCCAGCGGCGGAGAGGCCAGCTCGGGGCGCGTCTCCTGGGCATCCACGGCCGAGCGTGATGGCATCCCGGGCGCGAGGCAGGCTCCCCGGGCTCATCAAAGAGCCCAGGCCCCTCCTGCTCGTGGGAGGGCTCGCCGAAATATCCTCGTCCAGGGCGCGTACTCGTCCTCGGGTTCGCCGTCGTACCTCGTCATCCACGCGACCAACTGTATTGAGGCCACCGACTCTTGTCGCCAGCCGGCGGTCCGGTCAGTCCTCACAACCATCGCTGTTATTCAATAACAGTTACTTGCAACATCGACGCATGCAAACCGTTGCAGCCCACAACCGGGCCAAGCGTCAGGACACCGCCCTGAGGCTCTTCCAGGAACACGGCTATGCACAGACCTCGGCTGCACAGATCGCGGCAGCTGCGGGGGTCTCCTACATGACCTTCTTCCGGCATTTCACCAAGGAGTCCGTGGTCGTGGGTGATCTGTTCGACCTGTCATCGCAACCGCCGTCGCGGCGCAGCTCACCGACCTTCCTCCCCTGGGACGGCGACCCGGGACTGCTCACCGCCTTGGCCGGCGACGCGGCCAGCGCCGAGCTGACCTCGGATGGGTTCCGCAGGCGCATCGAGCTGATCGCCACCACCGGCGCGCGGAGATCGGCGGCCTGGGCGTCCGGACAGGCCACACAGGACGCGGATTCGCCGGAGCTGACCGCCCGGCACTGACCCCGCCGACGCCCGTGCGGCCGCGGGAGCTGTGATCGGGGCCGCCACGGCACTGCCCCGCTCTGGGCCTCGGAACCAGCCCGCGAATCGCCGCCCAGGCCCTGCGGAGAGGGCTGTCAGGCCTGGCGGGGGGTGCGGGATGAGCGTCGCGCTGGCGCTCCGGGCAGTCACCCGCTCCCTGCGAGCCCGGAGGGTCCTGAGCGGCCTGGACCCGTCGTGCATCGCGGGAGTGCCATGCCCTGGCTGGCCTCAACGGGGCAGGCAAGACGACCGCCCTGCGCATCGCCCGTGCTGCGCCCCGATTCCGGGACGGTCGAGGTCCTGGGAGGAAGACCCCGAGCGCCAGCCACGACATCTGGCGAAGCGTCGGGCACCTGGTCGAGACCCGTTCTCCTACCTCCTGAGCTGACGGCCCGGCAGAACATCATCGCCTCCCGCCATCCTGCACGGTCACGGCCCGCCGCCCTCGCATCCGGCATCGCTGGGAGCTCGCCGGCCGCCCTCGGCCTGACCGACTGGCTGGACGTCCCGGCGCGGCGCCCGTCCCCTGGCACCCGCCAGAAGGTGGGACTGGTGGCGGCCATGGCACACCGTCCCGGCTGCATGATCCTCGACGAGCCGACGAACGCGCTGGACCCTGGCGATCGCCGGGCTGCGCGGCCTCATCACGGACCTGACCCATGACGGCACCGCCGTGCTGGTGACGAGCCATCATTTCGACGAGCTTTCGCGCGCATCGCGCACCGCGTCGATGTGCTGCATGCCGGGCATGTCGTCGACCCTAAGGCCCGATGGCCCGGATCTTGAGGCGGTTCTTCGAAACGGTCCTGGCCGCTGAGACGAAGCAGACGCGATGATCATCCCACGCCAGGTACTGGCCATTGAGACCCGCAACCGTCGCAGGCCACACGTGACACGGGTGGCGACGGCAGCAGCCCCTTCTGGTCACGCTCACCGTCGCAGGCGGCTAGTGGCGGCCACGCTGGCCCCGGCAGCCAGATGGGCTCGAAGGCAGCCAGCCTCATGACCACCGGCGGCTGGGCCCGGCTGACGGGCTCGCCGCGGTCAGCACCGGCGTCACGTCAGTTTGCTCGCGGCCGGGATTGTCGCTGGCCTCGGCCTGTTGGCCGCGAATTCACCGACGGCACCGTCGTCGGCCTGTTCGCGCGCCCGTCAGCCGCTCGGCGATCGCTCTGGCGAAGGTCCCGGTGCCGCGGCGGCCTGGGCGTCGCTGCCGGGCTGTCGCGTCCGGTCTGCTGACTGGCCTGGCGGGATCTGCCTCGGACCGGCCCCCGGCTGGGCTGCGGCCAGCGTGGGGTCATCACCCCTGTCTGGGGGTCCTTCTCGGCGTCAGCGCGCTGCCGGTGGCCTGGTTCGCCACCCTGGGGCGCGGCTATATGACGGGGATCGCTGGCACCCTGGGCGTGGTCGTCGTCACGAACCTCGCGTCCGGATTCGGGATAGGGAGTTTCATCCCATGGGCGGTGCCGGTCCTCTGGGCCACCTCGGGCAGCGGGACAGATCCACTCGCCCTGGTGCTACCGCTGGCAGTGGGGATCGCTGGAGCATTCCTCACCGCACGCTCCTGGGGGCGCCTGCAACTGGGAGATCGCTGACCCATAGGAGAAAAATTCCCCACTTCTGCTCGGAAGAACGAGCCTTCCTGCTTGGAAATACGATTGTATTCCGCATCCGGGGAACACCGCATCGTAGTCCAGGCCAGGTGGCGGCGGGTTGGTGCAGATCCCGCCGATAGGGAAACGGCGGGATCTGTGGGCCTTGCCCAAGACGACTCATCGCGCGCTGGCCCGCTCTGGAATGGATTGCAGAACCAGCAGCGTCAATGCCCCCACTGGATGATGCTGACCAGCACAGGGACCGCCAGCTGGTTCATGCTCAGCGACATGCACCAGCACGATCGGCATACCAAACAGCACCCCGACAGCCAGTGCGCTGGAGAGCCGCGGCAGGCAGGCGCCAGGGCATCGGCAGCAGCACGGTGAGTGCCGTCACAGCGAGCGTGAGAGTGACCGTGCAGGCCCCACCCGGCATCACGATCATGAAGACCACCGCGCCAATCGGCTGGCAACGACAGCACCGCCGCCGTCGTCTCATCCTTCAGCCCAGCCCGCCAGCGCTGGACCAGGGAACCAGGCAAGCCAGCCAATAGCCGGCGATCGCAATTCAGAACTCCCAGTCCAGCAGCAGGTTCGGCCCCAAACCCCCCAGCGGGAGGACCCCAGCCGAGCGCAGAGACCCCCTGCTGCACCAGCCATGCCGCGGCGCGTGATTACCGTGTTGCGCCACCAGTCCCTCAAACCGTTCCCAGCACCCGGCGCCAGTGTTCGACCGGGTCCGCAGGACGATGGCTGCGACGGCCAGCGTTACAGCCGCGACGCCGATACCGATCCCAACCTGCGTCGGATAGCGCACCACCCACACCTCGCCAGACCGGGAAGAAATCGGCATCGGAGTCAGCCTCAAGCTGAGGGGCGTTGGCGTCGAAAAAGCCAGGCACGGCTCACCGCAAGTACCTGGTTGCCGTAATGCTGAAGAGAAACCCAGGTCGACGAACCCTGGAGAGTCGGCGGCATGGTGATAGTGGTCGCCTTCCCCGATGGCAGCGATATTCAGGCCGGTGAATCCGTGGCTTAATGGGATGGACAGGTCGGTTCCGTTCGGCATCATTCGGTAGACCGAAGGCAGCATCGATGTAGTGACCGGATCCGGGGCGTACCTCAGAAACAGGTCGAGCAGTGCGGCATTGTCCCTGGCTGGTCTCGAACATCAGAGCAGGGGCCGTTCATGCCGCGCGCCTCGATGTTGATGACCAGCTCCACGTTGTTGTAGTCGGCGCTGTGATATTCAAACTCGTTGGTAGCGCCGACCATGCCGGCTTCCTCCGCATCGGTGATGACGACCAGCAGGCTGTTGGCCAGCTGACGCCCTCGGCCCGCAGCGCCCGCAGGGTCTCGACGATGGTGGCGACACCGTAACCATCGTCGGCCGCCCCATCGAGAGGTCCCAGGCCCAGAGTGGCAGTAGATTCGCTGGAGAAGGCGGAGTCATAGTGGGCCATCATCATGCGAGGGTGCGATCCGAAGTCCCGCAGAATCCGCACCACGATCGACTCGGCGTTCACCCCGTCAAGCTTCTCGACGCCGAGGGAATTGCTGGAGTTTCATCGGATGGGCATGGATCCGGCTGGTAGCCCAGCTCCGTGAACATCGCAATGACGTCATCGCGGGCCCCGGCGTGCGCCTCGCGATCCAGGAGGCGGGGTTCGTCGGCCAGGGTCTCAATATGGCTCATGGCACGCTCGCGAGAACTCCCGCGGGTCGGCATCACGCGCCACCGGCGGGGCACGGTCGCTGATGCCGGCGGTAACCAAGACCGCCAGCACAACACCTATCAGCGGAAGCAGAGGGCAAGTCTTCTGAAAATCAGCATGGACGCTCCTGGGGTTCAAAGCGTCCCATACTGCTAGACATTGTCTAGCGCGTCATCCGCCCAAGGTCTTTCCACCACCCACAATCCCCTAGGGAAGCGCCCCTGGGCAATGACCCGAGAAAAGAAAAAGGCCCCTCGCGCACCCGGAAGAGCTCACTTTACCCTTGCTGCCTTCCGGCCCTGGGGGAATTGGGCGAGGTACGCCGCCACGCGAGGAACCGCTGACGAGTGTACATGAGATCCACGCTAGGTGTCGTCTCGCTCAGATGCCCCAGAGCAGGGCGACAGCTCCACCAGGGCGGATGATGCGCCAAGACACCGAGCGAAACACCACCGGTCCGCGCCGTAGGCGATGAGCCTCAGCCCAGGCACCGCGGATCCGGAGGGAAAATACTCGGCTAAATTACGACGCAGCAGCGCTAGGCTCCTGCCGTCGATTGAGAGGACCCCGAATGAATGCCGTGGTGGCCGCCGTCCTGGTGATGCTGATACTCGCGACCCTCCGCGCATGTCGTCTTGTCGCTGTTCTGGGTGCCGTGGTGGGTGGCCTGCTCGAGGATCGGACTGGAGGCGACGATGGTGGCCTTCCAGGAAGGCCTGGCGGGAGGTGCGCGGATCGCCCTGTCGTACGCGCTGCTCGGCGCCTTCGCGATGGCCGTCGCCCATTCCGGCCCGACGCAGTTGCTGGCCGACGTCCTCATCCGCCGTCCTCGACGGCCAGGACGCCGGGCAGAGAGACCACCTTCTGGGTGGGGCATGCTGGGCGGCCTGGCCGCGATGGCCGTGATGAGCCAGAACCCGATCCCCGTCCACATCGCTCTTCATTCCGCTGCTGATCCCGCCGCTGCTGGTGATCGTGACCAAGCTGCGTGGCTCGATCGCCGCGCTCAGGGCCTCGCGATCCTCACCTTCGGCCTGGTGACCACATGTACCTGCCGCTCGGTTTCGGGAAGATCTTCCTCGAGGAGGACATCCTGGGCAACATCGCCAATGCGGGACCTCGACGTCCAGGGCGTCAACGTGATGGCAGCGATGGGCATCCCAGCCTCGGCAGATGGTTGCGGGCCTGTTGATCGCGGTCCTGATGACCTACCGGGCACCACGCGACTACGACCCGGCGCGAAGATCGATGTGAGCGCGCCAGCGGAGATCAGCCGCCCGAAAGTGATCGTCGCGGTGGTCGCGATCCTCGGCAGCTTCGCCATCCAGTCCTGGCTGACCGTCACCGACTCCAAGGCGGATCCGCTGCTCGTCGCGCCCTGGTGGGTCTTTTTCATCTTCATCGCGACGGGGTGGTGCGGCGCCTGGAGGCTGACGAGGTGTTCACCTCGGGCATGCGCATGATGGCTCTGATCGGTTTCATCATGATCACGGCGCAGGGGTTCGCGTCGGTGATGAAGGCATCCGGGCAGGTCGACCCGCTCGTCCAGGGCAACCGCCGGGCTGTTCGGCGACAACAAAGCCATGGCCGCCTTCGCGATGCTCTTCGTCGGCTGCTCGTGACGATGGGCATCGGGTCGTCGTCCTCCACCCCGCCGATCATCTACGGCCATCTACGTCCCTGTTGTGCGGTGCGCTGGGTTTCTCAACCCTGGCGACCGTCCTCGATCATCGGCACGGCAGGCGCTCCTGCGACGCGGGCTCCCCGCCTCGACTCGACCTCGGCCCCACCGCCGGCCTCAATGCCGACGGCCAGCACGACCACATGCGCGACACCGTCATCCCCACCTTCCTGCACTTCAACCCGCCGCTGCTGGCCGCAGGCTGGTGGCAGCCATGGTGCTCTGAAGTTCCCGGTTCCCGGGACATTCCCGGTGCTCTTGAGGCAAGATCGACTGCAACACCCTCGCCCAGCGAATCGAGGTAGCCATGAGACCGCCACGCCCCCGCCCAACACCGTCCAACGCTCCCAGCCAGGTAAAGCTGAATCCGCTCTTCGCCCGCCCCGGTGAGGCCACCGAGCTACCGAGAACACGGCTTCCACAAGGCGAGTCGCTGCCGGAGACCGCGCTACCAGATCGTCCACGACGAGGCGATGCTCGACGGCAACGCCCGTCTCAACCTGGCCACCTTCGTCGGCACCTCGGATGGACGATCACGCGAGCCGGCTCCTCGTCGAGTCGGCGGACAAGAACATGATCGACAAGGACGAGTACCCGCGCACCGCCGAGATCGAGACCCGGTGCTGGCAGATGCTCGCCGATCTGTGGCATGCCCCCGACCCGGAACATGCGATCGGCACCTCGACGATCGGATCGTCGGAGGCGGCGATGCTCGGTGGCTGGCCCTGAAGCGCCGCTGGCAGCAGGCCTGCCGCGCGGCTGGGAAACCCACAGACCGCCCGAACCTGGTGATGTCCAGCGCGGTGCAGGTGTGCTGGGAGAAGTTCTGCAACTACTGGGACGTCGAGGCGCGCTACGTGCCGGTCAGCGAGGAACACCCGGTGCTCGATGGGCACGGCCTGGAGAACTACGTCGACGAGAACACCATCGGCGTGGTGGCGATCCTGGGAGGGTCACCTACACGGGACGCTACGAGCCGGTGGCTCGGATCGCGGCCGCCCTGGACCGCATCCAGGCCACGACCGGCTCGACGTCAGGATCCACGTCGACGGGAGCGTCGGGCGCGATGGTGGCGCCGTTCCTGCAACCGGACCTGGTCTGGGACTTCCGGCTGGAGCGGTGGCGTCCATCAACACGTCGGGGGCACAAATATGGACTGGTCTACCCGGGCTGGGCTGGGCGTGGCGCACCACCGATGACCTGCCCGAGGACCTGGTGTTCCGCGTCAGCTACCTGGGCGGAGATATGCCGACCTCGCGTTGAATTCTCCCGGCCCGTCGCAGGTGCTGCTCCAGTACTACCCTGTTCCTACGGCTGGGGGCCGACGGGTACCGGCGGCGTCACGAGACGTCGCAGGCGGTGGCGACGTTCCTGGCGGACCAGATCGGAGCGATGGATGACTTCGTGAGCTGTGCAGCGACGGCACCGGCATTCCCGTTCGCCTGGCGCCTCGCCCAGCGCCCGGACGCCGCTGGGAACTGCACGACCTCTCTGACCGGCTACGCATGAAAGCGCTGGCGGTCGCCCACCCATCCCCGCCCGATGACCTGGCTGACGTCCTGGTGCAGCGCGTCGTGGTCCGCAACGGGTTCAGCCACGACCTCGCGCAAGCCTTCCTGGAGGACCTGCGTACCGAGGTCGGCTATCTCAACGCCCCTGACCGCCCCCATGCCCCTCTAGCCGCCAGGCAATCCGGCTTCCACCACTGACAACCGCGGATACCACCAGGTTTGCCCCAGCCCGCGACCCTCGGGTAGTGGTTCCCGGCGGAGGATTCGCCCTAGAGGCCTATGGCGCCTCGCTTGAAAGCGGGTTGGGTCTCACGCCCTCACGAGTTCGAATCTCGTATCCTCCGCTGAGACTCTGGGCTCGGCAGCAAAAGCCGGGAGCCCAAGTTTTTCTGCAGATCTCAGTCTCTTCGTCTCAGGAAAGGTCGGCGAACTCGGCCGGCACATCAGCCAGGGCCTCGGCGATGGGCACGTCGCCGTCGCAGAGCGGGATGACCTGTGCCGATGGTCCTGTCATCGCTGAGGGCGGCTGCTATCACCGCGGCGACATTGGCGCGAGAAGTCGGGTGGTTCGCGCCCATCCCATCCACTGAACGCCCCAGCGTGATCCTCCCGGTGGGCTCGTCGAGGGTGAGGAGACCGGGACCGAGGATCGTCCAGTCCAAGTCCGTGGTCTGGAGGTAGCGATCGGCAGCGAGTTTGGCCAGTGCGTAGGCGAGAAGCGGGTGATCCTCGGCGATCTCCCCATGGGAGCCGATGAACGAGACCATCACATAGCGCCGGGCCCCGCGCGCTGCCGCCCCATGCTGCGAATGGCGGCGACCCGGTCGATGGCGTCGGTCCGCTCCGGTCCGCCCTTGCCGCCAGCACCCGCCGACCACACCACAGCATCAGCGCCCTCGAAGGCCTGGGTGAGATCCCCCAGCCCGGCCTCCTCAACGCTCAACACCAGGGGCTCGGCTCCCGCAGCGGTGACGTCGCCGCTCTGGGCTGGGTCGCGGATCAGGGAGACCACCTGGTCGCCACGCCCCGTAAGAAGCGGCGCGAGCAGCAGGGCGACCTTCCCATGGCCACCGACGATGACGATGCGCGACATCAAAGGCTCCTTCCTCAAAACTTCATGCCCACCCCAGGCTATTGCCCTGATTCAACAGCCCGGCCTTCCAGATCACGCCGCCAGGTGAGGTGTACCTTCGGCCTCGCGAGCGAAGGCGTGGGCCAGGTAACCGGGAACCATCAGCCAGTTTTCGACTTCCACGCCGCCAGATGGGCATATGCGGGACTTGTGGTGGGGATGTTCACCGCGTCGATCAGCCAGTGACCATCGTCTCCCCGCCATCCCACGGATCGTCGCGGACCTCGGCGGTCTGGCCTGGTATTCCTGGCTCGACGATCGTGATGCTGGTCCTCGGCGGTCATCACGCCGGTCAGCGGGAAGCTGTCCGACATCTTCGGGCGCCGGCGCTTCTACATCCTCGGGCTGGGACTGTTCCTCGCCGGGTCCGCGCTGTCCGGCATGGCGATGAACTTCCCCTTCCTGATCTTCTCCCGCGCCATCCAGGGAGCCGGGATGGGCTATCCTGCTGCCGCTGTCGCAGACCATCTTGAGGGCCATCATCGCCCAGGCAGCGTGGCAAATACCAGGGTTACATGGGTGCGGTGATGGAGCCTCACAGGCCGCAGGACCGCTGATCGGTGGCTGGATCACCGACGCCTACAGCTGGCGGTGGCTGTTCTACATCTCACGCCGGTCGGCCTGACCGCGCTGATCATCATCCTGCGACACCTCAGGTGCCTGAGGCCGACGTGAACGGCACGATCGACCACGCGGGATCTCGACGATGACGGTGGCCGTCATCGACACGGGCCCGCTCGATCTCACGCGGGATCCCTCGGCTGGCTACAGGCCGGAGGTGCTGGTGTTGCTAGCCATCGGCGCGCTTTCACCGTCGCCTTCGTGCTGTGTGGAGCGGCGCCGCCGAGCCGATCATCCCGCTGCGCCTGCTGCGCAACAGCGTCTTCGTCACCGCCAGCGGCGGGGCGCTTCTTCATGAATATGTCGATGTTCGTGGTGATGATCTACGCGCCGGTCTACGCGCAGGGTGTGCTGGTGTCAGCGCCACCGAGTCGGGGACTGATCCCGATCCCGATGAATGTGGTGCTGTTCTCCACCGGCATCGTCATAGGCAACCTCGTCACCCGCACCGGCCACTACAAGGAGTTCGTGGCGGCAGGCAGCGCCATTCAGGTGGTGGGCGCCATCCTGGTGATGCGCCTCACGCTCCTCGTCCCACCTCGCTGGAAGCGTTGCTGACCACGGCCATCTACGGGCTCGGCTACGGCATGAGCTTCCAGCTATGTGCTCGCCATCCAGAACGCCGCAGCGCCGTGACCTCGGGGTCGCCGACATCAGGCCTGCAGTTCTTCCGCAACATCGGCTCGACGCTGGGCACCGCCATCGCCGGGACGATCATGACCCACCCACCTGATGGGCGGAATCGACAACCGTCTGACTCCTGAACTGCGGCGCTGACGCCACCGGAGGGCCTGGATCCGAAACGTCGTGCTGACACCGGAGTCGCTGGCGGGTCTGCCGGCGCCGCTGGCCGATGTGCTGCGCTCCGCCCTGGCCGATGCGATGTCGTCGGTGTTCCTGCTGCCGCCGTTGCTGACGACGCTGTCGCTGGCTGCGACGTTGTGCATCAAGCCGCTGCGGCTGCGGAGACCCTCGACGACCGGCCTCGGAGAACTGCTCGACGCCACCGCCAGCGTTCAGCCCCGACCAGGAACGCCACCACCCAGCTGCGAGGACGAAACACACCCGCCACAAGGAGCGCATCATGGGGCGCACACTGTGCTGCTGGCGGAGGAGGTCGAGACAAGAACCCGATCCTGCGTGACGCCGTCGCCGAGTTCGGCGGCGGCGACCTGGCCCGTGGGCTGCAGCTGCTGCGCTCCACCGGCACCATGCTGCTGAGCGAGGACCCCAGGTCATCGACGAGCACGAAGCATTCGCCGTCGAACTGTCGCAGCGGAGGCCGCGCCAGGCACATGCGTCAGCCGCGACATCACAGACCGACTGACGCCGTCGCGACGTCTGGTGGCGCAGCGCCCCACGGGGACCCGACCAAGCCACGCATCGACACGGTCGAGGGCATCGACGGCGTCAGCATGCGGCGTGCCCTGATGATGCTGGACAGCGCACTGGTGGCCGACATCGCCACCCGCCGGATGACGACGAAACCGGGCTGAGCACGATCCGCGCCAAACCCACGACCTCGGCGTTTTCCCAGGAGGTCTCACAGGGCCAGGAGCGAGGTAGCCGCGGAGTCCCTCAGCTGCTCACGAAACGCCGCTCAAACCCCGGATCGGGAATCATCACCAGCTCCTGCGGGGTCTCGCGAAAGGCCAACTGACTGATTGCGCCTCTTGGCGAGGCGTAATAGATGCTGTCGCTGACCACCCCGCCGGATGGGTGTACCGGGGTCGGAGATGTAGTCGCTCAACCGGCAGGCCAGTTCCCTGATCTGGTCCGCCCAGTCCGCGTGACGCAGGACCGAGTAGAACACGACCTCCCGGCTGGGCACCCCGAAGGCCACACCCAGCGGAGCCGGTCCGACGACCCCGGCACCAGGCTGGCCCAGTTGGCGGCGACGAGGCGACGAACAACGACCCCCGTGAATGCTGAGACATTCTCGGACAGGTCGAACCGGTCGTCGATGGGTTCGCAATCGGTGTTAGGGCTCGCCCGACGGCATGCAGCTCGTCGAGCGGGGAGCGCGATGCCCTCGATGTTCTGGTCGGTCAGGTCACGACGGTCGTCGGGAGTCGAGAGTCAACGCAGGGCCAGGCCCTCGGCGATGACCCGCTCGCCGAGCTGCGACCCGCCTCAGGCGGTACAGGCGAGTCCTGATCGAGCTCTCAGCTGCTCGGGCGTCAGATCCGATGGTTCGGGCGCTGACAGCGCATCGCTGACGGAGCCGATGCGTAGCTGCCACCAGCTGGGGCCATTCGTCAGGAGGGCGTGGCGGGCCATGTCGAAGCGTGTTCTGAGCAGAACGTGTGGCTTTCCCTGCCCAGCGGGATCGAGCAGGGTGAGCGCCGTGTCATCACCTGTTCCTCGACCCGGGATTCAAAGCGCGGGCGGGAATTCCTGGACGGCCAGCCCAGGACCTGGTCCTCCAGCGATAGCCCCGCTTTCATGAACGGCATTTGACCAATTCTAGCCCTAACGAAAAGTTCATAGCACCATAGTCTGAGAGCCTCCACACCTGGCAGTAAAGCGTCGGCAGCTATCCGTCACCGACGGTGCCGCCACCGGTCAGGGTTCCAACGAATCCGCCGCCCCACCCGTGGGAATCCCTACACGAGTGACCCTCATTAACTGACCTCCTTACGCAGCACCCGCAACACCCTGCGATGGCGGGGACGACCAGTCGATCGCGACCCCGTGCCGGTCGTCGCCCATTCCACCGGGGTGTAGCTGCCCTGCCGGAGCATCGCCGACGGGGTAGTCGGATCGACCCAGGCCAGCGCCCGCGCATGCTGGGGCAGCGCGGTACGGATCATGCTGAAGACCATGGGCTGCACCAGGATCATGACGATGGCGGTGGGGCCGTTGAGCAGCAGCAGGCCCATGGCGTAGGCCTCCAGCACGTAGAGCACTGCGACGGGCACGACACCGGTCAGCAGCACACCGTCCCGCGACCAGTCGGGAGCGGTGCTCTGAACGCGGCCGCGATGAGGTTCACCGGCACCGCAACCAGGTAGATGAGCCCATAGGAAACGAACGACGACGCCCAGCGCCAGCGCGCCGCCGCCAGCACACGTCCGCGATGAGGTTCCAGGAGGTAGGTACCCATCACGCTGCGTGGTTGGCGTATTCGCTGGTGGTGGCCAGATCGCCACCACCGTCACGCAGAGTCCCGGCGGGTGCGACAGCCAGGCGGCGACGCCGGAAAACCTGATCGCGGGTCGCTGGCTCCACCGGCGGCGAAGGCCAGTGTCAGGGGCGATAGCGGCCACCAGGTGACGCAGCCACACGATGCCCTGCGGGTCGAGTCCGCTGGCGGGCCTGTCGAGCACTAGGACCTCCGGGTCACCGAGCAGCGCCAGCGCGATGCCGAGCCGCCGTCGCATGCCCAGCGAGTAGGGTGCCGACACGACGGCTGGCCCCGGGCCGGTCAGGCCGACCAGGTCGAGCGAAGCTCGGTGACCCGGTCACTGGTCGGCCCCATGGCACATCGCGGCCAGGCGCAGTGTCTCGGTCCCGGTGCGGCCAGGATGGGTGGCGGAGGCGCCGAGTAGCGCGCCGACGGTGTGACCAGGGTTGGGGAGCTGGCGGTATGAGACGCCGCCGATGAGCGCCGAGCCGCTGTGCGTCCGCCAGTCCACACAGGATCCGCAGGGTGGTGACTTCCGGCCCCGTTCGGCCCGAGAAAACCGGTGACGGTGCCCGAGCGACATCGAATGAGATGCGGTCGACGGCAACGACCTGGCGTGTCCCCTGCCGTACCGCTTGGTCAGTTCTGTGATCGTGATCATGACTCCAGCCCACCCAAGCCGGCTAGGCTGCCCCAGCTGCCGGGGCTGGAGCTGCCCGACCATGGACTGGATCTGAGGTAGCCGAAGGTCAGTAAAGGACCGGCGACAGCCATTCAGCAGCGTCATTCATGCGTGCTGGACGGGGTGAATCACCATCCCTCCGGTGCCCCCTTCCGACGAGGGCGGTCGCTCACCGTGTGGCCGCTCACCGGACCGATGCAGCTCTACCACGTCTCTCCGCTGCTGTGGTCTACGCTGCGGCGGGGCTGGGATGCCGCCATGCCCTACCGCCGGCCTGCGACGTCTTGTCCCTGGCCTTGATCGCAGGACGCCGGAGCCGCCACCTGGCAAAAACTGCTGGTGGCCGCGGTGGTGCGCGCAGGACCATAGGGGGCCCGAGCCGAACCCAGCCCTGGTGATCCTGACGGCTCATATCCCGCCAGGTGGCGTCCTCTGTCGCAGCCCTGCTCTCCGGGACGGCAGCGATGCTGGCTTGCGCGGTGGAGGGCTTCGGGGGAACTGGAATCAGCCGGTCATCGTGCAGGCCACGTCCTGGCGCTGGGCATCGTCACCGCAACCGCCGTCGGCCATGGAATCCAGCAGCGGCAGAAGACCCTGGCCGCGGAGGCGGCACGGGAGGAGGCCGCCCGGCGGCTGACGAGGCCCGCCTGAGCAGGTGCGCTGGTCGAACGCGAGCGCATCGCCCGCGAGATGCATGACGTGGTGGCCCACCGCATCTCACTGGTCGCGATGGCCTCCGGGCGCTCGCCTACCGCGACAACATGACCCCGCCGAGATCCGCGAGGCCGCCCAGCTCATCAACGACAACGCAAAAACGCCTCTCTCGACGAACTGCGCCTGGTGCTCGGCACCCTGCGGGACTCCGGTTCCGCCCCAGCCCCACCCCAGGCGGAATCGAGCAGGGTGCCGATACTGGTCGCGGAGGCGCGGCAGGCCGGACAACACATCGGCCTCGACGTCCAGGCGGATCTCGGCCGAGGTGCTCAGCCAGACCGACGACTACGTGCTGCGTGCTCTGAAGGGCAGGGGCGCGCGGTTTCCTCGCTGCAGGACACCTCCCCGCCGAGATGCTGGACGCCATCCGCCGCGCAGCCGCAGGGGAGCCGGTGCTGTCGCCACAGGTCGCGGCAGGTCATCGCCGCCGCCACCGCTCAGGAGCGGGTGGATACGGCCGCCAAGCGAGAAGCGCTGACTCCCTCACGACCCGGGGAGCGCGACGTCGCCCGTCTGCTCGCGGAGGGCAGGTCGAACCAGACATCGCCCGTGAGCTCTACATGAGTCTGGCGACGGTGAAAGGCCAACATCACCCGCATCTTCCTGAAACTGGAGTCGACAACCGGGTGGCGGCAGCAATGCGGATCCGCGACGGCGGCGGAATCCCCAAAGACTGAGGGGTGGCGTGGTCACAACGTCATGCTGTCGCCGACCGGCAACCGGTCGACCGTCTCGGCGCCCTCACGCAGTAGGGACTCAGGACGACAGCGTCGACGGACCGTGAGACCATCGCTGAGCACCTCTCGATTGATCAGTGCCGTCGTCACACCGAGCACCCGCCGGGGCTAGTACCTCGCCGGACGTAGCGGATTAGGTCAGTGGCACGCGCAGCCAAGGAGCGTCCACCGGAGTAGCCAGGACTTCCACAGGCCCCGGCGGGTCGCGTGCTCGTCGCCGGTGATGAAGAGCCGTCCACCCAGCAGGTAGGCCCGGTTCAGCGGTCCCGGAACATCGGATGTACCTCCGCATGCCGGTCGCCTGCGACCAGGACGTCAAGGTCGCCGATCGTGAAGGCATCACCGGCCTCGCGCCTCGTGCACGCTCTCACTCTGGACCTCCAGGCGAGCGATCGCATCTGACGGCGCCCAGATGGCTATCCCACGGTGAGCGGCTCAGCCAGGACCTGCGGTCCGCATGGTCGTAGTGGTCGGGATGACCAGGATGGCGTCAAGCCGGTCAAGATCAGGCCGGGCCCTAGGCTCCCGTCGATGAGCACCCGGGCCTGGACGGTCTCCACCAGCAGCGACGCATGATGCAGCTTGGTGACCTTCATCTCACTCATACCCCCAAACCAGTCGCCACCATATAACCGGCGGTGTTCAAACCTCACACAACAGCAGTCATGCCCTGCTGAGCTGCTGCGGGACGACTATCAAAAGCAGCGTCACAAGCACCGAAAGTAGCATCGCGGGCGGAAAGACGACAATGCCAGGGTTAGCCCAATCAACTTGATCACGATATCAAGCATCATCCACCGGTTACGCCGCGACATTCTACTGGAGAACACCTCCACATCCTGGTTGTCTTCACGCAGTGAGGCGTACATGAGCAAATTCATCAGGGTGATCAGTAGCACAATTCCACCATAAAGAATCTGCGCCGTGGAGTTGAAGAAATGCGTTGACACCAGATCGGTGACGTAAGGGAAGAAAGAAGCTGAGAACAGCATGAGAACAGTCAACCAGACTGTTTTCTGGCTCACCCGTTTGACGTTATACCATTCGCTATGATTATTGATCCACATTCCCCCAGCCAGAGGAAAGACACCGCATAGGCGAAAAATGAGAACGCAGCTCCACAACGCCTCCCAGGTGACTTTCGGAGGGCTTTCAATCTAATACCAGAATCGTCATCACGATCGCGATAACAGCATCAACAAAGGCAGACAGGCGTTCTCTGGGCACCCCAAAATCCTTTTCAAGATCTTTCCCGATACCACTTAAATATGGCATCACAGCTCTACCCTACGACTAGCCTGGCCAGCACATCTCGCTTCAAGATATAGCCCAATAAAACGATATGCTGGTTTAGCATGTTAGTGGGTGGTATCGCGGTCGCGAGTGGGTTATGAGACGCGTCATAAAGAGCTAGGTCGGGTAAGTGTGATGCCTCACCTATTATAATTGCGGGATTGTGGTTGGTATTGAGGTGACTGAGACTGAGTGTAGGTTGTGCGTCTCTAAAATGGAGTCAGACGTATGGTCTGGAGGCTTATTCATGGGGTTTGCTGACACGCGTTAGAAGACGTCAAGGGACGGCTTGCTCTGAGAGTCAATTGGTGAAAACAAATCATCACAAGAACAAGCCGTCCAGGTAGGGAAACTGCTTAGCACAAAACCTCGACGTCACTGCAGTCCTCTCTGACCCAGTGCGCGAGCATCCACTGACTGCACCAAAGGCGAAGGCTACCTGTTACAGGCTCACGAACCCCTCGGAGCCTCTTCACCCAGTATCCGCCTCATACTTTTATGGCAGTTGCGCCATAACCTCACATCAAGAACTCCTCGCGGAGATCTTTGAGATTTCGCAACCCACGGTCAGTGGGATTATTCATCGCCTCACTGTCCCACTGATCGCCGAGAATCTTCAAGCCCAGATCCCTACCGTGACCTTGACCCGGCCCAGCAGTTGATCAACATTGACGGTACTCTCCTGCTCCTGCTGGTCCTGGCGGCGGCATCCAGAGCTGTACTCGGGTAAACACCACACCGCGGAGTCACCACATCCCAGGTGGCCTGCACCCCTGACAGGAAGGCTTGCCTGGGTCTCGCACTCCTTCCTGTGGCCACACCCACGACCTCAGCACAGCACTAAGACTCGACCTCCTCGTTACGATTATAGCTCCAATAAAACAAAATATGCTGGTTTGTAATAGTGGTGGTATCACCAGTCGCGAGTGGAGTTATGAGACGACGTCACCAGTGCGTGTCCAGGCAGAAGTGCGTGATGCCTCGCCTATTATAATCAGGATTGTGGCTGGTATTGAGGTGACTGAGACTGGAGAGGCCGGCAGTAATGTGTTTCTGTAGAATCTCGAGTGCGCTACTGTGGTGATTGTTTCTGGGAAACGTTGTGGAAAGGGTCTGCAGTAGCCGGTGTGGAGAATTCTCCAGGTTTTGAGGTTGGCATGATGACTCGTTCGATCATGACGTATCGCGTTTACCGGACTTCGTTGAACCTTTTCTTCTTCTGTCGTGTTGTTGTTTCGGTTGGGTCTCGGATGTGATCATGCCGAGTCCGATGTATCCTTTGTCGCCGATGAGGTTGCCCGGTGCGTGATGTGGTCGAGTGAGGCCGGTTTCTTTTGAGTGCGTAGTGCGTCATGGTGCGGCCGGGCATCGGGTCGGAGATGAAGGCGAGCCGTCCTGTCAGGTCGCATGCAACCTGGACGTTGACGCCGGTGGTTTTGTGTTTGCCGGGTACAGTTCTGGCATGGTGCGCCATGACCAGGTCGACAGTAGAGTGCCATCGACGATGAGTGGTTCACGCTGACATCGGGTCGTCGACCGTGGGGTGCAGTCCGCGAGGCCTGTCCCAGGATGGGCATCAGGATGCGATGGTTCGAGGATCGTCTTTCTGGGAGACGTGGAACTGGTCGGCAATCGATAGCGTGTTTGCGGTTGGATCGCCAGATGAGATCAAAAGCCCACAACAACACACTTGTACAGTCTAGCGTGGGTTTCCGTCCTGCTCGGGAGGCTGGTGCCTCGCGGAGTCATGCGATGCGTGCGACAAGGTCGGTGATCTGTTCGCTGCTAAGACCGTATTAACGAGGCTACATGCGGAAGGCTCAACTTTCGATTGACTGTGTTGGTACTATCAATTATTCAGGAGTTGAGCCTTCCTCTACGCTTCTACCGACACGCACAACGTCAATTAACCATTGCAGCCCACCGATTCTGACTAAGCCTCTGAGTATAGGAAGTTAGCGTCTATAAAATGGAGTCATCGTATGGTCTGGTGCGGCTGAAAGCCATGAGCGATCATGCTGTTATCCTCCGGAGCTGACAGCGGCAACGAGCATCGAAATTATGCAGATCGTAAGCCAAGCTAGTGACAAACATGGTGCAAAGATTGGCAGGGAGCGAGCGAGATGTCTCGGTAGCATGTATACCGGGCATGCGGGCAATCAGAACGCTTCACTTACACGAGCTCCACGCAGCGCCGTGAGATCGATATGATCTTGGCAGCCCATCCGAGATGGGGCTCCCTGGAGAGTTCAGGAGATACCCGCCGTCAGTCATCAGGCGTATGCCAGTTTCGGTGTCTTACAAGTCGAGTCTGCTCGTACCACTTTCTCCTCCGTCATGCTGGACCGCCTCTTTCGTTGCCGGACAGCCCACGACAAGCGCCGTGCTGATGAGGCGGTGATCGGGGCCCGCATAGTCCGAGATCCGTGAAACAAGAACTCATCCCTGCACCCACGACCCACACGTGCATCGTCTTCGCGCCAGCGGTGAAGTCCGATTGAACGCCATGAAGCAGTCCTACGACGCGCCTGGTACAAGCAGCAGTACAAAACCATGCCAAAGTCGACCGAGAGCGCCACCACCATCAATCCTATATTGGATTCCTCAACCAAAACACTGGCGAGCACCTCCACTCGATCGTCACCACCAAAAGTGACCTCATCATCGACGCTCTCACTCACCCTCACTAAGCAATACCGCAAGCACATCACAATCACGTGTGGGATAACGCCTCATTTCATCGCAGTCAGACTCCGCAAACCTAGGCGGCAACACACCTCGAAAACATACAATTCTCATCAACATGCCCGCCTACGCTGACCACAACCCATCGAACACGTCTGGGCCGAAGCCACAACATCTCAAACGAGCAACGCGACACTAACCACACCCGCCAAAGCTTCGAAGAATTCATCACCAAAACAACAAATTTCCCTACCGAATCAGCGAAAGACTGAATAACGAGGGCTATATATCGCGAAGAATAACGTCATTGAGGAGCTGCGACATGTTGTAGCACAATGTGCTACAATTGGCTCATGAGTGAGGTCATTAGCCAACGAGAACTTCGCAATGACAGCGGCCGGATCATGCGTGCCTTGGACGAGGGGCAGAGCTTCATCGTGACCCGGCACAGCCAGCCTGTCGAGAGCTTCGTCCTATGCGCCGTCAAAGTGCTCGTGGATGCTCACGCCGTGACTGAAGTCTTCAGAAACGCACCTCCTCGGACCATGAGTAGTTCCAGGCCGACCTGGACGAGGGCGATCGACCAGACCTGCGTGCCTCGTGCCTAGGCAGCGGCTCGCTGCGGGTTTGCTCGACACATCAGTGGTGATCGATCTGGAACGCATTCCGCAGAACTACTTCCCGAACAGGTGGCGGTATCAGCGATTACAATGGCCGAACTCGCCGCCGGGCCAGCCGCTTTGCAATGACCCGGGCGAACGCGCACGCCGCCAGGACGAGAGCTTCAACGTGCAGAAGCCGTCTTCGACCCACTTCACCACCGAGGCCGCCCGCGCTTACGGCCGTGTCTCACCAGCGGTTCTGGCCATGGGGAGTCAGCCGAGACGTCGTTTCGCTGATCTGCTGATCGCCTCGTGGCAATCGCTGAGAAGCTCCCACTCATTACAAGAAATGCCGCAGATTTCACCGGGCTTGAGGAAATGATCGAGATCGTGTCGATCACCCGACCGGGCACACGGCTTGCCGACACCTCGTTACCCTGGGGTGGTGCCGACCGATCCACACCCGCTAACAGGCGATGCTTTTGCGTCGCCTGTTCCGGCGGGGAGCGGCTGGCCTGGGGACCTGGCTACCGCGGCAACCCCCGTCGCCCAAACCGCAGAAGATGTCACCCGGCTAGCGGTGGCAGCAACAGATCTCACCGGGCTGGATGCCGCCGTCTCGTGTGCCGAGCCTCGCCCACGGCTGGTGGACTCGGCGCGAGTCGGTAGCGACGACGAACCGCCGGGCCTCATTCCAGGCATAGAACCGTATTGGGGCCGGCCGGTACCGTCATTCGGCGACCCCAGGCGAGGGTCCTGATCGTCGGACTCGCCCCAGCCGCGAATGGCGGTAACCGCACCGGGCGCGTCTTCACCGGTGACTGTTCCGGGGACTGGCTGTTCGCCGCACTCCACCGGACCGGGTTCCGCCAGCCAGCCTGCCAGCGCCGCCGCAGGGGATGGGCTGCACCTGGCAAATCTGAGGATCACCGCTGCCGTGCACTGCGCCCCACCCCAGAACAAGCCAGCCACCGTGGGAAAGACCACCTGTTCTCCTGGCTGGACCGTGAGCTGGAGCTGTCGCCGGATATCCGAGCGATCAGCGGCGCTCGGGGGAATCGGCTGGGACGCAGCCCTGGCGGCAGCCCGCCGCCCGGCTGGAGGGTGCCGCGTCCCAAAACCCGATCGGCCACGGTGCCACAGCCAGCCTGGAAGCATCAGGGCGCGCGGTGACCCTGGTCGGCTGCTACCACGTCAGCCAGCAGAACACCTTCACCGGCCGCCTGACCGAGCAGATGCTCGACGACGTCCTGGCGCAGGTCCGGACCTCATCGATTCCGCGGCTAACTCGTGATCATTCACCTGCCCGAGCACCCTGAGCTTGGTCAGCTGTGGAGCATCTTCTGCCGCAGGCCTCGGCCTCCCAGGTCTCGATGAACCGCCGTTCCCGCTCGTCGAGGCCCGGACCCGGCCCAGCTTCGAGGCAGCCTGAGCCACGGTGAGGGCATCGATGTGACCGCCAGGGCGGTGCAGGCCTGCTCCCCGGTTCCGCCCACCGCGGCGACCCCACATCCTGGGAAGACCGCGACCTTCGGATCGGCGCCATGCCGGTCCCGGTATCTCGCGACCTCCTCAGCGATATCGCTCTCCTGGTCGATCACCACCGGAACGCCCCGGCGTAGACGATCTGGTCCGGGATCAGCGGGCCCTGCTCCAGGAACCGCGCCCCTCCCGGGTGAGGGAAACTCCACCGCCACCCTGCTGTCCTCGAAAACCACCACCGCAGCCTCCACGGCGTTCCGGAAGACCTCGGCCATGGCGGACAGCCCAGTCGCCGCCTCATCCAGGGCCTGCTGGATCCGTCCCACGACCCTGGTAGCTGGTCGCGCGGATCGCCCGGGCGAGGCTCCCGCCACGATCAGCCCGTGATTCATCAGAAATATGACCTTCGGGGCAGACCGCTGCGTACGTTCCACATACTCCCGGCGCCGTGACGCGATCTCGCGGGCCGCGGCAGCCCGATCAACGTAGGGCACCCATAGCACCTCGTCACCGAACAGTTCCCGGGTTAGCGTCTCTCCATCCTCGTTGCAGGTGACCGCATTGATCAGAGCGGGTGTGCAGCACATAGGGTCGTCGATGAGTGCGTGGAATAGGATCTCGACGCTCGGCCGGCGTGACCCTTCGTCGAGGCGGGCCAGCTGCGCCAGGTGCTGGACGGGGTCACCCAGCTCCGGGGCTGGTCGGCTCATCGAGGGCCGCTGTCAGTACGTCGATACGCAACGGCACCAGATCCTTAGGGGTGAGCGTCGCCATCGAGACCCCGCTCGGTTTGGATCCACAACACCCCATCCGACGTGGCTGACGAGTTCCCGCCACCTGCGCGGGGTGAATCTGGGATCGGCCCCGAACTCGTTGGACAGGTCGCAGATGGCCTCCAACAGCCCAGCAGGGGGTGTGGGCGCGGGCTGGTACTCGGTGATCTCGCAGGATTCCGCGACGGTTTGCCCCCGCATCACCAAGGACCCGGTGATCAGGCCGACGGCGCGTGCCTGGACCAGGGCGTTGCCGATGGCGGTGGCCCTTTCGTCCGGCGAGTATGGGCAGGCCGGTGTGATCTGCGGCAAGCCGGCATAGGAGCGCTGTTAGCGGAGCCGCCGCCGACGATCACGATCTGGCAGGATTTCTGTCCGTGAGCGACGCCAGCTCACGGACAGTACGATCGTATGCCACAGCCAGGGATTCCAGGACCGAACGGGTCAGCACCGCGGGATCGTCTCAGCCGGGGATCGCCGGTGAGTGCCTTGCCGGGCCGGCATGTCGCCGGGTGCGACGAGGCCCGGGTCCATGGCGCTCGAAGACTCGGCGCGTCCTGCACCCCACGGGCGGCAGCGATGAGTTCCGGAATGGCGTGGTCGTGCCCTGTCTCCCCAGGTGCGGATGGACCTCGGTGACAGCAGCCACAGCCCCGTGATGTTCTTTCAGGTAGCGGACGCTGCCGTCCAGGCCGGCCTCGTTGGTGAAATTCGCCTGGCGGGAGGTCTCGGTCAGGATCGGGGCCGGCAGCTCCATGCCCATCAATGACCAGGTCCTCGACGATAGATAGACATCGTCGGGGCCTCGCGGGGGGCACCGGCCACAGCCGACGCGGTGTCATGGGAGCCGACAGCCACCAGCGGAATACCGACGGCTGCGCCCGACCGGATGGGGACCGACCACCGTCCCCGGTCTCGATCACCGCGGGAAGATCGGCGGGGCAGCCTCAGCCAGTCGATCAGCTCCCAATCCCAGTCGCCGGTTACGGGACCCAGGAGGGCGGTGGTGGAGGCGTTGGTGCGCTCAGCGACCTGCTGTCCAGTCAGCCAGTAGCCGATCAGGTCGGGCAGCAGCAGGAACCGGCTCGCCTGCCGAGCCGGCCTGAGGCAAGGTCATGCGACCAGCTGGTTGACGGGTGTTGAAGGGCTGGTCCTGGATTCCAGTACGAGCGTATAGTTCGGCCGGGGAGATCTTCTCAAGAACGGCTCGGCGGCCGTCCTCGCAGCGGGGGTCGCGATGGTTGTGAGGCTGATCCAGCAGCTCATCACCCGCCAGGAGTCCGTAGTCCACCGCCCAGGAGTCGACGCCGACAGCCCTGACGGGGCCGGGTGCGGCCGCTATGGCATGGGCGATGCCCGCCTGGATCCGGCCAAACAGCGTCATCGCATCGCAGCCGGAGCCCCATCTCGGTGGACTGTGTAGCGGTGCTGAACCGATGGATCTCGCGTAGCTCCAGTTTTCCGTCGAAGGTAGCCAGGATCACACGGCCGCTGGTGGCTCCCAGGTCGACCGCGACCACGCAGTCCACGTCACGCACCCCAGCTGGACTGCACGCCGCCGACCCGCTCTCCAGCGATAGCGGGCCAGGTAGCCGCTGTCCAGGAAGGCCTGCGCTGGGTCGGCGGGCAGGCCGCGTTCCTCGCGCCAGGCCGCCAGGGCCGGGCGGACGTCGGTGCAGAACGCGTCCATGAAGATGGCGTTCGCGCCCAGCACATCGCTCCGCCTGCTGCGCCTGCTGCAGCGTGTCGAGATCCACCAGCAGGGCGCGGGCCGTCATCTCCTGGACGTTCAGCACCGACCGGATCTGCCCGGGGATCTTGTCCTCGATGTTGTGGCACTGGTCCAGCATGAATGCCACAGGTGAGTCCGGCTCGAAACCGCCGCCGCGCCGTACCTCGTAGAGGATCCGGAACAGCTGGAAGGGTCGGCTGCACCGACGATGAGGTCGTCGTCGGCGTAGAACCGGGAGTTGAAGTCGAAGGAGCCGAGCCGTCCGAGGCGCAGCAGCTGCGCGACGATGAACTCGATGTTGGTCCCTGGGGCGTGGTGCCCGGTGTCGAGGCAGACGAAGGCGCGCTCCCCCAGCGCTGCGACCTGCGCGTAGGAGGTGCCCCAGTCGGGCACGTCGGTGTGGTAGAACGCCGGCTCGAAGAACTTATACTCCAGGACGAGCCGCTGCTGTGGGCTGAGCGCGGCGTAGATCTGCGCCAGGACTCAGCCAGCCAGTCCTGGCGGCGGCGCAGGTCACCCCTGGCCGGGGTAGTTGGTGCCGTCAGCGAGCCAGATCTTCAGGTCGCTGGAGCCGGTCTGGTTCATCACCTCGATGCATTCCAGGTGATGCTCAACGGCCTTGGACCGGACGGCGGGGTCGTGGTGGGCGAGGCTGCCCAGTTTGTAGGTCTCGTCCTGGAAGGTGTTGGAATTGATTGTGCCGATCCGGACTCCCAGGTCGTGGGCCTCCTGCACCAATCCCGGCCAGTCGCTGACCTTGTCCCACGGGTAGTGCAGGGCGACGATGGGCGCCAGTCCGGTGAAACGGTGCACCTGGGCGGCGTCGGCCAGTTTCTCGTGGATGGTGCGGGGCGCGCTGGAGACCCGAAGACACGGAAACGTGTCCCGGAGTTCCCTGTAGGCCCAGGATGGGACCTCGATCCTGCCGCGCGAGGACGGCGCTGGTGGTCTCGTCGAACATTCCCGCCTCCTTGCGGGCTGGTGTTGCGAAAAATGCTGAAACTTCAAACAGCGCCTGGAACCATACAACTCGCGTAGTCAGAGCGACAAGAGAAAGACCGGAATCACGAACCCAGATCGATCAGTGTGACTTCCGGGGCCCAGACCCACCAGCCGACTCAATGAACCAAAGATTATCGCGTCGCTATCGTCGCTCCGAGCTTGTGGAATAGACCAGAGCGTTCGGATCGATGCGATCGATATGTGCCGAAAGGTCCTCCCAGCCAGCGATGCGCTTCAGGTCTGTCCGATATGCGGTCTCTAGCGAAGCCACGAGTCGGCGGGGGATGCCGACCACGCTCTCCACCCGGGAAGCAGTGTCGCCTGTGATGGGGCGTGTCCATTCACGATCTCGTTGACCTGCTTACGGCTGCATCCAAGGAGGCCGGCGACCCGTTGCTGGGACAGGCCCTGCTCAAGGATCCACTCTTCCAGATACCTCCGGGGCGACGGCGTAGTTGGTCCTAGTCATGGTTCCTCCCTGGCATGGTAGTCGTCAATGTCGCTAATGGCCACAATTTTGGAACGTCTCAGGTCAGATACATCATCGGGCCGGATTATCGGCACCGACAATTCTGCTGGTCTTTACCTGCGGCAGCTACAGCCTCGGATCGACGGGTTCAGACTCCAGGCCAGGACTGCGAAGACGGCCTCATGGATGCGCCACAGCGGCTCACCTAGCGACCAGCCGGGAGACCGATTCCAGTCCCAGCGCGTACTCCCGTAGCGCCAAGGAACGTTTGCGTCCCAGGTTGCGATCCGCAGCCGGGTTGCAGGTTCTCGGGCGATGTGTAGTCGGGGCCGTAGATGATGCGCAGGTACTGCGCACGCACCTTCAACCCGGCTGAGCCAGGGAGCCGCGGCCGGTGCGGGTCAGGTTGGCGAGAGGTTTGACCACCATGCCCTCGCCGCCGCCAGCCGTCAGCTCCTCCCACCAGCGCACGCCCTCGGCGCGGCTGGCCTCGCCGGCGGTGTCGACCACCAGCCGCCGCGTCGTGCGGAACAGTCCGGATCGGCCTCGACGAGCCGGTCAGCGACGCCCAGATGCCACAGGTGATCCCGGCCGGCGAACGATGTCCCTCCGCGGCCAGCACCTGGAAGGGGGCGAGCTGCACCCGTCGAGTCCGGACGTTGGCCAGGCGTAGCGCCGCCAGGCCTGGTCGTAGGCGTCGATGTCTCGTGCAGCCGGGTGCGGCTGCGCTCAGCAGCTTGGCGACGTCGAGGCCTCGCGCGGCCGCCTGGCCCAGCACCTCGACCGTCGGGGGCAGCGCCAGCCGGCCCGCCGCGCTAACGGGTGCGTACCGGCTGCGCAGCAGCTCTCGGCCTTCAACGACCACGGAAGGAGTTCCGCGTCCAGCAGCAGCCAGTCGCTGCCCAGCTCGTCGAACAGCCCCGTCGTCTCGGCAGCGCGCCGCACCCGGCCCAGGAACTCGCGGGACAGCTCCGCACCGAAGAAGGCCCGCCCGGTGCGGGTGTAGACGGCACCGTCGCCCCGCAGATACACCACGGCCCGCGACCCCATGTGTTTCTCCTCGCAGATCACCTCCCCGACGCCCCAGTCGGCGTACTGCGAGAAGGCCTCGTCGGGATGTCTCGAGGTGGTCGGGACGCGACGACGTGGCCACCGGCGACATGGTCGGCGGCAGGTACGGCAGGAGGCCCGGGTGCAGCGCAAAACCGGCCTCATCACCTCCAGAGCACCCGCCGCGCTTCCGCCGGGATGGTCAGCCGCCCCAGCTCCGAGGTCTCGACGGTCCTGCGCCCGGTGACGTCGCTGATGCGCAGCTCGTCGCTGGGACGTCCTGGGGCGACGAGAGGCCTAGCGGGTTCGTAGTAGACCCGCCTGCAGGCACCTGGACGGTCTCCCCGTTCCGGGTAGCGCAGCGCCGACAGCCTCCCGCCGAACACGCATCCTGTGTCCAGGCACAGCGTGTTGTTGACCCAGTCGAGAGTCGGTGTGGGGGTGTGTCCGTAGACCACCATCGCCCGGCCGCGGTAGTCCTCGGCCCACGGGTAGCGCACCGGCAGCCCGTACTCGTCGCTCGCCGGTGGTGTCGCCGCACAGCGCAAAGGACCGCACCCGGCCCGGACGCCCGCCCGTGGTAGGCCTCCTTCAGGCCAGCGTGGGCAACGACGAGTCGTCCGTCATCCAGCACGAGGTGGGCGACCAGGTCATAGCACCAGTCGCGCACCTGCCTGCGGAACCTCGGGGGTCTCTGTCCCCAGCCCGCGAGCGTGGTCTCCAAGCCATGTCCCACCTGGACGTTCTTGCCGTCGAGGGCGCGGATCAGCTTGGCCTCGTGATTGCCGGGCACCGCGATGGCGTGACCCGTGCCGCAGCCATGCCCATCGCCAGCCGCAGCACCCCCACCGATGAGGGGCCACGGTCGATGAGGTCACCGACGAAGAACGCGGTGCGCCCTCTCGGGTGGGCCGCGTCAACGGGGCGGCCCTGGTCATCGCGGGTGATGGTGTAGCCGAGCTCACCGAGAAGCTCCACCAGCTCGTCGAGGCAGCCGTGAACGTCACCGATGATGTCGAAGGGGACCGTGAAGGTCGCGGCGGTCATTGAGGAGGCGCTCGCGGACGATGACCGCGGCATCCACGTCGGCGGGGCTGCCCAGACAGTGCACTCCGGAAGCCCTCCCGTCCGAGGCTGCGCAGCGAACGGCGCAGGGCCTGGGACTGTCGCTGGACCGGCCGTCGCCGAAAGCCGCGGCCGGGTCGCGGTGGTTCCGGCGATGGCTTCCTTTGGCGTCGATGTCGAGGACGATCGCCACGGGCAGCACATCGTGGTCGCGGGCCAGTCTCACCAGCTCGGCGCGGGCCTCGCGTGTCACATTGGTGGCGTCGACGACGGTCAGCAGGCCGCGGTCCAGACGCTTGCCGACGATGTGGTTCAGCACGTCGAAGGCGTCCGCTGAGGCCGACTGGTCGTTCTCGTCGCCGGAGACCAGGCCACGGCAGAAGTCAGAGCTGACCACTGAAGGGTTTCGAGACGCGGGCGGCGAAGGTGGACTTCCCCGACCCGGAGACGCCGACGAGCAGCCCACCAGCGATAGCTCCGGAACCGGCAGTTCGATGGGTTCAGTCATGCGAGACCTCCAGGGGAGCAGCGCCAGCTGCGTGGGTGAGCAAGCTCCCGGTCGTGACGGCCCCGGGCCGGCCGGGTCTCCACCCGGTAGCCGTATTCCCCGGCAGTGCGCTCAGCCCACTGCCGAACTGGCCGCGCGTGAACCGAATCGGTGATCCGGATGGCGGAACTGCCCCTCGGGGATCTCGTAGCGCGTTGTACTCGGCATTGGGTGTTGTCACCACGACGTGACGCGGCCTTGCATGCCCGAAGACGTTGGCCTCCAGGGCACCCAGCCGGTCTGGGTCGAGGTGCTCGATCACCTCGACCAGCAGCATGGCGTCAAAAGCCCGTCAGCTCATCGTCGCGGTAGGTGGCCGACGACCGGCGGAGCCGGATCCGTTCCGCTGCCGGTCGGGCAGCCGGGCCAGGCGCTGCTCCGCACGTTCCAGCTCGCGCGCGGACACATCGACGCCCAGGATCTCGGTGAACGTGGGGTCGTCGAGCAGCGCCCGCAGGTAGAAACCCTCGCCGCAGCCGAGACGACGACGCGGTGCGCGCCCACCTCACGCAGCACGGTCAACACCGCGTCGCGGCGATCCAGCCGCAGCGGGCGAGCGTCATCAGCCGGGACAATCTCCTCCGGTGCTGCCGCCTCAGGAGCAGCATCGTCCAGGGCGTCGAGACGGGCGAGCATCCTCAGGGTCCCGGCCACGAGTAGCGGCGGGTGATCAGGTCGCGCTTCGGGGTGGGCGGCCAGCCAGCGCCGCCACGGCGCAGCAGTTTGTCCACTCGTCACGGCTGACCCAGAGTGCTTGACGCCATCCAGGGCGGGCAGCAGGACGTAGAGATGGCTCAGCGCATCGGCCAGGCGATGCTCACCGGTCAGGGTTAGCCGATGTGCGGGGCTGTCCCCCAGTCGAACCCTTCAGCCAGGGGACCTCCTCAGATCTCGACCCGCCATCCCAGGGGTGCGAACAGGCGTCGCGCCAGCTCGGGTGAGGTCCGCAGCGCGGAAATCCGGACGCTGAGAGGCAGCGGCACCCCGACCAGAGTCGGGGACAAGCGTCGCAACGCCCATTCATTGCAGTTCCGAACAGTCGTCCGAGTGCGACCGCCAGCAATGACGCCGCAGCATAAGGCCGGTCGTTGACGTACTGGCCGAGCGCGAAGGAGTCCGTAGGGTGCCACGCACCAGGGCCTGACGTCGACCTCGACCAGCGCGCGACGGTGCAGCGCCTGGGCCCCGATTCGTAGAACACAGTGGCGACGCCACCCGGCGGTCGCGCTGCTGCACCCGGTCAGGGTGTTTGTGCAGCAGGTAGCCGAGGTCATCGGCGTCGTGAGCCGTCGAGGTGAGAGTCAGAGCACCGCTTCATTGTTTCATCAGGCCTGTCCTGGTTTCATCAGGCCTGTCCCGCCGGAACCAGCACCGGGTATGGGGACCCCATCAACTGAGCCGTTGCACAGCACACCGGTGTCGCAGCCCGATGCCAGCGGGGAAAGTCGGAACCGCCCATCTCGTGGCCCACAGGTTACCCTTACCCATTGGCTTTCGGCGAAAGGCGCCCGAATGTCCGACAACCAGTCCAGCGCCGCCGGCTTCCAGCTCTGCCCTCACCCGGCTGGCCGAGGCGATAACCAGGCTCGACCGATTCGCCCTGCTGATGCTCCGCCTCGGTGTGGCCGTCGTTTTCCCGTGGATCGGCGGTCTGAAGTGGTTCAAGCACAGGCTGACGGGATCGTGCCGTTCATTGCGAACTCGCCGTTCATGAGATGGATGATCGGCGACCCTGGGAACCTACAAATCCCGCATGAACGCCGAGGCGCGCTCATCGAGGCCAACCGCTCCGGCATGAGGTCTAACGGCACCTCATACGGTGGGGATCTTCATCGGCGTCACCATCTGCCTGATCGGTGTGCTGATCCTGGCGCACTCACCCACCCGACCCTGGGGATGCTGGGGGCCATCGGGTGATCGGCTTCACCATCGTGACCCTGTCCTTCCTGGTCACCACCCCGAGGTGTGGGTTGCGGCCCCCGGACGGCATCGCCGACGCCGACCTCGGTTTCCTACGGAACGGCCGCGGACGGCTGGTGATCAGGACTGCATCCAGCTGCGCAGGTTTCGTCCTGCTGGTCGACTCGCGCGCGCCTTCCTGAAGCGCAGGCAACTGAGCGCGAACTGAACCACCGGCGTGCGTCCCGGTTCAGTACCCGATGCGCCAGTTCTCGACCAGGCCCCGGCGTAGGCAGCCCTGACCCAGGTGGGTGACGGCATCGTCGATAGACACTGATGAGCCGGACTCCACGGGTCACCGGCGGATCCCAGCGGGTGTCGACGACGTCATCGAGGGCTGGCGGCTGACAGGCTCCCAGCGTACCGGGTGAAGGCCTCGGTGACGGCGGTCAGGTAGTCGAGCAGTGCCGCCGCCTTCACCCGAAGCCGGGCGACGTCGTCCGGGAGTCGCCGAGCCGATCCTTCGCGCCCGGTCGATGCCGAGTCTGCCGCCCCACTCCCTGTGACCCAGACCTGGTCTCACCCGCAAGCTCGGCCAGCTGGTAGTCCCACTGCCGGGGCCGCGTGCCAGATCAGCCAGGCAATCGAGTTCCGTGCCCACCGGGCATGGCGTGGAGGGCCTCGTCGGAGATCCCATCGAGCACAGCTCGGGCCGTCTCGACGGGCCGGTGCGCAGCGTCCATGAGAAGAGCAGTTGCATCCATACCCTCGATATTGCCAGGCTGCCGGAAGACTCCGCAGTGCGCACGACCTATCATCGCCGCCCACCGGACGGCTCGTCGTGGTCACGACGCAGCAGCACGCTTCGGCGACCCTGCCAGGCGTTGTTGCGGGAAAAGCCCGTGAGTCCACGCCAACGCCGGAGAGGCCACGATGAGGCAAGCCACATCCAGGTGCTGCGGGGTTTATGGATAACCCGAATCAAGGTTCTGGGTAGCCCCCTGGGACCGCTCTGAGTCTCCCACTAGCGTATAGGGCATGACGGATTCTTCCCCGGCACCCAGGCCGACCAGACGGGGCGCCGGGACTCTACTGTTCACGGTCAGCCACCTCGCCCTGATGGGTGTGGTCGGCAACATCACCATGGCGCTGGTCACGGTGTTGCTCGTCGTCAGCATCGTGACCCTGCCTCGTCTTCGCGCTCGGGCTTCGTGTTTTTCGCGCTGCTGGCCCGTATCGCGATCGGCGCAGCCTATTTCGAGACTGTTCGGGTGCAGACCCTCTACGGCCTGCCCTGGATGAAGATGCGGCTGGCGCCCTCGGTCCGCAAGGGAGTCTGGGCAACACTCGTGGTGGCTCATGCTGGCAGGTCATCTCGCCGCAGTTCTGGCGCCCGTTCAGCTCATTCATGCTGGCTTCTGTCTTTGGCCTTCTCGTGGTGGTCCAGCATCCCGGCCTGCATCACACTGATCGCTGCGGGGCTATGGAATTTGATCAGGCGGGCCTGGGAGTTGGCGTGCTGTTCATCCTGGGAGGGTCGCCGCGCACCCTCACCCCACTGGCGGCATACGCCCATACCGTGATCGCCGTGAACCTGCGGGCCGCCTCAGCCGGAAGGAGCTGACCGCGGCGGCCGAGGCCAGCAGTCAGCAGCGCGAAGGCGCCGTCCGGGCCCGCCAGCCTGGAGCGCACCCGCCTCGAACGCGACGTCTCACGACGGCGTCCAGCCCGCTGGTCTCCATCGGAATGACGCTCGGCCTGGCCCAGCACAAGATCGAGACCGATCCGGCGAGCGCCCGCGAACTCGTCACCGAGGCCCACATTATCGGTCGAGCGCAGCCATCACCGAGCTCAGGCGCTCGCCCGCGGCATTCACGCCTCGGTGCTGGCTGATCGCGGCTCGACGCCGCGCTCTCGGCGCTGGCCGCTCGCAGTCATGTGCCAGTGCAGCTGGATATGCGACTCAGCTGACCGCGCTCTCATCGATAACCCCGCTACCGCGAGGTGGAGGCTGCCGCCTATTTCATCATCGCCGAGGCCCTCACCAACGCCGCCAAGCACTCCCAGCCAGCGAATGCCAGGTGCTGGGACGGCTCCACGACGCCGGCACACCGGAGGCAAGGCTGTGGGTCCGCGTGGAGGACAACGGCGTGGGAGGCGCCGAGGTGCAGCCCGGCGGCGGGCTCGACGGAATTACCCAGCGGGCACGCCGCCGGCGGCACACTCCGTCTGGCGAGCCCGGCAGGCGGCCCCACCACACCCCTGGAGGTGAGCATCCCATGCGCATCCTGATCTGCGAGGACCCGTCCTGCTGCGGAGGGACTCATCAGGCTACTCACCGAGGTCGGCCACGAGGTGGTCGCGGCCCCGCCCGACGTCACCGACCTCTCATGCCACTGGTCGTGGATGCGCCGGACTTCTGCATTCTCGACGTCCGGGCCGCCGCCGACGTTCACCGACGAGGGATCCCGCGCCGCGCTCCAGGTCCGCGAACAGCGTATCCCGAGCTGCCGTGCTCATGGTGTCCCAGTACGTCGAGGAACGCTACGCCGGTGAGCTCATCGCTCCAACGGCGGCGCGCTGCTCTACCTCAAGGACCGGGTGACCGACGTCGTCGAATTCCTGGACGCGCTCGAACGCATCGCCTCCGGCGGCGTGGTGCTCGACCCGGAGGTGGTGGCGCAGCTCTCACCAGGCGCTCCCACGACAGCCGCCTGGCCGCCCTGAGCGAGCGTGAACGTCAGGTGCTGGCCCTGATAGCCGAGGGCGCTCCAACCAGGCCATCGCCGAGATGCTGTACCTCTCCCGCACAGCATCGCGAAACACGTTTCGGCCATCTTCCACAAACTCGACCTCCATGTCGACGAGAACAGCAACCGCCGCGTGTAGCTGCCCTGGCGCACGTCGCCGACGAAAGGACAAATCATGACCACATCACAGCAGGACCGGCCGCCGGTCTCGCTTAGTCGATTGCTCACCGTGCTCGGAGGAATCGTTATTCTGGGATTGGTGTTATCGGCGATCATGAGCGCCATCAGGATCCCTCACAGGTGCGTGACTACGACCCCGAGCACCTGTCCAGCGAGGGCATCACCCACGTGAAACTGGACGCTCCCGTCCGGGGATGTCACCATCAGTTGCAGCGGACCAGCGACTTCACGCTGACCCAGCAAAAGTGCTAGAAATGGAATCTGGAACGCGGCGGCGACAACGTCAAGGTCAGTCGCACCACCATCCTGGCCTGTCCAGATCAACCTGTTCGGCCTGTTCGGCCTGTTCTCCCAGGAGAACGAGAAGGTGACGCTCTCCATTCCCGAGGCCGCCTGCCAGCAGAACCTAGACGCTGATCTCAAGCTGAGCGCGGAAAACCTGAACGCCGATGCCCGCTTCGGCGCCCCTCAACATGGACATGAGCGCAGGGGAAGCGACGATAAACGGCACAGCCAGCAGCATCACAGCCCGGCTCTCTGCCGGCAACCTCACCCTGAACCTGGACGGCACCAAGCAGGCCGACCTCCACATGTCCGCCGGCGATATCAAAGGCAGCCTCAGCCAGGTGCCCGAGAAGCTGAAGATCGACTCGTCCGCCGGCAGTCTCGAACTAGCCCTCCCCGCCGGCAACTATAGCGTGAACTCAGATGTCAGCGCAGGTCACTTCGACAACCAGCTGACCACCGACTCGCAGGGCACCAAAAAGCCAGGTCGACATTCGCATGAGCGCAGGCGATGCCAAACTGACCACCAAATCCTGACGTCTACCTCCGATCGGCGTCGCCGTGAAAGTCCCTGGGGTGAGCTATACGAAACACTCGTGAGCTCGCCCCAGGGACCGGCTCATTCGCCCATGCTGTGATCACCTGGTGAATCCAGCAGCCGGCCACGAAATCGGTATTAACCACTGCCAAGCTCACACACTCACGCGCAGGTCCCGATGACGCCCACGATGACGCTGCCAGGAGTCGTGAGCGATACCATCTGGTATCATCACCTTCATGGCACGACCTCCGGCTCACCCCCGCTGATGAGCAGATCACCTGCGGACCTCGCCGGAATCTCAGGTCAGCCGTCAGGAGGCCACCATCCGGCAATCCGCGGGCCGCCGCCCGGCAGGGGCATGAGCAGGCTGTCGACAGGTTGTCAGCCCAAGCCCGCTCACGCTATGCCTCCTGCTGGATCGTCTCGGACGGTGACCAGCTACTCACCCTTGAGGATCTCCTAGCCCTGGCTGACGACCTGTGTCGGCCCAGTTCGTGATGTGCTGTGGAGTCTGCGGTTCATCGTCCGCAGACCGTAGTGTGGTCACGAGGCAGCCCCCAGCCTGACCGAGAAGGCAGCCGTCCTGCTGGAGGCCAGCATCCAGAATCGCGGCCTGGTCGACTGGCAATAAACGCCTGGGCTGGCTGGCAACCGTGGTGTTCTCGGACTGAACAACATCACCTCGACGCCCCTGACGACGAGGCCTTTCGACCTGGTGATGGCGATAGCCAGCACCGGTCTGACCGGCTAGGATCGCAGCCGCCCTCGCCGACTGGCGATACCCCGACCCGGCGCAGAGGTCCAGTCGCTGACCCAAGATGGCCAGGACACCGCAACCAGCCTGGGCCTCTAAGCTGGCGGCTATGAGTGATTCCGCAGGTGAGACTTCCCTGCGTTCTGTTTTTCCCGTCACGTTGCTGGTGGCCTTGGCAGCCTTGGCTGCTGTGGGCCCGCTGGCCCACCGACACGTACCTTCCCGCCTTCGCGCAGATGGCCACCGACCTGAAGGCGAGCGCATCGGGCATCCAGCTGACCATGACGACGTTCCTGGTCGGCATCGCCGCTGGGCAGCTGCTGATCGGGGATGCTCTCAGATCGTTTTGGCCGGCGTCCGCTGCGGGTGTGGGGAACGCTGCTGGCTTTGGCAGCTGGCATTGGCACGGTGGTGGCCCCGCTAGTGACGTTGCTGGCCGCCCGGTTCCTCCAGGGCCTAGGCCCCGGGCGCGGCGGGCATGGTGCTGGGACGCGCCGTCATCTCCGACCGCGCCCGGGGCGCTACCGCCACCCAGGCGCTTAGCGTCGTGATGGCGATCCAGGGCGTCGCCCCGGTCGTGGCGCCGATCCTGGGCGGGGTGTGATGGATTTCATCGGCTGGCGCGGGATCATGGCGGTGGTCGCGGGGGTTCACCCCTGGTGATGCTGCTGATGGTGCTTGCCTGGGTGCTCCGAGTCCCTCCCATCGCAAGACCGTTCCTCCGGCGGGCTGAAGGAGCTGGCACGGGGTACCCGGGAGCTGATGCGCGATGGGATCTTCGTGCGCCTGGTGAGTGTCAATGCCCTCGTCTTCGCCCTGCTGATGTGTTTCCTGTCGGCGGCGCCGTTCATCCTGAAGAACGTCCTGGGCATGGCGACAGGCCCCTACACCTTGGTGTTCGGCGCCTGTCGGGCTGACGGTGACGGTGTCCGTCGGGATCGCGGGGCTCCCGGTGCGGCGGGTCCCGCCTGCCAGGCAGGTCCGCGTCGGTTTGACGGCCCAGCTGGTGGTTGACCTTGGTGTTCGCCGGTCTGCCTGGCCTGGCGGGCTCGCTGACCCGGTCCACCCCGCTCCCTGATCGTGGTGATCCGCGCTCGCCTTGGCGCATGTGGCCTCGCCTGGGCCTCAGTCGAATCTGCCGGCCCTGGCTCTGGAACGCACCGGCCACCGGGCAGGGGCCAGGGTCAGCTCTGCTGGGTTTCATCCAGTTTCGCCGCCGGCAGGCTGGCGAGTCCGCTCGTGGGCCGCAGGCGGCGAGGATCGAGCGGCCTTCCGTGGTGATCGTGGTCGTCGCGGTCGCGGCAGCAGATGCGGTCGCGCTGCTGGGGCTGCAAGACCGTGAGTTCCAGTTGACTCTCGATGACCTGGAAGGTTTGAAAATGTCATTTCACTGCCAAGGCTGGTCCGCCCTACGACCGGGTCCCCGTCGACGGGAGCTCGATTCAACATAGACGGCGACGAGCAAATGGGAACGAAGGAAAGTTTTGGCTCCGTAGCCAAGACAAAAGACGAGCGATGGCTCTGGAAGCAGGCACGCAACAAAGATGCTTTCACCCGCGGAGAAGACTGGCAGGAGCTCGCCTTGTGCATGTCGTTGCACAAAACCCTCGGCTACCCTCTGTATGTACGTCTCTTGCGCTGCGAGACAATAAAGAGGCGTTCTAATCGCCACCTTCCTAAAAATGGACAAGAGCTTTGAACATGGCAACGAGCTACTGGCTAAAGCCGTCAAGGGATATGACAGCTCACGGAACGCGAATATAAGTTATACACGGTAGAAAATATTCAGAAATTGCTCTAAGAAATGACTGGGCCACACTCCTTATACCCGCTGGACTGCATTTGACGTAAGAAGAAGCTAGCTATTTAATGCTTTGATGCACTGGTTTCCGGCTGCGACCGTCACCATACGAGTGGGGTATTCCCAGTCACCTGGACCACGATTCGAGCGTATTTGACACCAACCTTCGATCGTGGAAACGCCCTCGGGATTCGCTGAACCGAGATAACCGCGTACAGTGAATTATTAGGGGACACTGAACACTGAAGAAAGCGAAAGCTTATGAAAGGCCGGAATAAAGTACTTTGCGGCAAACCCCGCCTTATCCGAGCTCGCTATCAAGGCGCCAATACGTCTTGCTTCCCCAAGCCAGCCGGAGAAGTACTTCCGCTGCCGCCTCCTCGATTTCTGCCCTTTGAAGACGTCGTTGAGGCAGCGAGACCTTCCAGGAGAGATCCTGTCAGTCAAGCGAGGGTAGCCTTGCCTGCAAGATCGTTGAGATGAACCGAGGGGCTGAGGCCGCTCGATGCACTCGCGCTCGCTGAAAGCCCACCGCCCGTAGCCACCACGAAGCGACCGTAGGCTGCGCCCGATCTGGAAGGATCCAAAAACCGGCCGGTGGCTAAGCTTTTCGCTGGCGGCTGGCTCGAAGCCTCGGGCCGGATGGCCGGTACTGCTTCGAGGTGCACACCGGAGCTAGTCGATATCGACGAAGTTTCACCCACGTCCTCGCAGTATCCAGACCCTTCCCAGACCTATGTATCAGAGGTGTGCTGCCAGCCTTCTTTGCCAACCGGAGTCATGCGAACCGTCGACGCCCGCTACGACCAGTATGTGCCGCTGGCTGGGACTCAGAGCAGGACGTCTTTGCCAGTCGAGATCATGGCCCGCACCGGAGGAGGCGGGCTGCTGACTTTTACCCGCTCGTCGAGGATTTCAATCTTCGCGAGGGGTCGTTGCGAAGTGACGATTCTTCATCTCCGGCATGCGTCGCCATGTCATCTCAGGACTGGAGCCGCTTGCGACCTCCGTCCAGGACAGGAACTGGCACTGAAAGACGAGACCACACAACCCGGTCCACGAACGCGCCATACTACTCAATGCAGACGGACACCGGTCGGCTATCTGCCAGACTGGCTGGTCGACGATGACACCGCCTCCGCCAAGAGGGATCAGTGAGCATCTACGTTGATCAGGTCAACCGACGCCCCACCCCATCTGGCGGTGCTTTGCAAGCTTGAGGCTACTGTTGTTTAATTTCCTCGCGCGATGGCTCGGCGGTAAAACGACGCCGATATGATGTCGGCGTAGTCGAGTAGGCAGCCATGAAACCCTGACGGAACGTCACGACGCTGGCAAAAGCCACAGGAACGACCCACTTTCTCCACCGACAGCAAGACGTGACCTCCAGCGGTCGGCGGGCCTCATCGAGTCGGCGGGCCTGTATCCACCGCGCCGGAGGCAGTCCCGTCATCTCACGGAATCTACGACTGAAGTTCCGGACGCTCATAGCAGCACGAGCAGCAAGTTCGGGGACGGTCAGCGGATGGTCTAGGTTCGTCAGCACCCACGTCATAACTTCTGATATCGGCCCAGTTCTTTCCGCTGGGACCGGTCGCTCAATGTACTGGGCTTGATCGCCTTCGCGGTGTGGAGCCACAACGGTGCCGGGCAACTTCTGCTGCTGCCGCGGCGAGCCGGTTCCTCACCAGGTGTGAGCAGGCGTCAGGGCAGAAGCAGTACCGGCAGAGGTCAAGACGTCACCATGGTCCAGATAGAGCGCAGTGTCACAGACCTTCACTCTCGGACATGAGTTCCTGGTCGTGCAGCCGCAGCGGTGCGTGACAACACTCCTACGGTCCACAATCCGCTGGCTGCTACCCGAAAGCACCCAAGCAAAGCCCAACAACGGTCGCACCACGCGTATGGGCGTCATTGATCAGCCGTATCAGCTCATCACTGGGGACCATCCCGTCAGTTCGCCAGGATGGGAAAACCAGCACGTCGACTGGCTCCACATCCTGAAGGGAAACGACATTGCTGACCCGTAGACCCTCAGCGCTAACGATTGGCTTTGAATCGTCGCTCCACACTACAGTGTCTCAGTCGTCGGCTAGACCTCTTGCGTCACCTCGTTAAAGACCAGCAGCGGAGCGGCCAGGTGGAACATAGTGATGCCCTCGAAGGCATGGATCGCGATATGCATGGCCTAATCCCCATCGAAAGTCTTCCCTATCACCACACACGATAGCACTATGACCGCATCGAGAATGGTTAACGCCTCGGGAAGGAATAACCATGAAAGAACGAGCCTTAATCGTGATCGATGTACAGAACGAATACTTTGATGGCCCGCTGGCCATTCACTATCCATCACGAGAGCAATCACTGGCGCACATCATCGAGGCAGTCGAGGCAGCACAAGACCGATTGCCGACCGTCGCAGTGCAGCACGAGAACCCAAAAACGCGGCCGCTTTTCGCTGCTGGATCACAAGGACAGCGACTGCATCCCCGCACTCAAGGCATGCAGCTCGTCTTCATGGCATTGGGTGACTAAAACAATATATAGCATATTCGCTGGCACGACTCTGACCGACTGGCTCCGGACACAGGACGTCAAAGTTGTCACCCTGGTGGGCTACATGAGCAACAACTGCGTGATAGCTACGGCCGCCGATGCGGAACGACTCGGGTTTGCCGTCGAGGTGTTGTCCGACGCCACCGGTTCTATCCACCTGGCTAATGAGGCTGGCGCTATTTCAGCCCGGCAAATCCACGAAACACTGATGGTGTTGTTGCGGTCCAACTTCGCAGCAGTCGCCAACTAAAGACTGGCTGCGCACAATACAAAGCGGCAATCTTACCGAAAAGCAATCTAGTGGTCTCTGCGTTGCAAGGCAACGCTGCCTACTCATAAACATTTAAGATCTCTTCGACAAGCCGTCTCAGATTTTCCGGTCGCGATGCATCCGGCGTAGCCAGAACTCGTGGGGCAGGGCGATCCCGATGGCCATCGCCAGGATGATCAGCAGCGCTGAGGCGGCGTCTTGGGCTGTCGCCCCAGGGTAACAAGACTGGTGTCGCCGGCCGCGATCTGGAAGATCCCGAGAAAGCGAAACAGGAACACCCCAGGCACGAGAGCCACCACAGCGGCGAACCCGACGCCCGCAAAGGGAAGGTGCTTGTGGAAGCAGACCGGGGCCAGGATTGCCGCCACCAGGAGGCAATCCACCAGGGCGGCCGCGGGCATGCTCCAGCCCAGCCCGGCGATGCAGACCACCTCGCTCCGTGCCCAATCGCTCTGCCAGCGCTGCCCAACCGATGGACCGGTGGGGCATGGAGACGGGGAAACAACAGGCGACCAGACCGGCGGCGGCAACATCGAGCCACCATGGGACGGACACCCCCGGAGCCGTGACGGGAAGAGTGGTCCCGCCGAGAAACGAAGCAACGAGCAGCCCCAGGCGGATCATCAGGATCGTCACCGACGCATCACAGAGCCTGCCATGCCGAGCCGGTGCCGCCGGTCTGCGAAGTCGAGGCGAGCATTGACCAAAGCCGGGCGGAACCAGCACCATCGCGGGGCAGACGGCCACGAGCCGGGCGGCGCTGGTCGGGTCAGGTAGTCACCGACAATGATCCGGCAATCCCGCGATGAGGGCAGCGGCCAGGGGTCTGCGTCACGAAGGTGGTGTGTCCTGCGAGCAGTCTCGGGTCACCGCCCTACAGCAGCGGCGACGAAGATGAGGCCAATGCGCCCGGGCGCTGGGAGCCGAAGATCAGCGCCAGGCAGACAGCGCCCAAGCCCGCTGCAAGTGCAGTCAGACGTCGTCGGCCTGGGGGACGGTGCGCGCCGATGACCGCCGACCGGCTGCTCCGCAGTCGGTGGCTTGTCGGCGAAGATCGTCGACACCAGGGGCACCACCCTGCCCATGTGCACTGTGGAGGCATGGCAGCGTGCGTCCGCACTGTCTCACCTTCGAGGGTGAACAACACACCAGGGTCACGTGATGTCCAACTTTTGCCGGGTGCCCAGGATCTCATTCAATCTGGCAACGGCGCGCGCATCGTGGCACTGGTGGTGTGTCCATGAGCATGGAGCACTGAAGCGGCCTCGACGATGATGTCAGCAGGCGGCGGCGTCGGGTTGTCTCGACAGCATTGCTGCGACACCGGCTGGCTTTGCCACGGCTCTCACCTGGCCGCGAGGAGGCCGTTGTGCGCTGGGGCGATCGGGCATCGGTCCTGCTTTCTGCTGCAGCTGAAGCCGCCTCGGTGGCACCCGAGGCGGGTACGAATGCATCGTGAGTCGCCGCCCGCCCACAAGAGGACTCCCTCCCAGAGTGGTGCACGCGCTCACGACTGGCGGCGCAGCAGCCGGGGCAGCGCATCCAGCCAGAACCCCGGGAGGAGAGCCGCCGACGGCCGGGCACACCGCCCCCAGCGCCCAGGCCTCAGGACGGACCAGCTCCCAGACGAAGACAGCACCGAGACAGGGGCCTTCTGTGTTGACCACAAGCACCACTGCCGCTCCCACGAATGCCAAGACCGTCACGTTGACGTCGAACCCCATCAGCTGCGCTCCACCCGCCAAGGCAGCGCCAGCGCTCGCGCCAGAGCGAAGGACGGCGCAAGGAGACCTCCTGTGGCTCCCGCGCCCAGCGTCAGGAGCGGTCAGCAGGGCCGTTTGAGGACGACGACCCCCAGCAGCATGGCCAGCGCCAGTCCCTTGGGCATCCAGATGCGAGGGCGAACGCCATGGCGTCCCGGCCCATTGCCCGGCACCATGACCAGCCACAGCGACACCAGGCCCGTCGCGAGGCCGCTCCCCGATCGCCACTGGCGAGGATCCAGCGGTCGCCCAGGCGATGTCTTTTGCAGCACCCACAGCGTCCGGGCGCAGCAACCCCTGCGCCCGCGGCGACCCGGGGACCAGCAGGACCAGCCCCAGGATCGTCGCCGTCGCCGGTGTCTCCGCCTCGCCTGGAAGGCCGGTGGCCGCCGGGAATGCAGCCAGGAGACCACCGTCGCCAGCGCAGCTGACCGGCACCGCGCAGCAGCACACCACGGCGGCGCATGCCTGGGATCATGACGATCTCGACGGCATAGGCCGCCCCGCCCAGGGGCCGTGTTGTACATCGCCCCCAGGCCGGCACCGGCCGCAGCGGCGATGAGCTGAGCGCCGTGGCCGCATCGAGACGCAGCCAGCTGCCCAGGCGGGCTGCCACCGCGCCGGCCGCCAGCCGCGGCGCGCCCTCACGCCCACCGAGTTCCCCGACCCCACGGTCAGACCCGGACGACGGCGTCGGCGAGGCCGCGGATTCCCCATCCGGGATGCGGTCCTCGGTGGGGATCGCTCAGGGCGCATCCTCCACACCAGTGATCCCCGCCGGTGGCGCAGCCGCCATGCCACAGCACCCCGCCACAGCCCCGCCGGTGGCAGGGTGCCAGGACACGCCGCCAGAATGGGGCCGCAGCCACCCGCTGCGGAAGACTGCCCTCGCTGACCCCATGGAACAGCGACTCGAAGACCTCCAGCAGCATCGCCATGGCGTGCCGATGAGCTCCCGCCGCGACGCCCGCCAAGACGACGGCTGCCACGACCCGGCCGCGCCGTCTGAGCGGTCATCCCGGGTGGGGCCGGGGCTGGCTCAGATGGCAGGGCACACCGCACGATATCCAACACGATCCGTTTCCCGCTCAGGCACCGCGGCAACCTGATCCGCGGCTGCCGCGCCCGGGGCAGCAGAATCAGGCCAGCAACCCTGGCCGGCTTCCTGCTCACCCAGGAGAGCCTGGTAGACCGGCTGCCACTACGGCGTCCTGCACCGCCTGGATGAGGTCGTCGGGCTCCACCGTCGCCACCCGTCAGCGGCCGCCTGCCTGCCTACCGCGACCGCGACGGTCGCCGACGAGGCCCGCAGATTCTCCACCGGCGGCAGCAGCGCAGCACCGAGCTCAGTGGGATCGACCTGCCCCGCGACCGCCTGGGCGGCGGCCAGCAGCATGCCGTCGGTGACGGTGCTGGCGCCGAGACGATCACCCCCAACGACCGGGTACAGCAGCGCATTGTTGCCCTGCCCGATGGTGTAGGTCGTGCCGTCGTAGTGAACGGGTCGACGGGGATGCCGACGGCGACCAGCGCACGACCCTTCGACCACGATGACGTCATCGGGCATGGCCTCGATGCGCTCAGTGGGGTTCGACAGCGGCAACACGATAGGCCGCTCCACCGGCGGCCATGGCCTCGATGACCTCCTGGGTGAAAGCTCCCGTGGTCGGTGGAGGTGCCGATCAGGATCGTCGGCTTTCACCTGCTTCACGGTCTCCAGCAGCCCGATCGTGCCGCCGTGCCGCTCCCCAGTCCGTGACCTCGGCGGCGGGGCGCGCGTAGGCGGCCTGGTACCCGGGCGGGTCCGGCATGTCATCGGTCACCGGGCCATTGCGGTCGATCAGCCACACCCGCCGGCGCGCCTCGTCCTCGCTGAGCCCGTCCCGCACCATGGCGGCGTGGATCTGGTCGGCCATGCCGGTGCCCGCGGTTTCCGGCGCCGTGCAGACGACGAGCCGCTGGTCGGCGAACGTCTGTCCGGTCACCTTCAGTCCTGAGACGACGGCGGCCATGACGATGGCCCCAGTGCCCTGCATGTCGTCGTTGAAGATCCGCCACTTGTCGCGGTTCTCCACCAGGATGCGGCGGGCGTTGGACGGCCCGAAGTCCTCGAAGTGGAGCAGTGCCTTCGGGTATGGAGGCTTGGCGGCGACGCGCAGATACTCGGCGATGAACTCGTCGTACCTCTCACCACGGACGCGGGAATGCCGGTTGCCGAGGTAGTCAGGATCATGAGGCAGGGTTCGTTGTCGGTGCCGCAGTCGAGGTTGACTCGCAATGGCCCGCTCGGATGGATGCCAGCGGCGGCGGTGTAGACAGCGAGCTTGCCTACGCTGATGTCTGCCATTGACATCCAGTCGCCGATCCCCGGATCTCCTCGGCATCCGAGACGACCAGCAGGTCAACGTCCTCGGTCCCATATCAAGGGTCGCGAAGGGCCTCGATGTCCTCGATCCGGTCGATCGACGGGTAGACGGCGTCGAACGCCGGTAGTCGCGCGACCACATCTGTGCTCTCCCAACGGTGGGGTCGTAGACGATGGGCAGCATCTCCGGCAGATGGTCGGTGAGAGACGATGATAGAGCACCTCATTGCGGCTGTGCAGCTGGTCGAGGGTAGATGTACCTGTGCGGGTCGGTGGTGAGCTCTTCAGCTGCCGGTAGCAGCGGGCGACCTGCTGGTCGAGGGGTCTCGACAGCTGAGGGGCAGGCGGCCCGTCAGCGAGCAGCTCGCTCCTCCAGGGTGAACGCGGTGCCGCGGTTGGTGAGTGGGTTGGTCAGGGCAGCTGGGCGAGCGGGCATCAGAACCTCTTCCTGTAACAGCACTTTCCGGGGACACTACCTCGTGGTGGCCGTCCCCGCCGCTGATCTATGCGGGGCAGCTGTGCAGCCGGTTCCCAAGCCGCTCAGTGAGGGCATGATACGCACGTATTGCCGGGTGTAGTTGATATGGCCGCAGGTGCCGTGGGGATGGCATCCAAGTGCCGTCCCGCAGAACATCGGGAGAAAACCGCACCGTGAGCCGGCTGTGGATCGCGCGCCGATGGCACCCGCAACCAGGCTGGCAGGCCTGTGCGACCAGCCGGTTCTTACCGCGCGGTCACCTGGCGTGAGGGCGGTGAGACGGCTCTTCAGGAGCCTCCGGCCGGTCCCCACCGCCAGGGCATGTGGCAGCACCATAGGCCGCCACCATGTCGTCAAGCCAGCAGGGGCATCGGCTCGCTCCCCGGACCGAGGAAGGGCCTCACCAGACCGTACGCGGTCTGATGAACGACCAGCCGCACCAGCTCCAGCCTGTCGAGGGGTCCCGAACCGGCGCCAGGTCAGTTCGCTGAACATCTTTGTAGACCTCGTCGTTGAGCCCCGGACGGCCTCCCCGCAGCTCTGCGGACGGACCGTCAGTTCCCCTCCCCGCGTCCAGCCGGCGCAGGACCTCCTGATGTCTGAACAGTTCAGGGCCTGCGCCTCGCCGAGGTGCTCCCCGGCAGTAGCGCGGTATGGTGACGGCGGCCGCGACAGAGTGCCTCATCGGGGTCAGCGGATGAGCGGGCAGCCGCGAGAACAGCCTGGAAACGCCTGATGCTGCGCACCCACAGCGTCAGCAGCAGCACCTCGCGGTTCGGGGAACCGGTAGTACAGCGACCCGGGCTTGCCCCGCGGCGGCCGCGATGGCGGCGGTCGTAGCAGCCGCCCGTCCTGGGCAACAATCGTCAGCGCAGCCTCCAGCAGCGCGTCCTCGGTGAATTGGGTGGCCGCCCCGCGGGGAGAACTCTGGTGCCGCACGACGTGGCTTCGTCGCACTTCCAGCACCGGATACGACACCTCGCACTACGCCCACACACAGTGCAACCTGGCACTGCCTCAATCGGCGGCTGGAGCACCCTCTCCCGGCACCATCTCGCCGCCCAACTTACGCACGCGTGCCCGGCCATGTTATTTTTAGTATGCGATCAAAAACTTTTCCCTGGTGGGCTGGAGCCTCATCATCGGCATCATCCAAGCACCTTCGGCCTCGTCGTCGGGTGGAACGTCCTGGGCGAGGCCGTGAATGCGGGCCTGATCGGGGTCTGGGAGAACCACCTGAAAATGGTCTGTTCTTCTGGTTCCTGATGACCGGCTTTGTCCTGATCGCGCTCGGCCTGCTTGCGGCGCGGCTGGAGCGCACCGGGCGTGGGAATCCGGTCTCCTTCACGGTGTTCTTCGGCCTGCGACCGTGGCGGAGTGGTCCTCATGCCGGCATCGGGTATCTGGCTGCTGCTGTTCCCCGTCGCGGTGTCCCTCATCCGGCATCTTCGCCGCGACTGAACGGACTGTACCCAAAAGATATTCGACGCCTTGTGGGGCAGGCGCAGCCAGAGACGTCGATATCCCTGTCTGACATCCGACCTCCCAGAAGTCGTGCCAATAACGTCCTTGCGTAGGATGTCGACGAAGGAGGCACGATGGCGACCGAGGAGAACCTCGCGCGGCAAAAGAGCAGATTTACGGTGAACCGCTTGCTGACATCGCGGGACGCATCCGGCGCGACCTGAGCCTGACGCGGGCAGGGCTCGCCGAGTCCTGGGGCTGTCGTCGCGCCGATGATGTCGCAGTTGTTGCAGGACAGCGCGCCAGATCGGAACCCGGCCGTGTTAGGACGCCTACAGGCCCTCATCGACCTCGCTCGCCAGGCATCGCGGCTGACGGCAACGCAACGCGCGGAACGCCTGACCGCAATCAGAAACCACGCCCACCATCGTCCATGCACCCCGCATCCGGGGAACTGCGCAACGCCGCACCGAAGGAGGAACTGCTGCGACTCGCGGGACTCACCACCGCCTGAACTATCCCGACTGCTGAGGATCGCCGCCGGCGATGGTGAGGTTTTTCGGCGGCCGGTACGAGCTCATCGACCCGATTGGCGAAGGTGGCATGGGCGCGGGTGTGGCGTGCCCGTGACCTGAAGCTGAACCGGTTTGTCGCCGCCAGGTGCTGCGCCAGTCCGATGCGTCGGCGCTGCTGCGTTTCGTCAGGGAGCAGGCGCTGCGGGTGGACCACCCAAACGTCATCGCACCCGCTCGGCTGGATCGGCGAGGACAACCAGGTGCTTCACCATTTCGGATTGTCTGGCGGCTCTGGCGACGCTGATCGGCGACCACGGCCTACCGCCCCGGTTTGCCGCCGAGATCATGCGCCAGCTCTGGCCGGCCTCCAGGCGGTCCACGCCGCGCACCTGGTGCATCGCGACGTTAAACCGGCAAACATCCTCCTGGACGCCACGCGAGGCCGTCTCACGCCTGTCTGATTTCGGGATCGCCATCGACCTTGAGGGCCCGCGCCTCACGGAAACCGGCATGGTCCATGGCACGCCGGTACCGCCCGAACTGATGAATCTGGGGAGGCGAGCCCCGCGGTCGATCTGTTCGCCGTCGGCATGGTGGGGGCAACGATGCTGACCGGGTTGCGGCGGGACATCGTTACAGTCCCCCTCCGCCCGAGGGGGTCCCAGCAACCTCTGGTCGCTGATCCGCGACCTGACCAATCCCCGCCCGACACCCGTCGATCTGGCCCACCGCGCTGAGGCGCCTGAGCACCGCGGACCTGGCCTGGCAGGACGGCGCGGCTGAGGAGGTCAGGTGTTCCAGCAGCTCAGCTCCCCTGCCTAGCCCGCCGATTCCGCGCCCCGCCGATACCCGACAACCCCTGCTGGCTTCACCGATGACAGCCTCCCGGCAGTTCAGACGCCCCCGGCTACACCCAGACCCTCTCAGTCAATGCCGCACCATCAATGAACACACCGGTGACCCGCCTTCAGCTTCGCCGGTGCAGATGTCCCAGGCCCGCTGCCGCTGACCGCAGTCCCGCAAACCCGCATACGCAGAAAATCGACTGGTGGTTGCTCGGCGGCCCTGGCGCTGCTCGCCGGCGGAGTGGTTCTGCTAGTGCTGTGATCATCCCCTGAGGACCCCCGCCGGCGCACCTGAAACCCCACGAAACGGGTGGCCCGGGCCAGCGCCCGGGGCCACCGTCAGGCCAACTCCTACTTAGCCGGGCGACAGCAGCACATAGGCGATACCGCCACCACCGAGGATCACAGGACTCCACCCCCAGCGAGCATGAGCAGGTTGCTGGGGTCCGCGGCCAACGGCACCTGGTCGGGGCTGTCGAATCCATGGTGGTAGACAGGTGAGCTGCGCGTCTCCCCTCTGATCTGAGGTCTCACCTGCGACCTTGAGCGAGAACTGGATCTTCGTGGGCTGACCCTAGGAGTCCGCCTGGCCCAGGGCAGCGCGTAGTAGTAATACCCTCCATCGAAGCCGAGGCTTCGCCCGTAGTACATCTTGGGCGAGTCCCAGCAGTTCCCGTACCGCACCTCAGGCGTCAGGTCGATGTGCGGGCGCTGGCTTGAACACCGGTTTTTGCTCATCGAGAAATGCAAACCAGTAGGGGGGTGGAGTCCATCCGGCTCAGGTCTGGCGCATAGACCGCGGGAGAGACGACGGCGTCGTCAGAGGGGGTGGACCCCTGGATCACCTCGGGCAGGACCTCCAAGCCGTCGAGGGAGAAAACACCGCTCTGGCCATACTTTATGGGGGTCTTGAAGAAGACCATCTCGCCGGGCACCACTCGGTGCTATGGGTCTCCAGACCCCAGCTCCAAGGCGTCATTGAAACTCGCCCCGCCAACCACCGATGTGGGATCACCAGACGCGGGAGAGGCCGCTCCGCTGTCACTGGCCGCGGGCATATCCGCCACCCCGGCGGGCAGCTGACCGGCGTTCTCCACGGGAGCTTCCTCGATCACCCGGATCTCAATCGGCGTCTCATCACAGTGCCCTTGGATGCGCTTCACATTGAAATAGAGTTCCTTCGCCTCGGCGCATTTCTCTGAGCCACTCGGCGGCGTGGCGGCACCTGGCTTTGGATCCCGCCCCATGGAGGCAGGTCGCCCGACCACCACCCCGGTGTTGTAGCCGTTCTGGCCGAGCTGGTCTGGTTATCGCAAGGGTCGTCATCAAAGTCTTCAGGCTCCACACCCAGCCGGCGCTCGTTCGACTCCTTGGTGTCCGCACCCAGGCATACGGGCCAGGATGTTGACACGTATCGTGGACCCGGGCTGGGTCGCTTCACCCTGTAGTACTTCTCAGTTTCCTCAGATGTGGACGCAACCGAGGTGTCTGTGTACTGCCCGGGCGTCAGCGGCGGAAGCGCCCGCGGGGAGCGCGGCACCCTGAACCGGTGTGCGAGACGGTGAATTCGCGCGAAGTACGCGCCCCGAGACGTAGCAGGCTCGATTCGAGGCCATCGCGTCCTTGGCCTCATAGGTAGGTGCCCCCGCCGGCGCAGCGATACAGGAAAAGCTGCTCGCGCGCTTTGTCTGGACTGCGAATCCGACGGTGTCGATCTGCAGACCGACGCCGCCGGCGATCAGTGAGCGGATCTCCTGACGGGGATCGGGTGAGCAGGCTTCCTCACCATCGGAAACGAGGATGATGTGACGCTTGCCGCCGTCCCCAGGTCTTTGGCCCCTCCTTCAGCGAGTAGGCGATGGGGCTATCGCCGCGAGGCTGGAACTGGTTGATGGCGCTGGTCAGGCCGGCCTTGTCCAGGGCACCCACGGGATGCGCCTGGCGAGTCCGGAAACGGGACCCGAGGCTCCGTTGCCGTCGGCATCTAGCACCGTAGACCCGCAGCCGTGCTCTGCGTTTCGGTGGCAAGGAATCGAGGGGCACGGATCAGCGATTTCTTTGCGCGTCGTCTTGGCGCCGCCGGAGGGTCGGCTTCTTTCATAGAGCCGGAGGGTCCAGCATCAGCAAGACCTTGGGGGCAGAAGTCATCTGCTTGTGCAGCAGGCCGGGCAGAGTCCGTACATGGAAACCAGCAGCAGTACCCGCAGGCTGCTGCCCAGACGGCCGGGATCGGGTCATCGGCTACCTCCAATCTTCGCAAATGCGAATTTATGCTTCGCGTTTGCAGATGTCAACCGCCGACTCGACCCGCGGGCACGACCCAGTGTCGCGTGGTGGGAAGTTCAGTGGGAGGTTGTTCCGGGGCGGATGGTGCGCCAAGGCAGCGAGTGAAAACGCTACCGGGCGTACCGCGATATAAGGTGAACGAGGCGAGCACCGCAGCAGGAGAAAGAAGCACCGGCGAACTAACGCCACGCGACACTGGTTCTAGCTCAGTCTCTGACCCCCGACAAGTTCCACGCACGACCGGCCCTGAACGAATCCGGCCTCTCGGGAGCGGCCCAAGTCTTGAGCGAGAAAACCCCGCCCTGACCCTGCGCAGGCCTGGCCGCCTGGCGTCACCACGCTGACAAAGCATCCACAATGGCGGGCGGCAGTGTCCGATACCCCTGGACGAGCCTGACACCGCCTGGTTCAATCAGATCCCGCGCAAACCCCGTGCACAAACCAGCCACCCCATCCAAAGGCTTTTCGGCATACTCAGAGCACGTGAAGCGAACAACATTCACTCAAGAAGGATAGTCACTTTAGGAGGGTATGACTAAGCGGAGCTTTAAACTTTGACAACCATCCACTTCTATCCTTAAAACTTCTAATATGACCGTATTCCGCTCAGGGCGCTGGAGACCAGCACCGGACCGCAAAAACCAAAAGCGGAAGACCATGTCCAGGATTGAACAGATCCAACAACACCTCGCAAGGCTCGTCGCTCTCACCCCCGACCTCCCGGGCGCGCTTCTCGTGACTCGACGGCCTGCCCATCGCCTCGGCGCTGGCTGCACTGACGAGGACCGCGTCGCAGCCAAGGCGCCGCCGCGCTGGCGACCGGAACCCGCACCGTCAGCGAGCTGAAGCGTGGTGAGCTGGAGCAGGTGCTGGTCAAAAGCAGCGACGGCTACATCTGCACATCATGCAGCCGGACACGAGGCCGTCCTGATCGGCATCTCGAACGGCTACGCCAAGCTCGGCATGATCCTCCTCTTCGAGATGAAGGCGACGGCCAAGGACCTCGCTCGCGAACTCGCATGAAAAAGCTGGGGATATGACCGGCCCGGGACGGGCAGCGCAATGGACCTACTACGACGGCAGCAGTCGTCAGGTGGTGGTCACCGACGTGGAACTCGTTTCGACCGGTGAGCTGATCGTGCCTGAACCGATCGTGACTGGCATGATCACCACGTGCAATGAGGGCGTTCGTCATCATGTCGGGTTTCACCAAGGAGGGAGCTGATCGGGGCGCCGCACGCGATCCTGCGCCATCCAGACATGCCACGCGCCGCCTATCAGGATCTGTGGTCCACTGTGCAGCAGGGTAAAGCGCTGGAGCGGTTACGTGAAGAACCTCGCCGACGGCGGCTACTACTGGGTGCTACGCGCGGTGAGGTTCGAAGCGCGCAGTGGCCAGATTCTCGGACACACCCTCAGTGCGCCGGGAGCCATCGCTTTGCGACAAGGTGGCCCAGAGATGGAAGCTCTCACGCCGAAATGGTGAAGCCGAGTGTCGCTGAAATGACCTTTGGTGACTTCGCCATCAGTCCTGATGTGAACATTCAGAATGTCACGGACTGGTTCATTTCTCAACACCAAATCCGCTAGCTTGGATCACGGGTGAGGCTTTTCGTCCCATCGTCTTTACACGGATTTCGCTGCAGTCTGCATTCCGCCTTCGCGGAGGGTAGACTCACTTTGGTCTACGCAAATGCGGCGGGCACGCTGGCCTATCTCGTCGGGAGAGACAAAGCGATATCTCTCCTGTCGCCTGGGCAAGCGGTATGGCGAAAGAGGCAACAGTCGCGGTCTCCGCTGACAGCGATATCCAGCAGGTGACCGACCTGAGCACTCCGTGTTAACCGCGGCAGCCACGGATGCTGACGTCGAACGAATCTGCCGCATCCTCCTGGAGCCTGCGAACCTGGCCTACCGGGATGTCGATGTGTCACTGCGCAATCCGTGCTGGTCGCCAAAGCAGGTCGTTGTCAGGGGCAGGTGCGGGTCGGATTCTTCCCGCAGGATGCCCATGAGGAGTTGTCCTCGATAGTGAAAGATGCAGCTCCGCGAGGCGGCGGTCCGCAGCCGGATCTCATGTGGTGCGCAGCAGTCTCGCCCGTCCGGCCCGGCGCAGCTCTCACCTGGCTGAGTCGGTCTGGAAAGGCCTGGAGCGGATGAGCGCCGACCCGGCCAGCACGGAACTGCTCACTGCCCTGGGAGCCCCAGCGGCTGGGCAGCGCCTGGCTCAGGGAGGACACAGGGTTCATGATCGACCTCATGGACGCCCTGGCTCGGGAGGACTCACCGAGCCGGTCGGACTGAAGGCCGGAAACGCGAGGCAGCATCTATGGGTGCTGCTCGTCTTCTGGAGGTGTGGCAGACAGCTCTCAGGCTCCCGTCGCAGCAAAGGGTCATCAGAAGCGGCAGCCAGCAGTCTTTTCCTATGCCAAGACCGCAGTGCGCCGGACGCGAACACGTCGGTGATGAAAGGGCCGTGAGTCCGCCGTCCCAGATGGATTCACTGTCATAACAGCGCCCACGGGCTGGCCATCAATCTCGCTCAAGAGGCTCGCGTCGGAGCGGAGAAATCCGTATTCACCGGCGAAAGCGGCCAGGATCTCCGACCGGGCGCCGAGATCATCAGCCCCAATGCTGGAAGGGTGGCTCATGAGATACAGCCGGGCCAGCGAGTTCAGATCATCAATGCCGATGCCCTGTGCATGGCCTGGCAACGGCTACTGCGGGTATCAGACGAGCCGGCGGTCCACAGGCCCGAGGCATGGGGAATCAGTTTCTTCGCGGTCCGCTGCTGGGATAGGGTATTCATGCCTGAAAGCCTGTCAGGCATCTGTCATCTTTCCGGAAGAACATGAGATGGTGCCGAACAGCAACAGCGAAATGCCCTTCCGTGGCCTTTCGGTCACTGCGGCTGCGGCGTCACCGTGAGACGATTCCTGCATGCACCCGTCGATCCACTGATCCTGGACGAGTCCCCAGCGGGCCGGGGCAATCGCCGTCATCGACGCCCCGGTCCGTCACCGCAGCCAGAACGCAGCGGCGACGTCCGGGTGGTCGACGACCTGCGTGACGCACAGGCCGTGGCCGAGATCGATCCTGGCCTGCTCATTTCGCCCACCCCGGCGAGCTGAGGCGTGACGCTCGCCTGGGGACATCTGCCGAAATCCCTCGCGGCACTGGATGAGCAGTGCGCCAGCGTCCAGGGCGCCTCGGATGTGCTGTTCCTCAGCGGTGCCCGGGTCAAGCACATGAACCGCTCCATGAACCAGGTGCTGGCCCGTCATTTCACGGCCGTGAATGCCAGCCTGGGACGTTCCAAATGCCGGGTCCTGCGGGCTGGGGGATCGAACCAGCTCACCTCCGAGTGGCCGAAGAACCCGCCGGACGCCGACCTCGACCTGGTGCTCGTCGCCCACGGCGCCATTCAACAGCAACCGCATCGACGACGGCACCCGGCTTCTCCTAGACCACCTGCAGCCCGAGGGCCAGCGAGCCCTGGACCTCGGATGCGGAAACGGGGTGATCGCCGCCTTCCTCGCTCGGCACGGCCTGGAGACCACAGCGACCGATGTCTCCTGGTCGGCCGTGACCGCCACCCGCGCCACCGCTGGGGCAAACGGCCTCGACATCGAGGTCCGCTGGGCTGATGGCCTCGGTGATTTCTGCCCACAGCTTCGACGTCATCGCCAATCCCCCGTTCCACCAGGGTCACGCGAAGGGTCCGCCAACCCTGCGGATGTTCGACCAGATCGCCCGGGTGCTGCGTCCGGCGGGCGGTTCTGGTGCGTCTTCAACTCGCATCTGCCGTGGCGACGTGAGCTGGCTGAACGGGGTTGGTCGGACCAGAGTCGTAGCTCAGGACAGAAGCTATCAACTGACGTTTACAATTCCGTGACCTGTCCACAGGAAGCACGCAAAAACTCACAGGTAGCCCACAGACTCCCGGGTTTCGTATCCCAGTATACAACGCGAACGAATGGAGATTCGATGACGAACCAGGAAAAACAACCGCCCGGCCTTCACCCGGGACGGCCTGCCCGGGAATCCTTCCACAATGCTCCCGGCTACCAGCAGAACACCTATCAATCGCACAGCCACCAACAGCAGCCCCGCAAGACGGTCACCCCAGCCCCCAGAGCCCCGCTTACCAGGCCGGCCAGGGGCAGCCAGATGCCCCAGGTTCCCACTGGGGCAGGGGCCAGAGCACAAACCCCCAACAGGGCCGTCTCATAGCACAAGCCCGGTATCCCCAGCGCTGCCCCGGCCGCAGGTCCATCCACCCACCCGACTCAGGCGGCCCGACGACGCGCCCCAGGAAGAGCCGGAAGACCCTGGCGGGGCTGGTTGCCGTCGCCCTCGCTGTCGGCCGGGTTGGTGGAGTCAGCGCGGTCGCCGCAAACCACTACCTGGGCAGCGGCTCGAATGCTCTCCGCCGTCTCCGGCGACCCACAGGTGGCCCAGTCGTCCGCAGACAGCCCCGACTGGACGGCCACGGCGGCCGCCGTCAAGAACGCTGTGGTTGCCATCAAGGTGGCCGGGCAGCAGCGGCCGGGGCCAGGGGTCGGGTGTGGTCATCGACTCCCAGGGCACATCGTCACGCAATCACGTGGTCTCCAGCGCCGGCCAGGGTGCCCAGATCAACGTCACGATAGGTGACAGGCGCACGCAGCCAGCGTCGTCGGCACCGATCCCTCCACGGACCTGGCGGTGCTGAAGCTGAGAACCCGCCGTCGGATCTGACGGTCGCGTCCTGGGGTGATTCCTCCGGCCTCAGGTGGGGCAGCCCGTGATGGCTGTCGGCAACCCCTGGGGCTATCCGACACCGTCACCACCGGCATCGTCTCGGCCCTGAACCGGCCCGTCACCACGCAGGCCGTATCCTCGGAGAACACCGCGAATGACCAGGGCGGCGATGTGGTGGTCACCTCCGCCATCCAGACCAACGCGGCAATCAACCCGGCAACTCGGGCGGGGCCCTGAGTGAACTCGTCGGGTGCTGGTCGGTGTCACCCTCCTCGATCGCGTCCCTGGCCTCGGGCAACTCCTCCAGCCAGTCCGGCAACATCGGCATCGGTTTCGCCATCCCGTCAGCTCAGGCGAAGTCCGTGGTTGAGCACTCATCGCAAACGGAACCGTCAAGCACGCCCAGATAGGGGTCCGCGCCAGCGACGGCTCCTCCGGGACCCAGCTCCGGGGCCAAAGGTGGATGAGGTCACCCAGGATCCCCGCCGAGAAAGCCGGTTTGCGCACCGGCGACCTCATCACCGCCATCGACGGCACCCGGTGGTGGGGACTGAGTCCCTGGTGGCGCAGTACGCACCCACGAGGTGAGCAGGAGGTGACGCTGAAGGTCCTCCGGGACGGTGAGACCATCGAGCTGAAAGCCACCTGGCTGCTGCCAGCCGCTGAGCCCGTGGCCTGGAGGCCATACCTGTTGAGAGATCGTCTGGGCCTCCCGCCCCCTCCCGAGGAGCCCAGATCGTTTTCTCGAGGCTTGTTTTTCAGGGTAGGTTTTCTGGATAGCCTCGACGCTAGTGCGTGCCCGCCTCACCGCCTTGAATCCGGCTCCGGTCGCTCTCCCTTTGATGTTGAGGGCCGGCTGGCAGCCCGCGCCATTCAGGTACGCCGCCAGTCACCTCGTCGTGTCTGACGACCCGGAGCAGTGCGGCTGAGTCTTGTTGAAGTGGCCTCGGGTGGGGTGGTGGCGGGCCCCTGGCCACAGAGCCAGCGCGTCTGGTGATGATGGATGTGGACTCGACCTGACCACGACGAGGGCCATCGACCTCCTGGCCTCACGCGGGGGACCGGCGCCGCGTCCATCACCGAACGCGCCATGCGCGGTGAGCTCGACTTCGAGGCTCGCTACGGGAGCAGTGGCCACGCTGAGGGCCTGCCAGCCGGTGTCTTCGGCGACGTGCTTCCTGCATGACCCTCCCGCGGGGCCGGGAGCTGATCGCGGCCCTCCACGAGGCAGGGGTGCGGGTGGGCGTCACCTCGGGCGGGTTCAGCGCCCTGGTGGGCCGCTGGCAGAGAACTGTGCCTCGACTGCTTCAACGCCAACCACCTGGAGGTACGCAACGGCCATCTGACGGGCCAGGTGACCGGCACCGTCGTGGACCGGGCCAGAAAGCCGCGACTCACCCAGTTCGCGCAGGACTCCGGCGTCACTCCAGATACGCCGTGGCGGTGGGCGACGGGCGCCAACGACCTGGGGATGCTCGCTGCCGCCGGGCTCAGCGTCGCCTACTGCGCGAAACCCGCGACGGCAACGAGCAGACGCGGTCATCGCCTTTCCCCGGCTCGATGCCCTGACCGACCTGGTCCTAACGGATCCTGGGTCCTGAACGGCATTCCCGGCCACGCGGGAATGGCGACACCCCCATGCGTTCCCTGGGCAGTGAGCCGATACGCTTACAACCACCACATGCAGGTTCTTCCAAGGAGGGAATATGTCAGATCGGATTCGGAACGAGAGGTTCCGTTCAAAGGTGATGTCTGCGGCGGATGCCCCAGCCCTAGTGGCAGAATGGCTGGAATATCGGCTACTCCGGCTTCACCGGCGCTGGCTATCCCAAAGCCTTCGGTGCGCTCGCCGAGCGCATCACCGCTGCCCACGAGAAGGGAGAGGAGTTCCGGGTCGGCGTCTGGACCGGCGCCTCCACCGCCCCCGAACTGGACGGAGCGCTGGCTGCCACAGGCGGCGTCGCCTACCGGCAGCCCTACCAGTCCGACCCTGCGATGCGCACCGCCATCAGCAAGGGCGACTCCTACTACACCGACATCCACCTGTCGCATGTCGGAAACCAGGTGACCCAGGGCTTCACGGGCAAGCTCAACCTGGCCGTGATCGAGGCCACCGCCATCACGACCTACGGCGGATCGTGCCGTCATCGTCGGTGGGCATGAACCCGCACCTACGTCGACCAGGCTGACAAGGTGATCATCGAGGTCAACTCGTGGCAGTCGGAAGACCTCTACGGCATGCACGACATCTACTACCCCATCGGCGCGCTGCCCCCGAACCGGGTACCCCTGCCCCACAGCCCCAGGCGACCGCATTGGCAGCAAGACCATGCTGGTGGACCCGGAAGGTGGTACGTCATCGCCACCGACGCGGCCGACCGGAACACCCCGTTCAAACCGCTCGACGACGACTCCCGCGCCATCGCCGGCTACTTCCTGGACTTCCTGGCCGACGAGGTCAAGCACGGCCGCCTGCCCGAGAACCTGCTCCCGCTGCAGTCAGGAGTCGGGAACATCGCTAACGCGGTGCTCGCGCCGGCCTACTAGAGGGTCGTTCGAGAACCTGACCTCATACACCGAGGTGATCAGGACGGCATGGTCGACCTGCTGGACTCCGGCAAGCTCCTGGTGGCCTCCGCCACGGCGTTCTCGCGTGTCCCCGAGGCCGCACACAAGATGAACGAGAACGCTGCCGACTACACCAAGAAGATCATTCTGCGCCCGCAGGACGTTCCAACCATCCAGAGCCAATCCGCCGCATGGGTGTCATCGCCTGCAATGGCATGATCGAGGCCGACATCTACGGCAACGTCAACTCCACCCATCATGGGCTCCCGGATGCAGAACGGCATCGGCGGCTCGGGCGACTTCACCCGCAACGGCTTCTTCTCCGCCTTCGTGACTCCGTCGACGGCGAGGCGGGGCGATCTCAACCATCACCCCGATGGTCAGCCATGTGGACCACACCGAACACGACGTAGACCTGATCATCACGGGAGCGGGACTGGCCGACCCTGCATGACCTGGCACCCAGGCAGCGCGCCCGGCGATCATCGAGACTGCGCACACCCGGATTACAAGGAACCGCTGCGCGAGTACGTGAAAACTGGCCGCCACGAAGGCCAATGGGCAGCACACCCGCTGACCCTGTCCAGCGCCCTCAGCTGGCATGTCCGTTTTCCTGGAGACCGGCTCCATGAAGTGACACCCTGCCCAGCCAGACAGCAGGTCCCCGTCCCAGCACGGGACGGGGACCTGCTATGTCACCAGCTGGTAGGTGCGATGCCGCTGCCGCCAGCGGCCTGGCCCAGGCAGGGGACCACTCCCACAACTCGACGGTGGTGCAGACCTGGCGGACCGGGGAGCTTCTGCAAGCACTTCGGCCTCCGCGGCCCCGCAGCTCGAGGCTGGGGCACGCTTGCCGATGGTCACGTGCGGGACGGCACGCTCGGGGACGGCGCCGAAGGCGGATATTCCGGGAACACCTCACGGATCCTGGTGACGAGGTTCGTCAGCACCGTCGTGTTGTCGGGCACCAGGTCTACCGAGTCGGTCCCCGAACCAGCCGGTGCGGGTGAAGTCGATGTGGAAAGCGCCCGAGTCGCGCAGCACCTCAATCAGGGGCGTCGTCATCTCCCATCGAAAAGGTTCCGTGGTGAACAATGGCACAGCAGGTTGAGATGAGCGGACACTCCGTCTGCCGCTGATGGGTCAGACGTTCTCTCAGGCTCTGCACAACCGGCTCCGTGTCTGGAGCATTTTCAACATCAGCGCTGCTGCCGACGCACCAGGTGAGGCTTGAGACGGCTTGCATGAGAACATCTTGCCAGGTTTCTCCAGCAGTCGCATCACTCGCGGACGAGGCGTGACGCCCGCCAGAGTAGTCCGGTGCGTACTGCAACCAGTTGAGCACCGGCTCGTGGCCCTGCGCCGCGAACTCCACCAGATTCCTGAGGTTGGGCTCGACCTGCCCCTGACCCAGGCTCAGGTGCTAAAGGCCCTCGACGGCCTGCCGTTGGAGATCACGCTGGGCAAATCACTGAGCAGCATCGTCGCGGTGCTGCGCGGCACGGCCCCTGGCGACAATGAAAGACCCGTCGTGCTACTTCGCGGCGACATGGACGGCCTGCCGGTCAGGGAGCTGTCTGGTGAGCCGTTCGCATCGGAGGACGGCAACATGCATGCCTGCGGACACGATCTGCACATGTCATTGCTGGTCGGAGCCGCTAAGGCGCTCGCAGCCCATCGCGATGAGCTGGCTGGGGATGTGATCCTCCAGTTCCAGCCGGGCGAGAAGGGTTTCGACGGCTGTGGCCACATGATTGGCGAGGGCCTGCTGGACGCTGCCGGGCGGCGTCCCGATGCTGCCTGGGCCATCCATGTGTGGGCGGGGCTGGATCCGCTGGGCACCTTCTCCACCAAACCCGGCCCGGCGATGGCCGGGGCCGATGTGATCAAGGCCCGGGTGGTGGGACGTGGGGTCACGGCTCCGCTCGCAACTGGCCGCCGACCCCGTCCCCGCGCTGGCGGAGATGATCACCGCCACCACGCCATGGTCACGCGCCGGTTCAGCATCTTCGACCCTGTGGTGGTCAGCGTGGGCCGCGTACAGGCGGGCACGGCGGCCAATGTGATTCGGAGGACGCCTTCTTCGACGCCACGATGCGCACCTTCTCCGAAGCATCCCGGTCACGCCTGATGCAGCTCTGGCCGGAGCTGCTGGAGGGCATCGCCGGGTCCACGGCGTCAGCGTGGAGATCGAGGTGGTCGAGCAGTATCCCGTCACCGTCAGCGATGACGCTGCTGCGGACCATGTCGCCGAGGTGGTGGCTGAGGTGTTCGGCGAGGACCGGCATGCCCGCTGGAGCAATCCGCTGGCTGCTGCCGAGGACTTCTCCCGCATCCTGGAGGTGACTCGGCTGCTTCATCGGCCTGTCAGCCTGCCCGCCCGAGCTGGACCCGGCGACCGCCCCGATGAACCACTCGGCCTACTGCCGTTTCGACGACTCCGTGATCGCCGACGGCTCCGCCCTCCTGGCGGAGCTGGCACACAGGCGTCTTACGCCCTCAGCCCAGTAGTCTTGGAGGACGATGACCACCCATCCGATACCCCTCCACAGGCCACACCGCCAGGAACGCCCGTTTCTGGGGGCCCAGCGCCATCTGGTCCTGCCCCAGGGCCCCAGCCCCCAGCGGGCCTGCCGGCGTCACGCCCGCTGTCAGGAGATCGCGACGCTGCCGCCGCTGCCGGTGCTGCGCCAGGAGGTCCCCCTGTCCAAGCGCACAGGAGAACCACCCAGGCCGTGGAGCACGCTGGTGGCACTGGTGCTCTTCTGCCTGGCCGCCGCGGCCATCGCAGTCGTCTATGGGCGGCACTGGTGGCTCGCCGTGCACCCCAGCTCGTGCCCGGCATCGGCGAATCTCGGTCCAGTGGGTGAGCCCTGATCCCGGGAAGTGGCTGTCGCTGACCTTGGAAGGGGTGCTGGCGCTCGTCGTCGCTGGTGGCGGGGCCTGCGCCGTCGCGGGGTATCAGGCCTGGATCGGCTGGAGCTGGTCGCGGCCCATCGCGATCACGGCGCTGGCTCTGACTGGTGGTCGCGGTGCTGCTGTTTGATCTGTGGGCGCTGCCGGGGCTGCCTTGGCGCTGCTGGGAACCGTGTTCGTGTTCTGGCCCGACACGACCCGCTACCTCAGGTACTGCAAAGCTCACCGGGCCTCGTCCCAGGAGACCTATCAGACTCCGGGAAACATCTTCTACGGCCGCCTACCGCGCTTCCGCTGACCGGAGCCGGGCGGAAGCGCGGGGCGGTCCGCGATCGCGGCCGCGATCACCTCGCCCTCCGGCCAGGTGGTCTTGATGAAGTCTCTTGACCTGCTGGCTGTGCAGCAGTTCGTCGAGTTTCTGGACTCCGGGATTGGTGTTGTCCTCGCGCCACACGAGCAGGTTGGCGTAGGGGTTGTCCTCGACCTCCTCGACCAGCAGTGCACCGCTGGTGTTCAGGCCTGCGCTCAGGATGAAGTTCGAGTTGATGAAGGCCGGGTCGATGGCGGAGTCATCCAGCAACTGAACGATGACCTCGGGCTGGTTCTCCCCTCGAACTTGAAGCCACGTGGGTTCTGCTCAGCGGTCAGCGACAGGGACGGTGGCGTCCTCGGTGAGGTTCTGCAGCAGGCCGGCCTTCTCCAGCAGCTTCAGGGCACGGTACTGGTTGGACACGTCGCTGGTGATGGCGATGGTGGCGCCATCAGGCACGGAGGCCAGGTCGCTGCTGCCACGGGAGAAAACGGAGAGAGGCTCGATGTGGATGCCCGCGCCGTGGGTGAACTTGTAGCCCTTCTGGGACATCTCGTTCTCCAGGTAGGGCAGGTGCTGGTAGTAGTTGGCGTCCAGCGAGCCGTCATTCAGCGCGGAGTTGGGGAGCACGTAGTCGTCGAACTCCTTGATCTCCAAGTTCGATGCCGGCGTCCTTGGCGAGATTGTCGCGGACGTACTGGAGGATCTTCGCGTGTGGCACGGGACTGGCGCCGACCGTCACCTTCGTGGTGCCGGAGTCGCCTGAGCCGCTGGAGCCGCAGGCCGTCAGCGCCAGGGTGGCGGCCAACAAGCCCGCCAGCAGGGAGAGGTATCTACGCATTCTGGGTGCGTCCTTTCTGGGCCAACCACGAGTTGGCCACCGTTGTCGTGGTACGCCGAAACCCCATCAGCGATGGTCGACGTAACGGATCACTACATCTCCCAACACCTGGATGAGCTGAACCATTCCCGAGAATCGCGATGGTGACCAGTTGAACGGTTGGCTCGAAGCGCTGATAGCCGTAGTTGTACGCCAGGCGCCCCAGGCCGCCGCCGCCGATCAGCCCGCCATGGCGGAGTAGCCGACCAGGGTGACCACCGTCGTCGTGACAGCCGCCACCAGCGATGGCGCAGCCTCTGGGAGCAGCACCTTGGTGATGGTCTGCATCCGGGTGGGAGCCATGGCATGGGCTGCGTCCACCGTGCCTGAGTGGACGTCGCGCAGCGTCGACTCCACCAGCCGGGCGAAGAACGGCACGGCCCCGATCGTCAGGGAGACGCGGGCTGCCTGCGGACCGATCGAGGAGCCGACGAGCCAGCAGGTGAACGGGATCGGGCTCAGCATCAAGATGGCGTAGGGGATGGACCGGGTGATGTTCGCGATGGTCGAGAGCGCGACCGAGAGCACCGGGTTCGCGATGATCCCGCCGCGTTGCGTGGTGAACAGCACCCCGAGCGGCAACCCCAGGAGCACGGTTGCGACGCTCGACATGCCAACCATGATCAAGGTCTCGCGGTCGCGGGATCGAGCCTGGAGGGATCTCGTTGGAGTCTCAGTTCAAGCAGAGGCATCAGCTGGCTCCATTCAGTGCGGTCTCGGGGGTCCGCTGGGCATCGGCCCCGAGTTCTTGCAGATGCCGACGACGGCATCTGGGTCGGTGCCGTCTGGGACGCGCAGCCTGGGTGGCTGAACGTGATCCCCGCCAGGTGTTCGACGCTGCCCGCGACGATGGGCATCGTCACCCCGAAAATGCTGCGATGAGCGCCACCACCGGGCGGTCGGCGGTGCCGGAGGCCAACGTCGACCAGGTTCCCCGCCTCCTCGGCGCTGTGGGGTCGTGTGGCAGGTTCCGAACAGCGCCTGCGACAAGCCATCGAGGCTGCGGATCACGTCGGTGAGGGGACCGGGACTCGATGATCCGTCCCGCCTCAGGAGCGAGACCGAGTCGCAGACGCGTTTGACCACATGCATCTCATGAGTGATCACCAGCACGGCCAATCCCAGCTGGGGCGCAGCCCGGTGATCAGGTCGAGGATCTCGTCGGTGGTGCGCGGGTCGAGGGCGGAGGTCGGCTCATCGCACAGCAGCACGGCGGGGCTGGTCGCCAATGCCCGCGCGATGCCCACCCGCGCCGCTGCCGCCCGAGCTGCGCCGGGTAGGCGTTGGCGGAATCCGCCAGCCCGACGAGTTCCAGGAGCTCATGGGCCCGCTCGCGGCTTTTCTGGCTGGGGTTCCCTGGATCTCGAGCGGGTGATGCTTCCGCGCCACACGGTGCGGGAGTCGAACAGGTTGGCGTGCTGGAACACCAGCCCGAGGCGGCGGCGTGCGTTGCGCAGCGCAGCCGGTGGACGCTGGTCAGGTCACCCGCCGATCTCGATGCGTCCCGGTGGGACGGTCCAGCATCGCCAGGCAGCGCACCAGGGGTGGACTTCCCGGCGCCGGGTGGCCGATGATACCGTGGACACTGCCCTCAGGCACCGTCAGTGAGACGCCGTCGAGGGCACGTACCTCACGGCCCGGACTACTGTACACCTTGCGCAGGTCGGTGACGGTTATCAAGAACCCTCCTGGATTGGGTCACAGACTCCCTTATCGAGCCTCCAATGGGTCAACCCGAATGATCCCACGTAAATTCCCGCCTGTCGGCGGTTCTCACGGACGAACTGCGCTGGCGACGGCGTCGAAGATATCGCGGTCGAGGACAGCCCCGATCCGGCGGACACCGCCAGGATCGACGCGGATGATCCGGGTTCAGGCGCACCTCGCTAGGACGCGGCGATCACTTCCCGTGCCGATGTCCATCCAGAGCCGTCCGCTGCGTGCCTCCTGCGCGGCGTCACGGTCGTGGTCCTTTGAGGTGAGCTGCAGGCCGAGCAGCCAGTTGCCGTCACGGCCGATGATCAGCACGGGCCGGTCCGTGCCCTCCCTGTGGTCCTCCTCGTGACCCAGGTCCACCACCCTCGCCTGTCGGCCTCATTCCCCGGGGCCGGGGGTAGGTGATCCGGGTGTTCCCTTGAAGTCGCCGGGGTATCCGCCTGCGGACTGGGTCGCCAGCCCGCTGAGAGCTGTTGCCGCTTTGTCCTGCCTGTTGCCGGATGCCCCGCACCGCGCCGCCTCGTGCCGCTGGCCCGGTGCGATCGTTTCACGTCCGCAGACCTGGGATTGGGCGACGAGGTCGCGAAGGATCCGGGATAGCAGGTCGCCCAGCCAGTTGCTCTGGACTCACACTAGTGGCGCGGACCGGAGGTCCACTAGTTTCCTACCCGGGATGCGGTGCCTGGGCTGTAGTCCGCCTGGCTTTCAGGCTACGTCCTGGTGACGTTTCAGCTCGGGTTTACCTTGGCGCCGCCTACCCCATCGGCCGCCTCCGTGGACGAACTTCCATCATGCGACACGAGCGGGGGTTGCGAAAGTCTGGTGAAAACTAGAGGCCCGCGCCGTCCGATGGGGGTTCGGGCGCGCGCGGGCGTCGTGGGTCCCCGGCGAGACCGGGAGCCGGCTGCAGTCCGCTGCCCAGATGGGGGAACGAGGCTACGTGTCCTGCGTTCCGGCGAGAACTACACTAGCGCACTCGCTCCCCACAGGGAAGCTGGTGGCGCTCGTGTTAACGGCGAATAATCGATTCTCACCCGAACCGTTAACCACGACTAATCCCCTTGCCAGCCCTTTGGCCGCCTGAAGAGTGATCGACTTTTTCAGCGAGGGGTCGTGTTGCCCTTCGTGAGTAGTCAGGAAATCCCGCTCGCGCGAGAGGCTCCAGGACAGGCTCCGTGACCCCCGTAGAGACACCACCAGGACATTCCTATCCGGGCCCCGTCCGGAGCTTCGCGTCGCGTTAAAATTGCCCGTTGACCAGCGTCTAAGGACGCCATGCCTGGTGAACACTCCGCAATGGCATGATTGCCCCATGTCTGATGCTCCCCTGACCGGTGTCGTCGCACTGCTGGACGAAGCCTCCTGGACGATCTCATCAGGGGTCATCGAGTACTGGCTCAGGAAGGCGTACCGAATCTGTCCCTGCCTGCCAGGCTGCCCGCTCTTGAGGAGCTCGCCGCGCTCTACGGGACACGGACTCAGGATCGGTGTTCACGGACCCATAGACACCTCTGCCGAGCCCGCGTCCCTGGGCGCTGATTTCCTCCTGCCCGACTTCACCGGTGCGGATCTGGCGGCGTCGGCCGGGGCTGCTGGGGTGGCCTGCTAGGCGGCCGCATGACACCCGGCGAGGTGGTTTCAGCGCTAGGACTATCGGTCACCGGGGTGCAGCTGCGTCCGGCCGAAGTGGTCGGCCCCGCGATGGCAGAGCACCTGCGCAGCCTCGGCTGATCGAGCGGGTGGTGCCGCGTGACGGCCTGATCGCCTTCACGGCGAAGCAATGGTTGCAGGCCGGCGCATCCGCCGTCTGCATAGGCGGGCACCTGCTCGGCGACGCCCTCACCGGGGGCGACCTGGCGGCCCTGCGTGACCGCTGCCGCAATCTCAGTTAAAGAGGTATCACCCGGTTCATAGCACACAGGCGCATCACATGCCGCGACGCGGCCTGGGGCTGTGCCGCGGGCGGACCTGGTGATCTCCGCCTCAGTGAAGTCATCCCAGTCCTCACCTGGGGTGCTCTCGCTCGCGGCCCGGTGGGCACGCTGCGCGACCGGCGCGGATTCTGGCCCTCACGGAACCAGGCAGGCGGCATGGCCTGGGCTCCTGAACAGGTCAGGCGCCCGCCTGGGAGTGATCACCTCAGTGGGGCCGGGGTGAACATCTCAGTGGGCCCGGCCTCAGCTGGCCTGGGCTCCTCAAGGTTCACCTCGAACTCCTGCGAGTCCTCCGACGCGTCGCCGATCCAAGCCAGGCGTGCCCTCATCTGCCTCGCGGCGCCGGGCGCGGACCACGAGCGAGCAGGGTCAGCGCCCAGCGGCCAGGAAGACGACAGCTCCGGCCAGGAACCATATGACCGGAGAGTCCTTCCGGCCACCCTCAGTCGCGGTGGCCGTCGACGACTGAGTGGCTGTCGGCGACGCCGTCATCGAGGAGGCAGCCGCGGGCGCGGAGGCCCCTGTCGGCGTCTCGGCGGGAGTGAACGTGGACTCCTCCCGCCGCCGGCTCGTCGACGGTGAAGACGTGCTCCGCCGACCCGGCTGACAGGTTGCCACCGCCCGCGAGTCGCGACCAGCTTGCCGGAACCGATCGCAGCCGTGCGGGATCTCCGCGGTGCTCAGTTCCCGCCCGCATCCGTCACGACGGTGGACTCGGGAGCTGCGTTCCTCAGCGAAGGTCACGGTGGCTCCCGCCACAGCGCCACCGGTTGCCGTCTTGACGTTCCCTGAGACGATCCTCGCATCCCTGGATTCACATTCGTGGAGCCGATCTCCAAAGGTGACAGCGGTGCTCCCTGCGCCGGGAACTCGATCCGGGAAGTGTGCGACGACGCGCCATGGGCGCCGTCACCCGCATAGGAGATCACGAGGTCCTGGGGCCCCACGATCTTGTCCGCGGGCAGGTTGAACTGCATGGAGAAGGCACCGTCTGCGCCGGTGTTGGCGGTATGCACCGCCTGGCCGCCGACAGAGACCGTCAGCTGCCCGTTACCAACCCCTGGCCCGCAGCGTCGCTCAGGACCCCGTGGCGTTGACCTGGCCTGTCATGTTTGCGCCTCGACGGCTAGCCTGGATCTGGGTAGGGGACTGGGTCCGCGAGGCTCAGCGCCTGGACGGAGCAGGACCGGCAAGATGGCCAGAAGACTCATGGCCAGTCGGCTCGCCCGCACGATCGGTGAAGTCATTCAGCTTCTTTACGGTGGGTCCTTCGCAGACTACCGGGAAGAACCGGTGTCATGGCGCCCGCGCTTCTTCGGCCTCCACACCACGAACTTACGACAGGACGGGGTCCAGGATCACATTTCCTACGCCTGCGAAGACCTCCCGGCCCGCTGGGGGAAGGTCGCGACCGCTGGCGCCTGCCGTATGAGATGATACGTCTGACGCTCGACATTATTGCCACGAGGTTTGTGCAATCCGCAACCACCACCTATCCTGAGAGAAGTTCAGAAATTCTAAAGAAATGAGGGGACCCATGGCAAGGCACGACGCGCCTTCAGGACGAGGATGAAGACTACATCCTCGACATCACCTTCCGCCGTTTCTTCCCACGACGAGGGCCAGCGACCACGCCTCTTCGGCAAGTTCATAGCTCCATAGCACTTTCAGGCCTAGTCATCGCAGGTTCCTTCGCCATCTCGAGCAAAGAAACTCTGACCAGGTGGCAGACCCGACCTACAGCGACGTCAACCTGGGCGTCAGCCGCGGCAACGAGCGCACTCCCCTGCCCTCGCCGTCGGAATCGAGTGAGGCAGACGCCAGCGCCCCGCACCCTGCCGACCGCGCCCAGTACCGAGGCAACCTCGGCTGAGGCGACTCCCACGGAGAGCACCTCCAGCGCAACCCCCACCACCGGCACCTTCTGACCCATCGGAGCTGGGAAACAAGGTGGGAGAAGTACATCGTCTCGTCTGCGAATGTCCGCACCGGCGGGTCGAGCTGCTGACGTGCGGACCACGCTTGATGCCGGCATCGCGCTGACTGTGACGGATGTCTCCGCAACGGCTGGCAGCAGGTTTCCTACAAGGGCCGGGCGGGCTGGGTGAAGTCCGACCTGCTTTCTGATGAGAAGCCGGAGACCCCTTCCGCTTCGCCGACGTCGTCTCGCCGAGTTCCTCCTCGTCCGGCGCAGTCCGGAAGCTCAGGGACCTGCTCTCGTCGTCGGCGAAAGAGCATCGAGTCGGGGCTGACCGCAAAAGTCGGTCTCTGTGCTGCGCAAGGTCTGCGCCACCTTCCCGGATGTAAAGACCTACGGCGGCTACCGCAACGAGTCCGGGTATCACGGACGGGGACGGGCCATCGACGTGATGGTCTCCGGGGACCGGGCCTGGGAGATCGCCCGGTGGCTGCGTGAGCATGCCAGCGAACTCGGTGTCATGGAGGTGATCCATGCCCAGAAGATCTGGACCGCAACGTTCATCGGAGGATGGCGTTCCATGTCGGACCGCGGCTCCGCCACCGCAAACCACTACGACCGTCCACATCTCCGTGGTCGGCTGACTACGCAGGGGAACCCGCGAGCTACGCGTCGCGGGTATCCGCCCCTGCGCCCAGGGCCCCTAACGCCCTGGGCTGCGTCTATTGTCAGCGTCTCAATGCGCACCGTTGAACGCGTAGAGCCGCCATGTGGTGCCGCGGCCCGTCGATCCACTCACGCTCCAGGGTCGCCACGCCCCGCCAGTGTCGTGATGCCCGGGAACTGTGCCGAAATGGCGTCAGCCGGGAGTACTGAGGATCGGTTACGAGGGTGTAGCGCACCTTGCCGCCCACCGGATCGGTCAGTTTCTCTCGAAGTCCCGGTCGGGCGTGATGACGAACTGGTGCGGGTGCGACTGGCCAGGACGATCGGGAAGGGTAGGCGACATCCGTGATGACGCTGCCATTGGGCAGGCTCAGCGAGTCGAGGTATGCCGCCACCTGCGCCTGCGTGGCGTACTGGCGTGCCTGTGACACCTCGAATGCCAGATTTTCCTCCCGCGCCAGGCGCGGGTTGAGTGAGGCCCACCAGGCCAGTGGCAGCGGAGCGATGGTGGAATCAGCACCACCCAGGTCACCGTCTTGCGGAACGCGAGTCGTCCCGTCCCCCGCCTGAGGGAACCCAGGATGTAGCCGGCCATCAGGAGTCCCCAGGGAATGGCCATGATCTGAAACCGCAGCCATCCAAAGGACGCCCCGCTGATGAAGGCCCACTCATCAAAGGCGAGGATCCCACCGAGAACCGCAGCCGGGCCGAGAATCCCGGAGCTCTCTGCGCCGCACGGCTATCGCCGCGGCAATGACTATGAACAGGATGGCAAGGGCGCCACGGCGAACAGCTGGCTGCTCAGGTAGCCCAGGATCATCAAGCCCTCCGCCGGTGAAGGGAGTCTATGGACGTGCGGTCGTTGTTGACCTGGGCGCTGTTGCCGTACGGGGATGTGTAGGGTCTGGAACTACGACTGTCCGACCAGCTGTGAAACCGTCGCCCACATGACGAAGGCCGCCGCGAAGGGACTGCCCACCAGGAAAAGATCGAGCAGGGCCACGGTGTTTTGCGGCGGCGGCCGCCCGGGTCCGCCAGAGACTGATGCCAAGGACGAGATGCTGGCGGCAAGCGCCGCCGCAACCGCCTCGTACCGCACCAGGTACGCCAACCCGAGTCCGAGCCCGGCGTGCACCAGGTGCCACGGGTCATCCTCCTTGAGCCAGCGGGCCAGGTTCAACGCCGCCTACGCGTGGTGGCCAGGGAGCATGGACTCGCTGGCCCCTGCCGCGGATATCAGCACCAGCGGCTGGACGGCGAGGATCCCTGGCGAGGATCAGCGCTCCCGCACGGTTCATCCCGAACAGCGCCAGGAACCTGCGGAGAGCAGCCATCGCGAGGCCCGCAGAACACAGAGACAATGGTTCCCACCAAATGCCTTGATGCCAGCACCGGCACCAGCGGCGAGAGCAGCAGCAGCGGAATCGTCGAGAGCGACGGCAGGGGTTCCAGACGAAGCCGATGGCGGCCAGGTGCGGGTCGCGGCTGAAGACCACGTAATAGCCGTTGACCACCCGGGCTCATCGCGTCCGAAGATGAGGTCCTGGCTGGTGAGCCAGATCCCGAATCAGGTACAGGGCACCGGTGAGGAGGGCGACCATCCGTCGTCGGAGATCCACGAACGCTGCCTCCTCACTGCCATGCCTGCTCCTGCCTGGGGACGGTGGGGACAGGTGCGCTGGAAGCCACCTGCGGGAAATTGGCCTCGGGGTGGAGACCGTGGGCGGTCTTCCTCCCAGCAGGAGGGTTGCGGACCAGCTGGACGATGGCCTTCACCGCGGCGACCCACATCAGCACCCAGTAGGCGGGCGCCAGCAGGCCGCCACGAGGAGGTCGGAGCCGCTCCATGGTGCGCGCGGTGTACAGGTTCATGTACATGATGCAGGGGATTGCCCAGGACCAGGCAGAGCAGGCCTGGGTGGTAGATACCGGGTGGGAACGGCCCCGCCACCAGCTCCGGAGTGGGAGGTGAACCAGATCAGTGGTGAGGATCCAGAACACCCCATTCAGCGCGCTGAGCAGCGGAGTGCCGGCGACGAAGACCGCCATGTCACGACCGATCGCCAGCCGAGCTGGTCGGTGATCAGCCGAGGTGACCGCATGTGCACCAAGAAGGTCTGCAGGTGTCCCTTGTACCAGCGGCTACGCTGCCGGATCCAGTTGATGGGGTCGGGGTGGCCTCCTCCGGGTCGTGGAGTCGAGCACGCTGACCTGATATCCGGCCCGCCGCAGCCTGAGTCCCAGGTCGGCGTCCTCGGTGACGTTCCACGGATCCCATGCACCCACGACCTTGAGCGCGGCGACCCGGAAATGGTTCGAGGTTCCCCCAGGGGGATGGGGCACAGATGTCCACCAGGCCCGGCAGGATGTTGCTGAACCAGGTGCCGTAGTCGAGCGTGAACCAGCGGGTGAGCAGGTTCTGGCGTGAGTTGTAGAAGCCCAGGCGGGCCTGGACGCAGGCATAGGCAGGGGCCCAGGCGGTGCAGTGCGATGACGGCTTTGCGCAGCTGGAGCGGGTCGGGCTGGTCCTCGGCGTCGTAGATGGTGCAGCCTCCTCGCGACGTGAGGAGGCCAAAGTTGCACGCCTTCGGTTTCGTCTGCGGATCGGCCTTCGGCACCTGGACGACCGTCAGGTGCGCTCGGGGCCTCAGTCTGCTGGCCGCGTCGATCGTCTCAGTGTCACCGGACCCAGCAGGCCTGATGTCCAATTTGTCCCGGGGATAGTCGATACGCTCCAGGGCCTCCACCAGCTCTCCGATGAGTGGCTCTCGAAAACCGGGACCAGCACCGTGTAGGTCGGAAGCTCGCTCTCCGGGAAATGACCAGCCTCCTCGTCGCTGATCTTTATCAGCTGCCCTCCCCTGGCTCCGCGTTTGAATATCAGAAGGCGGAAAACCAGCGCCCAGAGGCATGAGCAGGTCAACAGCCCGATCAACAGGACACCGGTGATTCCCGGGGCAACAATCAGGCCGGCCAGGAGAACAAGAGCAGATGACCAGAAGCACCCGCTGCCAACGGGCCAGCACCGCATGGGCTGAGTACTTGGGGAACGGTACTCAGGCATGGCAGGCCACATCAAGCGCCTGGTCGGGGAGCTACGAATTCTAGAATCGGGGAAAGGCGCAGGGGCTTCTCCGGGCGGAAGGAGCGCGCCCTGGCCGAGGGCGCGTCTGGGCGTGCCGCAGTCATGACACCACCTCCGATCCTTGAGAGGACGGCAACGAGCCAGCGCCACGCCAACTGTGACGTAGTGAGGAGGCGGGGATAGGCCCCAGCTGACCCTCAGGCGCCCAGCCCCGGCGGGTCACCACCAGCGCGACGGCACCGGCCCACAGGACGACGACAGCGGCCATGGTGATCAGGTTGCCCGGCGGAGGCAACAGCCACACCAATGCGGGGAAGGGCGGCAGGCCAGACCCACATCATGGCCCTGGTTCCGCTCAGCATCAGCAAGCAAGCAGCCAAGCAGAGAAGCCGTGCCGCGGTGACCGCCACAGGGCTGCCAACGCCGAGGCCATTGGCGCAGCGTCCAGATCCCCGCGCCCAAAGCGGTGACGGCGAGGATCATGTCGACCTACGATCGTCAATCCCAGGCTGGGCCTGTCGCATAAAGCAAAACCCCAGCCGCACAAAGCGATAACAACCATCCAATCCACAGACCGGGAAGCCGGGGAGACTGAGGAATCACTACGGCAAGGAGCACCGCACAGAAAAAGGAACACCACATGCGCCCTGATTCCTCGCAGACGGGATGAGAGGCACCCTCCCAGGACCTGTCTCATTGTTATCGTCGTGTCGGGTTCGCCCATAGCGAAAACCTCCCAGCGCGATGGAATTGCCTCGTAGAGACATATTTCACGTTCAGCCGGTCGAAAGAAAAGCAGCCACGCTGCACAGCTGGTTAACGACCGATCCCGCCCTTCAGCCAAAGGTTAGAGGATCCCGCGCACAGATATCGATGCGCCAGCACACCGGGGCCCTCCGCGCTTGTCCCGCGCTCGCGGTGACGTTCTGAACACGTCGCCGTCTACTCTTGGGGCATGATCAGCCGGTTGACGCCACCACCACCACTGCCTGGGAAGAGCTGGATGAGCTCGCTGACACTGCCGACCTGGGAGCTCCGCGACGCCTTCGCCGATGACCCGGACCGGGCCTCTCGTTTCACGCACTCTGCTGGGGATCTGCACGTGGACCTGTCGAGAGAACCCTGATCAACGACGACGTGATCACGGCCCTGCTGCGCCTCGCGGAGCAGACGGACGTGGCAGGTCGCAGGGACGCGATGTTCAGAGGCGAGCACATCAACGCCACCGAGGACCGTGCGGTGTTGCATCGCTGCGGCTGCCTCGCGACGCGGAGCTGGTGGTCGACGGCCAGGATGTCGTCGCCGACGTCCACGCGGTCCTTGACAAGATGTTCGCCTTCGCGCGACAAGGTGCGCTCCGGCGAGTGGACCGTCACCGGCAAGCGGATCAGGACCGTGGTCAACATCGGCATCGGTGGCTCCGACCTTGACCGGTGATGGTCTACGAGGCTTTGTTGCCGTACAGGCAGGCAGGGCCTCGAATGCCGGTTCATCTCGAACATCGATCCGACGGACTGCTACCTCAAGACAGCGGACCTGGATCCGGAGACCACGCTGTTCATCGTCGCATCCAGGACCTTCACCACTCTGGAGACCCTCACCAACGCCCGCATGGCGCGCACCTGGCTGCTGGATGCCTTGGTCGCCAAGGGCGCCATCGCTGATACCTCCGAGGCGCGCAGCGAAAGCCATTGCAGAAGCATTTCGTCGCCGTTTCCACAGCCCTGGACAAGGGTGGCGGAGTTCGGCATCGACGGTCAACGCCTTCGGTTTCTGGAACTGGGTGGGTGGCCGTTACTCGGTGGACTCGAGCCGTCGGCCTGCCCGTGGTCATCGCCATCGGTCCTGAGAGGTTCCAGTGAGTTCCTGGATGGCTTTCCACACCATCGACGAGCATTTCCGCACCGCCGGGCCGTCGCGCAACGTCCCCACTGCTGATGGGGCTGCTGAACATCTGGTACGTCAATTTCGGGGCCGCCAGCCATGCGGTACTGCCCTATGCGCAGTACCTTCACCGTTTCGCGGCCTACCTGCAGCAGCTGACGATGGAGTCGAACGGCAAGTCGGTGCGCTGGGATGCCTCGCCTGTGACATGCGAGACGGGCGAGGTGTTCTGGGGAGAGCCGGGAACCAACGGCCAGCACGCCTTCTGCCAGCTGATCCACCAGGGCGCAGCTGATCCCGCCGACTTCATCGCCGTGGCCAACCCGCCGCATGCGGTCAGAGACGGCGACGTGGACGTCCACGGGATGTTCTGGCCAATTTCTTCGCGCAGACCGCGGCCCTGGCGTTTGGGAAGTCCAGGAGGAGGTGCGAGCTGAGGGCACCCCGGAGGACATCGTCCCGGCCCGGGTGTTCTCCGGCAACCGCCCACCACATCGATCCTGGCTCCTGCGCTGACGCCGTCGGTGGTGGGACAGCTGATCGCCCTCTACGAGCACATCACGTTCGTGCAGGGTGTCGTCTGGGGATCGACTCCTTCGACCAGTGGGGTGTCGAGCTGGGCAGAAACTGGCTCTGGAGATCGCGCCGGCGGTCTTCGGCGACGCCCACGCCCTGGCCCACCAAGACGGTTCCACACGGGCCCTGGTGTCCTGGTACCTGGAGAACCGCCGATGAGCAAGCGCCAGTCCCAAAGCAGGAAACCACGCCGGCGTGGCCTTGAGGTACTGGGGGCGGCGACTCTGACGATAGCGCTGGGGTCCGATCCTGTCGGGGATCGTCCTGGTGCCAGACCAGCAGCAGCCGGACGGGTGTATGTCGCGAAAACGACGTCCCGGCTCACGACGTGATCATGGTGCTGGGCGACAGGCGGACCCGGGCTCCCCGTCGGGCTTCCTGGAGCCCGGCTGGACGTCGCGATAGATCTGTTCAAGCTCCGGCAAGGGGCAGGTGATCCTCGTCACGGGACAACAGGGAGCAGAGCAATTTCGAGACCCAGGTGATGCAGGACTACCTGGTGAAGCGGGAATCCCCGCCAACAAGATCGTGCAGGATGTCGCCGGCTACGACACCTATGACTCCTGCAGCCGTGCCCGCGACGTCTTCGGGGTCCGCGAGGTCACAGTGGTCTCGCAGCTGTATCGCTGGAGCGCACCGTGGCCACCTGCCGCGCGCTGGGCGTTGACGCGCCATCAGGGGTGGGTGACGTGTCGGCCAAAGCAGATCTGGCCGGGCCTGTACCAGAAGGCGGAGCTCCGTGAATACCTGGCGGTGGTGAAAATGCAACTCGATCTACTGCGCGGGAACAAGGCGACGCAGTCGCCGCCAAGCAGCGCAGTCCAAGATGCGCTGAAAGCGTGAACTGCAGGCGGCTCCCTCCCTGTGGTCCTGCCCGTCCACCACGGCCAGCGGCATTAACCTGGTTCCCCAGCACGGCGCCCGCTTCGGAGCCTGTGACCGTGGTTCCGGCACAATAAAGAGCTGACGGGACCCGGCCGTATTGCGAACCGGGCTCTGTCAGCATGGACAATCCCATAGGAGTCGGCTGGCTCATGGCCTCCGCATTACGCGGTATCTCCAGGAGACTGGTAAAAACAACCGCGCCTGCGTTTTCTTTGCTGTGCCGGGGCCGGGGTCGAACCGGCGACCTTTCACTTTTCAGGCGAACGCTATACCAACTGAGCTACCTGGCCGATAGGCGGTTTTCCTACCAGCGACCCCGACGGGACTCGAACCCGACCTCCGCCGTGACAGGGGCGGCGCGCTAACCAACTGCGCCACGCCAATTTATGGCCTACTGGCTCTGCCAGCCCAGGTAACTCTAGCGGTACTCCCCGGTTTTGAAATCGGGGATTCCGACGCACCAGCCACCCGTTCAGGAATACTCCGCGGTCTCCTGGCATCCCCAGCAGGTTCGAACCCGTGTTGCCGCCGTGAAAGGGGCGGGTCCTGAGCCGCTGGACGATGGGGACCGGACCTGAGAATGATGGCGATCCACCAGCCAGCAACCTCCGACGGCCCCGCAATCGGATGGGCGTTCAGGAGCCGGCGCGGAAAGCAAGAAACCGTGGACCCGGTGTCGCCCGGGCCCACGGTCATGGTCATGCCTGCTGAAGGTATCAGCGCCGTATCAGCGGCCGGTCTTCCAGTGAGGGTTGGCCTCACCGAGTTTCCGCTGGGCGCCGGGTCAGCGGATCCGATGCCGGCAGTGGCCGCTGACGGAGTCGGAAATGGCTGACGGACTCGGGGCGGCCACCGAGGGCGTCGGCGAAGGGGCCGGCGTTGGGCGAAGGGGTCGGCGGTCTGCGGGTCACTCAGCCTGGCATAGGTGTTTACGGGATGCGACCTCTGTCGCCTGGCCTGCGACGATGGTCACGTCTTTCGCGAGGCCTCACCGGACCATACGTAGCCCTCACGCTGCTGGCCGGACTCAGCGACGGTGCAGGTGGTGCCCTCACGGAACTGCTTGTCCTCACGACCGCGCGCCGCCCTTGGCGAGGGCCTCCACAGCCCCGGACTGCCCATCGGTGCATGTGTGTGGTCGAAGGTGTGGGTCTTGTCCGCCACCAGATCGGCGTCATCACCCGCCACCGACTTGCTCACCTTGAAAGCCGCCGATCCGTCGCGGTACTGGACGGTGCCGCTGAACGACTCATGAATTTCCGGGATCCGCTGACCGTCTTGTCCAGCCCGACGAAGGTGGCGGAGTTCTCTGTAAGTCGTGGCCTTGTCGATGGTCTTGCACCGGCAAAGCGTGGTCTGCAGGCGGAAGTGGTACTCGCAGCCGCCCGCCATTTCCCGGTGCCCGTGATGGTGACGTTGTGGTCGCTCGACCTTCGGGTCATAGGCGAAACCGTCCACGCTTTTACCTGCGGAGTCGGCGACGGTGCGCGTCGCGTATCCCCGCGGATCGCGGGTCCGGACAATACTCCAGCAGGCTGGAGGCACTCTTCTTGGGGCTGACGAACGGGACTCCGGGGTGAGGTTGTCGGCGATCTCGACTGGCTTGCCGGCCGCGTAGTTCGCATTCGCCCAGTCGCCTGGGACGTTGATAATCCAGTTGATCGCCGTCGAGGTCGAGGAGACACCCTCGGAGTATTTCGCGGGCTCTTTGCGGGCCTGCCAACGGCTGGCGGGACGTTTGATGATCGGCTTCCCATGGGAGCAGCGGGACGGGGGTCTGCTGCGTTGAAATCAATGCCGACGGAGTTCTCGGTGGTGGTGTCAGCGATGTACAGTTTGCGAGGGTGCTGACATCGACCTTGTCCTTGATGGCGTCATTGAACACGCAGGTGATCCGGGGACCCTCTGCGGGATTCGCCAGTGCATTCACCGGCCGCGGTTCCCTCGCCATTGAGCAGCGGCTTCTTGACGTCCACATCGCGCAGTTTCAGGGGCTTTCGGCAGGGTTACCGTGAAGGAGTCTCCGGGCTGGGGATTGGCTTTGGTGGCGTCATAGTTGACGCTGAATTCCAGATAGTCATGGACCCACACATTGTCGCGCTTCAGCGGCCTCCCGTCGGGTAGGTGTGTTTCAGCGTGGCATCGGCAAAGGCAATACCGCCATTCACATCAGCCGCGGCCGGAGCACCTCCGTCACAACAAAACCAGCGACAGCCATCAGCAGCGCCCGTCGCCACCGCGCCTCACACGCCGTGCGGACACGTTCGAGAATAGTCTCATCAGCCCTCCCGAGATCTTTCAACGGGCCTGAGCCGCAGCCCAGGCCACCGATGCGTTTGCACGGCGCAAAGATAGCCTCAGACAGTAACTTACGGCCCCTTGGCTACCGCTTTTAGTTAACTGCGGAGTATGGCTTCGAAAAGTCACCGGCCATCATCATCCCAGCTGGAACATGGCTCTGGACCCAGGAGGCGGTCCTCCTCAGGCCCAGGCAGGGGGCTACCAGTCAGCAGCCGTGACGACGAACCATCCGGGGAGCAGTATCCCAGCGGCTTGACGGCGTTGCGCCGGGCGTTGCTGGTCGCGGTTGTCAGTGTCCAGCAGCTCGTTGGTGAATGAGTCCCCTGCTTTGGGCTGGCCTTGGTGGCGTCATACTCCACACCCAGGTAAGTAATCGCCTACGGTCAGCTGCCACCCAGGCGCCGGGAACTTCTCACCCGTTTCCGTCACGTGGGCGAGTGGGGTGAAGGTGAATTTGATGTTCTGGCTCTCCCTAGCATGGGGCGGTGAGTCCGACGCGGCAAACAGCGCCGAGGCGGCCAGCATCACCACGGCGAGGCCTGCCGCGGCACGCTTGAGCACCGATGGCTTATAGATCATGAATAGCTTTTCCTGGCTTCATCGCCAGGATGCGAAACAACCTTCTGGGGGCAGCACTACCGACGCTTGGCCGATGGGCCATCTCACCTCAGGGGAAGACCACGAGAGGCTATAGCTACATTTAACAAAATCTAAATGTTTATCTGATTTTCAGGCCCATGCGGCGGGGTTTGGCTTATTCAGGACAGCAGGTTTTTGTTTTAAAGGGGGCTATAACATCGCTTTCAGCCATTATTTAATTAGAAGCGTCTATAGTTAATGCCGCACTCTTCGATAAGCGGTCTGAAATGCAGTTCGGTACCCACACTCCGGGCTAGGAAAGCAGTCATCCTCGGTGATTGAGATTCTCACAGGAAACTCTCAATCACGAGAAAAGCGCGAAGTCCTTGGGGACGAGGTCAGAGAACTCGTCCGAGGACTTCGTGGCAGCCCGTGCCTGGTCAGGAACCAGCCTGTGTCATCCTCCGGTCTTCGGCAGGCCAGGCTTGAGGAACCTGGGGGAACCGCCTGCCTGGCTGGGCGATGCCGTCGGATCACTCGTGAGCAGCAGCGTCAGCAGACTGCGACGGCGGACGTCGCAGACGGCACTGGGCAGGTGTCGGCACCGGCAGTGTGGAGACGGCGTCTGCGTCGGTGACGGTGTGCGCTGACGCGGCGTGGTGGGATGATGGGGTCAGCGTCGGCGGCGCTGGGGAATCGGCGTCACGCGTGGAGACGGGGACGGCGTCGATGTGGGATCAGGCGTAGGAGCCGGAGACAACGTCGGCGTCGGATCAGCGTAGAGCCGAGACAACGTCGGCGCGGATCAGCGAGCCGGAGACAACGTCGGCGTCGGATCAGGGGTTTGGTGTGAGGTGTTGGTCACCGTGATGATCTGAGTGGCGCCTTCCTGGATGCTGACTGTCTCGCCAAGGCTGACGTCAAAGCTGGTAGCCAGTACGATCGGCGGGATCCTCACCGGTCACCTTGCACGTGGTGCCGGGTGCGAAGCGACCGATCTCGGTTGGCGCGGTCGCTGTGACCTGCGCCTTGCCCTCCCGGGGGACCGCATCACCAGCAGAGCTCCACCCATCTGAGTCGCACGAATATGTGACGGCAAGGCATCAGCACCGCTGGAGCCGTTGCCGGCAACAACCTGGCGATGGCCAGCTGGCCCGTCTTGCGGGTGAACTCGTTGATGAACTCTGCCTCCGCGGTGATACACCGGCGGCGATGGTCACCTCCTGAGCTGCGCGGAGTCTCAAGGTTGTGCGGGCATGCTGCGTCGGCTGCTCCTGGATTGTGCAGCACGTCACGCAACGAGACGCCGGAGGGAACCAGTCCGTCTGCCTCGGATGCCTGGAGGCTTCCCTTTGTGCCGTCAGTGCATTCATGGGTGAAGTCGAATCTGGTGTCACGGAAGGCGGCGGCGTCATCACTCGTGACCACCTTCCTGACGGCAAAGCTGCCGCCCTCAACTGCCGTGTTGTTCAGGAGACTCGGCATCGCAGCCTGGTCGACGATCGTGAAACTGGCCTGCTGGCCGTCCGCGCTGCATCGCTACCCGCTTGTCCCTGGAGGAGAAGACCGGCTGACCCCAGGCGATGCCTGGAAGATGGGGCTGGCGGAGGCGACATCCTCAGTGAGCGTGACGAGGTGCCGGCTGGGAATGTGGGGAAGAAAGGCGTCGTCGACCCGGCGGTCACCGTCGCCTGTGGGATTCTCCTGGTGAGTCGGTCTGCAGTCTTGCCGTCGGGCAGCACGTAGGCGACGGTCGACATCGAACTTCTGGTTCGCACCGGCAGGACATCACCGGACATGGTCTTGCTCACCTCGAAACCGCCAAAACCCTCTCGATAATTGACGATGGCTTTGAAGGACTCAAAATAGCTGCGAGACCCGTTCGCCTTCTGACCGGGGACCTCACATGGGTAGCGGAATTGCGATATTCATACGGGACGATCGTCGTGTCGCCAGTAAAAGCGGGGTGGTGAATTCAACCCGGTAGTTCCTCTCGAACGAGAATGGGCCGATCAACGCGAAGGTGACCTCTTTGCCATCGCGGGAGGGAACGACCTTGGAATCCGTCCACCTCACCTGTGCCATCTCCCTTTGGCGACGACGCGGTCAAGCGGCTTTCCGGTGACAGGGGTCGCCGTAGGTCTCAACCATGGATGGTTTTCGTCGCAGGGATTTCATTCCGGCCTGAATGAGATCTTTGATGGTGATCGGCCCGCCATTCGGATAGTACTTCCGCAACCAGGCGCCGCCGAGTTGATTCGCCAGTTGATGGCCTTGGGTTCACCACGCCAGTGAGCCTTTGGTTGTCTGATTGCTGGGGGTGAAGGGGCCTGGCCGGGCTGTGATGATGTCCTCACCCACGGATGGGCGACGACATAATCCCTTCCCGTTGATGACCACGGTCGCTGGTGCCGAGCGGCGTTCCGCGACGAGCTGAGCCCTGAGGCGCCCTTGAGATCCGTCTGCCACGGATCTCCTCATTGAAGTGCAGGTGATTGCGCGTTCTTCGATCTTGCAGTCCCCCACCTGGACTCCGCCAACTGTCAACGGCTTGATCACGGTCCGCTGCCAGTTGCCACCGTCACGGTTGATGAAGGCGGCCGGAAGCTGGATCGTGAATGTCTGGCCGGGCTGGGGATCGGCGGCGGTGGGCGTCGAAGGGATATCCAGATAGAAGTAGTCGCCGGTGATGAGCTGCCGTCCCGGCGAGACCGGTACACGTCCTCCAGCACATGGGTGAGCGTAATGGGGATTGAAGACGATGTTGGCGTTTTTCCTCGGCCCGGGCCCTCAGCATTTCCGTAGAACAACCAAGACGACAGGGCGACGACAACAGCGACGCACCACCGAGACGCTAGACGTACAACAGGCATAGAACCCCCAGCTTTCGTTTCGCGACTCAAGATAGATGACCGCGGCAAGATTCCATTCTCGACGGGAAAAGGCGAAGGAATGAACTTTGGTTCATTCACCTACATGAATGCACCAAAGACATATCACAGAGACACCAGCTCAGGACTTCTCTCAGGCCAACTGGGATTCAGGAGTTAACACCATGGGTCCTGAGTACACTCCCTGGAAATCCCGCGGGAACAGCAAACAGAACAGTAGGGCAGTGAGCCATACACACAGCCGCATCGTCCACCACACCCCTTCACCCCAGGGGCCGGTAATCAATTCAAGGAGATGAATAATCACTACCACGGCCAGGGTGTTCTCGGCAGTCAGCTGGCCGGCGAATCCGGGGACTGGAGGTATCCCCAGCAGAAAACCTGCCTGGCTCCGATCGCACGCCTCCCGCGGAACACGCTCCCGCCTGGCCGCTCAGGAAGAAAGCCGACCAGCCCAGGACAGACCGGCTCAGGCACGGCGTACCCCATGGGACCGCTATTCCCAGGCATTGGGACGCCTGCGCGGATCTGCCCGCAGGATGCGGGAATACCCAGTCCCCCAGCCGCGTTAGTTGAATCATGAAGAAAGTTGGTTTCCTGTCAGAGGCACTACCGCGATGTGCCGGGCGCCCGGGTCCACGCAGGCGACTCGCTGCGCCAGAGCATCGAGCTGGCCGTGGCCGCCGAACAGGCCGGGATGGATGGTGCCTGGTTCGCGTCCACCACGCCGACCAGTCCTCGGGCACCGACGGCGCTGCTCGCCGCCGCGGGCCCGCACGTCGACGATCGACCTCGGCACCGGCGTCGTCGACATGCGCTACGAGAACCCCTCGTCATGCGGGGAACATCGCCTCAGCCGACCTCATCAGCGAGGGCCGCGTGCAGCTGGGCGTGAGCCGGGGATCGCCAGAGCCGACGGTCGATGGCCAGGCCGCCTTCGGCCTGGACAAGCAGCCAGTGAGCGCTGACGAGGTCGCCCGCGGCGGGCCGAACGGTTCCGGCAAGCTGTCTCGGGGGTCCCGATGGCGCATTCGCAGCGCGCCGCGGCTCGGCGGGCCGGCTGACCTCGTGGTCGAGCCCCAGTCACCGGGGCTTGACGGGCGCATCGGTGGGGCGCAGGCACCATCGCGACGGGTGAGTGGGCCGCGGAGGGCTACCACTGCTCAGCTCGACGTTGCTCCTGGGCGATGACGGACGGCCCTTCCCACGTCAGCAGGCCGAACAGATCGGGCGCTACCAGGACCGCTATGCTCGCCTCCGGTCGCACGACCGGGGCTGGCTGCGGTGACCCGGCCGGTGTTCCCCATCACCAACGACGACGACCGCCGCTCGCTCGCCGCCCAGGACGAGCGAGGCGATGGCCGCAGCATCCTGGACAATGCGAAGGCCGTCTCCGGACCGACGATCGCAGGATCACTGGACCACGTCGCCGACCGCCTGTCCGCAGACGAAGCGGCATCAGAGGCCGACTACGTGCTGTTCGCGCTGGCAGCCAGCTGGTGTCGTTACAACACGCACCTGTTCGAGAACCTCGTCGCCCTGGCCCGCGCCCTGGGCTGGAAGTGAGACCGGGCATCCAGCTGGGGCCTGCTGACTGAGCAGGCCCCAGCCTAATGCGACTGATCGCAGCTGGCGAATACGGTCGGCCGTAGGCGTCAGCCAGCGGCGGACCTCGTCGAGGAAGCGTTCGCGCAGCTCTTCCTCCGACAGCGCCAGATCGTGCTTGCCGCCCTCGATGCGGATCAGGGTGACGTGGCGGCCGAGCTGCGAGGCGCGTGCCGCGAGGGCATCGACGTCGAGGGACGAGGTCTGCGCGGTGCATGTCGTCGTTCCAGGTACGGGAGGGGTCGCTGCGGGTGCTGATGAGCATCAGAACCGGCACGTCGATGCCGGGCCCGCTGCCACCGCGGCATGGCCGCGCATCACCGCCGACAGCCACCCGACCCGCGGCGAGGAACGCGGGATCTCCCTTGAGTTGGGGTTGTAGTCCCACTGGCCGTCCTCGTCGGCAGAGATGGAACGAAGGTAAAAGCCTGGGTCGGGCAGGACCACGGCGCCCGGTGGGAGAGACAACGTCCGACCGCGCTGAGACCGCCGCCAGCGCTGGACGCCAGGCCTGGAGGCTCTGCAGCTCCAGCCACGGCGAGTTCAGCACGACGACGTCCGCCACCCCTGGACGGGCATGGACGTACAGCAGACCTGCCAGCCCGCCGGTCGAGATGGCCCATGAGGACCAGGTCTCTATGTCCCTCGGCACGGATCACCTCGACGGCGGCGTCCAGTTCCTGGTAGTACTCGGTGAAGTCCGCGGTGTAACCGGCCAGCTGCCCTCGCGCAGCGACCTGCCGTAGCGGCGCAGATCGAGTGCGTAGAAGTCATACCCCACCCGCGAGCATCGGCCAGATGGGTTTGGAAAAAGTGATCGCTCCAGCCGTGGACGCACAGCACCGCGCTCCGTGATGTCGGTTCGGCGCGACGGACCAGCGTCGCGACGACCTCGTGCTCCGGTTCGCCTGGGTACATCCCGGCCTCGGGCAGCGGGATGTCCAGCTGCTGGTAGCCCGGCAGCTGGACATCCGAAACACAGGTCAACCAGCCGATTTCAGCGACGCGGGTGATCGCCCTCATCGTTGTAGTCGTCATCGGTGTTGTACTGCTCCGCGAGGTCTGCGTACGCGTCAGGGATGTCGGTGGTCTCCTGGGACTCGATACTTCTCGCCTCGGAGCTCTCGCTCAAGGACGCGAAATTGGTGTCCACCGAGCGATACTTCAACTCGCGGGCCACCTTCGTCTGCTCGCCTTTGCCCGGCTGCGCCCCATATGGGTCGACCCCTCGTTCAATCATCGCGGACTTGCCGCGGAATCTGTCAGTAACTTCGTGCCTCCGAGACTACCGGGTAAGTCAACATGCTCAAAGCTACCGCCCGGGTAGGCTGGCTGAACCATGGCCACGAGCTCTGAGGAGACCTGATGGGAAAGATCATCTACACCCTCACGGACGAGGCACCTCGGCTTGCCACCTACTCCTGCTTCCGTGCTCCAGGCCTACGGGCGCCTGGCCGGCGTCGAGGTCGAGACCCGCGACATCTCCCCTGGCAGCCCGGATCCTGGCCCGCTTCTCCGACCAACTACCCGAGATAAGCGGTTTTCAGACGCGCTTGAGGAGCTCGGCGAGCTGACCCAAGACCCTGAGGCCAACATCATCAAGCTGCCGAATATCTCCGCCTCGGTGCCGCAGCTGAAAGCCGCCATCGCAGAGCTCCAGGCCAAGGGATTCGGTATTCGGCTACCCGGAGGAACCCGCCAGTCCCGCGGAGCAGAGGACCCGCCACCGGTACGACCAGGTCACAGGCTCCGCCGTAAACCCCGTACTACGCCAGGGCAACTCCGACCGCCGCGCGCCCGCATCCGTCAGAGCTACGCGAGAAGCAACCCGCACCGGATGGGAGCCTGGTCGCCGGACTCAGGACCCGGGTCGCAAACCATGACCTCAGACGACTTCTGCCACAACGAACGGTCGGTCGTTCTGGCGACTGAGGACACTCACCATCCGGCACGTCGCCCCGGATGGCGCCACGACGGTCCTGAGGGACCGCGTGAGGTACTGCCCGGGGAGGTCGTGGATGCCACCGTCACGCGCGCCGCGGCCCTGGACGCTTTCCTGGCTGAGCAGGGTCGCGGCAGCGAGGCGGGAAGCCTGCTATTCTCCGTCCACCTAAAGGCGACGATGATGAAGGTCTCGGACCCGGTCATCTTCGGCATGTCGTCAAGACCTTCATCGCGCTCCCGTCCTCGAACGCCATGGCGGCGTCCTGGCCGCGGCAGGGCTCTCCCCGACGACGGCCTGGCCACGATCTTCACCGGCTGGAGCAGCCCAGCGACGGTGCCGCCATTCGCGCTGAGATCGAAGCCGCCCTGGCCGGCGGGCCGGCGCTGGCCATGGTCGACTCCAGCCGGGGCATCACCAACCTGCATGTTCCCTCCGACGTCATCGTCGATGCCTCCATGCCCGCCATGATCCGCACTCCGGCCACATGTGGGGACCTGACGGAGCCGGGGCCGACACCCTCGCCGTGCTGCCCGACTCCTCCTACGCCGGGGTCTACCAGGTGATCATCGACGACCGCCAGGGCAACGGCGCCTACGATCCCGCACCATGGGCACCGTCCCCAACGTCGGGCTGATGGCGCAGCAGGCCGAGGAGTACGGCTCCCACGACAAGACCTTCCTGATCGAGGCCGACGGCCGTGTCGAGGTCCTGAACTCCGCGGGCGACGTGCTGCTGAGCCGCGACGTAGCTGCAGGCGACATCTGGCGCGCCTGCCAGACCAAGGACGCCGCCATCCGCGACTGGGTGAAAGCTCGCTGTGAACCGGGCGCGGGCGACAGGCTGGCCGGCGGTCTTCTGGCTGGAGGAGACCCGCGCCCACGACCAGAACCTGCGCCTGAAGGTGCAGGCCTACCTGGCCGAGCAGGACACTGACGGTCTGGACATTCGGATCCTCTCCCCGGTGAGGCGGCCCGCTTCACCGTCGAGCGCGTCCGGCGGGGCGAGAACACCATCTCGGTCACTGGCAATGTCCTGCGCGACTACCTGACCGACCCGTTCCCCATCCTGGAGCTGGGGACGTCGGCCAAGATGCTGTCGGTGGTGCCGCTGATGGCGGGCGGGAGCCTGTTCGAGACCGGCGCGGGCGGCTCCGCGCCCTAAGCACGTGCAGCAGCTCGTGGCAGAGAACCACCTGCGCTGGGATTCGCTCGGTGAGTTCCTGGCACTGGCCGCCTCGCTGGAGCACCTGGCGGGAAGGGGCAATCCGAAGGCCGCCGTGCTGGCCACGACCCTGGAGCGCGCGAACGGGCGCTTCCCTGGCCGAGGACAAGTCACCGACCCGGCAGCTCGGCGGCACCGACAACCGCGGGTCTGCACTACTGGCTGGCCCGGTTCTGGGCAGAGGAGCTGGCAGCGCAGCACGACGACCCAGACTCCGGCCAGGGCCTTCGCCCCCCATAGCAAGGACCCTGGCCGACGCGGAGGAGACCATCACCTCGGAGCTGATCGCGGTGCAGGGATCCCCCGTCGACCTGGGCGGCTACTACCTGCCGGATGACGCCCTGGCGACGGCGGTGATGCGGCCGTCCGCCACCTTTCAACGCGGTGATCGACGGGATCTAGAGAGCCAGCGGCGGGAAGCCCGGCCGTGGCCCCGGGATGATCACGGCGAGATGATCTTGACGGTCCTCGCCCAGTGCGATTCGCACCTGCTGAAGCAGCGAGACCCGGCTTCGGCCAAAGGCCACCGCAGCTCACCGCCAGCCGTCTGCGGTCTGCCTACCGGCTGGGCTGGGGTGTGAAACCCGCGATGAAGGCGTCGATGGCCAGGGCGAAGCGACGGGCATCGTCACCGGCCCCGGCACCACTGCCCTGGTCGACCACGGCTGCGGGAGACGGGGTGACGCTGCTGGGTCGATGGCCTCCGGCGCGGTGGGGGCCAGGGCATGCTCGTTGAGAGTGTGGGCCACGACGAAGGCGGTGATGCTGTTCACCACGTCCACAGCCACCGGCGAGTGGCAGGCCCCTTGCTGGTGAGGGAGGCGAGGATGCTGTTCACGACGTCGAGGGACGCGGTTGTGCGCGCTGAGCGGCCCAGCACGATGGGCAGCGCATTGGGATGCCGCAGGAGCACGACGCGTAGCTCGCCGGCGAGGACTGCGGATGTAGTCCCTGCCGTGACCGCCGGCTCGTCGGCGGGCAGGGCAGCCTCGCTCAGCACCTCGTCCCACACCCCGTCCAGGAGCGCGTCCTTGTTGGGGAAGTAGTGATAGATGGACATCGGCCCACGCCCACCCACCGCGCGAGCTTACGCAGGGTCAGGGGCCTGCAGGCCCTCCTGATCGACGATGGCGAGGGCCTGCGCCGCGAGCTGCCCCGCGCTGAGTCCCGCCGCGTGGCCCGGTTGACGTCCCATGTTGTCCCTCCCAGTTATACGTTGTATGTTTTAGATCATTCCATACTCACAAAGTATGTTTGAGGAGCTCGCATGTCACTTCTCCGCACAGGGCCCCGGCTGGGACCCTGAGACCGGACATCCACGGCGCTGATTGATCCTGGCCGCCCTGGGGCTGGCCACGTTCATCGTGCAGGTCGACCTGTCCGGGCTGTATCTGGCGCTGCCGCACCTCCAGGCGGAGCTGGAGGCATCGCAGCAGCCTGCAGGGGTCGTGGACGCCTACTCACCGGCCCTGGCCGGTGTGGTCCCTGACCGCGGGGCGCGCTCGGACCGGCTGGGGCCGGCGGCGGGTGTTCCTGGCGGGACTGGTTGTGTTCGCGACCGCGTCCGCCGTGGGGGCGATGGGGCCAGCACATGGATCTCGTGATCGCGGCCCGGGCAGCGATGGGGCTGGGAGGGGCGATGTTCATGCCCGGCACCCTGTCCATCCTCACCCAGGTGTTCCCCGTCGTCCAGAGCGCAGGCCATCGGCATCTGGGGCGGAACCTCCTCGCTGGGTGTCATCGTGGGTCCCCTCGTGGGAGGCGCTGCCCTCCAAGTCTTCGACTGGCGAGCGATCTTCTGGCTGAACGTGGCTGTGGCCCTGGCGGCTTTCCTCGCCTCCATGATCCTGGTGCCCGAGTCGCGTGATCCCCACCCGCGGCGCGTGGATCTTCCCGCCGCGCTCCTGTCCTCAGCCGGGCTGCTGGGCATCACCTATGGCATCATCTCCTCCTCCGAAAACGGACTGTGGACGGTCCCCACGCTGGGCTCGATCATCGCCGGAGGCATCGTGCTCGTGTGGTTCTGGCTGCACAGCATCCGCCACCCAGACGGCATGTTCGACGTCGCGGTCGCCCGTACCCGCAGCTTCCAGGGGCTTCGATCGCGGCAGCCGCGGGTGATGTTCACCATGGCAGGACTGCAATTCGTGATCACCCAGAAGCTACAGCCTCCTGGGGTACGGCACTTTCCTGGCCGGGTTGGCCATCCTGCCGATGGCAGCGGCGGCGATGGTGTCCTCCGCCCTGGCCCCAGCACTGGCAGCGCGCATCACGTCCCGGCAACGATGACCGGGGGTATGGTCCTGGTGGCTGCGGCAGGCGCTGCCTACGGGCTGATGCAAAACCTCGACGGCTACCTGCCGGTCCTGGCCTGCCTGATCCTGATCGGACTGGGCATGGGTTTTTGTCATGGTCCCAGCGCAGGACGTGCTGATGAGCAGTGGTCCCCTGCACCCGCTCTGGCCTCATCTCGTCCATGAACGACACCGTCCAGGAGGTGGGCACCGCCTGGGGATCGCCGTCGTCGGGGCGGTCCTCAATCTCTCACACACACGCTCTCCGCACGGTTGCGCCCGGTGCGCCCGGTGGCTCACTCTCGAGACCCTCGGCGAGACGGCCGACCCGCGCTCAACACGACGCCCTGGAGGCCTTCGCCACCGCCTCACGGCAAACTGGACTAGTCGCTGCGGGCGTCGCGCTCTTCGTGGCGGTCCTGATCGCCTCGCGCCTAGGCCGGGTCGGCCCGGGGCAGCCGGAAGACGAGACCGGAGAACCGGAAGACGAGACCGGGGGTCGGAGAGCGAGAAGAACGAACCGGCAGCCGACCGCACCCGCTGAACCACGGACTCAGGCCAGCAGGGCTGATCCGGGGCCGTCGGCGGTAACGATCTCCCCAGGACCCAGCCCGCGACGCCGCGCCCGGCCAGCACCCGCAAGGCGGCGTCGGCCTGCTCCTGGGGCAGCACCACCACCATGCCGACGCCCATGTTGAGCGTGGCCTCGAGGTCGGCGCCGGAGATGCCCCGGTCTCCTGCACCAACGTGAAGATCGCCGGGGGCGTCCACGAAGAGCGGCTCAGACGGGCCTGCATGCCGCCCGGGATCACCCGGGCCAGGTTGTTGGCCAGTCCGCCGCCGGTGATATGGCTGAGGGCATGGCACTGGACCTCACGGATCAGCGCCAGGACGTCGAGGGCATAGACCTTGGTGGGTTCCAGGAGCTCCTCGCCGAGGGTGCGGCCCAGCTCATCGACGTGACGGTCCAGGGACCATCCGGCCTGTTCCAGGAGCACGCGGCGCACCAGCGAATAGCCGTTGGAGTGCAGGCCCGACGATGCCATGGCCACGACGGCATCGCCCACCTCGACCCGGTGAGCCCCAGGATCTCGTCCCTCTCGACGACGCCGGTGGTGGCACCCGCGACGTCGTACTCGTCGGGGCCGAGCAGGCCTGGGTGCTCGACGGTCTCCCCGCCGACGAGGGAGCAGCCAGCGGCAACGCAGGCGTCCGCGATACCGGAGACGATAGCCGCGATCCGCTCGGGAACCACCTTGCCGCGAGGCGATGTAGTCGGTGACGAACAACGGCTCCGCGCCCGTGACCACGAGGTCGTCGACGAGCATGCCGACCAGGTCAGAGCCGATGGTGTCGTGGCGGTCGAGAGCCCTGTGCGATGGCGACCTTGGTGCCCACACCGTCGGTGAGAGTGGCCAGCACCGGTGGGCATAGCCTTTTCAGGGCTGAGGGCGTCGAAGAACCCGGCGAATCCCCAGGCCGCCCAGCACCTCGGGCCGGTGGGTGCGGGCGACGGAGGCTTTCATGAGTTCGACGGCTCGGTCGCCGGCCTCGATGATCGACTCCAGCGGCGGCATACGCAGACTTGTTCATTTCTCCTCCAGATTGACAGATCCCGCCGGCGGGACCGGCCCGGCTCGCGACGCCCGGTCATGGTGCCTGGCCGGATTGACCGCCGCTGGGAACACCCTCCGGGGCGCTCTCTACCGTCTCGGCACGCTGGCGCTGGGCATCACTCGCCTGGTCATCGTCGCAGCCTGCAGAGTCTCCCAGAAGCTCGGCCTGGCCCTCAGGGACCTTGATCGGGTAGCGGCCGTCGAAGCAGGGCACGGCACAGGCTGGCGGCAGGACGCCCGGTGGCCTCGGTCAGGGGCGTCGAGGGAGATGTAGCCCAGGGAGTCAGCTCCCAGCGACCGGCAGATCTCGCCGACGGCCAGGCCGGGTGCGATCAGCTCCGCGCGGGTGGCGAAGTCGATGCCGTAGAAACACGGCCACTCGACCGGTGGGGAGGAGATGCGCACGTGAACCTCCCTCGCTCCGGCCTCGCGGAGCATACGCACCAGGGCGCTGGGTGTTGCCGCGGACGATGGAGTCGTCGACCACCACGAGCCGCTTGCCCGCGCATGACCTCCCTTGAGCGGGTTCAGCTTCAGGCGGATGCCGAGCTGGCGGATGGTCTGGCTGGGCTGGATGAAGGTGCGGCCCACGGTAGGCGTTCTTGACCAGGCCGAGGCCGAATGGGATGCCGGAGGCCTCCGCGTAGCCGACGGCGGATGGGTCCCGAGTCGGGGGTGGGATGACCAGGTCCGCGTCGACGGGGTGTTCGCGAGCCAGGATCCGGCCGATCTCCACGCGGGTGGCGTGGACGCTGCGGCCTGCGATGGTGGTGTCGGGCCGGGCCAGGTAGACATATTCGAAGAGGCAGCCCTTGGGCTTGGCGTCGGCGAATCGCTGGCTGCGCAGCCCGGCGCCGTCGATGGCGATGAACTCGCCGGGCTCGATCTCACGCACGAAACTGGCGCCGACGATGTCAAGGGCGGCGGTCTCCGAAGCGACCACCCAGCCACTGGCGAGCCGCCCTAGGACGAGCGGCCTGACGCCCTGCGGGTCGCGGGCTGCGAACAGCGTCGTCTCGTTCATGAAGGTCAGGCAGAAGGCTCCTTGAAGCCGGGGCAGCACTTTCATGGCGACCTGCTCGATGGGCTCATCGCCGAAAGCCGACATCAGGGCGGTCACCAGGGAGTGTCGTTGGTGGAGTCCATGGTCTTCTTCTCGGGCACCCGCAGGCGGGTCGAGTTCGCCAAGCCACCGCTCAAGTTCGTGGGTGCTGGTGAGGTTGCCGTTGTGGGCCAGCGCTAGTCCTCCGCTGTGCGTGGCCCGGAATGTCGGCTGGGCGTTGTGCCACACGGACGCTCGGTGGTGGAGTAGCGGTGTGGCCGATGCCGAGGCGGCCGCGCAAGGAGGTGAGGGTCGCCTCGTCGAACACCTGGGAGACCAGCCCCATGTCCTTGAAGACGGTGATCCTCTCCCCGGTGGAAACGGCGATGCCGCGGACTCCTGCCCGCGATGCTGCAGCGCGAAGAGTCCATAGAAGGTCAGCTGGGCCCACGTCCTCGGATGGAGCGAACACCCGAAGACGCCGCAGGCATCCTTCGGTCCGTGGTCGATGGGGTCGAGATCGAGCGAGAGTCGGCCATCAGGGTCGGAGCACCGCCTCAGCCTATCGCCTACCTGCCGGTAGACGGTCTTGGCCCATGAGTCACGGTTGCGCAGCACTCAACCCCGAGAAATCCTCGCCGGGGCCGAGAATCCGCGTTGAGTGCTGCACAACTCGAGTTCACAATGAAGAGCCGTCCTCAGGAAAACGATGGGTGCCGGTTCTGCTGCTCCCATGGTGAGAGTAAGAAATCCCCACTGGCCCATCTGCCCATAGTGGCGCGTAGAGACCACCCGCATCTCGTAATCACACCGACCATCTCATTCGCTCCGGTCAATCACCCCGCTCCTGCACGGGGTCTCCTGCTGGCGGATCGAAAGGAACCCGACTTCTTCCTGCTGGTCAAAGCCGCCGTTTCCTGAATCCCAGAGCGATTCTGGTCGGAGCCACGGCCGCGGCCCCTCACATGGTGGCTGAGCTCAAACCTGACCGGGTGGAATTGGCCTCCTCCACCTCGGAACCCCCGCCCTGGATCAGGTGCAGGCGTCTGAGGATCCCGGCCTCACTCACTGGAAGAGCTGGCGACACGAGAGTCGTCACCCTGAGTTGTCGGTGCTCGAATGCTTGATCGGCGGGGACGCCAACCCCATGTGAGGGCATTGAGACGCGGAGTGACCACTCGGCGCGCATCCGAACCACCCTGGAGCAGATGCACCCCCGAGCCTCGGGAACCTAGTCCGCAACGTCCCGTGCTGTCAGCCGCGAGGACAACCCTGGTCTCCTTGGAACTCGAGGCGCTATCAGCGACTCCGGCGAGCCGGTTTGAAGGGCTGGAGGACGAATCACCGGTGCTGCTGGATGGTTTGGTCCATTTCCTGACATCGGCCTTGGAAATGGATGGTTGGCAGCACCACGGTAACCACCTCGGTTTCGTCGCGGACCGCGTCCGGCAGAATCGCCTGGTACTGGGCGGTTGGACCATTCTGCGCTTCACCACCCAGAGCTTGATCGCCTGGTTCCCGAGACGGCGGGCGCTGGCACGGCTGAGATGAAGAGAGAGCCCGGTTGCGCACCAACCCGGAAAATCGATCGCAGGCCGAAATTATGAGTTGAGTGCTGCGCAACCGCCAGCCGGGTCAGCCCGCGAGTTGTTCAGCAGCAGGGTCTCCGCCAGGGCCGCCTTGGCGAAGTCACCGAGGTCCAGCGACTCGTCGATGCCGTGCATCCGCGAGTTCGGGTCGGTGACAGCGGTCACGAGCACCATCGCACCCGGGATTGCGGTCGGCGAACTCGGCGACGATCGGGATCGATCGCGCAGCCCATCTCCACGGCCTCGACCCCGAAAGCCTCGCGGAAACGCCGCCTTCGCCGCCTCGGCGCACGGTCGTCGAGGGTGATCCGGCTGGGCGCGCCCGCATCTGGCCCCTCGCGACACCTCGACCCGCGCTCCCCAGGGGCGTGCTTCAGCAGGTGAGCCTCCAGCGCATCGGACTGCCGCGACCGGGTCCTGCCCGGCTGCGAGCGCACGCTCGACCTTCGCCCGGGCTGAGGGATCAGGGTGTTCGAGGCCTGCGCTACGGGAGTGGCGTCAATCGCAAACACACAGCGAGGCGGAGCTTGAACCACATGCGCTCGACGACCGAGCCCGTCGCCGATCTGCGAGACGCCATCCAGCAGTCCCGTCTCTTCCTTGAGCCGGTCCAGGGATAGTCAGGTCGGGTGCCGTTCCCGGTGAAGCCCTCGATGGCGACGTTCCCCGCCTCGTCGTGAGGGTGGCCAGCAGGCGGCAGAGCGCGGTCAGCGCATCCGGCACCACTCCCCCAAACTGGCCGGAGTGCAGCCCTCCGTTCTAGGGGTGGATACGGTGACCTTGCAGTCGGCGACCCCCTGAGCGACGTGGTGAGACGACGGTTTCCCGACCTCCCAGTTGACGGAGTCGGTGACGACGTAGACGTCGGCGGACAGCTCGTCGCGATAGCGGTCGAGCAGCGTCGGCATGGTCGGCGAACCGACCTCCTCCTCACCCTCGATGAACACCTTCACCCCGACGGGCGGTTTGCCGTCGAAGACGCGCAACGCCGCCAGGTGGACGGCGATGCCGCCCTTGTCATCAGCCGAGCCCGCGGGCGTACAGCCGGCCGTCACGTTCCGTCGGCTCGAAAGCCGGCGAGGTCCAGGCAGCGGCATCGCCGATGGGCTGGACGTCGTAGTGGGCGTACAGCAGCACCGTCGGCGTCCCCTCCGGTCCCGGGAGAATGCGCCCATACGGCCGGGCTTGCCGCCGCCGTCGAGAGCTTGACCTCCGCCGCACCGAGGTCCGGAACAGGCCTGCCACAGTGTCCCGCGCAGGCGGCGACGTCGCCGTCGTGTTCCGGCATCGACGAGATGGACGGGATGGAGATGAGTCTGTGCAGGTCAGCGATGGCAGAGGGCAGCACCCTCTCGATGTTCCAGGCGAGATTGGTCATGCGGACGGCTCACTCTCGCGATGTCCCCGGGCAGCTCCCGGACTCCCTTGACGGCGCCCGCAGTCAGTCCGGCGACGATGTACCTCTGCAGGTACATGAACAGCAGGATGATCGGGATAGCTGCCACCACCGCGCCCCGCCGCGAACAGCGACCACGGGGCGTTTCGTTCGATCGGAGGCCCACACGTACATGCCGACCGCCAGGTGTAGTCCTCCGGCCGTTGCAGCACGACCTTGGCGAGAATGAACTCGCCGTAGCTGCTGACGAAGGACAGCAGGCCGACGACCACGAGATCGGGGTCACCAGCCGCATGATGACCCCCAGAAGATCTGGGCATGGCTGGCGCCGTCGATGCGGGCCGCCTCATCCAGCTCCTCTCGGGATGGTGTTGAAGAACCCGTAGATCAGGAACGTGTTGCCGCCCAGCGCCCCGCCCGAGGTAGACGGCGATCAGCGCGAGAGCCGAGTTGAGTCCCAGCACCGGGTAGACGTCGCGCAGCATCAGCAGCAGCAGGAAGATCGCGACGAAGGCCAGCATCTGCGGGAACATCTGGACCAGCATCAGGGTCGTGAGGCCGCCTCGGCGTCCCGTGAACCGGTAGCGGCTGAACGCGTAGGCCGCGACGCGGCCATCAGTACCGTCCGATCGCGGTCGCGGTGCTGACCACGAACGACTGCAGACATCCAGCGCGGGAAAGTTGGTGCCGAACAGTGTGGCGTAGTTCTCCAGCTGAGACGTTGCGGAACAGTTCGCTGGAACCGCTGATCGTGCCGCCCGGGTTGAGCGAGGCCGACAGAACGTAGAGCAGCGGGAAGATGCAGTAGATCATCAGGATCACCGCGAGGACGTGTTTCCAGCCCACTTCCTTCCACCAGCGGGCGCCCTTGAGGGTGACGTTGTCGTTCATCACATGATCTCCTCGAGCTTGCGGGTCTGCCGGAATCGAGCCAGGCGATTACCCCGACCACCACGAAGATGAGCAGGGACAACGCCGAGGCCAGGCCGTACTGCTTGCCTCCCGACTCGAAGGCGATGGAGTAGACCATCGAGATCAGGATGTCGGTCTCACCGATCAGCACCGGGGCACCGGAATAGTTCGGGCCGCCGCCGGTGAGCATGTAGATCAACGAGAAGTTGTTGAAGTTGAACGCGAAACTGGCTATCAGCAGCGGCGCGAGGGAGACCATGAGAATCGGCAGCGTGACGCTGCGGAACCTCCGCCACGCTCCGCCCCGTCCATGATGGCCGCTTCGGTCAGCTCACCCGGGATGGTCTGCAGGGCACCGGTGCTGACCAGGAACATGTACGGGGAATCCGAGCCACAGGTTGACCCCAGGATTGCGAGTTTCGCCAGGTTCCCGTCGGATAGCCACGCGATGTCGGCCCCACCCAGGAGCTGGTTGATGATCCCGAACTCCCGGTTGAGCATGCCCTTCCAGGTCAGCGCCGCCAGGAACGCGGGGAAGGCGTAGGGCAGCAGGAAGATCGCGCGGTAGAAGGTGCGTCCCCTGACTCGTTTGTCGTTGTAGATCACGGCGAGGGCAAGCCCGAGCGCGAAATGTGGTGAGCACGGACAGGGATCGCGAAGGCGAAGGTCCAGGCCGTGATGCTGAGGAATGGTCCCGTCAGCCGCGAGTCGTTGAAGACCTCGGTGAAGTTCTTGTCCCGACGAACACCCGCCAGCCCGGGGTGAGCTGCGACCCGTCGCTGGCGACGAAGGCCCCACGGACTCGTCGGCGTGGTAGACCTTCCTTCGGATCGGTGAAGGTATCGGCCGCGGCGTCGTAGGGTCAACGCCGACTTCGCGACATAGGCGAAGGACGCGTTGTCGGTGCCAACCAGCCCTGGGTGGGGTCGTCACTGAGGTTGACGCGCAGCGCCAGCACATCCTCTGCCGTGCCTGCACGTCGGCCGGCGACAGCACATTCCACCCAGGGCACCTCCGTCACCCTGGTGCCGGCGACAACCGCTCCCTGCACCTCAGCGAGAGGGTGTTCTGGGTTCCGGCCTCGGCGTGGCCGTCGCGCACCACCGCGAATCCCAGTTCGCCGTCCTTCTCGACGACGGTCACGGGAGTAGGTTGAGGTGCCCTCGACCCTGCGGTCGGAGGCCTTGAGGATCTGGGTGATGGCAGCTTGCTTGAGTCGTTGTGACCGTCGCCGTAGTTGGTGAACGCCACCCAGGCGGTGGAACCCATCACGTAAACCTGGTAGACGAGCAGGAAAACCAGGCCGGGCAGCAGGTACTTGGCGGGGATCGCCCGCTTGGAGAAGTAGACGTAGTCGGCGACGAGAAGCGTCACGGCGAGGAACCCCAGCACGAGCCATTGCTGCCGGGGAACCGAAACCATGATGCCGTACAGCCCGAAGGCGTTGATCAGGGCCATCAGAACCAGCTTCGCGTAGAAGCCGGGGCGTGTAGTCGCGGGCGTGGGACAGCCGCGGCTCTGCAGGAGTCGGTTTTCTCTGTCATGTCTCTTTCCGAACCGGGAACCGTGCGGGGGCCCAGGGACGCCCCGCACGGAACACCGATCGGCCCTTGGCGAGCGCGTCCTCGACGTTGGCGATCATCTGCTGCCAGGTGGTCACGGGATCCTCCCGCGAGGATGCTGGAGTTCAGCGGAACCCCAGTGGCTCCAGACCGCGTCCATGCTGGTGATGGCGGGCAGGGACTGGCCGCTTTCACCGGCGGCCTCGAAGCCCTTGAGGACCGGGTCGGTGACGGCCGCCGCGGCGGACTTCAGCGCGGGCAGGCGCCCACCCTTTTCCTGCAGGATCTTCTGCGCCTCGTCACCGGCCATGTAGTCGAGGAACTGGTTGGCCAGCAGCGCGTTCTTGGAGTACGACGACAGGTAGACGCCCCTGCACCCCGACGAACGGGGCGGACGGCTGACCGCCCGCGGGAGGGCACGGCAGCACCGGATGTCGAGCCCGCCTTGGTGAACTCGCCGGTCCACCAGGGGCCCGGTGATGATGTGGGGGACTTGCCGTCGAGGAAGGCCTGCTTGGCCTGATCCCCACCGATGGACTCGGACAGCACGCCCTCGTTGGTGAGCTTCTTGATGTAGGCGGCGAACTTCTCGCCCGCCTCGCCCTTCATGCCGATCTCAGTGGTGTCGGGCTTGGTACGCGGGGCACCGAAGGAGCTCTGCAACGGGTACAGGTGGTGAGGCGTCGCCCTTGTCGCCCTGCTGGATCAGCACGGGGTGATCCGGGGCGAGCTGCTTGCCCTGGGCGATGAGCTCGTCGAAGGTGGCCGGGGTGTCCTTGGCGAGGGCATTGTTGCGCACCAGGGCAATGTTCTCGACCGCGTAGGGAACGCCGTGAGGGTCCTTCGCTGGTGAAGGCCTTCCTGGCCGCATCGGAGAAACCGTCCGCCTTGTCGCCGAGCTCAACGGGCGCGACAACGCCGTTCTTGACGAGGCCTGCCAAACCCAGTCATTCGCACCGACAATCAGATCGGGGGCCGGCCCCGGAGGGCCTGGGCGATGAAATCCGTCCGGACGTCTTCGGTCGGTTTCTGCACCACCTCCCAGTTTGACCCCGGTGGCCTTCTGGAAGGACTCCGCGATGGCGTTGAAGCCCTCGATGCGGGTCTCGTCAGCCCAGAGGGTGAGGGTCCCGGAGGCCTTCGCTGAGTCGGAGGGAGCCGGCGGAGGTGTTGTTGCCACTGCTTGGCGAACCGCAAGCCGTCAGGGCGAAAGCCAGTCCAGTGGCTGCGAGAGCAGCAGGCTCTTACGCATGTGGTTCTCCTGTTCCAGGCCGGCTTCGGTGCCGACCCCTGTCTGCTGCCGAAACGCTAACAAGCGCTGCATGTTTTCAGCAAATTTTTAGAAATTTTCTGGGCACAATTTGATAACGTTCTTTCAAGGTTCTGCCGGCAGGGGGACACCGGTCGGGAAGCGAGCCCAAGCACCACACTGGCAAGGCCTCGGCAGGAAGACACCTGGGCTGTGTTTCAACGAGGATCCCACGTCAGCGTGACACGTGGACGTCGCGGGCCCAGGGAATGTCAGGAGCTTAGCCAATGAGGTATGGATGAGCACACGTCCGCGTATGTCAGACCTGGCCGAAAGCGCCGAGTCTCCATCTCCAACGGTCTCCCGGGTGCTCAACGGCAAACCCGGGATCTGGGAGACACCCGCCAGGGCTGTGCTGCAGGCGATGACCGATCTCGGCTACAGTCGTGAAAAATTGCAGCAACGCAGCGGAGTGATCGGGTTAGTCGTCCCAGAGCTGTCGAATCCCTCCTTCCCTGCCTTCGCAGAGCGCCTGGATGCGATTTTCCAGACCGGTCACCGCACGGTGATCACGGCCGCCGGGCCCGCCAGGCACCAATGAGGGCCACCTGCATCATTACCTCCTGGACCTGGGGGTGGACGGGTGATCTCCATCTCCGGCGCCGCAGCTGACACCGAGGCCGACCTCGCCCCGTATCTGCGGCTGGCAGAGGCGGGTGTGCCGACGGTGTTCATCAACGGTCACACCACCCAGCTGGACTCCGTGTTCGTGAACTGCTCCGACGCGGAGGCCGTCACCGCGTCCGTCACGCACCTGAGGTCGCTGGGGCATGAACGCATCGGGACTGGCAGTCGGCCCGGCCGTTTCCTGCCCACCCAGCGCAAGTCGTCGGCCTTCCTGGGCCTGGGGATTCAGCCAGGACAGCATCGAGCGGACGATCTTCACCGCGGAGGGCGGACGGGTGGCGGCGGGTAAACTCCTGGATGCTGGACACACCGCCATCATCTGCGGCTCCGACCTGATGGCACTCGGCGTCATCCGCGAGGCCCACTCCCGCGGCATGAGGGTCCCCGGCGACCTGTCGGTCATCGGCTTCGACGACTCCCCGCTGATGGCGTTCACCGATCCCGCTGACCACCGTGCGCCAGCCCGTCCAGGCCATGTGCGAGCGGCGTCTCGAGGCTGGTGCGGGCTATGGACGGCAACACCCTGGACGGCTACGGAGCTGATTTTCCGGCCCGACCTGATCATCCGTCAATCGACAGGGACCCAGAGGCATGACAGACAGACCACGCAGTGGTGGCGCTCCGCCGTCATCTACCAGATATGTCCCCGTTCCTTCGCCGACAGCGACGGCGACGGCTACGGCGACCTGCCCGGAGCGATCGCCAAACTGCCCTACCTGAGGGGCTCGGGCGTGGACGCGGTGTGGCTGAGCCCGTTCTACCGCTCCCGATGGCCGACGCCGGCTATGACGTCGCCGACTACCGGCAGGTGGACCCCCTGTTCAGGGAGACTTCGGACGCGTACCGGCTGATCGATGAGGCCCACGCGCTGGGCTTGCGGGTGTTCATCGACCTGGTGCCTAACCACGCCTCGGACGCCCACGAGTGGTTCCAGGCGGCGATCGCCGCCGAGCCGGGTTCCCCGGAGCGGCAGCGCTACCTGATCCGCGACGGCAGTGGCAAGGACGGCGAGCTGCCGCCGAACAACTGGCGGTCGCTGTTCGGTGGCGAGGGATGGTCGCGGCTGCAGCGTCCGGACGGAACTCCCGAGCAGTGGTGCCTGCACCTGTTCGACACCCACCAGCCTGACCTCGACTGGAACACCGAGGCCGTCCGGGAGGGCTTCGACGACATCCTGCGGCACTGGCTCAACCTGGGGGTGGACGGCTTCCGGGTGGACGTCGCGCACTCTCTGGTCAAGGCCGACGGCCTGCCCTGATGAGGACGCGACGATCGACAGGAGCTACTTCAACCTGGGACCGATGTGGGACCAGGATGGCGTCACGACATCTACCAGCCGCTGGCGCAAGGTGCTGGAGGAGTACGACGGCGACCGGGTCCTGGTGGCCGAGGCCTGGGTCCCGGATCCCGGAACGCCTGGCCCGCTACGTCCGGGTCGATGAGATGCACCAGGCGTTCAACTTCGGCTTCCTGACCTCGGCGTGGGACGCAGCCAGTTACCGCAAGGTGATCACAGAGACGATGGCCGCCAACGCTGCCGTCGGCGCACCTACCTGGGTACTGAGCAACCACGACGTGGTGCGCCACGCCACCCGCCTGGCCCGCGAGGATCCCTCCGACACCGGGGCATCGCCGCCACCGACCCGCAGCCCGATGCTGCCCTGGGGTCGCGAGCCCGCGCGGCGACGCTCATGATGCTGGCGCTGCCCGGGTCGGCATACCTGTATCAGGGCGAGGCTGGGGCTGCCGGAGCACACCGCCGTCCCGGACCACCTGCGCCAGGACCCGATCTGGTTCCGCTCGGGGGCATCAGGAGGTGGGACGGGACGGCTGCTCGCATCCCATGCCGTGGGTGGCGGATGCGCCCGGCGCGGGTTTCTCCCCCGAACGGCAGACCTGGCTGCCCCAGCCAGACTCCTACGCGGCCCTGGCCGCCGACCAGCAGGTCCGGGGGTGCCGGGGTCGACCTGAGCGATGTGCCACGACGCCCTGCGGCTGCGCCGCGAGATCCGACTGGGCGCAGGCGAGCTGGCCTGGGTGAATGCGGGCAAGGACGTCGTCGCCTTCGACAACGGACCCGCGCGGGTGCTGGTCAACGTGGCGGAGTCGGTCCCGCTTCCGGATGGCGAAGTGCTGCTGGCGGCATCGACGTCGCCGATGTGCTCCCGGCTGATGCCGCGGTCTGGCTCCGTCGCTGAGACGTAGGACGCGAAGGCCCGGCTCAGGTGAAAACCTGAGCCGGGCCTGTTGTCATCAGCGGTATGGCAGCGCCAGACGGGGCTTCACCGGAACCGCCCGTAGTGAACCGCACCTGAAGGTTCAGCCGTGAAGAATGCGGGCGGCCTCCTGGGTCTCGCCGAGACGCTGCAGGACATCCGACAGGCGCTCCACCTGGCCGCTCAGCGAGTCGATCTGCTCCTCCAGGGCCAGGATGCGCCGGATCCCTCAGGTTGATGCCTCACCCTGGCTAGAGATGCTGGATGTGACGGGTTTCGCGACATCCTTCAGGAGTACGCGCCGCCCTCTCCACGCGACCGTTTCGGGGACGACGAGCCCCAGCCGGTCATAGCCGCGCAGGGTCTGCGGGTGCATGTCGGCCAGCTGCGCCGCCACCGAGACCGGGAAGACCGGCGCCTCGGGGTCGAACGCCTGGGGCAGGTTCTGAGCCATGTCAGCCTCAAACAGCGCAGCCCGCGGGTCTTCCTGGCCTGCCTTCTCGGCGTACTCCTGCAGCGCGTTCTTGGCCGCATCACTGAGGTGCTCCGGAACCTTCACCTGGATGGTGACGAGCAGGTCACCGACGGTGCCGTCCTTCCTCCTGACGCGCCTTCCCACGCACCCGGAGAGTGCGTCCGTTGAGTGTGTTCGGCGGCACGCGTAGCTTCACCTTGCGGGCCCTGGAGCGTCGGGATCTGGATGTCAGCTCCCAGCGACGCCTCCGCGAAGGTCACAGGTACGGTGATGGTCAGGTTGTTGCCCTGCTGGCCGAACAGCTTGTGGGGTGCGACGTGCACGGTGACGTAGAGATCACCGGCAGCTCCACCGTTCTGGCCGGCCACGCCCTTGCCCTTGATGCGGATCCGCTGCCCGTCGGTGACCCGGCGGGACGGACGTTCACGGTGTTCGTGGACCGCGACCGGTCCCATCACATGCCGGGCAGGGTTCGTCAACCAGCAGCCCGCGGCCGCGGTCGGTGCAGGGCTCACTCATCGAACACCCGCCTGCGGTGGGAGCTGCATCCCAGAGCCGTCACACCCGGGACACACTCGGCAGCGTCCCAGGCTTGGCCCCAGTCCCACGGCAGGCGGAGCAGGCCTCGTCGGAGACGGTACGCATCCCGACGGTGCTGCCCTCGACAGCCTGCTCGAAGGTGGATCGCCTCCCCTCGCCAATGTCGGCGCCACGTCTCGGCCCACGCTGGGAGGAACGCCGTGACCCTCCTGAGGAGCCCCGCCGAGAGGTTGCCAAACAGGTCTCCGAAGCCGCCCTGGGCCCCTCGCGTTGCGGAACAGGTCCCTCGAAACCAGCTGTGCCCTCGCCTGTGCTGCTGCGTCCGAAACGCGTCCGGCACCACCAGACAGACTGCGTGCCCCGTCGTATTCCTTGCGTTTCTCCGCTGGAGAGCACGTTGTTGGCCTCGAGGCCTCCTTGAAAACGCGCCTCAGCGGCCTTGTCCCCGGGTTGGCGTCCGGATGGTTGTCCCGCGATCTTCCGGAAAGCCTTCTTGATCTCCTCGGCGCTGGCTTTCTTGTCCACGCCGAGAACCTTGTAGTCTTCTCTATCCAGTCCTTGGTGCTCACTCATCGCCTCCTCAATGTGCAGGGGGCCGCGCCACTGCCCCGGCCCCATCCGTGGCTCAGCCCTGCTTCGGATTGGCGACAGCGACGCGCGCCGGCCGGATCACACGGTCACGCAGCTGGTAATCGGCTGAATGACCTGCGAGACCGTCGTGACGGTGACCCCTCCAGGGGCACCTCCATCAGGGACTCTCGTGACGGGTTGGGTCGAAACGGTCGCCCGACGTCACCGAAGCGCGACCAGACCATGCCTGGCCGCCACCTTCTCCAGCTCGTCGGCGCCACCATTTTGAAGCCCTTCGTCCAGGTCCCCATGGGACTTGGCCAGCTGAATCGCGTCGAGCACCGGCATCAGGTCGTCCACGACGGCCTCGATTCCCAGCTGCCGGGCCAGCGCCCGGTCGCGGTCCACACGCTTCTTTGTAGTTGACGTATCAGCCTGGAGACGTTGCAGATCGGCGGTCCGCTCAGCTGCGACGATCTTCCAGTCGGGTGTCTCTTCACCACCTCTTTGCTTTCCTTGCGCCCGCCGCGGCAGGCTCACCGTCGGCGAGGGCCGAGGCGGCTGATTCGACAACCGCCTCGGCCTCCGCCACGACCTCATCGGGGGTGGGGTCCGCTCACTTCGAGTCCTCGTCATCCACGATCTCGGCATCGACGACATCATCCTGAGCTCACCGCTGGCTGCCTGACCACCGCCGGACTGCTGCCGGACTGGGCCTTGGCCTGGGCTGCGGCGTACATGGCCTGACCCATCGCGGCGGCCTTGGTGTTGAGGTCCTCGATGGCGGACTTCACCGCATCGTTGTCCTCACCCTTCAGGCCTCCTTCAGCTTGTCGACGGTCTCGACAACCGGGGCCTTGACGTCGTCGCCGATGCTCGGCGTTCTGCTGAGCAGCTTCTCGGTGCGGAACACCAGAGGCGTCGCCCTCGTTGCGCATCTCGACGGTCTCACGACGCTTGCGGTCCTCCTCGGCGTGGCTCTCGGCCTCGCGGACCATGCGGTCGATGTCCTCCTTGGCCAGCGCGGAGCCGCCCGTGACGGTCATGGACTGCTCCTTGCTCGTGGCCAGGTCCTTCGCGTGGACGTGGCACGATGCCGTTGGCGTCATGTCGAAGGTGACCTCGATCTGCGGACCGACCGCGGAGCTGGCAGCAGGCCCGTCAGCCTGAAGTTGCGAGTGACTTGTTGTCGCGGGCGAACCTCGCGCTCACCCTGGTAGACCTGGATCATCACTGCAGGCTGGTTGTCCTCGGCGGTGGTGAACACCTCGGAGCGCTTGGTCGGGATGGTGGTGTTGCGCTCGATGATCTTGGTCATCACACCGCCCTTGGTCTCGATGCCGAGGCTCAGGGGGTGACGTCAGCAGCAGCAGCATCCTTGACCTCGCCCTCAGCACACCGGCCTGCAGGAGGCGCCCAGCGCCACGACTTCGTCGGGGCTGACGCCCTTGTTGGGCTCGCGCCACCGGTCAGCTCACGGACCAGATCGGCGACAGCGGGCATGCGGGGGAGCCGCCGACGAGCAGCACCTGGTATCGATCTTGTCGACGCAGGTGTTGGCGTCCTGATGACGGTGTTGAACGGCTCGAGCAACGGTCCAGGAGGTCCTGGGTCATCCGCTGGAACCGGCGCGGGCCGCTCTCGTCCAGGTGCAGCGGGCCGGCCGCGAGGCGGTGATGCGACGGCAGGTTGATGGTGGTCTCAGAAGCCGACGACAGCTCGATCTTGGCGCGCTCGGCAGCCTCCTGAGACGCTGGCGGGCCATCTTGTCCTGCGAGAGGTCGACGCCGTGCTTGTTCTTGAACCGCGTCACCAGCCAGCCTCGACGATCTTGGCGTCCCAGTCATCGCCGCAGGCCGGTTGTCACCGCTGCGCTCGACCATTTATACGCCGTCGGCGATGTCGAGGAGGGAGACGTCGAAAGAGCCGCCACCGAGGTCGAAGACCAGGACGGTCTGCCTTGCTGTCGCCCTTGTCGCAGGCCATAGGCGAGGGCCGCGGCGGTGGGCCGTTGATGATGCGGTCGACAGCCAGGCCCGCGATCTCACCGGCCTCCTTCGTGCGCCTGGCGCTCGCGTCGGAGAAGTAGGCGGGGACGGTGACGACGGCGTTTTGGTGACCGCCTCACCCAGGTATGCCCCGGCGTCGCGCTTCAGCTCGCAGCACGAAGGCTGAGATCTGCTGCGGACGGTAGTCCTTGCCGTCGATGTCCACCTCCAGTCGGTTCCCATGTGGCCGCTTGACGGAGCGGATGGTGCGGTCGGGTTGGTGACGGCCTGACGCTTCGCCACCTCGCCGACGAGGACCTCGCCGGAGGGGAGTGAGCCACCACGGAAGGCGTGGTGAGCACCCTCCGCATTGGGGATGACGGTCGGGCCACCTCTCCAGGATCAGGACGACTGGTTGGTGAGCCGATGTCATGCGCACGTGCCAGGGTATCTCCTGATCCATTGTGCGGTTACCGCTGCTTGTCAATCCTGATCCCTTGAGCGTGAGCTCAACTATGCCACAGGACAAGCAGGGTCGGCAAAGTCGGGTTGAGTCGCACCGACTCAACCCGGGTTACTTCAGGATAACCCCGAGTCCGCAAACCCTTGTGTCCTTCCTGAGAATCCCTTAGAGTCGAGTTGTCCCGGGGAGGGTAAACCAAAGCCTAGAGCTGGCATTAGGTTAAGGAGCTCACGTTGAAACGTTCAAAGCTAGCGCACAGGAGTGGGAGCGGTCTCAGCCCTACTAGTAGCATTCACCGCCTTCCCAGCCCACGCGGACATGATGCAAGCACCCCTCCACAGGACGCCACAGGCCGAGGCTACCCAGCCTGCGGCGGGCGCGTCCAACAAGGGCCACAGCCGAGCTGCAGACCATGCTCGACGACATGACGGAAGAAGAACGACATGATCTGAGCAGGAGCCAAGCGGCCGGCCGCCTCACAGGGCCGGACGAGTTCTGATGGGTAATGATGCGCGGGGCAGCAGCCCCGGTTACTGGTCCGACAACCTGAAGCACCCAGACCTGGCTGTGACAAGTACTGGGAGGCCATTAACCCGTGGATGTACATCACCCCAGCAAGGACAATGCTGCCACCAACACCCGCGTCGAGCTCAGCCGATCAGAGCTGAACGTCCTGCGCCGCTCCACCAACCAGTGGGAGACGATCAAGGTCGGCAAGGTTGAGGCGACCTCAAGCCAGCTCGGCGAACTCTGTCAAGAAGCCCGACGTCGCGACGGCGAGAACGGCAGCATCCAGGTGATGCAGGATCCCCAGCTGCTGTTCCATGGCTGGGGTGGAGAAAATGAAGTCTGACACCAAGGACATCCTGGCCGTGCAGACCCAGGTTCAGGCACGCCTGGTGGTCAACGACTCGAGGCAAAGCCCGACGACCGAGCAAGCGCAGCTGCTGGTGCAGGTCGGCACCGACTACTACCCCAGGTCGGCACACGCGTCGACGAGATCCGCTGCTGAGACAAGGATGGCAGCGGCGCGCTACTTCCGGCGTTGGCTCTCCAGGGGCGAAGCTGGTCACCAATGACTGGCAGACGCGTTCAACTTTCACCACCGTCGATGCCCTGGCGTCGCATGAAGGAAAGCATGGCAACGCTGTCTCCATCACGGCTGACCAGCTGCGCAACAACCCGCCGCCGTCCTGGCTGCCGGGTCAGCCCGCCAAGAAGTGAGGGCAGGGTGACGGCGAAGGGCAACCCGTCGCGATACGCATCCTCCGCTGAGCACTCACCTTTGGGACGAGCAACCACAGCGGTTGCTCGCTCTCCTGCCGCCACGTCTGTCCACCACGGCGCGCACCCCGGTCGGGCATCTTCAGGGCCACCCCACAATGATCACGTGACGTCCCCAGCGCAGCCTCTTGACGCCGCCTCCAGGGACTCCTAGAGTCAGGCCCGCCACTGGGGGTAGAGCACCAGAGTCAGAGCCGACTCAGCAGCTAAGGAGCGGAATGAAGCTTTCGACATTACACAGCAGGACTGGGAGCGCTCTCAGCATTGCTCCTGGCCTTCACTGCTTTCCCCGTACACGCTGATGAGCCTCCCGCTCCCCCGGGTATCGTCACCGCCCCGAAGTTCGCCGAGGACGGGAAGACGATCCGCGTGGGCCGCTCCGTCGAGCGGGTCGCCGGTGATTACGGGATGCCCAGACCATCGAGGTCTTCCGGCTCCGGACGGACAGCCGATCCCCGACAGCGGGTCGGCGCTCTACGCCCGTACCGGAGGACTTCGGCCACCAGCTGGTCTACGCCGAGCGTGCCCGCGACCCCAGACCGGCGCCGAGGTCACCGCTCACAGCGACCCCGTCACCGTGCTGTCGGTGCAAGGAGACCTGACTCGACGCCCGATGCACTGCTGACGACGTCGCCCGACAAGGCCACGGCCGACGAGGTGCAGACCATGATCGACGACATGGAGAGATGAACGACGTCGATCTGCGGCGCAACGAAGACGATCATGGGAGGCCGCTGGCACAGGTCCCGGCCATGTCGTCATGGGGAAACGAGGCGCGCGGAACCAACGCCCCGGTTACCGGCAAGACCAGCTCGTCCATCGCGACCTGATCAGCGACAAGTACCGGCAGGCTGTCAACCCGTGGATGTACATCACGCCCTGGCAGAGCCAACTGCCGCCACGAACACCCGCGTCGAGCCCAGCCAGACTAAACTGAACGTCCTGCACCGCTCCACCAACCAGTGGGAGACAATAGAGCTCCGCAAGATCGAGGGGAATGTTTCACCCGTGGAGCCTCCGCAGCGGGACAGATGAAGGAAGCCAACCTGCGCGACGGCAGAACGGCAGCATCCAGATGCTGCAGGATCCCGACATGCTGTTCCACGGCTGGGGCGAGATGACCCTATGACACCGAGCGACATCCTGGCCGTGCACGCCCAGGGTCCAGGCGCGCCTGCGGTCGACGACCGGGCGAAGGCCGACGATCGCGACAAGGCACAGCTGCTGCAGGCAGGTCGGCGTCGACTACTACCCCGTCATCGGCATGCGCGTCGATGATCCGCTGCTGGAGATGAAGGACGGCGGAGGCTACTTCCCCGGCGCTGGGCTGTCCAGGGCCAAGTTGATCAGCAACGACTGGCAGACATTCAACTTCATCAATGTGGACGTCGCCAAGCAGGAGCCAGCGGCTCGAATCACCGTCGCCCAGCTGCGCGACAACCCGCCACCGTCGCGGCCGGTGCCGAGCCAGCCTGCCACCCCGGCGCAGCCCACGCGCAGCACCCGCCACTGCGACTCACGCCGGCACCCGCTGCTGCGACCGAGCCGAGGTCCATCGTCGAAACCCGGTTCACGAAGACCGGCAACTGACGGCACAGTACCTGAAACTCTGAGGGGCCCAGCGACAGGCGCCCTCGTCGTCTTCTCAAGCATCACGGATTCCGCTGCAAAAACCGGGTGGGCCTGCACCATCATCCACCACGGCGACGAGCGAAGATGTGATGGCACCGCTCTATTGGTTATTTTGCGGTTTTTGGCCACCAGCGGTGCCGCAGAAGTTGAAGCCCCTGATGATCACGGTGCCGTTCGACCCATCCCCATGGGCCTTCCTACTGATGGCGACCCCAGCCATGATACTGGTGCTCTGGTCGATGACCCTGACGCCAGGCGGCACATAAACCACGTGCCCTCCCATGATCGGAGCTCAGAGTCAGCTCGACCTCCGCGCCCATGGCGTTTTCAACGTAGATTTCGTTACCGCAGAATGCCTTGCTGACGAGCGTGGGCCTACCGCGGTCCAGATGAATCACCTTGCCACTCATGAAGGCGAACTCGGTAATCTCCTCGTCGCTGCGAGCAAACACCGGAGCCGCTGGAGCGCTCACAGGAGCTGCATGGAGTTGGCCCGCCCCTGCGCCGATAGGCAGGGTCTTCGACGAGACCAGACAAATCGTCGCTGTATCGCGCCTTGAGGCATATCTGCTGCCGGTCGTTGAACTCCTCATTGTCGAGCTGGCTCTGCCGCGTAGGCATCCCGGAGGACTCAAGCACACCTGTCAGTTCCCGGCGTCACCCGATGCGCATCCGCACCTGGGCTGGCTGTTCGGGAAGGCTATCTGACATGGGATAAATTTACGACGCAGCCGCTGCGCCACTCATGGCAGCAGGGCTTTGCGAAATGTGTTTCTCAGCGATTCGGTCCTGGTGTCCGAGGTCGACGGTAGCCACCGGCAGGGGGCAGGCTTGCGTGAGGCGGGCTGGCACAGTGCGCCACTCAAGCGGGCGCCCGGGCGGACCCACGACACGCGCGGCACCGGGTCTCGGCCGCCGGCAGACAGACCCAACAGCGGCATTTGCGCGGGCAGGGATGGGGCAGGCCCTCGCATTGTGGGACACTGGATCCAAAGATCGCCGGTAGGTGGCTGGTCGAGGTGCCGCCGCGGTAAAGCTCCAGCCAGGAGGCGCTCTGGTGGTGCGCCGCGCGCGGCCAGGGACGGTGCATGGTAGTGCTGCGTTCAGCCCGATCCTTTACAACAGGATTGCTAAGGACGAGAATACGACTTCACGAACGGGAGGCAATCGTATGTGCATGCAATCGCTATCTGATGACCCACTTGCGGAAACTCAGCGGTACTGCACCTACGGTGGATGGGTGTGCAACGCTGAGCATGGCACGCTCGGCCGCTTCGGACGAGCGATGACCCGGCTGCTGCCTGACGGCGGGACCTTCGCCCTCACTCTGCGGCATATTCGACCGCGCCGCTTACCAGCTCCACCGGGAGGCCGTGCCACGACCAGGCCCTCCTGGCGACTCGCTGCTGTGCGGGTCGTGGGCTGGGCTGCGCGCGCCCGGCCTCGGGAACGTGGGAGGATGCGTCGCGCCCAGCGTCCGACCGTGGAGCTCGTCGCCATGCTCTGGGCCCGAGAACGACCAGGGTAGGGCCACTCGGCGAGATCAACTTTCGTCGAGGGCGGGTGGGCACCGGATCAACCATGACCAATCTGCACGCCCGACCCAGCCGCGGCCAGCCCGCGTCGCACGCAGAGGACATCGCCATAGACGTGACAGCGCACCGCTACCGCATATCGAGATCACCACCACCGGTGTGCGGTGGCTGCTGGATGGACAAACTGCGCCGAGAGCTCGTCACCGACCACGCCCGCACGACAGTACCCATGCGCTTCGTCGTCGTGCGGAGTCAACCCCGCGATCCGTGACGACTCGCATGACAACCTCGAGTGCAGGCCATCACCTTCCGGCCACTCACCGTCTCCGGAGCACCCTCACAGGCGAAGGCCAACACGGCCTCAGTCCCATGGCATCGTAAATTGCGACCCATCTACCCACTCAGGAACGCACAAATTCCCAGCTGCTCGTATGAGCAGTCTCGTCCAGGCGTCCCAAAGTCAACTTCCCGGCACCCAGCGTCAACGAGTAGGGTGCACATCAGGCAATCACCGCCGAAGCGTGGCTGCGTAGACCAGCCGCCACCCATGAAGCTCCCCAACACCACCCAGGATTCCAGCACGCCCAGACCGGCCCAATAGCCTGAAAACGCCCCCGCCGAAAGGTCCGGGGGCTTTTTGTTGCTGACCAGGAGGTTTGCGGAAGACTGCATCAACATAGCCTTTTCCGGTGAACCCGTAGCTCCACCTGCAGGGTGAAAGTCTGGCGCGCTTGATACCGATGCAGACCTTCCGGTCGAAACTGCCCTTTCCCGGCGGCAATGTCGGCGGTCGGAAAGTCACAGGAGCCGCCACCGTATCGATCACTTTCTGCCGCCTCGCTGTTCCCGGAGGTCCCTGGAAGCGGATCAAGAACGGATTGACTGGCTCACGCCGTTGGTGAACGAGACCGAAGAGGACGAAGGCGTCCGCCTTCGGTCTCCGCCGCAGTCGAGGTTGGCTTGTAGGCGCGGCGGTGCGCCCACCGTGGACTTCCGCCATCCTTGAGTTTGTACGGCCTGGCCGAGCGCGAACTTGCCTGGAGTCAGCGTTCTGAAGTATTGGTCGACGGCTCACCCTCCACGGGACCGCTGTCCGATCAGGCTCTGCTGATGCCGTGACCGTGACCGTGGGCTCGCGACGAAGCTGTCGATTTCAGTTCCCACGCGATGCGGGAGCTGGCCCGAAAGCCAATCAGCAAGGCGACCACGCCGATGAACACCGAAGGACTCCCACCACGGCTTCTTGCCAGGCTTTGCGGTCGGCGGCATCGGACCGCCCATTCCCGCCAGCTGAATATTTGGGCGCGACTCTTGGGACACCTTCTTCGCGCATGACTCTGCCCGCATCCCCAAGAAACTCTACCGTGAGCCTCGACGAGGAAAAGATAGTCGGCCATTGTACTGACACGCAGAGTCGGGACCTCAGGGTGGTCGATAGTTAACTATCGATTGCTATTTCAATCTCCTTCGGAGGTCGGTTCTGCCAGACAGAACGATCTCTATCGAGATGCTCTCATCGGTTCGCCGCATTTGGCACTCCATCCGGAAACCCGAAAATCACATCAGGCAACACAGCATTGGCGGTGGCCGCGTCGCCACGCGGCATCCCTTCAGTTTGCTGGACACGTCACTGATTGAGCAATTGCCCACCGTCATGTCACACTCCTTTACTTGCAGCCGATGCAACTCCCAGGTACGCGCTGCATTGAGGCTTAGTCAGAATCGGTGGCTGCACATAGTTAATTGACGTGTTGTGCGTGTCGCAGAAGCGCGCGAGGAAAGGCCCAACTTCCTGAATAATTGATTGATAGTACCAACACAGTCAATCGCAAAGTTGAGCCTCCCATGCTAAGAGCACAGGTCTTAGCAGCGACAGATCACCGACCTGTCGCACGCATCCGGCGACCTCCGCGAGGCGCCAGCCTCCCGAGGCACGAGTAAACCCACACCAGGGACCGTACAGGCGTTGTTGTGGTCTGACCCACCATGCGGGTCCAAACCGCAACACAAGCATCGATTGCCGACCAGTTCCACGTCTCCCAGAAAACGATCTCGAACCATCGCATCCTGGATGCCCATCCTGGGACAGGCCCCTGCAAGATCTGCACCACGGTCGATCACTGACCCCGATGCCGCCAAAGCGAAACTCACATCGTCGATGGCACCCTACCGCCGAACACCTGGTCTGGCGGCGCGCATGCTGCAGAACTGTACCCGGCAAACACAAACCACCGGCGTCAAACAGGCTGTATGCGACCTGACAGGACGGCTCGCTTCATCTCTGACCCGATGCCCGGCCGCCGCACCTGATGAGCACGCACCAAAGAAAACCGCCTACTGACCACATCACCACCGGGCAACCTATCGGCGACAAAGGATATATCGGACTCGGCATGATCACCCCATCCGAACCCAAATCGAAACAACAAATACAGAAGAAGAAAAAGTTCATTGTTGCAAACGGGAGTTAAGATGATCGAACGAGTCATCGCGTTTCAAAACCTGGAGAATTTCCACCGACCACCAGACCTTCACAACATTCCCAGAAACAATCAACACAGAAGGACCGAATTCTACAGAAACACATCTTGACTAAGCCTCATTCTGTCGCTTCGGTTTGCTCTTGATGCGCCAGTCCTTTGCGTGTAGAGCTTGGTGGCCAAGGGCAACCCGCCAGGGCATCCAGGAGACCTCAAAGTCGCAGTTGCAGTAAGGCGGTGCCCCAGCCGGTTTGGCATCGTTCAGCAGGTGCTAACGCCGAGCGTGCTGATCCTCCCAAGCTCAAAGAAGGATTCTATGGCCTCAGGCCCGCCCGGTACCGGGTTTCGGTACGACCCACCCCGGCCCAGACAGCGCTTTGCCTAGTCAAACGAAGAAACACTCCATGTCTTCTCCGTTTGACCGCACAGTGTCCTGTAGAGATTCCAATTTGCCTCCTGGACAAGCACTGACCTTGAGCCGCCCACGGAATCGAACCCGTGACCTACGGGCTTTATCAGGGCCGTAAAGCCCTAGCCAGAGCATCGTGGCATGGTAACGTACGACTACAGGCCGCCCAGCAAACGCCCCATACGCCCCCCACCGTCCAGCGCGACCATCAAACAGGTGCGCATACACATTCAACGTCATCGCCGCCGACGCGCCCCAAGGCGGCCTGTACATCTTCACGGTAGCCCGAAGCCACCATCATGACGCCGCCGTAAAGCAAAATCATGGATATGCAAATCGGGTCTTCCTGATCGCCATCTTCGGCTGGAAACCCGGTACGCCAGCGTTGCCGACATCAAACCGTCCCCGCCAGGTGCGCGCGGAATAGCGCCTGGCGGATAGGTCGACATGACAACACCGCAGAGGTAACGGGACTTCCCCTGCCCCTGCCGTTTTGGCCTTCCGGACGACAATTTGCCTCGGCTCACATCCACGTCGCCAACGTTTACGCCATACCCCCAGGCGCACCCCGACACCATCAGGCGGAGTCGCCGCATGCCTCCGCGAGCCCGGAGTCTGGCGCGTCAGTACGGGCAGGCGTCGCCCCGCAGCCCAAAGCCACCGTCGGCCGGATTGACAGCACCGCCCCTGTCCCGGGCAACCTCCAGTGCACCACGGGCAAGACCTGAGGACCTGGGGCAGAAACAAGGAGTTTATCGGACGGCAGCCGCCTGCCGTCACCCTGCGCCTGCAACCCGGCGATCCATGCCTGAATATCTGAGGTCGTCACGCGATCGGTCACCGCGCCCCAGTGGTGTAGACGTTGAGTTGCACCTTCAGCGGACACGTAGCTCGGGGACAGGTGATGCCCCGCCAGGTAGATGTCGACGTATTCCCACCACGGCCCTGCTGCTCACAGCCGAGGCATCCGCCAGCCGGTTCCCCACCGACGGCGCGTCGGCTTCGCTGGCACGCCCGGACGGCTGGCCGGGCACGACGACCCGCCACCTTCCCCACAGCTGCGCCGACGGCTTACCGTCCACCGCTTCCACAGATCCTGCACCGCCACGCCCCGCCCTCCCTCGACAAGTGGCCAGCGGAGCGACAAAACCCGGCCAGGTCTGATCGGCAGGCACCAGTAGAGAAGTTAAGATGAAACCAGCCGAAGCCCGCCTCCGGACCCGGCCCAGCGATATTTGAGTGCGCAACGAGGTTGTGCGCTTTGCCGGCACCGCAGCTATCGTTGCGCCGGGAGCGACGGGCGCCGGGAGCAACCCCGAGGCCGCTGGCGCGCCAGTATCGCATACCACCCCGGCGATCGTCGACAGCGATGCTCTCCTGCACCGAATGGTACCGCCCGCGCCGAATCCCGGTGCGAAGTGAGGCGTCACCTTCACTGTCTCGATGGAGTCCGACCCGACAAGGACAATGTCATAAGTCGGCCGTCCTGATGTTCTCCAGCCGCTGATACTCGCGACAGCAGTGTCGACGTCCGCCCCGAAATCATCCTGCTGACCAACCGCCCTTGCTTGCGATCAAACACAAGCAGGCAGTTCGATCGCCCTAGCCGCCACCGTAATCACCATCCTTCATCATCGCAGCCCATGCAGCCTGAACCGTCGTCCGACGCACCTGTCAGCTCGCCACGCCGATAGCCCAGTTCATGAGTACAGGAGCGCCAAGGATGGAACGGCATACCATCCTGCTGGTTAACACCGTCCCGCTGAAAACCCGCACCACCGCCCAATGGTGCATCATCTGGTTCGAGCCACCCACCGGGCGAACCAGGCCTTGCCTTCCAGTTGCAGATGAGGCTGCACTGCGCGGTAGCCACTTTTGGCGTGGCTCGCCCGCATAGTCGAGATCACGCCGTCTCGCCGCCGCTCGCCACGACGGCCTTTTGAACAGTTGCAGAATCCCCAGGTTCGACGACCACCCTGACTCCACTGATGTCACGTATCCGCGAGGTCATATCTGCACCGCGCGCAGTCAACTTCTCGAATATCGCTTGCATCCGTTTGGGCGCTGTGACCAGTATCGCACCAGCTCCCGCCGGGGCGTGGCGCCGCATGCCAATGTTAGCGTTCACATCGGGCGCGCATGCGTCTGTCGACGCTGTTCGATGACCGCACCGACCCCACCATCCCGGAAGGTCACCTCGAGGATCTGCGGCCTGCTGCCCGCTTTCCACCTGGCTACTTGACGAGCCTGAGGCAACTGGACCCGCTTCTTTATCTGGCGTTGACCCCGGACGTCCCGCCTAAGGTACTGCCTTGCGCCTGTCGCCCCTCATTCATGCAGCCAACGGTAGCCGCAATCCCCGCCGCCGACGCGCAAACCGGCTGCCCTGCGGCTCACGGTAGACGGGCTACGCTGACATCGAGACCTCCAGGCGCCATTTCCAGCGGCCCCAGCTGGGCAGCGAGACCAGTGCATCCTCTAGCTGGCTTAGGCGATGAGTTGTCGCGACGCGACAAGGTCGACGACAGCCTCGTGCTGCAAGGACAAGTAGGAGGCAGGTCCCCGCTTCACGTGTTCGAGCTCGTGAGCGAGTGTGCGACGTCAGCCGAAGCATGCGTTCGTCGAGGAAGACTGCTCGTTGATGGCTGGTGACGCTGAGGAGCCCGTCAGGAGTCGCGCCCATCGCACGGTCCAGTCCGGATGTTTGGTCTTCGAGCGTCGCCAGGACGATCCACCGCCCCATGGCCGAAAGTGATGACAGGTGCCGGGCGACAAGGGGACGCCTGCCGTGTACACACGGTAGGCAGGTGCGACGGGTTCCTGAGGCCACTTGAGGGCACACACTAAGCGCGGCGGGCGCGGTACCATCGCTCGCAGTTAAGTATCAATTATTCCACTGCTGTAGCTGATGGAAGAAGGGAAGGGGCTGATTGGAAATTTCAGAAACGCCGCCAGTCTTACTAAGCGGCGTGAAATTACCGCGCCGTGATCTGTCGGCATGGCGAAGGCTGGGAGACGCCCACGAACGCGTTCGTTCTCGTCTCGTCTAGCCTGGAGGAATTTTTTCCGTTAGCGCAGGCGACAGAGTCCAGCTTGCGGGTTATTGTTGTTCAGAGAACCCCAGGACTTCAGAATCGCGCGGTGATTCTCTACGGGGATCTCGCCACGGCGATGGCGCGAACTATGTTGTAGGCTTTCCATTTCTTCGTTGAGCGTTGTCTCGATCTCGTTACCACGCGTCGTTCTCATCCCAAAAGGCTCTTTTCGTCTCCGCCTCCAGGCGGGGTTGTAGGTGACAGGCGACGTTCTGCCCAGCAGTAGTCTTCAGCCTGAATTCACCTGGTCGGCATCCATTGCTTGCAGGCTTCTCGATGATTCTGACGAAGTATTCCCTCACTCGCTGTTAACGCACGATCGGTAGACGCCCGTCGCGAAGCGACAAACTCGTCGCTGGGCCCGTGAATAGCCCATTAATGACCGCCTCGACTCAGACAATGTACTTGAGCCTTCTCAGCGGCCGAAAGCACGGAGTCCAGGCCCGCCGCGCTGACGTATTAGCCAGTAACCGGGCAGCGCGGCAACAATGTCGATAGGCTGCTGCAGGAAGGGACGCTTTGTCCATCTGTTGGGACGGTCAAGGTCGGTAGTGGCCAGCGCTATTCATTGGTCAGATGGCGATGCGGGCATTACAGCGGAAGTAGCGCAACACCCGGCGCGTGGTTGAGCATCCAACGGGACACCGATCCGTTTGCATTCGATCAAGATCGCACCGCCGCGCAAGATCACCGGCAAATCCACTTTCGCTTCCTTTTGGTGCCAACGTCCGCGATGAACTCGGGAAGGACCGTGGGATCGAATACGTCGTGCCACACGCGAGAGATGAAAGGCAGTATGATACTCGTCTTGTGGCTTCTTCTGTACCCGTTGCTCCGCACTCTTGACCTTGCAGCGATCCTTGATCGCCCTTCTAGCGCGCCATTGATATCCTCCCTTGCATCGTCGGCCGTCGCCTGGTAACCGTTTCAGTTTATTGCGCACCTGGCCACTGCCGCGAGAGGGGCCCGTTTATCTTCAGCCTGAGCGCAGAGCTCATCACCACCGAAGATACCCCGAATCAGATTCAGTCCGATCGCGGCTCCGCTTGGCATATCAGTCCATCTAGAAGGATTCGCACGGAACCGACAGTCTTCCGTTGAACTGGCATCAGATGCAGCGAAGATCACCCGCCAAAGAAAGGGGTTCACTGCCATGATCATGCCGGGCCGTTCCGCGGTTATAGACCAAGATGCATCAGTCGCCAGAGGCCGCGCCCGCTGCTGGCAATGATCTGCATGACCGGACAGACGGCGACCCGCCGATACCTCATCCCATTGCGGACCAGTTGCGGCCGAGTATCCGCCGACCGGCGCTGATAGGTGACAAGCATAGCGTCGTCCAGCAGGAAGCTAACGCCGAGCGATGCTGATCCCTCCCAAGCTTCCAGAGAAGATTCTGAGGCCTCTGACACGCTTACGCGGCACGGGCTCGGCACGACCCACCCGCCCAGACGGCGCTTTGCCTAGTCAAAACGGTAGGCGACACTCAGGCGTCTGCTCCGTTGACCGCACAGTGTCCCAGAGATTCCACCCGGCCTCCCGGACAAGCACTGACCCCTGGAGGCCGTCACACGGAGATCGAACCCGTGACCTACGCTTTACGAGAGCGTCGCTCTGCCTACTGAGCGGGCGGCGGCGCTAACAACTATAGCCGCCCCAGCCGACTGCTACGAAATCTGCCGTCCGCGATGATGCGCTTGGCTCTCCGTCGCGCGACTTCTTCCTCTCAGGGTTCACCACCGAACCTCACCCCAGATCTTGCCTAAATCTGATCTCCTTTTAGACGTGTGGAAAGGTTTCAGTTACACCATTGCCGCATGACCTAACCCTCGACTTGAGAGTTCCATACTGGACGACCGCGGCCCGGGCGCATCGGCACGGCCGAGGCGAACCGGCGTGTATCCGCCCTCGCGACAGACACACCGCAGCGAGTCCGGCTCCGGTCCGAAGACAGGAAGAAGCCCCAAGGGCTAAGCGGGCGCCCTGACCCCGCGTAGCCAATCACGGCCGTCAGGCGCCGCGTACGCGTGAGGGCGACCCGGCGGTCTCTCACCCTGTCGGTGGAAGTGCCCGCAGCCGTGCTGCGCCGCAACGGCGAGACGATGGAGGTCGCCCACGCGAGTTTCGGCCCCAGCTTCAGCGGTTTCTCCTCATCCGCCCACCCGGAGCCTCCTGAAGACCTTCGCGACATCGGGCTCGGCAAGGAACCGCCTCGCAAGCGAACCCGCTAGCTCGTCGACGTCGAAGCGAGCAACAGGCGGGGGTGCTGCAGCACCAGGGTCTCGGCTGGGCAGGATCAGAGTGACTGCGGCGGCTGCCACCTGAGCGACGTCGTCGAGGTCGCCGACCTACTGAGCCAGGCTGGCGGCGTCACCGTCGAGGGCCCAATCAGCCTGGGCCGCTCCAGGCTGAGCGTCGAGTCCGGCTCCCCTGACCTGATCCACTGAAAGCCCGGTTCCAGCGTCATGGTGCATGCCGACGCGAAGTTCAGGCATGTGCGGCTAACCGGAGGACAACGAGGCGCCGACGAGGTGGTCTTCGAGACGGTTCCGCCAGGTGCGGCCTGACCGTCGTCATGGGACTCGCCACGGTCAAGAGCGAGGGTGGTCGGCGACCTCCGCCCTGCACCACGCGCCCGCCGAGTGCCCCGTCTGTGGGGGACGACCTGACTCATCATCCGCAAAGGCTGCCATGTGCACTGCGCGTCGGAGCTGCAGGGCGAGTTCCATCCTCACCCATACGACCGTCTCGGCGCTCGCCGAGCATGAGCTGCTGCGCGTGCCTGACCTCCCGCGGGAACCTGCGTGAGGTGGAGAAGCACCTCCGGGTGTCATGCCGACGGCTCGCGCCCGCCTCGACGCGCTGCTGGTCAAACTGGGGAATGAACCCCGAGGCCCAGCCTGCTGAGCCCTCTCCTGAGGTGTGTGCTTCCCACCGACCAGGACACTCCGGGAGGATGCCCCGCCAGCAAGATAACCAAGACAACGATGACGTAGCCGCCACCCGCAGGAGCAGATCCTGGCGCGGCGGCGGCTGCAGTGATTGAATCAGTACCGAGGTTGCGGCTCGAGCACAGATCCGCGGGACTGGGCTGAGCCTCTTTTGGGAGGTGACCTTCTTGATGGTCACCGGAGATGGTGCAACCATTGCGTGCCGCGTAAGCGCGACCTCGTCGCCTCACGCGGTGCCT
>BNJV01000353.1_pt1 | contig 129183 bp, 126 predicted proteins | sample 8540591 | NCBI WGS metagenome assembly BNJV01 (sample SAMD00202457, study PRJDB9452) | human saliva metagenome | host: Homo sapiens | reverse complement strand
GGTGACGTCGCGCGCCATGTTGGCGAAGCGCGACGACGTGCCCCTGGAAGGCCACCGGGATGGTGCGGGTCTGCCCGTTGCGGTGCTTGGCCACGATGATGTCGGCCTCGCCGGGGCGCTCCTCGTTGTTGTAGTACTCCGGGCGGTGCAGCAGGATGATGATGTCCGCGTCCTGCTCCAGCGATCCGGACTCGCGCAGGTCGCTCATCTGGGGCTTGTTGCCGGTGCGCTGCTCGGGACCGCGGTTGAGCTGGGCCACGGCGATCACCGGGATCTCCAGCTCCCTTGGCCAGCAGCTTGAGGGATCGGGAGAACTCGGAGACCTCCTGCTGACGCGACTCGACGCGCTTACCCGAGCTCATGAGCTGGAGGTAGTCGATGACCATGAGCCCCAGGTTGTGCTGCTGCTTCATGCGCAGCGCCTTGGAGCGGATCTCCGGCATGGTGAGGTTGGGGCGAGTCGTCGATGAACAGCGGCGCGTTGGAGACGGGGTTGTAGGCCACGGCGACGTCGGTCCAGTCGCGGTCCTCCATCTGGCGCGAGCCGCGCAGCTTGTTCATGTCGACGCTGGACTCGGCGGCCAGGATGCGCATCATGAGCTCCATGCGCCCCATCTCCAGGGAGAAGTAGCAGCTGGTGATGCCGTGGTGGATCGACGCCGAGCGGCAGAAGTCGACGGCAAGCGTGGACTTCCCCATGGCGGGGCGCGCGGCCACGATGATCATCTGGCCGGGGTGGAGCCCGCCGGTGAGCTCGTCGAGCTCGATGAAGTCGGTGGGCACCCCGGTCAGCGCCCCGTTGTCGCGGTTCTGGGCGGCCTCGATCTCCAGGTTGGCCTCCCCCAGGAGCTCGGAGACGGCGACGTAGTCCTCCTTCTCCCCCTCGTGGTGGGCCACCGAGTAGACCTCGGCCTCGGCCAGGGTGACGAGCTCGGCGATGTCGCCGGCGTCGGTGGAGTACCCCAGCTGGGTGATGCGGGTGCCGGCCTGGACCAGGCCGCGCATGAGCGCCTTGTCCTTGACGATGCGGGCGTAGTAGCCGGCGTTGGCTGCGGTGGGGACGGTGGCCATGAGAGTGGCCAGGTAGGGGGCGCCACCGATGCGTTCGAGCTCACCGCGCTTGGAGAGCTCGTCGGCGACGATGAGCGGGTCGGCGGGCTCGGAGCGGTTGTAGACCTCGACGATCGCGTCGAAGATCGACTCGTGGGCCGAGCGGTAGAACTCCGGGCCGCGCAGGACGTCGATGACGTCGGTGATGGCCTCCTTGCTCAGGAGCATGCCGCCGAGCGTGGCCATCTCGGCCTCGAGGTCCTGGGGCGGGAGGCGGTCGAAGGCGGAGCTGTCGGTGCGGACGCTTCCGCCGTCGGCGCCGCCCGAGCCGGCCTGAGCGCCCATGCCGTTGTCCATCCGGCCACCTTCCGCACTGTCACGCCGGTTGGTCCCGGCTCGTCCTGCTGCTCCCGACGACGGCCCGCCGCGTCAGGAGAGACGCTCGCCCGCGTGGAGCGCGCGCGTGACGATAACGCCATCGGGCAGGCCCCGCAAACTCTCAAGTTCACCCGCCTTGGGGATATCCGCACCACCGCTGTGGGAAGACCCCCAGAGCCTGGGGACAGAGGCGGATACGCTGTGGACACAGATGTGTGCACCTGTCGCCAGCACTCCGACACTGAGCGACCTTTCGTTGGCATGACAGCGATACGACGGTTCAGGTTTCCCATAGGCTCTTCCCACGACATCACAATGTGATCTGTGGACAAGTGGGTAAACCTGTGGACAAACATCACGTTCGACTTGAGGTCCACACTGTTTGTGGCTCCCCTACAGGGTGGTCCGCGCCGGTTATCCCCAGACCCCACCGTCTCGGCCAAGCAACGGCTTCATCAGGCATATCTCCAGCAAATATTCAGCCTTCTAGTATTTTCCTTGGTGGCGAATAGTTGTGCGATCTCCCAGGAAAATTCGGGCGATCAGTAGGCTCAGTCACGTCCACGTCACACCCCTTGCGACCTCATCCTCAACCTCATTCTCAACCTGCCCGTAAGCACTGCCGAGGCGCTGATGATCTGACGCGGTCCCTGGTCCACAATGGAGGCCGTGCCCGACACCAGCAGCTCCGCCTCCACCGGTCTCAACCGCCAGGTCCTGTCCCTGGCCGTGCCGGCACTGGGCGCCCTCATCGCCGAACCGCTTTTCGTCCTGGCGGACTCGGCAATGGTCGGCCACCTCGGCGCGGTGAGCCTGGCGGGCCTGTCACTGGCCTCAACGATCCTGACAACCACGGTGGGTCTGTTCGTCTTCCTGGCCTACGCCACCACGGCGACGACAGCGAGACTGTTCGGGGCCGGCCGGCGCGCCGAGGGGCTGCGGGCCGGCGTCGACGGGATGTGGCTGGCGCTCCTGCTGGGGCTGGCGCGGGGCGCTCCTGGGACTGGCCGCTCCCTGGCTGACCGAGGCGATGGGTGCCGATGGTGCGGTGGCTCAGGCGGCCGTGGCCTACCTGCGCGCCTCCTGCCCGGGACTGCCCGGGCATGTTCGTCGTCCTGGCGGCCACCGGCGTGCTGCGCGGCCTGCTGGATACGCGCACGCCCTTCGTCGTGGCCACGGGTGGGGCGGTCTTCAACATCGTCGTCAACGCGATCCTGCTCTACGGCGTCGGGAATGGGGATCGCGGGCTCGGGCGCCGGCACCGCGATCGCGCAGACGGCCATGGCGCTGGCGCTGGCCGGTCCGATCGCCCAGGGAGGCCCGAGCCGCCGGCGTGGGCCTGCTCCCCCGCCGTGAGGGGCCTTCGGGCCTCTCTGGGCAGTGGAACGCCGCTGCTCATCCGCTCACTGAGCCTGCGGGTGGCGATCCTGGCCACCGTGTGGGCGGCGACGGCGCTCGGGGAGGTGTCGCTGGCTGCCCACCAGGTGGTCAACGCCCTGTGGACCTTCGCGGCCTTCGCCCTGGATGCGCTGGCCGTGGCGGCGCAGGCCCTGATCGGCACCGCCCTGGGACAGGCGCAGAGGGAGGACGCGGACTCGGCCGTACCGGACGCTGAGGCCCTCACCGAGGAAGAGGCCGGGACTGCTGCGGCGACCGCCGGCTGGTCCATTGATGAGCTCTTGCGACGGATGCTGGCCTGGGGCGCCGGGACGGGTGCGCTCATCGGGACGCTCATGGCGGTGGGCGCCGCCTGGTTGCCCCGTGCCTTCACCTCCGACGCGGGCGTCATCGCGGCCGCGACCCCGACACTCCTGGTCGCGGCGAGCGCGCAGCCACTCGCCGGAGTCGTCTTCCTGCTCGACGGCGTGCTCATGGGCGCCGGTGACGGCCGCTACCTGGCCCGAGCGGGCCTGGTGACGCTGGTGCCCTACGTGCCGCTCGCGCTGCTCATCGGGGGCGGCGTGCTGCCGGGGTCTGACGGGGCGACATCGGGTCTGGTGCTGCTGTGGGTCGCCTTCGCCTGGGTCTTCATGACCGCCCGCGGCGCCACCACCTACCTGCGGGCCCGCGGCACCGCCTGGCGCCACTGATCGGCCCCTCACCGCGTTCGCCGCACCGCCTGTCCCCCGCCTGTCCCTGCGCGTTCGTACCTTATGTCGCGCGTTCGAGGGGTAGAGGTACGAACGCACGCTCTACCCTACGAACCGGACAGCCGGCAGCACAACGCCGTCGGGCCGGGTCCTCCGCGCGGGGACTCCGGCCCGACGGCTGAAGGATGCCCGGCGCTCAGCGCGCGGGAACGACGTTGACCTCGAGGGGGGCCACGACGTCGGCGTGCAGTCGCACGGAGGCGCTGTGACGGCCGGTCGACTTGATCGGCGGCACGACCTGGATCTTGCGGCGGTCGACGGCGGGGCCGCCGGCGGCCTTGACGGCGTCGGCCAGGGGTCGCGGTGGTCACGGCGCCGAAGAGGCGGCCGTTGTCACCGGCGGTGGCGGAGACGGTCACGACGTTCTCCTGCAGCCAGGCGCGAGCGGTCTGGGCGTGCTCGAGGGACTCGATGGAGCGCTTGCGGCGCGCCTCGGCCATCTGGTCGATCTGGCGCTGGGCGCCCTTGGTCCACGGGGTGGCCAGCTTGCGGGGCAGGAGGTAGTTACGGGCGTAGCCGTCCTTGACCTCCACGACCTCGCCGGCGGAGCCGAGGTGCGAGACGTCGTGCGTGAGAATGAGCTTGGTGGTCATTGCGCGTGCCTCCGATCAGCGAGCCGAGCTCGAGTAGGGCAGCAGAGCCATCTCGCGGGCGTTCTTCACGGCCTTGGCGATCTTGCGCTGCTCCTGGACGGAGACGCCGGTGACGCGACGGGCGCGGATCTTGCCGCGGTCGGAGATGAACTTCCGCAGCGTGGCGGTGTCCTTGTAGTCGATGGTGCCGACCTTGATGGCCTTGACGGGGCTGACCTTCTTCTTCGGCTTGCGAAGTTGGGGCTTCGCCATGGTGGTACTCCTTGGTCTGAGCGCCTGGGCGCTCTACGAGATGAAAAGTGTTGTGTGTGAGGGAACGGGTCGACGTCGTGGCGACCTTTAGAACGGGGGCTCGTCACCGAAGGAGGTGGAGCCGCCCGTGGCCCACGGGTCGTCCGCGGCGCCGCCGGCGGGGGCGTTGTACCCGGACTGGCCCTGGCCGCCGAAGCCGCCACCGCCGTTGTAGCCGCCCTGCTGGGGGCCACCCTGGTTGTATCCGCCCTGGTCCTGGTTGCCGAAGCCGCCGCCCTGGGGGCCGCCCTGACCTCCGCCGAAGCCACCCTGGCCGCCACCGCGCGGCTGGCGGGTGACCTGGGCCTTGGCGTAGCGCAGGGAGGGGCCGATCTCATCGACCTGCATCTCCACCACCGTGCGGTTCTCGCCCTCACGGGTGGTGAAGGAGCGCTGGACCAGCCGGCCCTGGACGATGACGCGCGTGCCCTTGGTCAGCGACTCGGCCACGTTCTCCGCGGCGTCGCGCCAGATCGAGCAGCGCATGAACAGGGTCTCCCCGTCCTTCCACTCACCGGCCTGGCGGTCGAAGGTGCGCGGCGTGGAGGCGACCGTGAAGGAGGCCACCGCTGCCCCGGAGGGCGTGAAGCGCATCTCGGGGTCCGCGGTGAGGTTCCCGACGACGGTGATGATGGTGTCTCCGGCCATGGCGTTGTCTCCGTTCCCGGTAGAGGCTCAGGCCTCGGGACGCAGCAGCTTGGTGCGCAGAACGGTCTCGTTGAGGCCGAGCTGGCGGTCGAGCTCCTGGGCGATCTCGGGCGTGGTGGTCATGTCCACGACGACGTAGAAGCCCTCGGACTTCTTCTTGATGTCGTAGGCCAGCCGGCGCTTGCCCCAGATGTCGACCTTGTCCACGGTGCCCCCGTTGCTGGGGACGACCTGCAGCAGCTTCTCGAGCGTCGCGTTGGCGGTGCGCTCGTCCGTCTCGGGGTCGAGGATGATCATGATCTCGTAGTGACGCATGCTTGGTACCCACCTCCTCTGGTCTGTGGCGGTCACGGTCCTTCCGTGACAGGAGGGTGATGCGTGCGGCGCACCATCCGGCGGAAACAGGCTTCACTCCGCCTTCCGCCCGACGGCGCAGCCAGTTCGCCACATTACCGGACAACCCATCGGCCCTGAAAGCCGAGACGGTGGGCCGACGACGTGCCGTGCAACACGTCGTCGGCCCACCGTCAGGTGCCCCTGGCGAAGTGGCGGTTCATCCGCCGCCGGGGCGCACCCGCCGCCCTGCCAGGTGTTGTTGCCGCCGCCGTTACCGCCGGGGTCTCCACCGCCGCCAGGCGCTCACCGTGCCGCCGCCGTTTTCCAGGGTTTGCCACCGCCCGTGGTCTCCACCCTTGCCGCCGCCTTCCCCCGGGTTTGCCACCGCCCTTGGTCTCCATTGTTGCCGCCTTGGTTTCCACCGCCCCTGGTCTCCACCGTTGCCGCCTGGCTTCCCATCCGAGTCATCAGTGGGTTCCGGTCGGTCGGTCTTCTGCCCCTCAGGCTGAGGGGTGCCCTGCGGCGTCGGCTCGGTGGTGGGCTGCGGCGTGGGGGCCGCAGTCGCCTCGGGAGGAGCAGTGGGAGTCGCAGTCGCCTCATCCTCCGGCTCAGCGGTGGGCTTTGGCGGTCTGAGGGATCGTTCCTCCACGGGTGGCCAGGAGCTGGGCGGCCGGCGGGAACTCCTCGACCTCAAGCCCCTCGTGGGCGTCCGACATGTAGTTGATGAAGATGTCCGCCGGATAGGTCGAGCCAGTGATCTCGTCGTATTCGCCCCACGGCTCGATCGACTCCTCCGAGCCGTCCGCTCCGGACTGGTAGAGGGTGACCGCGGTCACCACCTGTGGCGTGAAGCCCACGAACTGGGCGGACTTGTTGTCCGACGACGATCCGGTCTTCGCGGCAACCGGGCGTTCCAGCTCGGCCACCTTGTTCGCGCTGCCGTTCGCGCCGTTGACGACCTGCTGGAGGGCGTAGGTCGTGTCCGCCATGACGTCCTCATCGAACTCTCGATGACCCTTGGTGTCCGCCGTGTAGCGGTTCTTGCCGTCGGGGTTCTTGAGAGAGGCCACGATGTGGGTGTCGCGCCGGATGCCCTGCGAGGCGAAGGTGGAGTACGCCGTGGCGATGTCGATCGTGTGCGGGGAAGCCGACCCGAGGACGTTCTGGACGAGAGCCCGCTGCTCCGGGGTCTTCAACCCCTCGGTGTTCTCCGGGTAGCCGGCGCGGTTCGCCACCTTGGCCGTGATCCCTCCTCAATGTCGTCGGCATTCATGAGCTCCTGATTGAGCTGGAGGTAGGGGGTGTTGAGCGACTGCTCCGTGGCCTGGGTGAGGCTGGCCCACTTCAGGGAGACGTTCTTGAAGTTCTGGAACTCATGTCCCTCAATGGTCATCGGCGAGGTGGCCGGATAACCGCTTTCCAAGGACCACCCGTTGTCCAGGGCGGCCACCAGCGCGAAGGGCTTGAAGGTTGAGCCGGCCTGGGCGATGGCATCGGTTGAGGTGTTGACCTGGTTGATCAGGTAGTCATCACCCCCGTAGAGCGCCAGCAGACCGCCCGTCTTGGGATCGATGGACACCAGTGCCTTGTGCAGGTTCGGGGAGGCACCGGGCGGCAGGGACTTGACCGCGTTGACGGCGGCCGCCTGGTCCTTCTCGTTGATCGTGGTGACGATCTTGAATCCACCGGTGTCGATCTGCTCCGGTGAGAGCTTGGCCTTGCTCTCAAGCTCGGAGCGCACCATCTGGAGCAGGTAGCCGTTGGTGCCGGAGTAGACCTGCTTGGTCTGGGGCTCCTTCGTCTTCGGCATTCCCGTCTGCTTGGCCTCGTTGTACTGGGCCTGGGTGATGTAGCCGTCGTCGAGCATGAACTGCAGGACTCGCCCCCACCGCTCCTGGGCCTTGTCCGGGTTCTCGGCCGGGTCCCAGGCGCTGGGGGACGGCAGGATTCCCGCCAGGAGCGCGGCCTCTGAAGGGCTCATATCCTTGGCGGGCTTTTTGAAGAAGGCCTGTGAGGCCGCCTCGATGCCGTAGGCGCCACGGCCGTAGTAGACCGTGTTGAGGTAGTCGCCCAGGATCTCCTTCTTGGGCTTCTCCCGGTCGATCTTGATGGCCATGATGGCCTGCTTGAACTTACCGGAGTAGGAGCTCGTAGTGTCGACGTAGTAGTTCTTCACGTACTGCTGCGTCAGGGTTGAGGCGCCCTGGGTATCGCCTCCACGCAGGTTGTTGAACAGGGCGCGCGCGATGCCCTTGGGGTCGACGCCCTTGTTGGAGTAGAAGGAGCGGTCCTCAGAGGCCACCACCGAGTTGCCCACGTAGTCCGGCAGGGTGGAGGCGTCCACGGACTGCCGGTTGATCTCAGCAAACTTCCCCAACTCACTGGTTCCGTCGGCGTAGTAGACCGTGCTGCTCTGAGCCAGCGCGAACTCGCTGGGCTTGGGCACCTTGACGGTGTTGTAGGCCCACATGAAGGCGCCGATGGTGCTGAGTACACCCAGCAGGAAGACACCCAGGACGAAACGCCAGCTGGGGATCCAGCGATGAATCTTGCCCTTACCGGCGCGGGGATAGTTGAAGAAACGGCGCTTGCGCCCCGACGCGGCGTCCTTGGAGCGCTCGGCCTTCGACCGCTTGCGCTCCTTTCCGGGCTTCTTACCAGCCCCAGAGACCCTGCCCAGGGCCTGTCGACCGGCGCCGGCCACCTGGGTCAGCTTGTTGCCGAGGGGGCGGCTGGGTCCGCTCCCATTCGTGCCTTCTGCCACGCGCTCCTCGTTTCGGTTGACTGTCATGGAGATGACTGGGTGTCGCGACGGCGCGGGGGATAACGCTCCGGTTGCGACGCTGAGGTCCTCATCATGACCGATGTTGGCTGCCGGCGCCGACTCGGACGCCGACGGCGATCGGGAGGGATCGCTGCGGACAAGCCATATCGGGCACCGATATACGTCCAGTATGGGGGAACAGAGGGCAGTGATGGTAGCGATGCGGACCTGGGAACCAACCATGACGCCGCCGACTCACGTTATCTGGATGTCACCTAAATCGCCCTGAACAGTGCACTCATGCGCTTTGGGGGCCGGTGATAGCGCAGCGGGAGCCGGAATGTGAGTTCGCGCCCAGACGGCAACGAAGCACTCCGAAAACAGCCGATATCAACCAGGACAATGGTCCCCGACCGCTGGTGAGACACTGGGCGGAGCCCTGACAGGTGGTCAGTTTCACGCATCGGCTCCTCGCCTGCTCGAGGGTGCTCGAGGAGCACCGCCCCTCACCCGTCCCACCCAACCGTGGAGATCCGCCATGGACGCCAGCTCAGCCCTTCAGACCCCTCAGCATCATCCTTCAAGTCGTCATCATCCTCGCCTGCCTCATCATTGGGGCGAAGAAGGGCGGGATCGCCCTCGGTCTCATCGCCGGGATCGGGCTGCTGATCCTCGTCTTCGGCGTTCCCCACGGGCGACGACGGCGCCCTGGAGCGCCTGAGCATGAACCTGGTCATCCAGATGGTCATGCTCGCCGCCGGGGCCCTCATCCTGCTGACCTGCAAGGTGCAGGCCGGCAAGATCGCCTCCACCGCCGTGTTCAAGGCCGGGGCCACCGCCATGTTCTCCATCTTCGGGGTCGCCTGGATGACCGAGACGGTCGTCCACGCCCACCTGGAGAGCCTGGAGCACAGCCTCTCGGGCGTGCTGTCCCATCACGTGTGGATGTACGCCATCGTCCTGTTCATCATCGGCAAGCTGGTGAACTCCCAGGCGGCCGGCCTGCTCATCGTCGCCCCCATGGCCCTGTCGCTCGGAGTGAGCCCGGTCATCGTCGTCGGGTTCATCGGCGCCTCCTACGGGTACTTCATCCTGCCCACCTACCCCTCGGACCTGGCAGCGATCGGCTTCGACCCCACCGGCACCACGCGCATCGGCAAGTACGTCATCAACCACTCCTTCCTGGTGCCCGGGCTCATCGGAGTCCTCACCTCCTGCATCGTGGGCACCGCACTGTCCCAGATGCTCCTGTCCTGAGCACTCGACAGCACTCGACGGGCCCTGCCGGTCGGCGCGGACAGTGAGCGACCCGGCCGGCAGGTGCGACGTCGAACACACCACTGAAGCCGTCCTTCTGGGCAGAACGTAACAGGACCGTGTCGTCGCGTCTGTCTAGGCTCGTGCCATGACAACGACAGACGCGGCCACCACGTCCGCCATCGCCCTGCGTTTGGAGCTGCTGGGGATCGCCGCCCCGGCACAGGTCAAGCAGAGCGAGGCGGACCGTCTCATGTCCCCGATCCTGGCTCGCCAGCGCGAGCTCTCCCGCCGCCTGGCCCACCGACCCTGTGCCGCTGACCAGCGCATCCAGACCTTCCTCGACTCCTACCTGAAGGGCGCGGCCGCCACCCCGAGGCTGCCCCGCTCCACCTTCGTCCTGGACCAGCCGGGCCTGGCACGGGCACTGTCCCTGCCGGCGGACTCCACCAGCTTCACCTCCGACTACGTCGAGAGCTACCAGGTGCTCGGCGGCGTCCTGCACAATCCCCGCAATGACCGCCGCACCACCGCCGGCGTCTTCCACGTCGCCGAGGGCGGCCTGCCGATCCCCGACGACAAGATCGCCGTCCCACGCGACGTCTTCGCCCGCCTGCTGGCCCACGCCGTGGAGGCCCCCGAGGACCTGCTGACCCTGCCGTGGGCCTCCCGGCAGGAGGACCCGGCGCGCTGCTTCGTGTCCCTGCTGCTGCGCCCCGTCGTCGTGCCCGAGGTCCCCGGCTTCTCCGCCGAGCGCTCCATGGAGATCCGCTTCATCGCCCCCGGCGGCCTGGTCTCCAACCTGGACTTCGTCGAGGGCATCTTCGGCAACGGCGGCGACCCCTACCTGCCGGAGAACGACTCCTCCCTGGCCCCGGAGTCGTGGACCGGCCACACCGGCTGCGTCATCCTCGCCCCGCACCTGACCACCCTGACCAAGAAGGAGCTGGGCCTGCCCTCCTGGGAGGAGGCCACCGAGCGTCAGCGCCGCGACGGCCAGTGCTGGAAGGACGAGGCCGAGCTCTACAACGGCGGCAAGGCCTTCAAGTGCGTGGCCCGCGACGAGCGCGGTGTCATCGTCACCGTCATCGCGGACAACTACTTCGGCTACTGCAAGAAGGAGGTCAAGACCCAGATCGGGTACTCGGCCAACCTCTTCGGCTGCGTGGAGGAGGAGCACGCCGGCGGCGCCGTCGCCTACCCGCGCTACAACCTGAGCCAGGAGTACACCGACACCCACACGCCCGAGGGCCTGACCCTCGAGCACGTCGTCGAGCGCAACCCCGGCCGCTTCGAGCGGCGCGAGGACGGCTCCGCCGTCGCCATCGACGACCCGACCGTGGTGCTGGTGCCCGCCGGCGCCCACTACTCCATGCGCAGCCAGACGATCACCTGGACCGGCCCCGACGGCCAGGAGGCCTCGATCCCGCTGCTGGTGAGCAACACCTATGTGGCCCCCAACGGCTACCGGGTCCATGCCAAGCACCGCGAGGGCGACGCCACCCAGTGGCACCTGGTGGGCACCGCCCCCTGGTCCACGCAGGCCCACAAGCCGGCCACCGTCTCCGGCGGCGGCAAGTCGGAGATCTCCAAGTCCCTCCTGGACGCCTTCGTCTTCGGTGAGGCCTACGTCGGTGATGTCGACGAGGACTTCGACGCCGTCCAGACGATCCTCGACGGCAACTACGCCGACCGCTTCGTCGACCCGACCAACAAGAGCGACAACCACCGCTCGATCCTCTCCGAGCGCCGCTCGCTGGGAAGCGTCATCAAGCTGCTGACGCCATCACCCTTGTACACCGAGGAGTACAACGCCTTCCTGGAGTCGATCCCGGCCCACATCAAGGAGCTCATCTTCACCGTCAAGCGCTTCTACCAGCCCAGCTGGGGCGAGGACTGGCGCAGCCACTTCTCCGTGGGCATCATCAACGGCCGCACGGGCAACTCCCTGCGCCTGGACGGTGAGGTCATCAAGGTCAACATGCTTCGCGTGGGCTTCGAGGACGACGGCGCCTGGCGCCTGCTGTCCCTGCGCCCGGACTTCTCGCCGGCGGCCAAGGTCCAGACCGAGGACGACATCACCGCCTCGATCGTGGTCCCCGGCGGCCTGGTCTCCACCCCGGACTCGGAGCTGTCGCGCAAGTTCGTCACCAACTGCGAGTCCCTGCTCTTCCAGCGGCCCGACGACGCGATCGTGCGCGGTTACGACAAGCAGACCGAGTCGGACATGTCGGATCCGCAGGCGGACCTGTTCATCTCGAACTTCCAGCCGCTCACGCCCGCCGACGCCCGGGCGATGGCCGCCGACGCCCCGGGCCTGTCCCGCTTCACCCGGCCCATGCAGGACCTGGTGGCCCGCGCCGCCGCCCTGCCCGAGGCCGAGGACCCCACCGAGGAGACCTACTGGGTCTCCACGGCCGACCCGCGCCTGGTCAACGGAGTTCCCACTAAGAACCCCCGCTACCTCCAGGTGCGTCCCGACATCGCCAACCCGAAGGATGTGGCGCTGGCGGACCTGGCCAACCACCTCTTCCGCGACGTGCCCCTGAACGAGCCGCTGCGCCACAGCGTCGACGTCGTCGCCGCCGGGCGCCGCAACAACCCGCCCGAGGACGGGGTTCCGCCACTGTGCGCATACAACCCGCTGCACTACATGGAGCTGCCCGAGCTGTTCATGGAGTTCATCTCCTCCATGACCGGCAAGTCCCCCTCGACGACGGGCGCCGGCAGTGAGGGGGCGCTGACCAAGTCGCCGTTCAACGCGCTGCCGGCCATTTACGACCTCAACGCGGCCCTGCTGTCCCTACGCCCTCAGCGGCTATGACGGCTGGCTGTCCTCGGCCGGCTACATCGGCCCGAAGGTTCAGGTGGCCCACGACATCTCGCTGCTCATCCCGGAGATCTTCTCCCGCATGAGCGCCGAGGAGCGGGATGCCCACCGTCTCGTCGAGGGCGGCTACCTCGAGCGCATCGAGGACTTCGAGTACGAGGGTCGCACCGTTCAGGCCTCGCGCCTGGGCTACCGGATGAACCAGGCCTTCGCCTCGACCTTCTTCGGCCGCATCTTCCTGCACCCCGACGTCGTCTTCACCGAGGAGATGCTGCGTCCCGAGCTGCAGGACGAGGCGGTCTTCGCCGACTCGGTGGACATCATCGTCACCACCCACAAGGTGGTGGCCGAGCACTACCGGGCCGACGGCTCCATCGAGTGGGCCGTGCCGCCGCTGCGGGCCCTGCTGGAGATCATGATCGACGGCACCTCCCGCGAGGGCTGGGACCTGACGAGCCCGGAGTTCCGCGCCCTGTTCGAGCGCGAGAACATCCTGAGCTCGTCGTGGTACGCGGAGCGCCTGGACGCCAAGGTCGCCCGCGACACCCGCCAGGCCCAGCAGGCCATCGAGGACCTCACCCGCTTCTACACCGCGGAGAACAACGAGGAGGTCGTCGAGCGCCTGAACATCGAGGGCCGCCTGGCTGAGGCCCGCGCCTGGCTGGACAAGGTCAGCTCCCCGGCCTACCGCGAGCACCTCGTGGGCACGCTCGGCCTCCAGCCCTCGCTGGCCTGAGCGGCGCCGCGCCGGGCCGGCACCGACCTCCCGCCGGCCCGCCGCACGCCGCCTCACTGACGGCAACGGAGCGCGCGTGGAGCAACAGGAATCCTGTTCTCAACGCGCGCTCCGTCTCAATGAGAGCAGTACCAGTCTCTGTCGCAGAGTCACAGATCCGGGCACCCCGACCTCCTACCCGGTTCCCGTTCCGGTGCCTGCGGGTACTTTCGTGAGGTCCGGGGCGGGCGTCAGCCGACGTCGGCGTTGCCGGACAGGTGCCAGGTGGCGTTGGCCCAGGGAAGACGTACTGCATGAGCACGTAGACGACTCCGGCGATGAGGACGAGCGACTCAATGGCCTTGAGCCACGCGGGCCCCGGCAGGTGCCGCCAGATGAAGCCGTACATCAGTTGACCCCCGGATCGTTGAGCACGGAGTCCGGACGACCCTCAGAGCGATCCATCCAGTACGCGAACTTCGCGTGGACGATCCAGCGCTTGTCGTTGCCGTACGCGCCAGCGGTCGACCCGTGGCAGGTGGTCAGCGTGATGTACCGGTCGGTGGGCTGGGCGTCCGGCTGGTTGGGGAACCGGGGCGATGACCTCGACCTGCTCGGGATCGACAAGCTCGTGACCGGTCACCTTGAACACGTACCAGGTCTTGGCGGTGGAGACGACGATCTCATCACCCTCCTGAAGTACGTCGATCTTGAGGAAGGAGTTGCCGTAGGTGCGGCGGTGCCCGGCGATCGCGAAGTTGCCGAGCTCGCCGAGCTGCTGGGTGTTGGTGTAGTGGCCCGCCGCGGCCTGGTCCAGAACGTCGGATCCGGTGCCCTCAATGATCGGCATGTTGTTGTTGGTGACGCCGTACCACTTGGGGACGACGAGCATTCCGATGGTCTCGCCGTAGCCGACCTGCTCCATGACGGGCGGAGCATCGGTGTGCTTCGTGCCCGCTTTCTGAGGAGACTCGACCTGCTTCTCATGGAACTGGGTGGCCACCGCCCGCGCACTCGCGTTGGCATCAATGCCGGTCCACCACAGCTGCCAGCACAGGAAGAGGGCGACGACGAGACCGGCGGTGATGAGCAGCTCACCGATTCCGGTCAAGGTGCCGTTGAAGACTCGGACAGCACGACTCTGGCCGGGCGCTCGATGTCGCACAAGACCTCCTCCAGTCATCGCCCCTCCTCAGAACGGGGACATCATCAGGCTAGCGGCCAGTCTAAGGGGGGACACCCCCCACATGACCAACCAGGAGTGGTGGACTCATCACAGGGTGCACCGTGAGGAAGCTTCCCAGCATGTCCTAGGCTAGGACCGGATGTATTGCGGTGGTCTCATGCCACCATCCCCAACCAGTGAGGAGACCCAGGGTGGCCTTGGAGAAGAAGTCCGCAGCGGACGACGCCGACAAGAGCTCGGAGAAGGTCTCGAAGAAGAGCTCCGACAAGAACACTGCGAAGAGCGCTGAGAAGGACAAGGGCTCCAAGAAGACGGCCCAGAAGACGGAGAGAAGAGCAAGGCGGACAAGAGCTCGAAGAAGAGCTCGTCGTCGAAGAAGAAGCACCCTGAGCGCTCCGGCAACCCGGCCAAGGCGGCCAAGGCCCTCGAGGAGGAGTCGCGCGCCGCGGCGAACCGGGTCTCACGCACGCCCAAGAAGGTCAAGGACACCGCCTCACCGCGCTGGTACGCCCCCACCATGGTGACGCTCCTGGTCATCGGATTGCTGTGGGTTGTCACCACCTACCTCTTCGAAGGCAGGTACCCACTGCCCTACTTCGCCGAGCACCACGCCAGCGACTGGCTGTTCAACGGCAACCTCTACATCGGCTTCCTCATCATGATGTCGGGTTTCCTCGGTCTGCTGCGCTGGAAGTGACAGGGCTCTCAGACACTCACGCGGACAGACATCCGCGAAGGCCCCCGAGCACCGGCTCGGGGGCCTTGTCATTGTCTCGTCTCACTCCTGAGACCTTCGGGTGTCGTGACCTCTGAGGTACCGGCAGGGCGGGTCGAGCGGATCTGCGGAGTGGCCTGATCACGTCGCCGAGGGGGACGGCGCATGTCACATGCATTCCGCGTACGACCTCGGAGCGCTCCTCACTCGTCCTCCACAGACTTCCTGTGGATCGGTGGACAACTGACTCCCCACAACCCACGTCGACTTTCCCCATGTGTGGACACGCCTGTGGATAACTACACGCCTGTGTTTCCACACCTGTGTCCACAGATGTGGATGAACCACAGCCATGTTCTTCCACCCATGTCATTCACAACGTACGGGTCGCGGAGAGTGTCTCAGACGAGGAAGGCCCGAAGGAGATTGAGCGCCACGAGAGCGATCACGACCACGATCGTTCCGACGATCCCCACGGCCTTCCGCTTCCCGCGAGGAGCCCAGGCGTAGATCGCTGAGACGATCCCTCCGACGAGGAGTCCACCGAGGTGCCCCTGCCAGGAGATGTTGGCGCCCAGGACGGAGACGACGGCGTTGATCCCGACCAGCGCCATGATCCCCGAGGTGTCTCTTCCAAAGCGCCGCTGCACGATGAACATGGCGGAGAACAGGCCGAAGACCGCTCCCGAGGCGCCCACCGTCAGCGTGAGCCAGGACTCGGTACCCGGCCAGGAGAGCCAGTAGATCATTGTCGAGCCGCCCAGGGCGCTGAGCAGGTAGATGCTGGTGAAGCGCCACCGCCCGAGCAGCGGCTCAAGGGTGCGGCCCAGCACCCACAGAGTCAACATGTTGAAGCCGATGTGCATGTAGTCCGCGTGGAGGAAGGCGGTGGTCAGGAACCGCCAGGGCTCCTGGGCTGCCACCACCGGCATGAAGCCCAGCCGGAGCTCCAGCGACTGCGCCGCCAGGCCGGGCACCAGGATCTGAAGCGCGTAGACGATGACGCACAGACCGATGAGGATCTTGGTGACGAGAGCATCGGAGACCATGTTCCCGCCCAGCAGCGTGCGCGGCTGGCGACGACCGGCCTGCGACCGACGAGCGCAGTCCACGCAGTGCACCCCCACGGAGCTGGGCACCTGGCAGGCGGGACAGGTGGGTCGGTCGCAGCGCTGGCAGCGCACGTAGGCCACCGTGTCCGGGTGCCGCGGGCACACCGGTGGTGCCTGCTGCGCGAACGAGTTCATCGAGGTCATCGGATACTCCTGTGCGGATGATCGGGGCTGAGCGTGTTGTGACAGGTGGACCGGGTACGACGACGCCGCCGGGACGCGGGTCCCGGCGGCGTCACAGGGGCGAATCACACCCGATTCCGGTGGTTCGGTAGCAGCGCGGTGGCAGGCCGGTCGCCGCTGAGCGGCCGTCCCATCCCCTCCTGGGGACTACTCGGTGATGTCCACCGAGGTGATGATGACATCCTGCACCGGGCGGTCGCGCGGGTCGGTCTCCACACCGGAGATCGCGTCGACGACGGCGCGGGAGGCCTCGTCCGTGACGGCACCGAAGATCGTGTGCTTGCCCTGGAGCCACTCGGTGGGGGCGGTGGTGATGAAGAACTGCGAGCCGTTGGTGCCCTTGCCCAGGCGGCGACCGGCGTTGGCCATGGCCAGGACGTAGGGGGCGGCGAAGGTCAGAGAGGCGTCGATCTCGTCGTCGAAGACGTAGCCGGGGCCTCCGGTGCCGTCACCCAGCGGGTCACCGCCCTGGATCATGAAGCCGGGGATGACGCGGTGAAAGATGACGTTGTCGTACAGCGGGGCGTGGGACTCCTCGCCGGTGCGAGGGTCCGTCCATGCCTTCTGGCCAGTGGCCAGCCCCACGAAGTTGGAGACGGTCTCGGGAGCCTGCTCGGGGTAGAGCTCCAGGCGGATATCACCGAGGTTGGTGTGAAGAGTCGCTTCCATGGGTGCCATGGTGACACGGTCCTGAGCCCATCGGCATGAACCCTGAGCGGCGTGCGGCGCTGTTCACCCCAGGCAAAACGTCTGGACATCGTGTAGGCCAGGCCGCTCAAGGGTGCAACCATTGGTGCACGTTGCACAACAACAGTCTGTATCCGTTTCCAACCTGGGAGGCAATCATGTCCTGCCTGACGAAGACATGCTGCGACAAGAAACTCGACACCACTCATCTGCGCAAGGAGGCAGCATCCTCGCCGGGTCCGTCGTCGGCCAGGCTGAGAAGGCGGCCCAGTGGGCGGCTCCGCACGTCAGCAAGGCCGCCGGGGGTGTGGCCCGCGCCGCCAAGGACGCACAGGAGCGTCTGGAGCCCGTGGTCCACGATGCCCGCCACCGGGTTGTCGAGGACTACATCCCGCGCGCGCAGCGCGCCGCCGTGGCTGCCCAGGCTGCCGCAGGTACGGACGGTACCCTGACAGAGCGCGCCCAGCGCGTGGCTGTTGCCGCAAAGTCCGCCGCATTGGAGGTTCCCGTGAAGAAGCAGAAGAAGCACCGCGTGCTCAAGACCCTGGGCTGGCTCGCCGTCGCCGGCGCGGCCGCTGCCGGCGCCTACGTCGTGTGGCGTCGTAGCCAGCCGGTTGAGGACCCGTGGGCCGAGGAGTACTGGGCCGACTCCACCGAGGATGAGGCCGGCTACGGCATCAGCCCCGAGGACGCTCAGGCCTGACGGCCCCAGTCTCTGTCGACGACGGCGCCGCGACGGGTTCCACCCGCGCGGCGCCGTCGTCGTTCCAGTCATCATTCCATGGGACTGGTGCGCGGACGACGTCCTGCCGGCCGGCCCCGGTGTCGGCAGTGGGCGGGGTTCGTGCGCTCCGCCACCGCAACGGTGGCCGGGGCTGACCGGGCCGGCTCAGTCCCGATGACGGTGAACCCGGAAACCGGGGCCGATGTCGCCGGCCGGGACCATCTCTGCCAGGGAGGCGGGGTCGCCGAGCGACCTCGCCGCGACGAAACCGGTGATGGTGTCCACGCCGTAGTCGAGGAGAACCGGGTTGAGCGGCGTCGACGGACCGACCAGGACGGTGTGCGCGTCGCGGGAGAGCTCGATGAGGCGCGGCGCGGTCTTGTTGACGAAGCTCGATGAGGAGATGAAGACGAGGTCGCACTCGGGCAGGACGTACTCGCAGGCGCTGTCCGGCCAGTCGCCGGGCTGAAGGTTGCGCTCAAGGCAGATGTACTCACCGGCGCCGGCCAGGGCGGCCTCGGCGAAGGGGAAGTGCCCAATGACGGCGACCCTCTTGCCGACGATCATCTCCTGGTAGGGGTCGAAGACCTGACGCCAGGTCAGCCCCTCCCCGGTGGGCTCGAAACCGTTGGCTGCGGCCGTCTCCTCCCGCGAGTACCAGGAGTTGATGGCGGCCTGACCGATGCTGGCCTCAGCCAGGTTCCAGGACTTCACCAGGGCGCCGACGTCGCGCAGCGGTCGCCCGTCGAGCGGCCCGTCATCGCTGAGGGCCGGGCGGCTGCGCACATCCATGGTCCAGGCCGCGCCGACACCGCCGGCGGAGTTGAGGACACGGCTCCAGCGGGGCCCCTGGCCCGCCGTCCGCACGACGACGTCCTCAGGCAGTCCGTCAAGAAGCGCGTCGTAGATCTCCCATGGCTGTGACATGACCTCATCCTTCTGCAACCGGGTGGTAACTGAGCCTGACCTAATCCTAAGCAGTCCCGTTCGACGGCGCAGCCCTTCATCCCAGCGCCTCAACGGTTCTTCACGGCATCACGTCAGTGGGGACGTGCCTGAGCGGAGCTCTTCACACCGCGGCCGTGCGCGCATTACTGATCCGAAAGAACACCAATGCATTACTTTCCGACCGACGACGTAATTCATTGTCGACACTCAACCGTAATATTGATTGCTGTTGAGTTGCAGGAATCCTATTCGGATTCTACGGTGATTTAACCGGTGCTACCGTGTCAAGGCCCATGTTCCTGAACCGAGGTATCTATCCATGGACTGCCGCTCACTCTTCCGTTCATCTGAGACGGATCCCATATCTGTACACACACAGTCACGCAAGCCTCACCGTTACCGGAAAATAAGAGCTCTCGCCACCGTGATGGCATCTGCCGCGACGGCGCTGAGCGTCCTCATAGCTCCAGCGCCTGAGGCTGATGCCGTCTACAGCAATCCGACAGGAGGCGAAGGGACGCTATCCGCAGGCGATCGACTGGATTGACTGGGCTGAACTGAGTAACACCACTACAGAGGTCGCATCGGGAAGAAGTTATAAGATTCTTCCCGCTGGTTCGAGCGGCTCACCTGGTCATCCCCGACCCAGATCTCCAGTAACCTGTGGCGCACAAGTCGCTGCACTATATCTGACATCAGAACAGTATCTGAAGGATACAACGATCCACCCTTGAGGACTCGACGAGGTTTGGAGATCGGATACGACCCAGGAACCTGGCGCGGAGATGGTCTGGCACGTATTTACAACGACGGCACAAACTACACCAACTCAGTTATCAAGAACTCCGCTAACAGTCGATCTAATATGCCCATTGGAGTAGGTAATCTTCACCAGGGCGCCATCATGCAGTTCAAATTTGACTGCAAGACCTATCTCGTCAATTCATCTACCAAACCTACTCGTGACCAACTGGAATCTACTTCAGATAAGAGGCAGCTCCCCATGGAGGGAATGGTGTTCGCCGACGCCGAAGCCTCCAACTGGAGACCTGATCAGAAGAGTCGATCACCGTCTCCCCAATCGCCAGCAATTCCGGACGCGAAATATCCTATCGATTGCTGCAGACCGCTCAGACCAGCGGCTGTGCCACGAACTCCTGGGCCGGCCTCATCAACATGTCAACCTCTGCAGGGGACCGTCCGGCAGCCAAGCTGCGCCCGGACGGACCTGAGTGCAGCTCTGGGTCGAACAATGGTTACGGCCCTTCATCGGTGATGCTCATCAGCAACATGAATAGCGGATATCTGGAAGTCAGCGGAGGCAGCAGCGGTAAGGGCGCGGTCGCTCTCGGCGTGGTATCCTTTATGGATTACGGGGACGCACCGGAGAGCTATGGTACCGCCGGGAGCGTATTCCAGCCCTCGTGGGACGGAGGAAAACTGAATGGTTCCGGTAATCTCGACATATCTGCGCAGGCACCACCTGCCGATGCCGAATCCGGTTCTTGGTTCAATTTCAGTGATGCCGCACGTAAAGAGCGAATCGGAAGTACTACGTCCGGGGAAGTCCATTTAGGAACGTTGACCGATGGTGAGGACGTAGTCAGCTACACAGATGGTGCTAACGGCGATGACATCACTGACACTGGTGATGAGGATGCCTTGTCCAACGACTGGGGATCGGGTGATCTGGACCGACATCGGCAAGAAGTGGAGCCAGGAGATCACCTGCTCGGGCAACCAGACCAAGGTTGCCGGCTGGGTGGACTGGAACCGGGACGGCACCTTCTCCGCCGGCGAGCGCTCCGAGGTGACCTCCTGCTCCGACGAGGGCACGGCCACCCTGACCTGGACCGTCCCCCAGGACGCCAAGCGGAGCACCATCAACGGAAACGGTGCAGCCACCTTCATGCGTCTGCGCATCACCGGCAACCTGGCCAACGGTCAGGAAGCTGAGGACCCTCAGCCCACCGGCATCACACTCAACGGTGAGGTCGAGGACCACCAGGTGCAGGTCCAGCTGCCCAACCTGACCATGGTCAAGCAGGTGGACAACACCGCGGCCGGGCTCCCTGGGCCTGTCCGCCAACGACTGGACACTCACCGCCACTCCCAAGAGCGGCAAGACCGCCTCGGGCGCCGGTGGCTTCGACGCCGCTTACCTGCCCCAGGGCCAGACGGTGCTGTCGGAGTCCTCGTCGTCACCCAAGTCCGCCGGGTACAAGGCCGCCGTCACCTGCGTACCGCACCCGAACTCGGACATCAAGACTCCGTCGTCGACCGTCAACGCCGCCTCAAGACCCTGGATCTGGCCACCGGCGAGTGGATGCAGTGCACGATGGTCAACACGGCACTGCCCGGGCAGGTCGTCTGGAGCAAGGTCGACGACGCCGGCAAGCCCCTGGCAGGGACCGTCTTCACGCTGGCCTCGACATCACTGAACGGCGGCCAGAAGGAGGTGGCGGACTGCGTCGTCGCCGGTGGCCAGGCCACGTGCCCCAACGGCTCGGTCGACCAGGACCCCCGTGCCGGGTTCTTCAGGGTCTCTGGGCTGACCTGGGGCGATTACTCCCTCACCGAGACTCAGGCACCGACCGGCTATCACCTCTCTGAGACAACCCTGACCAAGACCCTGGACGGGTCAGCACCCGCTGCCGGTAAGGACGACAACACCCCCACCCTCGACCTGGGGCAGGTCGTCAACACCCGGATCAAGGGGTCGGCCACCTGGACCAAGACCGATGAAGGCGGCCACGCCATCAAGGGCGCCCAGTGGTCGCTGACTCCCCTTGACTCCAACGGCAGGCCCCAGCCGGACCGGGCCCGCACCATCACCGACTGCGTGGGCACCTGCGCCCAGGAGGGCCTGGACACCGACACGAACCCCGGGGGCTTCAAGCTGGTGGACCTGGACTACGGCTCCTACCAGCTCATTGAGACCAAGGCGCCGACCGGCTACGTCCTGGACGCCACCCCCGCACCATCACCATCTCCACTCAGGGCCAGGTCGCAGCGCTGGGCAACATTTCCAACCGCAAGTCGGCGGTCCCCGCCATCCCCTTCACCGGAGGAAGCGCTGCTGACAGCTTCCTCATCGGCGGAGGGGCGGTACTGGGGATCACCGCACTGGTCATGACGATCCAGGCCTACCGACGCCGTCGAGCCCTGGACTCCTGACTCAGCTCATGACCTGAGCAGACGGTCAGGACGCACGTGATGGGCGGCAGACACCGAGGTGTCTGCCGCCCATCCGCATGAACCATCAGACCGGACACCTCACAGGAGCGGCAGGAGAATATCGGTGACGGCGTCGACAGGCGGGGTGGTCGCCGGGTCGGTGAGGTACTCCTCGATGATCGGATGGTCTCGCGGCTCCTCGCCCGAGCTCGGCAGCCACTGACCGTAGAGCCACAGGTAGGCGGCATGCATCGAGGAGTACGGGCCGATGTAACGCATGATCGCGTACCGGCCGGCCGGCACCATCCTCTCTGCAAGGTCGTGGGGAATCTCCGTACCGGGGTCGACGACGGTTCCAGCCGCCGAGCGCAGATCAGCCGGGGGAACGGCGTCGGGATCGTCCGCATAGATGGCAACCATCAGGCTCCCGGCGCCCACACGGTCTCTGACTCGGCTGAACGCCCGGCCGATATCCATGTAGGAACCGCGGTGCTCGGATACGGCGAGTCGATAGCCGAACCGCGCTTCCACGCGCACCATCCACCCAGGGGCCTCTCTCACCGACGACGTCAATCCCGAACCACAGCTCGTCACCAGTGAGTCGATCGACGCCGGGCGTCCACCGATGCGGAATCGGCTGGGAGTCGTCCTGTAAGAGCGGAGAAAGGCTCGGCTGAACACGTCGGTGCCGGTGAACCCGGCTTTCCAGGCGATCCGTTCCACCGGCCACGAGGTCTCTGTGAGCATGGCGGCCGCCCGCTCCAGACGGAGACGGCGTACGGTCTGAGCGGCCGTCTCCCCGCGCACCGCACGGTATATGCGGTGCCAGTGATAGCGGGAGAACCCGGAGACGTGAGCGAGGGTCTCCAGGCTGAGGTCGTCGTCAAGATGCGCGTAGATGTAGTCGGTGACAACGTCGAGCCGGCGTTGGTACTGCTCAGCCCTCATCTGTCCGAAAGGACCCCGATGGACAGGTGAATCGAGCCGTCCGGAGCGTAGTACTCGTAGTCGGCACGATAGTCACGGGTCAGGTCCTCGCGGGCCCAGACATCCACCCACGCCTCATAGACACTCTCCGGCCGAGCATCGGCCAGCGTGACGATGTCGTAAGTGGACTTCGGGATCGTCACAGTCACCTGGCCAGGGGGAACCGGACCTCCGGCCTCGATACGCCTGCCGATGACAAGGGTGTAGACGCCGTCGACATCGTCGCCGGGAGTCTCGTAGTCGGTATAGACCGCATAGATACCGGGGCCGGCGCCGGGCTTCTCGGGTTTGAGGAGCCCGGCGTCGGCAGCGGCCCGCCAGTGAGGAGGAATGGTGCGGGCCGCCTCTCGGTTCGATGTCCGAAGAGGCAGGCCAACGACGTCGAAGGAGTCAATCGTTTCTCTCATGCGCACCATGATGCTCATATGGGGCCCAGAGCTCACCGACGATTCTTGCGGACCTGGGCGGGCCGTCAGTCCTGTGAGTGGGTCAGGACGATCTTGCCGGTGGTGGTTCCCGCGCGCACTGCAGTGACGGCCTGCGCGGCCTCCTGGATCGGGAGCCGGTCGGTGACGTGGACACGGAGCTCGCCGGAGGCCACGAGCTCCACCGCACGCCTCAGGTGGCCTCCGACGAGCGCCGGGTTCGCCCGACTGAAGGCCCCGAGGTTGAAGCCGGTGACGCCGATGCCCCGCAGCCACAGCGACGTGGTGCTCACCTGCTGGTCCTGCGCCTGGGACGCGTCACCCCAGCGCGAGGAGCCGTCCTCCCGTACGCAGCAGGTCGAGGCTGCGCAGTCTGGCCGGTCCGGCCACCGGGTCGGCGACGACGTCGAACTGGGCGGGTTCGACGTCGTCGAGCTCCTCGGTCAGCCAGGCCTCGTCATAGCCCAGGTCCAGGATCTCCTGGCGCTTGGCCTCACTGCGGGTGACGCCGACGACGCGGCCCGCACCGAGCAGCCGGGCGACCTGACCCACCTGTGAGCCGAGGCCACCGGCGGCGGCATGGACCAGCACGCTCTCACCGCGGCGCAGGTGGGCGATCTCCTCCAGGGCGACGAGCGCCGTCGTCGAGTTGGCCGGGAACTGCCGCGGCCACGACCGGATCAAGTCCCCGCAGGGCAGCGGTACAACGAGCTCAGCGGGAGCCACAGCGACCTGCCCGTAGCCGCCACCCCCGGTGATGGTCAGGGCGACGACGGCCTCCCCGACCCGGTAGCCATCCACCCCGTCGCCCAGGGCACGGACACGGCCGCTCACCTCCAGTCCGGGGGTCCAGGGCAGGTCGATGGGCACGAGACCCCTCGGTGAAGAGCGCCTCGACGTAGCCGACACCGGCATGGTCCCACATCCACCGCGATCTGACCCGGTCCGGGCTCAGGAGTGGGGGCCTCCTGGTAGCGCAGCCCGGAGGCGGGGCCATCGAAGCTGATGATCTGCATGGCCTTCATGTGCAGCACCTTTCTGTATCAGTCATCAACACCGTATCAGATATCTGATACCCGACACGGAGCAGCACCATCGCGATTCGTGGACGCAGTGGTGATCTCAGGCCCGTGAAAGCAGTGGTCGTCGACACCTCGACCGCTACTCGGCGCTGAGGTCGCCCCGCAGAAGCGCAGTGACCCGCCCGAGCATCTCGGTGAGCTGCTGGCGCTCCCTGACGGTGAAAGCCTCCGCCATGCGTTGCTCGATGCCTCGCGCCGCCTCATCGGCCCGCAGTACCAGGGCCTCACCCTCGGGCGTGAGTGAGGCGATGAGGACCTTGGCGTGGTCGGAGGAGGGGCGGCGGGCGACGAGTCGCTTCTGCTCCAGCTTGGCGATGACGGTGGCCATCGTCTGCGGGGTGACCGCGGCGGCCCTGGCCAGCTGGGCCGAGGACTGCTCAGGCACGTAGTACAGGGAGAGCATGGCCGCGTACTGGGCCACGGTGAGACCGAAGCTCCTGAGGGCCTCGGTCTTGGCGGCCATCATGGCCTGCTCGGCGGACTTGATGTGCAGGCCGAGCCGCACCCCGGTGTCCTCGACGAGCTCGCGACGTCCTCGCCTCGGGGGCGGAATGTCGACGGTGCGGCTCACGATGCTCATCCTAGGAGGCGTCATCATCGGGGAAGAAGATCTCCTCGATGGTCAGGCCGAAGACGCGCGCAATGGTGAAGGCCAGGGGAAGGGAGGGGTCGTAACGACCGGCCTCCAGGGCGTTGACCGTCTGGCGGGAGACACCCAGCTCCTCGGCGAGCCGGGCCTGAGTCCAGCTGCGCTGGGCGCGCAGCACCTTGAGATCGTTCCTCACCGGTACCGCCAGGCCGTCCACAACGTTCCGATGATGAAGAACACTGCCCACACCACCACGACCCATGAGGCGTTGAGAAGAGGCAGGCCCGCTTTCTCCATAAAACTGTAGGCAATACAAGTGAGAATCGTTCCCGCCGATGAGATGACCAGAGCATCCAGCATCTTCTTCTGCTGCATCTCATCAATATCCTGGAAACATCTTCCTCATCGCCCACGCACACACGCAGGCTCCGATCATGGGAAGCAGTGCAACGACGAATCGCCACGGATTTCCCTCCACGGAATGGAGCCAGAATCTGTTGGCGAAAATAGCCGAAGAATAAAGCACCACGCCTATGGCGAACCGAACGAGGTAGGCGACGTGTGCTTTACGGTCACTACTCATGATGCCTGTGATGCTAACAGAATCGGAAGCCCAAGACCAAGCACATCGACACCCCAGTGAGCGACCACCAGCGGCCACAGGCCGCGGCGGCAGCGCCAACGCATACCTCCGAGGAGCAGTCCTCCCAAGAACGTGGTGATGAACCTGGCGAGCTGCGCCCGAGGACTCAATGGCGTCAACGCCGTGTGCTGGAGTGCGAAGAAGAACGCGATAACGACCAGTGCCGCAGCCTTATGGAAACGAGATTCGAGGGCCTCGGCGGCATACCCGCGGTACAAGCCTTCTTCCGCCAGGGCGATCGTCACCGGCATGATGAGCAGGGCCCACCATCCCATCCACATGGGAACGCCATGCATCACTCCTGAGCCGGGCGGATTCCCCTGATAGGCAACCAGAATGCCGATGAAGATTGAGGTGGAGAATCCGATTTGCAGAATGATGAAGGCCAGCAGCCCCCAGGCGGTACCCGACCAGCTGGGGGCCAGCAGATCGCGCAGGCGACGATCCTGGCGAGCCAGTAGCTGCGAGAGGACGAGCAGAGTGATGACGTCGACAATCACCACCGTCACATTGGCCCATAGCAGGGCCCGATTGTAGATCCAGCCGACGAAGGGCAGAACGACACCAGTGCCGACGAAGAGCAGGACGGTTCGCATCAGGAGGAGCGCAACCACGCCGCGCCCGGTTCGTGTGATGGGAGAAGAGAAGGTCATGACATGAATATAAAGCGACCTTGTCATTCAGTCAAGGTTATTTTCCTTCTTGACGGCCTCCTCCCGACCTCCTTGTTGTCACCAGGTACGCACCACCCAGCATCGCACCGGCAACGACCGGGAAGGTGGGGATCACCCATCGGTGAGAGCGCACCTCGACCCCATGGACTCGCAGAGTCCGCTTCGCAAAGATCCAGAAGGGCAGGACGACCAGTAGCGCCGTCGCCGTTCCCGGGTGCAACGCCGGGTGAGGGACCGCTGTGGCCAGGTGGCTGAAGGTGTGCATGCCGTAGCCGTGGAGCGTGGCCTGGTAGGCGGGCGAGCGTCGCCAGAAAATAAACCCCCGAGGTGGGACCATCGTCATGGTCCACCTCGGGAAGGGGAGAGTATGGAAATCGTGGTGGAGCCAACGGGACTCGAACCCGTAACCCCCTGCTTGCAAAAGCAGGTGCGCTACCAATTGCGCCATGGCCCCTCGGAGAGGGATCATCACCAGTTCCGTCAGCTGCTAGTCAACGGGGATCGGTGACCTCGTCCCATGCGGCCCGCTCCATGCGGGCCGCCTCGAACCCTGAGCCACGCGGCATAACCCGCAGCGGCCAGGAACGAAAAAGACCGCGGCTGATACGACTGCACGGTTCCTCATGAAACCTCCTCATCGTCTCACCGCGGACGGTGGGCCTAGCTGGACTCGAACCAGCGACCTCATCCTTATCAGGGATGCGCTCTAACCAACTGAGCTATAGGCCCTTGCGACCGGAGAAGATTAACCTGCCCGGCTATCGCAGACCAAATCCGATCACTCGTCCGCAAGCGTGAGATGGATCCCACCGACGAGGGTGGCGGTGATGTTGTAGAGAAAGGCGCCCAGCGTGGTCAGGGCGGTCATCAGCACGATATCCACCACGGCGATAATCGTGGAGACGGCCAGGGCTCGTGGCAGCTCGAGGTAGGCCACGATCGCGGAGAAGGTGTTGGAGCGCTCACCGGCAACCGTCTTGACGAGCTCCTCGATGGTGAGAAGACGTGCATGGCGTCGAGCATGAACCACACGACCGCCGTGGCGACGATGAGCATGATGCCCGCGGCGAAGCTGAGCAGGAAGCTCGCCTTCATCACTGACCAGGGGTCGACCCGGGTCAGGGCCAGACGCACGCGGCGCGGCCCGGCGATGGTCTTCTTGCTCTTCTTGCTCTTGCCGCCCGACGCGCTGCCGGAGGCATCCGCGCCACCCACAATGGATGCGGCACCTGCGGACTGCCCACCGTCAGGGGACATGGAAACCGGCTGGCTCATGCTTCGACCTCACTCTCGTTGTCTTCCAACGCTACCGTGTCCGCCGCTGAGTCCGCAGGAGAGTCGCCAGTGTCACCTTCTGGGGGCACATTGGCCCGGGCCTGGTCGGCGGAGTCCGCCGACTCGGCACTCGGGGCGCTATCGGCGGCATCGACCGCCTCCTCCATGTCCCGTTCGGTGTTGCGGGCCACCGCGATGATGCGGTCTCCGGCGTCGGGCTTGGCGAAAGTCACGCCCTGTGTGGTTCGCCCGGTGCGAGAGACCTCGACGACGGCGGAGCGGACCACCTTGCCCGAGGCCATGATGCACAGGACCTCGTCGCCGGAGTCGGTCACCAGGGCGCCCACGAGGTTGCCTCGCGCCTCGACGAGGTTGGCGACCTTGACGCCCAGGCCGCCGCGGCCCTTGACGGGGTAGTCGACGACGTTGGTGCGCTTGGCGTAGCCGCCCTCGGTGACGACGAACAGGTCGGCGTCCTGCCAGGAGGGGTCAACGACGTCCATGGCCAGCAGGTAGTCGCCCTCGCGGAAGCGCATGCCGGTCACGCCGCTGGTGGCCCGGCCCGTGGGCCGCAGGGTGTCGTCGTCGGCGTGGAATCGCAGGGACTGGCCGGCGTGGGAGACCAGCAGGAGGTCCTGCCCGGTGCTCAGGAGCCGGGCGGAGACGAGCTCGTCGTAGTTGCCGTCCTCGTCCTGGCGCAGGTTGATGGCGATGACGCCGCCGGAGCGGTTGGAGTTGTACTCGCTCAGGCGGGTCTTCTTCACCAGGCCGCGACGGGTGGCCAGGACGAGGTAGTCGGCCTGGTCGTAGTCCCTGGAGCTCCATGACCTGGGCGATCTCCTCGCCGGGCTGGAAGGCCAGGAGGTTGGCCACGTGCTGGCCCTGGAGTCGCGCCCACCCTCGGGCAGCTCGTAGCCCTTGGCGCGGTAGACGCGACCGTAGTTGGTGAAGAACAGCAGCCAGCGGTGCGTCGTGGTGACGAAGAAGTGGTCGACGACGTCGTCCTCACGCAACGTGGCCCCGCGGATGCCCTTGCCGCCGCGGTGCTGGGAGCGGTAGGAGTCGGTGCGGGTGCGCTTGGCGTAGCCGGATCGGGTGATGGTGACGACCACGTCCTCCTCGGGGATGAGGTCCTCCATGCTCATCTCGCCGTCGAAGGGCACGATCCGGGTGCGGCGCTCGTCCCCGTACTTCTCGACGATCTCGGCCAGTTCGTCGGAGACGATGCCTCGCTGGCGCTCCGGGGAGGCGATGATCTCGCGCAGGTCCTTGACGCGGGCGCGCAGCTCGTCGGACTCCTCCTGGATCTTGAGGCGCTCCAGGGCGGCCAGACGGCGCAGCTGGAGGGAGAGGATGGCCTCGGCCTGGGCCTCGTCGACGTCCAGCAGGCCCATGAGGCCGGTGCGGGCCTCCTCGGTGGTGGGCGAGCGCCGGATGAGGGCGATGACGGCGTCGAGGGCGTCGATCGCCTTGAGCAGGCCCTCGAGGATGTGGAGGCGCTCCTCGGCCTTGCGCAGGCGGAAGCGGGAGCGGCGCACGATGACGTCGATCTGGTGGCTCACCCAGTGGCGCACGAACCCGTCCAGGCTCAGGGTGCGCGGCACCCCGTCGACCAGGGCGAGCATGTTGGCCGGGAAGTTGTCCTGGAGCTGGGTGCGCTTGTAGAGGTTGTTGAGGACCACCTTGGCGACGGCGTCGCGCTTGAGGACGATGACCAGTCGCTGACCGGTGCGCCCGGAGGTCTCGTCACGGATGTCGGCGATGCCGGTGACCTGGCCGTCGCGCACGAGCTGGGCGATCTTGTCGGCCAGGTTGTCGGGGTTGACCTGGTAGGGCAGCTCGGTGACGACGAGGCACTGGCGCCCCTGGATCTCCTCGACGTTGACCACGGCCCGCTGGGTGATGGAACCGCGGCCGGTGCGGTAGGCGTCCTCGATGCCCCGCCGTCCCAGAATGGTGGCGCCGGTGGGGAAGTCGGGTCCGGGGATCCGTTCGATGAGGGCGTCGAGCAGCTCCTCGCGCGAGGCGTCGGGGTGCTCGAGGTACCACTGGGCTCCGCGGGCGACCTCGCGCAGGTTGTGCGGCGGGATGCGGGTGGCCATGCCGACGGCGATGCCCTCGGAGCCGTTGACCAGGAGGTTGGGGAACCGGGACGGCAGGATGACCGGCTCCTGGTTGCGTCCGTCGTAGTTGTCCTGGAAGTCGACGCTGTCCTCGTCGATGTCCCGGAGCATCTCCATGGCCAGGGGCGCCATCTTGCACTCGGTGTACCGGGGGGCGGCGGGCCCCAGGTTGCCGGGCGTGCCGAAGTTCCCCTGGCCGGCCACCAGCGGGTAGCGCAGCGACCACCACTGGACCAGGCGGGCCAGCGCGTCGTAGATGGCGCTGTCGCCGTGGGGGTGGTAAGTCCCCATGACGTCGCCGACGACGCGGGAGGACTTGGAGAAGGAGGCGGTGGGGCGGTAGCCGCCGTCGTACATGGCGTACAGGACGCGGCGGTGGACAGGCTTGAGCCCGTCGCGCACGTCGGGCAGGGCCCGGCCCACGATGACGCTCATCGCGTAGTCGAGGTAGGAGCGCTGCATCTCCATCTGGAGGTCGACCGGCTGGATGCGCTCGGGGACGGCTACGCTCGTCGCTCCCTCGTCGCCGATGATCTCTTCAACTTCGTCGCTCACAGGATTCCTTCGTGTTCAGAGGATGTCGCCGACGGCGGGCCGGCGGTTCACGTGTCGCTCGGTGCTGCTCAGATGTCCAGGAAGCGGACGTCGGAGGCGTTGCGCTGGATGAAGGAGCGCCGCTGCTCGACGTCGTCGCCCATGAGGATCGCGAAGGTCTCGTCGGCGTCGGCCGCCTCATCGAGCGTGACCTGCTTGAGGATCCGGGTCGTGGGGTCCATGGTCGTCTCCCACAGCTCGTGGTCGTTCATCTCGCCCAGACCCTTGTAGCGCTGGATCCCGCCGTCCTTGGGCAGGCGACGGCCCTTCTCCTGTCCGGCGGCCAGGAGCTTGTCGCGCTCGGCGTCGGAGTAGGCGAACTCGTGCTCGGCGTTGGACCACTTGAGCCGGTAGAGCGGCGGCATGGCGATGTAGGTGTGGCCGTGCTCGATGAGGGGCCGCATGTAGCGGAACAGGAGGGTCAGCAGAAGGGTGGCGATGTGCTGGCCGTCGACGTCGGCGTCGGCCATGATGACGATCTTGCCGTAGCGCAGCTTGGTGATGTCGAAGTCCTCGCCGATGCCGGTGCCGAAGGCGGTGATGAGGCTGCGGATCGTGTCGGAGGACAGGGCCCGGTCCAGGCGCGCCTTCTCGACGTTGAGGATCTTGCCGCGGATCGGCATGATCGCCTGGTGCTCGGGGTCGCGGCCGCCGACGGCGGAGCCGCCGGCCGAGTCGCCCTCGACGATGAAGATCTCGGAGTCCGCGGCGCTCTTCGAGGAGCAGTCGCGCAGCTTGCCCGGCATGGAGGCGGACTCCAGGACACCCTTGCGGCGGGTGGCCTCGCGGGCCTTGCGGGCGGCCAGGCGCGCGGCGGCGGCCTGGGAGGCCTTGGTGATGATGGCGCGGGCGTCACTCGGGTGGGAGTCCAACCAGTCGCCGAGCTGGCCGTAGACCGTCTGCTGGACGAAGGTGCGCGCCTCGGTGTTGCCGAGCTTGGTCTTGGTCTGGCCCTCGAACTGCGGCTCGGAGAGCTTGACGGAGATGACGGCCGTCAGACCCTCACGGATGTCATCACCGGTGAGGTTGTCATCGCGCTCCTTGAGCAGGCCCTTGTCCCGGGCGTACTTGTTGACCAGGGTGGTCAGCGCCGTGCGGAAGCCCTCCTCGTGGGTGCCGCCCTCGGTGGTGTTGATCGTGTTGGCGTAGGTGTGGACCGACTCCGAGTAGGCGCTGGTCCACTGCATGGCGATCTCCAGGCTGATGGAGTGGGTCTCGCCCAGGGACTGCTCGGCCTCGAAGTCGATGATCTCGGGGTGGATGAGCTCGGCCTTCTTGGACTTGTTGAGGAAGGCGACGTAGTCGCGCAGGCCGTGCTCGTAGCAGTAGGAGTCGGTGCGGAATCCGACCTCGGGGGCGTCGGGGGCGGAGTCGTCCCCGGCGATCTCGTCGCCGGCGTCCTGGACGCCGACGCGCTCATCGGTCAGGGTGATGCGCAGGCCCTTGTTGAGGAAGGCCATCTGCTGGAAACGACGGCGCAGCGTCTCGTAGTCGAAGTCGACCGTCTCGAAGATGCTCGGGTCCGGGTAGAAGGTCTGGGTGGTGCCGGTGGACTCGGTGGCCTCGCCCTTGACGAGCTCGGTGATGGGGCGGCCGCCGTCGGCGAAGGACATGCGCCACACGAATCCCTGCCGGCGCACCTCGGTGTCCACCCGGGTGGACAGGGCGTTGACCACGGAGATGCCCACGCCGTGCAGACCGCCGGAGACGGCGTAGCCACCGCCCTCCCGAACTTGCCGCCGGCGTGCAGGGATCGTCAGCGACGACCTCGACGGTGGGCTTGTGCTCGGTGGGGTGCTCGTCGACCGGGATGCCGCGGCCGTTGTCGCTGACGCGCACGCCGCCGTCGGCCAGGATGGTGACCTCGATGTGGTCGCAGTAGCCGGCCAGGGCCTCGTCGACGGAGTTGTCGACGACCTCGTAGACGAGGTGGTGCAGGCCCCGCTCACCGGTGGAACCGATGTACATGCCGGGGCGCTTCCGGACCGCTTCGAGCCCTTCGAGGACGGTGATGTCCGAGGCTCCGTAATCGTGATTCACAGTGGCGTCCTGGTCAGACACGTGTCAGTTGCTCCTCAATCTGTGCGCATCGGGACCTCAGTGGTCCGATGTCTCCGTCCAGCCCTTCACACGACGATCCTGAGGGAGGATCGTGCGCACACGTAGGTGGGTACATCAGGACGGTCCTGGGCGCACCTTGGGCGGTTTCACCGCATTCTAGCGTAGATGGGCCCGTGAACCGCGGCACCGTGAGCAGCTGGGAGCGTGCCCGTGGTCACCTCTGTCTCACGCGGATCACCGCGTCGCCCGGTGCCCGGCATGCGCCCCGTGATTTTCCGACGACGCCGGCCCCGACCGGCGCGTTGACGATGATACCCGCGGTCCCACTACCCGTAGGTATCGCGCGGACCACGGGTGCCGCGCAGGCCGACTCCGCGGCGCTTCCAGGACGGGCCGGCCGGCCCCAGGATCCGCAGCTCCACCCCGTCACCGGTGCTGATCCCTCCGGCCTGGCGACCCCCGGGCCCTGAGCGCAGGGCCTCAACGATCCTGGCCTCGATGGTGGGCTGGAGGAGTCGGAGCTGCTGGGCCCAGCTCGACGACGAGGCGCGCAGGGTGATGCGTCCGGCGTCGAAGGACTCGATGGTGCAGTGCTCGGCGACCTGCTCGCCCACGATGGTCGGCCACCGGGCGACGACGCCGGCCACCGCGAGCTTTCCGGCTCAACCGTTGTCGGCCACCATGCGGCGCAGCTCGCGTTGCCCGGGTGCGGGGGTCGAAGGGGTGGGGCCGGGCCGGTCGCGTCCCCGTGCCAGTCCGGGGCCGCGATCGGCCGGGTCGTCCGGGTTCTGACCCAGTGCCCGGGCCAGCTCGCGCCGCTGGTCCCAGGGCGCCGCCTGCTGCGCGTCCTCGCCCCCGGAACCACGGGCCGGCCCGCGCGGCCTGCGGGCCGGGACGCGGCTGTCGCCCTTCTCCCAGGCCTGGGCGCGCTGGCGGGTCAGGGCCCGCTGGGCGAGGACATCGGGAAGCGGGCCGTCACCGGTGGGCGGGGAGGGCTCAGCCACGGGTGACCTCCCCGTCGGCCACGTGGTACCGGGCGCCGGCGAGCTCGGCGGGGACGTCTTCGTCGACGGCGGCGGTCAGCAGGACCTGCTGGGCTCCGGCGACCATCTGGGCCAGGGCGCGGCGGCGCTGCTCGTCGAGGGAGGCGAAGACGTCGTCGAGGATGAGTACCGGCTCGCCGTCCCCGCCGTAGGCGTCGATGTCGGTGCGCAGCATGTCGTAGGAGGCCAGGCGCAGTGCGAGGGCCAGGGACCACTGCTCGCCGTGGGAGGCGAATCCGCGGGCGGGCAGGCCGGTGAGGAACAGGGAGAGGTCGTCGCGGTGCGCCCCGATGAGGTTCGCGCCGCGGTCGATCTCGCGGGCGTGGAGCTCACCCATGGCACTCTCCAGGCGCGTGGCGAGGGCGGTCTCATCGAGGAGCGTCTCCTCGCCGGCGAGCCAGGCCGACTCGTCGTGGGGGTCGGGTTCCGGGGATCCCTCGTGGGTCAGCAGGCTCGAGCGGTAGGCGAGCTGGGCGCGGGAACGCTGTCCGCGGGCCCCGGAGACGGTCTCGTAGGCGGAGGCCACCCAAGGACGCAGGCGCCGAACGACATCGACACGGGCGGCGATGAGCCGAGCGGCCGCGGCGGCGAGCTGGGCGTCCCAAATCTCCAGGGTGGAGAGCATGGAGGCGGTCGACGAGCGGGCCGCGCGCGCGGACTTCAGGAGGCTGGCGCGCTGGGCGAGGATCTTGTCGTGCTCGGCGCGCACCCCGGCCAGGCCCGGGCGCAGCGTGACCACCAGGTCGTCGAGGAAGCCTCGGCGGATCCCGGGCTCGGCCCGTACCAGGGAGAGGTCCTCAGGGGCGAAGACGACCGCGCGCAGCACCCCGAGCAGGTCGCGGGGCCGGCAGCCGCCCCGGTTGAGGCGGGCCCGGTTCGCCTTACCGGCGATGATCTCGATCTCCAGGACGCTGGGTCTTTCCCCATGGACGGCTCGGGCGCGCACGACGGCGCCGGCCGGCTGGGCCTGGCCCGGTGCCGCCCGTCGGACGAGGGCGGTGTCCGCGCCGATCCGGTGGGAGGAGAGCGTCGCCAGGTAGACGATGGCCTCGACCAGGTTGGTCTTGCCCTGCCCGTTGGAGCCGACGAAGGCGCTGGGGCCTGGCTCCAGTGACAGCACCAGGCTGCGGTAGGAGCGGAAGTCGTCCAGGGAGAGGTCAGAGACGTACATGCACCGTCGAGTCTCAGGCTCCGAAGCGGATCGGCATGAGCAGGTAGCGGAAGGAGGAGTCCTCGGTGCCCCCGATGGAGTCCATGCCGGTGAGCACCGCGGGCTTCGAGGCGTGGGTGAAGTCGAGGCGGACGTAGGGCTGGTTGAGGGCGCCCAGGCCGTCGAGGAGGTAACCGGGGTTGAAGGCGGTGGAGATGTCGTCGCCCTCGAGGTGGGCGACGAGCTGCTCGCTGGCCTGGGCGTCGTCGCCCTGTCCGGCGTCGAGCTCCAGGTTGCCCTGGGTGAAGGACATGTGGATGGGGGTGGAGCGGTCGGCGACGAGGCTGACGCGGCGCACGGCCGCCATGAGCTCGTCGGTGCCCACGGTGGCGTGGATCGAGGTGGACTCCGGGAAGAGGCGGCGCACCGGCGGGTAGTCGCCGTCAGTGAGCAGGGAGGTGGTGCGTCTGCCCCCGGCCTCGAAGCCGATGAGGCTGGAGGCCGCCGACTCGCTGCTGAGGGCCACGGTCACGTCGCCGGAGGAGGTCAGGACTTGGCGACGTCGGACAGGGTGCGGGCCTTGAGCAGGGCCGTGGTGGACAGCTCGGTGTTGGCCGGCGACCAGGTCAGCTCCCGCATGGCCAGGCGGTAGCGGTCGGTGGCCATGAGGACCAGCGAGCTGCCCTCGACCTCGATCTGGACGCTGGTGAGCAGGGGCAGGGTGTCGTCACGGGAGGCGGCGATGGAGACCTGACCGACGGCGCGGGCCAGGTCGTGGGCATCGATCGTGCCGGCGACTGTGGGCATGACCGGAAGTGCCGGGTAGTCGTCGGCGGCCATGGCCGCCAGGGAGAAGCGGGCCGATCCGCAGGAGACGGCGACCTTGTTGCCCTCAACCTCCAGGTCGACGGGCTTGTTCGGCAGCGCCTTGGCGATATCGGCCAGGAGCCGTCCGGAGACGAGGACGACGCCGTCCTCCTCGACGTCGGCGGCCACCTCGCAGTGGGCCGAGACCTCGTAGTCGAAGGAGGCCAGGACCAGGCTGGAGCCCTTGGCCTCCAGTCGCACCCCGGCCAGGACGGGCACCGGCGGGCGGGCGGGCACGGATCGTGCAGTCCAGGTGACGGCTTCGGCGAGGATGTCTCGGTCAACCCTGAGCTTCACGGTAGGGTGCCTCCGTCAATCGTGGTCGGTCGGTCGGTAGGCGTCGTGGCACTACTGAGCCGAAGAGGAAACGTGGGTGCCGGCAGGTCGCCGGCGGACAGTCGTCATCGGAACCGCGTCGCTGGGAACGCAGTCCTGGGTCGAGAGTGTAGACGGTAGTCCGTGAGAGTCACCCTGTCACCAGCGATCACTCATGGTCATCCCATGAGCCTCCCTGAATGACAGGTCTCCGGGGTCCGGACCGACCTCGTTGGCCGATCGTGCTTCGCGATTCATGTCATTTGGGTTTGTAGGTGTAGTAGCACGTGTGGATGCTGGGGATAACAGGATCTTTCGCCGCCATGACGCCAGTGACGCTGGGGAATGACAGGTGGGTGGTCCTGGTGAGCAGACAGGGGTGTCGGTGGAGAGACTGAATGACATGCATGTCATTCCACAGTGGTACTGCCGTACCTCCACAGCGACACGCTCGCTCCTCCACGTGCCGTCCTCAGCACCGTCCACAGCTGCGTTGGATGCGGTCGGGGACGGTGTGTCGTCGGGTCAGGCGGGAGACTGGGCGGCCTGCTTGATGCGGCTGGTCAGCTCGGTGACCTGGTTGAAGGTGGAGCGCCGCTCGGCCATGAGGGTGCGGATCTTCTTGTCCGCGCTCATGACGGTGGTGTGATCGCGCCCGCCGAACTCCCGCCCGATCTTGGGCAGGGAGAGGTCGGTGAGCTCGCGGCACAGGTACATGGCGATGTGGCGGGCCGAGACCATGGTGCGTGAGCGGTTGGCCGAGCACAGGTCGTCAATGGTGATGCCGAAGTAGTCGGCGGTCTGCGCCATGATGAGGGAGGTCGTGATCTCCTGGCCCTCGGGGTCGGAGATGATGTCCTTGAGGACCATCTCGGCCAGGGGTCTGGTCGACGGGCTGCTTGTTGAGGGAGGCGAAGGCCGTCACCCGGATGAGTGCGCCCTCGAGCTCGCGGATGTTGGTGGTGATGCGCGAGGCGATGTACTCCAGGACGTCGAAGGGCAGGGTCGAGGCCCTCGGCCGTGCCCTTGCGGGAGAGGATCGCGATACGGGTCTCCAGGTCCGGGGGCTGGACGTCGGCAGCAGGCCCCACTCGAAGCGGGAGCGGAGGCGCTCGTCGAGCCCACCGAGGGCCTTGGGGGGCTGGTCGGAGGTGAGGACCACCTGCTTGCCCGAGGAGTGCAGGGAGTTGAAGGTGTGGAAGAACTCCTCGAGGGTCGACTCCTTGCCCTGGAGGAACTGGATGTCGTCGACCAGGAGGATGTCGACCTCGCGGTAGCGGCGCTTGAAGCCCTCCATGCGGCCGTCGTCCTGGTTGCCGTCGCGCACGCAGGCGATGAAGTCGGAGACGAAGACCTCGGAGTTGACGTACTTGACGCGGATTCCCGGGTTGAGGGTCTGGGCGTAATGGCCGATGGCGTGCAGGAGGTGCGCTCTTACCCAGGCCGGAGCCGCCGTAGATGAACAAGGGGTTGTAGGCACGGGCCGGAGCCTCGGCCACAGCCAGTGCCGTGGCGTGAGCGAAGCGGTTGGAGGATCCGGTGACGTATGTGTCGAAGGTGTATCTCGGATTGAGCTGGGAGACGTCGTGGGCCGCCGTGGGTGTCAGCAGTCCGGTGGAGTTCTGGGAGCCGGTGCCCCCGGGGCTGTAGGTGCCGGGAAGTCCCGACCCGGTGGGAAGGGGGAGCCGACATCGTCGACGGGGCGGAGGAGGCGGAGGCCTGGGAGTGAGGGCATCGGTGAGGAGTCGTCGCCGAGTAGGGCGACGGCTCCGCCATCTGCTCGCCGTAAGCGGGCACCGTTGGTGCGGCGGGCGCAGCGGACAGAGTCGACCCGACGGAGGGCCCCGACAGCTGGGGTGAGACCGAGGGGGACGGAGAGGATGTCGGCGCGGGGGTGACGGTCGCCAGATTGACGGGCTCGGGAGCCACAGGAGACATGGGTGCGCGCGACACCTCTGAGGAGGTGTCGACTGTGACCTCCATGGGCATGGGGCGTCCCCAGACCTGGCTGATGGCGGCGCTGATGGGAGCACGTGCCTGCTCGACGATGTCCTTGGCGAAGGCTGATCCGACAACGAGGACGAGCGTGCCGTCGACGTCGATGAGATGGGTCATGCGAATCATGGACATCTTGCCCTGACCCAGTTCTCCGGAGCTGGAGAGCACCTCAAGTGCTGAGAGCCATTTGGTGTTGGCGGCGTCGGGCACGACGGACTCCTGATCGGAATGGTTGATGAACCCGGTGAATGCAGCCCGACCGACGCCGGCCGGGTCCTGTGTCGATGATGACAGGGTTGTGTGGAACTGGCGAACCGGAAGGTCTGACCGGGCGTCCCATCATGCTGGTTCTCCACAGCCTTGTCCACACCTGGGGACACAGAGAGCGATGACTCACAGACAACGTTCAGAATAAACTCTGAAAAAAGTAGGTGTGAGTGGCTCCGATCATGCGGTGCGAGCCCGCGGAATGACAGATGTGTCGTCATTGACGGGGCTTCTGAGAAGATACACACAAATCAGTGAGTTATCCACATATCCGCAAGGTTGTGGACGGAGTTCTTCCCACAGCGGTGGACACGGGCCGACCCTGGTTGTGGATGACGTGTGAAGAGGGTGTGGATGACGCCATCGGTCACAGTGGTCACAGTCGGCCACATTCGTTTGACCGGCAAGAGGGCCAAACGTAGGCTGTTGCAGACGTTCGCGCGGAGTCAGGTCCCGATCCATGGGGCAGCCGCACGAGCGACAGTGCCGCGAACCTCGCGATGCACTGTTCCGATCACCTCAAGCAGGAGTTAAGCCCGTGAGCAAGCGGACCTACCAGCCGAACAACCGTCGTCGTGCCAAGGTGCACGGCTTCCGCAAGCGCATGTCCACCCGCGCAGGCCGTGCCGTTCTCGCTTCGCGGCGCCGCAAGGGCCGCGTTCGCCTCGCCGCCTGAAGTGCTCGGCGCGGCGCACCGACTAGCGCGGGGTGAGGACTTCACTACCGCGATTCGTCGGGGTACGCGTTGCGGGAATCGCAGGCTGGTCGTGCACTACCACGCCGGCGGGAGAGGGGATGACTCCCCGGCTCTCGTCGGCGTCGTCGTGCCCAAGAAGCAGGTACCGCTGGCGACCCGCCGTAATCGCGTCAAGCGCCGGGTCAGAGCCCTCATGGCGCAGCGGGTCGGCTCCCTCGAGCCGGGAACCCGTGTCGTCGTGCGCGGACTCGCAGGTGCCGACGGCGCCGACAGCACCACCCTGGGACGGGACCTGGATCGGCTTCTGAGCCGGTGCCGGGAGCGCCAGGTCGAAGGGCACCGGCGATGAGCCGGTCGGTCGCGGGTGAGCGATGAGCGAGTGGTTGACGCGAGCCCTCCTGGCTCCAGTGCGTTTCTACCAGCGCTTCATCTCTCCGGCCCTGCCGGCCTCCTGCCGTTACCACCCCACGTGCTCGGCCTATGCCGTCACCGCGCTGGAGGTGCATGGTCCGATCAAGGGCACGCTGCTGGCCCTGTGGCGTCTGCTGCGATGCAACCCGTTGACCCGTGGTGGAGTCGACCATGTCCCGGACAAGGGGCAGTGGCGATACCACCATCCCCGTGACGTTCCGAGGTTCACGGTCGAGGACCCCTGACTGAACCTGGTGAACCGATGGACACGATGCCGGCTCAGACCCTGAGCTCACACTGATACCGCTCTCGCACGAGAACCCTCATACAAGGAGTACGGATGGACACGTTGCTGTGGCCGCTCAAGGTGGCCGTGGCCTGGGTCATGGTCACGATCCACAAGGCCCTGGTCCTCATCGGGTTCCCCGATGGGCCGGGTATCGCCTGGGTGCTGTCCATCATCGGTCTGACGATCGTGGTGCGGCTGCTCATCATGCCGCTGTTCGTCAAGCAGATCCGAGCCTCCCGTGGGATGCAGCTCCTCCAGCCGGAGCTGCAGGCGCTTCAGGCCAAGTACAAGGGCAAGAAGGACCCCGAGTCGCGCCAGCGCATGAACGAAGAGATGATGGCGCTCTATCGCAAGCACGGGACCAACCCCATGGCCTCCTGCCTGCCGATCCTGGTGCAGATGCCCATCTTCTTCGCCCTGTTCCGGGTCCTGGCCTCCTGGGTGCGGTTGCCACCGGCAAGTACGGCCGTCCCTCGATCGGTCCGCTCACGCAGCAGCTGGCCGAGCAGGTCCAGGCCTCCAGCGTCTTCGGCGCCAGCCTGTCCTCCTCCTTCCTGAGCAGCTCCGACACACAGGTCAAGATCGTTACGGTCGCCATGATCATCATCATGTCGGTGACGCAGTGGTACACCATGGCGCAGCTGTCGATGAAGAACATGTCGACGGAGTCCCTCAACTCCGACAACCCCATGATCCGTTCCCAGCGGATGATGCTGTACGTGATGCCGGTGATCTTCGCCGTCTCCGGCGTCAACTTCCAGATCGGTGTGCTCGTCTACTGGGTCGTCTCCAACTTGTGGACCATGGGTCAGCAGTTCTTCACCATCCGCAACATGCCCGCACCCGGCAGTGAGGCCGAGAAGAAGTACCGCGCCCGCATCAATGCCAAGCGGGCGCGCAAGGGACTGCCCTCCCTGGAAGAGGAGGAAAGGGCTGAGGCGGTCGCCAAGGCCGAGGCCGAGGGCCGTACCGGAGGCCAGCGGGTGCAGCCGGTGCGCAAGAACCGGCAGAAGAAGGCCGGCGGTCACGGCGAGTCCCGCAGCGATGCCTCTGCCGACCTCGCTGACGACTCCGATGTCGAGCAGATCGAGGACGAGGCGAAGGAGTCGACGTCATCCAAGAGTGGTGGCCTCAGCGATGAGGAGATCGCTCGACGTCGATATGAGCGCCGAGCCCGCCAGCGTCGCGAGGCGGCGGCCCGACGCAAGGCCCAGGCCAAGAAGAAGCGCAACCGCTGAGGCTCGCTCAGCGGCGACGAACCCGGTTCCCATCACAGATACGGATGACATTATGAGTGAGCAGCACAGTAACGACTCCTCCCAGCAGTCAGCGGAGGAGGCCGTGAGCCGCCCCGTGAGCAACACCGTCTCGCGCCTCGAGGGAGGAGGGCGAGATCGGCGCCGACTACCTGGAGGGCTCCTCGATATCGCCGACCTGGGTGGCGACATCGACATCGACATCGATCACGGGCGCGCCTCCATTGCCGTGGTCGCCTCCGAGGAGGGCGATGAGCGCGAGCTCGCCGACCTCGTCGGACGCGACGGAGAGGTGCTGGAATCCGTTCAGGAGCTGACCCGCCTCGCAGTTCAGGCCCGCACCGGCAACCGTTCCCGCCTCATGCTCGACATCAACGGCTACCGCGCTGACCGTCGTGTCGAGCTCACCAAAGGTCGCCCAGGGAGGCGGTCACCAAGGTGCTCACTTCGGGAGAGGCCGTCAGCCTGGAGCCGATGAACCCCTTCGAGCGCAAGGTGTGTCACGACGTCGTTGCCGCCGCCGGACTGATCTCCGAGTCCGAGGGCGCCGAGCCGCACCGATACGTCGTGGTCCTGCCCGCCGATGAGAATGACGAACAGGCTGTCGACAAGGCCGACGTCAACGATGCGGCTGACGACTCCGCTTCGGAGCAGGCCTGAGCATGAGAGAGGAGCAGCGGGCCCAGGTGGAGGAGCCGACGGCGGAGATGCGGGAGATCTTCGGGGTCTCCTTCTCCGCGGCGGAGCACTTCGCGCAGATGCTCGCTGAGGAGGGCGAGCTGCGCGGTCTGGTCGGGCCGCGTGAGCTTCCCCGCCTGTGGAGCCGGCACATCGTTAACTCGGCTGCCGTCGTCCCCTTCCTGCCGGCTCGGGGAAGCGTGGCCGATGTGGGCTCCGGGGCAGGCTTTCCCGGCATTGTCGTCGCGCTGCTGCGACCCGACCTCGACGTGACGCTCATTGAGACGATGGAGCGACGCACTCAGTGGCTCTCCGACGTCGTCGAGGAGCTGGACCTGGACAATGTGACCGTTCGGCGGGCCCGGGCCGAGGAGATCAAGGACCGCTATGACGTGGTGACGGCTCGCGCGGTGGCGAACCTGTCCAAGTTGGTGCGGTTGACGGCGCCGTTGCTCCGGCCGGGGGGCGCCCTGCTCGCCCTCAAAGGGTATGCGGGCGCAGGACGAGGTCGATGACGCTAAGTACGTCATTAAAAAGGCAAAATTATCAGTCGCCGTTATTCATGAGGTTGTTACAGCCGGCGACGAAACAACGGCTGTCGTTGAGATTCGCCGCACGAAGAACCGTTGAGATACGGCGCGCGTTCGGTGTAACGCGTAAGGATCGACCTGCTCGCGTAGACTCGTAACTGCCCGACTGGCTCGGGCTGTTGGGTCACCGTCCGAGGAGAAGCAGGTTTGTCCGGATCGTCTATCTTCGATCAGCTCCAGGCCGAGCACCTCGCGTTAGACGAGGTAGCGGGTGGAGAGTTCCCACATCCCGAGCGGACTCGTGTTATCGCAGTCGCCAACCAAAAAGGTGGCGTCGGAAAGACATCGACCGCAGTGAATCTTGCAGCCGCTTTAGCTGAAGGCGGGTTGCACGTCCTGCTCATTGACGCGGACTCACAAGGAAATGCCTCAACAGCACTGGGGGTGGAGCACGATGAAGACAGTGCCTCCATCTATGACGTCCTCGTCGATACCATGCTCATCAAGGACGTTGTCACCAAGACGCGATTCTGCGAGTCCCTGTGGTGCGTACCTGCGACCATTGACGTAGCTGCTGTCGAGATAGAGCTCATCTCCACCGCTGAGCGGGAGTCACGTCTGCGGCGTGCACTGGTGGACTACCTGGTTTCACGTGAAACCGAGGGTCTGGAGCCCCTTGACTACGTCATCATTGATTGCCCACCGAGCCTCGGCATAATGACGATCAATGCCTTCGTCGCTGCCGATGAGGTTCTTATTCCGATGCAGGCTGAGTACTACGCCCTTGAAGGACTCGCTCTGTTGACGCGCTCCATTGACAGGATCGCGCGCATTCACAATCCGGGACTGGGAGTCTCCATGATTGTGCTCACCATGTTTGACGGACGCACCACGCTGGCGCGTGAGGTGGAGTCCGAAGTCCGTTCCTATTTCCCTGATGCCACGCTGGACACTAAGGTGCCACGTTCCATCCGTGTTGCCGAGGCTCCCTCCTTCGGTGCTCCTGTGGTGTTCTGGGATCCCCGGTCCACCGGCGCGATTGCGTACAAGAAAATGGCTCGTGAGGTTGCTCTGCGGGGCGCTCCCCGAATTGAAGGCGAGGAAGCCTGATGGCTCAGAAACGGCGCGGACTCGGACGGGGTCTGCAGGCGCTGATCCCGGAGGCGCAAAAGGAGAAAGTCCCTGCTGCGTCTCGTCCTTCCGATGTGTTCTTCCCTGACTCGCGGAAGGACGAATCGCTTGACGACGATGCGGCTGCTCATGCCGAGTACGTCGCTTCAGAGCCTGAGCCGGCTTCGGAGGCGCGGAGTACTCGCGATCTGACTGCTGCTCTCCTGGCTCCTTCTCAGCGGAAGCGTGGATCCAAGAGCCGCTCGGCCCGGTCAACGACCTCATCCAAGACGGCTGCTCAGAGCAAGCAGACGACGCCGGTTTCACGTGAAACCACAACGAACTCGAAGGCTGAGGCTCAGGCGGAAGAGAAGAAGGCCGCGAAGACATCGTCGTCGGCGACCTCCACCAAGCGGACCCGTTCAGCCGCTCAAGCCGCTTCAAAGCGTGCGACCAAAAAGGCCACGGAGGAAGTGTCCGCTCCGGTGGAGGAACCCTCGCGTGAGTCTACTGTCGTCGAGGACGAGGTGACTGCGGTATCGGCTCCGGAATCGACCTCAGTGCCAGCCACTCCTGATGTTTCACGTGAAACGGCGGAGGAGAAGTCGGCGGTCAGCAATAGTGAGTCCTTCGCCTCTGAGAATGAGCAGACCGAGGAGGACCCGTCATCGGGCACCTCTGTGACTCATGTCGACGTTCCTGAGGACACCGATGGCCAGCAGGACTCTGCGGACACCGACGGTCTTGTCCCGGTGCCAGGCGCCCGCTTCGCTGAGATTCCGGTGGAACTGATCCACCCGAATCCCCGCCAGCCCCGTCAGGTTTTCGATGAAGAGGACATCTCAGAACTGGCGGCCTCGATTGCGGAAGTGGGTCTGCTGCAGCCAATCGTGGTCCGGCAAGTGCCGACTGCTTCGGGAGAGGAACAGCGGTATGAGCTCATTATGGGTGAGCGTCGTCTTCGGGCTTCCAAGGAAGCCGGCTTGGAGACGATTCCAGCAGTTGTTCGGGACACGGATGATGTTGATCTGTTGCGTGACGCGCTACTGGAGAACCTGCACCGCGTCCAGCTCAATCCCTTGGAAGAGGCCGCGGCCTACCAGCAGCTTCTGGAGGACTTCCAGTGCACCCACGCTGAGCTCTCCGAGCGGATTGCTCGGTCGCGTTCGCAGATCTCCAACACTTTGCGTCTCATGAAGTTGCCACCGCTGGTGCAGCGCAGGCTTGCCGCGAATGTCATTTCAGCGGGACATGCTCGTGCGCTTCTGGGCCTCCCCAATGCGGCCGAGATGGAGCGGCTCGCACAGCGTGTGGTGGCCGAGGGCCTTTCAGTGCGTGCCACGGAAGAACTCGTCGCGCTTCATGAGGAACCCGAGCCGGAATCGGGTCAGCCGAAGGTACTGCGTGCTCGGAGCACCCCTCTCCCAGCGCTCTCGACCCGTCTGTCCGATGCCTTCGATACTCGCGTGAAGGTGACGCGGGGAGCGAAGAAGGGGCGTATCACCATTGAGTTCGCCGGAGAAGAGGATCTTGCCCGCCTTGTCGATGCGCTGGCGCCTGGGACATCCCTCGATGAGGAGTAGCCTGCGCTGATAGTGCGAGCCACGGTGGGGCCGAGACAATGAATGTCTCGGCCCCACCGTTGTTCTCGATGACGACAGCAAGTGCGCGTGTGATTCTGGCAAGTACACCGTGTTTCACGTGAAACCAGCATGCACCTGGCTGTTCTTGGGTGATGTCAGGAAGAGCGGGAAGCGCAGCGAGTGCAACTAACGTTGGTCATCGGCGGTCGCAGGTTTCACGTGAAACACGCGAGTGTGCATCCCTTGCTTGTTGATGAGAACAGACGGGTAGAGCAGAACAGCGTGCCGCTTCAAAGTCAGTTCGTCAGAACTTTCGATGTTTCACGTGAAACAAAGGGATTGGTTACGACCAGGAACGTGTCCCGGGGCGTGCCGAGGTTGGAGCGGCTCGTTGACTGAGAAGCACCTATTGGACGAGCGAAGCATCATGAGGTACCACGCTAGGTGTTGTAACCAGATTCCGGAAAGGGTCGCGTAAGGCCGCTCCTCTGGGGTACCCAGCAGGAGTGAACTCAAGTCCGGGAGATTCATGTTCTCGTTCGGACACTCCTGCGAGTGCGTCGTGGGCGCCTAAGAAGGAACGCAGGACAGATAGCCGCGAACCTGAGCCGCTCTCAAGCGTGTTGGCCCCGTTGTCAGGAATGGATCTAGGGAGTGTGTCGTTGCCGGGACGATCTGTGATTCGCTTGGTTTCACGTGAAACTGAAGGCGAGCCGCTATCCCGTTCGTGCAGGATAGGGGTGGGCGTTCCCCATGCGTGTGACCGTTCGTGCGCGGATGGACAGCATGGTGCGGCCGGGCTGACTTCTTGCCTCGGTCCATGACCGATGTCGATGCTGCATGATGATGCGCATCGCAAAAACTGCGGATCAGAGGCAGCAAGACCATGAGGACCTCGTGAGACTGGCGGTTTCACGTGAAACTAAAGGAGAGGTGACAGCCGGGCTTGCTTCTTCAGATGTGGCTGATGGAACTCATGAGAATACGGACATGAGGTCTCAATGAAGGGCGGGATTGAGTGATCGACCCCTCCCCAGAAGGAGATATCGGTCCGCGTCTTTGCTATGAAAAGGGAACCGAATCTGACGTCGATCTACGTACAGACAAGGTCAGCGACCGGACGACGACGTACTCGATCAGATGGAGGGCCTGTTGTTGAACTGGATCAACAAGACAGACCTTGACTCTGTTGCCCTCGAAACACGTGCTATGCATCGATATGGAACAGACGAGTCGAGCGCACCGACGTGCATTGACGGGCTGTCCTGGGTCTGTGTCGATGATGCATTGGCGCCTCAGGACATGTTTCACGTGAAACAGCGGAGAACCGTAGGTTGTCGGGCCGTTGACGCGGGCTCTGTGGGTCGACAGCGTGCGGCGGGTACCGGAGGAGGGGTGGTCAGCAATTGCTGTCATGGAATGCTTGAACAGCGCTCTGTCGATGAGGGTGAGGTGGATACTGTGAGAAGCGGACGTAGCTGCTTCCGTTGAGAGCGTCCATCATTCGTAGCGCTCAGATCCAGAAGTCACTCTGTCGTGTCACGTGGGCTCTCCCAGATCGTGGGGTTACGGTACCGCTTGCTCCCGGTGAAGGGCTCGACATCCTTCCATGACAGAGGGAGCAGATATCAGCTGGCCACATCCCGACGTTGGGAACAATGAGCGCGAATCCTCCGCTATATTCCACATAGAACTGCGGGCCACAGCAGGGTGCTGGTTCTGGTTCGGGATGGGGGTGGTGTTAACTGCAGCCGCAGTTCTGGAATGTGGTCTATTCTTACGAGAGAGTACGTGCACAGCGCTCCTAGGGCGCCAGCACGATCCAGTAAGTATGAAGTGAAGGGGTTGCCACTCCCCGGTGCACCGTGAGTTCCTCTCCCGGATTCTGGCGCCGGCACCGACAACCACCTTGGAACTAGGAGTCGGAGATACCTCAGACGGGCCGGGTTTCACGTGAAACACGGAAAGCTGTACCGACTGCTTGCGCTGGGCGCTGATGCGTACTCTGGCCTCTTCTCATCGGAGGTCACGCGGTCGCCTCGGTCCGTATCGGTGGGGTGTGGGTGTCCAGGCAATGTCGGCCCGAACTCCTCTACTTTTCTTCACTTCCTACGGCGCCGGACGTACCTCGAATGGGAACACAGATACTCTCCGAATGCGAGACAGCTGTTTCAGTTCTCCAAGAGGAGTATCAATGACGCATGAAGTGTCATGCACTCAAGGAGCAGACACAGGGCTGTCGACGCACATGAGAACCTCTCGGGCCATACGGTCGACTCCTGGTCCTGGTTTCACGTGAAACGTCGGTACTTCGTTGTGAGTTCACCACTTCATGTTGGCGATTAAGAACTTCGCTGATCTGCAATGAGCTTCTTCTATTTGGTGTGGGTACTGGCGAGTCGTTGTGCGCCGAACATCAGGTCGGTGGACGGGGCAGTACACGACAGGAGTTCGTCGCAGCAGTCTTCATCGACCAAGGAACCAGAGAACCGCTGCAAACGGCATGAGCACAGGGGAAGGAACGAAGGCGGGTTTCACGTGAAACAGGGACGATTCTGGGCATTCGCATGCCCGTCGTCCTGCTGGTATGACGACGTCGTTCATGGTGTTGAGGCATTGAGGCAGGTCTAGTTGTTGTGGGCTTTGAGGTTGCAGTCACAGGGTGCCTGGGGGCAGCGGGACCCCGGGCTGTCAGGATGGGTGGTGTCGAATCATCCTTCCGACAGGAGAAAAGTCCCGCTGTTATGACCTACCGTAACGCTGTGTTGACGCCTTAGGGCTGCTACCGGCTCGTGATGCGTGTCCAGGCAGGTCGTCCTATCGCCTGTGTGGCCGCCGAGGCGATACCCGGTTCTACTGGGCAGACCAACGATGCCGGCAAACCGATCCTGGCCCGCTCGTCGAGCTATATGATCCACCTGGACGTCAAGAAGGTTGGACGCATCCCACCTAAGGGAGGCTGGCGGGCTCATGGGCGCGGTACCCCCGAGGCGAAGGCCTCCAAGCGGGGCAAGAGCACCAGGATTGGCTACACCTACCTGCACACCGCCATCGACGGCTTCTCCCGCCTGGCCTACACCGAGGCCCTCGACGACGAGAAGGCCTCCACCACGATCGGCTTCTTCTGCCGTGCCCGGACCTTCTTCGCCGCCCACGGCATCACCAGGCTCGTGCGGGTCGTCACCGACAACGGAGCGAACTACCGGGCCCGGACCTTCACCACAACCATTACCTCCCTGGCCTCACGCCACCAGAGGACCCTGCCCCTACACCCCACGTCACAACGGCAAGGGTCGAGCGCTACAACCGCATCATGGCCGAGGAGTGCCTCCACGCGCGTTCCTACTCCTCAGAGCAGCAGCGCCGCGATGCCGTCGCGGTGTGAAGCCACCACGACAACGACCATCGACCCCACACCACCTGCGGCAACCAGCCTCCTGCCACCCGCGTCCCAGCACACGTCACCAACGTCATGACCTCATACACCTGGGTGAGGGTCAGCCCCTACCCCGTTGGAGTCTTGGCGTGCTTCAACGATGGGAAGGTGTTGACTGAGGGGAACGACGACTGACGCAAACTAACTCCTGGTTTCACGTGAAACCAGAGGCGTGCTGCTGTTGCTGAAGTATCGTTGAGGGAAGAGACGGGACCTTTCATGTCGACAGAACATCGCCGTAGGGTGGTGGCCGAATACAACGGTGGCTCCACTCGATACGAGTGGAGCCACCGTTTCACGTGAAACCGAGTCGGAGTTACGGATGAACGAGTGGGTTCCTGACCAACGCGTCATACAGTTCCTCCAACGACCCCTCTGCCTCGGCAGCAATGGGCAGTAGGGATGTCTCCGTCATTCCCGGAATGACATTGACATCGATGAACCACGGTGTCCCCTCATCATCGAGGATAAGGTCGGTTCGTGAGAGATTACCCAGTCCGAGCGTGGTGTGAACCGTGACAGCAGTGGCTTTCACCGTCTCGATCACCGCGTCATCCAGCCGTGCTGGAACGAAGTACTCTGAGCGGCCCGGGTTGTACCGTGCATCAAAGTCGTACTGCCCATCGGTGACGACCTCAACGGGCGGAAGCGCATGCGGTCCCTCTCCTGTGTCGACAACGGAGACCGCAAGCTCGGTCCCGGGGACGTAACGCTCAATGAGGGCGCGCTCGTCGTAGGCGAAGCAGGCCACCATCGCCGATCGCAGCTCATCCGCTGTCGATGCGTAAGAGACACCAAGGCCAGAGCCCCCCTGATGGGGCTTCACCACCACGGGAAGACCCAGATGACCTGCGACGACGGTAAGAACCTCCTGCGCTCCCATTTGACTGAAATAGGATTGTGGAAGTGTTAACGAGTCAGGAGTAATCACTCCGCCGGTGCGAACGCTCGCCTTCGCGGTTGGTTTGAAGGAGGCCCGCTGGCAGCCGTCTGAGTGCGTGCCGACATACGGCAGTCCCAGCGCGATGAGCACATTCTGCAGACCCCCATCCTCCCCGGGGCCGCCGTGAACCAAGGGCCAGACGACGTCGGGTCCGAAGGTCCTGAGCGATCCAATGGTGCGTGCGTCAATGTCCAGGACGAGCACGGTATGCCCGAGGTGCTTGAGCACCTGGGCGACACGATGCCCTGAGCGCAGGGAGATGTCGCGCTCGTGGCTCAATCCGCCGGCGAGGACAGCGATACGGAGTGGAGACTGGTTCATCGTCAACCTCAGATCTGGTCGGGTGCGGGCGCGTGGACGCCTTCGGACTGATGGGGGCTGTGGGTGGGGCCGAACAGGTTCAGCAGTTCAAGATCGCGGCTCACGACGCCGGACAGCCGTCGCACCCCTTCGCGGATCTCGGTCGGCTCGGGATAGCAGAAGGACAGTCGCAGATGGTCCTGCCCTGCCCGACCTCCGGCGTAGAAGGCTGTACCGGAGACGTAAGCGACCAGGCTGGTGACTGCGCGTGGCAGCATGTCCTTGGCGTCGAGTCCCTCTGGAAGCCGGACCCACACGTAGAAGCCGCCGTCGGGGACGTTCCATTGACACATGGGCAGGAACTCTTCCAGCGCCGATACCATGGCGTCGCGCCGCTCCTGGTACATGGATCGGAAGTCCACGATCTGCCGCTTCCAGTCGAACTGCTCCAGGTACATGGAGATCGAGAACTGGCCCACCGACGACGGGCACAGGATCGCCGCCTCCGAGGCCAGCTTCATCTTCTCCCGCACGGCCGGCGGAGCCACGGCCCAGCCCACGCGGTATCCCGGGGCGAAGATCTTGGAGAAGGAGCCCAGGTAGACGACGTCGTCGGGTGCGAGGGTCTTGAGCGCGGTGTAGGTCTGCCCCTTGAAGCCCAGGAGACCGTAGGGATTGTCCTCCACGATCAGGATGTGGTGCCGCCGGCAGATCTCGATGACCCGCGGACGACGCTCCTCGGTGAGCGTCACTCCGGCGGGGTTGTGAAAGTTGGGGAGGCAGTAGAAGAACTTGATGCGGCGTCCCTCCCGCTCGAGGCGGACGATCACCTCCTCCAGGGCCTCAGGAATGATGCCTCCGGCATCAATGGCTACCTGCTGCACGTCGGCCTGGTAGGTCGCAAAGATGGACAGCGAGCCGACATAGGTGGGTGCTTCGGTCAGGACGACGTCGCCCGGATCGACGAAGAGCTCGGTGACGATGTCGACGGCCTGCTGAGAGCCGGTGGTGACGATGACGTCCTCGGGGTCGGCTCTGATGCCCTCCAGAGCCATGACCTCGGTGATCTGCTCACGCAACTGTGGCATGCCCTGCCCGTTTCCGTACTGCAGCGCCCGGCCGCCGTCCTCGCGGATCATCCGCGAGGTGGCCTCAGCCAGACGCTCCAGCGGGAGGTCCTGAGGTTGGGCATTCCGCCGGCCAGTGACACGACCTCGGGACGTGAGGCGACGGCGAACAATGACCGCGTCTCGGAGGCACGCAGGCCGTGGGCTCGTGCCGCATAGCTGTCCAGCCACGGATCGAGTCGGTTGCCCTTCACCTGGTTACTGCTCTCACTCACCTGAGGTCCTTCCCTGGTCGCCACTGCTGCGTCCGTGCACCCAAGTCTGCCACGGACGCAGCAGTGGTCAGGAGCCGGCGGGCCAAGAATATTCCGCGGTGTTTCACGTGAAACAAGCGAATCACCCCGCCCGGGCCAGAACGACGAAACGGACCGGGCAAGGACGCGCCGCGCATCGTGGGCACAATGCGCGGCGCGGTGAGGTGCCAGCACCCTTGCGGGTGGCGTCGTCGGTCAGCGGCTCAGAGCGCGCTCCTCAATGAGAGTACGCAAGGGAGCCTCCTCGTTGTCGATCGTTTCCACCTTCTGGGGCCGGGCGAGCAGATCGGCGACGACGTCAGGAGTCTCCGGCTCGCTCCCGAGTGCCTCGGCCACAGTCTGCGGGAACTTCGCGGCCTTGGCGGTCTCCATGACGAGTGTGGGGAAACCGGGTTCCATGACGCGCAGAGCGACCGTGACGCCGTCGGCCGTGTGCGGGTCAATGAGGCGCCCAGAGCGCTTCTTGACGCTGCGGATAGTCTCCAGCCGGTCGGCGTGCGAGGACGTCCCGGCTACGAAGCCGAACTCCTCACGCAGACGCGGAAGCTGATCGCGCAGGTCGAGCGTGCCGGTGGTCTCCAGCTCCGCCCAGCGCTGCATCGAAGACCTCCGGCCCCAGCAGTGCCCAGATGAAGCGCTCCAGGTTGGAGGCCTTCGAGATGTCCATCGACGGGCTGGAGGTGGCCAGGGTGTCCTCCGCCGAGCGGGGCCGGTAGATGCCGGTGGTGAAGAACTCCTCGAGCACGTTGTTCTCATTGGTGGCCAGAATGAGACGGCGAATCGGCACCCCCATGGACCGAGCCAGGAAGCCGGCATAGATGTTGCCGAAAGTTGCCCGAGGGCACGCATACGTCGATGCGGGTGTCGGCGCGGCGCCCCTCCTCCACCGCATCGGTGACCCGCAGCCAGGACCACACGTAGTAGACGGCCTGCGCGGCGATCCGACCGATATTGATGGAGTTGACGGCACCCAGGTGATGGGCGGCCTTGAAGCTCGCGTCGTTGCTCAGCGCCTTGACCAGTGCCTGGCAGTCGTCGAAGACGCCGCGCACCGCGATGTTGTGGATATTGGCGTCCTGGAGGGTGTACATCTGGGCGCGCTGCACCGGGCTCATGCGGCCGGCCGGCGAGAGCATGAAGACACTGACACCCTCCTGCCCCCTGAAAGCGTGCTCGGCTGCCGAGCCGGTGTCACCGGAGGTGGCGCCCAGGATGTTGAGAACCTGGCCGTGCTTGGCCAGAACATAGGGAATCGCCTGCCCCAGGAACTGCATGGCCAGGTCCTTGAAGGCCATCGTCGGCCCCTCGGACAGGCCCACGAGGGCAAGGCCGTCGGCGACGTCGTCGATCTCGGTGACAGGGACGACCGGCTGTGGGAACCGCTCCTGGCCGTAGGCGGCTCGAGTCAGTGCGGCGAGGTCCTCCCGGGGAATGTCGGTGGCGAACAGGCCGATGACCTCCGTGGCCAGGTCGGCGTAGCCCAAGGGCCGCCAGGCCTCGAGCTGCTCGGGGCTCAGAGCGGGAAGCCGGCTTGGTACCGCCAGGCCGCCGTCGGGCGCCAGGCCCGCCAGAAGAACGTCCGTGAACCCCGCTGGTGCCATCTGGCCACGGGTGGAGATGTACTGGGTGTGCTGCATGTGCCGCTTTCTTGCCGTGTCGCATGCCTGGTTGCCGCGTGCGATTCCGGTGCGATTCTACGGGGCCGTGACGGTGGGTGACAGATGCGGTGACGATCGCCCGGCGGCGAGACCAGACATCAGACAATCGGCGGGACAATACATCGGCCCCGCCGAGAGACACCCGTGAGGGGCGGCTCAGCGAGGCCGATGCGTGAGAATGAGAAGAGGGGCGAAGCCCAAGCCTCAGGCCAGGACCTTCTCCACCTCGGCCTTGAAGGAGGCCTTCGGGCGCGAGCCGCTGAACTGGTGGAAGACCTCGCCGTCGCGCACCACGGCGAAGGTCGGGATGGAACGCACGCCGTAGGAGCGGGCCGTGGCCGGGTTGGCGTCCACATCGACCTTGACGAACTTGACCTTGTCACCGAAGTCGGTGGCGACCTCGTCCACAATCGGCGCCATCTGGCGGCAGGGGCCGCACCACTCGGCCCAGAAGTCGATGACGACGGGCACCTCGGACTTGAGGACCTCCTCCTCGAAGGTGGCGTCGGTGACGGCGAGAGCCTCAGACATGATTGTTCTCCTCGAACGTTGTGAATGGGTGAGTCGGGATGGGGCGGGCCGGTTCTCCGACGTCGGCGGAGCCTGCCCGCCCCGTGCTGGGTGGAGAGAGGCGCCGGGTCAGGCCTGCAGAGTGGTCAGGTAGTGCTCGGCGTCGAGTGCGGCGCGGCAGCCGGATCCGGCCGCCGTGATCGCCTGCTGGTACGTGGGGTCGGCGACGTCACCGCAGGCGAAGACCCCGGGAATGCGGGTGCGCTGCGAGGGAACCTCGACCTTGATGTAGCCGGCCTCGTCGAGCTCGAGGACGTCGGCGACGAGCTCGCTGCGCGGCACCTGACCGATGGCGACGAACAGGCCCGTGGCCTCGATCTGGCGGCGCTCCCCGGTGACAGTGTCCTCCAGGGTGACACCGGTCAGCGAGTCCTCGCCGTGAAGCTCGACGACTCGCGAGTTCCAGGCGAAGGAGATCTTCGGGTCCTCCTGGGCGCGCTTGGCCATGACCGCCGAGGCGCGCAGCTCATCACGGCGGTGGACCACCGTCACGGAGCGGGCGAAGCGGGTCAGGAAAGTGGCCTCCTCCATGGCCGAGTCCCCGCCACCGACGACGACGATGTCCTGGTCCTTGAAGAAGAACCCGTCGCAGGTGGCGCAGTAGGACACACCGTGGCCCGAGAGGCGCTCCTCCCCGTCGATCCCCAGGTGCCGGTACTCAGAGCCGGTGGAGATGATGACCGTGCGGGCCTCGTAGACGCCGTCGGAGGTGGTGATGCGCTTGACGTCGCCCTCCAGCTCGAGGGCGGTGACGTCCTCGTAGCGGATGTCGGTACCGAAGCGCTCGGCCTGCTCCTGCATCTGGTTCATGAGCTCGGGACCCATGATCCCCTTGATGAAGCCGGGGTAGTTCTCCACCTCGGTCGTGTTCATCAGGGCGCCGCCCGCAGTCACCGAGCCGGCCAGGACGACCGGGTTGAGCTGGGCACGGGCCGCGTAGATGGCGGCTGTGTAGCCGGCGGGGCCGGAGCCGACGATAACGACGTCGTGAATCATGACTCTCCTGACGAGCGGATGGGGCCGCAGTGTGCGGTCGCTTGGGGTAACTGGTAATCAATACGGCCTGTTCCCGGAGAAGATCTTATTTGAGTGTGATCTCCGTCATTGTGGCCTTGTAGTTGTCACGCGTTTCCGTCCTCTTCAAGTTTTGGGGAAGCTGGGTGATTCGAATGACGATGGTGTTGACCTCTTCAGGCTTGTCGATCTTCAACATGGTGGTACCTGCAGTGAAGGAGTTCGTAGCGAGTATCGTGCCGTTGGCGTCCGATGCGTGGACCTCGACCTGACCTCCCTCGCTGGTGGTGCCCTGAAGATCGATCTCCGAGACCTTGGCGGGGTTCTTGAGCGTGATCTGGATGTCGACCGGATCCGTGTCAGGAGTCGCCGAGTAATGAGAGGACCACTCATTGCTCGTGTCCCCATCGGTGAGGTATCCAGCTTTGTAGGCAGCGACGCTACTGCGTCGTCCACAACGCTGACGCCGGCGATCTCGGGTGGGGCCGCAGTCTCCTGGGGCGCGGGCTGCTGGCCGCCCCCCTCATCGGCCTTCTGAGCGCTGGCCGAGGGGACGGTGTCGGCGGCCGCGCGGTCCTTGTCCGCGAAGGGGATGCCGATCGTCTGGTACACGATGTAGCTGGCCACCACCAGTAGGGACGACGACCATCAGGACGAAGGTGACCAGGATGGAGCTGGTCGTGCGCTGCTCCCCGACGGGCGGTCTCGGGGTCGACCTCCTCGTCCTCGTCGTCCTCGAAGGCCGGGAAGCTGCCGGTGAAGGGCTCGGCCGGAACCGGTGCCGGCCCGGGGACTGTCTCGGAGGCGGTCGACAGGACATTCGGGATCGGGTTCGTCGGCCCGGTGACCTGGACGTAGACGTCGTCGGCGGACCGCTCCTGCGCAGCCGCCGGCTCGGGCTGCTGAGGTTCAGGGACCGGCGTGGTCGGTGCTGCGGCAGCGGAGGCCGCCTCGATGACGGAGGTCCGCTCCGCAGGTGCGTCGGTAGCGGCAGGCACGGACGGTGCCGGCTCCGGCTGAACCGGCGCGGGTGCCCCCTGTCCTGCCGGGGCGCTGACCGTGGTGCTCCTGCCGGCACCACTGCGCCGCAGCCTGTCGAGGACTCCGCGAGCCGCGCTGGCGACGCCGGCTCCCGCGGCACTGACGGCGGCTGTCGCACCTGCGGTGGCGTTGGTGCCGGAGCCACTCCCACCGGTGACACCGCCGCCCGACGAGGGGACGCTGGGGCGAGGGGGCATGCGTCGTGCCGGACTCGTGGTAGCCGGTCACCTGGTCCCAGGTGCCCAGTGAGCGCGCCACCTCCGCCGAGGAGATGGGGGGCTGGCTGCTCCACGTCCGTTCGCACAGCTCATCCAGGACCGGGTCGATTCCCGGCACGAGAGTGGAGGGCTTGACCGGGACGCCGCCCAGTCGTGGCGCGGAGGGAATGCCGGGGCGCTTGCCCGGCCACCGGCCGGTCAGACCGTAGTAGAGGATCTCCACCAGGGAACGGGCGTCGGCGCGGTCGGCGGCCGACGGGTCATGGCCGGCGACCCGGCTCTCCAGATCGAGGGCGGCGGCCTCGATCCCCAGGCCGCTGACCTTCACCGTCCCATCGGGAAGAATACGGATGGACTCGGGAGACAGGTTGAGGTGGTGCAGGCCCTTGCGTGCACCGGCGTCGAGCGCCTGCGCGGTCTCACCGATGATGGCGCGCGCCTGCGCCGGGGACATGCCCCGGGAGACCAGGGAGGAGAAGGTGCGTCCGGTCAGCGGCTCGGTGACGATGACGGAGGGCTCGGCGCGCTCGACGTCATAGACCTGCTGAAGACGCTGGTCCTCGACCAGTACTGCCCTGCTGGCCGACTCCAGGACGTTGTCGCGATGAAGCGTCGCATCGGTGAGAACCAGGATCGTGACGTCTCGATCCAGGATCGTGTCGACGCCACGGTGCCTGACAATGCGCGGCAGCGTGGTGGACAGCGTTCCCAGGAGCCCGTAGCGACCACTGCCGATCGGCGTCGCCTCCGACATGCGTCTCCTTCCTTGAGATGGTTGTCCATCTGAACCAGTTGTCCCCATCGTAACTGTCTGAGGGCGCCGGATAGGGGTGATGTGGCCCGTGTGGGCGGAGGCATGTGACTGGTGGAGGGCGGACTGCCCTGTGGCCACCCGGGAAGGGGAATACTGGCTGGCAGCGACGGCGGGATACTCCCGGGTGCGTTGGCCGGGACGTGCCCCGGGGTCTGCCAGTGGTGGGAGGAGCCTGCCGCGGCATCGGCACTGGGCGGCGGTGGCGGCGCCACTGCCTGCGAGGGCGCCGGTGGTGGCGGTGCGAGCGGGTGGACGGGCCGTCCGTCCTGGGGGTGGCCCGCCATGGCCTGAGACGGGTGGCCGCCCGGGTGCTGCGGACCCATTTTGACCCGGCTGTCCCCAGGAGTGGGTCCGCGCCTGAGCCGGTGGTGGCGGTGCGGGCGCGACCGCCTGGGTGCCGCCGGAGGTGTAGCCAACAGCACCATGCCCCGTCGGGTCCGTCGAAACACCCGAGGGGCCTGAAACCGTGTGAGCCGCTGGGGGTGGCGGCGGTGGTGCCGGTGCCTGGACGGCGGGCATCTGAGCAGTCGCCTGAGCCGGTGGCTCCTGCGGTGACAACCAGGCCGCCGCCGCCAGGACCACTCGCCCGGGTGTCCCGGGCAGACGACGACCGACCGTGGACAGGATCCGTGAGAAGGGCCGGAAGGCGACCGTGATCTCCTCGATCCCGACGACACGCCCCATCAGCAGGTAGATGAGTGACATGACGGTGGCGACGACGGCGATGTGCCCGAGTGCTGCCGACATGTTGGCCAGGGAGGAGTCGGCGTCGACATTGCCCAGCATCATGTTGAGCAGGATCCCGACGATGATCGCGGGCGCCACCGCCATGATGAGACGCAGGTGGGTGGTGACGATCTTGCGGCCGTCGAGGCTGGGCAGGTGGGAGCGCATCATGGGGATGACCACCACGCAGCCCCCGATCTGGCTGATCGTGTTGGCCGCGCCCGCCCAGGTCATCCAGTGGTTGGCCGGAGCGACGAAGTAGGCCATGACGCACAGGATCACCGGGATGACACCGACGACGACGTCGGCGAGCAGCAGCCGCTTGGTGTCGGAGTAGGCCAGCATCACCCGCTGAGTCCCGAACCAGATCCCCTGCGGGACGATGCCCAGCGCCAGCGCGATGAGCATGGGGGCGCTGGCCTGGGCCTCGGGCAGGGAGATCGAGGGGGTGAAGAGCTGAAGGGCCGGGACGGCCAGGACACAGATGCCCGCGGTGGCCAGCACCGTGAAGACACCCGCCGAGCGCAGCCCCAGGGAGAGGTCCTCGCGCACGCCGGCGGCGTCCCCGGCCGCGGCCTTCTCACTCATCCGGGTGAACAGGGCGGTGATGATGGAGGTGACCACGAGGGACTGGGGCAGCATGTACACCAGGTAGGCGTTGAGCCACATGGTCGTCGAGGGCACGATGACGTCCGCGTACTCGGGCTGCTCGGAGGCCGTGACCGCATAGGAGCCCAGGTTGGAGGTGATCCAGTTGCTCAGGCTGGCCACGCCCACTCCGGCCAGCGCCCACAGGGCCACCTTGACGGTCTTGCCCAGCCCCAGGCCCCGCACCCCGAAGATGATGCGTGGCCGGAAGCCGGAGCGCACCAGGGGGATGTAGAGGATCAGTGCCTGGACCGCGATGCCCAGGGTCGTCGTCGCTCCAATGAGAGTGATCCGGGTCCAGTCCCAGACCTCTGCGCTCTGACCCGCGCTGTAGCGGCCATAGAGGTGGAGGTAGAACAGGATCGAGGCGATCGAGATGATGTTGTTGAGCACCGGGGACCACATGTAGGGCCCGAAGCTCGAGCGGGCGTTGAGCACCTGCCCCCACAGGGCGTACAGGCCGTAGAAGAAGACCTGGGGCATGAACCAGAACGCGAAGGCGAAGGACAGCGCGCGCCACTGCCCCTGAGCCAAGGAGTTGGCGTTGAGGGTGAAGATGAGGGGCGCGGCCGCGGTCGCGATGCACGTGACCGCCAGCATGAGCGTGGCCGCGGCGGTCAAGAGGCGATTGACGACCTCCTCGCCGTTGCGGCGTCGGAGTGCCTGGACGATCTGTGGCACCAGGATCGCGTTGAGGATCCCGCCGATCATCATGTTGTACAGGTAGGTGGGCAGGTTGTTGGCCGTGTTGAAGGCGTCGGCTGCCCCCGACCCGGTGGCGCCGAGCGCCATGACGATCAGGGCGTTGCGCACCATGCCCAGGATGCGGGAGACCAGGGTCCCCGAGGCCATGATGGCCGAGGACCGCGCCAGGGACGCCTGGCTGCGCCCGGGGAGGGGGAACGCCCGATCCGTACACGCTTGATGATGCTCATGCCGTCTCCTGTGCAGCCGGGGCCACCGCGGTGCGGCGGCCTCGTCGTACTGTCCTCACCGTACCGATCACCACGATGGAGACCAGGACCCCGACGACGATGCCGGTGCCCCGGCCCTCCCAGTCGGCGCGTACTCGCATGTGGACGGTGGTGGGTGTGCCCACGGTCGTGCCGTCGGCGGCAAGCACCTGCACCCTCAGACCGACGTCGCCCGAGCCGACGGCCTGGATCGGCACCGTGACCTTGGCCTGCTGGTGGGCCGGCACCCTCACGGTAGTGGTGCGTGGGACCTGAAGGCGCTTGTTGTTCGAGACCAGGTGAGACCTGGACGGTGACGTCCTGGCTCAGGGAGGAGGTGATGCGCACCGGCAGCTGCGCCTCGGAGCTGATGACGTTGATGGTCGACGACGGCACCGCGGCCAGCGAGGAGGTGACGTTGGTGCCGGAGGCCTCCGCGGCCGGAACCTGGGCGTTGCGGGTCCTGGGATCGGCTCGCCAGGACGCTGATGAGACGACTGCCTGCAGGTCGGTGTAGTCGCCCAGCACCGCGGCCGGCTCGGAGAGCACGGAGGAGATCGACTGCAGGGTTCCGGCCGTACGGCCGGCGGCGACGAGGGTGTCGGTGGACAGCTCGTTGTCGTCGATCACCGTCTCCGGCAGCTCGGAGCGCTCGATCCGCGAGGTGCCCTCGTTGACGGCTGCGACCTCCTCCTGGGCGCGCTCCTGAAGGGCGTCCAGGGGCTGGGACCGGGCCCAGGAGACCGAGCGCAGGGTGGCCACCCGCTCCCGCACGACGGACGGTTGCACGGCGGAGGCGGCCTGGCGGGGCATCGCCACGACGACGTCTCTCTCCAGCGCCGGGGCCTGGCGGACCAGGATGGCGCTGTTGCTGCGCAGCAGCTGGCGGGTGTCGAGCTCGGCCGCCTGGGCGCTCTGGACACTCTGGGTGCTCTGATCGGAGCCAGTGGGCCTGGCGTTCTCACCGGTGAGTGCCCCCGACAGGGACTGCTCCGGAATCAGGACAGCATGGCCCCCGGACGCACCCAGACCCGAAGGGGTGTAGGTCAGCTCGTCGGCCGGCGGCAAGGACTCCGGTGAGGTGATGATGGTTGACGCCGGTTGCGGCAGCGCATTGACCGTGGTTGCGTCCGCGGCGCTGGAGGCCAACCAGGTCAAGGACGTCGGGGCCCCCGCCTTGACGATGGCCGACTCTGGGTGCGCCGTGCGGCCGTCTCGATGAGGCCCGTCTGCTGCAGATGCGCCAGCGCCGCGGTATCAGAGTCGCCCCACGGCAGAGGCCACCAGGCTGTCGGTGTGGATGGCCCGCGCGAGAGCGGCGGAGAGCTGGATGACCTCGTTGGAGGCCTGAGACGCCTTCTTGTCCGACGGTGACGCCGTGGCGGTGCCCCCGACTGCGGGGACGGGGCGGGGCTCGCCGAGGGGCCCCGTCGTCGACGGTGCCGACGGTGCGGACGGGGCCGATGACGCGGAGGGTCAGCGCTCTGGGGATGATTGAGGGGCACCATCAGGGGTGGCGGGTTGGGAACCGCTGTTGCGCGCGGCCTGCTCCAGGCTGGCCGTGGTGACGCCGAGGGCCTCGACCAGCGCCGGGTCGACGGCGACGACGACGCCGTCGCCGGCCATGCTCACCAGGCCGAGGACCCGGCTGTGGATGCGACTGAGGGCCTCCGAGCGCTCCTGAGTGCGCGGACCGGACAGCACCGCCATCTCCTGCGCGGAGGCGGTGACCGGCAGGAAGACGGTCATGCGCACCGGTGCGACGGAGGCGCCGCTGTCCCACACGAGGATGCTGCGGTCCTGGGCCAGGGGAGATGTCCTGGGCCACCAGAGCGACGGAGACGCCACGCGGCCCCACTGGTCGGCGCTGGTCAGCGGCAGCTCGCCGGCGGGGATGGTGATGGAGAACTGGGAGACTCCCCGGGCTGGAGATCGTGACCCAGTGGGACCGCGACCGGGTCCGACAGCCCCGACTCGTCGGTTCCGGTCAGCCACCTGCCCAGGCCCCGACTCGTGGACTCCGTGGATCGCTGCACCCTGGTCACCAGGTCCGCCCCGGTGATGGCCTGACTGGTTCCGTTGGTGATGGTGCCGGTCAGGATGAGGTCCTGGTCTGTGTGCAGCACCTCGGGGGCCAGGGCGTCGATGCTCAGGGTCACCTGGTTGGTGGTCGTCTCGGCGCGCTGGCCCGAGGAGCCGGTCTTCTCGCTCGCCGCCGGAGGTGAGGAGGCCGTCGTCGCGGACGGCGTCGCCGGAGCGAGCGGTGCGACGTCAGCAGAGAGTCCACCGGGCTGCGCGACCAGGATCGCTCCGGAGCCCTGGTCCGCCTCGGCGGCGGGCAGAGCGATCACCGGCCACATCACCAGGCCCGCGACCCCCAGTAGGGCGGCAATGGTCACCATCGCCCTGCTCCGCAGCCGAGAGCCCAGCGTGGTGACCACCTTCGCGCACAGATAGGTGGTGCCCGTCATCCATCCCCCACCAGGATGTCCCAGGCCGCGGCCACGATACGGCGCTCGTTGGGGTAGGCCAGCCGGTGGGAGACGTCGTCGAGGGCGACCCACTCGACGTCCTCGGCCTCATGGTCCGGGTCGTTCTCCGTGGTCAGCGTGCCGCTGACCGCCTCCAGCAGGAAATGGTGCACCACCTTGTGGACACGGTGCTCGTGGCCGGCGAACCAGTAGTCGATGGTCGCCAGGTGCCGAAGAACCCGACCGGTGATCCCGGTCTCCTCCATGATCTCGCGGACCGCGGCCTGCTCGGGGGTCTCAGTGCCCTCCAGGTGCCCCTTGGGCAGGGCACCACTCCAGCCGCCCGCCCCGGTTGCGCCGAGCGATGACCGCGGTGAAGGCCTGCCCGTTCTGAACGTCGACGACCAGGCCGCCGGCACTGGTCTCGTTGATGATCGGCAGAGTGCGCGCACCCGCCCGGTGGGCCGGGTTTCCGGCGCGGGGCGTGCGAGTGCGTGGAGAGGGCATGGGGACACTCTAGGGCGTTCGAGCCGCCGGGCGCCTCTGGCCGAGTACGTCGTCGCACACAACTGCGCCGTGCGCGGACGGACTGCCGTGACGGTGCGTGCCCGCCTGCGCGAGATGGTCATCACCACGGGGATGCCGAGGCCGAGGACGACGGCGCGCCGGTGAGGGTTCATGGCAGGCTTGGGCCGATGACTGCGCACCCCCGCTCCCGCTGAATCCGCCGACTGCCCGGATGCCGTCGAGAACCGCGGCCTGACACCCAAGGCCCGTCAGGCGCTCGAGGGCCTGCCCCCCGCCCTGGCGGCCCTGGGGTACGCCTTCGTGCGCGCCGGGCACGAGATCGCCCTGGTCGGCGGGCCGGTGCGGGACGCCTTCCTCGGCGTCGCCCCCCACGACCTGGACCTGACCACCTCGGCCCGCCCCGAGCAGACCGAGAAGATCCTGGCCGCCTGGGGTGAGACCACCTGGGACGTGGGCCGGGCCTTCGGCACCATCGGCGCGCGCAAGGGCTCCACCATCGTGGAGGTCACCACCTACCGCACCGAGGCCTACGAGGTCGGCTCGCGCAAGCCCCAGGTGACCTACGGTGACACCCTCACCGGGGACCTCACCCGCCGCGACTTCACCGTCAACGCCATGGCGCTGCGCCTGCCCGACCTCGAGCTCGTCGACCCCTGCGGCGGCCTGGCCGACCTGGCCGCCGGCGTGCTGCGCACCCCCGTCAGCGCCGAGCAGTCCTTCGACGACGACCCCCTGCGCATCATGCGGGCCGCACGCTTCGCCGCCCAGCTCGGCTTCGACGTCGAGATGGACGTCATGACCGCCATGGAGGAGATGGCCTCCCGCCTGGAGATCGTCTCCGCCGAGCGCGTGCGCGCCGAGCTCGAGCGCCTGCTCATCAGCCCCTGGCCCCGGCGCGGACTGGAGATCATGGTCCACACCGGGGTGGCCGACGTCGTCCTGCCCGAGCTGAGCGCCCTGCGCGAGACCGTCGACGAGCACAAGCGCCACAAGGACGTCTACGAGCACACCCTGACCGTCCTGGACCAGGCCATCGACCTGGAGACCGGGCCCCGACGGACCCGTCCCCGGCCCCGACCTGGTGCTGCGCCTGGCCGCCATCCTCCACGACATCGGCAAGCCCGCCACCCGCCGCTTCCTGCCCGATGGCACCGTCACCTTCCACGGGCACGACCACGTCGGCGCCCGCATGACGGCCAAGCGCCTGCGGGCGCTGCGCTTCGACAAGCAGACCGTCAAGGACGTCTCCCGGCTGGTCGAGCTCCACCTGCGCTTCCACGGCTACGTCGACGCCGCCTGGTCGGACTCGGCCGTGCGCCGCTACGCCACCGACGCCGGTCCCCTGCTGGAGCGTCTCCACCGGCTCACCCGGGCCGACGTCACCACCCGCAACCGCCGCAAGGCCGCCATGCTGGACCGCGCCTACGACGACCTCGAGGGGCGCATCGAGTCCCTGCGCGCCGCCGAGGAGCTCGCCGCCATCCGCCCGGACCTCGACGGCGGCCAGATCATGGCCGAGCTCGGCGTGGTCCCCGGACCGGTCGTCGGCGAGGCCTACCGCTTCCTCATGGACCTGCGCATGGAGAAGGGACCGATCGGAGAGGACCTGGCCCGCCAGGCACTGCGCTCCTGGTGGGCGGCCCGGCAGAAGAGCTGAGGGCGAGAAATGCGTGAAACCTCAAAGGATCTGCAGGTCGGTGTCGTCGGCATCGGGGCCCGCTGCTACCTGGCCGCGCTCGCGGATACCTCACCGGTCCCGGCCCGGCTGGTCGCCGCGGCCGACATCGCTCCCGACGCCGCCGAGCGCGCCCAGCGGCTCCCTGCCCGAGGGCGTGGCGGTCGTGGCCGACCACCGCGACCTGCTGGGTCACGGGATCGACGCGGTCGTCCTGACCACTCCCGACGACACGCACGAGGAGCTGGCCCGCTTCTTCCTCGAGGCCGGCATCCCGGTCTACCTGGAGAAGCCCCTGGCCATCACCATCGAGGCCGCCGACCGCATCCTGGAAGCGGCCCGACGCACCGGCACCCGCCTCTACGTGGGCCACAACATGCGCCACATGGAGGTGGTGCGGCTGCTGAAGTCGATCATCGACTCCGGGCGGATCGGCGAGCTCAAGGCCATCTGGTGCCGCCACTTCGTGGGCAACGGCGGCGACTACTACTTCCGCGACTGGCACGCCGAGCGCCGCCACGTCACCGGCCTGCTGCTGCAGAAGGCCGCTCACGACATCGACGTCATGAGCTGGCTGGCCGCCTCCGCGCCGGCCCGCGTCGTCGGCATGGGCGGGCTCATGGTCTACGGGGAGGCCGAGCGGCGCCCGGCCGGGACGAGCGCCGGCACCGTCATGCAGGACTGGTTCAGCCTCGAGCACTGGCCCGCCGACGAGGTGAGTGACCTCAACCCCGTCATCGACGTCGAGGACCACTCCATGCTCATGATGACCATGCGCAACGGGGTCATGACCTCCTACCAGCAGTGCCACTTCACCCCCGACTACTGGCGCAGCTACACGGTCATCGGCACCCGCGGCCGGGCCGAGAACCTCGGCGACGGGGCCGGTGACGTCGTCAAGGTGTGGACCGAGCGCACGGAGCACTACGCCGAGCGCGCCACCCAGGAGTACGTCATCGCCGAGGAGGGCACCGGGCACGACAGCGCCGACCAGCTCGCCATCGACGAGTTCCTGCGCTTCGTGCGCGACGGCGGGGCCACCGACGTCTCCCCGGTCAGTGCGCGCGACGCCGTCGCAGCGGGCGTGCTGGCCACCCGGTCCCTGCGCTCGGGGTCCGTGCCCTTCGACGTGCCCGAGCTCGACGCGGATCTGGCGGCCTACTTCCACCGCGGACAACAAAATCCTCACTCACCGGCGGAATCTTCATAAACGACGTGGCTCCGCGTCATCTTTGAGGAAAATGTCGGTCTGGACGGTCGGTACCACGTACAGTGCGAGCCGGGCGGTGCCGGTGCCTCAAGGGGGACCCGGCCCGCGGGCAGGACAGGCCGGAGCCGAGGAGAGCGCATGATTCACCACATCACCCTGACCGGGCGCAGCATCGCCCTGGCCTGCGACGGCACGGTGACCACCCAGCACGGGGCCGGCGGCGCCACCGGCGCGGTCTACATCGAGGCCTCCCACCTGACCCTCCTGCACGACATGCGCGACGGCGAGTTCTACCGCACCGGCCAGAACTCCTGGTCGCCGTCGGGCTGGCGCCACCGAGCGAGGCGCCCATGCGCATCGCCAACGAGCAGCGCCGTCGGACCGCTGATGACGCCCCCTGGGACGACCCGGCCCGCCACCACTCGGCCTGGATGGCGGTCCTGGAGGACTCCGCCGGGGCGCTGCTCGTGGGCTGCCTGGACGGGCGCACGCCGCGCCTGCGCGCCGACACCGCGGTCCTGGAGGCCTTCACCGAGTCCGGCGACCCGGCGCGCTGGGTGATCCTGCCCGGCCCGGCCACCGCCGTCGCGGCCCGCTACGCGCGCGAGCTCGGTGAGAGCCTGGGACGGCCGGGAGATCGAGCCGCAGAGCGTGTGGTGCTCCTGGTACTCCTACTACGAGGGCATCTCGCAGGACGCCCTCGAGCGCGAGATCCCGCAGGTCGCCGAGCTGGGCTTCAAGACCTCCAGATCGACGACGGCTGGGAGGTCGCGGTCGGCGACTGGGAGGCCGGTGAGAGCTTCAGCGACGGAATGGAGGCCGCCGCGAGTCCGGATCCGGGAGGCCGGCATGCAGCCGGGCCTGTGGGTGGCGCCCTTCATCGCCCCTGCCCGGCTCGCGGGCCGTGCGCGACTATCCGGAGATGTTCGTCCACAACGCCGACGGCGGACTGGCCGTGGCCGGCTCCAACTGGGGCGGCGACTACTACGCGCTGGACACGACCCACCCCACCGCCCAGACCTACGTGCGCAAGCTCATCGCCAAGATCGTCCACCGGTGGGGCTTCAGCTACCTCAAGCTCGACTTCATCAACGCCGCCGCCATCCCCGGCTACCGGCACCGCCAGATCGATCGCGAGGAGGCCTACCGCACCGGGCTGCGCCTCGTGCGCGACACCGCCGGCGAGGAGACCTTCCTCCTGGGCTCCGGGGCGCTCATCATGCCCTCCATCGGGCTGCTCGACGCCGTGCGGGTGGGGCCGGACGTGGCCCCCATGTGGGAGAACTACGCCTCCGACGACCTGTCCGACGCCAAGGCCTACAACGCCCTGCACGCCGGCATCAACCGGCTCTGGCTGGGGCGGGTCATCGGGGTCGACCCCGACGTCGTCTTCTTCCGCCACCGCCGCAACCTCCTGGACGACACCCAGATGCAGTGGCTGCGCGACGTGGCCGAGGCCAGCCGCTACCGGTGCCTGTCGGATCAGATGACCTGGCTCGACGAGGAGGAGAGGAGGCCGTGCGCGCCTACCTGGCCGCCGAGGACGAGCCCCTGGAGATCCTGGGCCGCTACCGCTTCCAGCCTGGGTGAGCGCGAGATCGACCTCACCGAGGCCATCGAGGGCGAGGCCTCGGCCTACCCCTGTGAGGCGGGGCCGGGGCGGCTGTCTGAAGTCGGTTGAAGCTAGGCGGATCGCTTCATCGACTGTTTGGTCGCCTCTTCGCAATCTATTTGGTCGCCTTTTCATGATCTGTTTGGTCGCCTCGGAGCCCGCGCATCGCTCTCTTGAGGCTCTGCAAGCCATCTCTGTGCCAGCACAGGAGATATCGGTTGGTGGCCTCTTTGCACTCGACCCAGTACCCGGGCTCGGTCAGCCAGCCCAGGACGACTACTGCACGAGGGTCGGGGCTACTCCGATAGGGGTCAGGGGGTTCGTGCAGTACGCACAACCCCTGGCCAGTAGATCCCCACCCTCGTGGAGTGGGCCGGCTCGAGGCCAGCGCCCAGCGCTGAGCCGATGTCGAACCGCCACCGGGAGGCTGCGCGGGAACCAGAAGGGGCTGGGCAGGGGAAGGTGAGGCCGGCTCCGGGCCGGTCCTCCGCCAAGAATCCGTCAGGACTCAGCCGTCGGGCCCGGGCCTACTGTGGTGGGGGTGCGGCCCAGGGTGAGGTAGCCGGGGAGCGTCTGGTCCTGGCCGGCGCTGGAGAAGCGCAGCGGCTGGCCCGACTCCAGCGGGTTGACCACGCGCACCAGGATCGTGTTCTGCCCGGCCGGGTCCGCCGGGAGCTGCCCGGAGAAGGTCTGGGTCTTGCCGACCTCGATCTTGCGCAGGTCCCCGTTGAGCGTGGTGCGTCCGACCTCCGTGCCGTTCGAGGTGTTGATGGCCACCGCCTCCACGTTCCAGTTGTAGTAGAAGGGCGCCACCCCGTTGTTGGCGATCTGCACCTCGACCTTGCCGTTGCGCATCCGCCAGCGCGCCACCGCCAGGTCGTAGCCGGTCTCGGCGGAGGCCTGCACGGCCCGCTCCCGCTCGGTGCCGTTGAGCGTCGTCGTGAAGGCCCAGTTGTCCACCAGCCAGCTCGCGTGCGTGGCCTTGATGGAGGCGTTGATGTCCACTGTTCCTCCGTTGGAGCCCGAGGCCATGCAGCTGCCCGGGTTGCGCACGGAGCACTCCTGGATGCCCGGGTAGACCTCGCCGCCGATCGGGTGCTGCTGCCAGGCCTGGTCCGCCTTGGCCTGCTTCAGCTGCGGCAGGAAGTGCCAGTCGGCGGTGTCCATCGTCGCGTAGCCGAAGGAGTCGTCGTGGTAGCCGACCCCGCGCTTGACCGTCTCCGCGGACGGGTAGCGCGCCAGCGTCGGCGTCACCTGGAAGGCGCCGTCCCAGGTGTCGATGAGGGTGTTCTGGTTCGCCGACGACGGCATCCAGTTCTCGCCGGAGGGGTTGTCCCCGGAGACCTTGCCGTTCATCGGGAAGGTGTGGCCCTCGCCCCAGAAGCCCACCAGGCCGTGGGTGACGAAGGCCAGGCGTGGGTCGCCGTCGTACTGCTGGCCGAGGGCGGAGACGAAGCCGGTGAGCATCGACATCATCTCGGGGTCGTTGTAGTCCGGCGCCAGCGACTGGCCCGGCGCGTTGCCGTTGACCGTGTACTCGTGGGTCGTCACCGCGTGAGAGGTCAGCAGGTAGGACGGGATGCCGCTGGGGCGCCCGGGGTAGTCGACGTAGAAGCGCAGCACCGCCTGGTGCCCGCGCGAGGCGATGGCGTTGAGGTGCGCATCGAGCTTGTCCCACGAGTACGTGCCGGGCCCGGTGACGACGTCGCTGACCGGCAGCGTCAGCCACTCCATCGTGTGGGGCGGGGCGTTGTCCTGCAGCGCCGGCGAGTGCGAGGCGTCCGCCGGCGCGAAGGGCATCATGCCCTTGAGCGGGTTGGCCTCCGGCGTGGCCGCCGCGGAGACCTCGGTCCAGGCGCGGTTGCAGTTGCAGGCCCGGAACCCGGTGGCCAGGGACACCACGGCGATGAGCGCCACAACGAGGGCGCCGAATCGCGGCCTGCGTCCCCTGCGGAGCCGGTCGAGCATCTGACGGCCCATCGGGCGCCGACGTGCTCCTGCGCCGGATGCGCCGGCAGCGTCGTCGGCGCCGGCGTGAGACTCTTGCACGGCTCGGATGATGGGGGCCGCAGAGCCTGCTGAGGGGTTGTTGTCGTTCTGTGAGGCGATCATGAGAACTTGTCGGTAGGGACTTGAGCGTGAAGGCAACCCTAGCGGTCAGTTGAGCAGTCCACCTGTGCTATCGCTGACAACGTGCTTGGTTGACAGGGCGGAGGGGCTGTGTCACCCATACTTTGGGCGGACACGGGAATTCCGTGCCGCCTTACGCCCTGTTCCGGTGGCGGACCGACGTCGGTGGGCGTCACCAGTCGGGACGAGATTGCCGACGCGCGTATAAGCGGCAATGATGACTCCGTGCGCGTCTTCAATTTCTCCGCCGGTCCCGCCCAGCTCCCCCTGCCCGTCCTCGAGCAGGCCGCCTCCGAGCTCACCAGCTGGCGAGGATCGGGAATGTCCGTCCTGGAGGTCTCTCACCGCGGGGCCGACTTCGTGGCCTGCGCGGCCGACGCCGAGGCCACCCTGCGCCGACTCCTGGCCGTCCCCGACAGCTACCGCGTGCTCTTCCTTCAGGGCGGGGCCAGCGCCCAGTTCGCCGGCATCCCCCTCAACCTGACCGCCCCCGGTGACACGGTCGCCTACCTCAACACCGGCCAGTGGTCCGCCAAGGCCATCAAGCAGGCCGGCGCCTACGAGCTCGACGTCGTCGTGCCCGCCGACGAGGCCGCCTCCTCCTACACGACCACCCCCGAACCCGGATCCTTCACGGTTCCAGAAGCCGCCCGCTACCTGCACTACACGCCCAACGAGACCATCGGCGGCGTCGAGTTCGACCACGTGCCTGAGGCCGGCGACGTCCCGCTCGTGGCCGACTTCTCCTCCACGATCCTCTCGCGGCCCATCGACGTCTCCCGCTACGGCCTCATCTACGCAGGCGCCCAGAAGAACATGGGTCCCTCGGGCCTGGCCGTCGTCATCGTGCGCGAGGACCTGCTGGGGCGGGCCCGTGCGGTGACCCCCACCATCCTGGACTACCAGAAGATGGCCGACGCCGACTCCATGCTCAACACGCCCCCCACCTTCGCCATCTACCCTGCTGGGGCTCATCGGCCACTGGATCGAGGACGGCGGCGGCCTGGAGGCGATGGCCGAGCGCAACCGCGCCAAGGCCGAGCTCCTCTACGGCTTCATCGACTCCTCCGACTTCTACGCCAACCCGGTTCAGGAGCGCTCGCGGTCCTGGATGAACGTGCCCTTCACCCTGGCCGACCCCGCCCGCGACGCCGACTTCCTGGCCGGCGCCCAGGCCGCCGGGCTCACCAACCTCAAGGGGCACCGCTCCGTGGGCGGCATGCGCGCCTCCATCTACAACGCCATGCCGATCGAGGGCGTGCGCGCCCTCATCGACTACATGACCGACTTCGCCGCCCGGGCCTGAGCGCCCGCCGTCCCGCCCGGCCTGCGGGCCCGGCCGCCCGTCACAACCCTCCTCCACCCGGACCGTCCTGCAGAAAGTATCTCCGTGACCACCAGCCGCGTTGACCACAAGTTCCGCATCCGCACCCTCAACGCCATCTCCGGGGCCGGCCTGTCCCGTCTGCCCGACGAGCTCTACGAGGTCGGCGGCTCCGTGGAGGAGCCCGACGCCCTCCTGGTGCGCTCGGCCAAGCTCCACGACACCCCCATCGAGGACTCGGTCCTGGCCGTGGCCCGCGCCGGCGCCGGCACCAACAACATTCCGGTCGAGGCGCTCACCGAGCGCGGCGTGCCCGTCTTCAACACCCCCGGCGCCAACGCCAACGCCGTCAAGGAGCTGGTCCTGGCGGGCCTGTTCATCGCCTCGCGCAACCTCATCCCGGCGGCTCGCTTCGCCCACACCCTCGATGGCGACGACGCCGAGATCGCCAAGGCCGTGGAGGCCGGCAAGAAGCAGTTCGTCGGATTCGAGCTTCCCGGCCGCACGCTCGGCGTCATCGGGACTGGGGGCCATCGGCGTGCAGGTGGCCAACGCCGCCCTGGGGACTGGGGCTCAACGTCGTCGGCTTCGACCCGGGCATCTCCGTGGAGCACGCCTGGCACCTGAGCGCCGAGGTCGAGCGGGCCGACTCCATGGAGGAGGTCTTCCGCCGTGCCGACATCCTCACCGTCCACGTGCCCCTCATCCCCGCCACCCGTGGGGCTGGTGAGCACCCAGCGCCTGGCCCTCATGAAGGAGACCGCGGTGCTGCTCAACTTCGCGCGGGCCGAGATCGTCGACACCGACGCCGTCGTGGCGGCCCTGGACGAGGGCACGCTGGGCGGCTACGTGTGCGACTTCCCCTCCACGCAGGTCCACAAGCACCCCAAGTGCATCTCCCTGCCCCACCTGGGCGCCTCCACCAAGGAGGCCGAGCGCAACTGCGCCATGATGGCGGTGGACTCCCTGCGCGGCTTCCTCGAGGACAGGGCAGGGTCCACAACTCGGTGAACTTCCCCGAGGCCGTCATGGCCCGGCAGGAGGGCACGCACCGGCTCGTCATCGTCAACCGCAACGTGCCCAACATGGTCGGCCAGGTCTCCACGATCGTGGCCCAGCACGGGCAGAACATCGCCAACCTGCTCAACAAGTCGCGCGGCGAGCTGGCGGTGACGCTGGTGGACGTCGAGGGCGAGATCGAGCCCAAGGTCCTTGAGGAGCTGCGCGCCATCGACGGCGTCCTGTCCGCCCGTGGCATCTGAGCCGAGCCGGGGTCCCGCGCGGCCGGGGACATGTGACGCGTGCGGGGACATATCTGTACGGCCAGGGGCACTCGACGCCGTCGGGGACAGGAATGTGGTCCCCGAACGCGCAGGGTGGCCCCGGCTGGAAGGACACGCACCCGGTCGCGTGGAATGTCGCCCTCGGTGATGAGGGTCTGCCGGAGGCGCGTGCCCCGGGGGGGGCGAGGTCGTACCTAAGGCTCACGGTCTGCACCCGTGGGGGCAGTACTCGCAGCCTCAGGTGCGTCCTGGACGAGGCGCGGGGTCAGTTGTGCGCGCACAAGGCGTGACAGGACGACGTCAGGTCCGGTCCCGATCCACGGGGCCGGTCACCTGAGTGAAGGGCTCAGCCCAAGCGCTGCGCCATGGCCACTCAGGCGCTCAGCCGCCGTTGTTGTTCCCCCCACCGCCAGGATTGGGGTCACCGGGCTGCTGGTTGTTGTCGGCACCGTCTTTACCGGTGGAGACCGTGAGGTTGACGGTGGAACCGGCGCGCACCTGAGAGCCGGCCTTCGGGTTCGTGCCAATGACCTTACCGGCGTCCACCTTGTCCGAGGACTTGGGGTCCATGGTGACGGTGAGCCCGAGATTCTGCAGATCGGCAGCCGCTTCGTCAGCGGTCTTGCCGTTGAGGTTGTTGGGAATCGTCACGGTGCCGTTCGGCGTCGGCGTGGCCGCGGCACCGCTGGAGAAGTGCACGGTGATCGTGTCTCCCGCTGAGGCGCTGGAGCCTGCGGCCGGGTCGGAGGAGACGGCCTTGCCGCGCTCAACATCGGCGGAGGCGACGTCATCGCCCTTCTTGAACTTCAGGCCGGCGTCCTCAATGGCCTTCTTCGCTGTGGCCTCGTCCTGGCCGGCGACGTCGGGGACGGAGGTATTGCCGGTGGAGAGCACCAGGTCCACCGTGGTACCACGCGCAACGGAGCTCCCCGTCGTCGGGTTGGTGTAGATGACCCGGTCCTTCGCGACCGTGGCGGAGTCCTCCTGGGAGGTGTTGCCTCCCTCGAGCCCGGCGTCCTTGAGGGCCTTGCGGGCGTCCTCCTGGGTCTTGCCGGCCAGGTCGGGAACCTTGACCATGGCCGATCCGGTGGAGAAGTGGACGGTGACGGTGGAGCCCGACTCGACCTTCGTGCCCTTGCCCGGGTCGGAGGAGACGGCCAAGCCCGCGCTGACCTCCTCGTTGGCGACCTCGTCCTTGGCGAACTTCAGGCCGGCGTCCTCAATGGTCTTCTTGGCCGATTCCTCGTCCTGACCGGAGGTGTCGGGGACCTCCACCTTGCTGACGGTTGGGCTCTGTGTCGGAGTGGGCCGGCTGTCGAAGGCCCCGGAGGCCCACCGTCCGGCGACGACGGCCAGGGCCACGAACAGCAGGAACACGAGGATCCAGATCCAGGCGTGGCTCCTGGACCTCTTCTCCGGCTCCTCGCCCTCCTTGACCGTGGACGCCGGAGAGGGCTCGGAGGCCACCTGGGCGAAGGCGGAGGTGGGCTGAACCGCTGCGGTGGCCGGTGAGGCCATGACCGAGGTGGCCGGGGACCAGGAGTCGGCGGCCGGCGCGGCCACGGACATCCCCCGGGCGGCCGCCTGCAGGTCGGCGCGCATGTGGGCGGCATCCTGATAACGGTCCTCGCGGCTCTTGGCCAGCGACTTGAGGATCACTCGGTCCAGGGACTCGGGGACATCGGCCGCCAGCGACGAGGGACGCTTAGGGGATCTCCCTCACGTGCTGGTAGGCGATGGCCACGGCGGAGTCACCCTGGAAGGGCGGCTGGCCGGTGAGCAGCTCGTAGAGGAGGCAACCGGTGGAGTACAGGTCCGAGCGGGCGTCCACGGACTCGCCGCGCGCCTGCTCCGGGGAGAGGTACTGGGCAGTGCCCACCACCGTGTGGGTCTGGGTCACCGTGGAGGCGGAGTCCTCAATGGCCCGAGCGATGCCGAAGTCCATGACCTTCACCGCGCCGGTGGAGGTCAGCATGATGTTTCCGGGCTTGATGTCGCGGTGGACGATCCCCACCCGGTGGGAGTACTCCAGGGCGTCCAGGACACCGGAGACGATCTCCACCGCCTCCGTGATCGGGACGGCCTCGCCCTCGCTGAGGAGCTCGCGCACCGTGTGCCCCTCGATGTACTCCATGACGATGTAGGGGACGGTGCGGCTGGCGCCGCCGGGCTGAAGGAGCTCCTCCTCACCGGAGTCGTAGACGGCCACGACGGCGGGGTGGTTGAGCGCCGCCGCGGACTGGGCCTCACGGCGGAAGCGGGCCTGGAAGGTGGGGTCGCCGGCGATGTCCGAACGCAGCAGCTTGATGGCCACGACCCGTGACAGGCGAGTGTCGTAGCCGAGGTGCACCTCTGCCATACCACCACGTCCGATGAGGTCGCGGATCTCGTAACGGCCCGCGAGGACCTGGGGGAACTGACTGGTCACAGTACCTCCTTGACAGGGATGCTCAGCATCAAGGCTGGCACGACCTGATGCGCATGGGCAAGCGTACCCGTGCTGTGCAGGGTGATGAGCGAGAGGGCCGGGATGAGGACCCTCAGGGTCAGCAGGTTGAGACCGAGAAAGGACCGACCCGAGGCGTGCCGGGCGGTGCGAGACGGCGTCGGCTCCTGAGCCGCGTGACGGCCGGGACGTACGGTGGCGGGCTGGGGCAGCTCGCGGGTCTGCGGGCCACGGCGGCCGGTGGACTCCCAGCTGAGCGCCTCACGGGGGTCCCACGCATCCGTGGGCAGGTTCACCACCGCCCGGTCCAGGGCGCGGGCCACCTCACGAGCGGAGTGCGGCCGGTCGGAGGGCTTCTTGGCCAGCAGCTTGAGGATGATGGCCTGGACCTGAGGCGGGACGGCGTCGGGAAGGGCGGGCACCTCCTCGTTGACGTGCGCGAAGGCGATGTCCACCTGGGTGGCTCCGCTGAAGGGGCGCCGCCCCACCAGGGCCTCGTAGGCGATGATGCCCAGTCCGTAGAGGTCACCGGCCGGGGTGGCCATATTGCCCATGGCCTGCTCGGGGGCGAGGTACTGGGCCGTGCCCATCACCATGCCGGAGGCCGTCAGCGGGCGCTGGTTGATGCCGGTGGAGATGCCGAAGTCGGTGAGCTTGGCCAGGCCCTCGCGGTTGATGAGGATGTTGGAGGGCTTGACGTCCCGGTGGACGACGCCGGAGTCGTGGACGACCTGGAGGGCGCGGGCGACCTGAGCCAGGACCGGCAGGATCTCGGCGGGTGACAGGGTCCCCTTCTCGGCGATGATGTCGGACAGGGCGCGCCCCTGGACGAGCTCCATGATGAGCCAGCCGGTCCCGTCCTTCTCCCCGGAGTCCAGGACGACGGCGAGGTTCGGGTGGCGCAGACCCCGAGAGTTCTTGGCCTCCGCGCGCAGGCGGGACAGGAAGATCTCGTCGCCGGTCAGCTCGGGGCGCAGGATCTTGGCGGCCACCGCCCGGCCCGAACGCAGGTCGGTGGCGCGCCACACCTGGCCCATACCGCCCAGGGCGATCTGCTCCACCAGCTCGTAGCGGCCCTGGAGCTGGAGCCCCGCAACAGGTTTCACTGGTTCACCGCCGCATCGATGACCTTGGCGGCGACGGGGCCGGCCACCTTGCCACCAGTGGCGCCGTCCTCGGTCTCGGTCTTGCCGTCGAGCACGACGGCCAGCGCGATCTGAGGCTTGCTGATGTCGGTGCCGGCGAAGCCCACGAACCAGGTGGTCGGGCCACTGCCCGTGCCGGTCTCCGCGGTACCGGTCTTTCCTGCCACCTGGACCCCGGCGACCTGGGCGCTGGTGCCCGTGCCGTTGGCGACGGCCTCCTGCATGAGGGAGGTCAGGGACGAGGCGGTGGTGGAGTCGATCGGGGTGCGGGCCACCTTCGTGGAGGTGGCGCTGACCTCGTTGAGGTCGGGGTCCAGGGTGCGTGAGACCAGGTAGGGGGTCATCTGCTCGCCCTTGTTGGCCACCGTGGCGGCCACCATCGCCATCATGAGCGGGGTCGCCTGCACCGAGGCCTGACCGATGCCGGCCATTGCGGTCTGGGCCTGTGAGTCGTTGTCCGGGTAGGTCGACGGCGTGACCTTCAGCGGGATGGACAGGTCGGAGTCGAAGCCCCAGTTCTTCGCCTCCTTGGAGAGCTCCTTCTCGCCGACGTTCATGGCCAGCTGGGCGAAGGGGGTGTTGCAGGACTCGGCGAAGGCGTAGGTGAAGGTGGTCCGACTGCCGCCGCAGGACTCTCCGCCGTAGTTCTCCAGCGCGTGGTTGGTGCCCGGCAGGGTGATGGTGTCGGGGGCGTCGACCTCGGCGTCCGTCGTGATCTTGCCGGTGCGCAGCGCCGCCGCTGTGGTGATGATCTTGAAGGTCGACCCCGGCGGGTAGCGGTTACCGGCGATGGCCCGGTTGTCCAGGGGACGGGAGGGGTCCTGGCTGAGGGTCGTGTTGGCCTCGTTGGCGGCGTTCCCGTCGCGGGTGGCGAAGGCCGAGGGGTCGTAGGAGGGCGAGGAGACCAGGGCGAGGATGGCTCCGGTGCTGGGGTCCAGGGCGACGACGGCGCCCTCGCGCCCGGCCAGGGCGTCGTAGGCGGCCTGCTGGATCTCGGGCTTGATGGTCAGCTCAACGGCCCCGCCCCTCTGGGAGTCACCGGTGATGAGGGTCTTGATCCGGGAGGAGAACAGGGAGGGGTCGTCCCCGTTGAGCACGGAGTTGCCCTCCTTCTCCATGCCGGTCATGGAGGCGAAGGCGGGCGAGAAGTAGCCGGTCACCGGGGCGTAGAGCGGTCCGTTGGCGTAGACGCGCTGGTAGTCCTCGGAGCCCTGACCGTCGTCGGACTTCTGGGTGCTGGCGATCGTGGTGCCGCCGGCCAGGAGGATCGGGCCGCGCTCGGTGTCGAAGTTGCGGTTGACGGCGCGGCGGTTGCGCGGGTCGGAGTTGAGGGCCCCGTTGGCCGACCACGGTTCCCACACGGAGGGGCGGGCCAGGCCCTGGACGCTGGTGACGGACAGGGCCAGCGCGGTGAACATGACCAGCACCAGGAAGGCGACCTGACGGATCTGTCGGTTCATGGCTGCTGCCTCCTGTCGCTGTCCTCAGTGAAGCCCGGGGCGCGCGATGAGCGCGGGGTCCCCCCGTCCGGTGCGGTGTGCGGCGGAGGCGGCGCCTCCGGACTGACGGCGGCGACGGGGCGGGCGTCGTCCAGTGGATCGCCGGGGCCGGGTACGGCCGACGGGGACGTGTAGCCGCCGACGTCGGCCTGCTCGGCTCCGGTGGGTGCGTCGTCGACGTCCTCGGCGATCGCATCCTCGGCCCCGGCGTCCTGGACCCGACGGCGCAGGGCGAGCGGCAGCTCGGCGGTGTCGATGATCCGTGGCGCGTGGGTGGCCGGACGCCGGGCGGCGTCGGACAGGCGCAGCAGCAGGGCCAGGATGATCCAGTTGGCGATGAGTGAGGAGCCGCCGTAGGCCAGGAAGGGCAGGGTCAGTCCCGTCAGTGGGATGAGCCGGGTGACGCCGCCGATGACCACGAAGATCTGCAGAGCGATGGCGAAGGACAGGCCCACGGCCAGGAGCTTGCCGAAGCCGTCGCGCAGCGAGACGGCGATGCGCAGCCCCCGCTGGATGAGAACGAGGTAGAGCATGAGGAGGACGAGCGTGCCGGTCAGGCCCAGCTCCTCACCCAGTGAGGCGAAGATGAAGTCGGAGTTGGCGAAGGTGACCAGGGTCGGTGAGCCCTTGCCCCAGCCGGCGCCCATGAGCCCGCCGGTGGACATCCCGAACATGCCCGTCAGCAGCTGCCAGGAGCCACCGACCTGGGCGTTGAACACCGCGCTGTCGGTGGCGTGGAGCCAGCCATCGATGCGCTGCTTGACATGCTCCAGGTGCGTGGCGGCGAACCACGCCGCCGGGAGGAACAGACCCGTACCGATGAGCAGCCAGGAGGGCCGGTCGGTGGCCACGTACAGGACGACGACGAACAGGCCGAACAGCAGGACCGAGGAGCCCAGGTCCTTCTGAAGGACCAGGACGCAGATGCTCGCGACCCACACGATGAGCAGAGGGCCCAGGTGTCGGGCGCGCGGCAGGCTCATCCACAGGATCTTGCGGCCCGCCAGGGCCAGGTTGTCCCGGTTGGCCACGAGGTAGGAGGCGAAGAAGACCGCCAGCAGCACCTTGGACAGCTCGGCCGGCTGGAAGCTCATGGGGCCGATCCGGATCCAGATCCGGGCTCCGTTGATGCTCTGGCCGATGCCCGGGACGAAGGGAAGGATGAGGAAGACCAGGCCGGACCACATGGCCCAACGGTCCCAGCGCCTCAGGCGCCGGTAGTCGCGCAGCAGGAGGAGCACGGCGCAGAAGAGGCCGACGCCCAGCAGCGTCCAGACCAGCTGCTTGGAGCCCACGTAGAACTGCCACTGCTCGTTGAGCTCATAGGCCAGGTCCAGGCGTCGGATCATGGCCAGGCCGATCCCGTTGAGCGCCACCGCCGTCGGCAGGAGGACCGGATCGGCCCACGGGGCGGCGTAGCGCACACACAGGTGCATGACCACGGTCAGGGCGAGGAAGGCGATCGCCACGACCACGGTCTGCGCCGGGGATGAACCAGTGCGGTTGAGAGCGGTGAGCACGAAGCCGCCCAGACCCAGGACCAGGGCGACGCCGAGCAGCGCCGCCTCCGCCCACCGTCCCGAGTATCGCGCGGCGCCGGCGGGCTGGATGGTCGCGACGCCCGCGGGGGCGCCCATGGGGCCGGGAGCAGCAGTCATCTCACCCCTCCTGCCCGGGCTTACCGGGCCGAGTCGGTGTGGTGGAGGCCGGCGACGGGGTGGAGGTGGGTGAGGACGAGGGCCTGGCCGTGGGACCCGAGGTGCTGTACGGGGCGGCGGCCGGCTTGCGGTAGGAGCGGACCGTCTTGTCCACGTAGGTCTCCGCGTCGCTCATCGACGACTGGGTGACGGTGGCCTCCAGGCGCTCGCGGATGTTGTGATCGAGGCTATTCACCGGCAGGTCCTCGTAGGTCTTGACCGAGTGGCTCAGCTTGAGGGGGCCGACGGACTGGGGGATCCCCTGGTAGATGGCGACCTTGCCCTCGTCGGTGGAGACGTAGTAGCGGGTCTGGGTCCAGCGGTAGAACAGGGCGCTGGCACCGACGAGCGTGACCAGCAGGATGAGGTTGCCCACGAGGACCCGACGACGATGACGGCGTCGGGCCTTCTGCTGGGTGGCGGCCTCGGCGGCAATGGCGTCGTTGACCTTGGAGGACTCCTTCGTGGAGGAGGGGCCGGCCTGCTCCTCCAGGGTGGCCAGGAGGGCTGCGGCCTTGGCGGCGGGGCTGGTGGCCTCGGTGTCCTTGGCCCCGGCGTCCCCTCCACCGGCGCGGTGGGCGGCGGCGGCACGCTCCTGGGCCAGGCGCTCGGTGGCGGCGCTGCCCACCACCTGCGGGACGGTCTGCGGCTCGGGATCGTCCTTGACGACGTCGAAGACGACGGCGGTGACGTTGTCCGGTCCGCCGGCGCGCAGTGCCAGGTCGATGAGCTGGTCGGCGGCCTGGCCGGGGTCGGCGACGCCGGCCAGGACCTCGCCGATGGTCTCGGCGGTCACCGGGCCGCTCAGGCCGTCGGAGCACAACAGCCAGCGGTCGCCGGGAACGGCCTCGCGGATCGACTCGTCGAGCTGGACCTCGCCCTCGGTGTCCCCCAGGACGCGCAGGAGGACCGAGCGCTGCGGGTGCTGGCGGGCCTGGTCCCGGGTGAGGCGCCCGGTCTCCACGAGGTACTCCACGAAGGTGTGGTCGGTGGTGACCTGGGTGAGTGTGCCGTCGCGCAGCATGTAGGCGCGTGAGTCGCCCACGTGGACCATGGCGAGCTTGTTGCCGCTGCGCATGACGCCGATGCAGGTGGTGCCCAGGCCGGCGAGGTCGGGGTCCTGCGAGGACAGGGTGACGAGCTCGGTGTGGGCGGCCTGGACGGCGTCGCGCATGAGGCCCAGCAGCTCGCCGGCCTGGTGGGAGTCGGCGTCCAGGGGCATGAGGTGCTCGACGGCGACCGCCGAGGCGATGTCTCCGCCCGCCGGTCCGCCCATCCCGTCGCACAGGACGCACAGGTGGGGGCCTGCGTAGCCCGAGTCCTGGTTGGACTGGCGGACCAGACCGACGTCGGAGCGCGCGGCGAAGCGCAGGGAGATGGTCATGAGCGCAGCTCCAGCGTCGTTTGGCCGATTCTGACAGGTATGTTCATGGGGAGCTCCACGGCGCCGTGCACGGGGCGGCCGTCCATCATGGTTCCGTTGGTGGATCCGAGGTCCTCCAGCCACCAGGCGCCGTCCTTGGGGAAGACGCGGGCGTGACGCGATGAGGCGTAGGAGTCGTCGAGGACCAGGGTGCAGGAGGGCGAGCGGCCGATGATGATCGACGACGGGCTCAGGGGCACGGTCGAGCCGGCCAAGGGGCCCTCGGTGATGACCAGGCGGGTGGCGCTGCGGCGTCGGCCCCTGGGGGGAGGAGCTGAGGGCTGCTCGGAGCCACCCGTGGAGCGCCGACGTGCCGAGCCGGCGGCGGGGGAGTCGGCCATGTCGCGGCGCATGACGCGCACGATGAGGTACAGGAAGAACCACAGCAGGACCAGGTAGCCCAGCCGTAAGATCGTGAAGGCGAGTGCGCTCACCCGTTGACTCCGCTGTTCTGGGTGCCGTCCCAGAACAGGATCTGGGTGCGGCCGATGGTCAGTGTATTGCCGTCCACGAGCGTGACGGCGTCGACCCGCTGGCCCTCGACGAAGGTGCCGTTGGTGGAACCCAGGTCGCTGGCGATGGCGTTGCCGTGCGTCAGGCGGATCTCCAGGTGACGGCGTGAGACGCCGGAGTCGTCGACGATGATGTCCGCCTCAGAGCCGCGCCCGATGACGGTGACCGGCCCGGTGAGCAGGTAGCGCTGGCCGTTGATGTCGACGATCGGGTGCGCCGGGGTGGCGGAGGCGGAGGCGGCCGGAGCGGCGGCGCCGCGCCGCGTGGAGGACTCGATCTCGATGGCCGGAGCGTTGGGGTTGTTGTTGACGAGGAAGGAGACCTCGACCGGGCCGACGAAGGAGTAGCCCTGGTCCGCGGCGTGCGAGGTGGCGACCTCCTCCATCTGACGCACCATCTCGTCCTGGCCCCAGGCGGTGATGCGCTCGATGCTCGGTGGGGTGAGGTGGATGCGGAAGATATTGGGAACCACTGAACGGTCGCGGGCGAAGGACGCCGCGCGCTTGTCCATGGTCTCGCGGAGCTTCGAGGCGATCTCGATGGGCTCGATGTCGTCCGAGAAACGGGACATGGCGCGGTTCGTGACGTTCTCGACGCCCTTCTCGAACTTGTCCAGGAATCCCATGGACAGTACCTCCCCCAAATGTGGTGTGGCGGCCCCCGGGATGGAGCCGGGAGGCGGGACTGTCCCGCCTCGCTATGGGCCTGCACGGACCTGCGTGCAGGCCGATACCGTTCCCATCGTAACGGTAGCGAAGCCATTGCAGGGAAGACGGCCCCCGCTGTGTGAGGTAATTGTGTCGTGAGCGGTCTCACGGCCGGATGTGGCGGTGAGGATTGGACGACGGCGGGGCCGGCAGGCTAGTCTCATGCTCGCTTCTCGCGCGAGTGGCGGAATTGGTAGACGCGCACGGTTCAGGGTCCGTGTGATCTTACGATCATGGGGGTTCGAGTCCCCCCGCGCACAGAACGGAAAGGCCCGGGCCACATGGTCCGGGCCTTTCGCTGTCCCGGATGATGCCGGCCCCTGTGGACACTGAGCCGCGGATCGGCCTACTCCACGGGGTGGGGATCCGCTGGCCGGGGGTGTCCACTGCACGAAGGCCCCACCTACCTGGAGTGCCCCTGACCCACCACCAGTAGCACCCTCACGCTCGTGCAGCACACGCCCCGCACCACCCGAGGGATGAGCCTGCTTGCTCCCCGGGACGACAGGCGTTCGTCGCGCCCTCATGGCTTCCTCAGTCCCCTCTGAGAGGACATCGGGCGCACATGGTGACGCAGTTCTCTTGGAGGGGGCGGCGTCGTTCCGGTGATGACGGGGGAGTCAGGCGGCGGGCCGGAGGTGCCAGCGGCGCAGCAGGTACCAGGCGGTCAGGGCCCCGGCCCAGGCGCCGACGGCGTTCTGGCCGACATTGGCCAGCGAGGGGCGCCGCTCCAGCATGGGCAGGAGGCTCTGGAGCACCTCGGCGCTCAGCCCGATGACGCAGCCCACCAGGGCCCACATCCACCAGGGGACGTCCCGCCAGCCTGCGACGGCGCAGAAGGTGGCCGGTGCCAGCATCACCAGGTTGAGGACGATGTCCTTGCCCTCGGAGCTGAGGAAACCCGGTCCCATGGTGTCCTTGAGGTCGGCGACCTCGTGTCCGGAGGGCCACGTGACCGCCACGCAGATGATGGCCAGGAGGATGACCGTCGCGACGCGGGCGATCCGCTCGTAACGGGCGCGGCCCGGGAGGACGTCCTCGGGCTGGTTCGGGCCCGAGGCGCGGTCGGCGGATGGCGAACCGGCCGACACCGGTGATGTCTCTCGGGAGGTGTCGGGGGAGTCGGCGGACGTCAGTGCGTCGGGCGCGGGCTGCTGGGCGGGCACGCTCACGACGCTACCGCCCGCCCTCCGGGGACCCGGAAGGCGGGCGGTGACGATCCGAGCACAGGAGTGTGCTCCGGGGCTCAGCAGCAGCTGGCGTTGATCTCCGTCTCAGCCTGCTTGGCCCGGGCGCGCCAGAACTCGCGCTCGCTCATGGGGCCGTGCCCAGAACCGTGCCCGGAGCCGTGGTCGCCCCCGTGACCGTGGAGGCACTGCGCGTGCTCGCGGGCGTAGCGCTCCAGGTAGCGGTCATAGGCGGACTCCCCGGTCATGTCCCGCCACAGGGCACGGGCCCGGGCCAGGGCCTGGTGCAGTCGACTGCGGGTGCTCGGCCGACCTGCCGGCCGCGGTGTCGGAGGGGTTGACGTCATGACTTCTCCGCGTGGGCCTTGTGCGGGGATGAGGGCCGGGTCGCCCACCTGCTCGTACTCCCGGGAGACCTTCTTCATGAGCGAGGAGGCGATCATCGTCTCGGGCGCGTAGAAGTTGGACTCCTGGTACGGGTCCTCCGACGTCGTCGTGTCCCGGTTGCGGATCGTCTGGACGATGCGGATGAGGGCGCAGACCATGACGAAGGCGACCATGACCAGGAAGATGACCGACAGCGTCCCCTGAATCATCGTGTTGCGCACGATGGCCCGGGTCTCCTCGATCTTGTCCGGGTCGGTGAGCGTGCCCAGCTTGGCCACGGCCTCACGATGCTGCTGGAAGTAGCCCACGAGCGGGTCGGTGGAGAAGATCTTCTGCCACGAGGCCGTGAAGGTGACGGCCGTGTCGAAGACCAGCGGGATCGCGGGGATCCACACCCACTTCGTGTAGCCCTTGCGCACCACCATGACGGTGACCACCAGCAGTGCCACGGCCGCGATGAGCTGGTTGGCGATACCGAACAGCGGGATAGAGCGTCTGGATGCCGCCGCGCGGGTCGGTGACGCCCATGAGGAGCAGCGCCCCCCAGGAGGCGACGACGACCGCCGTGGTCCCCAGGCGCCCACGTGCCAGGACGGGTCCTTGAACCTGGGGAAGGCGTTGCCCAGCGCGTCGGAGAGCTGGAAGCGGGCCACGCGGGTGACGGCGTCGACGGCCGAGAGGATGAACAGGGCCTCGAACATGATGGCGAAGTGGTACCAGAAGCCCATCATGGCCCGGCCTCCGCCGATCTGGTGGAGGATGTGGGCGATGCCCACCGACAGGGTGGGGGCGCCGCCGGTGCGCGAGACGACGTTGGGCTCGCCGACGTCGCTGGCCAGGCGCTCCAGGGCCTCGGCGCCCGTGTAGGTCTTGGGGTTGCCGTTGTCGTCCCAGGAGTCCCACTCGGGGGTGAGCCTGCGGCCCTGGCGTCGGTGACGCCGAGCTTGGCGACGGCGGACTCGGCGAGCTTCTCGCAGTGGTGATCGGGGTCGTCGGTGGTCTTGCAGGGGGCGGCGGCCACCGTCTCGGGGCCGGCGAGCTTGTTCATGGTCGCCGTCGAGGTGTTCATGGAGAAGTAGATGCCCGGGCTCAGCGAGACCGCGGCCGCCAGCGCCATGATGGCCACGAAGGACTCCATGAGCATGCCGCCGTAGCCGATCATGCGGACCTGGGTCTCCTTCTCCACCATCTTGGGGCTGGTGCCCGAGGAGACCATGGCGTGCATGCCGGACAGGGCGCCGCAGGCGATGGTGATGAACAGGAAGGGGAAGAGGGTGCCGGCGAAGACGGGGCCGGCGGTGTTGAAGGCGAACTCGGTGACGGCGGACATCTCCACCAGGGGGCGCACGATGATGATGCCCAGGGCCAGGATCGTGATGGTGCCGACCTTCATGAAGGTCGACAGGTAGTCGCGCGGGGTGAGCAGGACCCACACGGGCAGGACCGCGGCCAGGAAGCCGTAGATGATCATGGCCCACACCAGGGTGGTGGGGGACAGGTGCAGGTAGTGCCCGAAGGAGGACTCGGCCACCCAGCGTCCGCCGATGATGACGGCGATGAGCAGGCCGAAGCCGATGAAGGAGACCTGGGTGATCTTGCCGGGCTGGACGAAGCGCAGCCACAGGCCCATCCCGATGGCGATCGGGATGGTCATGCCCACCGAGAAGACGCCCCAGGGGGAGGCGGCCAGGGCGTTGACGCAGACCATGGCCAGGACCGCCAGGACGATCATGAGCATGACGAAGACGACGATGGTCGCCACGATGCCGCCGATCTTGCCGATCTCATCCGTGGCCATCTGGCCCAGGGAGCGGCCGCCGCGGCGCATGGAGAAGAACAGGACGAGCATGTCCTGGACGGCGCCGGCCACGAGGACGCCGATGATGATCCACAGGGTGCCGGGCAGGTAGCCCATCTGGGCGGCCAGGACCGGGCCGACCAGCGGGCCGGCGCCGGCGATGGCCGCGAAGTGGTGGCCGTAGAGGACGACACGGTGGGTGGGGTCGAAGTCGCGCCCGTTGTTGATGCGCTCGGCCGGGGTGGCGTTGGTGTCGTCGGGGCGCATGATGCGCCGCTGGATGTAGAGGGCGTAGAAGCGGTACCCGATCGCGTAGGTGCACACGGCGGTGACCACGAACCAGATGGTGTTGACGTGCTCGCCGCGCACGACCGCCAGCATCCACCACCCCAGGACGCCCAGGGCGGTGATGGCCACCCATGTGGAGATCCGTACGGGTGTCCATCGATTGTCAGGACGTATGCCGACAGGGACACCGTCGGCGTTGCGGATGATCCGTTTCTCCTCCTGCTCGGTGTATGTCGGCAGGGGAGGCTTCTTTCTGGGGCATCGGGATTCCGTTCTCGTCGTCGAGAAAAGGTGTGACGTCATCGTCTCCGGTGACCGTCCCAGGGTATTCCTCCTGGTGGCGGAAGGGAAGCGATGGTGGATACGACGGCGGGGCGTACGGCTACCCTGGCGTCGTGTCCGTGCTTCATCCCGTTCTCGACGTCCTCGCGCAGGCGCCGATCCTCACCGTCTTCCTCGTCATCGGCCTGGGGACCGCCGTCGGGCAGATCCCGCTGGGGCCGATCCGCTTCGGCGCCGCCGGGGCCCTCTTCGTGGGCCTCGCGGTGGGCGCCCTCGACCCCCGGCTCGGTGCTGATCTGACCCTGCTGCGAAGCCTCGGCCTGGCCCTGTTCTGCTACACCGTGGGCCTGGCCGCCGGCAACACCTTCTTCCGCGACCTGCGCGGGCAGCTGCCGCTCATGGCCGTGTGCGTCGTCGCGCTCGTGATCGCCGGTGCGGCGGGCGGCCTCTACTCCCACCTGGCCGGGGTGAGCCCCGCCATGGACTCCGGCGCCTACGCGGGCGCCCTCACCTCACCGGTGCTCGACGCCGCCATTGAGGCGGCCGGCACCCAGGAGCCCGCCGTCGGCTACGCCCTGGCCTACCCCGTGGGCGTCGCCGTCGCCATCCTCATCGTCTCCGGGGTCGTGGGGCGCTCCTGGCCCGGGCGGCGCGACCCGAGGCCCGCCAGCGCTGACGGCATCACCGCCACCAGCGTCTACCTCCTGCAGCGGGTGGCCCTCGGCGAGATGAAGGCCTTCAAGGAGGGCAGCATCCGCATCTCCTACCTGGAGCGCGACGGCGAGACCCGGGTCGTGGCCCCCGGTGAGGTGCTGCTGCCCGGGGACAAGGTCGTCATCGTCGGGGCGCCGTCCGCCGTCGAGTCCGCCGTGCACGACCTGGGCACCGGGTTTCACAACTGCCTGGCCAAGGACCGCACCGCCGTCGACTTCCGGCGCCTGACCGTCTCCTCGACACGGGTGGCCGGCCGCACCATCGCCGAGGTGGACATGCCCGGGCGCTTCCAGGGCGTCATCACCCGCGTCAAGCGCGGCGACCTGGACCTGCTGGCCCGTGAGGACCTCGTCCTGGAGCTCGGGGACCGGGTGCTGGCGGTCGTCCCCAGCGACGAGCTGGAGAAGGCCGCCGACTGGTTCGGCGACTCCGAGCGCTCCATCGCCCAGATCGACGCCTTCTCCGTCGGGGCCGGCATGGCGCTCGGCGTGCTCCTGGGGCTGGTGGCGATCCCGCTGCCCGGCGGCATCACCCTGCGGCTCGGGGTGGCGGCCGGGCCGCTCGTCGTCGGCATGGTCCTGGGGTGGGTGGGGCGCACCGGGCCCTTCGTGTGGGGGCTGCCGCACGCCGCCAACTCCACCATCCGCCAGCTGGGGCTGCTGTTCTTCCTGGCCGCGATCGGGCTGGCCTCGGGGCCTGACTTCGCGGCCTCGGCCTTCTCGATGACGGGACTCAAGGTGGGGGTGCTCGCCGCGCTCGTCGTGGCGGTCAGTGCGATCGTCATGCTGGCCGGGGCGCGGTGGGCCGGGGTCTCCGCGCAGCGCGCCTCCGGCGGCCTGGCCGGGCTCGTCGGGCAGCCCGCGATCCTGGCCTTCGCCCTGTCCAAGCGCGATGACGAGCGCATCGAGGCCGGCTACGCGACCCTGTTCGCTCTGGCCATCGTCGTCAAGATCGTCATGGTCCAGGTTCTCGTGGCGCTGTAAGTGGGTGACCTGACAGCGGTGGGCGGGGGAGTGCCTCCGGGTCCGTCGGAGCCGGTCCGAGTGAGCCCGGTGGTGTCCACATCGGTGACAAAGGGGCCTGCGGCCCTGATCAGACCGTCAACGGCACCGCGGAATCATGCGGTTTCTTTGTGGCGGTGTGTACCCGGAGCCCGCCTTTGTCACCGATGTGGACACGCACGTCTCTTTCGCGACCTGCTGAGGCAGCGCGATACGAGTCGACGCGGACGCTCAGTCGGCGGTGTCGCGCTCGGCGAAGACCTCGCGAGCCACGAAGGTGGCGTTGAGCGCTCGCGGGAAGCCGGCGTAGACCGAGGCGTGCAGGATCGCCTCGATGATCTCCTCACGGGTCAGGCCCCACGTTGAGGGCGGCCCCGATGTGGATCCTCAGCTGCGGCTCGCAGCCGCCCAGGGCCGTGAGCACGCCGATCGTGACGAGCTGGCGGCTGCGCGGGTCCAGCCCGGGGCGGGCGTAGACGTCCCCGAAACCGAAGGCCGCGATGTGGTGGCCGAGTGCCGGGCTGATGTCGGCCAGGGAGTCGATGACGGCCTGGGCCGCCTCGCCGTCGACCGAGCGGGCGACCTCCAGGCCGCGCTCGCGCCGGGCCAGGTTCTCGGGGCTGTTGACGTCGTGCTGGGGGCGAGTGGTTTCAGTGGTCATGAGGGGTTCTCCTTGTCAGTGCTGGAAGTGTTGGTGTTGTCCGGGGTGGCCTGCCCCTCCAGCTCCCGCGTGTAGGCGGCGATCTTGTACTCGGTGGCGGCCAGCGCCAGCCGGAGCTCGTCGATCCGGGCTCGCAGCCCGTCACGGTGCTCGGTGAGCAGAGCCAGGCGCTCGGGCACCGTGTCCCGACCGGCCTCGACCAGCTTGATATAGCGCCGCAGGTCGCGGATCGGCATGCCCGAGGTCCGCATCCGGGTGAGGAACACCAGACGCCGCACGCTCGCGGCGTCGTAACGACGGCGTCCGGAGGGGTCACGCTCCACCCGCACGAGCCCGATCCGCTCGTAGTAGCGCAGCGTGTGGGCGCTGACTCCCAGGCGGTCGGCGGTGGTCGCGATGTCCCAGCCGGCTGCACCGGGTCCGTCCGCCGGCCCGACGTTGTCACTGGACGGGACGGAGGCGAGCCGCAGCGCCTCGTGGAGCCCGGGCGTCGTCGGGCTCGCTGTCTGGAGCAATCGCGCTGGTCATGGTGCAGACCGTAGGACTTCGAGCGCACTCGAAGGCAAGAACGATCGGCGGCGGCCCCGGGATGGCGCCTCGGGGCCAGCCTGGCCGCATGCTCGTCGCCTTCTCCGTGTCCCCGACCACCACTGACGCCCCTGACGGGTTCGGTCTCCGAGGCGGTGGCCCGAGCCGTGCGCGTAGTGCGCGACTCGGGGCTGCCCCATGAGACGACCTCGATGTTCACCACGGTCGAGGGCGAGTGGGACGAGTGCATGGACGTGGTCAAGCGGGCCTGCGAGGCGGTCGCCGAGGTGAGCCCGCGCGTGGCGCTCGTCCTCAAGGCCGACATCCGCCCCGGTTGGACCGGCCAGATGACCGCGAAGGTCGAGCGCGTCGAGGCCCGCCTGCGCCAGACCGACTGAGCGGCGCCCGGCAGACACCCGTAACCTGCCGCGCCCTGCTGTCGCCGCGATGTCGCGCCCAGACGCCCACGCCGGCCGACAGACCGACATTTTCTTCAGAATCGACGCGGCTCCGGGTCGTTTATGAAGAACAGGTCGATCTATGAAGAAAAAATGTCGGTGAGTACGGCTACGAGACCGCCAGGTCCTCCAGCCACTGCTCGATCGGGCGCGGTCGGAGCCCCAGGAGCTCCTGGGCGCTGCCGTCCTCGGCGATGGTGTTGCCGTCCTGCGCGTTGAGGGCCCGGTAGAGCTCGACGACCGGCGCCGCGGCCGGCCCGAAGAGCGGCGTGATGAGCTCGCCGAAGGCCTCGGGCGTGATGCCCTCGAAACGGACCTCGCGGCCCAGATGGTTGGAGAAGGCCGCGGTCAGATCCGGTCCCGTCAGTCCGGGCAGGTGACCGACGCCGACCGTGCCCGTGGTGGGGGAGGCGTCCGTGAGCAGGCGGGCGACGACCTCGGCCACGTCCAGGTGCGAGCTCCAGGAGACCGGGAACGACGTCGGGAGCGGGTAGCGCAGCACGCCCTCCTCACGCGTGGGGGCCAGGACGACCGGCAAGAGCAGGTTCTCCAGGTAGAGGCGTGGGGCGACCACGGCCGTGGGGACGCCGCTGCCGGTCACGCCGTCGATGAGCGTCATGATGGGGCTGTCCGCGGGCGCCTGCAGCGGTGATCCCGGCTGGTCGACGATCTGCCCGCTGGTGGAGATGACGACGCGACCGGGACGGGCCCGGGTGACCGCCTCGACGACGGCCCGGGCCTGGGCGGCCGCCGCCTCGGGTGCGCCCATGGGCAGGTGGACGAAGACGCCGTCGGCGCCCTCATAGGCGGCGGCGAGGGAGTCCGCTGAGGCCAGGTCGACCTGCCGGGCGACGACGCCGGCGGGGACCGCCTCGGGATGGCGGACCGCAGCGACGGCGGTGCGCCCTGCGGAGGTCAGAGCGGATAGAACGGGAGAGCCTTGGGCGCCCGTGGCGCCGTGAATGATGTCAGCCATGACGCCATTAGTGCATACGGTGCACCAGTTACGTCAACTGCACTATTGGGGTAGGTTTCGATGTCATGAGTGAGGTCGATCTTCCCGAGTGCGGGGTGGCGAGGTTCCTGCTGCTGTTCGACGGGCCCTGGGCGACGCTCATCGTGCGCGAGCTCATGCACGGCCCGCAGCGCTTCGGGGAGCTGCGCGACGCCCTGCCGGGGATCAGCGCGCACACGCTGACCAGCCGGTTGCGGATGTTCGAGTCGCGCGGGATCGTCAGCCGACACGCCTACCCGGAGGTGCCGCCCCGCGTCGTCTACGAGCTCACCGACCTGGGCAGGAGCCTGAGGCCGGTGCTCGATGCGATGAATGAGTGGGGCGCCAGCTGCCCGACGTCGGCCTTCACGCCGCAGCACGACTTGCGCCGGTGAGGCCCGCTTGCGCCAGGCCGACTAAACCGACATTCTTCACAAACGACGCGGCTCCAGGGTCGTTTGTGAAGAAAAAGGTCGATCTATGAAGAAAAAGTCGGTGAGGTGCGGGGCATCAGCGGCTCAGCCGAGCAGGGCCAGGACGACCGCGGCGCTGCGGGCGGCGGCCTCTCGGCGGCGATGTGGAAGTCCTGGCCAGCCTCCGGGGCCGCACAGGTCGGACACGCCACGTACCGAGACGAAGGGGACGCCGGCACTCGCCGCCACCTGCGCCAGAGCCGTCGACTCCATGTCGGTGCTCAGCGCTGCGGGGAAGACCTCACGGGTGTCGGCCACGTTCGCAGCCGTCACGAAGGAGTTCCCGGACAGCATCTGACCGACGCGCAACCGCGCCGAGCCCGACGACGCTGTGGCGCCGCGCAGGGCCTCCTGGCCCACCTGCTCCAGGCGCTCCAGCAGAGCCGGGTCCCCGCCGAAGGTCTCCGGCTGGCCCGGGGTCTGGCCGCGGGCGTAGCCGAAGGCGGTGGCGTCGGCGTCGGTGTAGGCCAGGGTCGTCGAGACGCAGACGTCGCCGACCTCGACCTGGCGGCCGAGCCCGCCGGTGGTTCCCCGCCGAGACGACCGCGCCGGGGCGGACCTGGGCCAGGACCGTCGCCAGCGCGCTCGCGGCCGCCACGAGCCCGATGCCGCTGCGCACGACGACGAGCTCGCGATCTCCGCCGGGAAGCTGGAGGGACCAGGCGCGCGCGGAGCCCGGCAGGTTCGGCGCCTTGGCCGCCGCGCGCTCGGGCAGGGCGTCCAGGAAGGGCTCGGCCTCCTCTGCCATGGCGCAGGAGACGATGACGGGCGCGGCACTGGTGCGACTCACGCACCGAGCCTACAGGGGCGGCCGAGCCCTGAAAGTGTTCAGAGGGGACGGCTTTGACGGCCGATCGCATCCACTATTAAATAGAAACAAAGTGATGACCTGGGCTTTTACAAACCGCGATGTGGGCGCTCCGATTCAATGTCGTCCTATACGGACAGAATCGCTGCATGGTGACTCTGTCGGTCTCTTTGCTCTGAAGACATGCTGCCGTCATACGTCCGCGGGTCAAGAGCTGGGACGTCTGGCTCCAGGGCGGGGCAGATGCGGCGGTCTGCGCCCGCCAATGATCCAGGTGACGGTTCCCACGGTTCGTCTGCCGTGCCCGTCGTGCTCGGAACCTATGGGGTAAGGGTGCCTTCACCCCGCCTGGAGCGGATGATCGGGGTGATTCCCATACTCATGGCGATGGGGTGACAATCTCGACCGTGCCGTGCTGGAGGACCTGTCGGCTAGTCAGACGCAATGGAACGTGACTCGCGGTGATCGCGGCCTGGTCGCGCAGGTGGTCCTGCTCCCAGTCGAGATGGGAGGAGTGAAAGGTGTAGCCGTCCGTTTCGATGAGAAGCGCTGGGTGACTGTCTGATCGAAGCGCCTTGGTGTCGGGGGTGAGGTCGTGTGGGTGAGCTGTCAGCACCAGATCCACCTCTCCAACGCCGGGGACGAACACTGCCGTCGCCGGCCGGTATCCGGCCTCTTCTAGCTCATAACGAGCGATCGTCTCCAGGAGAGAGCGGGCATCGGGGAGCGACCGTGACACAAGCGTGCGGGAGCGGTGGTTTCGCGGGACCCCGTAGGAGGTTCTCAAGCTGAGAGCGGGTCGTCAGACCAAGTCGAAGGGCCGCATCGAGTGCGATGAGTGCATCAAGCTCGTCCGCACAACGTAGGTAGCAGATAAGTGCCTGTTCCACGGAAGCCACCGGTGCCGCATCCGCGGCGGGGAGAATGAGATCGCCCAAACGGTGGGTGACGACACGCCCGATTGCGTCCGGTATGTGACCCCGGTTCCCGGGGATGGCGATATGCAACGTTGTGGGTGCTGACTGCAGTGGGAGGCCGTAGTGCTTCATGGCGTGGGCGCAGGTGATGACACCCCCGATGCGTCGGCAGAGGATGAAGCGAGGATCGGCGCCCTTCAGCGCGGCCACGCGGTTCGGGTGAAGATTGATGAGCCCATCGGCGGCGGCTCGGGTGGCAAGACGCCGTTCGGTCCGCGTGCTGCACAGCGTGCTCAGGCGCGCTGCTCCCTGGTGAGCGGCGAGACGCGCCAGCAGCCCCTCGATCCTGGAAGTCTTGTTCATGATCAAATGATCTCAAACATCATTAAAGTGCGTCTCATTGAGGTGAGGGATTGTGTGTTGAGGTGTGTCCGTTGTGTCCAAGGGGGACGGTTTTGAGGGCCGATCGCATCCACTAGCAAGAAGTAACAGCGCGATGACCTGGGCTTTTGCAGATCGCGGTGAGGTTGCCGTGATTCAAAGTCGTCCCAGGTGGACAGATTCGCCGCACGGCGGCTCTGTCGAGGTGCTGTAGAGAGCGTGCAGTGGGGGTCGGCGGGGCGCTGCGGCCTTCTGTCGCCGGGGTGGAATCCGTCGCTTCGACGGGAAGTAGGTCCTGATGCGGAGTTGCGTCAGGTGTCGCCAGCCTTCGTCGGCGTGCTCAGTCCCGATGATGACCGCCTCGATGAGGTCGCGCAGCCTCGCGCCGTCGATGTTCTCGGCGATTGAGTCCATGAAGAGCAGGCAGACGATGTCGGCCAGGCTCGCCGTGAGGACGGTGGGGCGGCGTCCCATGCGGGTGAGGACCTTCTCAATGGTCCCGGACAGCTTGGCGGTGAACGCGGCGCTGCTCGTCTCGGGGATCTGCGGAGTGCCGGGGTGGTGGAGCCGGTGGAGGGTGTACTCGGTCTTCAGCAGGTAGATGGTGCGGGCCTCGGGGCGGATGGCTCTCGAGCAGCTCCATGAGCGAGGTCATCGTCGGTGGGCCCTTGATCGAGTCGACGGCCTGAGCGATCTTCTCCAGCAGGGCGTTGGAGCGCGAGACGATGGCCTCGGTGAGGACGTCCTGGAGCGAGGAGTAGTTGGAGTAGAAGGCGCCTCGGGTGAACCCCGCCTGCTTGACGACGTCGTCGATGCGGGCGCCGGCGATGCCCTTGGAGACGATCACGTCCGCCGCCGCCTCGATGAGGCGCGCGCGGGTGTTCTTCCGCTTGCGCAGGCTGCGCTCGGTTGCGGGTGACGTGCTGCTCGGTGCCATCAGGTCGACAACCATACCGCCAGAGTCGACGTGCGAGGGGTCACATCAACTCAACCTTCAATACGATTCTGTATCCAGTACGTTTGTGAACTGAATCTGGTTGTCCTTCATCTGAAAGGTCGTTTATGCCCGCCCTTCTGCACTCCCTGGGGCGTTGGTGCGCCCTCCACGCCCCCCGGGTCCTCGCGATCTGGGTGCTCCTCATCGCCGCTCTTGGTGGCGTCGTCGCCACCACCGGGGTCCAGCTCGACAACACGTTCTCGATCTCCGGCACCGAGTCGATGCGCGGTCTAGACGTTCTCTCCAATCGGCTTCCCCAGGCGGCGGGCAGCAGCGAGCAGGTCCTCATCACCACCTCCGACGGCCGCATCGAGAACCACGCCGAGGCCGTCAACGCCTTCGCCCTTAAGGCCTCGCAGATCGATGGAGTGGCCATGGTCGCCCCACCCTTCGGCAACCCGGAGAGGGGGACGGCCTCCACCGTCTCCGATGACGGCAAGCATGTGCTCGTCCAGGTGCAGGTCGACACCTCGGTCGGCTCCGTCACCTCAGGAACAACGGCGAAGGCCAAGACCGCCGCGGAGGATCTCGACGCCGTCGCCAAGCGCACCGAGGCCGTGGACTCGTCCCTGACGATTCAGCGCAGCGGCAGTATCGACAGGGAGACGGGAATCGGTATCTCCGCCGTTGAGCTCGTCGGTGTGGCCATTGCCGGAATCGTCCTGCTCCTCACGTTCGGGTCCTTCATCGCCGCAGGCCTGCCGCTCATTGCAGCCTTCATCGGCGTGGGAACCGGGATGCTCGGTATTCTCGGGATGGCGAGCGTCACCGACATCAGCTCCACCACCCCGGTCCTGGCCGTCATGATCGGGCTGGCGGTCGGTATCGACTACGCCCTGTTCATCGTCTCGCGAGCCCGTGAGCACCTCGCCGGCGGCCTCGATCCGGCCGAGGCCGCCGGGCGGGCCACCGCCACCTCCGGAGGAGCGGTCGTCTTCGCCGGAACCACGGTCATCGTGGCCCTGTGCGGTCTGAGCGTGGCCCGCATCAGCTTCCTGACCACGATGGGACTGGCCTCGGCGGCCATGGTGGCCGTGGCCGTGCTCGTCGCCCTCACGGTCGTCCCGGCGCTCATCGGGATCGCCGGTCGGCGCCTGCTTGCGCGCCGTCGGCGTACGGTCTCCCGCAACAGCGGGATGGTGGAGCGGAGGCCGGCATCCCGTTGGGCGCGAGGGGTGACCCGCCGCCCCTGGGCGACCATCGGCGCCGTCGTCGTCCTTCTGGGACTGTGCACCGTGCCCGTCAGTGGTCTGCGTTTGGCCCTGACTGACAGCGGCTTCGCCGAGAAGGGCTCCCAGGAGCGAGAGACCTACGACGCCGTGGCCGCGGCCTACGGCGAGGGTTACAACTCCCCCGTCATCGTGATCGCCGATATCTCCGACGCCTCCACGTCCGTCGGTGCCGTTCAGGGCCTTGCCCAGGACCTGTCCACGCTCGACGGCGTCGAGAGCATCGCCCTGGCCACCCCCAACCAGGACGGGACCCTCGCCTTCGTCCAGGTCAGACCCTGAGAAGTCGCAGTCGGACTCCAGCACGATGCGGCTTGTGCGGGAGATCCGTTCCCACGCCGACGACTACGAGAGCCGCTACGGTCTGACCGACGTCATGGTCACCGGCCAGACCGCCGTGGCGATCGATGTCGCCGAGGCGCTCAACAATGCCCTCATCCCCTTCGGCATCGTGGTGATTGGACTGTCGCTCATCCTCCTCATGGTGGTCTTCCGCTCCATTGCCGTTCCCTGACCGCGACCCCTGGGTTACCTGTTGTCGCTGGGGGCCGGGATGGGCGCCGTCGGTGCTGTCTTCGGCTGGGGCTGGGCCTCCGATCTCCTGGGGGTGTCCAGGTCGGCGCCGTCACGTCCTTCCTGCCGGTCATCGTCATGGGAGTCCTGTTCGGGCTGGCCATGGACTACCAGGTCTTCCTCGTGTCCCGCATGCGTGAGGAGTGGGCCCGACGTCGCGGCGGCGCGACCGCCGCGACGCCCGAGGAACGCCGTGAAGCGGCCAAGGCGGCGATCGAGGCGGGGTTCCAGGGCAGCGCGAAGGTCGTCGTGGCGGCGGCCGTCATCATGATCGGTGTCTTCGCGGCCTTCGTCCACACTGACAACGTTAACGTCAAGCCCATCGCCGTTGGGCTCACCGTCGGTATCGCCGCCGACGCCTTCCTTGTGCGCATGACCCTCATTCCCGCACTCATGGCCGCCCTGGGTGAGAAGGCCTGGTGGCTACCGGCGTGGCTGGACCGGCTGCTCCCGGTCGTCGACGTCGAGGGGGAGGGCCTGGAGCAGGCACTGGAGCTGGCGGAGGCCGACGCCGATCACTCGGCAGGGCAGGAGGTGGACTCCGAGGCCGACCCGGTGCAGGAGGCGGATGCCCCTGCGGTGCCTGTGAGTCCGGCCGCCGCAGCGGAATCCGTTACGCCCGGCGGGGGCGGGGCGGGCGGCCTCCCAGCGGACTGCACCAGCGCCTCCCCTGGCCTTGGGCGTCCTGGTCGTGCTGGTCACGGCGACCGGCGCCTACCTGCTGCGCCTGCGCCGTCGGCAGAAGTGAGCGCGGGCGCTACTCGCGGCCGGGGGCGTTCGACGCCGTCGGGGACCGGAATCCGTCCCCGAGTGCGCGAGACGTCCCCGGCCGTGCCGACATGTCCCCGGACGCGCAGGATGTCCCCGGCTGTGGGGGATGCCCCGGCCCGGCCGTGCGGCCGGTCAGGCCATGACCCGCGTCCACTCCTCGCGGGCGGCGAGGAAGCCGCGCACCGCCTCCTGGGCGGCGGCCAGCGAGTGGTTCGCCCCCCAGCCGCACTGGACCTCGTTGGCCGCCGGCACCTCCTCGGCGGTGAGGATGTCGCGGAAGGTCGCCTCCAGCAGCGGCAGGAACTCCTCGGTCCCCACCCCCAGCATGAGCGCGTAGAAGCCGGTCTGGCAGCCCATGGGGGAGAAGTCGATGAGCCGGTCGGTGTGGTTGCGCATGAGCTCGGCGCTCAGGTGCTCGATGGAGTGCACGGCCTCCATCTCCAGGTGCGCGCGGTTGGGCTGGCAGAAGCGCACGTCGTACTTGACGAGCACGTCCCCGCCGGGCAGCTCCTTGCGGTCGGCCACGCGCACGTAGGGCGCGGCCACCTGGTGTGGTCCAGGTTGAAGGACTCGACGTTCATCCTCGGCGTGCTCTGCTCGCTCGTCTCGCTCATGGGCCCAGCCTACGGGGCGGTCACGAGGCAGGATGGGGGCATGACTTCACTGGCGCGCATCGTCACGGGGCCCGACGGCGCCCCCACCCTGGTCCTGCTCCACGGCATCACCGGCTCCGCGGTCTCCCTGGCCGAGGCCATCGACCACTGGGTCGGCCGCGGCTACCGGGTCCTGGCCGTCGACGCCCGCGGGCACGGCCTGTCCCCGCGGTGGACGCCGGCCCAGCTCGAGCGCGCCGGGGAGGTCCTCGTGGAGGACCTCATCGCCGTCCTGGAGGACCTGGACACCGCCTCGCGCGGCCGGGCCGCCCTGGGCCTGCCGACACCGCCGGCCCCGGTCGTCATCGGCCACTCGATGGGTGCGGCCACCGCCATGGTGGCCGCGGTCCGCCGCCCCGACCTGGTCTGCGGCGTCGTCCTGGAGGACCCGGCCCGCTTCGGCACCCGCAGCCCGCGCGAGCTCCTGGCCCGCGGTGCCGCCCGGGAGCGGGCCCGCACCGCCGAGGTCGCCGACCTGCCGGCCGCCGTCGGCCGTGCCCTGGAGACCATGCCCGATGACGAGGCCCTTCCGGGCGTGTGGGCCTCTCAGCGCACCGACCCGGGCCTGCTGCTCACTGGCGTCGTCACCCCGGAGGTCCCCTGGGAGGAGGCCATGGCGGCGCTCGACGTCCCCGCCCTGCTGCTCACCGGCGACCGGCCCGGCAGCGCCCGCGTGGGCAGCGAGGGCCTGGCCGCCGCCGCCCGCAACCCCGCATCACCCCGGTCCTCGTGCCCGGGGCCGGCCACCAGGTGCGCCGCAGCGACCCGCAGGCCTTCTACCGCGCTGTTGACACCTGGCTGGCCGAGGTCCTGCCGGTGGGCTGAGGCGGGGCCGCGGGCACGAAAGAGGAGAACTCCCACGGCGCGCAGGGGCCGTAGCGCCGGGATGCGCCGCCAGTCCGTGGGAGGATGCGCCCATGGCAGCTGTGTCGGAAAAAGCTCGGAAGGACTCCGTTCCCATCCCCAAGGAGCGCACGCAGGGGGAGACCATCGCCTACCTCCTGGCGGCACTGACCATTGGCGCGGTGGGGCTCTACCTCATCCAGGACCTCTTCGCCCCGGCCTTCTTCGCCCTCACCCTCGTGGTGACGGTCCGGCCGCTGGTGTCCTGGATGACGCGCCACCGAGTGCCGCGCGTGGTCGCGGCGACGGCGGCGATCCTGCTCATCTTCACCTTCGTCGTCCTGCTGTTCGCGGCCCTGGCCGTCGCGGTGGCCCAGCTCGTCGACACCCTTCCCCAGTACGCCCCCAAGTTCCAGGCGATCTGGCGCCAGACTGAGACCCAGCTCAACGGCATGGGGGTCGACCAGTCCACGGTGCTCAAGGAGGTCACCGACGTCCTGGACACCTCCCGACTCGTCATGGTGGCGCAGACGGTCCTGGGGCAGCTGACCTCGGCCAGCGCGATGCTCGGCGTCATGGCGATGGTGGTCGTCTTCCTCATGTTCGACACCGCCAAGATCGAGATCCGCACCGCCGCCCTCGGCGTCCTCAAGCCGGGTATGGCCTCCGCCATGGTCTCCTTCTGCGAGGCGGTGCGCTCCTACTGGATGGTATCGACGGTCTTCGGTCTCATCGTGGCCGTCATCAACGCGGTCACCCTGTGGTACCTGGACGTGCCGATGGCCATCACCTGGGGCGTGGTCTCCTTCATCACCAACTACATCCCGAATATCGGCTTCGTCCTGGGCGTGGTGCCGCCGGCGATCCTGGGGCTGGTGGACTCCGGCCCCTGGACGGCGCTGTGGGTGGTGCTGTCCTACGTGGCGGCCAACTTCGTCATCCAGTCCCTCATCCAGCCCAAGTTCACCGGGTGACGCGGTGGGGCTCAACACGACGACGACCTTCCTGTGCCTGCTGTTCTGGTCCACCGTCATCGGGGCGATGGGGACGATCCTGGCGGTGCCGCTGACCCTGTTCGTCAAGGCCCTCCTCATCGACTCCGACCCGCGCTCGCGCTGGGTGGGGATCTTCCTGTCCGCCGGCGACTCGCCCGTGCGTGACCCCGATGAGCTGGACCAGGAAGTGCTCGACGAGCTCGACAAGCTCGACCTTGACGGTGACGGCGTCGGCGAGGGGGACCCCGACCACGGTCGGCCCGTCGTGGAGCGGGCCGCCGACAAAACTGAGAAGGTTGAGGGCAACGGCCCAGAGTGCCGACAGCGCCGAAGACGTCGACAGCTCCGGGCCATCCGGCAGCCGTCAACGCTCCCAGGCGGACTGACCGCCTAAGGACGAGCTGGGCGCCCCTGGGGAATCGGCGACTGCGCTTCGCCGCGAGAATGTACTTCTCCCGCAGACGACTGAGGGTCCACCCCAGTCATCTGCGGGACAACGCAGTTCTCGCGCGGAAAGTACGTTCTCGATGACGCGATCTGCCGTTCAGCTGGCCGGTGCTATACAAGTCATCGGGGAGCCCTCGGGCTCAGGCCTCGGCACGGCCCTGGCGCCAGTAGCCCATGAAGGCCACAGAGCGCCGGTCGATGCCGCGCTCGCTGACCAGGTGGCGGCGCATCGTCCGCACTGCAGCCGCCTCCCGGCGAGCCACGCGTACAGGGGTGGTGCGCTTGAGCGCGTCCCCGCCCTTGGCGTGGCGCGGCACGTCCCACAGCAGCTCACGGTCGACGTCGATCTCCTCAACCTCCTGCGGCACCCCTACCGGACACAGCTCCTCGGCGGCCCGGCGTACACCCTCGACGAGCAGCTCCCCGTGCGAGCGGCCGTTGCGTCCAGCCACCCGCACCTCGATCCCGGGGTGCGCAGGCAGGTAAGGGGCATCCGCGTCATCGGGCATCTCGACGACGGCGACTCCCCGCGCGCTCGCGGGCAGGTCCTCCAGGATCCGGGCGATCGCCGGTGCCGCCGTCTCGTCCCCGCCCAGCAGGTAGCGCTCGGTCACTTGCGGAGGTACGAAGTCCACGCCCCCGGCATCGCCGTCCCACTGCCGGTTCGGCCCCAGCAGGACCGCCTCGGTACCGACCTCAGCCTCACGGATCCACCGAGAGGCCGGGCCGAGCGGATCGTGCACCACCATGTCGACGTCCACCTCCGCACGCGTTCCGTCCGGAACCTTCGCCTCGTGGCGAACCGTGCGCGTCGTGTAGGTGCGGATCGGGCACCGGTGCTCCTCGGGCAGCTTCATCAACCGGCCGTACCAGTCCTCGCCGTCGGGCAGCTGCTCGTAACCCGACGCCGGCGCCGGCAGCACCAGCTTGATCCGCTGGTCCCAGCCCGGGTCGGCGTAGTGGACCAGATCATCCCCGATGAAGGTGAAGCGCCGCATGGACGGCGTCACGTCGCGGACTGCCGCCACTGTGACATGGAAGAAGCGGAACGGGGACGTCGGTGAGGCGGACGGTCTGGCTGGGCTCATTGATGCTCCTTTGGGTCAGCTGCCGTGTGAGGCCTCGCGTACGTGGTGGCGGCCCCTTGGGCAGGATGAGGGGGTGCCGGAGACCGGGTCGGTGATGACGTCGGAGTCCAGGTCGAAGACTGTCGCCACCAGGTCCGCGTCGATCACCTCCTGCGGTGGTCCCGCGGCCACAACCTTGCCGGCGCGCATAGCGATGATGTGGTCGGCGTAGCGGGCCGACAGGTTGATGTCGTGCAGCACCATGACCACGGTGGTGCCGCGCTCGCGGTTGAGGTCGGTGAGCAGATCGAGGACCTCCACCTGGTGGGTGAGGTCCAGGAAGGTCGTGGGCTCGTCCAGCAGCAGCACCGGTGTGCGCTGGGCCAGTGCCATGGCGATCCACACGCGCTGGCGTTGACCGCCGGAGAGCTCGTCGATGGATCGGTCGGCCAGTTCGGCGGTGCGGGTCGCCAGCAACGACTTCTCTACGATCCGACGGTCCTCGGCGCCCGTGGAGCGGAACATGGACTGATGTGGGTGGCGCCCACGCCCCACGAGATCGGCCACAGCGATCCCCTCAGGTGCGATCGGCTGCTGGGGTAGCAGACCGAGTCGCGTTGCCAGCCTTCGGGTGGGGATCTGGTCGATGGGCTCGCCGTCGAGCAGGACCTGGCCCGACGTCGGCGCCAGGATCCGGGCCATGGTCTTGAGAAGCGTTGACTTCCCACAGGCGTTTGCCCCCACGATGACGGTGATTCTGCCGCTGGGGATCGTCGCGTCCACGCCGTCGACGACGATGTGCCGACCGTATCCGGAACGTAGGCCCTGTGTGGCGAGCTCGGGGACCGGGGAGGGGGTGGAGGTCGCAGAGGAGGTCATGCCGAGGCGCCCTGTCTGTTGATGCGGATGAGTTGGCTGATGAGGTAAGGGGCGCCCATGAGGCCGGTGACCACGCCCACGGGCAGTGCGGCGGACAGAAAGCACTGGGCTACCAGATCGCATCCCAGCACGATGACCGCGCCCATGAGTGCCGCTGGCACCAACAGGCTGTGGTCGGTCTGCCCGATGAGCCTGGCCGCCATTGGCCCGGCCAGGAAGGAGACGAAGGCGATGGGACCGGTGGCCGCCGTGGCGAAGGCCGACAGCGCCACCATCGTGATGACAAGCGCCAGGCGGGCCCGGTTCACGGGCACGCCCAGTCCGGTGGCGGTCTCCTCGCCCAGGGTCAGGGGCCCCAGGTCACGGCCGATGACGAGCAGCAGTGCCCCGCACACCGCCATCGCCGCAGCCAGCACCGGCACCTGGTTCCAGCTGACCGAGTCCAGTGAGCCGCTCAGCCAGCGCATCGCCTCGATGGCCTTGTACACGTTGCCCTGAAGCTGGAGATAGGAGATGAGGGAGGTGAACATCGCTGACACGCCGATGCCGATAAGAATGAGCCGCCCGCCCTGGGAGCGCCCCTGACCGGACAGTAGGAAGATGGTGAGCGCGGTGCCCAGACCGCAGGCGATGGCCAGGATGTTGACGCCGATGCCGGCGGGAGACCAGCCCAGCACCAGGATGGCGAAGACCGCCGAGGCCGAGGCGCCCGAGGTGATGCCGATGATGTCGGGGCTGGCCAGCTGGTTGCGAAGCATTGTCTGGGAGGTCGTTCCGGCCATTCCGAAGGCCATCCCGGCCAGCAGTCCGATGATCGCCCGGGGCAGTCGGATCTCTCCGACGTCGAAGGAGGCTCCCGGCACGATGTCGCCGGAGAGCACCGCAAGCACCTCATCCGGGCTGTACCAGGTCTCGCCGACCAGGATCATGGCCACCCACAGCGCTGCGGCTGTCAGAGCCAGGGCGATGGTGACGGCTGCAAAGCGGAGGGTGCGGCGTCGGCGACCGGCGATGGAGAAGCCCGGATGCAGAGACTGGATGTTGGGAGCGCTGGTGGTGGCCTCGGTGATGCTCGGGGTGCTCATAGCTCGCGCACCTTCGTTCCACGGACGATCATGATGAGGATGGGGGCGCCGATGAAGGCGGTCACCACCGCCACCGGCAACGCGGCCGAGGGGCGGGAGACGACCCGCCCGACGACATCGGACAGGGTCAGCAGGTCGGCTCCGCACAGGGCGGATAGCGGCAGCAGCCAGCGGTGATCGGGGCCGCAGAGCATGCGCACCGTGTGGGGACCATGAGCCCGACGAACCCGATGGGGCCAATGACGGCGGTCACCGCCGAGCACAGGAGCACGCCGGCGCTCGCCGCCGCCAGGCGCGTACGGGTGACGTTGACGCCCAGCCCGATGGCCATCTCCTCGCCCAGCGCCAGTGAGTTGAGAGGGCCTGCGACCAGAAGCGCCAGGACGGTAGCCACGGCCAGGAAGGGGGCGATCGTCGTCAGGGAGCTCCAGTTGCCGCGCCCCAGGGAACCCATCTGCCAGAAGCGGTAGTCGTCGAGACCCTGAGCGCGCGGAAGCATGACGGCGCTGATGGCGCAGGACAGGGACGGCGCTCGTGGCCACACCTGCTAGGGCGAGCTTGACCGGCGTCGGACCGCCCGGACCCAGGGAGCCGACGGCGTAGACGAACACCGCCGTCAGGGTCGCCCCGATGAGGGCGAACCACAGGAACTGTGAGGGCCCCCGAGATGTCGAGGAAGGCGACACCGATGAGAATCGCCAGCGAGGCACCGATGTTGACGCCGAGGATCCCGGGGTCGGCGATGGGGTTGCGGGTCACCGCCTGCATGAGGGCGCCGGAGACCCCGAGGGCTGCCCCGGCCACAAGGGCGACGGCGGTGCGCGGCAGGCGCTCGGCGACCACCAGCGCGCCGATGTCGGTGCGCGAGCCGGACAGGCCTCCGACGATCTCCCCAATCCCCACGACCCGAGTACCGAAGGCGATTGAGCACAGGGCGGCGGTGACGGCGAGCGCCGTCAGAAGGATCAGGGCGGCCAGGCACCGGCGCACCTGCCTGCTGACGCCAGTGCTTGGATCGGTTGTCGCTGTTGAGGTACTCACCGGGCCCTGGTACTCACTTCACCTTGCCCGCCGCGGTGGCGATGAGTCCCACGTACTTCTCGATGCCCCACGGGATCGACAGCGGGCCGGGGTTGGTGGAGGCAGCCATCGGATCGCTATTGCCCACGAAGGCGACTGCGCCGTTCTTGATGGCGCGCACCTGGCTCAGGGAGGCTGTTGGCCTGCATGGCGGCCAGGTCGGACTCGGTGCCGTACATGACGATGAGGTCGAAGTCGTTGAGCGAGTCCGCGTTCTCGGTGGAGATGTCCACATTGAAGGCCGAGGCGTTCTCCTTGGAGGTCTTCTCCACGGAGGCCGGCACCTTCATCCCCAGGTCGGGCAGGAAGGCGGTACGAGGGTCGGCGGTGGTGTAGTAGCCGAACTTGGTCGCATCGCCTTCGGCGGTGTAGCAGAAGGCAGCGGCCTTGCCCTTGATCTGCGGGTGCTTGGCGACGGCATCGGCCACCTGCTTCTCCAGGTCAGCCACAAGCGTGTCGCCCTCGGTCTTTTTGCCGACGGCTGTGGCGTTGATCGCGATAGTCTCGCGCCAGGGTGTGCCCCAGGCGACCTTCAGGGTAGAGCCACGGTGGGGGCGATCTTGCTCAGCGTCTCGTACTCCTCCTTGGACATGCCGGAGTAGACGGCCAGGATGACCTCGGGCTTGGTGGCGTTAACGGCTTGGGGGTTGATCTTGACGCCACCGTCGTCGTCGAAGAGCTTGGGCTGGGCGGCACCGTTAGCGGTCAGCTCGTCGACCTTCTCCTTGGTCCAGGGCAGCATGCCGGAGCCGTCGGTCACTCCCCAGGTCTGCTTGGAGAAGCCCAGCGGCATGATGCCCAGCGCCAGGAGGACGTCCTGGTTGGCCCAGGCAACGGTGGCGACCTTGGTGGCGTCTGCGGGAACCTCGGTGGTGCCGTAGACGTGCTTGATCGAAATGGTCTTGCCGGAGGTGGTGGACGATGCGCTCTTGGAGCGGCCGCAGGCCGCCAGGAGAGTGGTAGTGGACAGGGACGCGGTGCCAAGGATGAATGACTTGCGTGAGACGGTCACGAGGCCTCTTCTCTTGTAGAGCCGATCAGGAGAGATCGGTCGAACAGGCTGACGCTAACCGAGGTAAGGCATACCTAACAATGGGAGGGTCGGTGCAGTGCGCACGCTGACGCCGCGTCATCTCGCGAGGTTCCCGTAAGAGCCTGGATGGCTGATGGTTTCCAGGCCGACCCGAGGATGGTGCCCGGGTGGTTCAGGGCTGGCGGGCCAGATCCGCAGCGCCGACGAGCCCGGCCTCCTGGCCGCCCTCGGCCAGGACCACCGGGATGGTGGGGCGGTGGGTGCCGGCCGTGAGGTTCTCATCGAAGGTCTTGCGCGTGGGGGCGAGCAGGATGTCGCCGGCCTCGGCCAGGCCGCCGGCGATGACGACGACCTCGGGGTCCAGCAGCGCGCACATGTCCGCCAGCCCCACTCCCCAGCCAGTGGGTGAGCTGCTCGTAGCACTCCAGGGCCGCCTGGTCCCCCTCACGAGCGGCCGCGGTGACGGCCTTGCCGGAGATGTGCTCCGGGTTGCCTCCGGAGAGCTCGATGATGCGGGCCGCGTAGCCGGGGCGGAACTGCGCCAGCTCCCAGGCGTTGACACCCAGGGCCGTGCCGGCGCTGTAGCGCTCAGGCACCCGCGCAGGCCGCACCCGCAGGGGCGCCCGCCGGGGACGACGGTGAGGTGCCCGATCTCCCCGCCGAATCCGGCAGCTCCGCGCAGGAGGTGCCCGTCGACGATGATGGCCCGCCCACACCGGTGCCGATGGCCACGATGAGGGCGTTGCGCTTACCTCGGGCCGCCCCGAAGCGGGCCTCGGCCCAACCGAAGGCGTTGGCGTCGTTCTCGACGACGACGGGAAGGCCCACACCCTCGGAGATGACGTCGCCGATCCGCATGCCGGTCCAGTCCAGGTTGGTGCCGTGCGCCATCGTGTTGCGGTCGGCGGACACGAAGCCCGCCGCCCCGATGCCCACGGTTGTGACGTCGGGGAAGTCCTCCCGCAGCCGGTGCACCACCGTCGTGATCGTGTCGATGATCGCCTGGCGGCTGAAGGCGGGGGAGTCGCGCCGAATCGTCTGAAGAACCTTTCCGTCGTCGTCGACGACGCCGGCCGCGATCTTCGTTCCGCCGACATCCACTCCGATGCTCAGTGCCATGCTCGCGCTCCTTGGTGAGACGACCGTTGGTGACGTTGCGGTTCGCGTCACTGCCCGTCAGACGATCGATGGGACAGGGTGGTGGAAGAATAGCTCCCCCGGCCCGCCGTCGTGGCGAGTCGGGGCATGAGCCCTGGGGTGGGGTGGGCGCGTGCGCCGCCCGCGCCCCTCGTTGTTCTTCTTCGCGTCGTGGTCAGTTCGCCGACGCCGGTGCCGCAGGGCGCGTGGCTCCCTTGGTTCCCTTGGCCTCCTTGGCCTCCTTGGCCTTGGCGGCCTGGCTCTTGACGACGGCCGTCATGTAGTCGGCGTCCTTGTAACCGCTGATGTAGGTCTCGCCCACGATCATGAACGGGGTTCCCTGAATGCCGATGGAGTGGACATGGTTGGTGGACTCGGAGACGGCCTTGACGGTCTCCGCGGCGGTCATATCGGCGCGGAACTTCTTCAGGTCCGGCACCCCGGCCTTCTTGGCGAAGGTGACCAGCGAGTCCTCGGTGTAGGTCGGGTGGCCCTGGGGGTCGGCGGCGGCGTAGACGGCGTCGTGGAACTCCCAGAACTTGCCCTGCTTGGCGGCGGCCCGCCCGGCCTGAGCGGCCAGGGGCGAGGTCTCGCTGATCTGAGCCAGGTCACGCCATTCAACGCGCAACGTGCCCTGTTTCACCAGCTTGTCCAGCTCGGGCTCGACCTTCTGGGCGAACTGGGTGCAGTAGGGACAGGCGAAGTCGGAGTAGATGACCATGACGACCGGTGCGTCGACCTTGCCCTTGGCCTGGCCGTCGGCCGGGTCGCGGTGGGTCTCGGAGTGGATGAGCTCCAGGGTCTGCTGGTCGACGACCGGAGGAGCCGGTACGGGCTCGGGGGCCGCGGTGGCGGAATCGGAGGCGGAGGCCTGGCTGGTGGCGGCGGCGCCATGGCGCCGGGAGGCGACGTTGTGCAACAGCGCCGCGGCGAGGACGCCCAGGATGACGGCGATGACCACGAGGGTGATGACCGTGGCGCGGTTGGTCCTCGACCGGGTCGGCGTCGAAGAAGACGGCTGAACACTCATGGCAGCGAGTCTGTCAGAGGAGGTACGCCCCGCAGTACGCCACATAAGGCTGGTGAGAGCACAGTTCGTCACAGGCGTCTCAGGTTGGTCTCGGACCGACGTCGTCGCGCACACGTCGACCGAATCTTCACAGGCGACACGTATACGCGTCGTTTTTGAAGATTCGGTCGACGTGAGTCAGGGTTCCTGGCCGGGAACCGCCCTAGCGCAGTGCTGCTCCGGCAGCCAGTCCGAGTCCGACGGCACCCAGGGTCGCCGCCGTCATGAGGGCCGCGTGCACGAGGGCCGGCCCCCCACCGCCCCGCCAGCAACAGACGCGCCCCCTCGACACAAGCCGTGGAAGGTCGAGTAGCCGCCCAGGAACCCGGTCCCCAGCACGGTCAGCGCGGCGGCCCAGCTCCCGGAGCGCGGCGGGCCTCCCGCCCGGCCCACGAGCAGGCCCATGAGCAGGCCCATGAGGAGGCAGGCCGTCACGTTGACGACGACCGTGCCCCACGGCATCCGCAGCATCGAGGGGTCTGCGGTATCCGCGGCGCCCGCACCCCGGGACGACGTCGCTGCCAGGCGCCCGCTGCGGTGTCCTGGACGACTCGGTTGCTGAGGCGGCTGACGGAGGTGTCCACGCACCAGCGGCAGGCCGCCCCCACCCGCCGGCCATCGCCAGGGGAGCCAGTCGACGAGCCAGGGTCCCCAGTCCTGTGGCAGCGGTCCCGCTCATGACACCTCCGGGAGGATGCTGCCGTCCGGGCGGCCCGGGCGGTGCAGCTGACCGGCCAGCCACAGCCCGAGCCCGGCCGTCCCCCAGTCCGGCCGCCATCGACCCCACCAGGTAGACGGCGCCGAGGACCGGGTGACCGGCGTCCCCGCCGGAGGTCAGGAGCCGATGGCTCTCCAGGATGAAGGTCGAGTGCGTCGTCAGCCCTCCCAGCACCCCCGTGCCCAGGGCCAGACGCAGGCGGGGGCGTCCCTCGCCGAGCGCCCCGAGCAGCAGCCCCAGGGCCAGGGCCCCGACCACGTTGAGGGCCAGCGTCGTCACCGGTAGGTGCCCGGGCGCTGCGGGCCAGGCCCGCTCCAGAGCCGCGCGCACCAGAGTGCCCGTGCAACCGCCGGCGGCGACCAGGGCCAGGGAGGCGGCCACGGACGGAGCCCGCCCGACCACCGGCGAGGAGCCCTCAGCGACCGTAGGTGAGGGCTCAGCCCCCGGATCCGTGTTGATGACAGCCCCCGGTGGGGGAACACATTCGGCCCCGGAGGCGTCGTGGGTCCCAGCATCGGCACCGACCTCAGCCATTGCGCTTGGCGATCTGGTAGCCGTCCTTGTTGAAGATGAGGGAGTAGTCGGCCCCCTGCTTGGAGTGCTGCTCGCCCCAGGTGGCGGCGTTGGTGGTGCCCCACTGGCTGGAGCTGTTCCGGCTCATGACGATGTACTCCTTGTCGGGGCCGCTCGTGCCCACCCAGGAGACCTCGGCCCGGGGCACCAGGTAGGCCAGCAGCGACAGGTCGGTGACCACCGTGGCCCCCTCGGGGATGGTGGCGATGACCTCGCGGGCGACGGCCACCCGATGCGTCTCGGGTCTCTTCGCCTCGTCGGTCTCCTTGGCCTCGGCGCTGAGCGGGTCGAACTTCTGGTCGGTGGCCTTCCACAGCGGGAGGTAGGGACTGGTCAGGACCCCGGTGGCCACAACGATGAGGATGCTCGTCGCAACCACGAAGCGGTGCCGCAGCGGCACCGTGAGCCAGGTGGGGAAGGCTGCCGGGTGCCGGCGGGGACTGTCGACGTCGGACTCGTCGGCTCCGGCGCCCTCGCCTTCGGCGGCCTCGACTGAGGAGTCCATGACCGCCCGGCCGTCGACCCCCACCTCCCTGACGGGGCGGTCGGCCGCGTAGGAGCCGTGCATCCGGCGTCGGGCGACGACGTCGAGCAGCGCCCCCAGCGCGATGGGCATGAGGGTGGCGTTGTAGTGCCAGTTGTCCCACACCCAGTAGAACTCCACCGACCCCAGGAACCGCCACGCCAGCGTCGGCAGCACCACGAGCAGCCACGGTGAGGTGACCCCGATGATCCCGCTGGTGAGGATCAGCATGACGACCACCTTGACCTTCTGGGTCAGGGCGTCCGGCGACGTGGGCTTGTCCTGCGAGCTCAGCCCGTAGTCCCACACCCCGTTGATGTTGAAGGCCGGCAGGAACACCAGGATGGAGAAGAGGAAGGTCGCGATCCCGCCGACGATCATGCCCACGCCCAGGCGCAGTCCCCGACGCCGGTTGCGGGCGGCATCGGCCTCAGCGGCCTCAGCGGCGTCGTCGGGGTCGTCGGCTCCGTGGCCACCGGGCCGGATGACCGTGCACGTGCGGTACCAGGCCGGGACCAGCGAGGTGAGGATGACGGCCACCCCGATCATGAGCACCGTCAGCCCCATGTCCTCCTTGACCAGGACCAGGGGCGCCGACCAGGCCGTCACCGCCACCCAGCGCCGCTCCACGAAGGCCACCGAGGCGTAGGCCAGCATCGGCATCGCGAAGGCGATCTCATGGAACTGGGCCTCCACTGCCCCCTGCATTCCCCAGGACAGGACGTAGACGAGCCCCAGCGCGCCGGCCACCCACTGATTCGTCAGCCGGCTGGCCAGACGGGTCAGCGGCCAGGCCGAGACCGCCAGCAACAGGGTCCTGGGTGATGAGCAGGCTCAGGGGCGTGGGGAAGAGCCGCCAGATCGGCCCGAGGAGAAGGAGAATCGGGTGGAAGTGGTCACCCAGGAGGTTGTACCCATCACCCTTGACCGGCACGATCGGGGCCTGGAAGTGGGCGTAGGCCTTGGCCAGCTCGGAGAAGATCGCCAGGTCCCAGCTGGGCACCGGTTTCATCGTCTCCCACTGGACGATCGAGTAGTAGATCATCACCCAGGCGCCGATGACGACGACGATCACGGCTGGAATCGAGTGGCGGATCTGCTCCCTTGAGGTTCACGGCGCCGAGCCTACCCGTGTGAATCGGGGATGAACCTCGTACCGCTGAGGCTCGTGGCGTCACCCACGATCAGGGAGACGAGATGCCCCACACGCCGCCGCCCGCCGATTCCGCCTCGGCGGTCGAGCCCTCAGAGTCGCCCTCAGCGGCCTGACCTCGACCAGATGGTGGACCACGACGCCGAGCCCCGGCTCCAGCGCCACCTCACCAACCGCCACGTCCAGCTCATCGCCATCGGTGGGGCAATCGGAACCGGGTTGTTCATGGGGTCGGGAAAGACGATCTCCCTGGCCGGCCCCGGTGTGTTCCTCGTCTACGCGGTCATCGGCGCCATCCTCTTCCTGGTCATGCGGGCCCTGGGCGAGGTGCTGCTGTCCAACCTGTCCTACAAGTCCTTCGCCGACGTCGCCCACGACCTCATCGGGCCGTGGGCCGGCTTCTTCGTGGGCTGGACCTACTACGTGTGCTGGCTGGTGACGGCTGTGGCCGAGGTCATCGTCATCACCGGGTACGTGAGGTACTGGTGGCCGCACCTGCCGCTGTGGATCACGCCGGTGGTGACCGTGATCCTGCTGTTCGGCCTCAACCTCGCCACCGTCAAGGCCTTCGGGGAGATCGAGTTCTGGTTCTCCATCATCAAGATCGTGGCCATCATGGCGCTTGTCGTCGTCGGTGTCCTCATGGTGCTGCGCGGGTTCACGGCACCCAACGGCGCCCACGCCCAGATCTCCAACATCTGGAGCGGAGGGTTATTCCCCAACGGTGCGAGCGGGTTCTTCGGGGCCTTCCAGATCGCCATCTTCGCCTTCGTGGGCACCGAGCTCGTAGGGACCGCGGCCGCCGAGGCCAAGGACCCGGAGGTCACCCTGCCCCGCGCCATCAACGCCATCCCGGTGCGCATCGTCCTGTTCTACCTGGGGGCCCTCGCAGCCATCATGGCCGTCACACCGTGGCAGGAGATCAACCCCGAGGACAGCCCCTTTGTGGCCATGTTCGCCCTGGCGGGGCTCGGCGTGGCAGCCAGCGTCGTCAACTTCGTGGTGCTCACGGCCGCGGCTTCGTCGGCCAATTCCGGGGTCTACTCCACCTCCCGGATGCTCTTCGGCCTGTCCTGGGCGGACAACGCCCCCCACATCTTCCGCAGGCTGACGACACGTTCGGTGCCGGGAGTGTCCCTGGCCGTCACCTGCGCCAGTCTGCTCACCTCGATCCCGCTGCTCTACACCTCCAAGTCCATCATCGCGGCCTTCACGACGGTGACCACGGTGGCCAGCGTCTTGTTCATCCTCGTGTGGTGCATCATCGTTGTGAGCTACCTGCGGTTCCTCACCCTGCGGCCCGAGCTGCACCAGGCCAGCACCTTCCGGATGCCCGGTGAGCGCGGGGCGGCCTGGCTGTGCCTGGGCTTCTTCGCCTTCGTCATCTGGACCCTCACCCAGGCCCACGACACCCGCATCGCGGTCTTCGCCCTCGCCCTCTATGGTTGGTGGTTCTGGGGGTGGCCTGGTTCGTCCACAGCCACCGACTCGCCAGGCAGCAGGAGCCCCAGTCGTGAGCGCCGGTGACGGGGGGTCAGTGGTACCGAAGCCCTCACAGGGGCCGACGACGCCGGCCTCCCTGGAGGAGCTGCTCGCCCGCGGGGTGGGTGCGGTCCGCCATGCGGCCGCCTTCGCCCTGGATCCGGGTGAGGACCTGCGGGTCGAGGCCAAGGTGCACCGCAACGACCTGGTCACCCAGGTCGACCGCGGCGTCGAGGAGCGCATCGCCGGCCACCTGGAGGCCACCGGCGTCCCCATCCACGGCGAGGAGGCGCACCGCGTCCAGGACTTCGAGACCTACCGCGGGCGGGCCTGGGTGCTCGACCCCATCGACGGGACCCTCAACTACGTGGCCACCCACCGCGACTGGGCCATCTCCCTGGCCCTGGTCGACGACGGCGTGCCCACGGTGGCGGTCCTCGCCGACCCCGTGGCCGACCGGCTCTACACGGCCGTCCGCGGGCGGGGCGCATGGGTCCAGCCGCTCCGGGCGGAGGCGGCGGGTACCGACGTGCGGCGCCGCGGGCTCTGGGGCGGGTGGAGGACCTGCCCTTGAGCGAGGGCATGCTCATCGCCCACTACCAGCTCACGCAGGACGCGGGTATCGGAAGGGCTATCGAGGGCCTCACGCGGGATGCGCTGCTACGGGGCGGCCGCCCTGGAGATGGCGGAGGTGGCCGCCGGTGGCGCGGTCGTCTACGCCCAGCCGCGGCTCCATCCCTGGGACGTCGCGGCCGGTGCGCTGCTGTGCTCCGAGACCGGCGCCATTCTCACCCGGATGGACGGGGCGCCCTTCGACGTGCGCCGTGCCGGCTCGCTCCTCGTGGGCACCCCGACCGCCCATGCCGAGGTGCTGGGGCATCTGCGCGCTGTCGGCGACTGAGGGCCCGCAGGGGCGGGGCCGCTCCTTGCGGGCGTGCTGTATGTCGAGCGTTCGAGGGGGAGAGGGTACGAACGCGTGACTTACCCTACGAACACATGGGGGACACAGGTGGTATTCGTAGGATGCCGGGCATGACAAGAACAGTAAGGCAGCGCCCGGTCGATTCAGGGCGCGCCATCGCGGCGCAGGCGTCCGCGCAGTCCTCGATGGCAGGCGGCTCGCCGCGCCGTCGTCGCACGGGCATCGGTGTCCTGGCGGTCCTCGTCGGCGGGTGCCTGAGCGCCTGCGGGACGGGACTGGCCCCCGCAGCGGGCGGCTCGGCCACCGTCGCGGGCCCGATTCCCTCCGGCCTGGAGTCCTTCTACCGCCAGGCCGTCAACTGGTACCCCTGTGCCGCCACCGACGGCGTGGAGAAGGCCTCCGAGAAGACCGCCCAGGCGAGTGCCTCCATGACGGCCGCCGCCACGGCCTCGGCGCAGGCAACCGCCACCCCGAGCTCGGAGAGCGCGACCGGGACGGCCGGCTCCTCCGAGGAGACCGACAGGGCCACCTTCAGCTGCGCCGTCATCACCGTTCCCCTCGACTACGCCAACCCCAAGGGCGAGACCATCTCGATCGCCGTGAAGAAGCGCGCCGCCACCGGCGGCCACTCGCAGGGCGCCCTGTTCATCAACCCCGGTGGCCCCGGTGACTCCGGGGTCTCCTTCGCCGAGCGGGCGGGCAACGCCTTCAGCCCCGATCTGCTCAGTGCCTACGACATCATCGGCTTCGACCCGCGCGGGGTTGGCTCCTCCACGGCCATCACCTGCTCCAGCGACGACGACTCATCCTCCAGCCCCGCCGAGCCGTCGGCCACGGGTACGCCGTCCGCAGGCAGTACGCTCTCCGCGGGGACCGCCTCGGGCGGCGAGTCCTACGAGGAGTGGGCGGAGTCGACCCGGCAGTCCTTCCAGGAGCTGTCCAAGCAGTGCGGATCCAATACCGAGCCCGCCGCCCTGCTCGACCACGTCGACACCGTCTCCGCGGCCCGGGATCTCGACATTCTGCGGGCGCTGGCCGGTCAGGAGAAGCTGAACTACCTGGGCTTCTCCTACGGCACCTACCTCGCCTCCGTCTACGCCGAGACCTTCCCCGGCAACACGGGCCGCATCGTGCTCGACGGCGCCATCGACCCCTCCCTGTCCCTCGCTGAGCAGGGACTGGGGCAGGCCAAGGGCTTCGAGCAGGCGCTGCGCACCTACGTCGACTACTGCCAGTCCTCCAGCGGCTGCCCGCTGAGCGGCGGCACCGACGCCGGAGTCCAGCAGATCCGCGACCTCATCACCTCCGCCAACAGCACCCCCCTGGCGACCGGTGACCCGAAGCGCACCGTGACCGGCGCGGACATCGTCACCGCCCTGAGCGAGTACCTTTACACCACCGAGCAGAACTGGGAGCCCCTGAACAAGGCCCTCGATCAGGCCATCAACCACCGCGACGGCTCGGCCTTCGCGGCCTCCGAGGAGCAGGACTCCTCCTCGAAGGATGACGGCGGCGGCGCCTTCCAGGCCATCACCTGCCTGGACTACCCGGTGGAGGGTGACACGACGACCTGGGCCGCTCAGTACGAGCAGGCCAAGCGCGAGGCCCCGATCTTTGCGGACTCCGCGGTCGGCATGGACCTGGTGTGCAGCGTGTGGGGGCACAACGGGACCCGCAAGCCCGCGCAGATCCACGCCCGCGGCGCCGCGCCGATCCTCGTGGTGGGCACCACCGGGGACCCGGCCACTCCGTACGCCTGGTCGAAGTCCCTCGCCGAGCAGCTCGACTCCGGCCAGTTGCTGACCTGGGAGGGCAACGGGCACACCGCCTACGGCGGCGACGCCTCCTGCGTCAACGACGCCGTCGACGCCTACCTGATCTCCGGCACCATGCCCAAGAAAGGACTGACCTGCCACGGCAACGAGTAGGCGCGTAGTCATCGAGTCAGCGGGCGGGCCGAGGTGCACTCTGTACTCGGCCCGCCCGCGCTCAGGCGGCGCCCTTGAGCTCGGGGCCGGGTGGGGTGCCGCCGTGACCCAGGACTGAGACGGGTGTGCTCCACAAGCCTCGGGTCGTACCGGCCGGGGGTTGTGCGTACTGCACGAGCCCCCACCTGCGGGAGTGCACCCGAGCCTTCCCCAGTAGCCCCCGACCCTCGTGCGGTACGGGTGAGGTGTTCGCGGGACCTGGCTGCGGCTCGGCGCGCTGGTTATGTGGGGCGGGGAGCGAGTCTGAGCCCCGTCGCCGTCGGGCCTACAGGTCCCCGACCTTCTGGAGGCGCTGGAGGCTGAGCCAGCCCACCGGGATCGGGATCCAGAAGGTCACCAGGCGGTAGACGATCGCCGTGGACAGCGCCACCCCGTAGGGGACGCCGGCGGCGACGAGCCCGGCGGTCAGGGCGAGCTCGACCGGCCCGATACCGCCGGGGGAGGGCACGATCGAACCCACCGTGTTGGAGGCCAGGTAGGTGATGGCCAGGACCGCGAAGGGTACCGTGTAGCCGAAGGCCCACAGGCTCGCGCTGAAGGACAGGATGTAGGACAGGGTCAGCATGAGCGCGCCGCCCACGCCCAGAGCAAGACGCATCGGATTGGACATGACCCACACGAGCCGCGGCCACACCTGGCGGTAGGTGGGCTCGATCTTGGCCCACGCCCAGGTGCGCGCCTTGGGGATGGTCAGGATGACCGCCGCCACCACGACGACGGCGCCCGCCGCCACCAGGACCCAGCCCGACGGCAGGGGTCAGTCCCGTGGACTGGCCGGTCGTGGCCGCCAGCACCACGAGCAGCACCACGGTGACGACGAACTGGACCACCTGGACCAGGGCCACCGTGGCCACGCCGACCGCAGTGGGCACCCCCTTGCGGTTGAGAAAGCGCAGGTTGATGGCCGCGCCGCCCACACCGGCCGGGGCCACGAGCGAGACGACGGCGCTGGCCAGGTGCACCTCGGTGGAGCGCCACAGGGAGAGCCGCTCGGGGCTGAAGGCCACCAGCGTGAGCCCCGCGCCCACGTAGGTCGCCACCGAGAAGGCCAGGGCCGCCAGCATCCACCAGACATTGGCCTGCGAGACGGCGGTGGAGACCTGCTGGAAGTCCAGCTGCGCCAGCAGCGTCCACACCGCCACCAGCGCCACCACGGCCATGAGGACGGTGCGCGTGGAGAAGCGGTTGAGGCGGGCCGGCTCGGCGTCGGCCGTGGGGTGAGCGCCACGAGGGGCGTCACGCAGGTCCTGGAGGACCTGTCGGTTCGCGCCGCGCCGCCCCATGACCTCGCGGGTCTGGCGCGGCAGCACCACCCGCTGAAGCATGGGGGCGATCGAGGCCAGCTGCGCGGTGGTCAGTGAGCGGGAGGCGGCGTCGATGGCCCGCTCGGCGCCGACCGTCAGCGCCGTCAGTGCCAGTGCCTGAGCCAGGTCCACGCGGCGGGAGAGCTCGGAGGAGATCGTCTCGCCCGAGGCCCAGTCCAGGAGCCACAGTCGCCCGGCCGCATCGACGACGACGCTCGAGGCGTCGATGCTCCCGTGGGCCAGACCTGCGGCGTGAGCGCGCTGGAGCTGGCTCCACAGCTGGTCCAGGACGTCGTCGTCCACCTTGGCCCCCAGGTCGCTGATGGACCGGGCGCCGACGACGTGATCGGTCACGAGAAGCACGGACTCGGCGGCCTCGGCCATACCCAGCAGGCCGGGGGTGCGCACGTGGGCGCGGCGGGCCTCCATCGTCATGAGGGCGGCGTGCTCGGCGGCCGGGCGCAGGGACAGGTCGCGGGTGGGGGACAGGCCCCTGACGCGGATCTGGTCCCAGATGTTGGAGAGGAATCCGGCCACCTGCCGGTCGGCGTCGAGGAGGGTGACGTTGCGGCGCTCGCCGGCCGAGTCCCACACGGCGTACATCCGGTGGACCGAGGCCCGCTCCTGTGACAGGGCGTCGCTGGAGGCCTCGGCCAGGACCGCGGCCAGATCGACGTCGGCGGCCGGCCTGATCGTGTTCGCGCCCGCTGCGCCGCCCGGGCCCGCCGTGTCTGACGGTGTCGGGTCGAGGGGGAGGCGGGCGTCCCGCTCGATGGACCAGTGGCCGCGTCGGTGACCTGTCCGTCGGCGGGGGTGGAGACGTCCCCAGTGGGGTGCTCGAGGGCTCGCCGGCTCCTCCGGGGGCAGGGTTCGGCGGGTTCTCGCGCGCCTGCTCGCGCACCTGCTCGGTATAGCCCAGGGGGCGTCGGTGGTGACGACCCAGGCGCGCGCCTCAGGGGCACGGTCCATGCGGACCACGCGCACGGCGTCGATCCCGGCCCGGCGCAGGGCGCGCACGAGCGTGACCCCGTGGGCGCGGCGGTCCTCCACGCCGAAGACGTAACGGACCAGCAGGCTGACGACGCGGCCCAGCAGCAGGGACAGCACCGCCCCGGCAGGGCTCAGGGCGCCGCGCAGGACGGCCATGCCGAGGACCACCAACAGGGCTGCCCAGCCCGAGGCGCATCACGGTCGAGCTGTTGCGGTCGCCGGCGCCCGTGAGCAGCCCCGCCATGGAGGCGAAGACGGTGGAGACGCCCAGCTGGGCGGTGCCCGAGGCGGTGACCGTCAGTCCCATGACCAGGGCGGTGGGGCCCCCAGGCCACGAGACCGGTCATTGCGGCGGCGGCGACCGAGTGGCCGGCGATCCCCGACAGGACGGCCTGGCCGCAGGAGCGCCAGGAGCGGCGCAGGAGGCGGTCCAGCAGGACGGCCAACGGCACAATGAAGGTGGTCAGGCCCTCAATGGTCTGCAGGGGAAGACGAGGATGCGGCGCAGCACCACCGCCAGGGCGTTCTGGACGTCCTGGGTGACGCCGATGGTGGTCTCGTGGGCGTAGATCGCCAGGACGAGGACGGCGAAGATGCCCAGAAGCGTCAGGGTCAGGTCGAGCAGGTCCTCGGTGCGGCGCAGGCGGTGCGCGGTGGTGTCCACCAGGAGCGTCGTCGAGCGGGGCGTGGTGTGGTCGGAGGTCGGGGTGGGCTCGGCCATGGGGGCGACCCCGATGACGGGGAGGCCGACCGGCGAGGTGAGGCTGGCTCGGCCGAAAGTGCCGAGGTCGCGGAGACGGCTGACGGGCTGGGGGCCGCAGGTTCCTGCTGGACGACGGCTGTGGGGGGCTCGCTGGGAGGCTCGGTGACCGTCGAGGCGTGGTCGAGGTCGCCGACCGGCGGAGGCGAGCCTGGTGCCGCATCTGTCATGACGCCGATTCTAAGGGGCGTGCCTGTGCAAACCCTCGTACGCCGGAAGGAACCGCGCGGTGGCGGTCGGAGCAGCCGCGAGGGCGCTTACTACGGCCTCGCCTGGGCCCTCGGGATGCCGCTGGGCGCCCTCATCCTGAGCCGGGTCAACGCCTTCCTGGCCGCCCTCAATACGAGCCAGGCCAACGAGGGTTGCCAGCGTGGTGTCCAACGCCGTGCCTGCCTCGTCGTCGGCGTCATCTTCCTCATGAGCGCCGCACTGTGGAACGAGGCGGTCATGGGGGATTCTGGGTGGCTGGATCCTCCTGGTCACCCTGGTGGTCACGATTGTCGGGATGCCCTGGGCCTGGTGGATCATGTCTGTGGCCGGTGGGGGAGGCATGCTGGTGGCCGCCGTCGTCGCCGCTGCCGCAGGATCGAAGCGAGGTGCGTGACATGACCGGAGGGGTGCGGGCGCGGCTGCCCGAGGGGCCGGAGAACGCCGGCCGGGCGGGTGAGTCGGCGGGAGTCGGCCGGTGCTGAGGCCTCCGCCGCCGCGACGGCCTCCGCCGTCGATATCGACCTGTCATTCACGCCCAGGCCCGCCTGCGGATCATGGCGACCCTGGCCGCCGTGCCCGTCGGCGAAGAGCTACACTTCCCGCGGCTGCGCGAACTGCTGGACATGACGGCGGGCAACCTGTCACCCATCTGTCCAAGCTGGAAGGGGCGGGTTACGTCCAGCAGAACAAGACCTACTCGGGGCGCAGTCCTGCCACCTACCTGGCGCTGACTCCCGAGGGCGGGTGGCCTTCGATCGGTAAGTGCGCAACCTGCGTGCCCTGCTCGACGCCTGAGGCTGAGTGGCTGGAGCTCGTCCGAGGGGGTCGGTGATCATTCGCCGACGTCGCATCGCCCCCGTTGCCGGCTGGGGTGGGTGGTTCGGCGGCTGACCGTGATGCTGGAGGTCTCGATGGGCGCTGTCGGGACGGGGGGTGGTGAGGGGCCGGTTGATTCGTGGACTGTGTGCGTTCCCTGGCGAGATCTGCTTCCACTTCATTCAATGAGGCGTACATCAGTTCCCGGACCCGTTCCAGGCCGCGCTGCTGAGTGAGTTCGTCACGAAGCTCAGGATGATCGCGGTAGAACACCAAAAGCTTGTGTAGTTGTTCGCAGCCGAGAGGTATGCCGCCTATTGAGAGTAGATCGTCTCGCTACTCGTTGCCAGGGTGACACGAGGGACTCCTCTTATTGTTCCGTATGTCTGGAACGTGAGCGATGAGTCCCAGGGGGCGAATGTGCGACGAAGCCCTGCCGTCCGCAGATGAATGCCGTGAGGAGATGCCTCGAAGACGGGAGATCCAGGACGATACAGGGGAGTGGATGTCCATGCGAATGCACAAAAGGCGCTCGTCAGGAGTGAGAGCCAGAAGGCCTTGGTGTCACCTGGTTCATTGAGGCCGGAGAGTACTGCAAGACACAGAGAAAGCAGTGATGACAGGGTCATCATTGAGGTCTACGAGGATCTCGCCGGTCTCGCACAGCCAAGGCGGGGCGAATGCGATGCGAGTTCCATCGCAGTGCCAATGGTGTTCTGCGTGGTGGATGTGAGCGTAGATGATGTATCTGTGGAGCCCGTAAGCGATGCTGGAGCAGCCCATGAGCAGCATCCATGCAACGAGACGCAGTGGATGAGTGATAGGGTGAAGGACAGGAGTACCAGTCCGACCCCGGCTATCAGTATGATGAATGCCTCTAGGCCCCTCAACTGGTCTGCGCGTCCATAATTCTGCGCTGCGGACTCGCCTCCGCCCACTGGGGAGAGCTTCTGAAAAACAGTCATATAAACACGCTTCTGCTGAGGTGAAGTAATGGCCTATTGGGTGGCAGTTCAAGTCGATAGAACGTCGAAGTTCACTGGCTGCTGAAGGTCCTTGGCTATGTCAGAGACTGGAAAATCCATCAGGCTTCGTACGTGTACAAGGCCTCGTGGTGTACCGATGCTTCGACGCGCATCGGCGTAACCTGAGTGAACTCAAGAACTCTTTTGAAACTGCACGTACCCCAGGGGAGTGTGAACATCGGAAAATAGTAAAAAGAGTTGGTTCTGGTCTCTATGAGAGCAACGGGCGTGCCGTTATGTCTCACGCAGCCTAAAACTCTCGGCTGTGCTGCCCAGGGATCGTGGTTCGATAGCGCCCAGCGAGACCATAGGTGAGCTCCGACCGAGTCGATAATGATTTCAGGCTTCGCCCATCGCCCAAACGGAAATGAAACCAGACCTGTCGCCGATAATATCAGCAAGGTCCCGACCATGACTGTGATTTTCATTTTGTGTCCGGCCCGAGTAAGGTGTTCCATCAAAAAAACGTCAACCAGGCCGCGGTGACTGTAGTAAGTACTAGAATGATTATCGTCAGGATGCTCCACAAGTTGAAGAACCAGCATGGACCGAACTCAATGCGGTCTGGTCCAGCATTCCATTTTTTGTAGGAGCGCTGAGCGAACTTGAACTGCATATTTCGATTGATGGCATGTGAAGTGAGGAACAAGCCGACCCCTAGGTATAGAATCTCCATAGGGGTGGGGTTGAGGTTGATAAAAGAGCGGCGGCGCCGAAGCATATCACGGCTGCGAGGCCAAAAAGTAGGATTCATGCAGGCGGCTTAAGTCGATGCGTTCGCATGAGTTAATCTTATTCACGTACACCCTTTTCTGCCGAGAGAGTCTTCTTTGGTGGATTCAGTTGATGGTAGGCTTCCGGCTGCGATGAACTTTTCTTCTCGCTCAATCCCGGTGGTCGTGACAACGCTACCTGGTGATGTTCCATCATCAAGCTCGTATGCGGTAGTTTAGTAACGTTGGTGGTGGTTCTTTGGATGTTATCAGTGCATCGCCATTCCGGGTTTGTATGCATGTCGTGTTGGCTGGATGGGTGGCGTCTGTCTGCTGACGCCATCGGCGCTGGAGGCCTGAGGTCGTATCGCCTTCCGCTTCGCCTCCCGGAACTCCGGAACCACCGTCGTGTCCGGCCGAGAGGTCTTCGGGCGATCGGTGCGGAACCTGCGTGCCCTGCTCGACGCCTGGCTCCCGAGGGGTGGGGCCGATGGGGGTGGTATTAACCGATCGGTTGGCGTATGGTGAGAAGCAAGTCTCATAGGTGGGTGCCGATGGCGGTGCCTTCGTGAGGCCTTGTTGCAAGGGTCGGCCGGTGCCCGTCAGCCGACCGGACCTCGGGGCAGCAGGTCCGCCCCGCCACTGCCGTCATCGTCGACTCACCAAGGACACGCCATGCCATTCAGCGCACAGACCTCGCCCGCCTACTCGCCATCCCACTTCCAGTACAGCCGCGCCTGCTCCCACCGGCTCAGCCGACGGACCCCTGCTCAAGGGGTGGGCGGGCTCGCCGCCGCCTCCGTCATTGAGGCGGCGCCGTCGTCGTCGGATCGTCCCCGGCGCAGGCCGCCCTCACCGTGGCCGAGCACGGGGACCACGGCCGCATGCAGTACTACAAGCTGGCCACGTCGTCCGGTCGGCTTGCTGCCGAGGGTCAACGTGCTGCTTCCCGACGGCTACGACATCTCGCGCCGCTACCCGGTGCTCTTCCTGCTGCATGGCGGCGGTGAGAACTACTCGACCTTCGACACGAGTACGACATCCGCAACCACACCGCAGGCCACGCGACCTCATCGTCGTCATGCCCGACGGCGGGGCGGCCGGCTGGTACTCCGACCCCGAGTCCTCCAACGTGGGGCCGCGCAACTGGGAGACCTTCCACATCAGGAGCTCATCCCTGGGTCGATGCCACCTTCTCCACCACCGGGCAGGCCTCTGCCCGCGCGGTCTCCGGCTTCTCGATGGGCGGCTTCGGGGCCTTGAAGTACGCGCAAGTACCCCGAGCTCTTCGGGTCGGTCTCCAGCCACTCGGGGCCAGCCGACCTGCGCATCCAGGAGGGTGCGGTGGTCCACTGGGCGAACTTCACCGCCGGCGCCACCGACCTCCAAGGGCGGCACCATCTACAGGATTCCGTGGGACCAGGCGCGGGTGAGTGCCGACAACCCGGTCGAGCACGTGGAGAGCTACCGCGGCAAGCGCGTCTTCCTGGTCTCCGGTACCGAGAGCGATCGCTACGAGAGCGTCGTCCTGCCCAGCCAGCAGCGCTTCGGGAAGGCGCTCGACGACGCAGGCATCAGCTACGAACGCTACGAGGACACTGGCGCCCAGTCGTGCGCTGGGGCCGCATACGACAGGACATCGACTCCTGCTCAACCACTTCGCCAAGGCCGGGTGAGAGCTGGGCGGGTGTGCTGGGTTGCTGCTAGCGCACGCCGCCGGTTCGGCGGGCGACGAGGACCAGCAGACCCCACATGACAGCGCCCACGCCGACGGTGGAGAGCAGGAGAGGAAGCGTGCTCGCCGCGTCCAGTTCCCCGGCCGTCGTCATGGCTGTCGATCCCAGAGACAGCGTCATGCTGACAAGCCCTTGGGGAGTGGCGTAGGCCAGAGAGCTCTGTGCCGCTAGCAGGCCGAATCCGATGACGCAGCCGACGAGACCCAGTGCCACCGGTGCGGCGAAGGACCGCATGAGCATGCTCAGTAGTGACTGCAGGGCGATGAGCGGGATGATGCTGACCACTGCCAGCAGATTTGAGGCGACGATGGTGCCGGGCATTGCAAGACCGAGACCCATCACGAATGCCCCCGAGATCCAGGCCAACACGATGAACGCCACTTGCATGGTCAGCACCGGAAGCATAATGACCATGGTCTTGGCGAGGACGACGGACACTGGGGAGTACGGGGAGGTCCGCATGGCATTCCAGCTCGTGCCCCGGTGCTCCATCCGCCATGCGGCGGAGGCCAGCAGGGCCACCCCCAACGAGCAGAAGAACATCGAGTAGAACAAGGATATCTGGGACGTTAGACTCCCCCACTCCGCGGAGAAGACCGCCTGATTTCGGTAGAAGTTGAAGGTGCCGGTGACAACTGCGAGCAGCGGCAGCAGGACGGCCACCACCCACACCGAGGAGCGCTTGAGCTTGATGATCTCGGCGGCCAGCAGGGATGGGAAACCACCTTTGCCCGCGCTGCGGGCCGTGACGGGGGTACGTGCAGGAGTGCTCACGGGGGCTACCTCTCGATCCTGTTGAGCCGGTGGGTGACAACGGTGAATATGAGGGCCGTCAGGATGAGGAAGCCGGCGATCCACCCCGCCGGGACGTCAATGTATGTGACGACTGTCTGAGAGCCTGCCGCGGCCCTCGTGGCGGCGGGAGTGATGAGGGCGTAGTACCCCCAGGGGTCCATCGGACTATCTCCGGTGGTACGAGCAGGGTGAAGATTCCGATGAAGCCGCTGAGCAATCCTGTGCTCATGACGATCAGCTGGTTCTCCACCACGGCTGCGAGCCACAGGAAGGAGGCGCACGTGGCCAGGTCCACGCAGATGAGGAGGGTCGTGTAGGTGGTCCAGGGGCCGACATCGAGCGCTACCGACAGTCCTCGGAAACGGGCGAGCATGATGATGCCCAGACTCTGAACCGTCACGGCTGGGACGATGAGGGTGACAGAGCCGCGAGTTTGGCCCGGCACAGGGTCCCCGGTGTCAGGCCGGAGGTGGCGGCCATGTTCCAGCCGGAGCCGGTGTGCTCGATATCCGTCTGCCGACTGGCGAGCACCGAGACGAGGATCGGCCCGATCATCGCGTTGTAAAAGCACGTCATCAGTAACAGCCGTGCCCACGGCATCGCATGCGGGTCATGGGAGCTCTCCGTGAACGACGCGCTGAAGAGGCTCATGCTGCACAGAGCCACCGATGTGCCGACGATCAGCGCCGTGATCAGAGGCGTGCGCAGCCGGCGCATCTTGAGGATCTCGACACCCACGGTCGTCAGGAAGCCAGGTGCGGACGACCTTGGGGAACCGGTCGAGCCATGATCCGAGGTTGGAGCAGCAACGGCGGGGACGGAGGAGAGTGCGGCGCTGGTCGTCACAGCACACCTCCGCGACCGGTGAGGTCCATGAAGACGTCCTCGAGGCTCTGGGCCTCGCGCCGTACCTCGTGCAACTCGACACCGGCGGTCACCAGACGGTTGATGAGCTCTGCGACCGCCTCCTTCGACATTCCCGGAATGCGCACGCCCTGTGGCGTCAGCGTCGGGCCTGTGGCAGCACCGGTGGCGGGAACAGCGGTCGGGCTGGGTGAGGCGGACGCGCCGGGGGTGCCGGCCGTCGTCGATGCCGCGAGTGCCTGCGCCGGTACGAGCCCGGCCAGGATCTGAGGGTTCAGGACGGCCTGCGGCGTCGGGGTGACGACAAGAATGTCCGGTACCGAGCGCTCCATGAGCTCGGCGCGCGTGCCCTGGAAGACGAGGCGGCCGGCCGACAGGATGCCGAGTGTGGAGGCCATGCGGTCAATCTCGTCGAGCAGGTGGCTGGAGACCATGACGGTGACGCCCTCACCGGAGAGCTCGACCAGCAGCCGGCGCACCTCCTCGATACCGGCCGGGTCCAGGCCGTTGGTGGGCTCATCGAGGATGAGCAGCTCGGGCTGGCGGGCCAGCGCCAGAGCGATCCCGAGGCGCTGCTTCATGCCCATTGAGTAGGTGCGCACCAGGCGGTCGCTTGTGCTCAGTCAGGCGCACGAGGGCGAGGGCGCGGCTGACCTGCCGCTCGCTCAGGCCCTGCATCTTCGCTGCGATCCGCATGTTCTCCGCGCCCGTGAGATGGCCGTAGCCGGGTGGGTTCTCGATCATGGAGCCGGTGCGTGACATGATCTCGGCGCGTGTGGCGGGGCTGAAGGGCCGCCCGAGCACGCTGATCCGCCCGCGCGTGGGCGCCAGGAGTCAGCAGCATCTTCATCGTGGTTGACTTGCCCGAGCCGTTGGGGCCCAGGAAGCCGTAGACGCTCCCGCGCGGCACCACGAGGTTGAGTCCCTCAACGACAGTGCGCTTGTCGAAGGTCTTGGTGAGGTCGTGGGTGAGGACGACGGCGTCGGGAGGCCGCTCGCTCCGGGGTCCGGTCCGCCGGCCTGTGGGAGGGAACCGGAGGGCGGTCCGGACCGGCTGAGGGAGGCGCTGAAGGCGCTGGTGGGATGCGATGCGAAGTCGTCATGGGAACAAGGCTGCTCGTACCGGGTCAGGCGATCATCAGCCCGTGGTCTGCTTCTGGAACCGATGACATGGCGAGGCTCATACCCGGGTATGAAATCCCGGCGGCGCCCTCCGGGGCTCGCGATCGCGACGGTACGGTTCAGGCATGAGAAAACGGCTGGGTCGCGAGGCGGCGCGGGCGGACTCGGCGGTACCCGCGCCGACGTCGGCCGAGCGTGTGCCCCCGGCGGGTCCGATCTCGGCCGCTTGGCGCGACCCGCGCTCGGCCCCGTGGACGACGGCGTCCGACGTCATCATCGCGCTGGCCTTCTTCTTCCTGTTGTGCATCAGCCGGTCCGACTCGGCTCCATGGCTCATCGAGGGGCGGGGCCGGTGCTCCGCTTCCCTGCTGGTGGGGGCCTGCGCCCTGGCTCTGGCCGTCCGGCGCCACTCCCCGCTGCTCTTCGTTGTGGTGGCCGGCATCTGCCTGAGCGCGCACCTGGTGCTGTTCACGGGTTCTCCGTCTTCTTCGCCGTGACCGGCTTGAGTCGCGGTGGAGACGACGCAGTCCCGCCTGGAGGCGCCATGGCGATGGGTGGCGCTCGTCCTCGAGCTCGTGGGCGTGGGCCTGGCGACAACGCACGTGTACCACCTCATCGGTGGCTATATCCCACGCGGGTGAGGCGCGGATGGTCGTCGTCGTCAATATCTGGCTGGTGACGATGGTGACGGCCTTCGTCGGTGCTGCGCGGCGCCGCAGCCGCGACCGCTACTAACCGGGCCCTCGAGCGGGCCTCGGTGCTGGAGGCGCAGCAGGCCGCCGAGCGGCGCCTCGCGGTCATTGAGACCCAGCAGCGCATCGCCCGTGACGTCCACGACCTGCTGGGCCACAGCCTCACCGTCATCGCCATGCAGGCTGAGGGCGCCCGCGCCATCCTGGCCACTGGCCGGCCGCCGCCGACGAGGCCCTGGCCGTCATCGGGGAGACCTCCGCCGCTCCGTCGACGAGGTGCATGCCCTGGTCGACATGCTGCGTTCCGATGTCGATGCCGGTGCTGACCCTGACGACCGCACCAGCAGCGACAGCGACACCGGTTCAGGGCCACCTGCACCGTCGAAACTGTCGATGTCGGCATCGGTGCCTTGGCCGGAAGCGGTGTGGGCGGCGTCGGGTCATGAGGATCGCCTGGAGCTTGTGCGCGAACCGGTGCGTCAGGCGCAGCGGGCGGGACTGCCCGTCACCCTGGAGACCGACCTGGATGGCGAGATCCCGCCGAATATGGTGCAGGTCCTCCACCGGGTGGTCCAGGAGTCGCTGACCAACGTGCTGCGCCACGCTCCTGGGGCGGACACAGGCGTCTCGTTGTGCACCGGGGCCGGCCTCGTCGTCCTCGTCGTTGAGAACACCCCGGTCCCGGAGCCGCCGGCCGGAGACGCGGACCCTGCGCCGAGGACCGACGACCGTTTGTATCGTCAGGACATCGGGGAGCAGACGGACGCCGTGCCGGCGGAGGCGCCGCCAGGTCGGCCACTGCGCTCCGCCCCGCGGCGAGCGTCTCCGAGGCACGAGGCACCGCGGCTTCGGCCTCATCGGCATGCGCGACCGAGTCGCGCGGCTCGGAGGCACCTTCACTGCCGGGCCCACTCCCGAGGGCGGATGGCGGGTGACGGTGGAGTTCCCCTCTGATCCAGAATGAGGCCGGTTCCGCCCATATGGTGAACCTCGCAGGGCGTCGTCGGCACTTCGTCAGTACAAAAACCGCACACGCCGACCCTGAAGGGCGGATACTTCCGGTGAGTTGATGTCAGGAAGGGAGGTGCCTGTGATCCGCCTGGGTCTGGTCGATGATGAGCCGCTGTTCACCATGGGGCTGGCCATGCTGCTGGGGGCGCAGCCGGATATGGAGGTCGTCTGGCGCGCCGTCGACGGCAACGACGCCCTCAAGCGCAACGACGCCGACCCCGTCGACGTGCTCCTCCTCGACGTCCAGATGCCCGGGCTGGACGGACTGGCCGCGACCCGCGAGCTCATGGCCCGCGGCACCACCGGACGGGTCGTCATCCTGACCACCTTCGACACCGATGGCTGCGTCATGGGTGCCATCGAGGCCGGTGCAGCCGGCTTCCTGCTGAAGAACACCCCGCCCCAGGACCTCATCGCCGCGATCCGCACCGTTCACGACGGCGACTCCGTCATCTCCCGGGGCCCACGCGCCGGCTGCTCACCGCCGTGCGCACCGGGCAGGGTCAGCAGTGCGCGAGCCGGGGCGGCGCTGGACGCCACGCCTCCGAGGACTCGGTCGAGGCGGTTCGGGCCGCGGAGGCCTCCCAGCAGGTCGCAGGCCTCACCCAGCGCGAGCGCGAGATCCTGGCGCTCATCGCTCTGGGGGCTCACCAATCAGGAGATCTGCGACCGGGAGTGGCTGTCCATGCCCACGGTCAAGACCCACGTGAGCCACCTGCTGTCCAAGACCGGCTGCCGCGACCGGGTCCAGCTGGTGCTGCTGGCCCTGCGCGGCGGCGTCGTCGACCTCGCCGACGTCCTGGGGCCGGGCGTGAAGGTGATCACTCAGGCCGTTTGTCGCTGCACCAGGACGGCCACGGTGCGCGCGGGCACCGAGATCGTCCCGCTGGTGCGGTCGAAGCCGGTGCGGCGCACCACCTCATCGCCGCCCTCGGCCTGGATGGGGGAGGCGGAAGTCCCGGCCCGCCAGCTCGGGCGGCGGCTGGGTGAGCGTCTGACCCGGGCATTGAAGACCACCAGGACGGCGTCGAGCTCGGGGTCCCACGTCGCTCCCGCCCCGGGTGTCGTCGATGAGCATGACGATCACTCCCGCCGGCGCCCCGAAGCCCGCCCCCGGGAGCTCAGCTTGTCCTGGATGAGGCGGGCCGAGCCCAGGCTGAACAGCGGCGTCGAGGCGCGAAGCCGCAGCAAGTCCAGGGCCTGGGGGCGGGCCGCCGCGATCTCCTCGGGCGAGGGCCGCAGCCAGTCGTCCTGCAGCAGCGGACCCTGGATCGCCCAGGAGCCCTCGTTGCGGCTGGCCGGTGGCAGGCCCCGCCCGAAGCCGTTGGACTGTCCCGTGAAGTCGATGGCGTTGAACCAGTCCCCAGGGTTGTAGGGGTCGGTCCAGGGACTTGCTGCGCAGCAGCTCAGTGCCCGCGCTCCAGAAGGCCGGCGACTGCGCCAGCGCCACCGTGGCCAGGCACACCGTGTTCATCCGCACCCGCTCGGCCACCGGCATGCCCTGGGGCAGCTTGCAGGCCAGCACGGGTCGTAGAGCGTCTCGTTGTCGTGGGCGTCGACGTAGTTGACGTTCTCCTGGGGGTGGGAGGCGAAGGCCGCCGGCGCCCCGTTGTGGATGAGGTCGATCCCGCGGCGCACCGACCCGTCCGAGATCGTCATGACGTAGTCCTTGAGATTGCCCGCCAGCCCCAGGCGCACCAGGTCGGTGCGGTGGGCCAGGTCCGCCGACTGATCGTTCCAGCCGCGGTGGTCCAGGCCGCTGGGCTGAGTGAGCAGACCGGTGCCGAAGCCCTGGAAGACGCGGTGGTCGGAGTCGAAGGCGCCCCCGCCGTGGACCGCGTCGCGCAGGCGGTCGTTGAAGGCACCGATCCCGGTACCGTCGAGCTGACCCTGGGTGGCCTGCACGAACAGGGCGTTGCCCGCGACCTCCCGAAGTTCCAGCCTTCCCCGTACCGGGTAGATCGAGCGGCCGTCGACGCCGTCGTCGGCCACGGTCAGCTCGTCAGGGCCGCCCGCACCCGCTCCATGACGGCGCGCGGGTGATGGCCATGGGTCGAAGCGGAAGCCGTCGACCCGGTACCAGCGCGCCCAGCGCACCACCGAAGTCGACCATGAGGCGCGCGCACAGGGCGTTCTCCGTGGCCGTGTTGGCGCAGCAGGTCGAGTTCGTCACCCGTCCCACGGCGTCGAGCCGGTGGTAGTAGCCAGCACCACCGGTCCAGGACGCTGCGCGGGTCCTGGCCGCAGGCAGCCGTGTGGTTGTAGACCTGGTCGAGGACCACCTGGAGGCCCAGGTCGTGCAGGGGCCCCCACCATCTCGCGGAACTCGACGACGCGCGCCCCGCCGTCCTGGTGGCCCTCGGTCGCGTAGGGAGCCCTCGGGGGCGCCCCAGTGGAGCAGGGTCGTAGCCCCAGTTGTAGGCGTCGTCGTCAGCCACCTCCGCGATGGCGGCCTGCTGGTCGGCCGAGGCCGGGTGCGCGCCGGCGGGGATGCTCGAGGGAGCGCTGGGAGCAGCGGTGCTCGGGGATGGTGGCGATGTCGAAGGTGGGCAGCAGGTGGACCGTGTTCATGCCGGCCCGGGCCAGCTCGGCCAGGTGGTGCACGCCCGCCGAGGCCGGCCACCGTGAAGGCCCGTAGGGTGCCGCGCAGCTCGGGCGGGACGGTGCCGTCGGCGGCGGAGAAGTCCCGCAGGTGGAGCTCGTAGATGCTGCGGGCCGAGTCGTTGCGCACCGCCGGCGCCCGGGTGGCGGCCCACCGCTCGGGCGCCAGGGCGCGGGTCAGCCAGGTCGACGGCGACCGAGCGGGTCGAGTCCGTCGTCAGAGCCGTCGAATAGGGGTCGGTGACGATATTGGTCTCCACGCGCCAGTGGAGGGCACGTAGACCCGACCTCCCACAGGTACTGGCAGCCCGGCAGTGATGGGGCGTCGGGCCGGCTCGTGCCGGGTTCGCTGCCGGGGTGCTCGTGGTGGTGTCGGCCGGGGAGTCGGGCCGGTTGGCGACGACCAGCGGCCGTCGCCCGAGCGGATGGCTGGAGTGCGTCTCGGTGGGCCGGGGACCTCCGGCACCGAGCCCAGTGGGTCGCCGGTCTCCCAGGTCAGGAGGGTGACGGCCTGCGCGGTGAGCCCACAGGGCGAAGGAGGAAGACCGCCTGTGAAGGTGACGCCCAGCTCGGCGCGGGTGGCGGCCTCGGCGTAGGAGGTGGTCCAGGAGGATGGCGGTCTGCACCCCGGTGAAGGCGTCGAGGTGGGCGCCGCTGATGTCGGCGGCGTCGGTGGGGTTCGGGACCCCGACGTACTGGGCGATGGCGACCTGGCCGGTCAGGGGCGGAGGCGACGGCGTCGTTGTCGAGCAGGGGCGTGCCGGCGGCGTCGGTCGTGCTCAGGGCGATGTAGCCCTCAGGTGGGGGTGGGAGGCGAGGACCTCGCCGGGTGAGTCGCCGACGATGCGCAGGGGCGTGAGCGTCGGGGCGGGCATGCCGTCCGCGCCCGGATCTGGCCGTGGACGGCCGCGGCGCCGCCGTCGGGTGCCGTGATGAGACGCAGGGGCGAGGCCGGAGCCGGGGAGGGGTCGCCGGCGTCAGTGACGATGACCCCGCGGTCCATCCCCTGGGCAGCAGCGACAGCGGCCACGCCAGGATGGTGGGGGTGACCCAGTAGGCGCGCTGCTCCTCGCTGCCGGCCACGGGCGGGAGGGCCGCGGTGGTGTCGAGTGTGCAGGGTGAGCGTGTGAGGTGAAGGTCATGGTGGTGTCCTCCCGAGTGGAGCGCCTTGGTGGGACGCCGCCGGTCCTGCCGGTCGTGTCGCGTGCGGCCCCGTGGTGCGGGGGATCGGCAGTGGGGCCCGCTCACCTCGTAGTCTCCCCTGGGCGGTGGGGCCCTGTCAGCCCGATGGCGGGGAATTGTCCCGCCCGGCCTGCGGACGCCGGACCGGGCACCTCGAGCCCCGGCTGCGGTGGCCGCCTCGTCTGCTGCTGGCCGCGGCAGGGTCGACGGCCTCGCGTGGCTCGGCGGCGCGGTGCTCGCTGCCATCCTCCCCGCCGTCCTTGCGCGGCCGACCCCTCCCGCGCATGGGGGCGGCCTTGACACCGCGTCCGGCGTCGTCGAGCGCGCGGCGCAGCAGGACCTCGATCTGGGCGTTGACCGAGCGCAGGTCGTCCGCCGCCCACTTGGCGATGGCCGCGTGGACGGCGGGATCCAGTCGGAGCAGGACCTGCTTGCGCTCTTTACCGGCCACGGCTCAAGCGTAGAGGGATCCGGTGTTGACGACGGGCTGGGTGCGCTGGTCGGGCAGAGCACTGCAGGAGGTTGGAGACCATCTGAGCGCGGCGCTCCTCGTCCATGGTGACGATGTCGTCCGCCTCGAGGCGCTTGAGGGCCTGGTCGACCATGGACACGGCGCCCTCGACGATCTGCTCGCGGGCTGCGATGACGGCGCCGGCCTGCTGGCGCTGGAGCATCGCCTGGGCGATCTCGGGGGCGTAGGCCAGCGAGGAGATGCGAACCTCGACGATCTCCAGGGCCGGCCAGCGCCACCCGGGCCGCGACCTCGGCCGCCAGCTCGGCGGAGACCACGTCCGTGCCGCCGCGCAGCGAGGTCTCGCCCGGGCCCGGCTCGTCGTAGGGGTGGGTGGTGGCCACGTGTCGCAGCGCGGACTCGGCCTGGGCCCTGATGAACTGCTCGTAGGCCTCGACGGCGAAGACGGCGCGGGCGGTGTCGGCCACCTGCCACACGACGATGGCGGCGATGTTGACGGGATTGCCGTCCAGGTCGTTGACCTTGAGCTCATGGGTCTCGAAGTTGTGGACCTTGATGGAGACCCTTCTGCCGGAGGTCAGTGGCGGAACGAGTACCAAACCTGTGTGGCGTACGGTGCCGATGTAGCGGCCGAGGAACTGACGCACGCTGGTCTGCCCGGGCACCACGATGGTGAAGCTGCTGAACAACGGGGAGGCGATGAGGGAGCCCGACGCTCCCGGCGACGATGCCCAGCACGGCTCCGGCTCGCCCGCGTCGGCGGCGGCGCCGCCGACGATGAGGAGGTGATCGATCCGGCGGTGAGCGCCACGATGAGGAGCATAGCCAGGAAGGCGGGGCTCGAGCCCGCGGCCAGGGCCGGCTTCTCCGTGATGTCGACGCGGCTGGAGGAGTGCTTCGGGGGCGTTGACGGACTGGTCCAAGGCGTCGGTGGGAACGGCAGTGGGGGACTCGGTGGGCGGAACGGGGGACGTGGACAGAGAACCTCCTTGAGTTAGCAAAATGATATCTATTTTTGAAGAGGTGCAAGCGGCACTGTT
>BNJV01000521.1_pt1 | contig 129407 bp, 180 predicted proteins | sample 8540591 | NCBI WGS metagenome assembly BNJV01 (sample SAMD00202457, study PRJDB9452) | human saliva metagenome | host: Homo sapiens | reverse complement strand
TGAATCAACCCTTGATGTATTTAGAAATACAATCTATTATGTAGATGTGCAGAATGCCCTGTGTATTAAAGGTGTTCCGTTTATTACCTGCGATATTTACGAAGATGAATTTTCTGACCATTTAATTGCTCAGGTGGGACTGGAAGATGATGAAGAAAAATGATATATTACCAAGTGCAGAGGAACTGAAAAACAAAAATTGTTTGCTTTATTCAGTTAGATGAGCATATAATGAGATAAAACTATAAAAAGGAGAATAAAAAAATTGGAAAAATAGAAATTTATCTATATACGAATTAATAAAAATCTTCCATTCAATCTGATGGAAGCTTTACCCAAAGATTTTAGTCTTCCTCAAGAAGAAACAGACGGAATTTCTTGGGCAGACGGTGCTATGGACGGAGTTTTTATACCATACAGCCAGAAATGAAGACAGTATAGAACCTTTAAAAGATATCATATTTCAAATTTCAGAAGGAAGTTTGAAGAAGCTGACAATAACTTAAACAATTTAAATTTTTCAATGGTTTCAATAAAAATTCCCCTATTAAAATGGATTTTTCAGGAAAGAGAAAAAATAAATATTAATAATCTATATAAATTTGCCCTTTTTCAGTTAATTACTTCTAAAAATAAGGAATGTATAAAATTTTTCTTTATCTGTATTATCATTAATGGGAGTTGAGAATAATGCTGAAATAATGGAAAAAAATAAAAAAATCTTAGCTCTTTCAGATGAATTTACCATATATTGTTTAAATATAATAGAATATTCGGAAAATGCAAATGATGAAATTTTTTTGAAATTGCTAAAAAGGTTAAAGGATGGGGAAGAGTACACGCTATTCCATATTTAGAAGTTACTAATAACGAAATAAAAAGAATGGATATTGGAAGAAGGCTGCCATAATGAGGTAGTCCCGTCATATACTGCATTAACTTGTGCAGAAAAAAATAAATTTACTGGAAATATTAAATGAAGAAAATATCTCCAGTAAGAGATTTAATGATATTTCATATTTAGTTGACGCTTTATTAGATGAAGGACCTGTTATTGGAATTTCCGCTTTTAGAAAAATAAAGAAATGCTAATTGAAAAATATTTAGAAAAAGGCAAAAATATTTATCTTCATCTGAAAAATGATTATCGTACTGTCATGATGATGAAAGAATATATAGGGGATAGCGAGGATATTAATAACGATTTTATAAAAAAATCTGTGATGAAATCCTGACTTCTGAAAAAAAGCTAAAAATAATATAAAAAGAATTAATGAAAAAGGATGTGCATACGATATAGCAAAATACATAAAAATTGATACTGATGAATATGCTTTTGGAATATCTGCAAAATAATCTTCTACAAAATCCATATATAATGAATTATGTTTCAAAAAAAGAAAAATATGGAAAAGATTGTCTTATCTCTAGAAAAAAACTTTATCATTGGAAAAAAATGAAAAGGATTTCCTACTGATAAAATTAATTTTTATAAATGAAGAATTTACAACTTTAAATGTTGCAGTTAGAACTCTAGAAAACTTTAAAGGAATAGGAAAAATTTAATTATATGTGCTCTAATTTCTCCTTATGTAAATGTGAGACATGGAGCAGTTAATACATTGGAAAAGTGGAAAGAAAAAAAGGATATGTTTTTCCTAATGAATTAATAGAAAAATATAAGAAACTTAGAAAAAATTGAAGTTGATACAGATTTAAAAGAAAAAAATTAGAAAAATTATTAAAAATAATTCAAAAATAGGATTGTCTCAAAAATTTAAAAAAACTGTTATAATTATTAACAGAAACATCTGGAGGCTAAAATGAAATTAATGTTTATAGAATTTTTATAGTTATATCCTTTATTTTCTATTGTTTATTATTTTTTTATAATCAGAAAAAGATTAATAAAAAGTTATGTTTTTAGAAATTGATGAAGATTTAAAAAAACTTAGCACCTGAAGAATTTTTTTCTAAACATACTTAAGAGGAAAAAATTTTTCAAAAATAGTCAACTATGCTGGATTTTTTTCTTATTTTTTTATTATTTACTTTCTTCATTGTATTTCTAGGATATCAGGAATATAAAGATTATTCAGATTTTTTTCAATTACTCCTATTATACCAATATTTATATGGTTTGTTGTCTCTGCTAATTTACTGCTTGCTTTACTGATAAAAAGAGAAAAATAAGAGAATTTCTGAAATGTTGGATAATTTAGAAAAATCTAAACTTTTAAAATATGCAAAAAGCGGATTTTTATACTCTCAAATAAAATAGTTGAAACTGGATTATTAGGAAATGATATAAAATTTGGAAGTAAATTTTTTTATTTGTTATTTATCCAGGCTATATAATTCCTTATTATTGGCTTGATGATGTAAAAGTTGAAGAAATTTTTGGTAGATATGGAAGTAAATCCTATTATGTAAAATGTTATATTAAAAAGCACCTTTTAAACCTATAAATATAACTTTTTGCCAAAAAGAAGTTTGTGAAAAAATAAAAATATATTCTTTTTAAAAAGGAAATATAAGGCACAAAAATAAACAAAACATATAAAAAAATAGATATACTGCACCTCCAATACTGTGTCTAACTTTTTGGGGGCAGTACACTATCTCAAAAAAATTGAAAAAGTGTTATAATTACTAATAGGAAAAACACGGAGGCTAAAAATGAAATTAATATTTGAACTGACTAATGAACAAAGAAAAATATTTAGGACTTATTCCTGTAGAAGAACATTGGGAACTTGTAAAGTTTGACAATGGTATCTATTATTATTTTGAAGATGATACTATAAAAAAAGAAATAAAAAGTTAGCAAGAATTATTATCATGAAGCTGAATTAAATGAAAAAACAGCAGAAAATCGTACAATGATACTTCCTAAAACTAAAAGAGGAAAAATTAAAAATTTTAATTATACGGCAACTGAATCTTTTTCTCCTTTTGGAACTTATTTTTACTTTTTCAGCTGATGGAGTGATTATTGCAAATTATACTTCACAAAGAACTTATTATTCAGAAACATTTACTGAAAAGGAAAAAGATATCTCTTGATGATTTAAAAATGGTTGGATAAATGGATGAAAAGAAACTACCGAAGAAGATTTAGAAGAAATAGAAGAATTTAAAAAAATGCAAAAAGAAAAGCATTGTAAATTTAACGAAGGTGATTTTCTTTGCTTTCAAACTCTCAAGAAGAGAATGGTGTTTTGGTAGAATTTTTAATGGATGTTTCTAAACCAAGAAAAGATGAAAAATTTTGAAAAAGAATAAAAAACTATGGTCTAGCTCATCTTATGGGAAAAACCTTTAATAATAAAAGTCTATCATAAGATAAGTGATAACAAAAATATTGATTTGAAAGAATTATCTGAGTGTCTGGCATTGCCTTCACAACCTATTATGGATAATATTTTTTTATTATGGAGAAGCTGTTATTTTGGGTAATTTACCTTTAAAAACCTGAAGAAAATGATATGTTTATTTCAGTTAGTGAAAGTATAAGTGGTATAGATAAAAATATCGCATACCTACAATATGGACTTATATATAGGGAAATTCCTCTTTCTGATTATGAAAAAAACTTATTAAAGACTTAAAAATTGGTGCTCAAACTCTTAGAAGAGAAGGAATAGGTTTTTGTAATAGATACTTATAAATTAAAGGAATGTATAGAAGCAAAAGTCTAATTCTCCTTTCTGGGAAAAAATATAAAAAGCATAATGTACCTGATTTGAAAAAAATCCAGATCATATAGAATTGAAAAAGAAAAAAATTTTTAAAGCCTTTTTGGCCTTGATGCAGATAAAACTTATGAGGAAAAATTTAAAAAAATGGTGGAGGTTAAATAATGTTTTTTTCTTAGGATATTTAGTTTTTATTCTACATTATCACTTTTAATAGATACATCAATATTTTTTTCAATACTTTCCTTTATATTAGGAGGAACATTATATTTTAATAGCAGCTCTCCTTTACAAGGAATAGCAATTTTGTGCCTTTTGGACTATTAATTTTAATTTCAATCCTATGTTATCATAGTAAAAATGCATGCTGGAGGTAGTTCATTTATTAACTACAATACAAGCTGTAATTTTCTTTCAATCTCCATAGCAACAGCTATCCTTGCTATTCCTATTTGGTATATCATTGTTAAAAACAGACATAATAGAAATAGGAGGTTCACCTTTATATATTTTTATTCCAAGTCTTCTTATATCTTGGGCTATACTTTTTAAAAATAGCGGATAGAATTTTTATACACAATAGAAAAACTCAGGAAGTAGTTTTAGGGAGATTATTTTACTATTCACAGAAGTAGAAAAAGTCTTACACATGTCTATATTTTTAAATTTAAAGATTCTCCAGATTTATATTCGACTGGAATGTTTAGACAGAGAATTTTTATAGGTAAGATTGGTTCTAAATTTTCCTGCACTTTTGGAAAAAGGAATTTTTGGGACAAATTATATAACAAGTATAAAATTAATTGAAGATGCAGGAGTAAATGCTCCTATTAGAAAAAATAAAATCCGGAGGATATTATAATGGAAAAATCGTAAATGGGGATATGTTTTTGATGAAAAAAATTAAATATGTATATTCCTGACTTACCAAGACAAAGAAAAATTGCAAAAGTGCTGCTAGTTTTATCAGCAATCTCTTTTATTGCCAGCTTCAGTACAGGGATTTTTTTCCCTAGATAAAACTTCTTATGAACAGATATCGTTCCTAATTTACAGCATAGTAGCAATATTCTTTTTATCTTTATATGCCGTCATAAAAAATAAATATACGACTTATCGAAAAAAGATTAAAATTAATTGGAGAAGTCAAAAATAGATTCATCTGAAAAATTCGAAGTTCGGCCTTTAAGAAAAAAATAGATATCTTTTTCTGTATAATTGCCTTTATCATGATGATTTTTTTGCATTATCTTTACAGATAAATAAATTATTAGAAGATTTTTCATTTGAATATATCAGCTATCTCATTTTTCTTATTGGAATAATGATTTTTCAGCTATATTAAATTTTCTGAAGGAGCTTAAAAATAGAAAATATTCCTGCTTATGGACAGAAAAATTATAAAAAAATATACTTTGAAAATAATGAAATGGAATATATAAAAAACAAATAATATAGACTATGTCAGATTTTATTCAATCAGACACGGAAGGAAAGCAAGAAGGGAAAAATATCCTACTTTTACAGATTTTTGATATTGAAGAAAAACTTGCTGAAATGACTATAAATTTAAATGATTACTATTTACTAAAGAAATATTTTGCAGAAAATAACGTGGCAATAAACGACCAGTATGAAGATTTTTAACAGGAAAAGGTGAAGAACTGTGGAGTTATCAGAAAAAGATGAGAATATATTATTTCCTTACTCAAGCAAGGAAAAAAGTGGAGGCTATTGCCTTTATTAAAGATAAAACAGGAATGACTTTAAAAAGAGGCTAAAAGATTATATTGATAAAAACGATAATGAATATTATGATAAAAATATGTCTATTTCTGAAGAAGATGAACACTACTTATCTTCTCTGATTAATGAAAAATAAAGAACTGGGAAGCAGTTACTTTTCTTCATAAAAAAATAAGGATATGTCTTTATTGGAAGCAAAAAAATTATACAGATAGGTTAATTTTAAATAAAAAAATATTGAAACTAAGAAGGAAAATAGCCGTAAATGGAACAGTGTTTATGATGAAAAATTGAATACTTTTTGTTCCTAATTTAGCTAGACAAAAAGAAAGCACTAAAAATAATGAAAAGGTGTTTTCCTGATACTTCTGATTATTTCTTTAGTTCAGCTGATTTTTGGATAGAAGTTCAGATATAAAAAAATAATAATTTTTAGCTTTTTCTATCTTAGGTATTCTAGTTTTGATGATAACTTTACCTTTAGGTAGCTTAAGTATCCACTATATAGAGAATAAATTGAAAAACTTGAAAAATTTAGAATTTTCAAATCAATTTGAAGTCAAAGCTTTCATCAGTAATTTTGATTTGTTTTTACAAGTCCCGGGAATTCTTATATTTATTATTATAATCCCTGTTCTTTTATTAAAAACTATAAGGAAGTAGACTATAAAAAACTACAAGGAAATTTTTTATTTCTTTGGGTTGATTGCAATCACAGCTGCCGGTATTTATGAACTTTTTAAAAAATGTTGAAGAATAAAAAAATATTCTTTTAAATATAGACAGCAGGGAAATTACTCTGTTATACAATAAGAATGAAATAAAATCTATAAAAATTGAAAAAAATAAATTTTATCAAATTTTATGATAAAAAAAGTTAAGAGGGGGGAAGGACTAATATTCCTATCATAGAAATTTTTGATATGGAAAAAAATGTATTTACTAAAATGGAAGTAAAAAAATAAGTGACTATATCCTGTTAAAAAAGTATTTTTGAAAGACATAAAATAATGGTGGATGATAATTTTAAAATGCTTTAATTCAGAGAAATTAGAAATGGCTACTTATAGGCTTTTTATGAGAATAAGGAAGGTTTTAAAAGGATTATATTATGAATATAGAATTAGCAAAAGAGTTATTATCGTTTCATTCCTGTAGAAATGAAAAATATTGAAAAATCCTAAATGGGAAAAGGGATTTTTAGGAATTTTACGTCCTTTTTCAAGGTGAATTAAATGAAAAAATTTCATTGAAGTAATGGAATGTCTAAAAATACTGGCACCTGAAATTCAAAAAGAAAATATAGATAAAAAATATAGTTTCTGATATTATGAATATTATCCATTATACAAGAATCTGGGTATCAAAGGAGGAATGCTATCCAGAAATAACATATTAAGTCATGAGCAGACTAAATATCTATTAGCTTGGATAGATATTATTGAGCAATGTTTCATATATTTTACTAAATAATGCAATGGAAATGGCTTTTTGATGATTACGAAGATTACTGTAATAATAAATATTTTTAATATAGAATGAAAAATTGAATTAAATACTTAAAAATTAAAAAGGAGGAGAAAAATGATGATAATGATGATGTTTTATTAATCTGGTCGGATTAGTTATCTGCTGTGTAACTCCTCATACACTTATTAGTCAGACAATGGAATGTTTTATGTAGAAGAGGAAAAACTTATATCTTAATTCCTTACCTGCAGTAAAAAATTCCACTTTCTGATATTGATTATGTGGAATTTTACTATACCCGTATCCGTATCTCCTACAGGGGGCAAATAAAAGTTCATAAGAAAAATGGAAAAGTGGTTAAACGTTTTTCAGACAAGTAAAATTTCACTCTCTGTTACTGAGCAGATGATTTTAGATGAAATAGATAAATTAATACCATTTTTAAGAAATATTACATACCTTATACTATTCAAGATAATTAAAGAAAAAAATCTATGAATATGAAATTATTGCAGCAACAGATATTTTTTTACTGGAAAGGAAGTGTTTTAAATGGGAGATTTTGCCCAGATGATGTTTCATCCCTGTTGCCTTTATTGTACTAATCTTTATTGCCATAATCACAAAAAGAGGGATGGAAAAATTGTATTTTTTTAGAAAGTAATGATAAACTTGAAGATTTAAATCCCGGGATTTTTCTATAATATTTTAAAAATGGAGAGGGGAGCAAAAATAATTTACTGGACAGAAATTATTTTACTAATTGTGGATACTGCATATATTTTAGTTGGTGGATATCTTCAATATCTTGAAGAAATGAAATTTTTTTAAAAAGAATTTCCAGATTTTCCTATAAGTCCTGTTTCTTCCGTATTTCTGAAATTCAGTATTCCTATTTTCATGTGGTTTGTTCTAGTTTTTTTCTGTTGATATTTGCTTATTTTATGCAAAAGAAGGAAAATAAAAGAATTACTGAAATGTTGGATAATTTAGATAATCATAACCTTTTAACTTATGCAAGAGAAGATTTTTAAAATCTGACAGAATAGTTGATACAGGAATAATGGCACAAAGTGATTTAAAAACTTGGGGACGAATATTTATTCTGTATTTATCCGGCATATATAATCCCCTATTCATGGATTAGCAATATAAAAGTTGATGAAGTTTTTTTAATCGCGGAGGAAACTATTATTCTTTAACTTTTACTATTAATAACTTTTCTAATTTTATCCAGATATTTTTATAAAAAGTGTAGCTGAAAAAGTTAGGGAGCTTATCTTAAAAATAAACATGAATTATACGGAAGGGATGATCTTAAATGGTAATGTCTGGAATAATCGGGATAATTTCTTTATTCCCTCACTCTTTTATTTTATCTATGTTTCTGCTTTTTTTCTTTAGAAAAAGAATAGTTAGAAAAATTTTATTTTTAGAATTTGATGAAAATGTAAAGAACTTAGCTCCCTAGAGATACAATATTTTTAAAAATGGAAAAATCAATAAAAATCTTTTTATTTTGGCAGAAGTTTTATTTTTACTGGCAGATACCCTTATTTATCCTATTTGGTGGATATGCAATGTATCTTGAAAGACTGGAACTTTTCAAAGAAATATTCATATCTTCTCACAAGTCCTGCCTCATTCGTACTAGATCATTTAACACTACCAATTATTTTTATGGGTTATTATGTTTTTTTCTTATTACTGCTTACATTATTTATGATAAAAAGAAAAGAAAAGAGTTTCTGACATGCTGAATTATTTAAATAAATACAATATTTTTAAATAGTGCAAAAACAGATTTCTTTAATTCAGATAAAATAATTAAAAGTGAAGTAATATTACAAAGTGATATAAAAACTTGAGATAAATATTTATTTTCCATCTATACTGCATATACTCCCCTACTCATGGATTAAAGATGTGAAAATTGAGAAAAAGTTCATGGTCGTGGTGGTAATGGAGGTTTTTATTATTTAAATTTCACTTTAAATAAATCTTTTAACCCTGTGAGAATATTTTTGCTAAAAAGGAAACTGCCGAACAAGTTAAGAAATTTCTTTTGAAAAAGCTTTTTATTAAAAATGCCTCAAAACTCTTTATAATAAGATATGGGGCATTTTATTTTACAATTTATCAATTTAAAAAAATTCTTTTGGATTAATCAAAAAAATCCTTTATTCTTTCAAACAGGCTCATCTTTGCAGTTTCATCGTATTTTTCTGAAAAAGATGGAACCATCTGTCCTTTCCAAGATAGTTCAGCTTAAACAGTTCAGGTCTTTTTAAATATACTCATCATATAAAGTCCCTGATCATCATCAATAACATTTTCCTTTTAAAAAGCTCATTCTGATTATTTCTTAACAGCTTGTAAAAATTCCTTCCATTTTTTTAGGACTTCCTACAAGTGAACCTCCAATAATATATATGGCATTATTAAAAAAATCGCACTATATACATCTTCCATACTGTTAAGAGGATGTTTTTTTCCTTATTGTAAATAAGTGTACCTTTTTCCTTGTCAAAGTCGTATTTCCAGCATTTGATACCATTAAGCGTCTCCATATCCCTTATATATCCAAAATCAACCCATGCTACAAGTTCTCCAGATACAAGTTTTTTTCTTATTGCATAATTGACAAAAATAGGTTTTCAGATTATTTATACACATATTCCGGAGACCAGTACTCTATATTTATAAGCATGTCTTTATTTACTCTGCTTCTAAACTCTTCACTTTTTCTGGACTTTTTCTATTGCTTTTATCTGTCTTCTAAATTTCTTCTTAAGCTCTATTACAATTATTTTTGTAGGCTTTCCTTCCCTAAGTGCATTAATCCTGTCCCTATGTTCTTCAGAAGTGAAAAATAACCATTTCATTTTCCAGTGCTGCAAGCCTTGAAAAAGTGTTCAAAAATACGTATCATTTGTTCTTCTCAGATAGTCAGGATACCCTTCACCTATTTCTCCTCTTCCTATATCAAAAAATGCAGTAACTATGCTTATTGGCTTTGTTTTTCACTTACCATTTTCATCTCCTGTTTTTATACATCAAATTTTTTTATTAAAATAATCATAAAACGAATCTGGAATACAATTTTCCTTTTGATATTCCCTTCTGAGTCAGTTTATGAATACCTACCTTTATCCGTAATTCTTTTTAAGTTCCATTTCAGAAAATCTTTCATTCCATCTGCTAAAAAGAATATGAGGCAATGTATCATCTATAATTTTACATTTTTCTTCAGGCATATACTTTTCCTGCCAGTTCATGGTAAAAGTATCTGAAAGAAAAATAATGAGGTATTTCACTTTTCATTTTTCCAGAAAGTAAGCATTAACTCCAGCAGGGAATGTATCATCTTATTGTCAGAAAAATAACGCTGTTCAAAAACTCTAACTTTTATTTCTTTTTATCCCGGGAAAAAATAATCACTGTTCAGCTTTTTCCCAGAATTCTTTATTTTCAGTACTGTCTGAACGTTGAAACATGAAATATCCTTTATTTTCAATTCCAGCAGAAGCAGAATACTCAGATAATGAACCTGTCATTAAAATTGGAAGCATCCAGCCATACACCACCATAAGAATCAAGTAAAGCCAGCCTTAGTAAGTCACTGAAATGAGTATATCCCATGCTTCCCATCTTCAATCTTTTTCCATAATAAATTCAGGAAATTCAATATATTCCTTCATATTTTCATTATCAAGTCTTATAATCTCATAATTTCCTTTTATATTTATCAGCCGACTTATAACACAGTTTCACAATATCAGGCAGTTTTCCGTATTCCCATCCTGTTCCCCAGTACTGCCATATTATTTTTTTCTTCCAGCAAGATGGAAAAACTTTAATTTTTCTCAGTTTCTCCCTCAAAAATATGCTTCTATTATCCTGTCCCAGCTTTCAGCCACTGCCTCCTGCTGTAAAAAATTCATCTTTGTCTGTATACGCTTATAAAGAGATTTTGTCATCAGTTCCTTGTATATATACTTCCATGGTTTTTATTCAAAATTCTGTTTATTTCATAAAATTTTGAATTTGAAAAACTTTTATTCTATTATTTTCCATTTTTCTCTTCCAATCTCTTTACTACTTCTCCATACACCCTGTCAACTGTTATTCCCTGTATTCCTTTATAATATTCCTTTGAGTATGCATGCTGCTTCTCAGGAATGGCAGTAATGTTGTTTTTCGTAAAATTCATTGTCTTCTATTACATTACTTTTTTTCTGTCCATGGGAAAAATCCTAATCCTCTTTTCCCGGTCCAAAAATCCCTATGACAAAAAGGCTTTTTCAAATGCACTTCCTATATGAATAGGGGCACTGTCATTGCTTTATTACTATATCTGATTTTGAAAGCAATGCCGCAAATTCAAGCAGTAAAAATCTCTCCCTCAAATCTATTACATTTTCAGTGTTTATAGAATCTAACTCAAACTTTTTCAGCTTTTTCCACCTGTTATTGCAATCAGATTTTCCTTATTTTCAGTAAGTCTCTTTATCAGTTCATCATATTTTTTCCATTGGCCATATTTTTCAGGTCTCTGGCTCCAGGAGCAACTGTTATCAGATTCCGTATTGCCTTCCATTTAATATTTCATTTATTTTCTTATAGTCTTCTTCTGAAGGATATATTCCTAAAGGTACTCTTTCCCCTTTATAATCGACAAGATCAAGCAGTCTTTCCACTTCATGTTTTTTTCATGTCATAGTGTCTCACATCAGTCAGAAGGAATGAACCTGTTGCCACATCAAATCCAATTATTTTCTTTTATTCCTGCCATTTTTGCAAGCATTATTGATCTTATAAATCTGTGCGGGAATAACTGCCAGATCATATTTATTATTTTTACAATTTTCAGAATTCTGAAAAATCCCTTTTATTCCCTTTATCTGCTCCCTTTTTATCATAAAGTATTATATCCCTTAAATTTGGATTGTTACTTATAATACTTTTTATTTCCCGGCAATGTAAGATAATCTATCTCAGACTCAGGATAAATGTCCCTTATTTTTCTGTATTAACGGCGTTGACAGGACAATATCCCCTATAAATGCCGTATGGATTATTAATATTCTCATTTCATTTCCTCTACTTATTATTTAATTTTTATTTTCATTTTTAAAAATATTATACCACAATTAACATTTTCATTAAAATGAAAAATTTCTTTTCCATAATTTCTTTTTATCTTAAAAATATCCCATAAAAATAACCCTTAACTGTTTTTTTCTTTATTTTTTTCACTGTTATATAGTATAATTTGAAATGTTAAAACTGTATTTAAAGGAGGAAACATGGAAGAAATTTTAAATGAAAATATGGGGAATGTTGCATCAAACAAAAACTGGATATGTTTTTGAATGTAGAAATTTGTCAAAAAGTTATGGATATGAAACTGCCCTCAACAGCATCAATCTTTCTCTTGAAAGAGGAAAAATCATAGGGCTTCTTGGACCAAAATGGAAGTGGAAAAACAACTCTTATAAAAACTTGCAAACAATCTTCTTACGCCTTCTTCAGGACTTGTTCTTATAAATGGGAATAAACCCGGAGTGGAAACAAAAAAAGTTGTTTTCGTATCTGCCTGACAAAAATTATCTTGATGATTCACAGAACATCAATTCAATATTGAGACTTTTTAAGGATTTCTATGCAGATTTCAACGAAGAAAAAGCTCTCTCAATGCTTTCAGACCTTAAAATCGACCCTAGAAGAAGATTTAAGTATCTTTCAAAAAGGAAATAAGGAAAAAGGTTCAGCTTATTCTAGTAATGAGCAGGGATGCCGATCTTTATCTTCTGGATGAACCTATTGCAGGAGTCGATCCGGTTGCAAGGGAGTATATACTTGACACTATAATTAAAAAAATTACAACAGAAGAGGAACTATAATAATTTCAACACACTTGATTGCAGATGTTGAGAGGGTTCTGGATGAAGTTATTTTTATTAATAGGGAGACATTCTCCTGCATGAAAGTGCAGAGCACATTAAATCTGCTCACAATAAAAGCATCGATGAATATTTCAGGGAGGTTTTCAAATGATACTAAAATTATTTAAATACGATTTTATGAATATAGGAAAAAAATTAATACCTTTTTATATTGCAGCTCTTGTTATTGGAATTATTAACAGATTTCTTCTTCTTACATCGGATATTTCACGTCTGGAAAGGGAAGAAAACTTTTTAGCAATGTTCGGATCTCCGCTTTTATATTTTGCATACTTCGCTGTAGTTTTCGGAATTTTCTGTATGACAGTATTTGTCATAATCACAAGGTACAGCTCTTCAATATATGGAAATGAAGGATATCTTACAAATACTCTTCCATTAAAAACCATCACAGATAATATTGGCAAAACTGATAAATTTTTCTTATATGGATATTTATAAGTTACTTTTGTTATATTTGTTTCACTGTTTATCCTTTTTTTCCATTTGAATTTTTTTATAAGAAATATTATTAAGGATTCTGAATTTTATCAGGACTTGAATACTATAGTTAAAAGAATTTTTTTAGCTCTAAATATATTTTTATATCTATTTTACAGCTTATTTATAATTTTTTTGCGCACGTACAGAGTATTCTTATTATATTTTTTTAAGTATTGCAATAGCGAATTTGTTTAAAAGTTATAAAGTGGTTGTAGGAGTTATTGCTTTCTTTATAATTTCAATTATTTTTCATTTATCAGTGCGTCAGTTACTTATTCTGCAATGAGAAATTTAGACGTACCTGTAATGTATGGTGATATTGACCCGATTATCTTCACTTTTTTAAGAAATGGAAGTATGACTTCAATACTCTATTCTCTTATTTCTTCAGTATTACTATTTTTTTCGGGGTACATTATTTACACACACATAATCTGAATCTTGAGTAGATGACATGTTCGTAGTATGGCGAACAGGATAATCAAAAAAACGTACAATGAGATGAAAGATTTATACAGAAGCTATTTTTGAAATGAAAGTTTTAAAAAAATAGCTTCTTTTTATTTTTTTCCTATTATATTTAATGTATATTTACTTGACTTTAATTTTTTTAAAACCCCTTCTATTCCAGCAAATAAGATTTTTATGTAATTCTAGTTGTCTTCAATATTTTCACGTAGAATTAGGTATAAAAATAATTTGAAATAAGCATGTCCTATTTCCAAGACATTCATTAATATATTATTTAAAAATGTGGCTGGGCTGAATGGGATTCGAACCATTGCATGCTGGAGTCAAAGTCCAGTGCCTTACCGCTTTAGCGACAGCCCAATCTAAATCTTAATTACTTAAGACAATAAACATTATATATAATTTTTATATTTTTGTCAACTACTTTTTACAATTTTTTTATATTTTTTTGATAAAAATTTTTCGAGGTATTTTCCTGAATTCTGATTTTCATTTAAATACCTCTATTTTTAAGCCTTTATCACCTTTTTTTGAATATTTTTTTATTTCTTGTTATATTTATTCATTAATCTTGAAATATCCATATCATTTTTATGTCATCTATAAGATTAAACATTTTTTTCAAGTGATTCTTTTTATTGTTTCCTTTTTCTTCAGGAGAAAAATTTTTCCAAGAACATGCCCTACTGTCTCTTCCTTTGATTTTGCCTTTCCTATTCCATATTTTATCCTTACGAATTCTTCCCCACATGCTGTATTATGGATTTAATTCCATTATGGCCTGCAGATCTCCTGTCCTTTCTGATTTTTATCTTTCCAAACTCCATATCCATGTCGTCGTATATTACAAAAAAAGGTCAGTAGCAGGATCCATCTTAAAAAAACCTTATTGCCTGTCCCACCGCTTCACCACTTAAATTCATGAAAGTCAGGGGTTTCTGGTAAAAACCTTTTCCCCCTGTAATCAGTCTGGACAAACTCTGATTTATACTTTTCCCTTTATATCAGTTATATTATTTTTTTCTGAGATATTCATCTATAAATATAAAACCTACATTATGTCTTGTAAGCTTTATACTGTTCTCCCGGATTACCAAGTCCTACAATTAACTTCATCTGTTTCCTTTTTCCTTCCTTTTAGTTATAAATCCTGTATTTATTTATGATTTTTCCTTTATCACTGCTATAAGAAGGGCAATATCATTATAAGTAACTCCGCTTATTCTGCTTGCCTGTCCTATTGTTGCAGGATTTCCGTACATAAGTCCTGAAATGGCTATATTACTTAATCCCTGTATTTTTTCATAGTCAATATTTTCAGGTATTTCCATTTTTCAAGCTTTTCAAATTTTTTTCAATCTGTGCCTTTTCCCTTTCAATAAACACATTATATTTTGCATTTATTTCAACCTGTTCCTTTGCCAGAGGGGAAAAGATCCACAGTTTCCACAAATTCTGAAAGGTTGTCGTAGCTTATTTCCTTTCTCGCCAGAAATTCAAAAGCTGAAACAGGATTATTTGCACTTTTTGTGGAAATATCCTCACTTCCATTTTTTTATGTTAAACTCTTTTTCCTATTCTTTCAAGTTTCTCGTTTGTTTCCTTTGTCGGATAAACTGTTATTCCCTTCAGTCTTTCTATTTCTGTTTCTATTTCATTTCTTACATTTTCCAGTTCTTTAAGCTTTTCACTGTTTAAAAAGTCCTATTTCCTTAGACTTTTTCAAGCAGCCTTATAAATATGTTGTCCTGTCTCAGTGTAAGCCTGTATTCAGCCCTTGACGGCAGTACCCTGTATGGCTCAGGGGTCTTCTTGTTTATTATGTCATCTATAAGGACTCCTATATATCCTTCACTTCTTTCAATTATTATTTCCTTTTTCCCGAGTATTTTCCTTGCGGCATTTACTCCTGCAATAAATCCCTGACATGCAGCTTCCTCATAACCGCTTGTACCATTTATCGTTCCTGCAGTGTAAAGTCCCTTAACTACTTTTGTTTCCAGTGTCAGATTTAGCTGATATGCAGGAATAAAGTCATATTCCACAGCATATCCATATCTTACTATTTTGGCATTTTTCAAGCCCTGCTATTGTTTTTAAGCATTGCTTCCTGTGCAAATGGTGGCATTGCTGTAGTAAATCCGTTTATATATATTTCATTTGATTCTACAGATTCCTGCTCCAGAAAAATCTGATGATTTGTCTTTTCCGGAAAGTTCATTATTTTCCTATCCAGCGAAGGACAGTGTCTCGGTCCCTTTGTACTCACAACTCCTGTCACAATTGGAGAATATTTAAGCATTTCCTTTCCTGTTTCTATTGTTTTTTCAGTTGTAAATGTAAGCCATGTTGGCAATGTCTGATTATATTCCTTTTCTGTTTCATATGAAAAATATCTTGGCTTGTCTTCCCCCTTCAGCTCTTCCATTTTTGAAAAATCAATGCTTTTTTTGTCCACTCTTGGAGGAGTTGCAGTCTGATATCTGTCAAGTTCAAATCCATATTTTATAAGATTGTCAGGTAGTTCATCACTTGAAGGCTCTCCCTGTCTTCCTGCAGAATATTTTACATCCCCCATTATGAACTGGCCTTTTAAAAATGTTCCTGTACAAAGTACAACAGCCTTTGCAGAATATTCTACTCCCAGATTGTCTATTACACCTTTTACACTTCCATCTTCAACAATAAGATTATTCACTATTCCCTGAACAAGATACAGATTTTCTTCTGTTTCGACTATTTCCCTCATTTTTACCCTGTACCAGTATTTGTCAGCCTGTGCCCTTGTTATTCTTGAAGCCAGCCCCTTTGTATGATTCAGATTTTTCAGCTGAAGGTTGTAGTTGTCTATATGTCTTGCCATTTCTCCACCAAGCATTCCAAGCTCTGATACAAGATGGCTTTTTCCAGGTCCTCCCACTGAAGGATTACAGGACATCATGGCTATACTGTCTAAATATATTGTAAACAGTGCCGTTTTTCAGTCCCATTCTAGCTGATGCAAGGGCGGCTTCCACTCCTGCATGCCCTGCCCCTACAACAATTACATCATAATTTTTTTATCCATTTTTCCCTTTCGTTTCCCTCTGCTCCAGACTCATCCTATCTTTCTTTCTTTTTAAAGAAATATCTGAAGGTTCTCGTGTTATCCTTTACTGCAACATAAATTTTATGCCTGTTTATATAACCGTAAAGTTTGTCATATACTTCACTGTAAGGCTTTTATAAAGCTCTGAATAATATTTTCGAAAAATATTTCCACATATTCCTTATCTTCCATCATTCTTGATACATTTTTTTCATTCTCGCATTAAAAATCAAGACTTTTCACGGAATGTCATTCTGTTAAGATCTATCAGATAAAAATCCATATCTGTCAGAATCTTCCTTCCTTATAAGAACATTTCCAGGCGAATAATCATCAAATTCAACCCCTTTTTCATGCAAATCAAAGGTAAATTCTGCAAACTGGGCTATTATCTTTTTCCCTGTCCCTGTCAAATATTTCCTTCACTTCAGGCTTTAATTTTTCCCGCCATAAAAGTTCCCTGCATGTAAACTGGTACTTTAAATCCTCACTTATGTAAAAGTGTCTCTTTTTCTCCTGCAGCTTCATCATAATATTCATCAAAAATACGCTATTGGCTCAGGTGTATTTATACCAAGTTCCACAAAGCCTTCTTCCATACAGATATGATCTTTTTCCCTTTTGAACCTTTAAAAATATTTATATATAAACTGTATAAGCGGGCTTTTTACTGAAACATTTTACGTTTATTTCCTTTTCCCTGCCATTATGTTCTATTTTAAATCTTTTTATCCTGTTTCTTTCTTCATTTACTGATTCCCCTGTCTTATCAAAGTTTCTTAAAAACCTCCAGAAGAACCTCCTTGTCATAACCTTCCGTTATTTTCATAATTTATTTTTCAGACATATAATCCTCTTTATTTTTTTATTTATAAAATTCAATCTTTAGATTTTATCATAATTTTTCTTTTTAATCAAACAGATATCAGTATCTTAAGCATATTTTTCCTGGATTATTTTTCCATTATTCTTAAGATATTTTTCCTTTGCCTTTTTATTCTCTTTCTTGCTTCTTTTAGAACTTCCTTATCACTTATATACTTTTTCTGCTTTTTTTATAAATTCAAGCGCCTCATCAAATTTATTCCGCATTTCTGCAATATATGCCGAATTAAAAATAATGAAGCGGATTATCAGGCTCAAGCATAAGCAGTTTATCGCACACCTTCTTTGCCCTCTCAAAAATCCTTTATTGCAGAAGCATACCTTCCTTCCATGTTAAGTACCTTTTCTCTTGGATGACCGCTATTTTGCAAAGTTTATAAGAAGAAGTTCTATCTCTTCATATTTTTCAGCCTTAATTAGCATCTCATAAAAATTTTCAAAGACGAAGTCCTCAGCTTTACTGAAATTTATAGCAATATTATAATATTTTATTGCCTCATCAATATTTCCGGCCGCATTTTTTTCAGGTCTCCCATCCTCATGTAAATATAATATTCCTCTACGTTATTTTCCTTATCTGCAAGCCTTTCCTCATATATCTGCATTGCCCTGTCAAACTGGTTCATTCTTATCAGGCATTCAGCCTTATCCATGTATCCTTCAGTATTTGAAGGTTCTTTTTTGATTGCCTTTTCCAGCATTTTCAAGAGCCTTTCTGTAATACTTCAGTTCCATGTAGCAGAGTCCCATATTAAGCATGACATGGTAATTGCTTTCTGTTTCAGAATATTTCTCATAATAGGAAAGCGCCTTCTTATATTTTCCTATTGCCTGACTGAGATATCCCATGTTAAATATCACTTCAGGATTGTCACTATATTTTTTTATATGCTATTTCACTGTATTTTATAGCTTCCTTATAAAAAGCCTGTATCCACGTATATTTTTGAAATCATTTTTCAATGCCTGGTAGTTTCCTCTTCCATTTCAAGCACCGTTTCCAGATAGATTAGAGCGTCGTAAGCTTTTACCTTCTGTATAAGAATCTATAAAAGCTTCTTTTAATAATTCCTCTACATTCATTTTTTTAAATCTCCTGTCATTATTCAGCTTTTTAACAATTTTTCCTTTCCTTTGAAAAATTTCCATATTATCTGTACCTATTTTCAAATCTATATAATTTTTACGTAAATTTCAAAATCCACAATTGTTTCTTTTTCTTATTTCGTCTCTCCATTCTTCATTTCCCTGTATCTGAAGGTTCTTTTCCATACAGAAATAGAAAAAAGATCGCTGTAAACCCTCTGGGCCAACATATCCCTGACCTTATAATAGGTGTACGCATCTGTTCCTGTCCTTCTAACTGCATCCCTTTTCCCCAATAAGAGGCATTTCAGTCAGCAGCTTTGCCATTGCCTCTATTTTTTTCCACTTTCTTTCCTGTCATAGCAGTTAAAAAACATATTTTTCATTTCCTCCAGGATAAAAATATTTTTCCGCATTCACTGCACTGGATAAAAACCGCTGCTTAAAAAGGTATTTTTCCCTTTTTCCTGTTATTTTCCGCTATTTCCTTCAGCCTTATGGCAAAATTTTCATATTTCTTATCTATTTTATCAATATTTTCCTTTATTTTTCCTTTTCTTCGGTAGACAGTTCCATATCCTTTTCCTGAAGATAATCTCAGCTGTTTCAATTGTTTTTCAACGTATTTTTCAGTTTTTCCTGTTTCCTTAAATCCAGTATATTTCTTCCGGAATTTCTATTTATTTTCCTAACCTCAACTTTTTCCACAACATTTCCCTGAAAAACTCATTAATTTTTCATTATTATGGAAGAGTATGAAACAATGCTATGATGAATAACAGGATCATGTACGTTTATTGTCAGTTCCCTCATATAAAGGTTTTTAGGCTCTGATTTTTCAGCAATTATATTTCCTGTAATAAGTTCCCAGTTTTTTTCTGAGTTTCCACAGGGTATAGCCTTCACCTTTAAAATGCGGAACATTTCAGCTCAAATATATTTTTATCCAGTTTCTTTATTTCCTTACTCATAGAGCCTTCACTTTCCCTTTTTCCACAATAAATCGTTTTCCCTTTTTATATTTAAATCTTCAGTTGAAGTTATAAAACATTGGATTTTCTTATTTACAAAATACTCAAGTATACTCTTTTTCTTACTTCATCAAAGTATGAGGCAATGTCATCCATTATAAATACAGGATATTCATTTTTCCTTTCACAAGCATATCTATTTCAGAAATTTTCAGGGAAAAATATAATTGACTTTTTCCCCCTGGGATGAAAAGGATTTTGCATTTTTCATTCAGTTCAAATACAAAGTCATCCTTCTGAGGGTCCGATAAGGCTGTATCCAAGAAATCTCTCCCTTTCTGCTTTCCTTATGCATAGCTCCCTGAACTTTCTCAGTAAGTTCCTCCCTCGACTTTTTCAGTTTCTCCTAAAAAAACATTCATATTTCAGCTCAGTTCAGATTTTTCATCAAAAAGTTTTCTGATAGTTGAGGTTCAGCAGAATCGAAATATTCCTTATAAATTCCCTTCTGTGAACTATTATATTCACTCCCTCTTCTATAAACCTGTCATTGTATATCCTGTATATTTCTTCTCCTGTTTTCTTTTCCTTTATCAGCTTGTTACGCACCTTCAGTATTTTTCAAAGTCTACAATTGACTTCAGATAATCTTTTCTTGCATGGGATATTTTCATAATTAAAGAAATTTCTTCTTACTGAAGGATTTCTATAATTATTTCAATATCTTCTGGTATAAACGATATTATATTTAAAAATTCCCACATAGTCTATATATTTATTCTTATTCCTGTTAATGTAGAAATCCTTTCTGTCTTCGTTTACATCGATAGCCATTGTATTTTCTTCATTATTTTTTTCCTGTATATTTTCCAAAAAACTATTACCCTGTTCCTGTTGTATCTGAAAAAGTTCCTTCAGTTTCTTTTGTTCTGAAGCTTTTTCCCAGTTGCTAAAAATGAACAGCCTCTATGAAAGAAGTTTTTCCCTGTCCATTTTTCCCATATATTAAGTTGAAATTCCTGTCCAGGTCTATTTTTCCATCTTCAAGACAGCGAAAAATTGCTATAGCTTATCTGGTTCAGATACATATGTTATCCCCTCTGTGTTTTTTTCTATATTTTTAGAACGGTTATTCTATAGGAGGCTTAGGAGCCTTAACTTTTATCTTTTCCCCATTAAATTCCACAACATATCCGTCGTATATTTTTCTTTCCCTTCGTGTTTCAACTTCTCCGTTTACCTTCACTTCCCATTCAGTATGAACATCTTTGATTCCACTCCTGAAAGCAGTGAAGTTTGCCCATTTTAAAAAGCTGGTCAAGCTTTATAAATTCTGTATTTATTTCTACAGTTTCTATTTCATCATTTTTATTTTTCATTTTTCTTCCTTTCCGACAGTTTGCCAGTCCATTAATATTTTCAAGGTTTTCAGCTTCCTGACTTCTTTATCCATTATTTTTGAAATATTCTGTTTCAGCCTGTCTATTTCCCTTTTAAATACCTTGCTTTCTTCCATTTTACCTTCAACTTTTCTTATGCTACTTATAACAGTGCTGTGATCCTTTCCACCAAACAGTCCTCCAATTGTAGTCAGGTTAAGATCAAGCCTGTTCTTCAGAAGAAACATTGCAATCTGTCTTGCATTCACTATTTTCTTCTGTCTTTTCTTTGATTTCATATCTGTGACAGGTACATCATATTCCACAGATACTGTTTCTATTATTTTTTCAGCAGTTATTTCAGCCCTCTGCCTTCTTATCCTGTTAGCCAGCTCATCCTGTACCTGCTGTAAAGTTATCTTTTCGTTAAGAAGTTTCGATCTGGCACTCATTGAAGTAAGCATTCCTTCCATTTCCCTTACATTCGTATCAACAGTGTCAGCTATATATTCAAGTATATTGTCATCAATTTCAATATTTCTTTTCACTGCATATCTTTTCAGTATAGCCACCCTTGTTTCAAATCCCGGCTGCTGTATTTCCACAGAAAGCCCCGACAGAAATCTTGATTCCATTCTCTTTGAAAGATTTTTTATATCCTTAGGGTATCTGTCACTTATCATAATTATCTGCTTTTCCAAGTTCCTGCAGCTTGTTGAAGGTATGAAAAACTCTTCCTCAATAGTTCCTCCACCTTTTCCGAAAACCTTCTCAAAAAAACTGGATATCATCCAGAAGAAGTACATCAAGGTTTTCCTGAAGGTATCCCTGAACTCCTGTATTTCCCCTTCTGAAGCATCTGGAAAAAGTGTTTGAAAATTCTTCCGAAGTTGAATAAAAAACCTTCTTGTATGGATATTTTTCAACGATGGCATTTCCTGTAGCCTGAATCAGATGGGTTTTTCCCAAGACCTGAACCACCGTATATAAGAGTGGATTATAAACAGGCATTTCATTTTCCACAACCGCCTGACATGCATTATATGCAAGCCTGCTGTTGTCACCTACCACAAAATTATCAATGTTGTTTTTTTCATTAAGACCTGTATTTATTCTGCTGTTTCTTCTCAGCCCTGTTTTCTGAAAAATCTGTAGCTGCTGCTCTGTACAGGTTCCTGAACCTTCACTTCAAAAACCGCCTTCATTTCTTCGTCAGTAATTATTTCAATTATTTCCTCTATCTGTTCCTTATATTTCTCCATGTTCTTTTTTTACAAGATTTGTGCTGCAAATCAGCTTTAATGTGTTATCAGATATTTCTTCTGCCTCTACGTTTTTAAAAAAGTATTGAATTCTACTTCATTTACTCTTTTTTTATAATTTTTAAAATTTTTTTCCCATAGCTTTGAGGCACTCATTTCCATATATTTACAACTCCTTTTACGTTATTTCATATTGAATATAACATAAAAATATAATTAATCAAGGAAGGTACTTTTCAACTTTCCAACAGTAATATAAACATTTTTTTCATAGATTTTTTTAAAAGGATTCTTTCACTTTCCCACATTTTAACATATTTTTCCACACCATCTTAAAGTACTGTTTTTAGAAACTAACTTTTTACACAATAAAAATTTTTATTTTTCAAGATTTTATGTTAAAAAGCCTGTTAAAAATTGTGTTATAATTTTTATCAACAATTTACAATTTTTTCTTTTCAACATATTTTCCATTAAAAACTGTCCCTATTTTCCTGAGCTTCCAACAAATCCATACTCCTATAATAATACTAATATAAAAAGAATATATATATATTTAATATTATAGCAAAGTGGAAAAAGTTTTTCAGATTTTTGAAAACAGGAAGAAATTCCCTTATATTATATCAGAAAAATGTTATTTATTAATAAAAAGAAAATTAATGCAAATATTCCTTGACTTTTTCGTAAAAATTTGTTTATCATAATATGTAAACTACTTGAAAAAGACTTACACTTAAATAACTCAGAAAGGAAAGAAAATGACTAAAAAGAACATACCAACCAAATAAAAAAGAAAAGAAAAAGATCATGGATTCAGAAAAAGAATGCAAACTAAAAGCGGTAGAAATGTTTTTAAAAAGAAGAAGAAATAAAGGAAGAGCAAAACTATCAGCATAACCCGGTGACTTTAAAACAACACCGGGTTTTTAACAAAAATATCAGAAAGTTTATAAAAATGATTGATAAATTAAAAAGAAGCAGGGACTTCACGACAATTTACAACAAATCCAGGAAGGTGTACACTAGGTATGCCATTGTTTTTGTGTCTGAAAAATAAAAAAATAGTATGCAGCGTTTTTGGATTTGTGGCAAGTAAAAAGACAGGAAACGCAGTTCAGAGAAACAGGATAAAAAGACTTTTTAGGGAATTTGTAAAAATAACAAGGAAAAAAATTTAAAGAAGGTACAGACTATATTTTTTTGTAGGAAAGGCAGTTCTGAAGGAAAAAAACTGGCTAGCTTAAAATATGAAGATATTGAAAAAGGATATGTTAAAGGTGATTAAAAATGAAACATGTCTTCTATTTTTTTGATAAAAAATATATCAGAAATTTTTCAGGTGCATTTGGAAGAAGATGCAGGTTTTATCCTACATGTTCAGAATATTCAAGACAGGCCATTACAAAAATATGGTGCCATAAAGGGAGCGTACCTCAGCATAAAAAAGGATTTTTAAAAATGTCATCCCTTTAACAAGGGAGGATATGACCCGTTAAAATAAAAAAATATAATGGAGGAAAAAGGATAAATGTTCAGAATAAAAAATACTTGAAGAAGCCGTTGTTTTTCTTTTTGGAAAAAATAGCGGAAGCAGTAGAGTCATCTGAGAATACCAGGTAAATTTGGGATAGCAATAATCATAATAACAATTTTAATGAGAATAATAGTTTTTCCGTTGACATTGAAACAGGAAAAAAATCAATGAAAAATGAGGGAATTACAGCCTGAACTGGATAAAATAAAGGAAAAAAATACAAGGACGATCCGCAGGAATATCAAAAAGAACAGCTGAAATATACAAAGCAAACAATGTAAATCCTTTAGGAGGATGTTTACCTCTTTTTAATTCAGCTGCCGGTTTTCGTAGCACTATATTATGCATTCAGCGGAAAGACAATTCCAAATGATGCGACATTCCTATGGTTTAACTTGAAGCAGCCTGATAGACTGTTTTATGTTTGGAAATTTTGCATTTAACCTGCTTCCTATTTTTAAATACAGGGAGTAACTTATCTGCAGCAGAAAAATTATGTCAGGAGCAACTCAGGGACAGGAAGGAAATAATCAGCTTCAGTCAATGATGTATACAATGCCTCTTATGATGCTGTTCCTTTTCTATAGAATGCCTTCAGGAGTAACATTATATTATTTAGTTTCAGGAGCTCTTTCGCTTGCACAACAGTATATCATTATGAAAGGAAGAAGTGATGATGGAAAAGATAGTATTAAAAAGCTAAAAAAATAGAGAAGAATTGGACAATATGGTAAAAAGAAGCCTTACACTGGGTGAGGATGAAGAATTCAGGATAACAGTCCTGAAGGAACCTAAAAATACTTTTTCTTCAATGTAAATGGTGAATATGAAATAGAAATTGTAAAAAGGGTGAAAAAAGGGAAAAACAAAAGTAAAACCTGCTGAAAACAGAGCTGGTTCGAGGGAAAAATGAAGTAAAAACCTGAAAAATAGAAAAATGAATTTAGAAACTCAGGAAATAACCATAAAGAAAATAGAAAAAAATGACGGAAAAATAAAAAAAGAAAATGTAAAAACAAGGGAAGAAAAAAACTGGAATGAACAAAATTCCGATAACAAGGGAAAAAAATATCAGAAAAAAATGAACGTTCAAACAATGAAAAATGTAAGAGTTCAGAAGGAAGAAAAATAAAAAGTGGAAGTTGAAGCTGAAAATTCAGATGATCCTAATTTTGGCAGAATAAGAAGTTTCATGAAGGAATTTATTGTAAATTCAAAAACTTAGCCTAAAAAATAGTAAATATATCAAAAGAAGGCGAAAGATATGTTGTAAATGTTGACGGTAAGGATATAAGATATCTTATAGGGGAAAAAGGAAGTGCATTAAATGCCATTGAATACCTTCTTACTTCTGTGAAAAACTTTAAAAAAATATAAAAAGTAGTTATAGATTCAAACAATTACAAAGATAAAAAGGGAAGAAGCATTAAGGGATCTTGCAAGAAAAGAAAAGGTAAAAAGTTCTTGATTCAGGAAGAAATGTAAAAACTTAACCCTATGTCTGCAAGGGAAAGAAAAAAATAATACACGAAGAAATTTCATTTATAAAAGGGCTTAAGACAGAAAGTGTTGGAGAAGAGCCTAAGAGATATCTTGTTATAAAAAGAATAAAAGACTAGTAAAAATGAGGGTATAAAAATGTTATTTGATACAATAGCCGCAATTTCAACTCCAAGAGGTGAAGGCGGAATAGGAATAATAAGAATATCAGGGGATAAATCATTTGAAATACTGGAAAGAATATTTAATACTAAAAACCCAAACAGAGATTTGGGTTTTTATAAGTTTAATTACGGATTTATTCACGATAATGGAAAAATAGTAGATGAAGTAATGGCTGTAAGAATGAAGGCACCTAAAAACATACACTTGTGAAGATGTTGTTGAGATAAACTGCCACGGTGGTCATCTGATAAGTGAAAAGGTTCTGGAGCTTGTCCTGAAAAATGGTGCCAGACATGCTGAGCAGGGAGAATTTACAAAAAGGGCATTTATGAACGGAAGAATAGATCTCTCTCAGGCAGAGGCGGTAATGGACATCATTCATGGAAAGACTGAAAAAGAGTATTTCACTGTCACTTGAACAGCTCCGTGGAGACCTGAGGGATAAAAATAGCCAGTCTCAAAAAGGCTCTGCTTGATGTAACAGCACATGTAAATGTTGTGCTTGACTATCCCGAAGAAGGAATAGACGATCCAGCTTCCTTCTAAATCTGAGGGAAAAATCTTGAAAATGTATATGCTGAGGCAGACAGACTTATATCCTCCTACGATAAGGGAAAAAATAAAGGAAGGAATAAAAACTGTAATTGCCGGAAAGCCTAATGTAGGGAAAAGTCAACCCTTCTAAATTCACTTCTGAAGGAAGAAAGGGCAATAGTCACACATATTCCGGTACAACAAAGGGATGTAATGAGGAAATAATTAATATAAAAGGGATTCCTCTGGTGCTGACAGATACGGCGGGAATAAGAAAGACAGAAGATATTGTTGAAAATATCGAGTGGAAAAAAATCAAAGAAATTTATTGAAAAATGCGGATCTTGTACTGCTTGTGCTGGATGCTTCGAGGGAGCTTGAAAGTGAAGACAGGGAAGTAATAGAGAAATACAGAATCACAATAAAAAGACAATAGTACTTTTTAAAACAAGATAGATCTTGAAAGAAAAAAATAGAGCTTGAGGAATTCAATCTTGAAAATATTCTGGAAATATCTGCAAAGGATAATATAGGTATTGAAGATATGGAAGAAAGAATATATTCCTATATAGTTGAGGAAAAATGTTGAGGATTCATCTGAAAAGTTTATAATTACCAATATAAGACATAAGACTGCACTTGAAAAGACAAAGGATGCAATAAGAAACATTTTTTTGAAACGATAGATGCAGGAATGCCTATGGATTTAATTTCTGTGGATTTGAAGGAAGCGCTTGATTCACTTTCGGAAATAACAGGAGAAATATCATCGGAAGATATTCTGGATCACGTATTTGGAAACTTCTGTGTAGGAAAAATAGTTACATATATATTTATAAAAAAATAAAATACTAGTAACACAAACGTTAAACTAAAAATATATATTGTATAATAATAGGAATAGGGAAAAACGAAATAAGATATAAACGGAGGAAAAAATGTCTAATAATTATGGAGCCGAGGATATAAGGGTACTGGAAGGACTGGAAGCCGTAAGGGTAAGACCGGGAATGTATATAGGGTCAACTTCTTCAAAAGGACTTCATCACCTTGTATGGGAGGTAGTGGATAACAGTGTCGATGAGGCTCTGGCAGGAATATGTGATAACATATCTGTAAAAATATTACCTGATAATGTAATAGAAGTGGTAGATAACGGAAGAGGAATCCCTGATAGGAATGCACGAAACAGGAAAGTCTACACTTGAAGTTGTAATGACTGTGCTTCATGCGGGAGGAAAAATTTGATAATGACAACTATAAAGTATCAGGAGGGCTTCACGGAGTAGGAATTTCAGTTGTAAATGCCCTTTCTGAATGGGTAGAGGCTACAGTTACAAGGGATGGAAAAACAGTAAGACAGACTTTTAAAAGAGGAATTCCTGTAAGCGACCCTGTCCAGATAGCAGAAGCTCCTGAAGATAAACATGGAACTACTATAAGATTTAAGGCAGATGCTGAAATATTTGAAACAACAGTTTATGACTATTCTGTACTTGAATCAAGACTGAAGGAACTTGCTTATCTTAACAAAGGACTTAAAAATAGAGCTTGCAGATGAGAGGGACAGTGAAAAAGATAAAAATCTGAAGAATTCCTGTTTGAGGGAGGAATAAAGGACTTCCTTACTGAAATAACAGATGAGGAAAAAAATTTCTGACGATATAATATATATGAGTGACACATACAAGGTTCAGGAAGAGGAAGATGTTGAAACGACTGACGCAGAGGGAAATGTTGTAAAAAAACATAAATCAGCTAAATTTGTTGAAGTGGAAATTGCAATGACATATACAGTATCCCAGAAGGAAAAATGTATATTCATTTGTAAATAATATAAATACATACGAAGGTGGAACACACGTAAGTGGATTCAGAACGGCACTTACAAGAACAATAAATGATATAGCTAAACAGATGAATATCATAAAGGAAAAAGACGGATCATTCCAGGGATCGGATGTAAGGGAAGGGCTTTTCTGCGTAATAAGTGTGAAAATTCCTGAACCGCAGTTTGAGGGGCAGACAAAAACCAAACTTGGAAACAGTGAAGTAACAGGAATAGTTTCAAATATTGTGGGAAATAATCTTAAATTCTACTTGGAGGATCATCCAAAGGAAGCAGAAAAAAATAATTGAAAAAAATGTCAATGTCTAAAAAGCAAGGGAAGCGGCAAAAAAAGCAAGGGAACTTGTACTTAGAAAAAACAGCCTTGAAGTAGGATCGTTACCTGGAAAACTTGCAGACTGTTCTTCAAAGGATCCTTCAGAATCTGAAATATTCATAGTCGAAGGAAACTCTGCGGGAGGTTCGGCAAAAACAGGGAAGAGATAGAAGATTCCAGGCAATACTGCCTCTAAGAGGAAAAATACTGAATGTTGAGAAATCTGGAATAAACAAGGCTCTGGAAAATGCAGAAATAAGAGCAATGATAACAGCATTTGGAGCAGGGATTTGGAGAAGAAATGGATCTTTCAAAAGCTGAGATATCATAAAATAGTAATTATGACAGATGCCGACGTAGATGGAGCACACATAAGAACCCTGATGCTGACATTCTTCTACAGACATTTGAGAGAACTTATAAATGAAGGATACATATATATAGCACAGCCGCCTTTTATATAAAAATTCAGGCTGGAAAAGCAATAAAATATGCATATTCTGATGACCAGCTGAGACAGGTTACAAAAAAACTCTGGAAAATGAAAAATAGAAAATATACAATACAGAGATATAAAGGGCTGGGAGAAATGAATCCGGAACAGCTATGGGAAACTACACTTGATCCTGAAGTGAGAACACTTCTTAAGGTTTCGATGGAAGATGCATCATATGCTGACAAAAATGTTCAATATACTTATGGGGGACAAGGTGGAACCTAGAAGAAGGTTTATTGAAGAAAATGCAAATTATGTAAGAAATCTGGATATATAATAATCAATAAATTTGTAAAAATAATATATGTTTAAATTTTATTATTTTTAAATTTATAGATTGAAGAATTTGAAAGTATAAATAGTGAATGCAAATTCAGTAAATTTTTCAGATAAGGAGACCAGCTATGAAAATTGAAGTATAAGAAGAGCGAAACCAGTGATATTACAGGATTAAATGAACTTCTGTATCAAGTACACAAAGGTACATTCTGATAAGAGACCCGATTTATTTAAGGAAGGAAAAGAAATATAATAAGGAAGAACTGGAAAAATTATAGATAATGACAGGGGAACCGGTTTTTGTGGCAGTGGATGAAAATGAGAATCTGTTAGGGACATGTATTCTGTATGTTTAGGAAAATAAGAGGAAAAGCCTGACAGATATAGTTACGCTTTTTGTTGATGATCTGTGTGTAAGTGAAAAAGCAAGAGGAAAAAGGACTTGGTGCAAAGCTTTATGAATATGTTGTTGATTTTTGCCTTAAAAATGGATGCTATAATGTGACACTTGATGTGTGGTCATGTAACGAACAGGCTGTAAAATTTTATGAAAAAATGCGGAATGAAAAGTTCAAAAAGTTATAATGGAAAAATACTGAATTAGAGTTGATAAATTGGAAAATAAAATGAAAGGAGAAGTATAACTTAAAAAAGATAATCACGGAGAAATATTTATGATTTTCTGGAGTTATACGGAAGTGATATAATGTCGGATAATTTTTATGATGATGACGAAAGAGAAGATGAAATAGAAGATGTCACTGATGAATCAGATGAAAATGATGACAGGGAAATAACTGTGGAAGGAATGACAAAGGCTACTGATCTTTCTAATGAAAGTAACGTATATATAGAAGATGAAATAAAAATCAGCATATCTGGATTATTCAATGAGCGTTATTGTGAGCAGGGCACTTCCTGATGTACGTGACGGGCTTAAACCTGTACATAGAAGAATTCTGTTTGCAATGAATGACATGGGAATGACTCACAAGGCTCCATTTAAAAAGTCTGCCAGAATCGTCGGAGACGTTCTTGGTAAGTATCACCCTCATGGAGACAGTGCCGTATACGGTGCAATGGTAAGAATGGCACAGGATTTTAACATGAGATACGAACTTGTTGACGGGCATGGAAACTTTGGTTCTGTCGACGGTGATGAAGCTGCGGCAATGAGATATACTGAAGCAAGAATGGCAAAAATAACAGATGAATTACTTGCAGATATAAACAAGGACACTATTGATTACAGAAAAAACTTTGATGAAAGTCTGGATGAGCCTACGGTGCTTCCTGCAAAGCTGCCTAACCTTCTTTTAAACGGGGCAACGGGAATTGCGGTAGGAATGGCTACAAATATACCTCCGCATAACCTGAATGAAGTATGTGACGGAATAATAGCCATGGTTGATAATCCTGAAATAACTATAGATGAACTGATGACTCACATAAAAGGTCCTGATTTTCCTACAGGAGCAATAATAAATGGAAGACAGGGAATAATAGATGCTTACAAAACAGGAAGAGGAAAAATAAAAGTTGTGGCAAAAAAATTGATGTTGAAAACATCAAAAGACAGGAAAAAGAGTCGATCATTGTTTCAGAACTTCCTTATCAGGTAAATAAGGCAAGACTTATAGAAAAAAATTGCCGACCTTGTAAGACAGAAAAAAACTTACAGAATTTCTGACCTTAGGGATGAATCAGACAGGGAAGGAATAAGGGTTGTTATTGAGCTTAAGAAAGGTGAAGAAAGTGAACTTGTATTAAACAGCCTTTACAAATATACTGATTTACAGAATACATTTGGTGTAATAATGCTTGCACTTGTGGATAATACCCCAAAAGTATTAAATTTAAAAACAAATACTTGAAAATTATTTAAAACATAGATATACTGTAATTACAAGAAGGGTTCAATTTGAACTGAACAAGGCTGAAGCAAGGGCACATATATTGGAAGGGTTTAGAATAGCTCTTGATAATATAGATGAAGTAATTAGAATAATAAGAGCTCAAGAGATGCAAATATTGCAAGGGAAGAGCTAATGAAAAAGCTTTTGGATTTACAGAAATTCAGGCAAGGGCAATACTGGATATGAGACTGCAGAGGCTGACAGGACTGGAAAGAGATAAGATAGATCAGGAATACAATGAACTTATGCTTTTAATTGCAGACCTGAAGGCAATACTGGCTGACGATGCGAGAAAAATATCAGATAATAAAGGAAGAGACAATGAAACTTAAGGAAGATTTCGGTGATAAGAGAAGAACTGAAATAAGAAAACAGAGAGTTGAAATTGGAATTGAAGATCTGATAAAGGATGAAGATGTTGTAGTTACATTGACTGAAAAGGGATATGTAAAGAGAGTGGCAACTGATACTTATCATTCACAGAGAAGAGGTGGAGTAGGAGTAAATGCTACAAACACTGTGGAAGATGATGTTATAAAAGACATGTACATTGCTAAAAATTTGGATACATTGCTTATATTTACAACAAAAGGAAAAGTATTCAGCATGAAGGTCTATGAAATACCTGAATCAGGAAAGCAGGCAAGAGGTAAGCTGATAAGCAACCTTATCAAGCTTTCTAATGATGAAAAGGTAAGTATTGTAATAAAAGTGCGTGAATTTGAAGAAAAATAGAAAAACTGTTCTTCATTACAAGAGACGGAAAAAGTTAAGAAAAACTGACCTGACACTGTTTGCAAATATAAATAAAGGCAGGAATAAGAGCGCTTACACTGAATGGAGAAGATGAGCTTACTTACATAGGTCTTACAAGTGGAAATCATAAGAATGAAATCTTTATAGCTACAAGAAACGGAGTTGCAATAAGATTCTCTGAAGAAGATGTAAGAAGTATGGGAAGAACTGCTGCAGGAGTGAAGGGAATAGATCTTAGAAAAGATGATATTGTAGTTGCGGCCGCAATTATTGATCCGGCAATAGGGTGAAGAAGAATTCAATAAACTGAGTGTTCTGACAGTAACTGAAGAAGGATATGGAAAAAGAACTAAACTTGGTGAGTACAGAGTTCAGTCAAGAGGCGGAAAAGGAATAATCAACCTGAAAATGAATGAAAAAAACAGGAAAAATAGTTGATGTAAAAATAGTAGACAATGAAACAGAAGTAATGCTTATTACATCGGAAGGAACTCTTATAAGAACAAGGGTAGATTCAATATCAGTAATTGGAAGATCAACAGCAGGAGTAAGAATTATGAAGGTAAGAAACAATGAAAAAGTTGCTTCAACTGTAAAAATTACTTCTGAAAGTGAACTGGAAGAAAAACAGTAAGAAAAACAGTAAAAAGAAGAAATAGAAAAATAATGGAAATCAGTATTTTTTTAAAATAAGTCTTTTAAAAGTGGCAGGATTCAGGAAAATAATATTATAAAAATATATATTATGAAAAAGAACAGAAGGAGTGATTCAGATGTTATTGAAAAAGGGCGTTATTTTTTTAGTATCAGCAGAAAAATGAAGTTGAACCTTTGGTGGAGTTTGCCAAGGTGTTTAAGAAAAAGATACAATGTAAAAAGTGGATGCTATTTATGTAAAAGATATTCTTAAATATGATGTTTTCCCTGTGACTGTGGAAGGAATAGGAATAAATCTGGGAACAAATTTTGCATATAAAGGAATTCAGGGACATTGAAAACAAGACTTTTGAAAAGATAAAGGAACCTCTGGAAAAGGAATTTTCAAGAGTTTATACTAAAGAAGGGAATCAGCTGAAATTGCTTTTTAGAAGAACTTAAAAAAATATGATTTAATAGTAACTGTAAAAAAATGAAAAAAATAAGTCCGTATATGAAGGAGCTTCTGAGAAGTATCTACAAACCTGTTATAGTGCTTCCAAACAGAAAAGATTTTTAAACTTGACAATCTTCTTCTGCTTGATGACGGAGCCTACAATGCAAACAAAACATTATTTACATTCTTCTACATGTTTGATGAACAGAAGGTTGATGTATTAAGGGTAAATGTTGAGGAAGATGAGTCAAATCAGAAATTAAGTGAAAGATTTAGAGATAACTATAAACTGATTTTTAAGGGAAGGGATACCTTCAAAACAATAATGGCAGAGTCAAAAACTATGACCTTGTTTTAATGGGAGATTTGAGATATACAGTAATGGTGGAAAGAATTACAGGAAAAACTTGGAATAAGATTGCTGGAAAATCTTGATGTACCAATATTCCTAGTATAAAATTATGCCATGTTTAAAAATATGGAAATAAGTTTTTACAATGCAGGAGGAAAAATAAATGAAAGTTCTGATTTGTTCAGACAGTCATACAAGACTTGATTATTTTTCAGAAGGTAATGAATCTGGAAGAACCTGAAATGGTAATTTTTGCAGGGGATCACAGTACAGATGCCATGGATATGGCGTTAATCTACAGTGAAATTCCTTTTAAGATAGTGAAGGGAAATACTGACTATTACGATTACGATACAAAAAATACTGAAATATTTGAATTAAATGGTAAAAAGTATTTCTTACACTATGGGCATCTTTACGGTGTAAAGAGTACTATGAGGGAAATAGAGGCAAAAAGCTGAAGAAGTGGAAGCTGATATATGCATTTTTGACCACACTCACAGGGAATATATGAATGAAAAAAACAATATCATATATTTAAATCCAGGGAGCATTGCAGGATAAGAAATATGTAATTTATAACGGAAAAAGTTTGAGCAGAAAAAAATTAAAAATAATTTACAGTAGAATTTTTATTTTAATAAAAGAAATGTATTGAAAAAGAATAAACAAAAAAAGAACTATATCAGATATGGGAATTATTCCTCGTATATGAATAGTTCTTTTTTTATAATTTAGAGAATTCTATCTTTTTGAAACTGAATTATCAACTCCAGTAGTTGAAATAGATGGTTTTCCTGATTTTTGTAGGGGCTTGTTTTGTAGTAAACTTTATTATCTACTCCTGATACTGTAACTTGAGAAACTGAATCAACATATACTTTGTTATCACTACCTGAAACACTTACCAATGATGCATTTCCTCTGATAGTTATATTATTATCAGTTCCTGATACATAAACGTTTCCTCCGTTTGCAGTTATAGTTTTTGTCTGTGAAGTACCACTTACTGAAATACTTTTTTTCCACTTTTTAGATGCAGCCCTCCATTTTCCATTTTTAGTTCCTGAACTTACTTTTTCCTGTGTTCACCTTTACATTTCCATTTTTGAAACATTTACAGAAGTTGATCCAGGTGCAGTTACTTTTATATTATTTCCTACCTTTACTGTAGTTGCATTTAAAACTCCTGCAATTGTAAGAGATAATATTGATAATGTAATAATTTTTTTCATAAGAGACCTCCTGAATTTATTTTTTTGTATATTATATCACTGTAATCTTAAAGAAATATGAGAATAACCATATTTTTTTATAACATATTCAAAAAAAGTGGGAATAAAAAGAAGATAAAGCTATCACTTTTACTCGCTAAAAAGAGGTTCATTAAAAATGAATTTTTTTCAGAGTGTCTATATTCAACATTTATTCCATAAGGAAGAATACAACGTGGGTAGGCATGGCCAAAGTTTACATTGTAAACTATCGGAATGTCGGGATTATTTACAACTTTACATAGGATTTTCTTATATTCTTCGTAGTAAACTTCATTCTGAGGTTTTCCGACAATAATACCGCCTAAGGAATCAAAAATGACTTTTTCTTTAAGTGTATTAAGTATCTTTTCATATTCTTCAGGAGAAGATTTTCCTTCAGAAGTTTCAATAAACAGTATTTTTATCCTTCCATTCTTCAGCTGAAGGGAAAAATATTATACTTTTCACATATTTCCTTCTGTTCACTAAATCTGTCCCCTGATATTATGTTATAAAGTGATTCTATACATCCTCCGAGCAGGTTTTACCACTAAAATTTTCATTTCCCTGAAGCAGTTCAAATCCTTTAGTTTCTTTATGGGATATTCTAGGTATACCTATAGATTTTTCTGAAAAGTCAGTTCTTTCTTCATACCAGATATTGCTTGAAGTTATTTCGTTTAAAGTGCTACCTGTATAGATATTCCAGTATTTTTTTCAGTATAGGGAAGCATTTTATTATCAGTTTCTGCAATGTCAGTCAGAAACGAAGGACCGTAAAAAGTCTGAGCCCCAGCCGATGAAACATCATGTGATGTACTGAAGTATCAGAAAAACCGGTAAAGATTTTTGGATTTTTCCAGTACTATTTTTTTAAATTCCTCATCTTCCATGAGATAAGGAAAAAAATCTTTATGTCCGTCAATTCCTCCAATGGCACATAATATTCCTTTAATTTCAGGATTTTCTGAAGGCTTTCTTTTAAATCTTCCGCCCTTTTTTTCAGGATGTTTCTTCCGTATATTTTATACCTTTTTAGTGAATTAGGCATAAAAAAATAACATTTAGTCCCATTTTTTCAAGTCTTTCAGTTCCAATCTTTCAGCTGATGCTTTACAAGAATCTTCCCCTAATACCCTCTTGAAAGACTTACAACAGCTATAGTGTCCCCTTTTTTTAAGTTTTTGGTTTAACCATAGTTATCTCCTTCCTGTCATATGTTTACAAGTTTTTAAGATGCAGTTTAACATTTTCACGTTTCTGTTTTATTTAGGATTTTTGTACATTATAGCATATGAATATAAGAAAAAGGAAATATAGTTAATGAAACAGGAAAAATTATGGTATAATACAAAGAAAAAGATAGAGGTAGAAAAACTTATGAGTAGAGAGACAGAAAAATGAACAAGGCACTTCAAAAATTTTTGGAAGCAAATACAATGGGAACAAACGACAGAAGATGAAATGGAAGGTTCTGATTGGCTAGTTTTTAATAAGACCCTAGAAATGTTGTTAAATCAATATTTCTAGAGTTGTTCTTTTTGTGTTTTTGTAAAAGTACCAGAGAATGTTAAAAATTGACATATTTAGTAAAATTAGAATCGGAAAAGTTATCTTATAAGAAATTTGTCATTTTCGATATCCATGAAGAATTTATCCAAGATTTTGGGTGCAGTACATTCAGATAGTTTTTATTGAATTTCTTTAAAATTAATTTATTCCCATAAACTTTCAATCTATCTAAACCATTTACTACATGCAAAACACTTATTTTTGCAGGCATAGTCGAAGCAGAAAGTATTACATCATTGTTGAAAGGGATTGACAATAATTTATCTGTTAACTCTATACTAAATAATTCTGGATTAAGATTTGGATTATTTTTGATTCTAAAAATTAATGGTGTGAAGTAATCAATAATGAAATTTTTCCAAATTTCACAATTTCATGATCACATTTTTGTGAATCAGTAAGTAACGATTCAGTTTTAATTTTTAAAAGTAAATCTTCATATGCATATAAAATACTCTCTTCTCAAGACTAATTATAGTTTTTGAAAAAGATTACAACAATATGAAAAACATTGAAATTAACACTATATAAAGAAAAGAATAAGTTGAATCCAAGAATCGAAAGGGACATAGAAGCACTTAGAATCGTTTTTATGTCTTCTTTTTATCTTAATCAAGTTATGATAGATAGGAAATAAATAGTGATATTATGAATATAAAAAAATTATGAAAAATATGGTATAATAGACAGTAATGATAATAATCATGAAAACAATAAATTAATAGTTATTAAATTTGGAGGAAATAAATGGATACAGAAAAATAAGTATTTTATACAAAATCAAAAGATAATGTCATACTATATTGATTTAGATGAAAATGCGGAAATAGATAAGAATTTTTCCCACTGATAATTTACTAGCACTAAATGATATGTCTGTCATATATATATACTGTAATAAAACACAATACTATATTGGACAAACTAATTCTTTTGATTAGAAGGCATGAAGAACATCTACGCGAGAAAGAAGATTCCAAATTAACGTATAAAAAGAAAAATTTTTGGGGAATGGAACTTTAGTAGTTTTTCTATGGAGATAAAATTTCAAGTAATTTAAATTATATTGAGATGAGTTTAATAAAAATATTTAAAGAATTTTTCAACATTAGGAAAAATTAAAATTTTAAATTCTCCGGTTGGTAATCGATCAGATTTATTTCCAGATTAAACGAGAAATGGTGGATTCTAAGTTGTAAAAATTGATTCTTCAGTCGTTAGTAAATAATAAATTAAGGGAAGATTTTCATTTTAATTTAACTAGTTTGAAAGCAATTCTATATGAGATTCTCCGTTTTTGAGTTAGATGAAAAATCAAAAAGAAATTTCAGAAAAAAATCATTAATCTAGAGGAACAATATGATATTTTTATTGTTCGAGATGCGAGGAACTGGGAAGACGGTATTGTTAAATACTACCATTGCAAAAGTTACTGGGGAAAAATATTCAATTGCATAAAGAGAAAAAATACAATGCTAAAAATTGGTGTTTGCTTTAAGACAAATTTGAAAAACATATTCAAAGAATTTTTAAATCTATTGAGAAAGATTATGAAAACTACGAATTACAAATTGGGACTTGGAGGAATTTGATAGATATTTACAATGCAAAAATGATGAAAATAAGTATGATTATATTTTTGTTGATGAAGCAAAAAAGATTATTAAAAAGTCAAAAATATTTTTTTCCTATTGGTGATAGAAAAGTTCATTGAAAATAGTGGAGAAGAGGATGTACCAGCTGGTTAACTAAAATTAGCAAAAATTATTCTATTTTATGATGAAAAATCAAACTATAAGGCCTACAGACATTAATGATATCGGTAATAAGAACGCTTATTCTACAAATTATACTTTTTAAATAAAAAGAATTATTGATAAGAAATTAAATTCTCAACATAGAATTAAAATCACAAAAGATGGTAAATCAAAATGTACAGGTGGCAAATAGTTACGTTGAATATATAAAATACATGTTGGGTATTGAGAAGGATAATAAACCAACTAAGCTAGATTTTTTTAGATCTAGATTTTTAGATTATGATTATTTTAGTTTGTGTAATGATATTAAGGAAATTAAACTGTATGTGAAAGAGAAAAATCAACAATTCCCATATAAAAAGCAAGGGTACTAGCAGGATTTACAAGACCACATCATAAAAAGAGTAAAGAGTATCAAATCAAAGCCTGAATTCAAAAGAAATAGGTATGTTTTTGGAATCATGACTATAAAAATTGGGCAATCTCTGATAAAACTGAAAAAGAAGTGGGTGCTATTCATTCTGCTCAAGGATATGATTTTTGATTTTATAGGATTAATTATAGGCAGAGATTTGGAATATAAAAATGGAAGAGTAGTAGTGAATGAAAATTATAAGGATATTAACGGTAAAAAGGAATGAAAAGATCATCCTGATTTACTAGAAAAAAATATTACACAAGTTTACTACACTTTATTAACAAGAGGTATTTACGGGACAAAGGTGTACATTGAAGATGATGCATTAAGAGAATATTGATAAAAAGAGACAGAGAAAATTAAAGCAAAAATAGAGCTAAAATACACAAAGATAAAACCACTTTATCCTACAGATGAAGTGTTAATGAAATCAGTATATTTAAGCTTGAAGGAAGCAACAAAGAAATGGACTGGAAGGATGTCAGGCTGGGGAGAAATATACTCCCAGTTAAGTATTTATTTTGAAGGAAGAATTAAAACAGGATGATAAAACTACCATCCTATACCATATTATATTTTTGAGTTTACACAAAATTCTAAACACTTCCACCCTCTTTTCAGAAACTGTCTTATTTATATATTTTTTTCTATATTTCATATGTTTCTATTTAAGCCTCACTGCTTTTGAATATACCGCTTTTCAGCTCATATTTAATATTTTTGATGCACATCTGGCCGGCAAAGGTTTCCTTGCCCACAAGAAATGCACACGCATCACTGTATCTCATGGAAGATGGAAGTTCCACATCAGTAAATTCAGCTTTTTCAGTACCAAGAAGTGCAAAATGTTGTTTTAGGACATAGAAGAACCAGAGCTTTATCCTGAACTAAATCCTGCATTTTCTTCAAGTATTCATAAGTAAAATCTTCCACAACCTGTTCTGCCATTTTTGGGCTGAGAATATTTACACCTCCTGACGAGTCTGCATAGCTTATCATGGTAACTCCGCGTTTTATAGCTTCTTCAATATACTTTTAATACATCATTTCCTAATCTCCAGAAGACTTCCTTCATAAGTTCAGGCTTTTTCTCATTGCCTTGAAAATGTGTACAGGATCAATAAGAACATTCATGACAGTAAAAGGTCCTGCCACATCAAGAACTACATTTTCACCTTTTTCCACAAGGATTCTGCAGGCTTCCAGAACTTCATAAATCCTTCCGGTTGAAAAGTCTATTTCTTTTAGTTCAAGTATTTCTTCAGGTTTCGTGCATATATTCCTTTTGCCCTCAGTCCTGCCTTTTCATCACCATAATTTACAAGTCCGCCAATTGACTCTGCTTCAACTGTATGACAGAAAGGGAGTTCACAGAATGTAGCTCCGTCATATTCTTTAATTGCAAGTGCTATTTTCAGCCATTGTTTCCCTTTTTCATATATGCATCAGGAAATTTTAAAATCAAGTTTTTGTCACATTTTTCGTTTATTCCGGCAGAATATTGAAAAGTACAGTTAAAATCAATAATTTTAGCCATTGTTTCTCTCCTTTCAAAAATTTAATAGACACTGCACTGAATTAATCTTTTATTTCAGGAAATATGAGGCAATCTGAAAAAGCCTTTCATAGTCTTCAATAGCGCCGAGTTCCATATAATCCATATTTACAGCAAGTTCTTCCATTTCCTTCTTTACATTGGAAGACATTAATGCCATATAGGCTCCCTGCCTTTTGAAGAATTTCCTACATATTCCAGTTTATCTCCAACTTCTTCTGGAAGAATGCCCTGTACCTGTCAGGCTGTCAGCCGGAAGATGAGCTCCAAACTGGCCTGCAATCATTACTCTTATCAAGTTCTGACATACTTATTCCCGCTTTTCTCAGAAGTGCAAGAAATCCTGAAAGAATAGCTCCTTTTGCAAGCTGTACCTGTCTTATGTCTCCCTGGGTAATAAGAATTTTTCTCGTTTTTCGTGATTATTTTTGCTCAGATGTTGACTTATCACATACTATAAATTCCCTACCATTCAGCTGGATTAAGTCATATCTGGAATCTGTTTCAGGAAGTTTGTCTTTTTAATAAAAGCTCCTTCTTTTTATAATTCCTGATTTAACCAGTTCCCTCACTGCAGCAAGAATTCCGCTTCCGCAAATACCTACAGGTTCTTTGTTACCGATAGTTTTTATATTTACAGAACCATTTATTATTTCAATATCTTCAATAGCCCCTTCAGAAGCTCCTCATTCCCGAGCTTATATTCATTCCTTCAAGAGCCGGACCTCGGCACAGGAACAACAAAAGTTTTTCCTGCTTTTTGAAAGTACTATTTCTCCATTTCGTTCCAATGTCTATAAACAGTACATTTTCCTTTTTATGCTGTAAATCACAGACGATAAGCACCTGCAACAATGTCTCGCTCCTATGTAGGAAGATACTGAAGGAAGACAGTATAAACGTCCTTTTTTGAGATTTTTATTCCTATTTCGCTGGCTAAAAATATTTCTTGAGCCTGTAAAAATAGGTGCATATGGAGATTTTTCCAATAGTTTTTGCACTGATTCCAAGAAGCATGTGCATCATAGTGCAGTTTGCCCCGACTGAAAACTTCATAAATATATTTTTCTATTCCTGTCTTTTGGCAACATACATCTTCTATCATGTCATTTATTGAATTCACAATGGCAGTCTGAAGTTTATTTATTCCATCTTCAGGATTTTCTATCTCATAAGTTATTCTAGTAAGGACATCCAGCCCAAAAATGCTTCTGTGCATTTATCATGGATGAATTTGCAAGCTGTTTTTCCTGTATTCATATCAACCAGTTCACATATAACAGTTGTAGTTCCTATGTCAATTGCCACTCCGAAAAATTTTATCTGTAGTATTTCCATTTTCTATGCCTAATAATTTCTTCATCATATATTACTGCTGTATATTCTCCTTCAGAATATTCAATATCAAGTAAATTATCAAGACTGATACTTTTTCATTCCTGTAGCTTTTTTAAACTGCTCTTCAAAGGGAGTCTGACTTTTTAAGGAAGGTTTTTCAATATACACAGGGATTTTTAACATTTATGTTAAAGTCAAATTTAGGAGTGTATCCTGCTGTAAGAACTTTGTGAGCCCTTCCTTCTGAAAAAGTTCAACAGAAATATCTGCATCAGGTTTTTACAAGACAGGAAAGCCTTATTCCATTTTTCAGTTTATTTTCACTTATAAGTTTTTCAGTAACTGTAGGCTCTTCAATATTACCTTCTATAAATTTTTAGACGGCATTTTCACATGTTCCCTTTCCGTTGCATGGATTGTCAATAAAAAGCCTTCCCTTAATAGAAATTTCCAGTAGAGTTTCTCCATTGCTGTATAAAAATTTCCTTATCATTTCCAATAATTTTTATTTTAGGCATTTATTTCACCTCTTACTCTATTTCCTGTTTTACAGCCTTTAGGATAGACTGTATATTTGCAATTGAGGGATTTAGTTCCAAGTCCACAGGCAGGGGAAATAATATCTGAACCGCTTTTTAATACATGTTTTAGCCATTGCTTCAACCTGGCTTTCTGAAGCAAATTCAAGGACATATGTACTGACATTTCCCATTATTACCCTGTTTCCCAGATGTTCTTTTTGCCTTTTTATTGATACAATTGAATCAAAACTGAGGGCGTCACTCTTCACCTTTGCAACTTCATTATATACATTCTTCATCTGACCGCAGATATGGACAATTGTTCCAACACTTTTATCTTTTATTCCGTCAAGGAGCATATTTATGTATTTTACTACAAATTCTTCAAAAATTTTGGTCCTAAAATCTCCCTGTTCCGCTTGGATCAGAGATAACTATCGTATCTGCCCCTGCCTCAATCTGTGCATTTGCAAATTCTATAATTTCTTCTGTTATAAATTTCATATATTCATGGACAGTTTCGTTGTCTTTTTCTCATGCTTTTATAAAAAATTTGAAGGTTCAATTACTGAACTTGCAACACTTATAGGACCTGTAATATTCCCAATAATAGGTGCATTGAGATTTTTGATTTTATAATTTTTATGGCATCAAGTACAACTTTTGCCCTTCCCTTTGTTAAATCAAGTTTATGCAGTTTTTCCAGTCCTTTTACGAATCAAATGCATATCCTGTAACATGAGGTTCAAAAATTTTACTTCCCATAGTAACCTGGGCTCCCATTGCTTCTGCTTCTATTGTCATGCAGAAGGGAACACCAACATTTTCAAAACATTTATTTTCATAACTGGCAATTGCAAGATTTAGCCATCATTTCAGGATTTAAATGAGCTTCAGGCCATGTTATTTCCTGCCACATCCATTAATTCGGCAGTAACCATGTTCATCATACCGCCGGGACATATACATGGAGGTCTGTCTACCTTCTCATTTTTTTCAATGCCTCTTTGCCAGTCTTTTCCTTTTCATTGAGCATAATATCAATCCTCTTTTTATATAATATTTAACTTATCCCTGCCAGTCTTTTTGCAAGTTTTACTGCTCCAACCGCATTGGCAGAATATCCGTCTGCTCCAATTTCGTTTGCATATTTCTGGGATATAGGGCTTCCTCCGACCATAACCTTTACATTGTTTCTTATACCTTTTTCCTTTAATTTTTCTATAACTATACGCATTCCGTCCATAGTTGTAGTCATAAGTGTTGACATGCATATTAATGATGCCCCCACTTCAATAGCCTTGTCCACAAAGTTATCAAGAGGAACATCCCTTCCAAGATCGTACATTTTCAAATCCGGCAGTATCAAGCATTATTTTAACAAGGTTTTTCCCTATGTCGTGAGTATCTCCCTTCAACAACTCCTATAACTATTTTTCGGTTTTTCCCTTTATTTTTCTTCACAGGAAGATGAGGTTTTAATATATCGATACCTGAATACATTGCATCTGAGCAAAGAAGAAGATCTGTAACGAAGTATTCTTCCTCATCGTATAAGTCACTTGCTTTATTCATTCCATCTACAAGTCCTTCCATTATACCGTCAAGTGCAGGATATCCAGCTTCCACATATTCATTTGCCGACATCTACAACTTCTTCATCTTCCATTTCAACAACGCATTCTGATAATTTTTTTCCAGTAATTCTTCTTTTGATTTAGCCATTTTAATTCCTCCCTGTTTTTAGTAAATGTCTCTAATTTCAGTTAAATATCAGCAGTTTAAACTTATTTTTTTATTATTTGATTATTTTAAATTATTCTCAGTTTGATGAACTTATAGGGAATTTTTCCATATTTTCTGGTGGCATTCATAAATGCATCAAGATTTTCCAGAGGAATATTTCCGTTTAAATCACATCCTGTACATAGGATATATCCGTTTTTGCTGTCATAAAGCTTCTTTTGATACAGTGTTTTACAGCCTTATCAACATCTTTCAGGAGTTCCAAGTATCATAGTTTCCACAGGATCCACATTTCCTACAAGAGGCATGTAAGGTTGAATAAGTTCCTTTGCAAATCCTATCGGTACCCTGTTATCTATACTTATCATGTCAGGTTTTAGTTTTCAGCATTTCAGGAATAATTTTCTTAGTGTCCCCGCAAATGTGGTAACATACCATTCCTTTGTGGTCATGTATGTTTTCCATAAGCTCTATTGTATATGGAAGTACAAATTCCTGTAATCTTTAGGTGAAATTATAGATCCTCAAGCTATCGGTTCACAAAAATAAGATCATGGAGCCTACATTGACAAATTCATTATGGACTTCCTTCAATGCATCAGTACATAGACGCATAAGTTTATGTATATCTTCCCCTCTTTTTCTGAGAGCCTTTAAAAGCTTTTCTACGGGATATATACTGGCAACTGCAGTAAGCGGACCTGATATAAGGGTTCCAGTAGGAACTTCTTTTCCCCATTCTCTCGATTAGAATTTTTGCACATTCGAGATGCAGCTGGAAATCCTTGCTGTTTTTCAGTTTTACCCTTTCAAAATCAAGCTGGTCAATATCTGCCAAATCCTTTTAGAACATGGTCTATTATTGCAGGAACTGCATCTTCCGGATCACTCATTTTACTTCCAAGGCTTTTTCCTACAGTATGAAGACCATATTCAGCAATAAGGACATCATTCTCGAATCGGTTGTATGCTTCAATCTGGCATTTAGCCTCATTTTCTGCAGTTGATCTCTTTTCCTTGTGAGTCATTCCTGCACATTTTCCTGACATTGAGCAGATAAGTGGCATTGCAAGTATTCTGTCCATATCACCTCCGGTCAGAAAACCTCAAGTCTTTCCATCAGGTGTCATTTGATCATTTCTGTTCATGTAAAATCCCTCCTATAATAAGTTGTAATATCAAATTTTTATAATTTTTATTATTATTTACTGTCCTTCTGCCTGCAAGATGAAATTTCTGAAATATTATGATTAAATAATAAAAATGGACAAAAATAGACAGTTAATTAAAATCTATTTTTTTCCCCACCGAAAAAAATTTGTATTAAATTATATAGCAGGTCTCCTGACTTAACTTCTTCCTCAAATCTCACCTTCCCCGGAAAGAGTGGCTATTGAGATTTTTCGTCCATAATACAGTAGAGTGAGCTGTTCGGATTCAAACCGGATTCCCTTTTTCAATATTGTAAAAATATCACTATATAAAAATATGAAATTGTAGCTATTATTACTTTAAAAATATTTTTCTATCTTGTTTCTTTTTAAGGTTGCTTCCTATTAATATTACATTTCCTGATTTATCATCTGAATCAAAGTTTGGTAAATTTTTCGATTTTCATCTTATTGAAATTAAATGAAGACAGATTACTGTCAAAAATGCCAGTATTTAAAGTTTTCTGAGCTTTCTTCAGAATCTGAAGGATAATTCCCTTTGCCCTTATAACTTTACCAAAATATCCTTCAGCAATTTTTCCTTTAATTCTTCCATATCTTTTTCAGAAAAATTCTTTATATTACTGAAAGATACAGATTCAAAAATATTGTCTGCAGGATGATGATGATGTTCTTCTGAAGAGTGTATTTTTATCAGAAGTATCAGCTTCTTTTGCGTTTTTATATTTTTCTGGATTCTTCGAGTATTGCTTCTATTTCTTCACTTGTGATTTTTTTCTCCAGTCTTCCTTGAAAATAGATGCTTCCGGATTTATCTCCTCATTTTCATTAGAATTCTTTCAATATCTCTGTTTTCCACTTTTTCAATATTACTGAACATTATAACGCTTGCATTTTCAATCTGGTCAACATAAAAGTTTCCAAAATCTTCAAGACAGTCTTCAAAAACTTTCAATATCAACTATCACTATTTTATCTGATATTTCAATGCCATATTCCCTGTTAAAGAAATTACATACCTTCAAAATATCTGACAGCTGTGCAACTCCTGAAGGTTCTATAATTATCCTTTCGGGTGAAAAATTCATCCATAATTGCTCTGATTGATTCCCTGAAATCAGTAACGAGGCTGCAGCATATACATCCTGAATTTATTTCCCTGACAGGAATATTTCCCTGTATCAGTTTCTTATCGAGTCCTATTTTTCCAAATTCATTTTCGATAATAACGGTTTTTCCTTTTATTTCCTGATATATATTTATTTATGAATGTAGTTTTTCCTGCTCCAAGAAATCCTGAAATTATTTGTATTATCATTAGTCCGGTTTTCCTCTTTATAATAAATTAAGTTATAAAAATAGCCTATAAACTTAAATTAATTAATATTATTTACTTTAAAAATGCAGGAATTAACGTACCACCTGTTGATTCAAAATATTTTTTAAAGATTCATTTCTTGTTGCATTATTTAAATCCTTTAACCATTTTGCATCCTTGTCTTTACTTCTTACAACAAATCCTAAACTGTATTCAGGATCATCTTTTGATTTTTTTCAATATATTTTTGTAGCATCAAGCCCTGCATTTTTTTCATATGCATTCCTGCAAGGACAATGGCATCTACATCTTTTTAGTGATTGTGGAAGTACACTCATTTCAGCTTCGATAAATTTTAAATTTTTAGGATTTTTGAAATATCAAGCAAAGTTGGAGATGTAACTCCTTCAGTAAGTTCAATAAGACCATAATCTCTGAGCATTTTAAGTCCTCTTGCCTGATTTGCGGCATCATTGCACACTCCTATTGTAGCTCCATCAGGTATTTCACTGATTTTTATGTTTGTTGGAATACATCGCAAAACAGAGGATAATGTGATAAGGTTTTGCCATTACAAAGTCTGTACCGTTGGATTTATTGTAGTTTTCAAGATATGGAATATGTTGGAACCAGTTTACATCAACAGAACCTTCCCCTAAAGCCACATTTGGCTGAATACTGTCATCAAATGTTTTTTTATTTCCAGTTCATATCCTGCCTTTTTACATCTTCCTTATTGCTTCAGCCATGTCGATACCATCAGCTCTGACAGCTAAAAACAATTTTAGTTTTTCCTTTTCATTTGATTCCTGTTTTTCCTTCTTCAGCTGAATTATTTTTCCACATCCTATCAACATTATAAGAACCATGCAGAAAAAAAGTTTTTAAAAATAGATTTTTCATACTTCCACCATTCCTTTCATTTCATAATATTTTTATTTTAATTTTTTTGTAAAGCCAGTCACCGGTAAACTGTATGAGTATAACTAGTAAAATTAATATTACAACAATGGTATACATAATTTTTATAGTTAAAATTTTGATATCCGTAAGTCAATGCAGTTGCACCAAGACCACCTGCACCAATTGCACCAGCCATAGCAGTTGCTCCAAGTAGATTTATTATTCCTAGGCTTATACCTGAAATTATGGAAGGAATAGCCTCAACGAGCATCACTTTTTAAAATAATCTGAGTATTGCTTGCTCCAAAAGATTTTGTGGCTTCGATTAATTCAGGATCAACTTCTTTCAGTGATGATTGAAAAAAATTCTTGCCATAAAAGGTGTTGATACTACTGTTAAAGGAACAAGTGCAGACCATTTCCCCAATTGATGAACCTGTCAGCAGTCTTGTCAAAGGTATTATTGATATCATCAGTATTATAAATGGAAATGAACGTACTATGTTTTACTATGATATCAAGTATCTGATATATAATTTTATTCGGCTTTAATCCGCCCTTATCAGTAACAACAAGTACTACTCCAACAAAAAATCCAAAAAAAACAGATAGTATACCGGATATTATTAGCATTTTTAAATGTTGCCATGAGTGACGGGAAAAATTAAGGCAGTAAATATTTTTTTCCAAAAAGTAAATTGCTGTATTGTCATAACTAAATTCCTTCCTTTACATGAAATCTTTTTACTTCCTGAGTACCGAGAAGGCGTTTTAACTGAGGGTGGGTCAGCCTTGAAGATTTCTTCAACATTACCTTTTATTTCTGCAGTACCATTTTCAATTATAGCCATATTTCTGCAAATTCTTCTGACAACATCCATCTGGTGGGTAACCATTACGATAGTAATACCCATTTCCTGATTTATTTTATATAAGAGTTCAAGTATAGCATTAGTTGTATTTGGATCAAGTGCTGAAGTAGCTTCATCACAAAGCAGAATATCAGGTTTCATTGCTAAAGCTCTTGCAATTGCTACACGCTGCTTTTGTCCTCCGCTTAACTGTCTTGGTCTTACATCTGATTTTTCTTCAAGACCTACCAGATTTAATAAGTTCATAACTCTTTCACGAATTTTCTTTTCTTTATAACCCCAGCATTCCATGGGTATTGCAATATTGTGATATACACTTCTTCTTTCAATCAGTGAAAAATGTTGAAAAATCATCCCTAATTTTTCTGAATTCACGTAATTCCTTTTCAGAAAAAAAGGTTTATCTCCTTATCGTATACTTTTAAACTTCCAGTATCATAGCTTATAAGACCATTTATGCAGACGAAGTAATGTAGATTTTCCAGCTCCGCTTCTTCCTACTAAACCGTAAATATCACCTTTTTCTATATTAAAATTTACATTTTTAGAACTTCAACGTTTTCATCGAATATTTTTCCAATATTCGTTCCTGTTATTATGTTTTCCATATTCCTCCAATTTTAAGCTTTTTATTCTTCTTCCTGTATTCCTTTAGGCATCTGCCCCAGTTTTGCCCCTCTTCCGTATTTTTCTTACGGCATATATGAATGCATCTACATTTTCTTCAGGAGTTCCGATAGGCAGCTGGCGACCTGTGGCCAGAATAAATCCTTTGGACTGTCTGCACATTTTTATGCATTCTTTACATGAATTAATTACATCATCAATTGTTCCGTAAAGCATAACATCTACAGGAGGAACATTTCCTGCTATCTGCATCCTGTCTCCAACTGTAAGTTTTACTTCGTGCAGGTCTTCACAGTTATCCACACTGAAGAAAAAAGTCCTGCATCAGCTAAATCAGTCCATATTTTATTAGTTTTTCCACAAATATGGGAACCTGGCTTCCTTCCCATAATTTTGTAAATTCCTTCTATCATTTTTAATATATGGTAAGGAAAAATTCATCAAACTGGGATTTGCTTATAACATCCATACATGACACAGGATCAGAAAAAACTGGTTCCTACAGCACCTAGTTCCTCCTTGAATACTTCAAACCATCTCAATGAATTTCTAGTGCAGAATTCCAATAATCTGTGAAGATTTTCAGGATCTTTTCTTGTATCTTTAAGTAAAGATTCAATAGGCCTTATAGATACTGCAGTAGAAATAGGACCTGCAGACCGTGTTGTTATATTCATATCCGGAAACTTATCCTTCAGCCTTTTTGCAGTTTCCAGAATAGATGAAAGAGTCTTATCCTTTCGAGGATCAATTTCTTTAAGACTGGCCATATCTTTATAATCCTTCAGAATATGATCTTCCACATAATCAATACCGTTTTTAGGAAAGTGAAGCTTAGAACCTACAGTAGCACCAAGAGTTCTCAGACTAAGACCGATAGATAGGTTGTCTATTCCAAATCTTGTACGCATTGTTTCAATGATTTTGATTCTTGTCTCAAAAGTCACTGTTGTAGTCTGTGCTGGTATAGCCAAAAATATTTGCCATTGCATAATCAGGGGCATGTAACATAAATGGAAGATAGTCCACCTCCTGTCCTGCATTATAGGCTTTTGTCCTTTCAAGAGTTGTCATTTCATCCTTCTGATTTTTCATTAATTTTTTTAACTCAGCATAATCCATAACTTATCACCTGTCTTTAATAGTTATTTAAGTATCACAAGTTAAAAAAATTTATTTTGTCATATTTGTATTTTATCACGATTTTTTTCCAAAGTATGTCATAGTATTTTTTATGCTTAATTCAAATTTTCAATACACAGAATTTTTTTATTCTGCATAAGTATTACATCTGTTAAACCATCCCTGAAGCCATTTTTCTCATTTTTTTCGAAGGGTCTGAGTTATTTACTCTACGTTGAAGCACAAATTTTGCAGAATTGGAAAATTCAGTCAGGGCGGCTTTTTCCTGTTTCAGTTCCTTTCATATTTTCCAATACTTGCAAAGCAGTCCCCATCCTTGGCCGTTATATCTTTCCTTTGGATTAGTTCCTTCCCCTTTAAAGTTGACATAATCAATTAGCGGATAAAAGTCCATTTTGGTGAATTAGCCACCCTGTAAAAACTGTTTTTACATTTTCCTTGTTATCAGAGGCTCAAGCATTTTTCAAGGGAAGCTTCAAGTCTCTTGAAGATAAACATAACTTGTAAATCCTTATTGCTATACAGAAAATTTGTCAGTTCCTCAATGTCAGCATTTTTACTGTTTTTTTAAATTATTTAATTCCTGTCTGCTTTTTCCATGGCGAATACTTATTTTTCACCATTATTTTTGGTAATTTGACATTTTTAGATTTCAGGTATTCAACTAACTGAGGAAAACTTTCTTCAAATATTCCTACTTCTCCTCCTTATACCATATGAAATGACCTATTCCAAGTGAAGGAAAGTTTTCACCTTCATTCCAGTAAACAAGATTACTTTTTACCCCTCCTGCTTCATTTTTGAAGATTTTTCTCCCTATTGCATCCAGCTCAGACTTACTGATATTTCTAAAAACATCCTTATTTTCTGAAGTTTTGGATATCTGTGCAGGTTTTGATGTTTTCTTTGAATTTGAAGAAGATAAATTTGCCGATGAACTGTTTAATGAGCAGAAAATAAGAATAGTAGCTAATAATAATTTTGATTTTTTCATGTTGAGTACCTCCTATGGTTTTATTTCTAATTTTTACCACAGTAAAAATAGAAAATTCTGTGTATGAAAATATAAAGTAGAATATAAATAAATAAAAAAATAATTGTTTAAATGAACGAATAATATATTAAAAATATAGCTTTTATCTTTTCTATAAAAAAATATATAAGATGATGAAAAACAACTAGATACAATAATCTTAAAATATGCTATAATATACTATAATTAAAAGAAATATATATAATAAAACAGAAATAACAAATTACTCATATAGAAATGTAATAAAAACTTAATTAATAAATATTATTTTTATTATCATAAATAACAATATTAAATAAAAATAAATAATGTTATGTGAAGTAATGCTATATCAAAGGAGGAAAATTATGAAAAGGAAAAATGCTTTTTGCTGTCAGCTTTATTTATAATGGCGACAGTAAGCTATTCGGCAGAAAAACAAAGTCTGGAGGCAAGTCTGAACTCGATAGAAAAACAAATTCAATGATTTGCTGAAAAGGAAGCACAGAAGAAAAAGAGTTTGAAGTACAAAAGGCTCAATTAGAAACTGAAGTTGCAGACCTTAAAGCAAAGGAGGAAGGAAAAGGAAAAATTGTTTGAAAAATTGAAGAAAGACTCTGAAGTCAGATGGCACAGAGATAAATATAAGCAAATTTTGAACAACTATGATACATATTACAAAAATTTAGCAAAAATTAATAAGAGAAAAAGAGCAGAAGATATCTGAGTTGGAACAAATACTGGCAATAATGGGAAATTAGTCAAGTAAAATGTTGAAGGATATAACAAAATATTTTTTTATTCATTCTGCTTAATTTTATTTGCATGAAACAGCAGTTCATTAAGAAAAATCATAAACTCGCCAATGGCTCAGACAATGAATTTTTCTAAATTCACAAACTGTTTCAAGCTGAAAAATTAAGAATGAATTCATAAAAATATTTTCTAATATTTTCAATATTTTATTAACATCACAAGAATAAAGATAATGAAAGGAAGAATAATATGAAAAAGATAATATTGGCAGGACTTCTTCTGGCAATGTCAAGCATAGCAATGGCAGACAGTGCACAGGATATACTGAAGAAAGCAGGGATGACTACTATAAACAGCAGGAAGCGGAAAAGAAAGTCGCAAGAACACCTAAGAAGGTAGAAAAAGCTGAAAAAGGTAAAAAGCAGAAAAACCAGCACCGGTTGAAGTTGTAGAAGTTGAGGAAGAAGTAGTTGAAGAGGAAGTAAAAACCAAGAACACCGATGGAAAAACTGGAATACAATGCAAACAAGGTGACAATAAAAGTGGACTTCTATGAAAGAGTAGTAAGAAGTGTAGCAAGGGAAGAAAAGGAACTTGACGGATACAATGAAGTATTAGGTAAAAGAAACCTGCCAAAGTGAAACAGCAGAAAGCAGAAAAACCAGCAAAAAACAAAAGAAAAATAGGAAGAAAAACCATAGAATAAAAAGAAATTTACACGAAAGGAAGAAGATATGAAAGCTAAAAAGATAATGGGAATAGCGTTACTGGCGTTTGCAATAGGGCAAGTATCAATGGCAGAAAAAGACAGACCCTGAATATAGAAAGACTTTTTAAAGATAGCAAAAACAGAAGAAAGCTGAAGAAAAAGGGAAGCAAGAAAACAGGAACTTTTTAAAACTCAGTAACAGAAGAGGGAAACAGTGCCTGCAACAGTAACAGCACCAAAAACGAGACGAAAAAGCTTGAAGCAAAGAGAAACAAGGAAGCAGAAGCAAGAAAGCAGAAAAGCTGAAGCTAAGGCAATGAAGGCAAAAATACAAAAACATGAGCAGAAAGCGAAAAATGGATGTTGAAATTCAAAGAATTAAAAGAGAGTAAATGAAATAAACAGTAATATCGAAACATTCCATAAAACAAATGAAATGCTTGATAAAATGGAACAGAGATTAGAAGGAATTGAAACTAAGTTAAAATAGGGAAGAGATAAGAGATAAAAAGATAGGAGAGTAGAGATATGAAAAAAAGGATTAATAACAATAGGACTTGGAGCATTAATGATGTCATGTACAAACGCAAAAATTAGTTCAGTACAACACAGACAGATTAGATAATATTGAAGATTATTTAAGAGAAAATAAATTCATAAAAACCATCAGAAAATGTAGAAAAATTAAAAGAAGAAGGAAAAATCGATTATTCAAAAGAATACAGATCACTTGAGAAGGAGGCAGACGCATGGCTAGAAGATCAACAATAATAGCAGGAATAGCAATGTTGTTGGCAGTATCTTCATTATCGTCTGCGCGAGAAAAGCTGACGACAACACAGATAAGAGAAAATACAATAAGAATAAACGCTCTTGAAATAGAAAGAATAGATATAACAGATATAATACCTGAAGACAAGGGATCGGATCAGCAGATAGTAGTAATGGATGAAAGAGCATTGAACTTTGATTTTGATAAATCAGTGAGTAAAAACCGCAATATTTTGAAATGTTACATAAATTTGTTGAATATGTAAACTTCAATGACTACGAAGTAGTAATAGAAGGACATACAGATTCAAAAGGAACAAATGCTTACAACATGGCACTTGGAATGAGAAGGGCACAAAAGCGTAAAAGCTAAAGTGCATGGAATTTGGAATGGATCCAGGTAGAATAGTGGGAACAGTATCAAAAAGGAGAAGAAGAACCGGTAGCAACAAATACAACAGACGAAGGAAGAGCACAAAACAGAAGAATAGAATTTAAACTTTCAAGAAGGGAATTTATTAAGAAAGATAAAAATAGAATTTTTAGAAAGTGAGAGACAGTATGAATAACAATTTGAAAAAGAATTGAAAAAGAGTTAAGATCATTTGTAAAGAGATGTAAAGATATAAAATACAATACAGCATTGCTATTTTTCATTTCTAGTTACAGGATCATTATCTCTTTTCAGCTAATGGGAAAGATGATGTAGAAACAGCAAAAAGAGGACTTCAGACATCAATAACAGACATGAAGAAGTTATTTAAGGAAGCAAAAATTGAAAATAACAAGCTTATGAGAGCATCAAACCTTGAATTAGTGCAGTTAATGGAACAGGGAGACCATGTAGTAAAAATCTCCATGGAGTTCATGGCAGTTTGGAGCAAATGGGTTTTATAACAACTGGAGAGGAACTTATAAAGGTAGAGGAGATAAGAAAGAGAAAATATCCATATGAGGATATTTGAAAGGGATACAAATGAGTTTAATAGATATGTTGCTGAGAATAGTTCAATGTATTCTCTTTTTGCCAGTAGGTAGCAATTTTTAAATCAGCATCCGCTAACTTAAGACAAGGATTAAGTAACTACGGATTGGCTCAGTAATATAACTCAGCAAGAACCGATAGTTCAATTAGAAGTTAATGCTGGAATAACTCCAAGAGTGATAAACAAAAAATCACCTGATACTAGTCCAGCAGACCTGTTGTGACATTACCAACTTTTGAACCTAAACTGATAACACCACCTAAGTCACCAGATGCACCAGATGCACCAACAATAAATCCTACTGGTTTTAATTTAGCAAACGAGGTTCAAGTGGGAATCAGACAGCAATTCAGGCCGATGTGAGTACTACTGGTAATGGTGCAATACAAAGTGTTGTTTTTAACTAAAGGGAATTTTAATATAGTTAGAGATACAACTTCTAAAAATGAAATACTCATACAAAGGTTATGCCGAATTTCACCTTGAGGGAACACCTTCAACAGATTCTGGAAATACTTTTTGGTACAGGTGGTACAAAATGGTCTGGATGGGATAGAGCAACAACAACTACAGGAAGCACTTTGGGGAATTCAAAAATTAGTTTCTGGAGCAATGTTAACAAACTCAAATAATTTATTTACTAATGTTTCAACTACAGTATTAAGAGAATTTGTTCATATGGATCATCATGGTAATATGGCGCCAGCAAATGTGGAAAGTGGATTTACTGCTGGGGACAGCAGAAACAACTTGGGATTCAACAGTGTCTTCTGGATCTAATTCAACAGCAGTAATAGAAGCATTTGAGGATTTTAGAGATAATGTAAATTCAACTACAGCACATGGAAATTCAGCTACTTCAGCTTCAAATATGTTTATTTGGATGCAAAAGTGGAAGAATAGTAATGGAAGGTAGTTATAATGTTGTAACAAATAACTATGACCATAATGGAGGAACGACTGTAAAAATCAATAGTCGCAAACGTTGGAGATATAGTTATTCAACCACATAAGGATGCAGCAGGAACTGTATCAGGAAGTAAATCAGCTATATTTAGTTTATCACCAGGTGGACACAATCCAGGACACCTTTCAATAATGTATAATGGAAGTACTGGAAATATGGATTTATGGACAAAAAGAATCAGCTGTGTTTTTAAACTCAGAAACAGCTGGAAAAGGGATTTCTGTTGTAAAATAGAGGTACAATAAATATGTATGGTGAAAAAGTACAGGAATCTACAACAGTACACCGTCAAAAATGAATGTACAATTTGTAGAAAAAGGATTTACATTTGATGCTACTACAAACACTGCAACTAAAGATTATAAACCTATAAATATTTATGGAGACAGCAGTATGGGAATATACTGGGATCAAGGAACTAGTACTAATGGTTCAATAGAAGGAAACTTTGCAGTTAATATAGGAGCAGCTGGAAAAGGAAATCAAAAACTTTTACAACAAAAAGCAACTTCTGCAGTTACAGGTGGAGCAGAAACAAAATGGAGTAGCATTATCTGATTATGATGTAAACTCTAGTGATGCAGCCTACTACAAATAAAGATTATATCAGAGGATCTTTCGGTATACTATCAAATGGAGCTACAAATTTAACATCTCACCAAATAAAAATATTTGATAAAAACAGAAGGAAATGTTGGAGTACATCCAAATGCTAATGTAGCTTTAAATATTGGTGGCGGAAGTATAGAATTAAGTGGAGGAACAACTACTAAAAAAATAATATAGGAGTGTATATTAATACTCAAAGGGTCAGTAAAATCTACAGGAAAAATTGAACTAAAAAGATGGAGTAGGGAACTTAGGAATCTTTGCTGTTGGTGGTGCAATACCTGTGGCTGGAACAAACCATGTAGAAGTAAGAGAAGTTAAAGCAACTGATACTAAAAAAACTCTGTTCTAATTTATGGAAGTACTGGAGCTCAAAGTTAAACTTTCAGATGGAACTGGATTACCAACAGGAGCTACTTATGGATTAAATATAAGTGGAGCAACTGTTGAAGCAGATGCTTCTGCAGTCAATAAAAAAAGATTCAGGAGCTGCTTTTGCAATGGATGCAGGAACAGTTATAACAATTGACAGAACAAGTGCACCAACTACAGCGAATATTGATATTACAGGAACTAAATTAACAGATGCTGATAGATATGCAGGATTTGGACTAATGGCTAAAGATGGTGGAAAAGTTTCTGCTAAGAACAACTATGTAAAAGTAACTGATGGTTCAACAGCTATAGCTTCAATAGGCTCAAATGCAAAAGTTGATATGACTGGAGGTACTGTAGAATATAAAGGTAATGGATATGCCCTATATGCTAATACTGGAACAATAGATATGACAAATGCTAAACTGATCTTAGATGGAAGTGCAATAGGATATGAAAAAGTTTATGGTGCTACTTTACCAATAACAACTACAGGTATGTCTATACATATAAAATCTAAGGATGTAACGGTATTAAGTCTAAAAAATGCAACAGCGCCACTAAATGTATCAAGTTTATCTACGACTTTAAATGGTTGGGCAGGACTGTCAGCAACACCAACTTATGATCCAGGTGCAGAAAAACTATAAAATGGCAGCAATAGATGGTCTAAGTGCATATAATATAGACCAAGATATAGATAAAAAAAGCTGTTGCAGCAGGAACAGCAGATGCAAATTCAAATATGTATGTAAGAAATCTATTAGTACAAAGAGCTAAAGTAAACTTAGCAGCTTCTAAAAATGTAACAGCTTACCTAGATACTACTGATCTAAATTCTTTAGATAGTACTACTGTAGTTGGATTGGATATGAACTCAAGTGCCAATGCAGCTGGTAGAAGCGATACTCAAATAAATTTAGCGGCTGGTTCAAGTGTTAATGCAGATAGAACAGATGCTGGAAGTGGAGCAGTTGGTTTATTTATAAACTATGGAGAAGCAAACATTGCTAACGGAGCAAAAAGTAAATGTTGAAAAGTCTGGACTTAACGATGCAAACGCAAAAAGCAGTTGGAGTGTATGCAGTAAATGGTTCTACTGTTAATAATGAAGGTGAAATTAATGTTGGTGGAGAAGGCTCAATAGGAGTTTTAGGAATTTCTTACAGAAAAGATAGTAATGGAGTTTTAAAAGAGATGAGTTCGGTGCTAAACCAAATGCAGGAGATGTTGGTGTAGTAAATAAAGGTAAAATAGAACTTGATGGTCAAAAAGCAGTTGGTATCTATATAGAAAAATAATGATAGTAATACTAGTGCTTGCTCATACAATAGAAGCAACTAATGATACTAATAGTATTATAAATATGTCAGGTCAAGAAGCTATTGGTATGGCTGCAAAACTTGGAAATTTAGTAAATAAAGGTACAATTAATATTACAGCTGACAAAGGAACTGGAATGTTTTGTAGAGACAGATGGAGTTAGACCAGCCACTATAACAAATGACTCTAATGGTACTATTTCAATAGGAGATTCTACAAGTGAAAGTGTCCTAAGAACAGGAATGTTTACTAAAAACCAGAATGTAAAAAATAACAAATAAAGGTAAAAATAGATGCCGGAAAAAAATTCATATGCAATCTATGGAAAAAGATGTGGAACTAACATCAGGATCTGAACTAAACATAGGAGACAATGGAGTTGGAATATTCTCAACATCAACAACTCCAGCAACAAATAATATAGAGATTCAAGCAGGAGCTAAAAATTAATTTAGGTAATAATGAAGCTGTTGGAGTATTCTTAGGAACAGATGCGACTACAGGAGTTCAAGCTAACGGAGTTAAAATAAATGATGCCGGAAGTATTATGAATATAGGAGATAATTCATATGGATATGTTCTAAAAGGAATAGGAACTACTTTTACAAACTCAAATGCTGGAAGTGTAACTTTAGGAACAAAAATCTGTTTACTTATACTCAAATGATACTACTGGAAATATAACAAATAATGCTGCATTAACTTCAAATGGTTCAGTTGCAGGAACTCCAATAGCAAGTGCAACAGGTGGCCAAAATTATGGATTGTACTCAGCAGGAACTGTAGTAAATAATGCAAATATCGATTTCTCTAAAGGAATAGGAAATGTTGGTATCTATAGTATTAAAGGTGGAACTGCAACAAATAATGCTACAATAACTGTAGGAGACTCTAATGCACAAGGTTCCCTATATTCGCTAGGTATGGCTGCAGGATATGCGAAAACTGATAGTGGAAATATAATAAATAATGGAACAATAAATGTTGTAGGAAAAAGATGCTATAGGAATGTATGCATCAGGACCAGGTTCAACTGCAACAAATAATGCAGGACATACAATAAACCTATCTGGTGATGGTTCTATGGGTATGTATTTGGATAACGGTGCTATAGGTGTAAATAATGGTACAATAACAACAGTTGGAAGTCCAAAAGGAGCTATTGGAATAGTTGTAAGAAATGGTGCTGAATTTACAAATAATGGAACTATTACAATTAATTCAGCTGATGGATATGCATATTTCAAAGCAAATGGAGGTATCATAAGAAACTATGGAACTTTCCATCTTGGTGGAGGAGCTGTTAAAGAATTTGTTCCTGGTACTAAACCAACAGGAAAAAGGTATAGATGTAAATGGAATAAGAGTATTAGATATAGATGCTCCAGCTAACTCACCAACAGCAACAATAACTGCAAATGGTCAAGTTCAAACTCCAGTTGTAACTAATGTAGCTGGAGATAGAAGTATGCTGTCTTCAAATGTAGGATTATACATAGATACATTAAGAGGAACTAACCCAATTACAGGTTCTTTAGGGTGTGTTAGGAGATGCTTGCAGACTTAATTATAGGTTCTGAAGCGGCACAAGTAACTACAAGTAAAATATATTCAAGTACCTCAACAAATAATAGATCCATATAATACAACAATAGCGCGTAATCCAACTATAAAGAATTGGAATATTTATTCTGGTTCATTAACTTGGATATCAACTGCAACACTGGATAAATCAACAGGTTTAATAAAGAATATTTACTTAGCTAAAATGCCATATACAGTTTTTGCAGGAAATGAACCTTCACCAGTTGCAGTGACAGATACATATAATTTCTTAGATGGATTGGAACAAAGATATGGAGTTGAAGAATTAGGAACTAGAGAAAAATTATTTGATAAGCTGAATGAAATTGGTAAGAATGAAAAAAATATTATTCTATCAGGCTACAGACGAAATGATGGGACACCAGTATGCAAATATACAGCAGAGAACATATGGAACTGGAAGATTAATAGATAAGGAAATAACTCATCTGTCTAAAGAGTGGGATACTAAGTCTAAACAGTCTAATAAAATAAAAGTATTCGGAATGAGAGATGAATACAGTACAGATACAGCTGGAATAATCGACTATACAAGCAATGCATACGGATTTGCATACTTACATGAAGATGAAAACTGTTAAGTTAGGAAACTCAAGTGGATGGTATGCAGGAGCAGTACATAACAGATTCAAGTTTAAAGACATAGGAGGATCAAAAGAAAATCAGACTATGTTAAAACTAGGAATCTTCAAGACAATGTCACCGGTAACAGACCATAACGGAAGTTTACAGTGGACAATCTCAGGAGAGGATATGTATCAAGAAATGATATGCATAGAAAATATCTTGTAGTGGATGAAATCTTCAATGCAAAAATCTGATTATACAACATATGGTGTAGCATTAAAGAATGAACTTGGATATAATATAAGAACAAGTGAGAGAACAAGTATCAGACCATATGGAAGTTTAAAAACTTGAATACGGAAGATTTGGAAGCATTAAGGAAAAATCAGGAGAAATAAGACTGGAAGTAGAAGGAAATGACTACTATTCAGTAAAAACCGGAAGTGGGAATAGAATTCAAGTACAAACAGCCGATGGCAGTAAAAAAACGACATTTGTAACTACTTTTAGGACTGGGATATGAAAATGAACTGGGAAGAGTAGGAAATGTTAAGAACAAAGCGAGAGTGGCGTATACTAATGCAGACTGGTTCAACATCAGAGGAGAAAAGGACGACAGAAAAGGAAACTTCAAGGCTGATTTGAATATAGGAATAGAAAAATCAGAGATTTGGAGTAACATTTAATGCCGGATATGATACAAAAAGGTCACAATGTAAGAGGAGGATTAGGATTCAGAGTTATTTACTAATAGCTTTTTATCTGAAGGAAAAAGTTTCTGTTTAAAATATAACCTTTAATTCAGAAATTGGAAAGAAGATAAAAACACCGTCAATATTATTATGGCGGTGTTTTTGTATTTCTAATATTAAAATTATCTAACGACTTTCATTTTTCTTCAAAAACTTCTCCGACAGAAAAAGTATGTATTTTTCATCAATGAGTATTTCAAGTTCTCCATTGTAGTTTATATTTTTTTACAATCCCTGAAAAATAAGCCCTGTTTATTTTAAGATGAACCTTTTTCTCCTTCAGGTAGCTAAGTTCATTAATTTCAAGAAGGATTTCCTCCCATTTTCCATTTAGAAATGTTTCAAATAGAATTTTAAACTCTTCAATAACTGAAGTAATAATTTCTTTAATATCATAGTGTTTTCCAGTTATTTCAGAAATGGAACTGGCTGTTTCTGAAAGCTCCTCAGGCAGTGAGTTATTTATATTTATTCCAATTCCGACAAAAAGTTATTTTCAACTCTTTCTACGAGAATACCTGTTATTTTTCCATAAAGATAAACATCGTTAGTCCATTTAAACATATAGTCAAGATTTTCTACTTTTCTAAGTCCCTTTATGACGGAAAGTCCTGCAATTAAAAGGCAATTTTAAATATTCAGAATCATCAATATTGTTATTTTCATCTTTTTTTCACGAGAAACGTAAAAAAGAGCCATTCCCTTTTGTGAAACCCATGTATTTCCCCTTCTTGCCTTACCGAGAGTCTGATTTTCAGCTGTAACAACATCATATTCTTCAAATTTTTGAAACATTATTTTTCATAAATTCATTAGTTGAATCAAGAGTTTTCATAACTGTATATTTTTCATTTTTCTCAGCTCCTGTTCTTTTTATAATTATATCACAAAAATATGGTAAAATATATAAAAATATTAAAGATTGAATAAAACCTATAAATTCTGTACAGCCTTTATAGGAAATAACACTTCGGAACTGCTATAATAGAATTGAAAGGAGGAAAAAGCAAATGAGAATGATTGAAGGATTTAATAAAAACCATTGATTATATTGAAAGTGTCATGAAAGATGAAATTGATGAAAAGAGGATTATGGAGCTGTCAGGCTACTCATATGCTATGTTCCGCAGGATATTTTCAATTCTGACTGAAACAACTTTATCCGAGTATATAAGGGCAAGGGAAGCTGACTGAAGTCGCAAAGCGAATTCGTGAAACAGATGAGAAAATAATAGAAATTGCATTTGAATATGGCTATGATTCACCTGATTCATTTTGGACTGGCTTTTAAGAATTTTCATGGATATACTCCTTCAGAAGTAAGAAAAGGAAAGCCTTTCCGTGCAGTTTCATGAGTAAGGCTCATGTTAACAGTCAAAGGAGGAAATAATATGAATATTACCATTCAGAAAAAGGAAGCATTTAAAGTTGCTGGAATAAATACAAAAATATAGAGCCATCATCATGTCCCAAAGTGTGGGATGAGCTGTTTTCAAAATACTCCCTGAGAAACTGGAAAAAGCTTGGAAATGGTCAAAGCTACAGGGATTTGTCATGATATGAAAAAAATACGAAAAATCAACTATATGGCATGTTATGATGTAAAGGACATAGAAAAAGGCAGAGGAAATGGGTCTTGAAATTGTGGAAGTGGTGCGGACTGAATATGCAGTTGTGGAACTTATAGGAAAAAAATACCTGATTCAATTCATGCAGGCTGGAAGTATCTTTTTGAAGTGTTTTTCCTGAACAGGGATACAGGCATTCAGGAAAAACCTGATTTTGAAGTCTACTCAGAAGGGGATATGTACAGTGAAACATATAAAAATGGAACTCTGGGTTCCTATCGTGAAGGAATAGGAATAGAAATCTGTAAAAATCTTAAGATATTTTTATAATTTAAATAAAGAAGAGATGGAATTGTATACTGGTTTTGAAAACTTAGAAAAATTTAATTTAACTTACAAGGATTGATTTCTGTATAAAGCAGAAGTTAGTCCTTTTAATTTTTATGTTTTTGTATATTTTAGAGTTAATTTTTATCTCTAGGAAAATTTTTCTTTAAATAAAAATTTGATTTTTAGGAAAAATAGAGGTAAACTATGAATATAGAAATAATATTACAAAAATCCTACTTTTCATGGAAACAGTTACAGACAATTAAATATAGTACATAACAACTAAAGCAGAAATAAGTATTTTAATAATTAAATATATAAATAACAAAAATAATATTTTTACTGGAGGTTAGTTATGAAAAAGATGAAAACATTTGGCTTAAAAACTGGGACTTTTCAATCCAAAAAGAAGTTTATAGAAACCTTACTCCTACAAAAACTTATAGAAATGGCTATCCAAAGAGGTGAGGGAGTATTATCAAGTACAGGTGCATTATCTGTAACAACTGGAAAATATACAGGACGTTCCCTGAAGATAAATTTGTTGTTGATACTCCTGATATTCATAATAAGATAGCGTGGGGAAGTGTGAACAGACCTATTGAAAAGGAAAAATTCGACCTTTATATATGGAAAACTTATTTCCTATCTGCAAAATAGGGAAAATATTTATCTTTGATGGACTTGCAGGAGCAGATCCTACATGCAGAAAAATTCAGGATAGTAAATGAAATGGCAAGTCAGAACCTATTTATACACCAGCTTCAATAAGACCTACAGAAGATGAACTGAACAACTATGGAAAGGAAGATTTTACAATTATTGCTGCACCTGGATTCCAATGTAATCCGGAACTGGATGGAACACATTCTGAAGTCAGATTATTATTAACTGAGAAAAAATAGAATTATATGCGGTTCAAGATATTCAGGAGAAATTAAGAAAAATGGTATTCTGTGTAATGAATCTCTTTGATGCCTGATTTAGATGTACTTCCTATGCACTGTTCCGCAAACATAGATCCTGTATCTGGTGAAACTGCTGTATTCTTTGGACTTTCAGGGACAGGAAAAACAACACTTTCAACAGATCCAAACAGAAAAACTGATAGGTGATGATGAGCATGGATGGTCTGATCATGGAATATTCAATTTTGAAGGAGGATGTTATGCAAAATGTATAAAACCTCAAGGGAAAAATACGAACCTGAAATCTATCATGCGATAAAATTTGAAGCCTTGTGGAAAATGTGGTAATGGATCCGAAGACACAGGAATTTGATTTTAAGGATAAGAGCCTGACTGAAAATACAAGGTGGGATATCCTATCAACTATATTTCAAAATGCACAGATTCCTGGAGTTGGTGGAATACCGTCGAGTTGTAATATTCCTGACAGCTGATGCATTTGGAGTTCTGCCACCAATATCAAGACTGGATAAAAATCTTTGCAAATGTATCATTTCATAACAGGATTTACATCAAAAGCTTGCAGGAACAGAAAGAGGAGTTACAGAGCCTCAGCCAACATTCTCAACTTGCTTTGGAGAACCTTTTATGCCTTTAAATCCAGCTGTTTATGCAGAAATGTTCGGTAAGAAGATTGAAAAATACAATACAAAAGTATTCCTAATAAATACAGGATGGTCTGGCGGTCCTTATGGAATAGGAAGCAGAATAGATTTGAAAAATACAAGGGCAATGGTAACAGCGGCATTAAATGGAGAACTTGATAATGTAGAATACAGACATAATGAAATCTTTAATGTGGATGTTCCTCAATACTGCCCAAATGTTCCATGTGAAATATTGAATCCTGCTGATACATGGGATAACAAGGAAGCTTATGATTCTTATGCAAGAAAGCTGGCAAAAATGTTCCAGGAAAATTTTGCAAAGAAATATCCTAATATGCCGGTACATATTGCAGAAGCAGGATAAAAAGCTGAGTAATGTAAAAAGAATAAAAAGTTTATTATAATTCTTGACAAATTTTTAAAATCATATATAATATTATTGAGATGATATGCTCGTAGTATAGCGAGCAGGATAAAAAGTATACAAAAGGATGAGCCTCTTATTTTTAAGAGGCTTTTAAATTATATTAAAAGTGATATAATAGACTAAAGAGATAATTATTGTAACTTAGAAATTTAAAAGGGAAATAACATGCAAAATAAAAAGTGATGGCATTTTATTTAACGCCTGAATTTATGAAAAGTATAAAAACTGTAAGAAATACTACAGAAACAGAAAAGGACCTTATGCAGTTCACTTGATAAGGTATAATAACAACATTCGCCATACCTGTCCAGAGTAACATTAATCACAATTTTTCTTATAAAACAATAGGGAGTAAAGTTTAGATTTTACAAAAAACAGTTGTTGTTACAGATGAAAAAATATCTATCTGATAATAAAGCTGTCGTAAATCATGAAGAATATCTAAAAATTAGATAAAAATAGAAAATTTACTATATTAATAGACTGCAATACGCAGAAATAGAGTAAAAGCACTTGATCAATAAATATGATTTTCATGTTTTAAGAATCAGGGCTTTTTCTATTTCTAGAAAAAATAAAAAATCTGTAATTAGAAATATAACAGATAAAAATAATACGAGATTAAATTAAAATGATAAATAAAATATATAAAGTTGCTTTTTGAAAAATGATAGTATAATTATATAAAGACATATCATGTACCAAATACAGTTAATTAGCATAATAAAAACAATTAAAATGAGGTATCTATTGAAAATGAAGGGAGGAGTAACTTTGAGCAGAGTGAAAATAACAGAAACTTCATTAGGGACAGTCATCAGTCTTGTAATGGCGACAAAGCTTACAACAGCTGAAATCTTTACCAATAGTGATGGATCGTGCAGGATATTATTCCTCGAAGTATGGGGAGGAGCAACTTTTGATTCGAGCAATCAGATTTTTAAATGAAGATCCATGGGAAAGATTGCAGGAAATAAGGAAAAAGGGTAAAAATACAAAACTTCAGATGCTTCTGAGGGACAGAATCTTTTGGGATACAGACATTATGCAGATGACATAGTAGACAAATTCGTTGAAAAATCAATAAAAATGGAATAGATATAATAAGAACTTTTTGATGCCTTAAACGATGCTAAAGAAATACACGTCAGGCATCGGAAAGTACTAAAAATATGGAGGACACAGCCAACACTATGTTACCAATAAGTCCTGTCCACACAATAGAAATATTATAAGAATCTTGCACTGGAGATGCAGAATATGGGAGCAGATTCCATAGCAATAAAGGATATGGCAGAATACTTCTTCCATATAGAGCCTATGAACTTGTAACTGAACTGAAAAAGTAATAAATGTTCGATAGAAGTACATACTCATAATACTGCAGGGGCTCAGGCAATGACAAATCTTAAATCGGTGAGGCGGGAATAGATATAGTGGATACAGCAATTTCTCCCCTTTCAGGAGGAACTTCACAGCCAACTACGGAATCCTTGTAAGAACCCTTCAGGAACAGAACATGATACAGGAATTGATCTTGGTCTGTTAAAGGAAGTACAGAATATTTCAAACCGATAAGATATCTTGATAAAGGAACATTAAATCCTCAGGCATTATGTACAGAGCCCTAACATAGTAGAATATCAACTTCCAGGTGGAGATAACTCAAATATACTTTCACAGCTGAAGTCACAGAAGGCGGAAAAATAGATATGAAGATGTGCTGGAAGGAGATTCCAAAAAGTAAGGAAGACCTTGGTTATCCTCCATTAGTAACTCCTATGAGCCAAATGATTGGAACTCAGTCGGTATTTAATGTGCTGACAGGAGAAAGATGCAGATGATACCTAAGAAATAAAAAGATTATGTAAGGGGAATGTACGGAAAATCACCTGTTCCTATTTCAGAGAAATGAAGATAATAGGGATCAGGAAGTATTTACTGGAGAGACCTGCAGATCTTTTAACTAATGAAATATGACGAAATAAAAAGAAGTGGGAAATCTTGCCAGAAACGAAGAGGATGTACTGACTTGCAATGTTCCCTCAGGTGGCACAGACATATTTTGAAAAGCGTAATAATCCTGAAGAAGAAATAAAAAGTGCAGACTATAAATGTAGTGTTTTAAGTGAAAGGAGAAATGAATGAAAATAATATGGAGATGCTCCGATAACGTTTGGAGACTCGCTAGTTATAACAGTAGTGAGTATGCTGACAGTATTTTTAGTTTTTGATTCTGATTTCTTTTATACTATCCCTTTTTAAAATATCTTCCTACTAGAAAAGAAAGTAACTGAAAATAAAAAGTTACAGATTAAAACCATTGACAGATGCATTTCTGTTTCATCAGAAAATTCTGTATCAGAAGGAAAGAAAAATAGAGATAGGAAGATATAAAGGATGAGAAAATGCTCATGACTGTTACAAGTTGATTATAGATGCGACCGGAGAAATTGACAATGCCTATATAAAGGTACGATCAATAAGGGAAGTAAATCAGTAAACAGGTAAAACATAGGATTATACGTTATCCTGAACGAGACGTAAATATAACCTGCAGGGAGATTGTTATGATAAAATTATATAAAAATAAAAATTGGAATAAAAGTTTATGAAGTAGAACTGGGAAGCAGTAAGTGAAAAGGAAGGGAAAAATTAGTACGCAAAGCCTGAGACTATAAAGAAGAAAAAGCCAGGAAAAACCAGAGGATAAGATAACAGAACAAAAGATGGGAAATATAAAGAGTTGAAGCACCTATGCAGGACTTGTAGTAGGTGTAAATGTTTCTACAGGGCAGAAGGTGAAGAGGCAGGAGAAAGCAGTGATAGTACTTGAGGCAATGAAAATGGAAAATCCTATAGCGCCCCTGTAGATGCTACTGTGGAAGGAATACATATATCTAAAGGAGATACTGTGGAAACTGGGGCATTACTTGTCAGTTTGTCATAATTACGAAAGGAGAAGGAAATGGAGTTACTGAAAACACTTTATAGTACAACAGGACTGGCCATGCTGACGTGGCAGCAGTTTATAATGATAATAGTTGCACTTATTTTACTGTATCTTGCAATGATATGAGCCATATTTACTGTTACCCATATCTTTCAGAATGCTTCTTGTGAACCTGCCAGAGTACCAAATGAAGGAATGATGGAACCTGGAGGATTATTGTATTATCTGTACCAGGGGTAAAAACTTGCTATATATCCGCCATTGATATTTTTGGCAATAGGTGCAAGTACTGATTTTGGGCCACTGATTGCCAATCCTAAAAGTCTTTTACTAGGAGCGGTAGCGCAGCTGGGAATATTTATCGCATTTATAGGGTGCAATATTGCTAGGGTCTTGACAGGAAGGGCAGTCTTCCATAGGAATAATAGGGAGGGGCTGATGGATTACAGCAATTTATACAACAACAAAACTGGCGCCTGCCCTGCTTGGTCTGCATAGCAGTTCGCAGCGTATTCTACATGGCATTAGGGTGCCTATATACAATGCTCCAATAATAAAACTGCTTACAACAAAAAGGAAAGACAGATAAAAATGGTACAGCTGAGGGAAGTAAGTAAAGGTGAAAAATTTTTATTTCCTATAGCAGTAACAATAATAGTTACACTTCTTATACCTTCTAGCAGCTCCTCTTATAGGAATGCTTATGCTGGGAAATCTTATAAAGGAATCTGGAGTAGTCGGGAAACCTTGTTGAACATGTAAAGGTGCAATGCTCTACTGTATAACAATTGTACTTGGAGTAATAGTAGGAGCTACAGCAAATGCTCATACATTCCTGAATGTTACAACGTTGAAAAATATTGGCGTTAGGATTGTTTGCCTTTGCATTTGGAACTGTGGGGGAGTACTGTTTGGGAAAAATAATGTAAACTGAGTGGTGGAAAAAGTTAATCCTATGATAGGAGCAGCAGGAGTTTCTAGCATGCCTATGGCAGAGGGTTGTACAGAAAATAGGGTCAGGAGGAAAATCCAAGCAACTTTCTTCTTATGCATGCAATGGACCTAATGTTGCCGGAGTAATAGGATCTGCAGTTCTGTGCAGGAGTTCTGCTTATTATATTTAAAATAGAAGATATATTATGGAGCCTGAAACTGGATTTTTTGAAGTGATTACAGAAATTATTTAATGGTAATCGCCTAAAAAATGTGATGAAATTAGGAAAACAATAGGGAAAATAATTTTAAATTTAGAACAGGGAAGTAATGTTGAAAAATGTAAGAATGCTAAAGATAAGGATATTTCTTTAAATAAAATCAAATAATTCTGTCCATACCATTGACTTTTTAAGTATAAGTTTAGTATAATGACTTCTGTAAGTAATTTTGCGGAAGTATCGCCTAATGGTAGGGCAGACTTTGGAAAGCTGTGGGCGGTTAAACGTCTTGTGGGTTCGAGTCCTCTACTTCCGCCATTTTTAAAAATAAAATATATTATATAGAAAAAAACTATCTCATAAAAAGGCGTAAGAGTCATTTCTGAGATAGTTTTCATTTTATTTACAAATTTTTATAGAATTGTTTTTCACCTTTGAAAAATTTTTATACTAAAAATTATTATTCGGGTTTATTATATTTCACTTAATCCTACTAGCATTTTTACACCTGTAATTTTCATATTTTCTAGGTTTAGGGTTCTGAAAATACCTAAAAATAATAGTTCCACCAATAGTATTAGCAAATGCGCTGTATGTTTCCCAAATATCATTTGAATTTTATTCAAACTAGCTTTGTATTCCCTTTTTCTATCTTCATTTTCCAATATCATGCTATTTTGCAAGTAAATAACAATATTTACTTGTCGTCCTCCTTTTAATAATCTCACGAATAATCTCACGAATAATTTGTATTATATAAAGTTATAAAATCTAGATTTTAAGAGTATTTTTATAAAAAAATTCTGTTATATCTCACGAATAATCTCACGAATAAATTATTGTGATTTCAAAGATTGATTCATAAAAATAATATTACTTATCCAGTTTTGAAGTTTTTATACAGAATATAAAATAGTAATACTTAAAATATTACAACTAGAATAAGTGCTAACTGTAAATAGTTATTTTTACAAAAATTGGAAAAAAGCAATCATCGTACTCGATAGGCACAATAATCCTATTTTTGCTTTTTAGGGTCATACTTCTATTTTTCAAAAATCTTCCAGATAATTCTTATATATCTTTGTTTGAGTAAAACCACCCTATGAAATCTTTCAGAACCTCTGCAAAAAGAAACTGGCTAGAAGAAGAAAAGGTACTGTAGGGAAGTCCAGGCAGAAAAAGAGCCGGCAATTCCCAGTCCCATGGAAACAAATCCAAATATAACGTATATTATTTTCATATTGTCCTTTCTGAATATGACTTTCTCTCCCATCTGATAATAACATTAATATAAACTTTTTCAATTAATAATTCTCTTAAAAGGTACAAATTAGTTATAAATTGTGATATAATCTAAGTTAAATATAAAAATGAAAATAATATATATAAAACGAAGTATAAATGTTTAGTATAAGTTAAGGAGGAAATATGTTGGAAAAACTGTCCCGTTTAAGAGGACGTGCTGGAAAAACTTAATAATGTAGGAAATCTTGATGAGCTGAATGACCTGAAGGTAAAGGTTTTAGGTAAAAAGGAGAATTTACAGCTATAATGAAGGGAATGGCAGAAATTGCTGACTGAAAAAGGGCTGAATTTGGTAAAGTGACTAAATGAATTAAAAAAGTTGTTCTGCAGGACAGATTTGATGAAAAACTTAATACATTAAAGGAAATGCAAAACAGGAAAAGACTGAAAAATGAAACTATAGATATTACATTGCCAGGAAGAAAAGCAAATGAAGGATCCCTTCATCCATTGACAAAAACAGTTGCTGAAATAAAGGAAATAGTTTCTGATATGGGGTTTTGACATTGTTGACGAATCTGAAATTGAATATGTAAAAATACAATTTTTGATGCACTGAATATCCCAAAAACACATCCTTCAAGGAAGTATCAGATACTTTCTATATTCAGGATGATGTAGTGCTTAGAACACAGACTTCAGGAATGCAGATAAGATACATGCTTGATAGAAAACCTCCTTTTAGAATGGTGTCTATTGGAAAGGTTTACAGACCTGATTATGACGTATCCACACTCCTATGTTCCACCAGATGGAAGGACTTATGATAGGGGAAGATGTTTCTTTTTGCAAAACTTTAAGGCAATACTTGAAAATGTTGTAAAGAAAAATATTCGGAAAAGAAAGAAATGTAAGATTCAGACCTCACTTTTTCCCCATTTACAGAACCTTCGGCAGAAATGGATGTTGAATGTGGTGTATGTAAAGGAAAAGGATGTAGAGTTTGTAAAGGTACAGGATGGCTTGAAATTCTGGAAGAGAATGGCTAAATCCGAAAGTTCTTGAAGGTGTAGGAATAGACCCTAAGAAATATCAGGAGTTTGCATTTGGACTTGGCCTGAAAGAATTACAATGCTAAAATATGGAATTGATGATTTAAGGGCATTTTATGATAATGATATAAGATTTTTAGATCAGTTCTAATATTAAATAGGAATTTATAAATCTGTATTTCGATATTGGTGAGATTATTTTAAATTCCCAAAAGATGGAAAAGAACGTACTGTAATGGTACCAGAAAATGAAAATTAAGGAGGAAAAATGCTGATTTCTTTAAATTGGTTAAAAGCAATATATAGATTTAGACGGAATAGAAATAAATGAAATGGAAAATGTCCTGACTATGATAGGACAGGAAGTTGAAAAATTGATATAGTGGGTGGAAATCTTGATAAGGTTGTTGTTACACATCTTGAGGAAGTAAAAACATCCAAATGCTGATAGTCTGACTTTATGTAAGGTAAAATAACGGAAAAGAAATTCTTCAAATTGTCTGTGGTGCCACAAATCATAAAACAGGAGATAAAGTTGCACTGGTACAGGTGGGAGCAAGACTTAAAGAAGACTTTACAATTAAAAAAAGGTAAAATAAGGGGGAAGAATCAAATGGAATGTTATGTTCTGAAGATGAACTGGGAATAGGAAGTGACAAGGATGGAATTATAATCCTTCCTGAAGATGCACCTGTAGGTGTGCTATTTAAGGATTATCTTGGAATAAACGATACTGTATTTGAACTGGAAATAACTCCAAACAGGCCTGACTGCCTTTCACATATAGGTATTGCAAGGGAGCTTTCAGCATACTACGGTAAAGAACTGAAATATCCTGAAACTGAAATAAAAAGTGAAATTTCAGAAAAACATCAGATAATGTAAAAGTAAGCATAGAAGACAGCAATCTTTCCAGAAGATATGTGACAAGAATACTGAAAAATGTGACAGTAAAGGAAAGTCCAAAATGGCTTAAGGAAAGAATAGAGGCTGTTGGGCTTAGAAGTATCAACAACATAGTTGATGTATCCAACTTTATTCTTATGGAAATGAATCACCCTAACTCATGTTTTTGACCTTGATAAAAATCGAGGGAAATGAAATAAAAAGTAAAAATCAGCGGTAAATGGGGATAAACTTGTAACTCTTTGATGAGCAGGAAAGAGAACTTGAAGATGGTGACATTGTAATATGTGACAGTAAGAAGATACTTGCCCTTGGTGGTGTTATGGGGAGGACTTGATCTCGAAGTTACAGATATACGAAAAAATATTCTTCTGGAAGTTGCACAGTTTAATCCTCAGAATGTAAGAAAAACTTCAAGAAGACTGACTTTATCAAGTGATTCTTCATACAGATTTGAAAGAGGAATTGATGTAAAGATTCAATAAAAGTAATAAACAGACTTGCAAATCTTATACAGGAAGTGGCAGGAGGGAAATTCTAAACGGTTATGTGGATGTTTATCCTGTTCCGCATGAAAATAAAAGTAGCAGAACTTAATTTTGAAAGACTTAACAGATTTGTCGGAAAAGTTATTCCTAGGGAAAAAGTAATAGAAATTTTGAGAAATCTTGAGATAGATGTTAAAGATAATGGTGAAACGCTTACTCTTACAGCTCCTTCATACAGAGGAGACCTGGAACTTGAACAGGATTATTTTGAAGAAGTAACTAAGAATGTACGGTTTTGATAATATAGAAAATATTCTTCCAAGAGTGGATATAAACAAAAATTCAACACTTGATACTACAAAAACTTACTGACAGGGTAAAAACTATATGTGCAAGCGTAGGATTGAAGGAAGTTATAAACTACAGCTTTATTCCTAAAGATGCATTGCAGAAACTGAAGTTCATGGAGTTTCAGAAGATAAACTGATTGATATTTCAAATCTGATAACAGAGGACTTTGTTACAATGAGACCTACATTACTGTACAGCCTTATAAAAATGCCAAGGATAATATGAACAGAAATGTCTCAAATATAAGATTCTTTTGAAGTAAGCAGAACGTTTGAAAAAGCTGAAGAACTTGCAAAAAGAAGATATAAAAAGTGGGAATTATTCTAGCAGGTGAAATGACAAGACTTTATGGAACCAAAAACCTGTTCACTATGACTTTTATGATTTAAAAGGAATTGTGGAAGAAATTTTTTCAAAGCTGAAATTTCAGAATTTTTCATTGAAAAGATCTGTACAGACTGAATTCCATCCAGGAAGATCAGCTGATGTGTTTGTTGGAAAAAGAATACATAGGAAGTTTTGGGAAATACATCCTGATGTTCTTGAAAATTTTGATTGAATAAAAAGACTGTACTAGTTGCAGAATTTAATATTGAGCTAATTAAAAAGTACATAAATAAACCATTTGTTTATCAGGGAATTGTTAAAATATCCTGCAGTTCCAAGAGACCTTGCCTCTGTAATGAATGAAAATATACTGGTTGGGGATGTTCTGAAAACAATTGTTAAAAGAATGACAAAAAGGTTGAAAAAGTGGAATTGTTTGATATTTATCAGGAATAGGGAGAACCTGGTAAAAAGAGTGTGGCGATAAGTATTCTGTTAAGAGATGACTCTAAAAACTCTTGAAGAAAAGGAAATAAATGACATTATTGACAAGATTCTGGCTAAAATGAAAAAGGATTATATGGCAGAATTGAGACAGTAGTACTATTTTGTAAATATCTTATATAAAAAACTTTAAAATATAAAATAAGAGGTGAATATAGACGTGACCTATGAAAAATTAAAAATGTAGAATATAAGAATTTTTGCAGTGTATGAAATCAATTAGTAAAAATTACAGAGAAAATACAGACATATATTTTATAAAAAAAGGATGATGACATGAAGGCAGTTGTATTTTTAAATGGAGAATATAAATATTCGCAGGAATTTATAGACAGCCTGTTTGATGAGGAGACAGTTCTTTTTATGTGCAGACGGAGGAGCTAATTATGCGTATAAATACAGTAAAAAGACCATCTTATATAATAAGGGTGATCTAGATTCCATTGATAATCCTGTTCTGGAATACTTTCAAAACACAGGGGATAAATATAGTGAAATATAATCCTGAAAAAGATTATACTGATTTTGAATTAATTCTGCATAGATGAACTGGAAAAAGAAAAATGGCTTTAAATATAAATCTATTAATATTTTGGGTGCTTTAGGAAAAAGAATAGATTTGACATTAAGCAATTTATTTCTATGGAAAAATTATCCTAATATTACAATTTTATCAGAAGATGAAGAAATTTTTATAAAGATGAATCTTTTTCGATAAATAACAGGAAAGATTATGGATTCTCAATAATTCCATTAGATGAAATAATAGAAAAACTGACATTAAAAGGATTTAAATATGAAACTTTCAACTTTTTATGCAGAAAGAAAAATTTCCCGCCTTGTCAGTAACATAATAACTTCTGATGAATGTAAAGTAACATTTAAAAAGGTAAGATGTTAGTTATTTTGAGGAAACATTAAATACAGAGGAGCTGATTAAGTTAGAAAAATCATGATTAATCACATAAAAATTATATTTATCTCATATCCTGTTTTACATTGTAAAAATTTCTAAATAATTCAAAAATATAATTTTTATGTGAAAATTCCTCTTCTAAATAGCTCTTTTATTGATTTTCTTAAAATAACTAACATATACATTTCTCCATATTTACTTTAAAAATAGATTATTAAGGTATAATATAATTAAATGAAAAATATTATCGCACGCGTGCGACAAAATATAAAAATATAAAAATGGAGGAAAAAATGAAAATAATTTCTGTTGTTAATCCGAAAGGTGGAGCAGGAAAGACAGTAACTATGGTGAAATATCTCATATGCTTTTAGACACTAGAGGTAAAAAGTTCTGTTAATTGATGCTGATGCAAAGAGGAGCGGTTTCAGTATATCTGGGATTGAAAAATGAAAATACATTGTTTCATTTAATAAAAGAACAGTATGAAAAATTAAATGTATTTGATTTAAAAATATATAATAGAAAAATGGGATTGATATAATAATTTCAGATGCTGAATTAAATAAAATGGACAGCTATTTTATAGTTGAAAATCAGGATGCACAGTCTCAAATTGACAGTGCATTGTAAATATACTTTACCTCGTTTGAAGACTATGATTATGTTATATTTGATACAGAGGGGACGGTAAATAACCTTACAAAAAGCAGTTTTAAAGGCAACTGATTATATTTTTATGCCCCTTCTAAAAAGTTCAGCTATAGATATAAATGGACTGGCAGATTTACTTAATATGTATGATATTTCAAGGGTAATTAATCCAAAACTTGAAATAAGAAAGATATTCTAGTGCAGACAAAACAGAATACAGTAGTCTACAAGGAAACAAAAAGATGAACTTATGAAATATTTTTCCAATAATGAATTTTCTGGAAATTTCAGTGAGGGAAGATCAGAATATACTAAATTCAATGAAACAGCAGAAGGATATATTTTCCATAGAAGTTATTCCAATGCATGATAGATTATAAAATCTTGTTGACGAATTTTTTTAGAGGAGGAGGAAGAAAGTGAGTATTAACAGTATTTTTAGAAAAAGAAATAAATTTCAGCAGACAGTGGAAACTACAAGTAACTTTGATTTTGAATTTTATGGAATTGAAGATGATTTTACAAAAAGCGAGCTTCTAAAAAGAAGAAAAACAGCTAAAAGAAATATAATGCGATACAGAGAACACAATAGAACTAGGAAAAATACTATTTGAAACTCAGGAACTTCTGGCAAATAATAAAAATGGTGCATTTAATGGTTGGTTTCTCAATCTAGGGCTAAAAAGATTTTGTTTATAGGGAAATACAGAGATATAAAATATTTTTAAAATATCATAACGATAAAAATTAAAGAATTATCTGTGCGAACAATAAAAATATATAAGCAAAGAATGAAATTCCTGAAGAACAGGTAATTGAAATTATTGAAGCTGAAGAGCCTTCAAAGAAAATAGATGAAATTGAAAAAGCTTAAAAATGAGCTTACAACAGAAGAAAAATAAAGGTTCTTGAAGTCAAAATAATACAGGCAAAAGAAAAAATTGCAAAATGGGAGCAGGAAAATAGTAAATTTAAAAAGGATAACTTAATAGAAGACTTTTAACTGGAAAAATTGTCTTAACTTAAAAAGAAAGAAATTATAAATTATGAGGTAGTATAAAAATGAAAAATTTAGACTGGAAAAGGAATACCAGAGAATGAAAATATCCCAGTATCTGAGGGAAGTTCAGAATTATTCAGGGAGAAGTCTTAGAAATGTGGAGGTATTCCTAAATGGGAAAAAGTAAGGACTACAAAAAACTGCCTTCAAGCGGTATACTGAGGGTAATTGAAAAAGGAAAAGGGGACAGATATAAAGCCAATAAAAACTTAATCTTGATATAGTATTTGAAGATGAAGACATAATGATAGTAAACAAGGAGCCTTTTTCTTCTGACTCATCCTACACAAAAAGGCTGATTTTTACCCTTGCAAACGGAATAGTATATTATTTTAAGGAAAATACGGCAAGGAAAATGGTACTGAGATTTTACAACAGGCTTGATATGAACACATCAGGACTTATAATAATAACAAAAACAGCTTTGCCCAGGCTTTTTTTACAGAATTTTTCAATATTTGAAAAAGAAATATAGGCGATAGTTGACGGAATTATTGATTCTGATGAGGAAATTGTTATAGAAAAGCCTATCTACAGGGACGGAGATAATTTACAGAGGATTATAGATGAAAGAGGGCAGTATGCAAAAAAACTGTAGTAAAACCCTATAAAAATTTTAAAGATAAGAATGTGACACTTGTAGAATGTGAGCTTTTTACAGGAAGAACGCATCAGATAAGGGTGCATTTAAAGTCCATAGGCCATACAATTACAGGTGATGAACTTTATGGAAAATGGGCTGAATCCTGGAAAAAGGAATAAAAAAGACAGTTTTTACATGCCTACAGGGTAAAGTTCACTCATCCTCGCAAAGAAAGAAGGAAATGGAAATAGAAATATCATTACCTGAAGATATGAAGGAGTTTCTTGAAAAATAAGTTTTGATTTCATCTTTGAAAGGGGACAGAAGAATGAAATATATCTATAATATTGAAAAACAAAAGATTATACTGAAAAAATTGATTTTGAAGAAAAATAGGAAAAAGGCACAGAATTTACTTGAACTGGCAGTTCAGGGATTTAATGTGCCTAAATTTTCAGTAGTTACAAATAAATATTTCAGGGAAGTAATACTAGATGAGATAAAAAGAATATAACAGAAAAAGAAGGAAATGAAGATGAAAATAAGTGACTGGAACAGCATATTTGATAAAAATACAGAAAGAAAGATAGAAAAATATAATAAAAAGTCATAAAAGAGCATAAAATTAAGGAAGAATTTTTGGCAGAAATAGAAAACATAGCAGAAAAACAATAGCTATTATGCAGTAAGATCTTCTTCAATAGAGGAAGACAGCAAAGAATTTTTCATTTGCAGGTCAGTTTGAAACATATCTATATATAAAAAGGAAAATATAATTGAAAAAGTGAAGGAAGTATGGATTTCTTCCTTTTCCTCATCATGTCATGAAATATAGGAAAGAAGGAAAAATAAACAATGAAATAAATGTTCCGGGCAGTAATAATTCAGGAAATGGTAAATTTGAAAAGGCCGGAGTCGGATTCAGCGTAAATCCCTGTAAATGGAAATTATGATGAAATTGTAATTTCAGGAACTTATGGCCTGGGAACAAGTATAGTTGATGGTGATGAAAATGGAGATCTGTTTATATATAATAAAAACAAAGGAAAATAAAAAGGAAATAAGAACATAAGACAGGTTTTTAGATTTTGAAAATAAGAAAAATAAAAAGGCAGAAGAAATAAACATTGAAGATGAAGTGCTAAATGACAGTGAAGTACAGGAGCTTGGAGAAAAATATTATAAATATTGAAAAAATATTATGGAAAAACCTCAGGATATGGAATGGGCATTTGAAAAGGGGAAACTTTACATATTGCAGTCAAGGCCGATAACAACATTAAAAAGCAAATAAAAACAGCAAATACAATAATATGGGACAATAGCAATATTGTAGAAAGCTATCCTGAAATTACGCTTCCTCTTACCTTCAGCTTTATAAGAAAAAGCCTATTCCGATGTATATAAAAAGATTTTCTGAAATTACAGGAGTGCCACTGAAGGTTGTTGAAAGCTATCAGGTTGTATATGACAACATGCTTGGATTATTGAAGGGAAGGGTTTACTATAATCTGATAAACTGGTACAAACTTCTCATGCTGTTTCCTAATTCACGTAATAACAGCAAATTTATGGAGCAGATGATGGGAGTGAAAAAGGAACTGTCTGAAGAGGATATAAATGAAAACCTTCTGGAAGCGGAAGGAAAAAATGTCTTCGTGGGAAAAAAATTCAGAAACAGGATTGAAAAGCTGAAGGCAGGGACAATATTATTCCTAAATATGTTTCTGATTGAGAATAAGGCTAAAAAGTTTTATAAACTTATAGATGAAAAATCTTAATGGAAAAATAGCAGGCTGGAAGAAAAAGTGTAAAGGACTTGAAAAATATTATAAATTTCTTGAAAATAAATTTTTAAAAAACTGGGAAATTCCTATTATAAATGATTTTCTTGTAATGGTATGGTTTGGCCTTTCAAAAAGCAAATGAAAAATATATAAAGGAAAAATTTTGAGGAAGTGCATAATATTCTTATTGCTCAGGAAGGCAGTGACATGATAAGTGTTGAGCCTTCAAAATATATTATGAAAATGAGCAATATAATAAAAAGGATAAGGATTTACAAAATGAAATAAAAAGGGATAATTGAAAAAGACTGCAACAGACATTAATATTGAAAAATTTTAACTAGGGAATAAAGAATTTAACTCATTACTGGAAGAATATATGCAAAAATTTGGTGACAGGACGGTGCATGAGCTGAAGCTTGAGCATTGACATTGAGGGAAGATCCGTTATTTCTGATTAGAATGGTATATTCGATTTCAATGACAAAGAAGTAACGGAACATAGTAAAAAGGAAATATTTCAGAGGAACAGAACAAAATATATGAAAATCTTAAAATCAGTCCATTGAAAAAGTTTATACTGAAAAACAGTATCCTATGCAAAAATTTATCCGATTAAGGGAAAATCTACGATATGAAAGGACAAAGGTTTTTGGCATGGTCAGAAAAATTATGAAAAATGGGAACTTACCTGAAGGAAGAAAAATATAATAGTTCATGAAAGGGATGTATTTTTATCTGACAATTGACGAAATTTTTGGGGCTGATAGACGGGGCATTAATTGATACAGATTTGAAAAAGCTGATAGATTTAAGAAAGGAAAAAAATATAAGGAATATGAAGAGGAAGCTGCCCTTCCTGACAGATTTTTAACGAGGGGATTTTTAGGAGAAAACTTCCATTATGAAGATTTGACAGGAAATGAACAGGGAGATAAAAATATTCTTAAGGGAACAGGATGCAGCAAGGGAGTAGTTAAAGGAAAAGTAAAAATTGTACTAAATCCTATGAATACTGAAGTTGAAGACGGAGATATTGTTGTTACAAAATCTACGGATCCAAGCTGGGTTATGGTTTTTCCTTTATTAAAGGGGCTTATAGTGGAAAAGGGAAGTCTTTTATCACATAGTGCAATTATTTCACGTGAAATGAATATACCTGCTATAGTTGGAGTGCAGGGAGCAACAACAGCCTTTAAAAAACAGGAGATTTTGTCCAGTTTGACGGAAGTACGGGAATAATAAAAAGTTAGATGAAATATAAAAATCAATAAAAAGACAGATTAGAAAAATGTATACAGATAAATTTGGAGGAAGTTATGATGAAAAGTGAAGTAAAAGAAAAACAGGGTCGATTTTTTTCTTTGATAAGGTATTCCCAATGCTGGGAAGATACGGAGGTTTTACTCGAAAGTCTTAATATACAGGAAAATGATATATGCTTTTGGGATACTGTCTGCAGGGAGACAATGTATTTTCCATGCTTGCAGAAAAATCCGAGAAGGTGGTTGCACTTGATATAAGTTTTCCTCAGATAGCACTTGCAAAAGCTGAAAAAGGAAGTTTTAATAGTTTTTCCCTATGATGAAATGCTGGAATTTATGGGGAGTTACAAAAATCTGACAGAAGAATTGAAATGTATGACAGAATAAAAAGAAAAATCTTGATAAAGAAGTGAAGGAATACTGGGACTTTAACAGGGAAGCAATTGAAAATGGAATAATCCATACAGGAAAAATTTGAGAAGTTTTTTTAAAATTTTTCAGGGATACTTCTTTTGTGCATAATAGAAAAAGAGTGGAAAAACTTCTTGAAGATAAACCAGAGCAGGAAAGAGTGGACTATTATGATAAATACTGGAATAATTTCAGATGGAAACTGATGTTTAAGCTGTTCTTTTCAAAAATATATAGTTGGAAAAACTGGGAAGGGATAAGGAATTTTTCAGATATGCAGAAAAATATTTCTGAGGAAATGAAGGAAAGAAGCAGATACGCCCTCTGCGAGCTAAGTCCGCATGAAAATCCTTATATTAACTATATTCTGATGGGAAATTACCGTAAGGACTGTCTTCCTTATTTTCTGAGAAAGGAAAAATTTTTGATAAAAATCAGAAAAATCTTCATAAGGTGGAAATTATACAAAGTTCAGTTGAAGAGTATCTGGACAATATTGATTATAAAATAAATAAATTTAATTTAAGTGACATATTTGAGTATATGTCAGTTGAAAAATTACAGCAAATTAATGGAAAAAAATTTTACGACAATGCTAATGAGGATGCTTTGCTGGCATATTGGAACCTAATAGTTGAAAGAAATTCAGAAAAACTTGATTATAAAAAAGACGGATAGCGAAATAGCAGTTAATGGAAAAAGAAAAAATGTAGACGGGAAAAAAATTTCGAAAGGATGAAGGAGATTGATAGTAGACTTCACAAAAGGGATATGACATTTTCTATACAGATTTTGTAGTGGAAAAGGTGATAAAAAAATGGAAATAGTTAAAATGATATTTGTTCTAGCGGCTTTTATACTGTTTTTCTTCTGCTTAATAAACTTGAAAAAGCGGAAAAATTTAATTCAGAATTTGTAAGGGAAGATTTTACACTAGGTTCAGGAATTGAGGACTGGCACTTCCTTTTTATCTTTGAAAGAAAAAGTTCAGTTGTAATACTTGGGATTGTGTTTCTTGTATTGCTTGTTTCCATAAGAATTATGAAGCATAAGGTGACAGGATTTAAAAAAGGTGCTGGAAACAAAAAAATAGAAAAACTTTTGGAGATATATATTTTATTATGACAATTCTTGGACTATGGATTGTTTCAAGTGACAATAAGGTAACGTATACCCTCCCATTATAATTTTAATGTTTTCTGATGCCTTTATGACTCTTATAGGTGAGTTTTACAGCAAGTATAAATTTAATACAGGATTTGGTACGAAATCAATAGAAGGTTCAGTAGCATTTTTTTCTCACAACATACTTCATATGTATAAACTTTTTCTGTTTTTTTCAGTGATATCGGGAATATAAATATTGTATTAGTTTCCCTATTGTTAAGCATTCTTACGATGATTCTTGAAGTAATTTCATGGAATGGTCTGGACAATCTTTTGTACCGTTCTTTGTATATATGTTTCTGAGGCTGAACCTTTACCTCACTGAAAAGGAACTTATGTACAAATTCTGGATAATGGTGATACTGTTTGTCATTATAATATTAAACAGGAAAAAGACAACTCTCACAAGAACTGCACAGACTGCAAGTCTATTCTTTCTTTATATAATCATGATAATGGGAGGAATAAGCTGGCTGATACCACCTCTTATTATGTATCTAGGATATTACCATATTACTCCTAAGGTTGAAGGCCAGGTCAAAGATTCATTGAAGGGGCTTCTGGCTATTGCCTTTACTACATCCATATGGCTTGCATTAAGTATAGTAATGGATAAGGATAAATTATTCCTAATTTATATATTTTCCTTTTTCACTGCATTTTGGAATTATAAATTTAATAAGAGACAATGCAGGAAATATAAACAGGGAAACATTCAGGATGAAATTTCTGATGGGAAGTATAGGAAAGGGCTCTGATTTTCTTTTATAATAAATCATATTATTTTATCAGGAATTATGGATTTTTAAAAATGCTGGCAGGAGTAATAGTTCTAATATTTGCAGGAATATTTACATACGAAACAGTTATGAAAAATATATTATATGGTTGAAAAGGAAAAAGGAACTTAGCGGAGAAACAAAAAGTATTTTATAAATTCCGGGATAGTTTTCTTCTACTCATTGATCGCTGCTGGGGATAGGAATGCTATAGGCAGAGGATAATACAAATATGAAAGAGTAGAAATTGTAATAAAAATTGGGAAAGTTCAAAAATGAGATTAGAAACATTGAAAATTATAAATTATATTTTAAATGAGTTTCACAAAAAAACTTAACAGAAAGCAAATGATAATATATGAAAATGAAAAAGATATAAAAATTCAGGAATATATTAGGAAAAATAATATCTCTCAGGAAGAAACGCAGAAAAATAATGATAGAACGTCCATCAGAAATAATAGTTATGCATGATAAAAATAATGAAACAGCAGGAACTTTACATTTATGGCATAACCGGCCAGACTTCAATGGGACATCATCATATAGGAAATGTAAATATATTTGAAAAATATAGAAAAGATGAAGAAAAATATTTTCAATGAAATATTTGAAAGCCTTAAAAAGAAGGGATAGAAACAATAATATAGCTCTTTAAATGGGACTACATGGAATACATACAGATATGTAACTGAAAAAGGAAATAGAAAAAGATTTTTACTTGAACCATGGAATGAAGACTACTATGTATCATTGTTTGAAAAATTGGGTTTAAAACATTTGGCAGGATATATTTCTACTATAATGGAAGGCATGAATTTGAGGAAGAAAAATATAGATAAAAATGGAAAGGCTGAAAAATTTTCCTACTATAAGGATATAAGGGTGGAATCAGCTGAAGATAAGGATTTGCTACAGTTCTGAATGATGTTTATAATTTGACAGTGGAATCCTTTAAAAATAACTTTTATACTCTGAACTGGAGAGGGAAATATTTTTAAAGATGTACATGAGTTATGAGGATAAAATTTTAAAAATTTTTAAAATGCTTTTATCTTAAAGGTGAACTTATAGGATATGTATTTGGAATACCTGATTATACAGAACTTGGATATAAAAGGAAAAATAGAGACAATGATTCTTAAAAACAATAGCCGTTTCTCCTGTATATAATGGAAAAGGAATGGGGTATATTCTTATAAACTCTCTTGTTGAAGAGGCAGAAAAGGAAGGATATGAAAATGTCATATATGCATTGATGTATGAAAGTAATATCTCTAAAAAAATATAGGACTGCACTGGGAAATATTTTAAGAAGATATACCTTGTTTATAAAAAGAATTATAAAATATCAGAATTTTTTGAAAAGGTGAGATATGACAATAATAAGTAAAATGAATGAACTGAAGGACAAATATCCTGAAAAGGATTGCACTGATAGATGCAAAAACAGGTAGTAAGATTACCTTCAGGGAATTTGATGCTAAATCTGACAGGATATGTTCCTATTTAAAGGGGAAAAATTCAGAAAGGGAGATAAAAGTTGTAGTTTTTGTTCCCATTGGAATAGAATTTTATCTTATTCTGACAGCTATATTTAAAAATGCAGCTTTCAGGCTGTGTTTATCGATCCATATGCAGGTATTGAACATATAAACAGATGCTGTGAAATGATTTCACCTGAAGGAATAATTGGAAGTGGAAAAACTCTTTTAAAGGGATTTTTCTAAAAAAGTATAAGAAAAAAATCGGTAAAAAAATCAATTATGAGAAAAATAATGAAGGAAGCTGAAACAACATCCCTCATAAATAGTGTGGAGGATAAGGGAATCAATGAAAATACACCTGCCCTCATTAGTTTTACGAGTGGAAGCACAGGTTTTCCTAAAATTATAATGAGAACGCATGGATTTTTAATTGACCAGCACAATGTACTTGAAAAGAATCTGGAAATTTCAGGAAGGAACAGCGGTGTATTCGTCATTTCCAATATTTCTACTTTCCCATATGGTCATGGGAGCAACAGTATTTATCCCTGACATAAACTGGCAGAAACCTTCTGAATCAAAAATTTCAGGATATTGTGCAGTGTATAAGAAAAAATAATATAGAAAATATTATTCTTCCTCCTATAATTTTTGAAAAATATTACCGAGTGCTGTAAAAAGATGGGATACAGCTAACAATGTTCAGACAGTGTACACAGGGGAGCACCTGTCTTTCCATGGCTTATGGAGAAAATCAGAAAAAGCATTTATAAATGCTGAGATTAGCGCATTATATGGAGCTTCAGAAGCAGAACCAATATCAAGGCTGAATTTTTGAAGATATAACAGAAGATGATATAAAAATATGAAAAATGGAGATGGACTTCTTGCAGGAAAGATAGTTGAAGGATTGGAACTTAAAATAGAAAAATACAGGAAAAGGAACCAGATAGAAATTTTGCAGAAGAAAATAACAATGTAGAAATTAATTCAGAAGTTAGAGGAGAAATACTTGTAAAGGGTGAAAATGTAGTAAATGGATATTTAAACGTTCAAAAATCCTGATGAAAAATGGCATAGAACAGGAGATATGGGGTATATTAACAGTAATGGCAGTTAGTATTACTAGGAAGAGTTAAAGGGAGAATACAGATTGGAGAAAAGATTTACTATCCCTTTGCGAGTGGAAACCGCATTTTCCTTTTGTAAAATTCTCAAAAATCAGTACTGACTTCAAAAATGAAAAGCTTTTATCTTCTGTTGAAAAGAAATTCCGAATATAAAAGGAAATTTATCTGAAAAATATTGAAATTATGGAACTGAAGAAAAAGTTTGGGATATATGAAATAGTTGAAACTGAAATTCCTATGGATAAGAGGCATAACAGCAAGACGGACTATAAGAAGCTGGAAGAGATAGTTATATATAGAAAGGAAAAAGGAAATTTTATGAATAAAAAGAAGCAAAAAGAATTAATTCAGGAGGGTTAAAGTTGTTTTCATTATATGGACAGAAGAGCTTTTTGAAAAGATTTTTATCTTTCAGCAGAAAAAGGGTGAGGCAGACTTGTCATATCTCGATGAAAAGTATCAGACTCATATGCGTTCTAAAGCAAGAGGACTGTTTTTGATTTTTAGGAGGAATTATAGAAGGCATTGCAAGCTCAGGAAGTCCGTTTAGTCATTCTTTGATCAGAGCGATGACCATTGAAAAGCGAGAACAGTATAATGAAAAGAAATTAATCCCTAAGGTATAAAATTAAAGATTTATTGAAAGTACACCAGTAGACAGTAATACAGGATATTTACTTTCCATGATTGACTTCTATTGTCAGTAAAATCTATTTATATAGCAATATTCTAAGAGGAGAAAAATAAAATGAACAAAAGTAATATAAATTCAATCAATAATTCAAAATATAAAAATTTTAAAATATATCTGAATGAGCGGTTTCCATTAGGAAAAAATTCGTTTTTTTGTACTGATTTTTACTTTGTCAGGATATATTTACACAGGATTACTATATAATTCAAAAATTATAAAGCCAATTTGTCAAAAAGAAGTAAATAGAGTCGCACTACTCTGGGATAAAGAAATATATAAAGTACCGATAATCTGGTATAAATTGCTTTCCTTATTTATCATAATATTCATGTTTTCTTTCAGCTGAGAATCACAGATGAATTTAAGGATTACGAAGAAGATTTAAAATATAGGCCTCACAGACCTGTTCAAAGAGGAATAATTTCCTTAAAAGCATTAGGGAAAATTGGAATTGCAACTCATTATAATACAAATAATTCTTGCACACGTTATAAATCCTAAAACTAATTTATTTCATGCTATTGGTGTGGGTTTATATGTTTCTAATGACAAAGGAATTCTTTATAAAGAACTGGCTAACAGAAAGAATTTTAATCTATGCTCTTTCCCATGTTGTAATAATGATATTTATTACCCTTGTTATTGTAAAAAGGAACAGGATATATTCTGAGTCTCATTTTTAGAAACTTTGTAATTTATCAGTAGAAAAATACGGAAAAAATATTTTTATAGGACTAATTCCTCTTTTTGCATTAAATTATTTAAATGGAATTGTCCTGGAAATTGGAAGGAAGACTAGAAAGAGTGATGAAGAGAACACGGAGATCAGACATATAGCAAACTTTGGGGGAGAGCAGTACTTATTTTATGTATTCTTTAGCACGATAGAATATGGTTTTGTTCTTCTTGGACTTTCCAATATAAATAAGGAATATTTTCTAGTAGGGCAACTTATATTAACTGTAACATTAGCATTGTCAGTGTACTTTATGATAAAAATTTTTAGATTTAACAGGGAAAATGACCGAAAATATATCAGGATTATGGATACTGTTGTCCAGCATGAATTTGGGACTGATTCAATATGTAGTTTTTATGTGTTAAATCTATTGAAAAGTTAGAAGAATTATGATATACTCAACTTGTGATAAAATATATTAATTATTAATATATAAATTTTTAGGAGGTAATAGGAATATGGCAGTTAAAGTAGCAATTAATGGATTTGGGAAGAATAGGAAGATTGGCATTAAGATTAATGGCAAACGATCCAGAAATTTGATAGAAGGTCAATTAACGACTTGACAGATGCGGCAATGTTAGCACACCTGTTTAAATATGACACTGTGCACAAGGGAAGATTCAATGGGGAAATCGGAAGTTAAAGAAAACGCTTTCGTAGTAAATGGAAAAAGAAATCAAAACTTTTGCAGATGCAGACCCTGAAAACTTACCATGGGGACAATTAGGAGTAGATGTAGTTCTTGAATGTACAGGATTCTTCACTCTAAAAGAAAAAGCTGAAAAACATATTAAAGCAGGAGCTAAAAAGTAGTTATATCAGCACCTGGATCAGGAGATATGAAAACAGTAGTATTTAATGTAAACAATGAAATTCTTGATGGAACAGAAACTGTATTATCAGCACTTCTTGTACAACTAACTGTTTAGCACCAATGGCTAAAGTATTACAAGATAACTGGAATTGAAGCAGGGATCAATGACAACTATCCACGCTTATACAGGAGACCAAAAATACATTAGATGCACCATATAGAAAAAGGTGACTTCAGAAGAGCAAGAGCAGTACTGCAAATATAGTTCCTAACACAACTGGAGCAGAAAGGCTATTGGATTAGTAATACCTGAATTAGCAGGAAAACCTTGATGGGGCTCAAAAGAGTACCAGTTCCTACAGGATCATTAACTGAATTAATCTCAGTTTTAGGGTAAAAAGAGTTACTAAAGAAGAAGTTAACGCAGACTATGAAAGCAGCCTTCAAATGAATCATTCGGATATACTGAAGAACCATTGAGTATCTTCTGATATAGTTGGAATTCACTACGGATCATTATTTGATGCAACTCAGACAAAAAGTAATCGAAAGTGGAGACAAACAATTAGTTAAAACAGTTTCTTGGTGATGACAATGAAATGTCTTTCACAGCTCAATTAGTAAGAACATTGAAATACTTTGTTGAACTTGCAAAATAGTAAATAAAAGTATTAAATATAGTAGCTGTTCTAAAAATATTAGGACAGCTATTTTTCTTTTTATACATTATAATAAAGCAATAAAAGTAATTAATTGAAATATAGAAAAAGATAATTATAAAAATTCAAATTTATTTAGACAATATTCTATCTATTTAAAATAATGAGATTCAAATGATGTAGATGTTATTTATAAAAATTGAAAAAAAGTTATTGACAAGAGGGGGTAAAATTTGATAGAATAATTTTTGTCAACTGCGGGAGTGGTTGAGGACAATGGAAGACATGAATAAATAGAGGAAGAAAAATAAGACGGAAAAGCATCGAAGAAGAAAAAGATAATTAACAAAGGTGAAAAGAAATAGTTGAATGAAGAGTTTGATCCTGGCTCAGGATGAACGCTGACAGAATGCTCAACACATGCAGAGTCGATGGGAAGTGGTAGCTTGCACCATGCGTAACCATGGCGGACGGGTGAGTAACGCGTAGGGACTTGCCCGCGGGACCGGATAACAGCAGGAAAACTGCTGCAAGACCGGATAAGGTCAGTGGAGCACTGCATGGTGACATGATGAAAGGAGACGTCCGCGGAGCCTTGCGTCCTATGTAGCTAGTTGGGGGTAACGACTACCAAGGCGAAGATAGGGTAGCCGGCCTGAGAGGGTGGACGGCGCCAAGGGGACTGAGATACTACGCCTCTACGGAGGCGGCAGTGGGGAATATTGGACAATGGGGGCAACCCTGATCCAGCACCCTGTGCTGCACGAAGACGGTTTTCGGATTGTAAAAGTGCTTTCAGCAGGGAAGAAGTAAGTGACGGTACCTGCAGAAGAAGCGACGGCTAAATACGTGCCAGCACCATGGGTATACGTATGTCGCGAGCGTTATCCGGAACTATTGGGCATAAAGGGGTATCTAGGCGACCTGACAAGTCAGGGGTGAAAACCTCATACTAACCGCAGGCCTGCCTTTGAAACCGACAGGCTGGAGTACCGGAGAGGTGGACGGAACTGCACGAGTAGAGGTGAAATTCGTAGATATGTGCAGGAATGCCGATGATGAGAAGATAGTTCACTGGACGGTAACTGACGCTGAAGTGCGAAAGCCGAGCGAACAGGATTAGATACCCCTGGTAGTCCCGGCCGTAAACGATGATTACTGGGTGTGGGCAGGAAGACTGCATCTGTGCCGAAGCGAATGCGATAAGTAATCCGCCTCGGGGAGTACGGCCGCAAGGCTGAAACTCAAAGGAATTGACGGGGACCCGCACAAGCGGTGGAGCATGTGGTTTAATTCGACGCAACGCGAGGAACCTTACCAGATCTTGATATCCCCGCGAACGCCCATGAGGATGGGCGGTGCCTTCGGGAACGCGGGAGACAGGTGGTGCATGGCTGTCGACAGCTCGTGTCGTGAGATGTTGGGTTAAGTCGCAACGAGCGCAACCCCTGTTGCTGAGTTACCATCATTAAGTTGGGGACTCTATAAGACTGCCTGCGAAGAGCAGGAGGAAGGTGGGGGATGACGTCAAGTCATCGCCCCTATGATCTGGGCACACACGTGCTACAATGGGCTGTACAGAGGAGCGAGGCGGTGACGCGGAGCGAATCTTGAAAAGCAGTTCGAAGTTCGGATTGAAGTCTGCAACTCGACTTCAGCGAAGTTGGAATCGCTAGTAATCGCGGATCAGCAATCTGCCAGTGTGAATACGTTCTCGGGTCTTGTCACACCGCCCGTCACACCACGAGAGTTGTCTCGCACCTAAGTTACTGGTCTAACTTTGGAGGAAGGTACCTAAAGTGTGGATAGTGATTGGGGTGAAGTCGTAACAAGGTGTCCGTACCGGAAGGTGCGGATGGATCTACTCCTTTCTAGGGAGAAGAGATGCGAGTCCGGAAGCTTCCCTCTATATGTCTAAAATTGTTTTAAAAAGGACAATGGGAAATGAATAGTAGGTAAAGAGTTACAGCTGAAGGAAACTTAAGTTTAAGAAGAGAAGCTGAGTAAGGGCACACGAGGATGCCTAGGCATGGGAGCCAGAAGGACGTGCTAAGGCATGAAAAGCCGGAGGAGGTGCACAGGACCTGTGATGCCAGGATGTCCGAATGGGAGAACCTGCATACCTGGAGGGGTATGCGCGAGAGAGTAAGCCGGCGAGACTGAAACATCTGCGTAGCCGGAGGAGAAGAAAGTAAAACGATTCCCTGGAGAGCTGAGCGAACGGGAGGGAGCCTAAACCGTATAGTGTTAAAGCTGGCGGCGTTGCGTATACAGGGTGGAAGAGCATACGGGCCGAAGCCATGAGGCCGGGCTGATCATGATGTAAGCGGAACGCGGCTGGAAAGCCAGATACGTAGAGGTGAGTCACTGTGAGCGTAAAGTCATGACAGCCTGTATGAGATCCCGAGTAGCATCGGACACGAGGAATCTGGTGAATCAGCGTGAGTATATCAATGTAAGGCTAAAATACCTGCCGAGCCGATAGGGGAGAGTACCGTGAGGGAAAGGTGAAAAGAACCCTGAGCAAGGGAGTGAAAGAGAATTTGAAACCGTGTGCCTACAAGCGGTAGGAGCCCGTATGGGTGACTGCGTGGATCTGGTTAATCATCCCGCGAGTTATGATGTGTGGCGAGGTTAAGTGCAAGCGGGCCGAAGGGAAAGCCGAGTCTTAATAGGGCGCTAGTCGCACGTCATGAGACGCGAAACCTAGTGATCTAGGCCTGTCCAGGCTCGAAGCTGAGGTAAGACTCAGTGAGGTCGAACTCACCGCCGTTGAAAGTTGGGAGATGAGATAGGTCTAGGGGTGAAAAGCCAATCGAACTAGGAGATAGCTCGTTCTCTCACGAAATGCAGTAGGTGCAGCCTCGGCTGAAGATATGCGGGGTAGAGCACTGTATGGCCTAGGGGCGATGAGCTACCGAGAGTCAAGCAGACTGCGAATACCGTATGAGTTGTTTACCGGGGAGTGGTCTACGGATGACAAGGCCCGTGGACGAGAGGGGAACAGCCCACAGCCGGCTGGGGTACCCCAAATCATGTCTAAGTGGGAAAGGAGGTGGATATTCACAGACAAATCAGGAGGTTGGCTTAGAAGCGACCATACCTTGAAAGAGATGCGTAATAGCTCACTGGTCGAGAGTATCTGCGCCGAAGATATAACAGGGGCTAAGACATGAACCGAGAGTAGCAGGAAGCGTGTGTATGCACGTTTGGTGGAGGAGCGTTCTGTAGGCCGTGGAAGGTGTCCTGAAAGGGATGCTGGAGGTATCAGAAGTGAGAATGCAGGAATGAGTAGCGAGGAAGGGCGAGAATCCTCCGGCCGGAAGTCCAAGGTTTCAGGGGAAGGTTTGTCCGCCCTGGGGAGTCAGGCCTAAGCATAAGCAGAGTCGCGAAGGCGAATGGAAAAACAGGTTAATATTCCTGTGCCGCTGTGACTGACTGAGAGACGGAGTGACGCAGGAAGGTGTGCGGGAAGGCTGACGGAATAGCCTTTCTAAGGGTGAAGCGTGGACATACAGGCAAATCCGTATGTCTGGACGTGAGGCCTGACGGGTGAGTACCTTAGAGTATAAGCCGCAGATCCTACACTGCCGGAAAAACTCATTTAGGAAACAGCGCCCGTACTGTAAACCGACACAGGTGGACAGAGTGAGAAACTTAAGGCCGACAGGACAACTCTGGCTAAGGAACTCTGCAAAATACTGGCTAACTTAGGGAGAAGGGTGCCTGCAGTACCTGAAGGGGAGACACCGGAGGGAATTCCAGTACGCAGTGAAGAGTCCCAAGCCAACTGTTTTAGCCAAAAACACAGGTCTATGCTAGCTGGAAGGCGACGTATATGGGCTGACACCTGCCCAGTGCCGGAAGGTTAGAGGAGGATTGAGATCCGAATTGAAGCCCCTGGTGAACGGCACTGCATAACTATATTCATCCAAGGTAGGGCAATTCCTTGTCGGGTAAGTTCTGACCCGCACGAATGGTGAAATGATTTGGGAGCTGTCTTGGCCGAGACCTGGTGAGATTGTAATGCCGGTGAAGATACCGGTTACCTGCAGTAGGACGGAAAGAACCCCGTGGAGCTTTACTGCGACCTGGCATTGCTCGGCAATGGTGTATAGGATAGCTGGGAGGCTTAGAAGATATGGCGTCAGCTGTATCGAGAGCCGCTGTTGGAATACCAGCCCGCATTGTACAGGGATTCTAATCTCAAGAGATGGGGAGACAGTGCTAGGTGGGCAGTTGGCTGGGGCGAGTCGCTCAAAAGAGTAACAGGCGTTCAGCAGTTCCCCAGGCTGGATGGAAATCAGCCGGAGAGTGCAAACGCATAAGGAGCTTGACTGCGAGACGACGGGTCGAGCAGGCACGAAAGTGGGAGTTAGTGATCCGGCGGTTCTGAATGGAAGGCCGTCGCTCAACGGATAAAAGCTACCCGGGGATAACAGGCTGATACTTCCCAAGAGTCCATATCGACGGGAAGTGTTTGGCACCTCGATGTCGGCTCGTCTCATCCTGGGGCTGGAGAAGGCCCTGCAAGGGTTGGGCTGTTCGCCCATTAAAGAGGCACGCAGGCTGGGTTCAGAACGTCGTGAGACAGTTCGATTCCCTTATCCACTGCAGGCGTCAGAATATTGAAGGGATCTGTCCTTAGTACGAGAGGACTGGGATGGACGGCACCACTGATGTGCCGGTTGTCACGCCAGTGGCACGAGCCGGGTAGTCACGTCCGGAAGGGATAACCGCTGAAAAGCATCTAAGCGGGAAGCCTACCCTGAGATGAATGTTCTTCCAAGCATCCGCCGAGAACAGGCGGTGATAGGCCGGGGTGCAAGCATGGCGACATGTTCAGCTGACCGGTACTAATAATGCGTGAGGCTTACTTCAAGACTCTTTTACTTATACTATTTATTTCTCACTGCCCTTTTTGCTTGAATAGCAATACAAGAATGTTTGGTGATTATAGCGAGCAGGGATATACCCGGTCACATTCCGAACCCGGAAGTTAAGTCTGCCTGCGCCACAAGATACTTGGATTAGGTTCCAGGAAAATCGGCCGTCGCCAAACTGTTTTAAAATTTAATATTTAGTTTTATCTTTATTTTGAGTGTTCACCACTCTATTATTTTCTTTATTTTGTTACACTTTTTGATATACTGAATACATATGGTGGAGCTTAATTGCAAGTTTAAACAAAGAATTTAGATGATAGCTAAATTGGAAACGGAATAGACATGGAATATAATACTACATACTTTTTAGGATGTTGAAGGAAACTCATATGTTTTCTTTTGAATCTAGAGTTTGAAAATTCTAAAAATGGATTGGAATTAGCAGGAACTGGAAAAACAAAAAGTAATTACAGAAATATTTTCTGATGAATGTAAAATTTATTATGATGATGAGTTTTTATTGAAAATAGTTGTGATAAAAGTATAAATTTTATTATTAAAGATAAAAAGATGTGGTGTATTAACAGAAATGTATTAGAGTTTTATCATTTTAGAAATAATGAGTATGAGAGAATTTTTAAAAATTTGTATTTATTAATGACAAGTTTGTATTAAGAAATAGTTACGAATGTGAGCCTGATATTTATTCCGGGGATATACAGTTTTTGATTATGGTTTTTCTTTTTCTAGTTAGAATAAAAAGGGAAAAAGGAAAATGAATTAATAGAATATACGTATTATTTGGATAATTATTAAGAGGGAATAAAATTGATCTGATAGTTTATAGTGGTATTGTCACTATAATCAAGATATTTCAGATTTAAAATTTTATATGATAGGTGCTGTATGGAAGAGAATAAATTTATTTTTATTTGACAGGGATGGGGAATGATTATTGAAAATCTTATCTTTACAAGATTGAGGATTTTGAATATGAAACTGGTGTAATTGAAGGTTTAAAAAGTTGAAAAAAGTTAGGGGTATAAGTTTCTGATTATAACAAAATCAGGCAGGCATTGCAAGAGGATATTATACGGAAGAAGATTACCTGAAGCTGGAAAAATTTAGTTATGGATGATTTAGAAAATAGAGAATAAAATAGAAAAAACATATTACTGTCCACATCATCCTGAAGGTAAAGGAATATACCGTAAAGAGATGTGAGTGTAGAAAACCAGATATGGGAACTTTTAAAGGCAATAAATGAATTTTCTATTGATGTAGGGATCTTTATGGTGGGGGATAGAATAACAGATTTAATTCCTGCTGAGAAAATTAGGATTTAAGACGGTGATGGTCAAAACAGGATATGGTCTGGAAAATATTTCTAAATTAGCAGATTATGGTCTGGACTCCTTGTTTGTAGAAAATATTAATGAATTTGCAGATTTATTAATGAAAAATAATTTATTGCTTAGGTATATGTGTGATAAGATTATAAAGATTAGTTAGAAATGTATTGATATTTAAGTATGAATATTGTTATTTGGAGAAGTTCTTCCGAGTAGTTCAAAATTTTTATAAAAATATTCCAAATATATTGAGAATTTCAAATGTTATAATCTTATAATATAACAATGTATTTATTGGAGATAATTTATGGATAGGAAAGACATATTTTTGTGAAATTGTAAAGTGTGAATATGATAAAAATTTATAAATATAAAAAGAATTATAATAATTCTAAAGAAGTTTGAAAAAGATGATTTGTTTGTAGCAATAGAGGGAAATAAGTTTGCGGGGAAGCTCTTGAAAAAGGGCATATGTGGTTTACGATAATAAAGAGCTTCAAATAGAAGAAAAGTTTAAAGAAAAAGCTTTTATGTAGGTGATAGTGTAGAATTTTACAGAAATTTGCAGAAAAGTGGCGTAAAATCTTAACATAAGAGTAATTGGGATAACAGGAAGTAACGGAAAAACAACAGTAAGATATGATATATCGTCACTCATCTGTAAAGAAATATAAGTACAGCAGGAATTATAATAATCATATTGGATTACCCTTCACTTTGTTGCGATGCAGGTGATGATTTTATTATGCTTGAGAAATGGGTATGAGCGGTTTTGGAGAATAGACCAGTACCTTGGAAAAATTTCTTCACCTGATATAAGTGTAATAACAAATATTGAGAATCTCATCGAGTTTCTGAAAAACAAAGAAAATGTATTTAAAAGGCAAAAACAGAGATAATTCCTCATACAAAGGAAACGATAGAGTCATAAATGGAGATGACAGATATCTTAAAGAGATTGATGAAAATAGCCTAAAGGAAAAAGTTAAAAACAGTAAAAATTTTTAAATATGGGAAATAATAAAAATTAAAAGTGGAAAATATTGAGAATCAGTTGAATCAAATAACGATTTTGATATGGAAATATTGATTTTAATGAAGTGGAGACAAAGTTTACGTTGAAATATTTTGATGAAAACTGTATGGACTCATAAATTTTATAATACGAATGTATTAGAGAACATAATATTTTAAATTTAACTATAGCTGTTTCTGGTAGCAAAAGAGATGGCCTTTAGGAGATGAAGAAACAGAAAAGCTGTAAAAGATATAGTTTTAACAAATATGAGATTTTCAAATTATTACAAAAGGAGAAAACAACATATATAAATGATGCATATATGCAAGTCCTATGTCTATGAAGAAATCTTTAGAGACATTTTTCAAAATATCTACAATGATATGGAAAGATAGCAGTAATTGGCGATATGCTTTGAACTTGGTGAGCAGGAAGAATTACATGCTTCAATCGATGTAATAGTAAATACTAATTTCAAATAAACTTTATCTGTACATTGAGAATGAGATTTACTACTATGATGGAGATAAGGAAAATTCTGATAATGAAAATATTATTGAAATAGAATATTTTGAAAGTAAAGAACAGATAGGAAAAACTGGAAGGGATAAAAAGAGGAAAAGGTAGTATTGATTAAGGCTTCAAGAGAATGAAACTGGAAGAGGTTTATGGAATAGAAATATATAATTATTAAATAAACTATGGAAAGGAGCGTGTGAATCGTAGACAAATTTGGATTATCACACAAGATGAGATGTTATATTTATTACAATCATTATTTATAAATAATTGGGGAGTTTTAAGAATATTTAAGTCAATAACAATAAGAGCGTCAATAGCTTTTATAAATAGCATTTGTGTTTATGCTTATGGAAAAGCCTTTTATTAAATGCTGGAAGAAGATATGGGGGATACTGAGGGAAGAAGTGATACAGTCGCATTCAGTAAATCTGGAACACCGACAATGGGAGGACTTTTAATAATAGGGTGCAATAATTTTTCTACATTGATAGCTGGTAATTTACAAATAAATTTATTATCTATTTATTATAACAATTTTTGTTTACTACAATAGGATTTTATGACGATTATTTTGAAACTTACAGAAACATAAGAATGGACTTTCAGGGAAAGAAAAATATTGAGCCAGTTTATAATTACAGGACTTACTTTTGCATTTATCTGTAGGTATGGGGTAATAAAATAAGACGTTGGATTTTCAATAGTAAACCCTATTATAAAAAGGATCATTCCTATATATAACACCGGTATTGATTCTTTTGTATTTATGCTTTTTAGATTATAATAGGATCTTCAAAATGCAGTAAATCTTACAGATGGTCTTGACGGACTTGTAAAGTGGACTAAATTATAGTATGTAAGTGTTACATTACTTATAATAACACTTGACAGGCATTATGAATATAAAATACTTAAGTTTGTATTATGTAAGGAAAGTGCTGAAATTACCAGTATATCTTGGCTTCAGATTATAGGAGCATTAATTAGTTTTATGGTATAATTTCTATCCTGCACAGATGTTCATGGAATACAGGCTCTCACATTAGGTGGAATATTTGGGAATAATAGTTATATTCCTGGAAACAGGAACTGCTACTGCCGATAGCAGGATTTATATTTATTATGGAAGACTTTGCGGTAATGATGCAGGTTTGGCATTATAAAGACATATCAAAGAGAGTATTCAGATAACCTATACATCACCATTTTTGAAATGCTGGGAATACCTGAAACAAAAGTTACTATCAGATTCTGGATTGTAACTATTATGACGTGCTTCTGACATTTTGTAATATTGAAATTAAGATAGGAATGTAAATTTTATAATATAAAAACTTTATAATTATGACAGAAACCAGCAACAACAAAGTCATATAATATTCAGATTAGTTTAATCATGGGGAAAAAGACATGTAGAAAAGAGGAAAGTAAAAATGGAAAAGGCGGTAGTATTTGGTGCAGGACTGAGTGGACTTGAGTAAAGAATTATTAGAGGTTATGAAGTGCATGTCTGGTAGATGATAAAAATGGAATGCCTTCAGAGAGGCAATGGAACTTTTAGATAAGAAAGAGATAGAATTTATCGTAAAAGTCCTGGAATTCCATAGGTGGAATTACCTGTAAAAGGCTAAAGATAAAAATATAAAGATAATTTCAGAAATAGATCTGGCGTATAAGTATATGGATAGCATAAAGATCATTTCTTTTACAGGAACAAAATGGTAAAACAACGACAGCTACTAAAATGTATGAACTGCTGGAATATGCAGGAAAAAGAGTTAGGACTTGCAGAAATGCGGGTTTTCATTTGCAAAACATAGCTGATGAAGAAGACCTGAATATATTGTTCTGGAATTAGCGACTATCGGCTTGACAACCCGCAGATACACATTCCTACATAGCTGGGAATAATAAACCTTACTCGGATCATCTTGCAAGTATGATTCTGTTGAAGATTATTACATTACAAAATTCAATATCCAGACAGACAGAACAGGATCTTTTGCATTATTAATCTGGATGATGAAGTTTTTAAGTTATATGATGATTATGGAAAAATATAAAATCGGAAAAATTTATAAGCAAAAGACAGTATGTATTTGTTATGGATGGAATAGTCTATACAATGATCTTGAGTGGATGAAGTGAAAGGTGAAGATATTTGTATGAATAATACAGAAGCCCTTATATCTGTTAGGAACTTTTCGTTAAAAGGAAGCCATAATCTTGAAAATATGCTGTTTTTAATAGGAGCGCAACTAAGATACTAGATACCTGATGAAAAAGACGAGCTGAATTTTTAGAAAACAACAAAGGCTCTGGGTGCATCGTCTTGAAAACTTTTTCATCAAAGAAAAACAGTTTTATAAAATGATTCAAAAGGACTAATCAGTTGAGTCAACATTAAAAAGGCGATAGATTCTTTTGATGATTCCATTAATCATTGGTAATTTTAGGAGGAGATGATGAAAATATCAACAGGGAACTGGTTGAAAAGAATAAAGGAAAGAGTTGACAGTGTCTATCTGATAGGAGATAACGCACCTTCTTCTTATAAAGCTGATATGGAAGAAGTGGGGGATATAAAAATTATAGAAATATGGAAACTTTAGAAAATATACTTTCGATTATTTTTAAGAAAAATATGGATTTTTCTAAGGGCAGAGACAGTATTGTTTTTCACCGGCAGCGTCAAGTCTGTCAGTTTAAAAATTTTGAGCATCGGGAAATGTCTTTTAAGGAACTGACAGTGAAAGGTTTTCGGATAATAATAGCTTTTATGATAATAATGAATAATAATAGGAGAAAGATTGGAAAATAAGAGAATGTTAGGAACTACCCTTATAATTGTAATGATAATTTTAATAAGGGCTGAGTATCGCCATGATAAGTGTGAGTTTTCCAAAAGGATATAGAACTACAAAAACAATTATTATTTTGTAACAAAAGCAGTTTATTTGGTTTGGTTTGGAACATTGTCTTTCTGGATTACGTCAAAATTTAAGTATACATGGTATATATAAAGCTGTATCTATATGTAATTGGTCTTGTACTTCTTGTAACAGTTCTTTTTCACGAAGTAAATGGAGCTACGAGATGGTTTTACATTGGGAGGGATTCAAATCGAGCTCAGAACTGGCAAAGTTGGATAATAATATATCTGGCGAGGAATAGTAGATTATCGCGAAAGATGAATCCTCAAAACTTAAATTTTTCTTTGAGACAGTTAATTCCTCTAATGATATATATAGCTCTTTAGTATAGCTGAAAAAGCTTTCAGTAGCACGGTTCAGATAGCTTTTATAGGTATGGCAATGATATTTGTTTCAGGAGTAAATATAGGGGCAAATTTATTACAGCATTTTTAGGGCCGGATTTGCCGGAATGATAAGTATAATGAATTCTTCATACAGAATGAAAAGATTTATAGGAGTTTAAAAATCCTGAGTTAAATTATCAGGCTCAGCAATCACTTATAGCAATAGGAAGTGGAAAACTTTTATTGGTAAAATTTTATGGAAATGGACTGCAGAAGTTTTTATCTTCGGAAATTCATACTGAACTATATATTTGCAGGATATGCAGAAGAAATAGGATTTGATAGGGTCGATGATTCTTCTTCTGATTTTACATTGTTCTACCGTCTGTAATTTTAATAACGTTAATTGAGGATAAATATGCTAAATATATTCTGACGAGGAATATTTGTGATGTTTCTTCCCAAATATTGGGAAATATAGTTGTTGTATCAAATATAGTGCCTTCAACCGGTATACTACCTTTACCACTTTTTAAAGTTGTGGAGGAGTACTGCAATAGTAACAATAGTGCGACTGGGAATAGTGTATAATATTATAAAAGTCATTATATAGAAAAAGAACAAGAAAGAATACAGGAAGAAAATCAGGAAGCTTAAATTTTTAAACTCCTAAAAAGAGAAGTGGAGAAATAATAGAGTAGTATTTACAACAGGAGGAACAGGAGGGCATATATCCCTGCCTATCTATTGCAAGAAAAATTAAGGGATACGAAGTATTATTTATAGGAACAAAGCATAGAATGGAAAAGGAACTTGTACCAAATGAAAACTTTAAATTTATGAGACCTGATGTACTACCTTTAAGATCCATAATTTCTAAAATGGCAGGTGCCATATTTAAGGCGATAGGAATACTGAGAAAGGAAAAACCTACAGAAATAATAGGTTTTGGAAATTATATAACAATACCTGTTCTTGTATAGTGACGATGATTAAGAATACCTTATTATCTACAGGAACAGAACTGTACAATGGGTCAGGCAAATAAATGATTTTTACAAATGGGTAAAGCCAGCAAAAGTATATGGCTTTGAAAATACTCTGGATCACATACCTGAAAAGTACTAAATCAAAATTTGTTGTAACTGGGAACCCATTAGAGAAGAATTTTATACTAAAGACAGGAATGAAGAAAGATCTTGAAATAGAAGAAGATGAAAAGGTTATTCTTGTAATTGGAGGAGTCTGGGGCTAAAAGAGTATAAATGAAGCAGTTGTATTGGGATGAAAAAATATCGGATGAAAAATAAAATTATTCTGGGAGACAGGAAAGGATAATTTTTGAAGAAGATACATACAGAATGAAAAATTTTGGTAATTCAATAGTTCAAACCTTATTTTAATAATGTTGCAGATATAATGTCTGCATCTGATTTAGTAATGATGCAGGGCAGGAGCTTCAACTATTTCTGAACTTATTCAGCTGGAAAAACCAGTCAATACTTATTCCTTGTGATTTTTGTTGGTCGAAGGAAAATGCTGATGTTCTTGAATATGTAAATGGAGCAAAAATATTTACAAATGAAAACTGCGGATAGGGCAGTTGAAGAAGCGATGACTCTTGTAAAACAGGATGAAATGCTGAATTTATGAAGGAAAACATAAGAAAACTTAAAAAGGTAATCATGTACTGATACAGTCATACGGAAATGGGACTATAATAATATAAAATAGAGGAAGAGAGGCAGAGATGTTAACGAATCTCAGAAAATGTTTATTTCAGTGGAATAAACGGTATAGGAATGAGTGGACTATGCGAAAATTCTTGTAAAGAAGGATACAATGTGGCAGGTTCTGATCTTGAAAGAAAAGCCATAACTCAGGAAATGGAAGAAATGGGAATTAAAATATATATGGGTCAGGTAGAAGAAAATGTTAAGGATAAAGGAATAGACTTATTTGTTTATTCTACTGCAATAAGGGAAACAAATCCTGAATATAAATATGTTGTGGAAAATAATATATATAAAAAGAGCCATGCTTCTTTTGCAGAAAATAATGAATAAATTTGAAGGAATTGCCGTTGCAGGAACTCCTGGAAAAACTCACTACAAGCTCAATGATGAGTGCTAGCTCTGGAAAAGGATCCTTTATCGTTGTAGGTGGTATAATTCCTGAAAATTAACATAACAGTAAAATTGGGAATTCAGAATATTTTTATTGCTGAAGCTGACGAAGTGATAATTCATTCCTTTTATATAAAACTAAGTACTACATGTTACAAATGTGGAACCGGATCATCTTGAACATCATGGAACTTATGAAAATATATAAAGAGATCCTTTGAAAAATTTGATTGACAGTACTGAAAAAATTAGCTCTTTCTTTGTAAAGACTGCACTGAAATACCTGAACTTGACATGATAAAAATATAATATGGTACAGTGTGAAAAGGGAAGATGCATATACAACAACATATAAGAGTTGTTGATGGACATACAAAATATGAAGTAATAAAAATGTAGTAAAATTTAGAGAATTTGAACTTTCCATCCTGGAGAGCATAATGTTTCAAATTCACTTCGGTCATATAATCTTGCCCATGAAAATGAACTGTAATATGGAAACTGTTAAGGAAAGATTGCTTAATTTCAAGAGAGCAAACAGAAGATATCAGGTAATTTATGATAATAATATAAGAATAATAGATGATTATGCACATCATCCGACAGAAATAAAAAGTAACTATTGATGCGACAGGGAAACAGAGGAAAATAATATTGATTTTCCAGCCACACAGATATAGTAGAACAAAATTTTTCTCTTTTGATAGATTTTGCAAAAGCATTGGAAGAATTGATAATCTGATTTTACCACCAATTTATGCGTAGAGTGAAGATAACACATATGGTCACTTCTCAATCTCTTGCTGAAAAATAGGTAACGGGCAAGAGTATGCAGTGAAGCTGAAATAGAAGAAATGATAAGAAATAACAGAGAACTGATGATACGTATATATTTAGTGACTGGGAGGTATTTTCTAAACGATTGCGATATAATAATAGACGATTAAAATAAAGGAGTTTTAGTTAAATGAGAATTCTTAAAGACGTTGAAATGAGAGAATATTCACACATGAAAAGTCAGGGGACAGCGAAGAATTAATATTTATCGAAGATAGAAATGAATTTAAGGAAGTTTTATCCACGAGGGACAGAGTATATTTTTAGAAATCGAACAAATACTTTAATTGATGATGGATACTTACCATAAGTTTTATATCTCTTAAAGACTTTCAGAATATAACAGTTGAGGACAGATGAATATGACTTAGTCAGAGTGGAAGCAGGTCTTGATCTTGATGATCTGATAGACTATATGGGAAAAAATGACTATCAGGTTTGGAAAATATAACAGGAATTCCTGGTTCAGTGGGAGGACTCTGTAAATATGAATGGAGGGCTTACGGTACTGAAATTTTTGATTGTATTGAGGAAGTTGAAATATGTGACTCTGAAGAAATTAGAAAATTATCAGGAGCTGACATTTAAATATAGAACTACAAATAAAAAGATGGATTGTGGTTTCTGCATTATTTAAATTTAAAAGAGGATTTGATAGGGAATGTGCAGAAGGATAAGAAATCAGAGAACCAAACATCCTCTTGATTATCAAATTTAGAGCATTTAAAAATCCTGAAGGAACTTTCTATGAGACAGCTTATATCTGATGCAGGACTGAGGAGTTCAGAGTAGGTGATGCTCTAGGTAGCCTTTAAACACCCAAACTTTATAATTAATCTGGGGAAATGCCAAATTTTCCGATGTAATGAAGTTATAGCTCATGTAAAAAGTAGTTTTTGAAAAATTTAATGTTAATCTGAAACAGAGATGATTATTTTGAAAAATAATTAACTCAAAAATATAAATTTTATAAAAATTAACTATATAAAATAATTGAATAATGTTGAAAAAGTGTATAATAAAAATAATGTTGTGGAGTAAATTATGACAATAAAAACTTTTGGCTGTATTTGGTTTTAATTATGAGTGGAATTTATTTTGGTAGTGGTTTATCCACTGATTATTTTAGAAATTAGGAAATTCCAGTCAGTGGAGATAACGCACTGCTGAAAAGAGATATTGTAAGTAGGCTGAGAAGCTGAAAGGTGAAAAGCATCGTCTATATCGATACTAAAAACTTGAAAAGATGATAAAGGAAGATGCAAGAGCAAAAATGTTACGATTCAAAAGATGATATGCAGAAGACTTAAGATAAATTATACAGAAAGTGATGCAGTATCTAGTCGATAGTGTACATGCTAAATCTCTTTTGGGTATTCTACAGGAAAGGGTATTTCAAAATATTTCCAACTGTAATTTATACAGATGACGAATCATGAAAGATATGAAATCATATCTCTAAAATAAAAATAAAGATTTGTATGATAAGGATATCAGAAATAAGAAAATCAGATGATCAGAAGGAAAATAAGTATGAATTAGTACTTACAGATAAAGTAAGAATTATAACAGACACATTAGTAAATGAGTATGAAGAAATATATAAATCCTACATAAAAGTGATCAGACAATCCAGTACATAGATATAAGATTTAAATATTTTAATGTAAAATAATTCAGGAGGATAACAGAATGGAGAATTCTATTAACAATATCAATATATTAGAAGGAATGGAAGAAGTAACATCTAACGTTGCACAGCTGAAGGTAGTAGGAGTAGGTGGAGCTGGTGGCAATGCAGTAAATGATATGCTAGAAAAGTGGAATTACCGGGTAGAATCTCATAGCTATAAATACAGACCTGCAAGACTTGAACAGATCTAAAACTCAGACAAAAGTATTGTTAGGAAAAGGAACAGGGCAGGAGCTATACCTGAAAAGGACGTGTATGCAAAAGAATCAGAAGAAAAAATAAAACAGGTTCTGGAAGGAACAGATATGTTATTATCACAGCAGGAATGGGTGGAGGAACAGGAACAGGTGCATCTCGAGTTGTTGCTGAAATAGCTAAGAGTATGGGAATACTTACTGTAGCTGTAGTTACTAAACCTTTTTGATTTTGAAGGCCTTTTAAGAGAAAGAATGCTGATGAAGGAGTAGAAAATCTGAAGAAATTTTGAGACACTCTAATTGTGATACCTAACCAGCAGTTGTATAAATTACCAAAAAGTAAATAGTTTCACTGAAAAATGCCTTTAAGGAAGCAAATAATGTTTTGAGAATAGGGACAAAAGGAATATCAGACCTTATAACAAAACAGGGTTTGTCAAACCTTGACTTTGCTGATGTAGAGACAGTAATGAAAGATTCAGGAATTGCAATGCTTGGATTTGTGAAGCAAGTAGGATGGAAGGGCACAGTACTACTGAGCAGGCTTTTAAATAGTCCATTGCTTGAAAAATCAATAGAAGGTTCAAGAAAAATATTGTTAAATATAACATCTGGTGAAGATATGGGACTTGATGAAGTAACAGAAGTATCAGAAACAATATAAGAAAACAGGAAATGCAGAAGCAACTCTTATCTGGAGACAATACTTGAAAAAGATGAAAAATGAGACAGAGGAAAGTCAGGCTAATTTTGACAAACCTAAAGGATATTTCAGAGTATCATTGATAGCAACAGATTTTCAGGAAAATGAAGCTCTAAAGGAAAAGTTAGAAAAGAAGAGACTTCTGAAAATAATGATGGACAGAATAACAATGAACTTGAAAATGTAGGAAAAAGCAGAAACAAATCATGAAGATAAAAAGAGATCAGGACAGGAGAGTACATTGTACCAATCATTCTTTGAGCAGAATTTGAGAATATATATAGAAAAGGTAAAAATAAGCAAAATTTAAATTCACATATGGTGAATAAAATATTATCTTGATTTTATTCAATATTTTTGATAAAATAAAAAGACCTGTTCTATTTTTAGATAGGGCTAAAAAGCCGAAGGAAAGGAGAAAGAAATGAGAAATTACGAAATTATGTTTATCCTACACAGTTAACTGATGAAGAAAAACAAGCTGGAGTAAAATTAGTTGAAGATACTTTAGCTAAAGCAGGAGCTGTAGAAATTAAAAACAGAAGTTTTGAGGAGAAAGAAAATTAGCTTATCCTATAAAGAAAAAGAAAATGGGTACTATGTTCTTACTTTATTCCAAATGGATGGAACAGGATTAACTGAAGTAGAAGCTAAATTAAACATATTAGAATCAATATTAAAAATATATGATAGTTAAAAATGACTAATCATAAATAGACAGGGGTTATAATTTAATTTATAATAAATTAAAATTTTCAGTGTAAAATTATGCAACCATGTTACATTAATGGAAAGATTAACAGAGATCTCGAAATGAGTTACTTACAATCAGGAAAAGGCCAGTAAATTTACTGTAGCTGTAAGTAGAGAATTTAACAGAGAGGAAGCAGATTTTATTAACTGTACTGCCTGGGGACTGCAGAGACAATAGCTGAGTACCTGAGAAAAGGTGAGAAGAATCGTCTTCAGGGAAGATTAAGTGTCAACAGTTATGAAAAATGGTGAAACAAGATGGTCAACAGAAGTAATTGTAGACAAGTTCGAGTTTGTAGATACTGTAAATTCTACAGGAGGACAAAAGTTCTTATACTTGACCATCTGAAAACTCATTTGCAAATAATGATAATAACGACAATGACGAAATAATGGATGATGATGATTTTCCATTTTAATCAGGAGACAGGAGGTGACAACGGTATGAAACCAGCTACTGAATTTAAAAAGAAGAAAAAGAAGACCAAAAGTAAAATTTAAAGTAGAAGATATAAATTATAAAAATGTAGATTTATTGAAAAATTTGTAAGAATGATAAAAGGTAAGATTTCGCCAGCAGAGGTAACAGGTCTGGAAAGCTCAAAATTCAAAAGAAAAATAGCAAAAGCTATAAAGAGATCAAGACAAATAGCTTTAATGCCTTATACAAGAATAGAAAAATAAAATTTTTATGGACTATTGAAAGAATGAGAAAATTTACTTTAATAGTCTTTTTATTATATAAATATCAGAATTAGAAAACGGAAGAAGTCTTATAATAGAACATCATATAAAGAAAAGATAGATTTTAAAGGATAACTATGCTGAATTTATTTTTCGGTTTATAGTCAATTATAAGAAAAATCATATGAAAAATAATCTTTCTTTTTGTTTTAATATAGTATAATTACACTACAAATATAGATAAAACGGATGGGTGGTAAAATGAAAAAGCATGGCTTATAGCGTAATGTTGATTCTTCTTTCGTGCGGAAAAGAAAACAAAGGAAGTAACGTAGAAAATAAAAAGTAATACAGAACAGTCTGAGGATCAGCTGGTAACTTTTAAAAGATAAGTCAATGAGAGGTAATAAGTGATTTTGAAATAATTTCTAAAGAAAATAAAAATTAAACTGATAAATTTGAAAATCTGAAATATGAAAAATCAGAATTTTTTTATATGGCTGAAATTCCTTCAAAAGCAGACAGTAATTATACAATATCCTATCAGGAATGAGATATAAAAGGCCTTGTATTAAAGTTGGGTTGTAAATAATTCAGATCTTGCCATGATTGAAGATATGGTTGTAAATCTGATTGAAGTTTCAGATAAAAAGAATAGTAGAGAGATGAAGCAAGGGCAATATATGCAGGGCTTTTATCTGATATAAAGGAAGATAAACTCAAATTCTGCAAAAATATAAAAAAATGGTATTACATATTCTGTTAAAATAGAAAAACAGGAGCACTCTATATTTTCTCACAGTAATATAATAAAATTAGACGAAAAAGGATAAAATATGAATTTAGAAGCATTATTAGGACTCACGCAAGGGCAGATTTGAGTCAGCTTGCTGAACAGGTTGGAGAAATGAAGGACAGGTAAAAATGGAGTAATGGTACAGATACCGGCAATGCTGACAGCATTAAGTAAAAATACAGGAACAGAAAAAGGTGCTCAAGAATTAAATAATGCACTGGAAACAAAGCACGACAGTTCGATTCTTAATAATTTGTCAGGATATTTAAAGTAATCCTGATTTAAAAAGATGGAGCAGGTATATTAAATCATTTATTTGGAAGCCAGACATCAAATAGTTGCAAAATGCAGTTTCACAGTCAAGCGGACTGGATTCAAATGGAAGCATGAAAATCTGCAGATGCTTGCACTGGTTCTTATGGGAATGCTGGGACAGCAAAAAGCAAAATAATCTGGATGCAGAAGGAATAGGAAACCTTACTTCCATGCTTGCATCAAATTTTGGCTCAGAAGCAGGAGCTTCAGGAATTATGGAAGCAGATTACTAATCTTCTGGATGCAAATAAAGATGGAAATGTAATGGACGATATAATGGGAATGGTTGGAAAAATTATTTAGTGGAAATAAATAGGTAAGTAAAATGGGAATACTATAAATCGGAAAGATAAAGAGTACTCCCATTTTTATTTAACAAGTTATTTGTGAGAAATAAAATTAAAAATTGAAAAGTTACATGAAAATATTATATAATAACTTTGCGAAGATAAAAAAACATAAGGGAAGAAAGAACTTGAAAGGACATCAAAATGGACAGTCAGAAAAATGAGCAATGAAGTGCCAAAGATAAGACTTATGGCGTGATGTTTATTTTGGGACAATTGGAATAGAAAGAAATATATTATTTGAGAAAAAATGGTTAAAGACAGGAGATATAGGTTATTTTAATGAAAAGAAAAGATTTGATATTATTAGGAAGAAAAATAATATTATAAAAATAGAGGATTTCAAATGTGCCAGAAGAAATTGAAAGTTATTTAAAAGATAAGTATCATTTAAATTCTTTATTAATTAAAAAGAAATTAATATTATATAATAGAAGGGGATGGATAATATAAGAAAAGATAGAGTTTTAAATGATTTAAAAATTAAATTTTCTAGTTACAAGATCTCAGACAAAATAGAAATTATAAAAAGATTTGAAAAAGAACGGTCTACTGGCAAAATTAAAAGAAAGGTATAAAATGAAAATGAAAAAGATATATTAAAATACTGACAAAATAAAAAGATGAGGAAGAAAATATTATAGTAGATTCCATTAGAAATTTATAAGATTAATAGTAGATTTTAGAAGAAAGTTATAAAATAAAATTTGATGATGAAGATTTAATTTTTGAAAATTTTTCTTCAATAAATCGAATTATTGAAATAATAGGAAGTTATTAAATTATAAAAATTATCTAAATCAAAAATAAAAAGTGAAAGTAGATAGAAAAATTAGAGATAAACATCCGGAATACGAGTATGATTTATTCTTTAAATTATGGTTATATTCCAATACTGAAAGTGAAGACAGTGAAGATAGTGTTTATATTTTAGAGGGAGTTTGATCCATTAGAAGAATTTGAAGGAGTATGTCGGGCGATAATTTACAGGTAGATGATATAGAAAATAAATTAATTGTTACTGCAGAGGATAAAAATATTCAATTGATCAAATAAAAGCTCTTGTAGAGTTTCAAGAAAGATTTTTAAGACAGAAATAATAATGGAGAAATAATATGGAAATAATAATAACTGTATCACCAAAAAGGCATGGAACAGCAGAAGAAAATTTAGGAATTGAATATTTAGCATCAAATTACGGCTCTATAATATATATGGGGTGGAAAAAGAAATATACTATAAAAATATTATATAATAACTTTTGTGAAATGAAACAAGGAAGATAGAATATGAAAGGACATCATCATGGAAAGACAGGATAAATGGACAAAATGAAAAAATGCCAAAGATAAGACTTATGGCGGCAATGTTTATTTTTGGAACAATTGGAATATTTGTAAGGAATATTCCGCTGCCATCAAGTGTAATAGCACTTGCAAGAGGGAATTATCGGTACATTGTTTTCTGATAATTTTTACGAGAATTAAGAAAATAAAGATTTCATTAGATGAGATAAAAATAATCTGATAATTTTATGCTCTATCAGGAATGCTTATCGGAATACACTGGATTTTTCCTATTTGAAGCATATCATCATACAACAGTTGCAATAGCGACTTTATGTTATTATCTGGCACCTGTTTTTGTCATTATTGCATCTCCATTTGTACTGAAGGAAAAGTTATCTTTGAAACAGGTCGTATGTGTAGCGGTAGCTCTTGTGGGAATGATTTTTGTCTCGGGAGTTCTTAAAAAGGGAGGGACTGGAAAATCTTTCAGATGACAGGGATAATGTTCGGGATACGAGCAGGGCAATATATGCAACAGTAGTTATTCTGAATAAACATCTGAAAACAGATATCTTCCCTATGCAATGACTGTCATGCAGCTAGGAATGGCGGTAATAGTACTGGCACCCTATACATTCCTGACTCAGGATGTGGGAAACTGACTTTTCAGTTTTATGACAATTATATTGCTGGGAGTTGTAGGGATTGTAAATACAGGAATAACATATGGACTTTATTTTTTTCAGGGATAAAGGAGCTTAAGGCACATACAATAGCTATTTTCAGCTATATAGACCCAATTGTTGCTATTTTTTTCTTTCAATAATAGTTTTTAAGGGAAAAACCTGATGTATTTACAATTATTGGAGGAGCACTTATTCTAGGGCTCAACATTGGTAAGCAGAACTGTCATCACATGGGAAGTAGATAAATACAGGAAACATTTTTTAATAAAAAAAGATTTTAATAGATTAAATATAAATGGATAACTGAAGGGAGAAAAAGTATTATGAAACTTTATATTAAACAGAAGGTATTTACAATTAAGGACAAATTTACAGTAAAGGATGAAGCAGGGAAATGACAAATATTTCTGTTGAAGGAAAAGTTACTTTCACTTGGTAAAAAATTTTATATATATAATATGGAGAAAGAGGAAGTTGCATATAGAGACAGAAGCTGATGAATCTTATGCCTAAATTTTTGTATATGTAAAGGGAGAAAAATAGCTGAAATTCATAAAAAATTCAGTTTCCTGAAAACCAAAAATATGAAATAGTAGGGAAAAACTGGGTAACAAATGGAGATTTGTGGGCACATGAATATAATATAACAGACATGGACAGCGGAAATCAGATTGCAAGTATGCATAAGGAATGGATGACATGGGGAGATTCATATATGCTTGATATAGTAGATGAAAAGCATGAAATTTCCATAATGGCATTGATTCTTGCAATTGACGCTGTCATGGCAACAAAAAAACTAGAGGAGATGAAATGAGTTTAGTACAGTTTAATAAGGTATACAAGCAGTTTTGCAGGAGATTTTTATACTGAAGGACATAAGTTTTTCCATAGAGGAAAAAGGATAAAAATAGGACTTGTGGGACTTAATGGTGTCAGGAAATCTACCATTATAAGAATGTTGCTTGGGAAAGAAAGAGTTGACGGAGCTGAAAATAATCCAAAATGAAGTTGGAGAAATAATAAAAAAGTCCATCAATGAAAATAGGATATTTATCCCAGAATCATGAATTTTCAGACGAGAAAAATACAATATATGAAGAAATGATGTCTGTTTTTTTCTGAAGAAAGGGAAATATGGAATAAATTACAGAAGGTAAATATGCTTCTGGGAACTGCTGAAGGGGAAGAACTGGAAAATCTTATAAACCAATCTGCAGAGTTGTCTTCCCTTTATGAGGGCGAAAAACGGTTATGAAAATAGAGTATAAGATAAAGCAGATACTTACAGGGCTTGAACTGACAGATGAATACTATAATCTTTATCTGAAAGGATTTAAGCGGTGGAGAACGTACAAGAGTGTCATTGGCAAAAACTTCTTCTGATTGAACCGGATCTGCTTATACTTGATGAGCCGACAAACCATCTGGATCTTGTTTCTATAGAATGGCTGGAGGACTATCTGAAAAAGGTATAACAAGGCATTCCTTCTTGTTTCGCATGACAGGATTTTTCTTGATAATGTATGTAATAAAAATATACGAGATAGAAAAATAGGAAATTATATAAATATGACGGAAATTTTTTTCTTCTTTCATACTGCAGAAGGAAATGATTTTAAAAGGTGAAATAAAAAGGTATGAAAAAGAGCAGGAAAAAATTAGGAAAATGGAGGAGTATATTGATAGATTCCGTGCGGGAATAAAAAGCAAGACAGGCAAAAGGGAGACAGAAAAATACTCGACAGAATAGAAAGAATGGATGATCCTGTTTTTTTAATCCCCAGAGAATGAAGCTGAAGTTTGAAACAGACGGTATAAGCGGAGATAATGTACTCAAGGTGGAGGGGATTGAAAAAGACTTTTTGGAGATAAAAAGTCTTAAATAATATAAGTTTTAAGCTTTTACAAGGGAGAAAGAGTAGGGATTATAGGAAAAATGGTATTGAAAATCCACTCTTCTTAAGATAATTGCCGGAAAGCTGGAAAAGGATGCAGGAGAAGTTGAATTTGGTGCGAGAGTAAAAATGGGATACTATGATCAGGATCACCAGGATTTAACATCTGCAAACAATATACTGCAGGAAATAAACGTATCCCTTAATCTGACGGAAGAATATTTAAGAAATCTTGCAGGAGGATTCCTTTTTCAGGAGAAGATGTTTTTAAAGAAAATTGAAAAAATTAAGCGGTGGAGAGAAAGTAAGGGTATCTTTTCTGAAACTTTACATGAAAAAGGGCAAACTTTCTTATACTTGATGAGCCGACAAACCACCTTGACATTTATTCCATAGAAGTACTTGAAGATGCACTTGAAAATTTTGACGGAACAATGCTTGTAGTTTCCCATAACAGACATTTTCTGGATAGCGTATGTAATACGATTTACTACCTTGATGAAAATGGGCTTACAAAAATTTAAAGGGAAATTATGAAGATTACAAGGAAAAGCCTCAAGAATGCAAAAATTTCATCCCAGACAGCTGAAGAAATCGAAATAAAGGAAGAGCGTAAGCTTTCCTATCAGGAGCAGAAGGAGCTGAACAAAAAGATTTCTAAACTGAAAAGGGATGTAGCGAAACTGGAAGATGAAATGGAAAAAATTACAGTGAAGAGGGAAGAACTGAATATAGAATATGAAGTGCAGGGAAACGTAATGACCTCGGAAAACTAATGGAAATACAGGAACAGTTTGATAAACTCGAAGAGGAAGAAATGTCAAAAATGGAAGAGTGGGATGAAAAAAGTCTGAGGAATTAAAAAGAAATATATGTAGTAAAAAGAAAAAAACTTTCTTACAACTAGATAAAATAATTAATATGATAAAACTACGGAAGAAAGTTATAAAATAAAAAAACAGTCAAGCGAAGAATTTGAAATAAAAATCTTGTTTGACTGTTTTTCTATTTATTTAGTTATTTATTTTTGCAACGTTTAATTGTTCAGCTTTTGGAGTACTATTTAACTTACGTTTGTAATTAAATAATAATACTGTACAGATGGCAGTGACTACAGTCGCAATTATTACTCCGTAAAGTTCAATAGTATGAACAGGTACATCTTTAAAAGAATCTTACGAAACCTTCCGGAGCTATTATAATATAAGTTGTAACAACCATTGTCATGAACATTGAAGGAATTAATGCAAATACAAATGGTTTTCCTTTTTTAACAAGCCATACTGTTGCAGTCCATAATGAAACAGCAGCCAGAGTTTGGTTTGCCCATGCAAAGTATCTCCAGATAATGTTGAAATCAATAGTTGTTAAATATATACCAATAGCAAACAAAGGTATTGCGATGAAGAATCTGTTTTTTTATTGGGGCCTGTTTAATTTTGAAAATATCGGCAATAATTAATCTTGATCCTCTGAAAGCAGTGTCTCCTGAAGTAATAGGACAAGCAACAACTCCAAGCACTGCCAGGAATGCTCCAAAGACACCAAGTAACTGAACAGAGGCTTTATGTTACTACAACTGCAGGTGAACCAGCAGAGCTAATTCTTTTATTCCACCAAATACAGTCATGGCGTGACCCTATATCAATGCAACAACACCTTCAGCAATCATTGCACCATAGAATACTCTTCTTCCTTCAGTTTCATTTTTATACAACGGGCAACCATTGGAGATTGAGTAGCGTGGAAACCACTTACTGCACCACATGCTATTGAAATAAATAGGTAAGGAAAAATTGAAATACCTTTTAGGATGCAAATTTCCTTTAAAAACTTCAGTAACTTCAGGAATTACGAAAGCCCCTGTAAATTGACCGTAAACTAACATAGTTCCGATACCAACTGCCATAAATAGCAATGCAAAACCGAAAATTGGATAGATTTTTAGCAATAATTTTTATCAAGTGGAAGAACTGTTGCTAAAATATAGTAAGCAATAATAATTGTAAAGTCATAGCACTGACACCTGGAATTAAATTATGAAGAATGTCAGCAGGTGATTTTTATAAACACAACTCCAACAAGTAATAATAGAACGATTGAGAAAACCCTCATAACTTGTGCATTACAACACCTAAATTTTTCCAACAATTTCCCCGATACTGCTTCCTTTATCCCTAGAGAAAGCATACCAATTAAGTAGTCATGAACTGCTCCCCCAAAAATACATCCGAAGACAATCCATAAGAATGCTGCCGGTCCCCACAAAGCCCTGCAATAGCCCCAAAAATTGGTCCTGTTCCTGCAATGTTAAGAAATTGAATAAGGAATGCTTTTGGCGTACTAACTTCACATAATCCACACCATCGTAACATTCTACCGCAGGTGTAGTTCTGTCCGGCTCAATTCCAAAGACTTTTCTCACGAATTTTTCCGTAAATTACGTAGCCTAAAAATAAGAGCGATAATCGCTAAAAATAAAAGAAATCATAAAAAAACCTCCAAAAATAAAATATTAATTTTCATATATGTATATAAAAATTTAGTTAACTGCTCTGTTCTAATATGATAACTTGATTTTCCAAAAAGCAAGAGCATCGTCAGAGATTTAATTAAAAATATAATTGTTAATTATAAGGCTGTATGATAAACTTAATACTGAAAAAAGGGCTGGAGAAAAACATATAATAAATATTTGATAGATAAAGAAATTTGACATATTAAATATACTAGGCTAAAAATTAAAAATGAAAAAAATAGTAAAAATATATTTTCAAAATAGAAAGGAAGTCATTAAAATGAAAAAGAAATTATTAATGTTTATTGGTAATTCTAAGTACTATGAGTATTTTGGAAGGAAGGCAAATAATAAGAAAGATTGTTATATTCCAAAAAGGAGAGCTGGGATGTGTAACAGATATGTCCACACCGGAGGGAATGAAAAAAAGCTATGGAAATTAGAACAAGAAAGGATGAAGTATATAAAGCGGCACAGGTATATTTTTAATAAAGGACGTTTTGGTAATGAACAAGTAGGATTTATAGCTTATCCAAAAAGGAAACTGGGCTCTTTTTATGATCCTGATGCTTCACTTTCAGCATTTCAGATAGCAAATGGAACGGATATTTATACACTTGATGCCCTTTAGGGATAGTAGTAAACAGGGAAAGACGGATTCCCAGATTGCAGCTGAAATTATTAATAATTTATATACTGGATACAAAGGGGCAGGACATCCTGAATCAGGGGCTTGTAAGAAAAAAGTGTTGTAATAAACGGATACAAAGGGGAACAGCTTACAGTTAAAAAATATTTCTGGAATTTCTCTTGTATCAAATGTAATAGTTACAGGAAATAAAATATATTTCATTTCTGTTGAAGGAATTCCTTCACATGTTGGAGAGATGATGAAATGGGTAATTAATTCATGGAATCCCTACAATAAGAAAAAAATATATTTTATTTATCATAGGATATAAAAAAATATAAAAAAATATAATTCTATTTTACGGTAAATACGATAAAATCCTTGACATAAGGGCTTAAATATTATAAAAATAGACAAGTTATAACTCATAAACTAAGTGCAGAAAAATATGTAACATTGTTACATATTTTTTTAGAGTAATTAGAGTAAGCCGTTATATCTGCATAGATATACAGTGTGTCTGAATTCGGGATACAGGCTGAAGCAAATGAGCTTTTTAAAAGTTTTAGTTTATAAAAATAACACAGAAAATCATAATACGAAAAATTGGAAGGAGGAAATATGCCTACTATTAATCAGCTAGTAAGATTTGGTAGAAGCACATCTGAAAAAAAGAAAAAATCACCTGCATTGAAAGGTAACCCACAAAAAAGAGGAGTATGTGTAAGAGTATACACTACTACACCTAAGAAACCAAACTCAGCCTTAAGAAAGGTGGCAAGGGTTAAACTGGTAAATGGAATCGAAGTTACAGCTTACATTCCTGGAATCGGGCACAACTTACAAGAACACAGTATCGTTCTTATAAGAGGAGGAAGAACAAAAGATTTGCCTGGGGTTAGATATAAAATAATCAGAGGAGCTCTAGATACAGCTGGAGTTGTTAACAGAAAACAAGGTAGATCAAGATACGGAACTAAAAACCTGCGGCAGCAAGTGCAAACTAAAAATTTTTAAAAAGTAAGGAGGACAAATAGTGTCAAGAAGAAGAAAAAAGCAGAGAAAAGAGATGTTTTACCTGATTCTCAATATAATGATAAAGTAGTAACTAAATTCATAAATGGATTAATGATAGACGGAAAGAAATCAATAGCTGAAAAATATTTTCTATACAGCATTGAAATCAAATCAAGGAAGAAAACTCAAGAAGAAGGGATCGAAGTTTTCAGAAGAGCAATGGAAAATGTAAGACCTCAGCTTGAAGTTAGATCAAGAAGAATCGGAGGGAGCTACTTACCAAGTACCGGTTGAAGTTAGAAAAGAAAGACAGCAGGCATTGGCTATAAGATGGCTTGTAAGATACACAAGAGAAAGAAAAAGAATACGGAATGATAAACAAATTGAAAAAAAGAACTGATTGCTGCAGCAAACAATGAAGGTGGATCAGTTAAGAAGAAAGACGATACATATAAAAATGGCAGAAGCTAACAGAGCGTTTTGCACATTACAAATGGTAATTTATTAGCATTGACAGTAAGTTTTTGAGTTAAGAAGGAGGAAAAAAAGGAATGTCAAGAAAAGTTGCTTTGAAAGATACTAGAAACATCGGTATCATGGCACATATAGATGCTGGAAAAACAACAACTACTGAAAGAATATTATTCTATACAGGGAGTAAATCATAAAATCGGAGAGGTTCACGAAGGAGCCGCTACGATGGATTACATGGAACAGGAACAGGAAAGAGGAATTACTATTACATCTGCGGCTACAACTGCATTTTGGAATGGTAACAGAATAAATATAATAGATACACCAGGGCACGTTGACTTCACAGTTGAAGTTGAAAGATCGTTAAGAGTACTGGATGGAGCGGTTGCTGTATTTTCGGCAGTTGACGGAGTTCAGCCTCAATCAGAAACAGTTTGGAGACAGGCTGATAAATATGAAGTACCAAGAATGGCGTTTTTAAATAAAATGGACAGAGTCGGAGCAGACTTTAATATGTGTGTAAATGATATTAAAGAAAAATTGGGAGGGAACGGAGTTCCTATACAATTACCTATAGGTGCTGAAGATTCGTTCGAAGGTATTATAGATTTGATAACAATGAAGGAATACCTGTTTAAAGATGACACAATGGGAGCATCTTATGACATAGCAGACGTAAGAGCTGAACTTCTTGAAGAAGCTCAGGCTGCAAGAGAACATATGCTTGAATCTGTTGTTGAAACTGATGACGAATTAATGGAAAAATACTTCGGTGGAGAAGAAATCACAGAAGAAGAAATAAAGAAAGCTATAAGAATTGCTACAATAAGTGGAGTAATAGTACCTGTGTTATGTGGTACAGCATTTAAAAATAAAGGAATTCAACCTTTACTTGATGCAGTTGTTGCATACATGCCTTCACCTTTAGATGTAGGTTCAGTAAAAGGAATAGATCCTAAAACTGAAGCACCAATGGAAAGACAGCCTTCAGATGAAGAAGCGTTCTCAGCATTGGCGTTCAAAATCTTAACAGATCCATTTGTAGGAAGATTATCATTCTTCAGAGTTTACTCAGGAGTTTTAAATAAAGGTTCATATGTATTAAACTCTACAAAAGGTAAAAAAGAAAGAATGGGAAGATTACTTCAAATGCATGCTAACAAAAGAGAAGAACTTGATGTAGTTTATTCAGGAGATATCACGGCGGCGGTAGGATTGAAAGAAACAACTACCGGAGATACTCTTTGTGATGAAAATAAACCAATAATACTTGAAAAAATGGAATTCCCTGATACAGTTATTCAAATAGCTGTTGAACCAAAAACAAAAGCGGATCAGGAAAAAATGGGAACAGCATTAGCAAAACTTGCTGAAGAAGATCCAACATTTAAAGTAACTTCTAACCAGGAAACTGGACAAACTTTAATTTCAGGAATGGGAGAATTACACCTGGAAATCATAGTAGACAGAATGAAGAGAGAGTTTAAAGTTGAAGCAAACGTAGGTAAACCTCAAGTTGCATACAGAGAAACAATCAACGGTGCAGCAGATGTTGAAGAAAAATATGCAAAACAATCTGGAGGTAGAGGACAATACGGACACGTTAAGATTAAAGTTGAAGCAAACCCTGATAAAGGATATGAATTTATCAACCAAATTACAGGAGGGGCAATTCCTAGAGAATATATACCTGCTGTAGATAAAGGAATTCAGGAAGCATTAGAAGCAGGAGTTGTTGCAGGATATCCTGTACAGGATGTAAAAGTGACACTGTATGATGGATCTTACCACGAAGTCGATTCATCAGAAATGGCGTTTAAAATAGCTGGATCAATGGCAATTAAAAAAGCCATGAGAGCTGCAAATCCAATATTGCTTGAACCAATCTTCAAAGTAGAAGTAACTACACCTGAAGAATACATGGGAGATGTTATCGGAGATTTGAACTCAAGAAGAGGACAAGTTTCAGGAATGACAGACAGAAACAATGCAAAAATAATAAACGCTCAAGTACCTTTAGCACAAATGTTCGGTTATGCAACTGACTTGAGATCAAAAACTCAAGGAAGAGCATCATATTCAATGGAATTTGAAAAAAATATGTACAAGTTCCAAATAATATAGCTCAACAAGTAATAGCTGAAAGAGACAAGGTAAATAATAATTTAAAAATTTCGAGACAGACAAAATATATAATTATGGAGGAAGAAAGAAATGGCAAAAAGCTAAATTTGAGAGAAGTAAACCACACGTAAACATTGGAACAATAGGACACGTAGACCATGGTAAGACAACACTTACTGCGGCTATATCAAAAGTACTTTCAGACAGAGGTCTGGCAGAAAAAGTAGATTTTGAAAACATAGATCAGGCACCAGAAGAAAGAGAAAGAGGGATAACAATCAACACTGCCCACATTGAGTACCAGACAGCAAGCAGACACTATGCTCACGTTGACTGTCCAGGCCACGTGGATTACGTAAAGAACATGATTACAGGAGGCGGCTCAGATGGATGGAGCAATCCTAGTAGTATCAGCGGCTGACGGGCCAATGCCACAAACAAGAGAACACATCCTACTTGCAAGACAGGTTGGAGTTCCTTACATCGTAGTATTCTTGAACAAAGTTGACATGGTTGACGATGAAGAATTATTAGAACTAGTAGAAATGGAAGTAAGGGAGCTTCTTACAGAATACTCATTCCCAGGAGACGACATACCTATAATAAAAGGATCGGCTTTAGGAGCATTAAACGGAGAAGCACAATGGGAAGACAGAATCATGGAATTAATGGATTCAGTAGACAGCTACATCCCAACACCTGAAAGACCAGTAGACCAGGCTTTCCTAATGCCAATTGAAGACGTGTTCACAATAACAGGAAGAGGAACAGTTGTAACAGGAAGAGTAGAAAGAGGAATCGTAAAAGTAGGAGAAGAAGTAGAAATAGTTGGAATCAGACCTACAGCAAAAACAACAGTAACAGGAGTAGAAATGTTCAGAAAGCTTCTTGATTCAGGACAAGCTGGAGATAATATAGGAGCATTATTAAGAGGAACTAAGAAAGAAGAAGTAGAAAGAGGACAAGTATTGGCAAAACCAGGATCAGTAAGTCCACATACATCATTCAAGTCAGAAGTATACGTATTGACAAAGGATGAAGGAGGAAGACATACACCATTCTTTACAGGATATAAGCCACAGTTCTATTTCAGAACAACTGACATAACTGGGGAAGTAAACTTACCAGAAGGTGTAGAAATGGTAATGCCTGGAGATAACATAGAAATGTCAGTACAACTAATTCACCCAATCGCAATGGAAGAAGGATTAAGATTTGCGATAAGAGAAGGTGGAAGAACGGTAGCTTCTGGAGTTGTTGCAACTATCGTTAAGTAGTAGATGAAATAAAAATAGGAGGAAATACTTTGGATAAAATAAGAATATATCTTCAATCTTACGATCATAAATTATTAGATCAGTCTGCAAAAAATAGCTGAAGTAGTAAAGAAGAATGGTTCAGAAGTAGCAGGACCGCTTCCATTACCAACTAAAACTAAAAATATACTGTTCTAAGATCTGTACACGTAAATAAAGATTCAAGAGAACAATTTGAAAATGAGAATACATAGAAGATTTGTTGAAATTAAAAATTCTAGTCAGCAAATCATAGGAGCGTTAAGCTCATTAAGCTTACCATCAGGTGTAGGAATAGAAATTAAGCAATTATAGGCTTAATACATGTTGAGTACAATCTTTCAATGATTTTTCATTGAAAATGATTGTATTAACCAATATATTAAGGAGGATAAATAAATGATATTAGGTAAAAATCGGAATGACTCAAATATTTGAGGATGAAAAATTAGTACCAGTTACAGTTATTGAAGCTGGACCGAACTTCGTTGTTCAAAAATCAGATGATAAAGATGGTTATAATGCTATAACTTTAGCATATGACGATAAAGAAAAGAAAAAAATACAATAAAAACCGGAAATGGATTATTTAAAAAAGCAGGAGTAACTCCTAAAAGATTCTTAAAAGAATTTAAAGTAGAAGACTTAGCTGCATTTGAATTAGGACAGGAAATTAACGTTGATGTATTTGAAGGTATTGAATTTGTTGATATTTCAGGAACATCAAAAGGAAAAGGAACAGCAGGAGTTATGAAAAGACATAACTTCGGAGGAAAACAGAGCATCTCACGGGGTTTCAAGAAACCACAGACTTGGAGGATCTAACGCAGGAGGTGCTGCATCAAACAGTAACGTACCAAAAGGTAAGAAAAATGGCAGGAAGACTTGGAAATGAACAAGTAACTGTTCAAAAACCTAAAATTAGTTAAATATGATGCAAAAATAACCTTTTATTAGTAAAAGGTGCAGTTCCAGGACCAAAAAACGGGTATCTAATCATTAAAAAATCGGTTAAGAAATACTAGTAGGAAAGAGAGGAGGATAAAATGCCAGTTTTAAATATATATAAATTAGACGGTTCACAAGCAGGAACTGTTGAAGTAAATAATGAAATATTTGGAATTGAACCAAATAAGACTGTAATGCACGAAGTTTTAGTTGCTGAGTTAGCAGAATTAAGACAAGGTACAGCATCTACTAAAACAAGAGCTGAAGTGAGAGGTGGAGGAAGAAAACCTTTCAGACAAAAAGGAACAGGAAGAGCAAGACAAGGATCTACAAGAGCACCACACATGGTAGGTGGAGGAGTAGTTCATAGTCCCTAAACCAAGAGATTATGTTAAAAAAGTAAATAAAAAGTTAGAAAAATTAGCTTTTAAGATCTGCATTAGCAACTAAAAATAAATGAAGGAAAACTTAATAGTTCTAGATGATTTCGCATTAGAAACACCTAAAAACAAAAACTTTTGTTAACTTCTGCAAAACTTTAGACTTTTGCAGGACAAAAAACAATTATTTAGTTGTAAAATGATTTCACTGAAGATAGAGATTATAACTTATACATGTCAGTAAGAAATATTGAAAAACATTTGTTTTTAGACTCAAGAGAACTGAGAATCTTCTGGCTGATAAAAACAGGATAAAGTAATCCTTACTAAAGAAGCTCTTGCAGCGATTGAGGAGGTGCTGGCATAATGCATATTACAGATATAATTAAAAGACCAGTTGCTACTGAAAAAGCAAGAAACCTGGCTAATGAAAATAATGAATACGTTTTTATCGTAGATAGAAGAGCAAACAAGATTCAAATAAGAGAAGCAGTTGAAAAATTATTTAACGTAAAAGTTGAAAGCGTTAATACTCTGAACATAAAAAGCCCTAAAGCAAAAAGATTCAGAATGTCAATGTATAAAACATCTGCATTGAAAAAGCTATGGTAAAATTAAAAGATGGAGAAAAATAGCATATACGAAGGGTAATAGATAAAAGCTGTTAATCATAAAATATATATAATAAAAAGAAATTTTTTATGCATGATTTGTATAGGAATTATCATTAAAAATGATATAATATACGAACGTGATTAAAGAATAAAACAGAAGTGGAGGTAAAAAGTTATGCCAATTAATTAAAAACCGATAACTAGTGGGACAAGGCATATGTCGATATTAGTTAATACTGAATTAGATAAAGTTAGACCTGAAAAATCTCTAACTGAACCTCTTGGATCAGCTTACGGAATTGACAACTATGGACACAGAACAGGAAGAAACAGACATAAAGGTCATAAAAGATTATATAGAGTAATCGACTGGAAGAGAAATAAGATAGGTGTTCCTGCAAAAGTTGCAACTCTTGAATATGATCCTAACAGAACAGCTAATATCGCATTATTACATTATGTTGATGGAGAAAAAAGATATATTTTAGCACCAAACGGACTAAAAAAAGGTGATGTAGTTTTAGCAGGAGATACTGCTGAAATCAAACCTGGAAATGCTTTAAAATTAAAAGATTTACCAATAGGTACAGTTATACATAACGTAGAGCTTATGCCTGGTAAAGGTGGACAGCTGGCAAGATCAGCAGGAACATCTGCAAGACTTGTTGCAAAAGAAGGAACTTACTGTCACGTTGAACTTCCTTCAGGAGAATTAAGACTTATACATAGAGAATGTATGGCAACTGTAGGAACAGTAGGAAATTCTGAACATTCACTTGTATCATTAGGTAAAGCTGGAAGAAATAGACATTTAGGTAGAAAACCTCACGTAAGAGGATCTGTAATGAACCCTGTGGATCACCCACACGGAGGAGGAGAAGGAAGATCGCCTATAGGAAGAAAATCACCAGTTACTCCTTGGGGTAAACCTACTCTTGGTAAAAAGACTAGAGGTAAAAAAACTTAGTGACAAATTCATTGTCAGAAAAAGAAAGAAATAGTTTAAAGACTAAAGAAATATATGGATATAGTAATGTTGCTTGACACATCTTTAATAGCGATATTAAGATGTGTAAGGCAGACATGAACTCAATCAATTAATGTAAATAAGGAGGAAAGAATGGCTCGTTCATTAAAAAGGACTTTGTTGATGCTCATTTAATGAAAAAGTTGAAACAATGGGAGAGCAAGTAATCAAAACTTGGTCTAGAAGATCTACTATATTCCCTCAATTTATCGGACATACTTTTGCAGTATATAACGGTAAAAAACATATACCTGTATATGTAACTGAGGAAATGGTTGGACACAAGTTGGGAGAATTTGCTCCAACAAGAACTTTCTATGGACATGGAAAGATGCTAAAAAGATGCAAAAAGAAAATAATAGATATTATTCATAAATTTCCGGAAATGCCGATATAATATGTAAGTGAAAGGGAGAGCTTTAATGGCAGTTGTAGCTAAAGTTACGTTATCAAAGATTAAGTCCTCAAAAAGCAAGACTTGTAGCTGATGATAGTTGAGGGAAAAATGCTTTACAGGCCTTAAATATATTAAGATTTACAAATAAAAAGCAGCAAAATTTATAGAAAAACATTAAGATCAGCAATTGCAAATGCTGAACATAATAACAATATGGATCCTGATAAACTATTCATTTCAAAGATATTAATAGATAGAAAGGACCGGTGCTTAAAAAGAAGTCCAAGAGCAATGGGAAGAGCGGATGTAATAAGAAAACCGACAGCTCACATCACTATAGAAGTTGATGAAAGAAACTAATAATAAAGTATAAGGAGGTAAGTCTGTAGGGACAAAAAGTCGATCCTAGAGGTATTAGAATCGGAATTACTAAATCATGGGATTCAAAATGGTTCGCCGAAGGAAAAAGAATACTTAAATAATTTTCATGAAGATATAAAAATAAAAGAATACATTAAGAAAAACTATTATCATGCAGGAGTTTCAACTATTCAAATTGAAAGAACATCTCCTACTGATGTAACTATTATAATAGAAACTGGTAAAAGCAGGAATCTTTAATAGGGAGAAAAGGGTCAAGAGAAATAGAAGCTTTAAAAGCGAATCTTGAAAAATTAACAAACAAAGAAAATACAAGTTAAAGTACAGGAAATTAAAAATCCTAATAAAGATGCTCAGTTAGTTGCTGAAAAGCATTGCAGCAACTATTGAGGGTTTGCTTATAAAAGAGCAGTTCAACAGGCTATTCAAAAGAGCTGAAAAGCTGGAGTAAAAGGAATTAAAGTAATGGTATCAGGGAAGATTAAACGGTGCCGAAATAGCAAGAAGTGAATGGACACTTTCAGAAGAGTACCATTACATACTTTAAGAGCAGATGTTGACTATGCAACTGCAACTGCATTCACTACATATGGTGCATTAGGATTAAAGGTATGGATATTCAATGGTGAAGTTCTTTCTAATAAAAAGGAAGGAGGAAATGAGTAATGTTAATACCTAAAAAGAACGAAATACAGAAAACAGTTCAGAGGAAAAATGGGTGGTATAGCTACAAAAGGAAACAAAGTAGATTTTGGTGAATTTGGACTTGCCGCTAAAGAATTTGGATGGATAACATCAAGACAAATAGAAGCATGCAGAATTACAATAAATAGAACATTTTAAAAGGGAAGGAAAAATCTGGATCAGAATATTCCCTAGATAGACCTTATACAAAAAGACCTGAAGGAACAAGAATGGGTAAAAGGTAAAAGGTAATGCTGAAGGTTGGGTAGCAGTAGTTAAAAAGGAAAAATAATGTTTTGAAGTTGGCGGAGTATCGGAAGAAAAAGCTAAAGAAGCATTAAGAAAAAGCTGGACATAAACTACCTATCAAAGTCAGATTTGTAAAAAGAGAAGAAGTGGGTGGTGATAGTAATGACAGCAAATGAAAATTAGAGAATTATCATTAGAAGAGTTAGATGCAAAAGTTAAAGAATTAAAAGCAGGAATTATTCAATTTGAAATTTCAGAATCTAGCAAAAATTACAGGACACTCCTATAAACACTGCAAAAATAAGAGAAGTGAAAAGAGATGTTGCTAGAATAAAAACAATTATAACTGAGAAAACAAAGAACTGTAAAAATAGGAGGATTCGTCAGTGGAAAATAAAAAGAAACGAAAGAAAAGTAAGAGAAAGGAATCGTTGTTTCTGATAAAATGGATAAGACTGCAGTTGTTCTTGAAGAAACAATGAAACTGCATAAACTTTTATAAGAAAAAGAGTAAAAACTTCAAAAAATATAAAGCTCATGATGAAAAGAACGAATGCGGTGTTGGAGATAGAGTTCAAATAATGAAACAAGACCGTTAAGTAGAGAGATGAGAGTTGTAACTATTTTTAGAAAAAGCGAAATAGTTTTCAGTAAATTTGAGAGGAGGAAATTTTAAATGGTTCAACAACAGACTATACTTAATGTTGCTGATAATACCGGAGCAAAGAAAATAATGGTTATCAGAGTATTAGGTGGATCAAGAAGAAGATTCGGAAAAATCGGAGATATAGTAGTAGCATCTGTTAAAGAAGCTATACCGAACGGAAACGTAAAAAGGTGACGTTGTTAAAGCTGTAGTAGTAAGAACTAGAAAAGAATTAAAAAGAGCAGACGGATCATATATAAAAATTTGATGATAATGCGGCAGTAATATTAAAACTCAGCATTAGAAGTAAGAGGTACGAGAAATTTTTGACCTGTAGCAAGAGAATTGAGGGCAAAAACTTTATGAAAATAGTATCTCTAGCACCAGAAGTATTATAGTTATTATAGAAGGAGGGTTTACGCGTGGCTAAACCAAGAGTTAAATCAGTACCTAACAAATTACATGTAAAAACTGGAGATACAGTTGTTGTAATTAGCGGGTAGATCAAAGGATTTGTCAAGAAATGATAAAAGGTGAAGGACAAACAGGAGATAAAGGAAAAGTCGGAAAAAGTGTTAAAGTATTCCCTAAGACAGGAAAAAATCATAGTTGAAGGTGTAAATATACAAAAAGACATGTTAAACCTAATGCAATGAACCCACAAGGCGAAGTTGTAGAAAAGAAATGCCAATTTTTCTCTTCTAAAGTTATGCTTTGGGATGAAAGCGCAAAAAGGAACAAGAGTAAGATATGAAATAAAAAGATAATAAAAAGGTAAGAATATCAGTAGTATCCGGTAATGAAATATAGGATTTAGAGAGGAGGAGAACTTAAGTGGCTGAAAAAAATATATTCCAAGATTACAAAAATTATATAAAGGAAGAATTAGTTTCTGCATTGATGAAAGAATTAAAATATTTCTAATATCATGCAAGTACCTAAATTAGATAAAATTAGTAGTAACATGGGGATTGGAGAAGCAGTAAGCAATCCTAAGTTAATTGAAACTGCAATGAAGGAATTAGCACAAATTACAGGACAACAGCCTGTACCAAGAGTCGCAAAAGAAAAATCTGAAGCAGGATTTAAATTAAGAAAGGACAAAAAATCGGAGCAAAAGTTACTTTAAGAAAAGAAAAATGTATAGGTTCCTTGATAGACTGATAAGCATTACTTTACCAAGAGTAAGAGACTTTGAAGGAGTATCTCCAAAAGGATTTGATGGTAGAGGTAACTATACACTTGGATTAAAAAGAGCAAATCGTGTTTCCTGAAATCGAAATCGATAAAGTTGATAAAACATTAGGATTAGGTATCACTATAGTTTCAACTGCACAGAACGATGAAGAAGGAAGAGCGTTATTGAAAAGCATTCGAATGCCGTTTGCAAAATAGGTTGTATTTTTGAAGGAGGTGTAACTTAATAAATGGCTAAAAAGCAATGGTTGAAAGAAAGTTTAAAAAGAGAACAATTAGTTGATAACATGCAGCAAAAAGAGCTGAATTAAAGGCAGAGCTAAAAGCAGGTGATAGAGAAGCAATCATAGAATTATCTAAATTACCAAGAAATGCATCGCCTACAAGACTTAGAAACAGATGTCAGTTAAATGGAAGACCTAGAGGATTCATGAGAGAATTCGGGATTTCAAGAGTAATGTTCAGAAAATTAGCAGGAGAGGGAGTTATCCCTGGAGTAAAGAAATCAAGTTGGTAATTTTGAGAGGAGGAGAAATAAATGCATTTAACAGATCCTATTGCTGATATGCTTACTAGAATTAGAAACGGAAACATGGCTAGACATACAGAAGTTAAAGTACCGTTTTCTAGAATAAAAGAAAGTATGCGCTAGCATATTAAAAATGAAGGATATATAGCCGGTTATGAAATAAAAGAAGAAGGAAATATAAGAGATATAGTAATAACTTTTAAAAGATATGGATGGAGATGCTGTAATCAAAGGATTGAAGAGAATTTCAAAACCTGGAAGAAGTATACATCTGTTGGAAAATTTACCCAGTATTAGGGTGGATTAGAATTACTATTGTCTCAACACCTAAAAGGTGTTATTACAGACAAGGAATGCAGAAAGCATAGCGTTGGTGGAGAAGTACTGCACACTGTGGTAATTTACGCATTTTTATAAAATAGGAGGAAAGTTATGTCAAGAATAGGTAAAAACCCATAACTATACCCGCAGGTGTAGAAATTAAACAAGATGGAAACAAGTTTACTGTTAAAAGCACTAAGGGGCAGCTTTTGAAAGAGAATTAAGCAGTGAAACAAAAGCAAATATAGATGGCAGCTGAACAACTTTTGAAAGACCTAATGATTTACCAACACAAGAGCTATTCACGGAACAACAAGAGCTAATGTAAACAACATGGTAACAGGAGTAAGTCAAGGTTTTGAAATCAAATTTGGAATTAGTAGGGGTGGATACAGAGTACAAGCTAGTGGTAAAGGACTTACTTTGGCTCTAGGATATTCACATCCTGTAGAAATAGAACCTGTTGAAGGAATTACTTTTCAAAGTTGAAGGAAACACTAAAATAACTGTTGAAGGAATTGATAAACAATTAGTTGGACAAGTTGCTGCGACATAAAGAGCAAAAGACCACCTGAACCTTACAAAGGAAAAAGGGAGTTAAGTATGCTGATGAAGTAATCAGAAGAAAAGAAGTGTAAGAAGGATAGGAGGTAGATTTTAGTGATTAAAAAGACTTGATAGAAATAAATTAAGAGAAAAACATAGAAGTATAAGAAGAAAAATCGTTGGAACTGCTGAAAGACCCAGACTTTCTGTGTATAGAAGTTTGAAGAATATATTTGTTCAAATTATCGATGACAGCACAGGAACAACATTAGTTTCAGCATCAACACTGAAAAAGGTGCAAAAAGCTCAATCAGGTGGAAATGTTGAAGAAACTAAAAAGTTGGAGAAGCAATAGCAAAGAAAGCATTGGAAAAAGGTATAAGCAATGTGGTATTTGATAGAGGCGGATATATTTTACACAGGAAGAGTAAAAGCATTAGCAGATGCTGCAAGAGAAGCAGGATTAAAATTCTAGAGAGAAGGAGGATTTATTTTGGCCAGAGAAATTAAAAGATAGAGAAGCAAAAGCGAGTGAATATAAAGAAAGTCTTTTTACAGAATACAGAGTTTCTAAAACTGTTAAAGGAGGAAGAAGAATATCTTTCTAGTATTAGCAGTCTGTTGGAGATGAAAAAGGAAAAGTTGGTATAGGATTAGAAAAGCAATGGTGTACCTTGATGCTATAAGAAAAGCAGTAGCAAAACGCTAAGAAAAATATGATTACAGTATCTTTAAAAGGCGGAACTTTACCGCATGATCAAAATTGGTAGCTACACGCTACAAGCGTATTGTTGGCACTCAGCTTCCAAAAGGCACGGGAGTTATTCCAGAGGTTCTGCAACAAGAGAACTTGCATGAATAGCTGGAGTTACCGACGTACTTTCCTACATAAAGAGGATCAGATAAACAGATAACGCTGCAAGAGCAAACTTGGACGATTATTAAGATCAGTTGAAGAAGTTAAGCTAGGACTTAGAGGAAAAACGAGTTGGAAGAAATTTTAGGATAATAGGGTTAGGAGGTAAAATTAATGTCTAAAGTGAGTAAGTAACACTTATTAAAGGAATTAATGGAAGAAAGCCTAACCATGTCGCTACTGTTAAATCACTTGGATTAAGAAAATCAGCCAAAGTAAGTTGTTCATAATAAAACAGCCAGATATAGAAGGAAACAAATAAAAATAGCTTTCTTATTTACGGAAGTAGAGGAGGTTTAGAATAAAATGAATCTCAATGAATTAAGACCTGTCAAGAAGGCTCTCAAAAGAGAAAAAGAAGAAGAGTAGGGAAGAGGTCAAGTACAGGATGGGAAAGACTGCAAGGAAAAGGTCGATAACGGTCAGAAACAAAGATCTGGTACTTATGTTTCACCTATAATTTGAAGCGATGATGCCAATCGTAAGAAGAGTTCCTAAAAGAGGATTCTCAAATTCCTCCATTTAGATATGAAGTTACGGCATTATCTTGATATCGTTTGAAAAATTCAATGATGGAGATGTAGTAAGCTTACAAACGTTAGTAGAAAATGGAACAATTAAAACCCTAACCATAGCGTTAAACATTCAGATGAAGCGCATTGAGAAATGTAAAAAGGAAAAGCTGTAAAAAGAACATTTTAGAAAGTTCAAAATGTAGAACTGCATATGTTAAGGAAAAGATTTTACAAGCTTACTGAAAAATAATTGAAATGCTGGTTAAGGCAAAGAAATGGACTGCAGAGCTACATGGAATTTCAAACAGCTAAAGAATCTGTTGAAAAGCAGGTGGAAAGCGTTGCAGAAATTCTTGGAAGTTAAGTCATATTCAACTAAAGCAGTGAAATAATAAAAGAAAATGAGGATAAGTAAGTGATTCACATCTTGCTTTTTCTCATATATAAGGAGTAGTGGTAAGAGTGACTTCTTACTGCGCTAGCCAGGCATAGTGCAGGATAAAAAGCAATATTTAAAATACCCGAATTGGAGTATCTTTTACCTTGATTATGACGATCATTGCAAGAATTGGAATACATATCCAAGTTCCTGGAATTAATATGGATCTTTTAAGGACTCAGAACAATGCATGGCTGGATTCCTGAAACCTGTTTTCAGGAGGAGCAGTCGAAAGGGCTTCCATCATCACTGGGAATAGTTCCTACATTAATGCTCTCTCAATCGTGTGCAGCTTTAGGAGTTATTTTTCCCAAAATAGACGAAATGCGAAAGAAGGGGGTAAGGAAAGAGCTAAGATCACCCAACGGACAAGATACGTAACTATTCTTCTTGCAATGGGACAACCATTTGGAATATCAATAGCAAGTTACTTAGAAAAGTGGAATGGTCTATCTGTTTCGAGGAATGTCAAAATTCATCATAGCTTCTATTGCATTGATGACAGGTGGCACAGCATTCCTGATGTGGATTTGCAGGAAAGAATCTCAACAAGAGGTATTGGAAATGGGCTACATCTATGCTGCTAATTTTTCTGAATATCGCTGCAGGGCTACCGAAGTATCGACAACATGTGCGAGGTCTAGCAAGGACAGTACAGGAATCGTAATGCTTTATAATATCTTTTAGTACTGTGTGTAGTGGACTATAGCTTTAATGAGGTAATAGTACAGCTTGCTGATAGAAGAATCCCATACAGTTGTGCAGCAGGAAGTTTAGGATTTGGTGGAGGACAGAGTGCAGTTGGAAGAAGAACTTACCTGCCTTTAAAATAAATATGTCTGGAGTAATGCCGATAATCTTTGCATCAAGTACTTATGGCGGCACCGCCGTTTATGGTTTCATTAATGAAGGATAGTAAATTAAAAACTTTTTAACAGCTCAGTTCTCCTAAAGGAGTTATGTATCTGCTGTTATTGCAATACGATTACAGTATTTTTCCTTCTTTATACTTTGACAATAGCATTTGATCCTGATAAGGTGGCAGATGACCTGAAACAAAGTGGAGGAACAATACCGACAGTAAGAGCAGGGGCAGAAACAGCTGATTATCTGGAAGGAGTAGTACTAAAGTAACTTTTGGAAGTGCTATATTCTGTCATTATTAGGAATATTCCCAACATATGGTTTGGATATTTTCTTAATAAATGTATTAATCGGAGGAACAAGTCTTC